>FWPV01000122.1_pt1 | contig 221214 bp, 155 predicted proteins | sample 2228371 | NCBI WGS metagenome assembly FWPV01 (sample SAMEA103939776, study PRJEB20133) | metagenome
GGGCGAAAAGCCGATGAACCAGGCGTCGGTGAATTTATTGGTGGTGCCGGTCTTGCCGCCGAGCGGCCAGTTCAGGGAAACGGCCGCGGCCGCCGTCCCCCTCTGAACCACGCCCTGAAGCAGGTAGGTCATCATGTAAGCAATCTGGGGCGAGACCACTTCCTCGGTCTGGGGCAGGTTTTCTTCCAGGAGGTTTCCGTCTTTATCCTCGATCTTAACGATAAAATAAGGCCTGGCCCTCAGGCCCTTGTTGGGGAAAACGCTGAAGGCCGAGACCAGCTCCTGCAGGGTGACCTCAAAAGCCCCCAGGGCCAGAGACAGGTAAGGATAAATGGTGGAGGTGATGCCGAACTTGCGGCAATATTCGACCCCCACCTGGGGCGATATGTAATCCAGCAGCTTGGCGGTGACCACGTTCCTGGAACCCTCCAGTCCGGTTCTCAGGGTTACAGCTCCGTGATATTCGCCGTCATAGTTCTTTGGCGTCCAGGGATTGCCGGTCCATTTATCTACAAAGTTGGTCGGCTCGTCGACGATGACGCTGGCCGGGGTGAACCCCTTTTCCAGGGCGGCGGTATAAAATATCGGCTTGATGGCCGACCCGGTCTGGCGGAGGGCCTGAGTGGCCCGGTTGAACTGGCTGCGCTTGAAGGAATAGCCGCCGACCATGGCCTTTATCTGCCCGGTGGCCACGTCCAGGGCAATAAAAGCGCCTTCCACCGCCGGTTCCTGGTCCAGATTGACCCGGGCCGTCCTGGCGGCTTCATCCACCGCTTGCACCTCTACCAGAATCACGTCGCCGGGTTTAAGCAGCTCGTTCAGGAAACGGGCCTTCGTCCATTCAATTCCCTTATTGGTCATCAAACCGGCGTAATTCTTCAGCCTGACCCTGGCTTCGGTCTTTCCAGCTTCCAGGACGATGGCCTCCTCGGTCTGGCCGGGCACCGGAGCCAGGCTGTCCCAGCTATCCAGCCAGATTTTATCCAGTTCGGTTTTCCCCTCCGACAGCAGGTTCCGCTTGTCCCGTCTCCAGCCGTTCTTTTTATCCTGGGCCCTGAGACCGCGGTCGAGGGCCTCCTCGGCGTATTTCTGGTAGTTAAGGTCGAGGGTGGTATAGATTTTTAATCCTCCCCGGTAGAGGACGTCGTCGCCGTACTTGCGCTCGATATATTTCCTGACTTCTTCATAGAAGTAAGCTCCGGTCTCAACCGTCTGTCTCCGCAGCGGCAAGACTTCAAGCGGCTGTTTCTTCCACTCTTCGGCCTGCTGCCGGCTGATGAAACCTTCTTCGGCCATGCGGTTGAGCACATGGTTGCGGCGGTTGAGGGTCACCTTGGGATTGTTGTAGGGGGAATAGATGGCCGGGCCGCGGAAAATGCCGGCAATCAGAGCCGCCTCCGGCACGGTCAGGTCGGCAACACTCTTGCCGAAATATTGCTGGGCGGCCGATTCCACTCCCCAGGTCCCATGACCGAGATAAAACTGGTTGCAGTACAGCTCCAGGATTTTTTCTTTGGTATAGCGCCGCTCAATTTCTATGGCCACAAAGATTTCTTTGAGCTTGCGGCGGATGGTCTGCTGCGGATAGAGGAAAAGACTCCGGGCCAGCTGCTGGGTGATGGTGCTGCCGCCGTGCAGCCGGCTCTTGCCCAGGATTATCCTGAAAAAATCTTCCTTGAGCGCCCGGAGGATGCCGCGGTAATCAATGCCCTTGTGAGCGAAAAACCTGGGGTCCTCGGTGGCGATGATGGCCTGTTTCAGCGTTTCGGGAATGCTCTCGTAGGGAATCTGGATTCTTCTTTCGGCCGCAAACTCTCTGGCCAGCTGCCCGTCAGCGGCATAGACGGCCGAGATTATCTTCGGTTTGATCTGTTCCAGTTCCCCTACCTCGGGCAGGTTTTCCCTTATGGCCAGGTAGGCTCCGAACATTCCGCCCAGGGCCAGGGCAATAATCAGCAGCAAGGACAGAAGAAGGCCTCTTAATATTTTCTTCCGGTTTATGACCGGGAGTTTGATTTTGAAAACGATTTTTTTTCTTTCAGACATCTTGGTCCAGTCTGGAACTTTAAGCAACCAGCAAGAAAGACAATATATCAGATAAAAGGGCAAAAAAACAATGCCCGGCCGCCGGCGGCTTCTTCGCTCCTCTGAGGGCTCCGACGGCTCAAAAGTCCTTTGGCCGCGCCCGGCATCCTGTCCTCATCCCGCCTGTCTTCCCGTCATAATCCCTTCCACCTCGAAGGCCAGAGGGCCGGCCCCGGTGGCAATCGTTGCGGCTGATAACGGAGACCAAGCTGCCCGGCCGGCTTATTTGAGCTCCGGGAATTTTTTTATGAGAAGCGACCAGATTTTACGGTGAATTACCGCCGCCTCCGGCCGGCCGTCGACCACCAGACATTCCTGATCCCGGAACGACAGAAAAATTTTCCGAACTTTTTTGAGGTACTCTTTTTCCTCAAAATGGCTGTAGATAATCGGCCGGTCCTTGATGCGGCGCAGTCCGGCGGAAACCGGCACATCCAGGATGAACACCAGGTCGGGAACGACGGCGAACCTCCGGTGGCGGCGGCGGATTTCCTCAAGCGGCAGCCCCCGGGCTCCCTGATAAGCCAGGGTTGAATAATAATAACGGTCAAGGATCACCGTCTTCCCCCCGTCCAGAGCCGGTTTGATGTTCCTGGCCACATTTTCTTTCCGGTCCCTGATAAAAAGCTCAAGTTCCTCTTCCGGTCTAATCGAGCCCCTCGTTCGGGAAAGTTCTCTTATTTTCTGTCCCCATTTGCCCGCGGTGGGTTCCCTGAGGGTAACCACTTCCAGTCCCCGGCGGCGCAGCCTCCGGGCCAGAAGCTCCGCCTGGGTGGACTTGCCGGAACCGTCTATCCCTTCGAAAACTATAAACAGCCCTTTTCCTTTTTGTTTTTCCTGCGGCCGGATTTTTTCTTTCATCAGGCTAATCTCTTTTTTTCTCCTATCTTACCGATGAATCCGGGCCAATGCAACCATCCGGCCGGACTTCGGGTTTTTTATAAACCGGGCCGGAGGTCCGGTTGCGTTGAATTTTCCGGCCGGTTATGTTAATTTTAGTTATCTTTGAGGGAGGCTCATCATGAAGAAATACCTGTGGATCGGCGCCATCAGTTTTCTGGCCGGCTTTCTGCTGGCCGGCTATTTTCTCCTGTCGCCGGAAAAGCCTGCTCCGGTTTCAACCTCAGATAAACCGGGCCCGGCCCTGAACAATCACCTGCTGGCGGCGGAAAGGAGTCTTCCCGCCCCGGAAGTCGTCTCCAGCCAGGATTTTGTCAGAGTGGTGGAAAAAGTGGGTCCGGCCGTGGTCCGGGTGGTTGCCGAGCGAGTGGAACAGGCACCGGCTTTCGGTTTCGACGAAGACTGGCCTTTCCAGGATTTCTGGGACAGGTTTTTCGGCAACCCTCCCCGTTCCCGCGACCGGCAGCCGCGAGAATTCCGTTCCCAGGCTGAAGGTTCGGGTTTCTTTATCTCTTCGGACGGATACATTCTGACCAACAATCACATAGTGGAAAAATCCGTCAAGGTGAGCATCACCACCGTCGACGGCAAAGAATATGAAGCTAAGAACGTCGGCCAGGATGCGGCCACCGACCTGGCCCTGCTCAAGATTGAGGGCAAGAATTTCCCCTATGCCGTCCTGGGCGATTCCTCGGCCATCAAGGTGGGCGAATGGGTGCTGGCAATCGGTAATCCCCTGGGGATGGAACATACGGTCACGGCCGGTATCATAAGCGCCAAGGGGCGCCAGCTCGGACTCGGAGCCAATACTCCGACCTACCAGGACTTCATCCAGACCGACGCCGCCATCAACCGCGGCAATAGCGGCGGGCCGCTGATCAACCTCAGGGGCGAGGTCATCGGCATCAACAGCAATATCCTGACCCCGAGCGGCGGCAACATCGGCATCGGTTTTGCCATCCCCTCCGACCTGGCCAGGAAGGTCGTGGCCCAGCTCAAAGAAAAAGGACGGGTGGTCAGAGGCCGGCTCGGACTGCGCGGCACCGACATCACCGAATCGATGAAGAAACAATTCAAACTTACGGTCAGCAAGGGAGTCGTCGTCTCCCAGGTTGAACCCGAGGGCCCGGCCGAGAAAGCCGGTCTCAGGAAATACGACGTCATTGTGGAAATCAACGGACAGCCGGTTGAAAGCTGGAAGGACCTGAGGTTCAAGGTGGCCGACCTGCAACCCGGCGACCTGGTAACCATAAAGATCATCCGCGACGGCAAAGAAATGACGGTCAAAGCCCGGCTGGACGAGCTGGAACCGGTCCAGGCGCCCGGTCCGAAGGAGAGCCTGGATAAGGATGTCGGCCTGGGCCTGACGGCCATCACCCCGTCTCTCGCCAGGCGATACGGGTTGAGCACCAGCGAGGGGTTGCTGGTGACCGAAGTCAGGCAGTACAGCCCGGCCGACAGGGCCGGACTCCAGACCGGAGACATCATCCTGGAAGTCAACCGGGTCAAAGTCTCCTCGGTCAAAGAATTTCAGGATATCCTGAAAAATACCGAGTCCGGCGAGGAAATCATCCTGCTGGTGCGCCGGGAAAGCGACGGCGAGAAGATCGATTTTATCGTCACCCTGAGGGTACCCTGATGCGATTGGCCAAGCTGCACGCCCTGGGCAACGATTTTCTGGTGGTGGAAGACCCGGCGCGGGTCGAGGAAGCCGACCTGCCGGAATTGGCCCGGAGGATGTGCGACCGTCATACCGGCGTGGGGGCCGACGGCCTGCTGCTTTTAAGAGCGGCGCCCGGCCGGGAAGGCGGCTACGGTTTTCGGATCTTTAACGCCGACGGCTCGGAGGCTGAAATTTCCGGCAACGGCCTGCGCTGCGCGGCCGCCTTTCTCTTCCACCAGGGGCGGGTGAACGGAGCGGAGGTGGTTTTCGGAACCGCCGCCGGCGAGCGTTCCTGCCAGCTGGTCAAACGCGACGGGCATTCTTTCGAAATCAGAATCGAAATGGGAGAACCCCGGTTTTCTTCCCGGGACATCCCTTTTGACGACGGCCGGGAGCACGAGCGGATCGTCGACTATCCCCTGTCGATCAACCGCCGGGTCTATCATATTACCTGCGTCTCGGTGGGCAATCCCCACTGCGACATCTTCGTGGAGAGATTCTTCCCGGCGCGGATTGAGTGGCATCAGGTCGGGCAGGAACTGGAACATCATCCTTTCTTTCCCCACAGAACCAACGTGGAATTCATCCGGGTCTTAAACCGCCAGGAAATAGAAGTGCTTTTCTGGGAAAGGGGCGTGGGCGAAACCCTGAGCTCCGGCAGCGGCTCCTGCGCCGCGGCCGTGGCATCCATCCTCAAGGGTCTGACCGAAAGAAAAGTCCGGGTCTGGACCAGCATGGGCTCGCTGGTGGTGGAGTGGGAAAAAGACCGAATCTTCCAGACCGGTCCGGCCCAGATGATATTCGAGGGCGAGTTCCTGGCCTGAGAAATTATTCTAAAATTGAAGGCGATTCCGGGCGGCCGGAAAAAAGACCGCGGCCAAGGCTATCGCTTATCTGATTCCAGGATTTCCTGCGCCTGCCTTGACTGAAATCGCGGCCGGTTCGAAAGTCGCAGCCGGTCGGCAAGGCGTGCCCGGTCAGCCGTATAAATCAGAAGAGAAAATTCTCCACCCTTTTTAATTACTTCAGCGCTTAAGCCGGCCTGTCTTACCGGTCGAACTCTATTTTCTTTTCCTTCCGCCTTTTTTTTTGCCGGCCTTTATTCCTATAACCCGCGTGGGTTTTTGACTTGAAAACGGCCCGGCCAAAGACTCTCTAAAAACCTGCTTGATGTCTTCGACAAAGATGAACTGCATTTCCTGCCGGATCTTGGCCGGGATGTCGACCAGGTCCTTTTTGTTGGGCAGCGGCAGAATCATCTTCTTGATGCCCGCCCTCTGGGCGGCCAGAACCTTTTCCTTGATTCCGCCCACCGGCAGCACGTTCCCCCGCAGGGTAATCTCCCCGGTCATGGCCACGTTCCAGCGCACCGGGATGTTGGCGCAAACCGAAATGAAAGCGGTGGCGATGGTCACCCCGGCCGACGGTCCGTCTTTGGGTATAGCTCCCTCGGGAATATGAATATGAAAATCATTCTCCATGAAAATCCTGGGGTCGATGCCGAATTCCCCGGCGTGAGCCCGGGCATAGCTCAGAGCCGCCTGAGCCGATTCTTTCATCACCTCGCCCAGGGAGCCGGTCAGCATCAGATTTCCCTTGCCCTGCATCCTGGTGGCTTCGACGAACAGGATTTCGCCGCCGGCCGCGGTCCAGGCCACGCCGGTGGCCACGCCCACCTGGTCTTTCTTGGTTAATTGGTCGCGGAAAATCTTTGGCGGGCCCAAGAATTTTTCGATATTCTGAGCCGTCACCCTGACCTTTCTCTTCTTGCCTTCGGCGATCTGGCGGGCCACCTTGCGGCAAACGGTGGCGATTTCCCTTTCCAGATTCCTGACCCCGGCCTCCCGGGTGTACTGGGAAATTATGGCTTTGACTGCCGCTTCTGAAATGTCTATGGCTTCGCTCTTCAGGGCATGCTCGACAATCTGCTTGGGGATGAGGTGGCGGACGGCAATCTGCAGTTTTTCTTCCTCTGTATAGCCGGGAAGCTCGATTATTTCCATCCGGTCGCGGAAAGCCGGCTGGATGGGGTCGAGCAGATTGGCGGTGGTGATGAACATGACCCTGGACAGGTCAAAGGGCACTCCCAGGTAATGGTCGAGGAAGCTGTTGTTCTGTTCCGGGTCCAGAACCTCCAGCAGAGCCGAAGACGGGTCGCCGCGGAAATCAGCCCCGATTTTATCAACCTCGTCCATCATGAACACCGGGTTGTTGGAACCGGCCCGGCGCAGGCCCTGAATGATCTTCCCGGGCATGGCCCCGACATAGGTCCGGCGGTGGCCGCGGATTTCGGCTTCGTCATGAACTCCGCCCAGAGAAATCCGGACGAACTTTCGCCCCAGGGCCCGGGCAATCGACTTGCCGAGAGAGGTCTTGCCCACGCCCGGCGGTCCGACAAAGCACAGGATCGGGCCTTTAAGCTTCTTCGAAAGCTTCCTGACGCTCAGGTATTCAATTATTCTTTCCTTAACCTTTTCCAGGCCGTAATGGTCCTCATCCAGAATCTTCTTGGCCATCCTCAGGTCAAGATTATCCTTGGTGCTGAGGTCCCAGGGCAGAGAAAACATCCAGTCCAGATAATTCCTGATGACGGCCGTTTCGGCCGACTCCGGGTGCATCTGGCCCAGGCGGTTGATCTGCTTCTCCAGTTCTTCCCGCACCTCGTCGCTTACCTTGAGTTTTTTAAGCTTTTCCTGGTAGGCTTTTATTTCTTCCTGAAGTTCGGAGCCTTCGCCGAGCTCCTTCTGAATGGCCTTCATCTGCTGCCGCAGAAAGTACTGGCGCTGAAGCTTGTCCAGCTCTCCCCTGGCTTCGTTGGATATTCTGGACTGCATCTCCAGGAGCTCCAGCTCCCGGACCAGAAGTTCGTAAACCCTTTTCAGCCTCAGCCCCGGGTCGACAATTTCCAGGACTTCCTGGGCTTCCCTGACCTTGAGCTCCAGGTTGGAAGCGGTCAGGTCGGCCAGCCGCCCCGGGTCCTCCAGGTTGGCGGCGATGACCAGGATTTCAGGCTGGATGGATTTGCCGAGGGAAGCGGCTTTTTCCAGTCCGGAGCGGACATTCCTGATGAGAGCTTCCAGCTCGATGCTCTTTTCGGCCGGCTCCTGTTCCTGCAGGGTTACGATTCCGGCCTGGATGAAAGGGCCTTCATCCTCAAAGGTCTCAATCCTGGCCCGGACCAGCCCCTGGGCCAGAATTCTGATGCGGCCGTCAGGCAGCTTCAGCATGCGCATGATGAGAGCCACCGTGCCCACCTCGTAGACGTCCTCTCGCTTGGGCTCCTCGATCTCCATGTCCTTCTGGGTGAGCAGCAGGATCATGCGGTTGGTGGACAGGCTGTGGTCAATGGCCGCCTTGGATTTTTCCCGGCCCACGTACAGCGGGGCAATCATGTAAGGAAAGATCACCACGTCCCTGAGCAAAAGAACAGGGAGTTTGTCCGGAATCTGCAGCTTCTGTTGCTGTTCTTCGGTCAGACCGTTGACCGCTTCTTCCGGGGAATTATCGAACTCGGACATCGTCAACCTCCTTGGCCTTCATCCCTTGATTTCTGGACCTTGACCTCGATTTCTCTGGTTGTTTTCTGCTGCTTCTTGAGAACGATGGTCAGCACTCCGTTTTCCAGAAAAGCCCGGGTGTCGTCCTGCGACACCCAGACCGGCAACACAATCTCCTTGTGAAAGAAACCCATCTCTCTTTCCAGGCGGTGGAAACGCAACCGGGAAGCTTCGACCACTTCCTTCTTTAGACCTGAGACCTCCAGACGGTTGCCCCGCTGGACAATCCGAAGGTTGCGGGCCGAAACTCCGGGCACTTCCACTTCCACCACCAGTTCCTCATCCTTTTCGTAAACGTCGACCGCCGGTTCCCAGGCCAGAGCCGGGCTGCCCAGGCTTTCACGCCTGAACATTATTTCGCCGCCGGTCCCCTTGATATGCGTTTCAACTTTGAAAATTCTGGCTACCGGTTTAATTTTCTTTTTCATCGGAGTCAGAATGTGCCGGCTTTATTTTTCCCTGAGCAGGTTTTCCAGCACATGCTTAAATTCTACCACATCCTTGAATTCGCGGTAGACCGAAGCAAACCGGATATAGGCAACTTTATCCAGAGCTTTCAACCTTTCCATGACTATCTGGCCGATCTCCGACGATTCCATCTCCTTGTCCGGCCGCTCCTGGAGGATGGATTCAATTTCTTCCACAATTTCTTCCAGCTGACTGATCTGAATCGGCCTTTTCTCGCAGGCTTTCATCATGCCCCGCAGCAGTTTCTGGCTGTCGAACGGCTGCCGGGTGCCGTCCTTTTTGACCACCATGTAGGGCAGCTGTTCCAGCCGCTCGTAGGTGGTAAAACGCTTCTTGCAGGACAGGCATTCCCGCCGCCGCCTGATGGACATGCCTTTCTGGCTTTCTCTGGAGTCGATGACCTTGCTCTCGAGAAAACCGCAATAGGGGCAGCGCATCAGCTCTGTCCTTCTCCCATTTTCCTGGCCTGGAACAGGCTCAGGCCGTTTCTCCATAATATAACATAACCCAGCAGGCATGTCACCACAAACTGTAGGGAATGGATGACGATGGTCAGGCCCACCGCCCGGTCCGGGTCCATTCCGTACAGGCCGGTCAGAGCCAGCTTGCTGAAGTAATCAAAGCCTCCGGCCATGCCCGGCGTGGGAATGGAGGCCCCGATCATGGTCAGAAAAATATAAGGAACGATGAAAAAATAGGGAATTTTTAGCCCGTAGCCGGTATAAAAAACCCAGTAAAGGAGGGAAATGCCCAGCCAGACCACCAGCGACAGCCCGAAATAGCCCAGCAGCCGCCAGAAGGAATGGAAAAACTTCAGGCCCTCGATAAACTCCCGTCCGAATTTCTCAATTCCCGGTCTGACCCGGGCCGGGAAGGGTCGGCCGATGAATCGGAACAGGCCGGCGCCCCTGTCTTTCAGGAAATACAGAGTTACGATGATTGCAAACAGCACCGCCGCCAGTCCCAGCCCCAGCTTGCCCCAGAAAAAGAGGCGCCCCAGCGTCTCGGGCTGGAGTTCCAGGTTGTGCCGGAAAAACGGCCGGGTCAGCAGGAAAGTTCCGAGCAGAAAACAGTTGGTGAACAGGTCAAAGGCCCTTTCCACCACTATCGTTCCCATCAGGTAGCCGGCGCTCATATTCTCGGCTCTGGCCAGGTAGATCGGTCTTACCACCTCCCCCACCCTGGCCGGAAAAAGCAGAGTCACGGTAAAGCCGACCGTGGTGGCTTCAACCGCCTTGCCGAACCTGAGGTCGGGTTTTACCGGATGAAGCAGGAATTTCCACCGGATCGACCTGGTCACCAGGTGGAGCGGGCCGAGCATGACAGTCAGCACCAGGAACGGCAGCTTGAATTCTCCAAGATACCGCCAGACTTCATCCCAGTGGACGCTCTTAAAGAAAAAGTAGAGGAAAACGGCCGTCAGGAGAAAAATCACAAGGTAATTAATCCGACTTCTGGTCATCCCGGCATCCGATTCGGAGCTAATTTTTTAGTTTCTTATTATACAGGCAAGCCCCTCAACCTTCAATCTGCCCTGGAAGCGCCAGTCGGCGCTGACCGGAAGGCTTTTTTATTCCCAACTTTTCGGAGAAAACTTTTGCGGTCCGAAGGCGACGGCAGAATCAAACCTTTCAGGGCGTAGTCTTTTCTTTACGGCCTTCTCTGGGGGTCCGCATTTGAACCCTGTCGCCTTCTGCTCTTCTATCTTTGCTGACCTTTGCTCCGAAGGCGGGAATATCACCGCGGCCGCGATTTATGCTCTGGAAATAAAGGCCAGGGGGGCGCGGCGTGTCTCCGAACCGCCCGCAGCGGAAGGGGCTCCCCGCGGGGGGATGGGTGAAGCGAGGACGGGAGGAGACGCGCCATGACAGGACCCTCTGAGCAATCCGGGCCAATTAGTAAACGGCGAGCAACTGATTTTAGCATGGCGGCGCGGCTTTACGGCAGGCTCTCTGCAATCCGAGCGGCTAAAATGGGCGGAAACCGCTGCCGGAGCTTGAAAAATCAGCCAAAATTGGCTATATTTAAGCAAGCGTTGGGAAGTCGTCCAACGGTAGGACACATGACTCTGGATCATGTTATCTAGGTTCGAATCCTAGCTTCCCAGCCAATCTCCCCCAAAACCCTCCTTCTTGTATTAAGAAAGGCAGCTCCTCCCCTCCGGAGCTGCCGCTTTTTAAAATTCTGAAACGACCCGCCCGTCCGGAACCGCGTGAAACAAGAGCAGCCCGGTTTTTTCGGCCAGAACTAATGAAAGAATCTTGTTCTTAAAGAAGATTTGGCGACAGGTCAGGCCTTGGCCCCTGAGCCTTCCGGCTCGCGTTTTCGGGAAGATTTCTCAGCTCTCAAGAATTCTGGTTCCGGCCTCAATTCTGACCACGTGGATGGCCGGCTCGCGTCCGGTCTGACGGTGGTAAGCGGCCGAAACCCTGGACTTGAATTCTTCGACCGCCCCCGCTTCGGCCAGACTGATGGTGCAGCCGCCAAAACCGGCTCCCATCATTCTGGAGCCCAGCACTCCCGGCACCGACAGGGCAGCTTCCACCAGCCAGTTCAATTCGGGCGAGCTGACTTCATACTCGTCGCGCAGTCCGCGGTGCGAGTCATTCATCCGCTGCCCGAAAGAGAGAAAGTCGTGGCGGAGCAAGTCCCGGCAGGCCAGGTCGACCCGCTCATTTTCGCGGACGACATAAGCGCACCTTTTCCAGACAACCGGGTCAAATTCTCTCCGGTGTTCTTCCAGCATATCCAAACTGACGTCCCGAAGGCTTTTAATTTCCGGATAATAACGGCTTAAATTTCTAACCCCCTGTTCGCACTGCCGGCGCCGAACGTTATACTCGGAGGAAGCCAGCTCCCGCCGCACCCCGGTATCGCTGATAACCAGCCTGAGCTCGGGGCGGTCAAACGGAAAATATTCATGTCTCAAATGACGGCAGTCGATTTTCATGACTTTTCCCGGCCGGCCGTGAAGGTTGGCGTACATGTCCATAATGCCGCATCTCAACCCGACGAACTCATTCTCAGCCCGCTGGGCCAGCAGGGCCAGCGACAGCAAGTCGAGGTTGAGAGAAAAGAGATGGTTGACGGCAAAGGCCAGCCCGCCCTCGACCGCGGCCGAAGATGACATGCCGCCGCCGATGGGCACATTGCCGCCGAAGGCCAGGTCCAGGCCCTTAATGGAATGGCCCGCCTTGAGAAACTGGTCCAGCACTCCCTGGAGATAATCAGGCCAGCGCCATTCTGAATGTCCCAGATGGTCGAGGTCGGTGTCATAATCCTGGTCAAAGTCCAGGGCGTAAAAACGGCAGCGCCGGTCCTCCCTGGGAGCAACGGCCAAGATGACCGCCCGGTCGGTGGCTCCGGGCAGCACGAAGCCCTCGTTGTAGTCGGTATGCTCGCCGATCAGGTTGATTCTTCCGGGCGAAGCCAGCAGCAGCGGTTGCCGGCCGAATTTTTTCTCAAAACTCTTTTTTACAGCCTCGATCAATTTTTCCATGATGACCGCCTGGATAAAAATATTAATTTCAACGACAGAAAAATAGAATTATCAATTTGTTTTCAGCTTGTCAAAATATTATCCGGCCTTGAAGCGATCGAGCCCGGAATGCCGGCCGGACTGTTTAACCTCCGGTCTACATCGGCAACCGGAAACGCAGCCGGAGAACTCTCTCCGCCGGCTTGCCGAAGGGCGAATAGCTGGTGTCAGACGGACCGCCGAGGCTCAGGTCCGGGAACCATTGCCACCAGTACATGCCGGCCAAGTAGGGCCGACCGGCCACCATGCGCAGAGCGGCTTCATAACACTTGCGCTGGACCACCAGGTCCACCGGGCCTTCTTTCTGCCAGTCCCAGGGATTCTGGGCCGCCCCCTGGACGCTGCGGTAGCCGATTTCGGTAATCAGCACCGGTTTTCCCCACTTTTCAGCCAGGGCTTTGACCTTGACCAGCAGCCTGGCCCAGCCAAAGCACAGGTCGGAAACCGAAGGATTGGTTTTGGAAGTCAGAGTCGGGTAAAGATCCTGTCCGATCAAATCCAGAGCATCCCAGAAAGTAACGGCCTCGGGCTTGCTTTCCACCTGGTCATCGGCATAGACCAGTGTGCCCGGGTAAACCTGCCTGATGTCGGCGATTATTTGCCGCCAGTCCTCGGACCGGGCGACCGTGCCGTCAAGCTCGCAACCGACGCAAAACTGTTCGGCCCCGGTGGCCGCGGCTATCTGGGCATAGTGGAGAATGAATTGACGGTAAGAACTAAACCACTGCTGCCAGGCCGCTTCGTTGAAATACAGGCCGATCTGTCCGCGCCAGTGATTGGGGTCGTTCAACAGGTCCAGGTGAGGCTTGAGCATAACCTTTAAGCCCAGCTGATGGGCATAATTGATCAGGCCCACCACCGAGTCGTCGTTCGGAGTGTAGGCACCGTTCCAATCGATGACCGTCGAATAAACGTTGTCCTGATAGCCCGTGGCCAGAATGCTGACCCAGGTGGCGTTGGTCTCTTTGAGTTTCTGAAGAGATTCCTCGGCCTGCCAGCCGTTATAGGCGTCGCGGGAATAGCCGGTAAAGGCAACTCCTTTTTGAAATTCCCTCACGTTTCGGGCCCGGCTCAGACGGCTCGCGCCGGGAAAAAGAACCAGGCCTGAAAACAGGGCGGCTGCCAATCCCAGAGTGAGAAGAACCCTTTTTAATTTCATGCCGGCTGGAAATATATTAACAAATAATGACCGGGCAAGCAAAAACGGGCAGGTCGTTCCCCTTTAAATTTGACTTTAATTTCCCCGGGTGTTAACTTATGAACAGGGAAAAAGGAGCAAATCGATGTCTAAGAAAATTTCGCTCTTACTGGCGGTGGTTTTTATCCTGTCGACCGCTTGCGGTGTCGGGATGCTGCCCTCAAGGGACCCCTGGTACGCCAAGCATTATTTCATCATGCAGGATTTTGAAAGAGAAGCCTACAAGAAATTAACTCCTGAGGGACGTAACCAATTCCAGACCCTGTTCTGGGAAGCCCGACAGCCGGTGGCCAAAGAGCAATTCGACACCCGTATTGCTTACATCGAGCGGGTTTACAAGACCGAAAATCGCTCCCAGCCCTGGAACACCGACCGGGCCCGGATTTACCTGCTGAACGGTCCCCCGGCTTCCATAGATTACCGGCAGAACACCGACTGGGCGACAACCGTCCAGCAAACCTCGGGAGCCACCGGCAGCCGTGAAATGGGCGACCGGACCAACGAAGACATCCAGGCCAACACGGCCGAAGTCTGGGTCTACCCCTACGACAAGTATTTTGTCTATTACGTTTTCACCTTCTCCCCGCCGAACACCTGGAGACTTAACCCGGCCACCTACCAGAACAACCAGTACGTGCAGGCGCTGGAAAACCTGAACAAAGACCTGACCTTCGGGATTGTGGACGAGGATGCCTACAAAGCTAAGCTGGAAGGATTGCCCCACAAATAAGAAAAGCAGCGCTACGGGGATTCGAACCCCGGTTTGATGGCTGAGAACCACCCGTCCTAGGCCTCTAGACGATAGCGCCGCAGGTCTAAAAAAATACCAGATTAGAGATTTTCTGTCAATCGGGCCGGAAGGCTAAGCTTTTATATTTCCCCGGATTCCCGCTCGCTCTTCAGAACAGCTCAACCTATGTAAATTCAGGGCGGCCAGGAGGGGCAAAAACGGGAACCGTCGCCCGCGTCGATGGACGACCAGCGAGAAGCGGAAGCCTTGAGCCGTCGCGGCAATCAGTAAGCTCCAAACACCCAACTATCAAAGAGGCCGAGGCCACAAGAGCTTGGCCTTAGAAGAACATAAGCCGCCCCTATTTCACAAGGACCAAACCTTATTCTGAATGCAATTATAAGATCCGGACTGTCTTCAGGCTCACATAGCGGAGGGGGGCCACGCTTTCTTAAGCGGGGGGAACCGACGGGACTGGTTCCGGTGAGCATGAAGACAACAAGGAGGCCGACCTACAGTCGCGGGCTAAAGGCAACTTGAATAAAGAGCTGATGCTAATTCCGCTGTCCAATTGGGCATCCGGACTGTCTTCAGGCTCACATAGCGGAGGGGGGCCACGCTTTCCTAAGCGGGGGGAACCGACGGGACTGGTTCCGGTGAGCACGAAGACAACAAGGAGGCCGACCTACAGCGCGGGCTAAAGGCAACTTGAATAAAGAGCTGATGCTAATTCCGCTGTCAAATTGGGCATCCGGACTGTCTTCAGGCTCACATAGCGGAGGGGGGCCACGCTTTCTTAAGCGGGGGGAACCGACGGGACTGGTTCCAGTGAGCATGAAGACAACAAGGAGGCCGACCTACAGTCGCGGGCTAAAGGCAACTTGAATAAAGAGCTGATGCTAATTCCGCTGTCCAATTGGGCATCCGGACTGTCTTCAGGCTCACATAGCGGAGGGGGGCCACGCTTTCTTAAGCGGGGGGAACCGACGGGACTGGTTCCGGTGAGCATGAAGACAGTCCGGATGCCTTATATTTAAATAACTGCTATAAACGTACGAGCCGGCTGCCAGCCGAGGCTACCCCCGCCGCGCCTGCAGCAGTTTGGCCTGAACTTCCCCGCCGTTCAGCCGGTACAGCATGGGCAGCGGCCGGTCGAGGTTTTCATCGTACTCCGGCTGGTTCTCCCACCGATAATTAAGGACGCAAGCATAATCGGAGAAGTACTGCCAGCGCCGGCGATTGAGCCCGGTCACCATGTGGAAATGGTTGGCCGGCATGCCCATTTTTACCAGGCCGGCCGGCAGATGGTCGTAGGTCACGAAGGTATGAGGCCAGGAATAATCAGAAGCCCGGCAGACCTCCTCGGCCAGCAGCGGCGGCAGCGAGATGCTTTCGGCTTCACCCTGAATCATAGTGAACAGGCCGCTCAGGTCGGAATAGGCCAGGCGTCCGGCCAGTCCTCTGATTCCAGCCGGCGAAAGATAGCTTAGCGAAAAGCCCAGCCCCGGGAAATAATATTCAATGGCCTTGAACAGGAAAGCCTGGTCGGCGTAATCCAGCGAAGCCGACCCGGAATTGTTGCCGTCGATAAAGCCTCGCTGCATCCAGCCTTCGTTCTCGAACCGGGTCAGGTCGACCTTCAGCTCCCTGGCTTTTTTCCTGATTTCCCAGGGCTCGTAAACCTTCCGGAAATCCATGAACAGCGTCGGCTGGCCGCCGCTGAGATAGCAATAACAGATCATGGTCAGCAGAGCCTGAATGTCGTTTTCGGTGGCAAAGGGAATGACCGGTTTTTGGCCGGTATGGTCTTCGGTGGAGTTGAACAGCGATTCGGCGATGTCGGCTGTGGTCATGGGAATTCCGCGCCGGTCGGAACCCCAGGCCAGCTGGCTGGTCCAGCCCCCGCCGACGGCGTTTACCTCCCTGAGGTAATTCCTGATGATCAGGTAAAGGGCCAGGCCTTCATCCAGCTTTTTTCTGTCCTCCGCCGACAGAGCCGGGGGCTTGATTCTGTCCAGTCCGGTGAGAAGGTTCTTTCTGGACTTGATGATTTCTTCGGTGTTGGTGAAAATCCGGTTTTTGAATTTGACGTTCACCACCCAGTCTCTGAGGGCTTTGAGCTCTTCGGGATCATAACCGCCCTTTTTCTGAAGCATATCGGCAAAGAGCTTCATCGATTCCCGGGTGGATTCGAGACCGAAGAATTTTCTGGCGGCATGGACGTGATTGAGAGCGGTCTCCATCTGCATGGAATCGGTATCGATGGCCACAAACCTCCGGCCCCGCAGAGCCACCCTGGCCAGCATGGCATATCCGAGGTCGACTATGTTTTCAGCCGTCTTTTCATCAAACTCCGGTTCCAGTCCGGTTTCCGGCATGTTGCCGATGACCATCTGACACAGCCGGCCGGTCTGAGCGTAGGCGCCGATCAGGGCGTCTATGCCTACCACTCCCGGTTTGGGAGCATTATTCCCGCCGACGCAGGCCAGCGGCGTGTCGGGCGGGAAATGGGCGGTCAGGGCCATGGCCGATTTTCCCGGGAAAAACCAGGTGTCGGGCACGATAAAGATTCCGCCGACCCCGGCTTCCTTCATCTCTCCGGCGGCCGAATCGGCCGTGTTCTCCGAATCGACCAGATGGGAGCAGTAAAAAATGTTCGGCCCGCTGCCGTCGGGAAGGCGCAGCCGCCGGGCCAGCAACCTGGCCGTCATCCGGCCGATGTTAAAAGCCCGGATTCTGGAAGTCTCGTCAATCCTGGGGTCGCAGGGCACAAAAACTCCCAGAGTGGGATGGCCGGGATTTCTTTTGCCAACGAAGGGCATGGCTCCTCCTTTCAATTTTCCGGATATATGAATGGTTGTTCATATATTAAAAGAGTATCTGGTCGAAAATTAAGCCGTTTCAAGCGCAGCCGGCAACGGGCGGCCGGCGCGGCAGCTTCTACGATTGCCATGGCTTCCCTGACCAGGCAGTTCCGCCCGGCTCAGGCCGGCCGAACTGCCGGCTGCTCTTAAATGTATTCAATGGTGGCCGGCGGCTTGGGGGTAATTTCATAGGCCACGCGCACCACCGACGGTATTTCCTTTGTTATCCTGCTGGCCAGCCTGGTCAGCACATCCCAGGGAACGGGCGTCGGCTGGGCGGTCATGGCATCCTGGCTTTCCACCGACCTGACGATTATGATCTGACCGAATTTTCTCTTCCCCTCTTCCACCCCGGTTCCCATATCGTTCATCAGGACGGCAAAAGCCTGAAAGGGCTGAAGCGGAGCCAGCTCTTCTTCCACAATCCTGGTGGCTTTTCGCACCAGTTCCACTCTTTCCGGAGTCACCTCGCCGATTATCCGCGTGGCCAGGGCCGGTCCCGGGAAGGGCATCCTCTTGAAAATTAATTCCGGCAGGCCCAGGGCCTGGCCCACTTCCCGCACTTCGTGTTTGAACAGCTCCTTCAGCGGCTCTATTATTTTGAAACCGAAACCCTTTTCCGGGTCGATGCCGATCTGCTCCAGGATGTTGTGCTGGGTTTTTACTCCGCCCCGGGTTTCGATGATGTCGGCGGCGATAGTCCCCTGAATCAGGTATCTGGCCTTGCTCTTGAGAACCTGCCGGCCGAACACCTTGTAAAAGGTGTTTCGGAAAGCTTTCCTTTTTTCTTCCGGGTCAATCTTTCCCTTCAGGGCTTCAAAGAATTCATTCCGGGCATCGACGATTTCCAGGTCTATGCCCAGACGGGCAAAAACCGCCTTGACCTCGTCCGGCTCTTTTTCCCTCATCAGCCCGTGGTCAATGAATATGGTTCTGAGCTGCGACCCCAGGGCCCGATGAGCCAGCAGAGTGGCTACCGAACTGTCCACTCCGCCCGACAGGGCCGAAATGGCTTTATCCTTGCCGACGGTTTCCTTTATTTCTTCCATCTGGCGCTCGATGAATCTTTTGACGTCCATTGCTTCCTCCGTTTAAAAGGGTATAAAGATGATACAATAACCGGCCGAATCAAGTCCACCAAAAGTTAATTTCGGTGAATTTTTCAGTTGATTTTTGAGAAAAAAAGTTGGATATTATAAATAGAGATTTAAAAAGAGGAGGGCCTCCATCCAAGGCGTAAGATTGGCCGGAGAAGGACGCCCCCCGAGAGTCCTTCTCCCCTGCCCTCCTCGGGAGGATTTCCTACTCTTTTAGTCGACGCCTGGCGGAAAAAATTGAAAAATTTTTTCTGTATTTCTTAGCCCGCCTCAGAGTAAAATCATTTCTTGAAATTTTATGGTTCGAAGGAGACTATCATGAAATTTCCAGTCAGGACGGCCGCCATTTATTTCCTGGCGGTCTTTTTGATTCTCATAACCCTGAATCCGCTTCTGCCCGGCAGCCAGAAACAACTTCCCTCTTACTATCAGAAAATTAAAGACCTGACTGCCCGGATTGAGCCGGAGATTGTGGCCATCAGGAGGGATATCCATGCCCATCCCGAGCTGGCCTTCCAGGAAAGACGGACAGCCGGCATCGTGGCTGACTATTTTCAGAAACTGGGCCTTGAGGTCAGGACCGGAATCGGCGGGACCGGAGTTCTCGGAGTTCTCAAAGGGGGGCTGCCCGGGCCGGTGCTGGCCATGCGGGGCGACATGGATGCTCTGGCCATAACCGAAGAAACAGACCTGCCTTTTGCTTCCCGGGAAAAAATCATGGTTAACGGCAAAGAGACCGGCCTGATGCACGCCTGCGGACACGACATCCACACTTCCCTGCTGCTGGGGGTGGCTTCGGTCCTGAGCCAGATGAAAAACCAGGTGCCGGGGACCGTTCTGTTTGTGGCCCAGCCGGCCGAAGAATGGGGTGACGGAGCCGACAAAATGCTTCAGGACGGGGTTTTCCGGGATTACCGCCCGGAAGCCATCTTTGCCTTCCACGTTGACGACACCCTCAAGGTCGGCTATGTGCATTACGTTCCGGGTTACTCCGGCGCCAATTGCGACACTTTCTTTCTGACGATTAATTCTGAAGGCTGCCACGGAGCCGACCCCGACCAGTGTCTGGACCCGATTGTGGTCGGAAGCCACGTCGTGCTGGCTCTCCAGGCAATGATCAGCCGGGAAATAGATGTCCATGACCATACGGTGATCACCGTCGGTTATTTTCACGCCGGCACGGCCACCAACATCATCCCTGATAAAGCCGAGCTCCGGGCTACCATCAGAAGCTATGGAGATGAACAGAGAGCGCGGCTGAAAGAAAAAATAACCAGGACCATCGCCGGCATCTGCCAGTCTCATGGGGCAGCCTATGACCTTAATTATCAATTCGGCACACCTTCTCTCTACAACCACCCCGAGCTGCTGAAAGCCATCTTGCCGTCGGCCGAACGGGTGCTCGGGGGGAAAGACCGGCTGATAGAAGACCGGCCGGAAATGGGCGGGGAAGATTTCAGCTATTTCGCCCGGGAAATTCCGGCAGTGATGCTGGGGCTGGGCGTCGTTCCGCCGCACCTGGAAAAGACTTCAGTCCACTCCCCCACTTTCATAGCCGATGAACAGGCAATCGGTCTGGGCATCAGGCTGATGTCCTGCCTGCTGATGGATTATGCCCGTAAACCCGACGGCCAGAGGGTTAAAGACTTAAAGAAATAAAGGGGGCGGGCGGCGACAGGTCCCCGCAGCCATTCCGGACCTCAAAAAGAAAAGGATTGAGGACATATTTCAGGTGAAATAATCAGAGCGGCCCTTCCGAATTGAAGTCCTGACAGAAACGGCCGCCGTCTGGAAAATATTTGAGCCGGCGCCGGGTGAAAAATGTCTGCCGGCCAGGGCAACTGAAGATAAGTTTTTTGACCGCCCTCCCCGCTTTGCTTAATTGATAAAAAAGGTCACTGATGGTAAATTGATTACATTCAGCCATGAAACTGCTAAAGCTCAACATTTCCGGCGTCCGCGGCCTGGTCGGGCAGACCATCACTCCGGAGCTGGTCATAGATTTTGCTTCAGCCTTCGGAACCATGCTTCCGCCGGGCCCGGTGCTGGTCGGCCGCGACAGCCGAAAATCAGGCCTGATGGTTCTGGAAGCCGCAGTTTCGGCTCTTCTGGCCACCGGCCACGAAGTCATTAACCTCGGAATCTGCCCCACCCCCATCATCCAGTTCCTGGTCAGACAGCGGCGGGCGGTCGGGGCCCTGGCCATCACCGCCGGACATAACCCGGCCGAATGGAACGCTCTGAATTTTATCAACGGCCAGGGCACTTATCTCAACGAATTCCAGGGTTCGGAATTGCTGGACATATATCACCTGGGCCGATTTGACCACCAGAAGCTAAAAAAATCTCCGGCCGTCATCAATGAGGTCAACCCGGAAGAGGTCTATTTGGCCTGGCTGGGCCAGAAGCTGCGAACGGCTGAAATCAGCCGGGCCGGGTTCAAGGTGGTGGTGGACCCCTGCAACGGAGCCGGAGCCAGGCTGGTCAACAAATTTTTCAGCCTCCTGGGTTGCGAGCTGATAGCCGTCAACAACGAGCCCAGCGGCTACTTCCCCCACGACCCGGAACCGAGGCCCAGGAACGCCGGCGAGGTGGCCTCTCTGGTCAGAGCCACCGGAGCCCACCTGGGTTTCCTGCTGAACAGCGACGTCAGCCGGGTTTCGCTGGTGACCGAGACCGGAGAAACTCTATCTGAAGAATACACCCTGCCGGCGGCAGCTGATTATTATTTGCGGCTGCAGCCGGGAGCGGTCATCACCAGTCTGTCCACCTCCAGAATGATTGAAACGGTGGCCGCAAAATTCCGGGTTCCGGTCATCAGAACTCGAGTCGGTCAATCGGCGCTCGTCCAGGCGCTGCTCCAGGAGGATGGAAGCCTGGCCGGGGAAGGCAGCGGAGGCCTGGCCTTTCGCGGCTTCCAGCCGGTCTTTGACGGCTTCGCAGTTATGGGTCTCCTCCTGGAAGCCATGGCCGTTGAACAAAAAAAGCTGTCGGAGCTGATAAGAGCTCTTCCCCGTTATCACATCGTCAAGGATAAATTAATCTGTCCGCCTCACCGTCTGCACTCCCTGGTGGCGGAGACCCGAAAGCTCTATCCAAAAGCCGAAATGAATTCGCTGGACGGACTGCATTTTACCCTGAAAGACGCCTGGGTCCATGTCAGGGCTTCCAGCACCGAACCGCTAATCAGAGTAATAGCCGAAAGTCCCTCGGCCTCCAGGGCTCAGCTCGAGGTGGACAAGGTAATGTCTTTTCTTAACCGGTTGCTCGGATAAAAAATGAAAAAACGATTGCCTCTCAAGGTCAGCGTCTCCGGAGTCAGGGGAGTGGTCGGCGAAAGCCTGACTCCTCAGATCGCCGCCAGGTTTGCCTCGGCTTTCGGCACCTACCTCGGCCCGGGCCAGGTGCTGGTCGGACAGGACACCCGGCCCTCCGGAATCATGCTGAAAAAGGCGGTCATCAGCGGGTTGCTGGCCACCGGCTGCCAGCCGGTTGAAGTGGGAATATTGCCGATTCCCACCATTCTGTTCTTGACTCGGGAGAAACAGGCCCGGGGAGCGGTGGTGGTCACGGCCAGTCATAATCCCCCGGAGTGGAACGGGCTTAAATTCATCGGGCCGGAGGGGCTTTACCTCAACCGTTCCCGGGTGGAAGAATTTCTGGACATATTCCACCAGGGAGAATTCACCTTCGTGCCCGCCGAGAGAATCAAGACCCCCGGCCAGGAGAAAAACGCCGGCCAGCATCACTTGGATAAGATCCTGTCGCGCCTGAAGGTCAGGGCCATTCGCAGTCGCCGCTTCCGGGTGGTAGCCGACTGCGCCAACGGCGCCGGAGCCACCCTGCTGCCCCAGCTTCTCCGGGAACTGGGCTGCGAGGCCATGTTCATCAACACCGACCTCGGCGGTGATTTTGCTCATCAGTCCGAGCCGGTGCCGGAAAATCTGAAAGAACTCTGCCGCCGGGTGAAAGAATTCGGAGCCGACCTCGGTCTGGCCCAGGATGCCGACGCCGACCGCCTGGCTCTGGTCGACGAAAGAGGCCGGCCCCTGGGCGAGGACCTGACGCTGGCCCTGGCCGTGTCTCACCTGCTCGGCCAGAAACGAGGACCGGTGGCCGTAAACCTGTCGGCTTCGATGGCCATTGACGACCTGGCCGCCAGGCACCGGGTCCCGGTCATCAGGACCAGGGTCGGGGAAATCAACGTGGTTGAGGCCATGCTGGAACACGGCGCGGTCATCGGCGGTGAGGGCAACGGCGGCGTCATCTGGCCCGAAATCCATCCCTGCCGGGACTCGCTCGCCGCCACCGGTCTGGTGCTGGAAATGCTGGCCGCCGGAGGCGAAAAACTGTCAGCCGCAGCCGCCGAATTCAAAAAATATCACCTGCTGAAGGATAAGATGGACTGCCAGGCCGAACTGGCCTTCCGGGCAGTGGTCGAACTGAGGCGCCGCTATCAGTCAGAAAACATTTCCACTCTGGACGGTCTTAAAATCAGCTGGGCTGACTCCTGGGTCCACATCAGACCGTCCAATACCGAACCCATTATCAGGCTGCTGGCCGAATCCAGGTCGCCGGTCCGCAGCCGGCGGTTGATAGAAAATTTCAAGCAAGAAATCAAAATCATAATCCGGAAGCTGGCCTGAAGAACCGGACCGCTGGCCGGATTCAGGCGATAATCATAGAAACAGAAAACATTAATTGATAAGTCAGAGGGAGAAAGCGCCGGCGATGAAAAGAAAACCGATTCTTATGGTGGCGGTAATCCTGTCTCTTTTCTGCCTTGCTCAGGGCGGGCTGTCGGCTCAGAGTTCTCAAGCCGCCTGGCTAAAGGGCTATCAGAAGACAATAGAGAGCCAGAAACTTTATTACCATTCCCCCTATCCCGGCGAACTTTCGGCTCTGCTGGTCAGAGCCAGCGACGGTTCGATTAAAGCCGTCTGGGAAACTCAGGCTATTCCGGAAGATTTCAACGCCCCGGAAGCCGTCTTTGTCTTTATGGGCGGGCTGGCCACCGGCAAGGGCAGTCACCGTTTTTACCTGAAGGTCAACGGAGCCGGCCTGCTGGAGTTTACCACTGCCGATAGCTCGGCCAGAAAAAAATGGGAAGTTTCGAGCCCCGAGGGGCTGCGCCTTTCTTTCCAGACAGCCCTGGTGGACCAGTTTGACGAGCTTTTCGGCTATTTTTTCCTGACTGTCCCGGGTCGCTTCCTGAAACCGAAAGAACCGCTGCGGCTGGAGCTGACGGCCGAGAAGGGAGGAAGTTCCGACTGGGTCATGATTTTTGAACAGCCGCTCTCCTCCTGGGCCCGGCTGAAAGCTCTGCCGGCCGTCCTCAACACCAGCCCGCCGCGCCAGCCGCTCCTTCTGGAAATAAGTCACGCCGGGCCGCCGCTTTCGGTGCAGATAAAAATGGGCCGGAATTTTTCGGTCTCGCGGACCCTTACTACCGGCTACAACCAGCTTTTCCTGGAAACTGAACCGGTCCGCAGCCCGACGCGGATTGAGGTTGTGGTCCTCAGGGGAAAAGAACAATTATTCCGAGCGGTTGCCGAACAAAAGCCGGTCCGGCCGATGGAATTATGGCTTCTCCCCCACTCCCACCTGGACATCGGCTATTCAGATTACCAGGAAGAGGTGGAAAAGAAGCAATGGCAGAACATCGAAACCGCCATCGAGCTGGCCGAGAAAACGCAAAGCCTGCCGCCGGAAGCCAGGTTCAAATGGAACGTGGAACAGTTGTGGCCGGTGGAAACCTATTTGAGTTCCGCGGACGAACCTAAAAGGCAGAGATTTCTCCGGGCAGTCAGAGACGGCTGGATCGGACTCCAAGCCACGCTGGCCAACCAGCTGACCGGGCTCGGGCATCCGGAAGAATTGCTCGAAGTTACGGCTTTTGCCAGGGAGCTTGAAGCCATGGGCTTTCCCCCTGTCACCTCAGCCATGATCACCGATATCCCCAGCTACAGCTGGTCACTGGTGCCGGCCCTGGCCCTGGCCGGAGTTCGTTATCTGTCGAGCGGGCCGAATTACATGCCGGTGCTGCCCGACGGCGGCGACCGGGTGGGCTGGGCTCTCAAGACCTGGGCCGACCGACCGTTTTACTGGGTCTCCCCTTCCGGCCAGGAAAAAATCCTTTTCTGGATGGCCGGCCGCGGCTATTCCTGGTTCCACGGCCTGAACCTGGGCAACTTTCGGGTCGACAAGAAAAGAGATATTCTTGAATACCTGGCTGAACTGGAAAGCAAAAATTATCCTTACTCGCTGGTCCAGGTCCGGTATACCGTGGGCGGAGACAACGGTCCCCCGGACCCTGACCTCAGCCGGGAAGTGGCCGCCTGGAATAAAGAATTCCTGACTCCGCGCCTGGTAATCGCCACCGCCGACCGGCTTTTCCAGGAAATGGAAAAAAGGCACGGTCCGGAAATCCCGGCCTTCCGCGGCGACTTTTCTCCTTACTGGGAAGACGGCGCCGCTTCAACCGCCCGGGAAACCGCTCTCAATCGGAATCTGAGCGAAAGGCTGCTGCAACTCGAAACCCTGTATTCTCTCCTGGCGCCGGAGGAATTCCTGAAAAAAACGGCCGAGTTTTATCAGGCCTGGCGGCAGGTGGTGCTGTTTCACGAGCATACCTGGGGAGCCCACGACAGCGTTTCCAATCCGGATGGAGAAAACGCCGTCCGGCAATGGGAATACAAGAAGGCCATTCTGGAAAATGGGCTCAGGCTGGCCGATTCGCTGGAAAGAGAGCTGCGGGCCATGATGAACCGTCGTCAGGACCAGCCGCCGTCCGGAAAAAGAGTGCTCGACATTATCAACACCACTTCGCTAACCAGGTCGGAAATCGTTCTCATCCCGGCCGAACTGTCCGCCGGCCTGGACCTGGCGCTGGACGAAAACAACCGGGCTCTTCCTTCCCAGAGGCTGGCCGACGGATCGCTGGCCGTGGAAATAGACCGGCTTCAGCCTTTATCCGCCCGCCGCCTCTACCTTAAGCCCGGCGGCAGCTGGCAGGGCGGCCGGGCCAGGGCCGGAAAGAATTTCCTCGAAAATGATCTGGTCCGTCTGGAGGTCAACCCGGAAACGGGAGCCATCGGCAGTCTGGTCTACAAACCGGCCGGAAACCTGGAGCTGGTTGACGGCGGAAAATTTTCGGGACTCAACGCCTATATTTACGTCCCCGGAACCGACCCGGAAAAGGCCCGCCCGGCCAGAATTCTTCAGGCAAGGGTCCTGGAGGCCGGCCCGCTGGTGGCTTCGCTGGAGATGGAGCTTGAAGCCCCGGGTTGCCGAAGTCTCCGGACCATCATCAGAATAAACGGAATCTACGGACGGATAGATTTCCTGAACCGTCTGGATAAAATAAAAGTCAGGGAAAAGGAAAGCGTTCATTTCGCCTTTCCGTTCCGCCTGGAGCCGGCTGGAGTCCGCCTCGACCTCGGCTGGGGCACAGTCAACCCCTTCTGCGAGGAGATCCCGGGAGCCTGTCTGGACTTCTTTTCTGTTCAGAAAGCAGTCGGCCTCAGCCGCCCGGATTTCAGTTTGACCTGGGTCACTCCGGATGTGCCGCTGGTAGAAATCGGCGACCTGACCGATGAAAGAAACGTCGGCGGCTTTCCCCGGGCCTGGAAAAAGGAAATCCAGCCCTCTTCAACCATCATTTCCTATGCGCTCAATAATTACTGGCATACCAATTACAAAGCCGACCAGGAGGGCGAGATTGAACTGCGCTATTCGCTTTTCCTGGAACCCGGAACGGATCAGGCCCGGCTCAAAACTCGCGCCCTGCAGGTCAGCCAGCCGCCGGTCGTGATGCCGGTTGATGAGAGTCGGGTGCCGCTGCAGCCGGTTCTGAGCATCGAGCCGGAAAGGGTCGTGGTCAGCCGGTTGAAAGCCGTGCCCGGCCGGGAGGCTGCCAGACCGGCTCTGATCATAAGGCTTTACAACAGCGGCGGACAGCCGGAAGCGGTCAGCCTGAAAGGCCTTCTTTTTCTGGGAAGAAAAGTTCACTTCTCCAATCTGAAGGGCGAACCTCTGGCCCCGGTAACCGGGTCTTTCCGGATGCTGCCCTATGAGGTGGTAACTTTAAGGGTGGACTGAAAGTTTTAATCATATAGACTGATAAGATATGAACCCAGGGAGGTTTCGATGAAAGAAACTCTTCGGACAAAAACCGGCCTGATCGCCCTCGCTCTGCTGTGTTTTCTTATCTGGACCGGCTTAATGGCCCAGCCGGGCGGACAGCCCGGCCCCATGCGCCGCAGCAGCCTGATGATGCTTCCTGAAACTCAGCTGGTGCTGACCGACTGGTTCATCCAGTCATCAGCCCGCCTGAAGGCTGACGGAGCCACCCTTTCTCGCCCGGGAATTATGACCGACCGCTGGTACCCGGCCCAGGTGCCGGCCACCGTGCTGGGCACGCTGGTCGAGAACAACGTCTACGGCGATGTGTTCTTCGGAAAAAACCTGGAGAAAATTAAGGCTGAAGATTTCCAGACCTCCTGGTGGTACCGAACTGAATTTTTGCTGCCGGCTTACCCGGGACGGACCAGAACCTTCCTGGAGCTGGACGGCGTCAACTATCGGGCCAACATCTGGCTGAACGGCCAGAGGGTAGCCGAGGCGACCGAAATCTATGGTCCCTTCCGGCGTTTCAGACTGGATATCACCGGGCTGGCCAGAAGCGGGGAAAGAAATGTCCTGGCCATTGAGGTTATTCCGCCGGTAAAGGGCGAACCGACGATCGGTTTTGTCGACTGGAACCCGGCTCCGGCCGATAACAGCCTGGGGTTATGGCGCCCGGTGAGAATCAGGCAGACCGGAGAGGTGACCATTGAAAATCCCTTCGTCCAAACCAGCCTGGACACGGCTACCCTTAAAGAAGCTAGGCTGACCATCAGGGCCGAGGTGCGCAATCACTCCACCAATCCTGTAACCGGCAGCCTGGAAGTGGAACTGGAAAACATCCGGCTGTCCCGAGAGGTCAAGCTGGGACCGAAAGAAGTTCAAACCGTAGTTTTCAGTCCTGAAACCAACAAGGAATTGGTGCTGGCCAATCCCAGGGTCTGGTGGACTCATGACCTGGGCCGGCCGGAGCTTTATCTCCTGTCGATGGCCTTTAAGCTGAAAGCCCCGGGCGGCGAAGAAAAGCCGCACGACAAACAGCCGGCCGCGGTTGAATCCGACCGGGCTGCGGGCAAAGAAAGAGAGCAGGAAAAGACCCGGGACCGGGAAAAGGATAAAGACCGGATGAAAATTCCGCCCCAGTTCAAAGCCCTGCTGCCGGTCTCGGACTGGCTGGTTCTTCGCTTCGGCATAAGGGAAATAAAAGATTATTGGAACGAGCAGGGACACCGCGGCTATATGCTCAACGGCAAAAAGATTTTGATCCGCGGCGGCGGCTGGACCGATGACCTCTTCCTCAACAACAGGTCGGGGAAACTTCGGGCCGAGTTGATGTATGCTCGCCACATGAACCTCAATGCCCTGAGGCTGGAGGGTTTCTGGGGAACCAGCCGGGAACTTTACCACCTGTGCGACGAGCTGGGACTGCTGCTGATGGTCGGCTGGAGCTGCCACTGGGAGTGGGAAAATTATCTGGGCAAACCGGCTGACCCCAAATACGGCGGGATCATCAGCCCGGAAGACATGGCCCTGGTGGCCGCTTCTTTCCGCGACCAGGTGCGCTGGTTGCGTAACCACCCCAGCATTTTTGTCTGGGCCCTGGCCAGCGACCTGGTGCCCAAACCGGAGCTGGAAAAAGAGTACCTGAAAATCCTGGCCGAGGACGACCCGACGCGGCCGTTTCTGAATTCCACCGGCACCAAAGTCAGCGAGGTCAGCGGAAAATCCGGCGTCAAGATGAACGGGCCTTACGACTGGGTTCCGCCCAATTACTGGTTCGAGGACAGGAAGAACGGCGGGGCCTTCGGTTTCAACACCGAAACCGGACCTGGCCCGCAGGTGCCGGTGCTGGAGAGCCTCAAAAAGATGATCCCGGAGGAAGCCCTGTGGCCGCCGAACGATTACTGGAATTTTCACTGCTCCCGCGGGATGTTCAAATCTCTCGACCGGTACAACGAAGCCATGAGGGAGCGCCTGGGCTGGCCCGAGAGCGCGGCCGAATACTGCGACCGGGCCCAGTTCCTGAACTACGAAGCCATGAGGGGCATGTTCGAGGCCTTCGTCGCCCGCCGCCCGCTGGCCACCGGTGTCATCCAGTGGATGTACAACTCGGCCTGGCCGAAGCTCTGGTGGCAGCTCTATGATTATTACCTGATGCCGACCGGAGCCTTTTACGGAGCCAGAAAAGCCAACACTCCGGTGCATCTTATTTACGACTACGAAACCCGGGAAATTATCGCTTCCAACCTGTCGGCCGTTAAGGTCGAAAAACTGAAGGCTCTGGTCCGGATATTCGACCTGGACCTCAAGGAAAGGTTCAAACAGGAATTCCCGCTGACCCTGGACCCGGACGGAAAGACCGTGCTGACCCGGTTGCCTGAATTGCCCGACCTCACCTCCATCTATTTCCTGGACCTGAGAATCATCGGGCCGAAACAATCGCTCGAAGACCATAACTTCTATGCCCTCAGCCGCGAGCCTGACCTTCTTGATTTCGAGAAGACTGTCTGGTACGTAACTCCGGTTAAAAAATATGCCGACCTTAAAGCCCTGACCAACCTGCCCGAATCGCAGGTCAGGTATAGGTGGAAAGCGGAAGGAAAAGACCTTATCAGAAACCTGACGGTTGAGCTGCATAACCCCGGACCGCACCTGGCCTTCAACCTCGAAATTCAGGTCATAAAAAAGCTGAGGCAGAAATCGGTGCTGCCGACCTTTCTCGAAGATAATTACCTCTCGCTGCTGCCCGGAGAAAGGCGCACGGTTAAAGGATATTTCTTCGGACAGGACCTGGAGGGCGACGAGCTGGAAGTAAAAATCAAAGGCTGGAAGGTTAAAGCCCTGGAAGTAAAGAAGTTTTAAGTAAAGATTAATCTGCTCAGAAGAGGGCTTTTATCCGATGTTTATTTCTTCTTCAAAGAGTTGACCAGCTCTTTTAATTTTTCCTGGTCGGGATTCAAGCCCAGCGATTTCTCCCATAAGCTCAAAGCTTTTTCCTTATCCCCCATCTGGTAATAACAGCTTCCGAGAAAGTTCAGGATTTCCAGGTTGACTCCGAAGCGGTTCAGGTACTGCTCATAGTAGACGGCCGCCCTTTCCGGCTTGTTCAGAGAGTGAAAAGCCCGGCCCAGCAGCGAAACCACTTCGGCCGGTGCTTCCGGCCGGTCATATGGCGTGAGCAATTCAATTATCGGCTGGAATTCTCCTCCCCTGAATAGCGCCTCGGACAGGGCCAGGGCGGTCAGCGGTCCCGGCCTCAGAGCATGAGCCCTGGACAGTCGTTCCCTGGCTTCCTGAACATTACCGCGGTTAAGATGCTGGATTCCTGTGGCCAGCAGCTCGTCGGCCTCGGTCAGGACAACCCTGGAGACGAGAATCGGAGTCGGCAGGCTGGTCTGCGGCGAAATCTCCAGCTCAGCCCGACGGCTGTCCCTCAATGCGCCGTCGATAATGAGGTCTGCCGTTACCGAATAATATCCCGGTTTTAATCCCGCCAGCGGCAACGATTCAATCAGAAAGGAACCGCTCAGCATATCAGTCAGTGATTTTTCTCTGCTCTGGATGACCTGGTTTTCGGCCAGCAGGGAAACTCTCAGGGTTGCCTTTTTTGCCGATTCGTGGTCCGACCCGGTCAGCTGGACGCAGACCACCAGGGAATCGGAAGCGGCGAAAGATTTAAGGCTCCGGCTCAGAAGCTGCCGGTCGACCACCTGGTAGGGCCCCAGGCCGGCCCCATCCTTTGTTTCCAGCTGGCCGTAGGCCAGAAGAATCTGGCCGATTTCAGGGCGGCCCGCATTTCCGGCCAGAATAAGCTTCCTGGAAAAGCTGGAAAATTCCCGCGAGACCGGGTTTTTAAGCAGCAGGTCGAGGGTATAACTTCCGGGAATCAGGGGAAAGACGTCCTGAAAAGCCACGGTTCTTTTCCCCATCTCGGCCAGTTCTTCCCCGGTCAGGCTCAGCGGGATGCTCTTATCGAATTGATAGACGGTCCGGCCCTGGTCATCAGACACCCGTCCGTTCAGGTCGAACCGCACCAGGTAATTCGAGCCGTCCTGGCTGACCGACAGCTTGGCCGGTTCCACCGAATAATTGACCAGATAGTGGCCTTTTTCGGTCCTCACCGGCCAGACTTCAAAATCGGACCGGATGTAATTGGCGCTGTACTCGACCTCGATCAGGTCTTTATGGCGGAACCAGGCCTCGGCATAGGCATCCTCCACCCGGCGTTGCGGTAAAGACATGATGGTGGCCAGCAACCGATTGGAAGCTAAGTTGATGACCCCGGGCTCCAGGCGCTCGTTAGGAATGAGACTCAGCGACTGTTCGGCCAGGTTGGGAGAAAGCTGATGGAGCCTCTGATAGGCGTCGCGGGCATCTCTGGCGTTATACATATAATCGGCCACCAGAGCCTGGGGGCCGTGGTCGGAGGGCGAATAAAGAATGTACTCCCCGGTTCCCTCTTTCTTAAAAAAAATGACGTTGAAACCGGTCGGCAGACCGTAGCGGGGGTCGCCGTAATAAAACCAGACCTGGGTGGGGTAGACGCCCATGATGTTTTCGTAGGTTTCGATGTTGTTGGGCGGACCGAGGATGATATAAATGCGGCCCTGGTCGGTCTTCCAGCCCGGTTTTCCCGTCCCCCGCCCCAGGAATTGATTGGCGTAATTCAGCCGGCGGTAATGTTCTTCCCTGAATTCGTTCTGGGGAGTGGCCGGATCAGGGTCGCGTTGCTTCCAGAAGGCTTCGATGAAGATGTCCCTCTCCCGGTCTGTCTGAAGTTTGAGAAAAACCTGCCTTTCTTTTGGAGTTATGATGTAAGCAACTTCTTCTTCCAGCCACTTGCGATATCTTTCCGGAAGGTCGGCCGCGACGGAGGCGACCGTCAGCAGTAGAACCAGGAAAATTAAGGCCGTATTTTTTTTAGTTCTCAGCCCGGCCGGAATTGAAGCCTCCATTTTTTTCATAGCCATATTATATCTTTTTGCCTGAATTCGGGCAAAAAAAGGGGCGTCCGGGAAAAGCCCGGACGCCCCGGAGCTTCTGCAACCAGCTGAATTAGAATTCGTAGCTGAAATTCAGACGGATCTTTCTCGAAGGATAGGTGATACCGGAAACCCGGCCGATCTGCGGTTCGTGGGCTCCGCCGTAGCCGGCATTAACCACCGCGTGCTCGTTGAACAGGTTCAAAATGTCAACCGCCAGTCTGATATAGCCGGCTTTCCTCAGGCTGAAGGCCTTGTCGAACCTGAGGTCAACCACTTTCTCATGCGGCAGGTACCAGGGCTTGGTCGGGTCGATGGAAACGATGTAGTTGTCGCCGGTGTTGACCACCAGTCCAGCCGGATAACCCCACTGGGTGATGACCGGATAAGTCTCCAGCGGCCACAGCGGACGGCCGGAGTTGTACCTGAACCTCAGGCCGATGTCCATCTCGATGACCGGAATACGATAGGAACCGGATATCTTGAACTCGAACTTCTGAGTGTGGGGCAGCGGGCCCTTCATGTTGTTGATGGTCTGGTTCAGGCCGGCCAGATAGGTGGTATCCATGACCATGGGGCCTTCAAAGTTGAAATCCTGGCGCACCGACCTCATGGCCATGCCGTCCGACCAGGAGAAAAGGGCCGAAGCCAGCATCTGCCAGCGGTTGGAGAAGCGCTTATTCAGCATGAACTGCAGACCCTGGTACAGGCGACGCGGTTTGATGCCGTCGACTTCCGGCATGTTCTGGACCATGTAGTCAAGATGGGAACCGATCCAGCCGACGTCGGACCCATTTATTACCCCGTCTTCGTTATAATCTTTCAACACCACACTGTACAGGGAAACCGACTCGCCGTATTGAGTGGTATAGGACTTGCGCTCGTATTCAAACGGCTCCTGGGTAACTTCATTCAGCGGCCAGTTGACGAAGATATTCCCGGTTCTCTTCCAGATATAAGTGGCGCTTAGCGACAGGTCTTTGACCAGTTCCCTTTCCAGGTTCAGAGTGATCTGGTCGGTATGCTGGTCTTTGATGCCTTCCTGTACCTTCAATTGCCAGGAATAATCGGTGGTCTGATGTTCAGGCACCCAGCTCGGACGCTTGCTTGGGTCAACATAGGTATCGCCATAAAGATATCTGGCGGCGTTGGTGGTTTCATCAGGAGAGACCCAGTTGTCGCCGTCGAGATCAACCAGGTCAAATGGGATGTTATAGTAGATATTATAAATATCGGCCATGGGCATATCAGGTCCGAACCTTCTGAGATACTCAACGCTGAGCGGCAGGTAGTAACGTCCATAACTTACTCTGAAAATGGTTTTCATATCCCTGGTCAGGGCATAGGTCAGACCGATTCGGGGCGAGAACAGCTTGAAATCAAATATATTCCCGGTGCCTTCTCTGTCTCTGATGACCTTAAGGCCGCTGTTTATTTCTTCCGGAGTGTTGACATATTCGTAGATTTTACCCTTGCCGTACTTGGTGGTCATGCGGTCGAAACGCAGCCCCAGGTTGACGGTCAATCTCTTGGCCGGGGTCCACTGGTCATCGAAGAAGAGGCCAAACTGGTCAGCCGTTCTGACGGTCAGGAACGGGTTGAGCCAGGTCTGCCGGTTGTAAAAAACCAGGCCGGTGGCTCCATACCAATCTATCATGTACTGTATGTTCTGAGTCCAGGGAGCGGGATAGGCAAAGTTAGCATAGTTCTGGAAATAGCCGCCCAGCCAGTTGCCGCGGCCTCTGGTGTACTGGACGCCGAACTTAATATCGTGTTCACCCAGGAAATTCTCGGCGTAATAGGAAACATCTCCCTGGATGGTGTTGCGGCTGGATTTCTGAGCCTCAACATATGGAAAAGCCCCGTTAATACCGTAGACATTCCATTTCCACCAGTTGATATAACCCGGATGGTCGGGAGCATCTTCGGGAATAAACGGCTGGTCGTCGCGCCAGAAACCTAAGTATTTCAGGGTGAAAATCGTTTTGCCGGTGGCCATGTATTGCCACTGGGCAGAAACACTGTGGGTGCTGCTGTTCTGGCCGTAGGTCATGGTGGGGTCCCAGTGCGGGCTCCAGGTCCAGCCGTCGCCCTTGTTGCGCTCATAGTGATAGGAAATCCAGGCCCGGTGATTGGTCCAGGGTTCGGTGGTCAGCTTGAGATCGCCGAACCGACCCCAATATCTGTTGGGCACCGGCCAGAACGGAATCTTGGATTCAGACCTTATGTAGTCGACGCCGCCGTAAAACCAGACCTTGTCTTTCTGGATGGGCCCTCCGATGGTGAAATTTAGCTCATATTCCTTGGTATTCTTGTTAAGAATATCGTCGCCCGGTCCAATATATAGTCTTTCGCCGAACGGACCAAAGGCTCCCATGTCCACCGCCTCGCCGGGATTGGCCGGTTTGGGCTGGTTGTCGGCTATCCATTTTTTAGGGGCGCCGTTAACCATGAAATTGCCGTGAAATTCATTGCTCCCCGACTTGGTCAGAACGTCGATGGCCACGCCGGAGTAGCTGCCGTATTCGGCTTTGGAACCCAGGGCGATAACCCTGACTTCCTCCACGGCGTTGTAGTTGACGTTGACCAGAGAGCCGTAGGCGGCTGACCTGGGGTTGGTGGTGTTGACCCCGTTGATCAGGAAGACGTTCTCATTGGAAGAGCCGCCGTAAGCGTTGGGACTCGGCAGCCAGCTTCCGTCCTTACCCTGGGCCACCATGCCCGGGGTGCTCAGAGCCAGATCATAGAAGGCATCGCGGCTGGTCGGCAGCTTGGCCAGCAACTCGCTGTTGATGTTGGTGGCCACGGTCGAAGTTTTGGCGTCGACCACCGGTCCGGCCGCGGTGACGGTAACCGTCTCTTCCAGCTTGCCGATTTCCAGTCTGACATCGACCACAATCGATGAACCGGCGGAAATAACAATGTTCTCCTGTTTGCTGGTCTTAAAACCGGGCAGGGAAGCAGTCAGCGTATACCTGCCTGGAGGCACGTTCATAAAAACATAGCTGCCTCGGGCAGAGGTAGTTGCGGCTCTCTTCCCGCCCATCAGAGCTGGTCCGGTGATCTCCACCGTTACGCCGGGGAGCGGAGCTCCTTCTTCGTCGACCACAACGCCGGTGATCTTGCCGTACTCAATCGTCTGCGAGACAGCCAGCGGTGCCAAGAGCAACAGGATCAGGCTCAGAGAAAAAAACTTTTCCTTAATGGACACTTTTCTCATTTAACCCTCCTTTTTCCTTTGACCGACTCTTCCTCCTGAACAGACACAGGCAGGAAGAAACCCTCAGACCTTTTTGCTGTTAAAGACAGCCGCCATTCCCACCTCCTTTCTTATAAATTTTTCTCTCTCTTATCTAATTATATTTAATCCTTAAAAAAATCTGCTGTCAAGATTTTTTCCAGGGCCGTGGAGCCCTGACGGGGGTTCTAAATTCCCTGGCCCTGTTTCCCTAACACTTTGGTTGATTTTCATTTTTTGATCTGGGCTTTAAGGGTGGCGATGAAGCTGTCCAGAAACTTAATTTTTTCTTCATTCTGAGTCAGGGCCCTGGCCCGCTCCAGATATTCAACCGCCTTCGGCAGGTCACCCTTATTAACATAACATCTGGCCATCATTTCCAGGGTGTCCAGGTCGTCAGATTTGACAGCCAGAGCTTTCTCAAAATAACCGAGGGCCTCGTCCACCTTATCCATTTCAAACAGGATCAGGCCAAGATTGTATAGGTTGGCCGAATTGGACGGGTCCAGCTCGGCCGATTTCCGGTAGTTTTCCAGGGCTTTATCCATATCTTTCAAAATCTGATAACAGAATCCGAGCTGCTGGTAGGCCGGAGCAAATTCCGGGGCCAGCTCGGTTACCCTGGTCAGTTCCGGAATGGCTTCCTGATATCGGTGCAGACGGCCGAGAGTGACGCCTGAGAGATAATGGACGTTGGAATCATCCGGATACCTGGCGGCCAGCTCCCGCAGCCTGGCCAGGGCTGTTTCCAGGTCATTGCGGTTGATCATGTCCATAACCTCAGCCACCGCCTGCTTCAGCTCCTTCAGGCTGGTCAGCGTCTGGAGCTTTTCGGTGGAAGCCAGAATGATGGTTTCCATTTCCACTTTCTGCATCCTTTCCTGGGGCTGGGAAAAATCCCACTCAAAAGTTCTGGTTTCGTAACCGTCTTTCTTGACCGTCACCTGATAGCGCCCGTGAGGCAGGCCGGACAGCACATATTTGCCGCTCTTGTCGGTCTTCACCCGGTAATTGCGGCTGGTGTTGAGGTCCTGGAGGAAAATATCAACACCGGTCAGGGGGTTGGATTCGGTGTCAACCACCAGGCCAAAAAGATGATACTCCCGATACTGGCCCGAACCCGGAACAAAAAGCAAACCAACCAGGACTGCCAGACAGAAGATTCTATAAATTCGAGCCGGATTAAATTTTGCTTTTTTCATCTTTTCGACTCCTCTTTCTGATTTTTATATTGATTGGCCAGAGCCAGAGCTTCCTGAACTCTGGCCGGCTGCCCCAACCGGTTGTAAGCATCGGCCAGCAAAAAATAACCCAGGGCCTTGAGCTCCGGGGTTCTGGCCCGGCTCAGACCGGTTTTTACCAGTTCCAGGATTTCGGCCGGGTCGTCGTGCCGAAGAAGTTTTCCCCGAGCCAGGAAGAGATAGCCCTCGGCTTCAGCCGGAGCCGTTTTAATCACTTTTTCCATCTGTTCCAGGTAACCTTCCAGGTTGCCCTGCCCGAGCAGCAGCTTCCCCAGGTTAAACCGGGCCCGGAAATGGTCCGGATAATACTCAATTTCCCGGGAATAAGCCTCCAGGGCTTCTCCAATTTTTCCCTGCTCTTCATACAATAATCCAAGATGAAAATAAGTTAAAGGAAATTTTGGATAGTCCTGGAGCACCTGGCGCAACAATTGTTCTGCCCGTTCGTATTCCTTGAGTCCGATCAGGCAGACGGCCAGATTAAGAACGTTGCGGGTCATCTTGGGCTGAATTTCAACCGCCTTCTCCAGGTAAGGACGAGCTTTTTCATGTTCCATCCTGGCCATGTAGACTTCGCCGATGAGGGTGTAAGCCTGGGTGTTGCGGTTATCAATAGACAGAGCTTTTTCGCCCAGGGCCACCACGTCGTCAGCCCTGCCCTCTTCCAGCAGAATGTTGGCCAATCCGATCAGGGCCTGGACAGAGTTCGGATCCTCCTTCAATATTTCATCCAGTATTTTTTTGGCCTCGGCTCGACGACCGAGCTCGGTATAACAGGTGGACAGCAGAAGCCGGGCCTGCGGAATGCCCGGTTCCCGGGCCAGAGCTTTTTCCAGATTGCCGGCGGCTTGCTCATATTCTTCATGATTGATAAGGTCTCCGGCCTGCTGAATAAGCTCATAGACTTCAAGCTTGTCTTTGGGGTCGGCCAGCTCTCTGGCCGGCCTGGTCTCCATCCTGACCGAAGCCCCGATATAACCCAGCGCTGCCAGCCGTTCCACCGTCTCCGAATCCAGGTTGGCGGCCTGTGGTTCGGGCGCTCCGAAACTTATCTTTTCTGTTAGAGAATCGAGTTCTCTTTTCAGGCTTAGCCCCAATTCGGGGTACCTGTTTTGAACGTCGTTCAACTCTTTCGGGTCATTTTTAAGGTCATACAGCTCCGGTCTGGGGGCATCTATAAACTTAAATCCGGAGGTGCGAAGGGCCAGAAGAGGACTCCAGCCATAATGAAGGTTGGGGCTCAGGGACTCGCTGTAGGCCGGAATTTCCTTTTCTTTTTTTCCGAACATCAGACGGAGCAGAGACCGGCCCTGGGTGGTCGGCGGCTGAAGACCGGCCAGGCCAGTCATGGTCGGCAGCAGGTCGACCACGCTCACCTGGGACGGCACCCTGACCCCCTGAAGTTTACGGTGCGGGCTGACCACGATCAGCGGAACACGCACGGCATAATCATAGATAAAATAACCGTGAGCCAGTTCTCCGTGGTCGCCCAGCCCCTCTCCGTGGTCTCCCACCAGAACGATAACGGTTTTCTGGTCAAGCTCCCTGCTTTTCAGCCAGGAATACAAGCGCCCGATCTGTTCATCCATGAAAGCGATTTCGCCGTCGTACAGGCTGACCGGAGGATAGTATCTGTACTGAGTAAAATAAGGTTCCGGCGGTTCGTAAGGAAGATGCGGGTCGTAGAGATGAACCCAGGCAAAGAAAGGCCTCTCCCGGTTTTCTTCCAGCCACTTGAGGGCCGAATCAACCACTTCGTTTCCCGGGCGTTGAACAGTGCCCAGGTCCAGCTGTTTGTATTTCTTCAGGTCGAACTGGTCGTCGTAATAATCAAAGCCCTGCTTCAGCCCCCAGCGGCCGTCCAGAACAAAAGCAGCGATAAAGGCCGCGGTCTTATAGCCGGCCGCGGCAAAAATCTCGGCCGCCGTGGTCTGGGCCTCGGACAGGGCATTGTTGCCGTTCACCCTTACCCCGTGATAGGGCGGATAATAGCCGGTCAATATCGAACAGTGAGCCGGCAGGGTGAGCGGCGAGGCGGTGGCGCACTGTTCAAAGACCACTCCCCGCTGTCCAAGTTCGTTGAGGTGGGGAGTCTGGACTCCGTTATATCCATAAAGCGGCAGGTGGTCGGCCCTGGTGGTATCCATGGTTATCAGCAACACATTTGGCTTTTCCAGGCCCTGCTTCTTCCAGAAACCGGCCAGCGAAAATGCCGGTTGAAAAAAGAAGCGGAAAGCCAGCCAGCCGACGACGACCAGAACGGCCAGGGTCAGAAGCATAATCAGAGGGGAAGGGCTTTTCCGGCCTTTTACCTCTGATTCTGTTTTCCGGTTTTTCTTATTTCTGCTCATAATTGACTCGCCGGCTGAAACCTGTCGCCGGTTAAATAAAAAGTCTGAACAGCCAGGCTCAGGCCGAAACTGCGGCCAAAACTGAAGACCTGAAGCCGGATGACAGGACTCGCTCTGCCCGGCTCTTCCGCTGTCGAAACGCAGACCATGGCGCTCCGTATTTCAGTTATTTTTCAGCCTGAAGCCAGGCCCGGTAAACAGCCCAGACGGCTCCCGGCCTCATATACTTCATCGCCCGGAAAAGTTTATCGCCGTATTTCCGGTCCGGGTTGTTCCAGAACTTCTCTTCGGGATTCAAGTAGGCTTCGGGAGTCTTGAAGAAGTAACCCTGGCCCTCGGGGCTCCAGACCATCCGGTAGATTCCATAGGTCGTCTGCCAGGCTTCCTTCTTCAAGCCATGAAGCAGACAGTTGGCAGCCAGGGCATAGGCGGTGCCGACCCAGACCTCATCTCCCTGCTGGCTGAGAAGCTGCCGGCCTGAAGCGCTGCGTCCGTTAACCGCGCCCATCAACCCGTCGCCAAAACCGGCCACATTATTGCGGAATATTGTGCTCAGCGCTCTGGTAACTTGTTGGGGACTGATAATGGGCTCGGGCTCTTCCAGACCGAGCATGGCCGCATACCACAAACCGAAAAGCTGGTCGGTCATGATGTCGTCGGTATGACTGTCGATATGAAAATAGCCTTTCTCCTCATTCCAGAGTTTTTGAACTTCCTTCTTTCCGGCCGCCAGCCAGTCGGTATATTTTTTCTGGACCTTATCGACGTTCAGACCGTCCACCTGGATGACTCCGTTCTCCAGCAGCAGGTCCCCGATTTTCACGGTGGCCTTTAAGGCCGCCAGCCACAGCAGGCCGACGTAGGCGCTGGTTCCTTTCATCCGCCAGGTGTCATAAGTCTGGTCCGGGATGGCTTCATTCTGGGGGATATGCGAATCGGGATGGCCAAATTTCTTCTCCAGGGTGTCCAGAGCCAGCACCGAGGCCGAAAAAACTTCCCGCAGAAAATCCGGGTCCCGGCGTCCGGCAGCCAGATAATCCCTTAAAGCCCGCAGGGGAAATTTCGGATTCAGGTCTTTCCAGACATTTCCATTCTGCCAGTCAAAGGCGTTCAGAACAACCCAGGGACGAACTCTCGGAGAGCCCAGGTCATGGGGAATCATTCCGGACTCTTTGTTGACATTCCAGTAATAACCTTTTTTATCGGGCGGGACTTCATCGGGAAACGTCACGTTATATTGATAAATTTTATGGGCCGGGTCCAGCATTTTGATGGTCCGGGCGAAATACTTAATATTGCGCCATTCAAGCTCCGGCCAGAGCTCCAGCAACTGCCAGCAGTAGGAATCGACGTCAAACGTTCCGTACATCAGATAATCGGCGCTTTCCAGATAGGTAAAAAGGTCGCTCGAGGCGTCCCAGATTCCGGTTTCCGAAAGAATATACAGTTCGTTGAACAGAAGCTGCTTGAACCACGGCGGAAGCTGCTTCTGATTTAGTATCTGAGCCTGCCAGAGGTCTATCTCTTTTTCCCATTGCCGGTAGCTGTCCAGGGCTTCATAGGCTATCCTCAGCGCCTGCTGTCCATCATCCCCGAAAAATTCGGTGTATTTCTTGCGGTATTTAACGCCTTTCTCAAATTCGTAATAGGGAAAATCCCAGCTAATAACAAACGGAATCTCAATCTTCTGCCCCGGCTTTATTTTTATCTTTACCGCCAGGGCCGAAGCTGAGCGGTTGGTTTTAGAGGCCGACTGAGCCTTTTCGGAGGACACCCGGCCGCTCTCCGAAAAGGGATTCATTACCTCGGAGCCGTCACCGACCGGGTTAAAATCGAGAAGGTAGCTCACTTCGGCGCCGGGCACTTCAAGCGCTGCGACGCTCATCGTGCCGGACAGGGCATTCCCGGTTTTAACGTCCATTCCTTTCTGGCGGAAGATTATTCCCTTTTTCGGACCATGGCTCGAAAACTCGCTGAAATTACCTCGGCTGTTCTTGTCCCAGACAAACTGCGTCTGGGGCACCGAGCCGCCCGGCCAGCGAGCTTCCCAGCCGACCATGTTTTCCCAGGTCAGCATCAGCGACACTTCAACTTCTGACTTGGAGGGATTCTTGATTATCCATTTATAAACGGCCACCGGATAACTGCTCTCCCTATAGTTGTGCGGGATAACCGGAGAAAACTGAACCACTGCCAGGCTGACCGGCCAGTCTTTTTTCTTTTCAAAGGAAAAACCGCTTTTAGGATAAAGGGCAAAATAATCTCCGCTCCCGGGCTGAAGCTCCCATTTCCAGCTCTGGAGGACATTGTCTGGCCGGCCGGTTGAAAGCGTCTGGACGATTTTCTGGTTTCCCTTCTTTATAAAAATATGGAAGGCGTCGGCCGGCAGATAATCATCAACATACCAGCCGGACTTCAGAAACCAGTAGCGGAAGCGGCCGCTCATCGTCCACTCGTAGCCGCCGGCTCCCAGCCCGCCGACCGGGCAGGCGCTGCCTTCGGGGTCATTGTCGATATTTCCCGCGGCTATGGTCCGGCCGAACTTTTCCATCCTGTAACCCAGAGGCCTGGAGAACGAACAATCAGGAAAACCGGCCAGGTTAGCCGGGGCAGGCTGGAACTTAAATTCGAAACCCGGATATCGTTCCCGGCTGCCCGTCTTTTCCGGCCGGGCAGAAAGCGAGCTCCAGGCCGAAACCAGGAAAAAAGCCAGAACGAGCAAAATCACGGGAGCAAATGTCTTATTAAGCCTGACTGAATTAATTGTTTTCATTTTCCCCTCACTCCCTTTCCGGATAAACTTTTTTGCCCCTCAAGTAAGTGGCCAGTGTCTCAAAATTTGAGTCGTAGACAGCCACGTTGGCCAGTTTGCCGGGCTCCAGGCTTCCCATAATATGCCCCAGCCCGACACTTTCGGCCGGCGTCAGCGAGGCCATTCTGATAGCGGCCGGCACCGGAAGGCCGGTCCAGTTAAGAACGTTTCTAACGGCCTGATTGAGATGAAGCACCGAGCCGGCCAGAACTCCGGAATCCTTTAACCTGACCTCCGCTCCTTTTAGGACAATCTGCATCTCTCCCCAATCGTATGTGCCGTCCGGAAGCCCGGCAGCTTTCAGCGAATCGGTAATCAGACACATCCGGCTTGGTCCTTTTCGGAATACGGCCAGGCGAATAAAAGAAGGATGCACATGGATGCCGTCTGCGATCAGTTCGGCAAATACCCGGTCGCTGTCCAGAACCGCTCCCAATCCGCCCGGCTCACGATGATGGAATTCCCTCCAGGCATTGAACAGATGGGTGGCATGGCTGGCTCCGGCCGAAATCGCCGTCTGAGCCTCATCATAGGTGGCGTCCGAATGACCGATTGAAACCACCCAGCCCATTTCGGCCATCGCTGGGATGAAACGAATATTCGGACCAGCTTCCGGAGCGACCGTGATCAGGGTTTTAAGAGGGCCGAGAGCTTCCCGGAGGATTTTAAGGTCGGCCTCCTGAATCTCCCTTACGTATTTCGGATCCTGAGCTCCTTTCCTTTTCAGACTGACATAAGGGCCCTCGAGATGAATTCCGGCGATCTCTGAAGACAGGTCCAGAGCGGCTGTTTCTCTGACCGCCCGAATGGCCTCTAAAACCTTTTCCATGGGCGCAGTCAGAGTGGTCGGGAAAAAGGCGGTTACCCCGCAGGCGGCCTGATGGGCGGCTATCTCTTTTAGCCCTTCCGCCCCGGCGTCCATTACCTCATGACCGAGGGCTCCATGAAGATGGACATCCAGCAGACCCGGTGACACCCAGCGTCCGCTGTAATCATCCAGAGCCTTGATTCCTTCGGTCGAAAAGTCGCCGGCAGGTCCGTTTTCCCTGACCTCTTTTATTCTCTCCCCTTCAATCACCAGAATCCCGTTTTCTATCACCCTGTCGGGCAAAATTAAATTTCCTTTGATGGCCCTAACAGTCATTTTTTTCTCCTGGCTAATCTTTCATCATCTGCGATAAATTTTACCATTATTATCCAATCGGTTCATCTCCCGATCAATTTATAAAAAGAAAACATCCGGTCGAATAACTGAAAGAGCGGCCAGCATCTCTATTTCCGCGATTATCCGCAATGCCCGCTTTGGCGCGGCATGTCTCCTGTCGCCCGCAGTGGAAAGGGTTCCCCGCGACGGATGGATGATCGAGGACGGGAGGAGGCGCGCCGTGACAGGACCCTCTTCTTAATCCGGGCCCTCAGCTTCTCAATTCATTTTGACCCGGCCCTGTTCCCTCAGGTCGCGGTAGCTGAGAAGCTTAATGTTCCTCCTGGCAATCGCCTTTTTTATCTTCGGGCTGGTGACGGCCTTAACCTCAGCCGAGCGATATCTGTAAACGTTTTTCAAGCCGTCGGGATTCAGGTCGACGATGGCCCTCTCCTCCGGAGTGTCAAGCCCGGGATGAACCACCAGGAGATAGAGTCCGGGATTAGCGGTTTGAAGCTTTTCCAGCAGGACTTTCTCCTTAAGCTCCGGGGACACATCGTAAATGTTGAAAAATTCCCGGTCCTCACCGCATTCCCCCGAAATCGGCAGATTATACTCCCGGGCTAATTTTCTTACCACTGCCCGGAATTCTTCCCTGGTTTCCAGGCTGTCCATGTGGGTGTCAAGGTAATCAAGCCGCAAGCCGCGGTCTAATGCCCGGTTAATCTGAGCCCGCAGTTCCTTTTCCAGCTCTTCCGGCTGCGGATTTCGCTCCAGAAAAGCCCGGGCCGTGGGGAAAAAATAGCCGTCATCATCCACCAGGCTCGGCACCAGGTTGTAAGGAAGAACCGGCCGCCAGCGATAATCCTTCCATTCAGCGTTCACGCAGAGATGAACACCGACCGACCACTGCCGGTTCTCCCGACAGCGCCGGGCGGCATCTTCAAACCAGGGAGCCGGGACGATTATTCCCCCGGCGGTGAGTATTCCCCGGTTGAAGGCGATCTCAAAAGCTTCGTTGGCTGAATGGGTCATTCCCATATCGTCGCCCCGGACTATGAGTTCCACAGCCCGCTCAGGAGTCTCTCCGGCCTTGAGCAAGAAAAAAAGGAAAATAATGCTCAGAAGAAATCCAAACATGGCAATGATATTACCTTTTTTAATCATATTTTTAATCATGCTCCCCTCCCCTTGTTTGAGACTATTTTATCCGAACTTTTGCCCGGGTGTCGATCCTTCATATTTCAGCAATGCTAAATCGATCATCGCTCACCCGGCGACGACTATTATACTTTATTTCTTTAATTATTTTTCCCGCTTCTTTGTTAATGCCTCTCCGGGGAACTATAGATATGTTGGCCGGATTCAGACAGAATCTTTCTCCTGACCGCCAGCTGCAGAATCAAAATCATGGCCAGATTAAACAACGGCACCAGCAGAGCCGTCCGGAGCGAGTGATTCTGGCTCACCCGTCCGATCAGCCAGGGCGACAGCATCCCGCCAACCAGGCCGGTGCTGATGGCCAGGGAAAAAGCCGTTCCCGAAAACTGCGGAAATTTTTCTCCAATTACCGCCAGAGTCGTCGGATAAATGGCCGCAAATCCCAGGCCGACCAACAGGGCCAACATCACCGCCAGCCGGCCGTCCGGACTGAAAATCAACCCGGCCACCGAAACCAGGGCCAGAAAAGCTCCGGCCAGAACCACTGTTTCCCTTTTCCAGACACGGTTCAGGACGGGATAAATAAAACGCCCGACAATCAGAAAAAACCAGTAACCCGAAAGAACCAGGGCCGAACGGCTCAGACTGAAGTTATATCTTTCCTGAAAATAGCTGCTCAGCCAGCCGCCGACGGAAAATTCGTTCCCTGACTGGAAAAACAGAATAAAGGCCGTCAGCCAGAGCAGGCCGGAGCTGGTGATGTGCTTTACGTCCTTCAGAAGAAAACCCTGAGCCAGCTTTGGCCGGGGAAAACTGAAACTCAAGAACAGGACAAAAGGCACCAGGCTCAGCCCGGCCGGGATCAGGACCACCGGACGCAGCCCCAGCTGTTTCAGAAACCCGCCTATGATCAGCGGCACCAGCATCGCTCCGAACCCGAAAAACACTCCCAGAAAGTTAAGAGCTGCCGCCCGACGCCGGGGATGAAGGTCATTGACCAGGGCATTGCTGCCGCCGTTAAGAACTCCGCCGGCCAGGCCCAGAAACACCACCGACAGCATAACCATCCGGTAGCTGCCGGAAAAAGCCAGGCCGGCAAAGGCCAGCCCGACCACCAGGGAGCTAAGAGCCAGCAACAGCTTGAAGCCAAAGCGGTCGACCACCGGGCCGAAAACCAGAGTGGCCGCTAACATGCCCAGATTCATGAAAAAGAAAAGATTGCCGGCCTGGGCACGTTGCAGATCCAGACGGCCGACGAGCTGAGGCAGGATGGCTCCGAGAATGGCCATCACAATCCCGAAAACAAAGATGCTGGAGGAACTGGCTGTCGTTAGCTTCCAGGCCAGTCTGGCTTCGCTGTCAGCTGCCGAAGGGATGTGTTTTTCTTTTTCCATTTCTAATTCCTTTTTTCTTATTTTTTATCGCCCTGTTTGTTATTTTTTATCATCTTCTTGTCATCAAAAAATGCCTGCCGAGCCGGCGAGGTTGGCCAACTGTCTTACCTAAGTCCGGTGCACTTTCTATTTTACTTTCTTCCCGGATTTTTTGCTTTTCTTCTCGGGCTCTCTCCGGCCGGGAATGTTCCGGGGCGCCGGACGGCTGTAATAAAATTCGGTAAAAGCCTGATAGACGCGGTCATTATGGTCAGGGGCCAGGCCGGCGACATTGGGAGAAACAAAAGTCGGGGGCAGTTTCCCCTGCCGGGCCAGAATGGCCCCGGCCTCGGCCAGCAGGGCCATGGCCACCGAGACCGCGGCCACCGTCGAGCCGGCGGCTATTCTTTCCGGCTTTCCCACATCCACCAGAGCATCTTCAGGCGGGATGCAGTTATCGATGGCTATGTCGGCTACCTGACCCAAAAATTTCTCGGAAGAATGTGCCGGCCGCGAAACCTTCATATTCTGGTGACCGGAGACCGAAATAACCTTCAGTCCGCGGTTTTTGGCTTCCAGGGCCACTTCCAGCGGGGCGGCGTTTCGTCCCCCGTGAGAAAAAACGATAATCACATCGCCGGGCTGCAGAGAATAACTCTGCAGGAAAATCCTGGCGTAACCTTCTTTTCTTTCAATCCACAGCAGCTCCCTGGCTCCGCCTGGTCCGATCACATTGTGCCACATCAATCTCGGGTCATAGAGAGGATAAAACCCGACGAAACTGCCATAACGCGGAAAAACATCCATCACCGGAATGACCGAATGTCCGCTGCCGAAAAGATAAATGCGATGGCCGGAGGCGATAGCCTCAGCTATGATTTTCCCGGCCGTCTGAATCTTCCTGAGCTGGGTTTTCTTAATTTTCCAAATAACTTTTTGAATCTTATCCAGGTACTTTTCAGCCGACATGATATTTCTCCTTTATCTGCCGAATATATGACATAAATTATACTCGAGGCACAAAAGAGAGTCCGGTCAAATCTCCCGGCCGCGAGCCGGCGGCTATCATCAATTATCAGTCCCATAGCCAGGCCGATTCACCCCATTAAGTTATGAACACCCGGACTTCTCTCCCTCTAACAGCAACCAGGCTGACCGGGCGCAACCATAAACAGCCGCTTCCTGACCGAGGGCCGAGAGCTTCAGGCTGACACTGCGGGCGGCCAGAGGCTGAGCCCAGCGCCTGAATTTTTCTTTAAGCGGCTCGAAGAAAAGGTCGGGCGACTGAAACAACCCGCCGCCCAGAATTATCACTTCCGGGTTGAAGGTGGAAACCAGGTTGGCCACACCCATGGCTAAATAGTCCTGGATCTCCTCAACCAGCTTCATGGCTTCGGGCTGCCCCTTTCTGGCAGCTTCACAAACAAGCGACACCGCCTCAGCCGCATCCGGCCGACGGCTTTCTTCGACCGGGAACAGGTCGGGAAAGGCGGCAATTAAATCCATGGCTTTTCTGGCCAGGGCGCCGCCGGAAGCTTCCCTCTCAAAGCAACCCGTTTCGGCATAGCCGGGATCAAATTGCGGGTTCAGAGCCAGCCAGCCGACTGCCCCGGCCAGGTCGGCCTGACCGTGAATTATCACCCCGTCGGCCAGAATCCCGGCTCCGATACCCGTCCCTACCGCCAGATAGATAACATTGTTTTTATTCCTGGCCGCTCCCCTCCAGCTTTCGCCAAGAACATAGGCCGTGCGGTCGCTGATGGCCGCCAGCGGGCAATCAATTTCCTTCCTCAGATGCTTGACCAGAGGAAAATCCTTCCAGCCCTTTATATTGGGCGCCCAGACCAGACCGCTGACCGGATTAACCACGCCCGGGACGCATAGCCCGAGACCCTGGAGTCGGCCGCCGCGCTTTTCGGCTTCGGCTTTAAGCTGATAGAACAGGGAAAATACCTGCTCCACCACCGCCCGCCCGCCTTCCGGCGCCACCGGAACCCGTGTTCGGAATAGTGGCCGCCCGCTCCGGCTGAAGAGGGCGGAAGCAATTTTGGTTCCGCCGATATCAATGGCTCCAACCATAGCTTTTGGTTCTTGTGCCGTCGTTTTTTTCTTTTCTTTTTTGCGTTTCATTATTACCTCTTACCGCTTCCTGCGCCAAGCTCAGGCCACCGGGAATTGCCCGTCATTATATTCAAACCTCCTTTAAGTCCGGTTCTCGTTTCCACCCGATTCGAATCAAACTTTTAATCGCACTTTCATAAAGTTTCAAACAGCCCTATTTTTTCTTCAGCATAAAAACTCTCACCGCCTGGGGCTCCATTTCCAGGTTTAGAGTCAGCTGCTTTTTTTCCAGGCTGAATGGAACTTTTTCTCCGCTTTCCAGATCTCCGAGCTCAACCCCCGGCCAGGGTGATTCGGTCCTGAACTCCAGCCGGCATTTATCTTGGCCGCGATTAAAAATAAAAAGCAGCCGATAATCCCGGCCGACCAGCCAGCGCCATTCGATAATCGAATTATCGGGGAAGGTCTTGACCTCAGCCCCGGCTTTTATTCCCAGCCAGTCAGCCAGTCCGACCAGAAACTTTCCGTTATTCGGATTCCGGAAGTGATGATAGGCCGAACCGAGAAACGAACCGGCAATCAGAGCCCGGCCCTGGCCGTATGGAGCCAGAACCAGCATCGGCTGTCCATCCGGACTTTGAGCCAGAACTGTGGCTTTCTTATCGGTCATTTTAAAAGTTTCCTCAAAAAAGACCGTATCCAGGGAATCCCCTGGTTTGAGCCAGGGCAGAGCCGGATGATTCCGGCTGATGACCATTTGGCCCGTTTTCTGAACCGGCAGCAACCGGGCTTCGCGGCAGCCGAGCACTTTATCCAGACCGCCGCCCGGAATGACCGGAAAGGCAAAACCCTTTTCATCGACCCAGCCGGCCCGGGCTTCAACCAGCAGCGTGCCCCCCTGTTCCACATACCTGATCAGATCCTGAACGTAAGGCTGGGAAATCATCACCGGGTAGGGAGCGACGATCAACCGGTATCGAGACGCCTTATCCCTGAGGTCTCTAACATGAATGAAATCAACTTTGATTCCGCGCTCGAAGAAAGCCCGGTGCACGCCCTGAAGCGATTCGCTGAGGTTGTTGTATCCGACAGGCTGACCTTCGGAGGTAAAAGTCTGCTGACCGCCAACCATATGGGACAGCGGATTATAGACGACGGCAATTTCTGATTCAGGCGGCCTGGACTCTAAGAATAGATTCATATTCCGGCTGATGGTCCCGGCGATCCGGCCGGATTCCTCAGCCCGTGAAGTAATCTGGCCGTCAAGTTCAATTAAACCATAGCCGCCGGCTTCATAGCCCGAGCTCATCGGATAATAGGCATAAATATTGACGGCCCTGGCTCCATAAGCCATCAGGCTCCACATCCAGTCTCTGAGGTCCGAAGCCGTAACCGGCAGACTGACTTTCATTCCAAAAACCCCATAGCCGGCTTGAAGCTCGCCCACATAAAACCCGCCATTCTTGAGGCTCATCGACCGGACAAAATCCAGGCCGGCCGCCCGGAAAAAAGGAGTCCAGGGCCTGACTGCCCCGGCGTGCTTGGGGTAGATTGAAACGCCATAATAATCAACGCTGTCATTCATCTTGCGGTCGTCAGGTGTGCCGTCCCAGGAAGGCCGGCTGAACAGTCCGGGAATGGCCGAATGGCTGGTCACCACCGACTCGGGCAAAACTTTCTTAATGGCTCCGGCTTTAAGCGCCAGGTCTTCCGCCAGCTTGTCAGAAATGTATTCCTGCCAGTCAACATAATCGGTGTAGGTCAGGATGGTCCCGAAGCGCGGAGGCTCAACCTCTTCAAAATTCCGAAAGGTTCGGTGCCAGGCCTGATTTAATTTTTCTATATTGCCGTATTTTTTCTGAAGCCAGTCTCGAAAACGGGCCTGGCTGGAGGGACAGTAACAGAACTGAACATACCTGAGGTCGCCCAGGTGATAAACTTCCGACCAGTTGATGATATGCGGTTCGCTCCACAGGTCCCAGCCATAAAAAGCCGGTTTACCCCTGACCGCCCGGGCGGCTTGGCTGAAAAAATTCAGGATTTTTTCCTGAACCCCGGGATGGTCAAAGCAGAAGCCGGGAGAAGACTGGGAATGGACCTTGAGGTCGTTGGAGGCCACAAAAGCCGACTCCGGATACTTTTGGCCCACCCACTCCGGGGCCGAATCGATGTAAACCTGGCAGATAACCTTCAGCCCGACCTCGGCCGCCAGGTCGGTCAGCAACTGCAGACTGGAGAAATCATATTTCCCTTCTTCTTTCTCATTGTAAGCCCACTCAATCCAGCAGCGGACGGTGTTAAAACCAAGCTTCTTAATCTGTTCCAGGTCTTTTTTCCATTCAGCCCGCGACCTGGCCGTGACCGGTTCTATCATCGGCGCCCGGACCGTCCCGCCGGTATACCAGACGGAAATCGGAATAAAGTTTATATTTCCGGTCTGCCAGACAGCCGGGGCTGGCGCTTTGTCTTTGCCGGCGGCAATGGCCTTCAGCCCGGCGGCAAGGATTAAAGAAAGTAACAGAATCAGAATTAGCCGATTTTTATTCCTTAGTTTCATGGAATCCTCTCCTTCTTCATTTGTCATCAATAATCTCAGAATAATTATTCACGATTCAGAAGATTTTTTCACCTTTTAATTTTAATGGCCGGCTGATTTCAGGTGCTGTTTGATTGAAACCAATGAAAAAAAAGCATCCGCACTCAGTCCCGAATTAAGTTCTGCAGTGTAAATTCCCACCGGCTCGAAAGCTGCGAAGGCCGCTCTTCTCGTTCGACCTTTATCCTTAGAAGCCCGAAAAATCGCGGGTTAATAATTTTTTCCTTGAACGTTTCAGCCTCAAACTTCAGGATGAAAGTCTTTTTCTCGAATCTATTTCATAGAAACAGTTGCCGGGTCAGGATAAACGCCCCCTGCCCGGATATTTCCAAAAAGCGGTGGAATCGATCGCGGTTTATAGAATCATTTAGCCGCCGGGCGGCGGAAGGTTCTGGCTATGGTCTGCAGCAACTCCGGACGGCCGTTATGGCGGTCGGCAGTAATCTCCCAGATGATTACTCCGGCCGCCCCTTTATCCAGAACATAACGACCTTTCCGGAACACCGAACGTATATCATCATAGGAAAGAAGAGTCGTCCGCGAGGGACTGAGCAGGAACGGCACCTGACTGCAGAAATCCCAGTTGTATTTCCAGCCTGAGGCCAGCAGTTTCTGAATGTCGGTATAGGTATAATACTGGCTCTGGGTTGACGGACTGTAAAGCCGACCGGTGTTAAATGACCGGCCGAAAAACGGAATCCCCATGAGCAGCTTGTCGAGAGGAATTTCTCTGATAACCGCGTAGGTAAAGCTATCGTCAAAAGACCCGCAGGGGTCATTCTGACAGGTGTAGAGGGGCGAGTTGTGGCCGGAGTGGTCGGTCCAGGTTCCATGATAATCGTAGGTCATCATAGAGATATAATCGAAATAAGGATGCAGCTCCTCAAAGTTAATCCACCTTCCCCAGTAAGGTCCGGAAGGCGCGGCCATGGTCAGCAGGCGCAGCGGATTCATGGCCCGGAGGGCGGCCGAAAGCTCCCGCACCAGGTCTGAGAAGTTCTGTCTTTCCTGTTCATTAGAAACAAATTCCCAGTCCAGATCCACTCCGTCATAGTCATGCTGCCGGCAAAAATCCACAATCTGCCCGATGAAGCGGCTGCGTTTTTCAGGAGAAGCCGCAGTCGGCGGAAAACCGTCGCAGTTGCCCCAGCCGCCGAGGCTTAGCAACACTTTCACTGAGTGATTGTGGGCCGCGGCCACCAGCTCGGGATAAAGATAATCGCTGCCGATGATCAGATTGCCGTTACTGTCGGGCCAGGCAAAAGCGTGGGCCAGATGAGTCAGACAGGAAAAATCGATCAGGCTGTGGCTGAACTCAGATTTTTTCCAGCCGGGATAGTAACCCATGATTACTTTGGCCAATTTCGGTTGCTGGACAGCGGCTTTTTCTTTTTGACTGAATTCCCTTCCCTTCTGCTGACTGCTGACCTGGCTGCAGAAAAGGACAAGCAGAATGATGACCAGGTTGAAAGTTAGCAGGCCTGAAGGGCTGGATTTTATTTTCAGGCTGATGTTTGCTGTCCGCATGGCACTCCTTTTTTGTCCCCTGCTCTCTCTTTCCTTTTATCTTTTTTTCTAAATCTGCCCTAATTCTTCCGCCGTCACACCTCGGCCCGCTTCAATTCTTAAGTCGCTCGATCCCTTAAAAACTTTATGCGAACCGCCGGATACACGCGAATCAGCCGGCCCGCTTCCGGCCGATCCCTCCGACCGGCGCCGGAAAAATTGCGGCCGGGCTCAGGCCAGCAGGGTTTTTAATTCATCCAGCCGGCGGGCAATGTTTACTCCCCGCACGCATCTGGCCTGACACTGACTGCAGCCGGCGCAGAGTTTGATGGATTTTTCAGGCTCCAGGCCATCCAGAGTATCTCTGGCCTGATAGAAATTGCCGTAGCTGGCAGCATACATATGCGCTCTCAGCATAACAGGAATATCCACACCTTTAGGACAGGTCGGCCGACACTGGCCGCAGGCCCGGCAGACAGCCGCCATCTGCAACTTGACCAGGCGGTCTTCGAGAAATTTTTTCTCCTCTTCAGTATATTCCAGGCTGCCAGCCACCGGAAGATCAGTATTGAGCTGTTCAAAAGTGGTAAATCCCGGAACCGCGGTGGCAATGAAATCATGACGCAGAGCCCATTTCAGGAGAGCGCTGTGAATGATAGGCCCTTCATAAAAACGCCTCATCTCCGCCGGAACCGATTCCCGGTACCAGGCCTGCTGACACTGGGTCTTCATGGCCACCAGGCCGATCCCCTGGGCCGCAGCCTGCTTGAGAGTCTCCAGATATTCAGCATAATCGTAGAGCGAATAATTCAGCGTGGTCAGGATGACATCATAGACCTTAGCCTCCATGGCTGCTCTGATTACCCCGTTCATATTTTGATGGGTGCTGAAACCTATGAACCGGGTTTTCTTTTGCTCTTTAAGTTCCAGCAGCGACTCGATCAAAGCCGGGTTTTTCACCCATTCTGGGTCAGAGACATCGTGCGAATAAAGAATATCCACATAATCGGTTCGCAAACGACGCAGACTTTCCTCCATCAGCCTCAGGTGTGCTTCCTTCATTTCCGCCGCCGACAGGCTTCGCTGTTGAGGCCTGAGCAGGATTTTGGTGGCAATTACCACCCGGTCCCTGACTTTGAGCTCTTCTACCAGCACCCGTCCGACCATCTCTTCGTTCCGCCCTCGCTGGTAGACATTGGCCGTGTCGAAATGCCTGAGGCCGACTTCATAGGCCCGGCGGACGAGTTCAGGATTGTCGGCGTTCATGACACCCATGGACACGATGGGAACCCGGTAACCGGTTCGACCCAGGACCCTGGTTATTAAAGAACCCGGTTTTTCCTGCCGGTCTGAAATTGCCCGCGAGACCGGGGAGCCGCCAAGGGCTAAAACGCCGGCCACCGTTCCGGCTGTGGCTCCCAGGAATTTTCTTCTATTCAGAGTTTTTCTGTCGTTCATGATCTCTCCTCTAACCGAATTGCCGTCTACTTTTTTACCTTTTAACAGGCTCCCGGTCAAGAAAAATCGTCTCCGGCTCCCGCCGCTGCCTTCTTTAAGCCTCCTCCAGCCGGTTAAGAACAGAACTTCTGGTAAAGATAAAGAAAAAGCGGCAGACTGACGACGGACATCGCAGCACTGGCCACAAACAACTGGTTGACAAAGGCCCGGTTCCCTCCGGCTCGGCCCACCAGCACCGGCACTATCGTCAGCGGCGGAACCGCCAACTGCAAAATCAGAATGAGCGCTAACGGCTGGGGAAAATTAAATATCTTTATGACCACCAGGCCAATGGCCGGAAATATGAAATTTTTGACCAGAACAAACCACAATACCTTGATCGGATAAAATTTCCTGGAGCCGACCAGGTCCAGGTAGAAATTGCCGCCCAGGATCAGAAAAATGACCGGAGTGGAAATCGAACCCACGGCCGAAAAGGTGCTCCTGAGAAATCCCGGAAGATAGACTTCCAGGCCGGCCAGCTTGAACAGAATGGCCAGAACCGTGGCCAGAAAGACCGGTGACAGAAGCCGGTGCCACCTGGTTCTTTGCTGTTTCAGACCCAGGATGGCCGGAATCGCCAGGAAGAAGAAGCTGGGATAAAACATCATGAAAATAAAGAGCATAGCCACCTCGGCCGAATCGCCGCCATAAAGACCGGTCATCAGAGCCAGCGGGAAAAAGATACCGTTCTGGAAGAATAACGACAGGAAAAATTCCCGGTTGCTCCTGGAGACCCGAGTAAAGAGAAGAGACAGCAGGAAGAGCGCGGCCGTCAGGCCCAGCCACCAGAGCGGGTAAATATACCAGCGACCGTAGCGGACGGGGTCGAAGTTATTGATGATAGCGGTGAAAATAAAAAAGGGCAGGGCTAAATCAATGCCCAGAGTCGACAGAAATTTCAGGATGCTTTCTTTATCCTGAATACGGCCGCGAAACACCAGAAAGCCGACGACCGCTATTCCCAGCTGGGCAGCCACCACCTCAAAAGCCCTGGCAAAAATACTCACGAGACAAGCTCCCGGCCCGATTCTCTGATTTATAGACTACCCGATAAGGAAATTTCTGGCAACTGTCGTTGCCGCGACGGTCGACAATCGGCCCGGATCTTCTGTCCGGCATAGTTCGGGTTGCCGTCCGGGTAAAAAGGTAATAAAATCAAAATAAGAAACCTTAAAATTATCAGGAAGGTCAAAAATGGAGAGCCGATTCATCAAAAAAGATTGGAAAAAGATATTCCTGTCGGCCGGCCTGGCTTTTTGCTTTCTCCTCAGCCCGGGAAGGCCGGAAATCTCCGGGCAGCAGAAAGCCGCTCCCGGACCCGGGGAAGAAAGAGTGGCCCGGGCGATTGAAGTCATCAAGGAACTGGCCAGTCTGAAAGAGGAAGGCCTCCCGGTCAGACTGCTGGAAAAGGCTGAAGGCCTGGCCATCTTTCCGGGCGTGGTCAAAGCGGCCTGGGGCCTGGGCGGACAGTATGGCCGGGGAATAGTCATGGTCAGAAGAAAGGACGGTCAGTGGAGCAACCCTCTGTTCATCGACCTGATCGGCGGAAGCTTCGGCTGGCAGATTGGAGTCCAGAAAGCCGACCTGGTGCTGGTTTTTAAGAACAGACAGGGTGTGGAAAATATCGCTGCCAACAAAATAACCCTCGGCGCCGATATGAGTGTGGCTGCCGGTCCGGTCGGCCGGAGCGCCGAAGCCAGCACCGACCTGGAGATGGAAGCCGAGATCTATTCTTACTCCAAGAGCAAAGGCTTGTTTGCCGGAATTTCCCTCAAGGGCGGGACGCTGAGGGTGAACAAGGAAGCCAACAACGCCTTCTACGGCTCAAGTTTTGAGCCCTCAAAAATTCTTTATGAAAACCTAAAAACTCCGGTTATCGTCATCCGTTTGCATCAGACGATTGAAGATCTGTCCGGAAAGCTCAAGAAATAAACTTCAGGCTCCAATCTTCATTCCGGAAACTTGAGCAGGCTGATTGATCCGTTGGTGGTGTGAAGCTCAATCCTCGGCCCCTGGCCGCTGCCCATTCTTCCCTCAACTCTTCTCCGGCTGATCTGCCCCTCGACCGTGATCGGATAGTCCACCTTGATGCTGCCGTTGGTCACCCGGGCGCTGAAATAACCGTTAGGCTGATTCTTGAGCCTGACAACGATGCTGCCGTTAGTGGTTCGGGCTTCCAGGTCGCCGGTAATTTCATCCAGTTCCAGCTTGATGCTGCCGTTGGTGGTCTTCAGACTGGCTCTGCCCTTAACCTGAGCGAGGTCCAGGCTGCCGTTGGTGGTCACCGCTTCCAACCAACCGGTATCTCCCCTGGCGGAGATGCTGCCGTTGGTGGTCTGAAGCTGAGCCCGTTCGAATTTCCCGTTCAGGCTGACCCGGCCGTTTACCGTTTTCACCATCTCCAGGGCCATATTTTCGGGCACGGTTACTTCATAATCGACTTTAACCTGGAGGTTGCGCTTCTCATGGATGGTTTCCACCACCACCGACCGCTCGCCGCTGACGACATCAATCCTGATTTTCGCCAGGTCTTCCTTTTTCCAGCGGGCATACTTGGTGGCCTTGATAACTACGCTTAAATCCGGTGAGCTGGTCACGGTGATCGAGCCGTTTATGTTGGACAGGGAAAAGGATCCCGGTTCTTTAAGAGCGATGGTCTGGCTGAACGGTTCCTCGTATTTATAGGTGGCATCGATAAAATCCTGGCAACCGGCGCTAAAGACAAAGGCCATCAACAACACCACGGCCAGGCCGAGGAGACGGCCGTTTCTTAAAATTTCCGACATTTTTTTGCTGATCATTTTTCCTCCTGACAGCTTCAATTATCGCCAAAAAAGATGGTTTTTACACTTAAAAAGACGAATTTGCGGCCGGAATAGTTCCCCGGGCCTGAAAATATTTATTGCGGTAGAATTTCGGGGGGCCTGACAGCCAGAACCTTTTTTGCTTTTTCTCGTATCATATTGATGAAACATAAAAAAACGAAGCCCTCTGTTGTTTTAAGAAGCCGGCCCCGACTATCCGGCCAGTGGAAATAAACAGCCGAAGACAGGACCGCGGAAAAGCATCTCGAATGAATTGATTAAATAAGGCGAGTTTCATATCCTATGACAAGAGGCTTAAAAATTCAGGAGGAAGAAATGAAAAGAAAAACTCTGGCTATTATAACCGTTATTTTCCTGGCATTTCTGGCCGCCGGCCAGGCCTCCGCTCTTCCCGGCCAGCAGGAAGAGCTCAGCCAGAAAATCTCCGGCCACTGGGAGGGAGCTATCGAGCTTCCGGGAATGAAGCTCGAAATCCAGGTGGATTTCAAGCTAACGGCAGAAAAAAAGCTGGAGGGCGCAATCTCCATCCCGGTGCAGAAAGCTAAGGACCTGCCGCTTGAGAACATAAAAATAGAAAACAATGAAATCAGCTTCGCCATTTCCGGAGTGCCCGGGAATCCGATTTTTAAGGGCAAGCTGGATGAAGGCGGACAGAAGATGGCCGGGAACTTCAACCAGTCAGGACAGTCCTTTCCTTTCAATCTTAGCAAGGGAGAAAACCCGGTGGCCCGGGCACGAAAGGCTCTGGAAGGAATAGATGAAGTCATCAATAAGGCTCTGACGGAGTTAAAGGTTCCGGGACTGGCTCTGGCAGTAATAAAGGATAAAGAAATCGTCCTGCTCAAAGGCTACGGCCTCAGAGACATCGAAAATAAGCTGCCGATGACTCCGGACACTCTCTTAGCCATCGGCTCGGCCAGCAAAGCCTTCACCACCTTTGCTCTGGCTCGACTGACGGATGAGGGCAAGATGAGCTGGGACCAGCCGGTTCGGACCTACATCCCCTGGTTTAAGTTATCAGACTCGCTCATTACCGAGCGAATTACCCCGAGGGACCTGGTGACCCACCGCTCGGGCCTCCCCCGGCACGACCTCGTCTGGTATAACAATTATGATATCAGTCGGGAAGAGCTTGTCCGCCGCCTGGCCCATCTTCAATTCACAGCCGACCTGAGGGAAAAATTTCAATATAATAACCTGATGTTCTTGACCGCCGGTTATCTCCTGGAGACTCTGACCGGAAAAAGCTGGGAACAGGCAGTCAAAGAGCTGGTCTTCGACCCGCTGCAGATGAAAAGGTCAAACTTCTCGGTGCTCGATTCCCAGAAGGATCAGGATTTTGCTCAGCCCTACGCTTATCGGGACGAAAAAGTCATCAGAATACCGTTCCGCGTCCTGACCAATATGGGACCGGCCGGCTCAATCAACTCCAGCGTCCGGGAGATGAGCCACTGGGTTATAGTCCACCTGAATGACGGGAAATTCGGTGAAACTCAGCTCCTGGGCCGGGCGACGATGGAAGACCTTCACCTTCCGTATACCCCGATTGCCCAGACTCCGACCACCACTCACCTGAGCTCTGCCAGTTATGCCCTGGGCTGGTTTGTTGACCATTATCGAGGTCACCAGAGAGTTTATCATGGTGGAAACATCGACGGCTTCTCGGCCCTGGTGAGCATGCTGCCGAAAGAAGGCTTCGGGTTTGTGGTTTTGACCAATAGAAATGCGACCGGCCTGCCCGAGCTTCTGGTGCGGACTCTGACAGATAAGCTTCTCGAGCTGGAGCCGGTCGACTGGATAGGAGAGGCGGCGCGCAACCAGGCCCGGGCAGAAGAAATCGGAAAACAGGCCGAGCAAAAAGCCCAGACCAGAAGAATCAAGGGCACCAGACCGGCTCATGCCCTCGAAGAATATGCCGGCACCTATTTCCATCCGGGATACGGTGAGCTTAAAGTCATCCTTAAAGATAAAAAACTATCATTCATCTATAACGGCATTGCCACGCCGCTCGAGCACTGGCATTACGAAACTTTTAACGGCCTGCGCGGGGAGGATCCTACTTATGAAGATATGAAGTTGACCTTTGAAACTGACGTTAACGGCCTGGTGACCGCGGTAGCCGCGCCCTTCGAACCCACGGCCGACCCGATTGTTTTCAGAAAAAAACCGGATGAGAAATTTTACGACCCGGCCTTCCTTAAAAAATTCGCCGGGAAATACAGTCTGATGGACCAGGTGGTCGCGGTCGAACTCAAAGGCGAAGTTCTGACTATGACCGTACCCGGACAGCCGGTCTATGAACTCGTCCCGGTGCCGGGCGATGAATTTACCCTGAAGCAGTTATCAATCGTCAGAATAAGATTCATCCTCGACCAGAAGGGAGAAGTTGTCGCCATGGAAGCTTCCCAGCCCGGCGGTGTGTTCGAGTATAAACGCTTTTCTGAATCAACGCAGAAAAAATAAGGGAAATAAGTAAGCCATCCGGCGCGTTTATCACCATTTTAACCGGTGGCGGATTTAATCAGAGCCACTATTTCGTCCGGCGTTTTTGCCCGGCGCATTGCCTCACGGAATTCATCATGGATGAGTTTCCGAGAAAGTTTCGGTAACAGCTGGAGTTTCGGACGCACTTTATCCCCGGAAGGAATCGCCAGGCAGATTACCAGGTCCACCGGCTGCCCTTCTCTGGAGTGCCAGTCGATCGACTGCCTGAGCTTAAGGACCCCGATGCTCGGAGTCCTGACCGTGGCTGATTGACAGTGCGGTATGGCCAGTCCAAACCCTATCTCCGTGGCTATGTCCCTTTCCCGCTTCCAGAGAGCCTGTTCAAAAACCGCCCGGTTTCCGACGCGTCCGGTCTGTTCAAAAACTATGGCTAACCTCTGGATGACTTCAACCTTTGACCGGCAATCGGTTTCCAGCTCGACCAGCGCCGGCTCGATGAGTTCCGGAAGAAATTGTTCCTGATAAAAATCTTCCAGAAGCTTTTCGTTTTCCTCGGCGGTAGCCGATTCTGTCGCTCTCTGGACCAGTCTATGACATTCATCCTGTTTCAGCCGGTTCAAAACGGCTTTAACCTCGGGAATAAAAGCCGAACTCATGCTCAGTTCATCAAAACCCAGACCGACAAAAACCGGCGTCAGGCGAGGATCTCCGGCCAGTTCGCCGCACAGACCGACCCAGCGGCCGTGAGCATGGGCCTTATCTATGGCCAGCTTCAGAAGCCGGAGGAATGCCGGATTGAGCGGTTGATTAAAATATTTAACGCGGGGATTGCCGCGGTCGGCAGCGAAAAAGTACTGCACCAGGTCGTTCGAGCCGACGCTGAAGAAATCAACCTCGGCCGCGAATTTATCAGCCAGAAGAGCCACCGAAGGTATTTCTAACATAATGCCGATTTCAACACTCGGATTGAAAGTCTGTCCTTCCCCTTCAAGTTCGGCCGCGAATTTTTTAACCTGTTCCTTAAACCAGATGACCTCCTCCAGCAGGGCAACCATCGGAAACATCAGCCGGAGATTCCCGAAGGCTGCCGCCCGCAGAACAGCCCTGACCTGGCTTCTGAAGAGTTCATAATACTCTTTATATATTCTTATCCCGCGATAGCCGAGAAAAGGATTCGGTTCTTCCGGCAGCTTTACCGAAGGAATCGGCTTGTCGCCGCCGATGTCAAAAGTCCGTATGATGACCGGCCTTCCCTCAGACTCTTTGGCCACTCTCCGGTAAAGGAGAAATTGCTCCTCCTCCGACGGAAGCGTGGTTTTTCCGTAAAGAAGAAGCTCTGTCCTGAATATTCCCACGCCTTCCGCTCCGTCATCCCTGGCTTTTTTCAGTTCTTCCGGGTGCCCGATGTTGGCCGCAATTTCAATCTTCCGGCCGTCGGCAGTCAGGCCGGGCAGAGAAGCTTTTTCCCGGCGGATCTGCTGAAGCTCTCTCTCGGCTTCAATTTCTCTTTTGTAATAACTGCGAGTATCCTGGCCCGGAGAGACTACCACCACTCCTCTGTTCCCGTCGACTATCACTTCTTCTCCCCTGCCAATGAGGCGAGCAGCCTCGGTCACCCCGGTAACGGCCGGAATTCCCCTTCCCCGAGCCATAATCAGGGTGTGCGAGGTTTGCCCGGCCTTTTCCAGAATGAGACCCAGAATCTGACCTGGCCGATAACCGAGAAATTCAGAAGGCAGCAGATCTTCAGCTACCAGGATAAAAGGCTCCGCTGGTTCAATCTTTTTCCCGCCCTCCACCTTCAGACCCATTTTTTCCAGTAACCTCAGGGCAACATCATTCAGGTCAGCCACTCTTTCTCTTATGATCTGAGTTTTAGTTTGAAGAAGCTGCCGGCTGAACTCCTCCACCGCCCGGGCCAGAGCCGCCGGCGCCGCATAATCTTCTTTTGTTATCAGCTCTTCGACCCGTTTGAAGAGAGCCGGGTCGGTCGAGAGAGAAAGGTGGGCTTTTAGGATGTTTTTTTCCGCCCCCTCTTTCCCTTCCAGTTCGCTTTTAATTTCCGCCTTAAGTTCTTCCAGAGCTTTCTCGAACTTAAAGATTTCATTTTTCGCGTCCCCGGCCCTCCGGTCGGCAGCCGGAACCAGCTCACCCGGGATTGGCTTTCTTCCTGCCAGAACCGCCCTGCCCCGGGCAATGCCCGGAGAAGCCGAATGTCCGCTGAAAAAGACCTCCTTCTGGGTCCCCAAAATCTCAGGGATGATGGCTTCTCCCTCCGGTCCCGGGCTTAAAGCTTTCTCTTCCCTAACCGGAAGCTCCTGGAGCAGAAAGACCCGAAGCCCGGCGACAAATTCTTCCTCGCCCTGGCCGCTGACAACCACCCGGCAGAGGTCCCCCTGGCGAGTATCGGTGGTAAGCAACGAGATGGCGCTTCGACCGTCAGCTCTTTTTCCGGTCCGCAGGTTTTCCCAGACTATCTCTCCGGAAAAGCACTCGCACTTCTCCTGGATGAAGCCAGCCGGGCGGGCGTGAAGCCCCAGCGGCAGAGAAAATTCAAAGGTAAATTCAACCGCCAATTTCTTCCCTTATTTTCTGAAAAATGCCTTCGGCGTTTTTTATCGCTTCCTGAACCGAAAACTCGAAAACTTTTTTGCCCTCAAATCTTTCCGGTTTCTGCACGGTTATACCCACGGCAAAAATCACGGCCTCCGCCTGGTTTATTTCTTCCTGTTCCAGCTCGTTTTCTATCCCCATGGCGCCCTGGGTTTCGACCTTTATCGAATGACCCAGTTTCCTGGCAACCCGTTCGAGCTGCTCAGCGGCCATATAGGTATGGGCGATTCCCGTTGGGCAGGCAGTAACAGCCACCAGTTTCATCTGAACCTCCAGCCTCCGGAATTTAAGGCATTATTTTATCACGTCTCTGCCGGTTTAGAACATGCCGGATTAAATTTCCCGCCGGCCGTCTTTTGCGGCCAACCTGAAATTATTGCCATTCCTTGAGGGGAAAACATCCCGAATCAAGCCCGGCGGATTTCTCGCTTGATTCATAAAGGGGAACAATTGTCTGCCAATGATTCCTTTGCGCTCCCCCCTGTCTCAGGAAAAAAAATAACATACAAAAAGCCGACCTTGATCCGGGAAAGGGCATATTACATAAAATGGGATGGAGCGGTGACAATAAATCTTATCCAAAATACTCTTAAGATCAGCGGCGGCCTCGCGGGAGCTCGGCACGGCATCAGGCTTTATGAATTTCTGCTTTCTTTTTACTTCTTGCCCGGATATAGTTCATCACCGCCGCCACCACCAGCGTCCCGGCGATTATTGAGACCACATACATAAAACGATTATCAACCACCGGCAGAACAATCGGACCGCCGTGGGGGGCATGGTCGCCCACGCCGCTCAGCATGGCAATCACCGAACCGACGCTGGACCCGGCCATGATCACCGGGATAACCCGGAAGGGGTCGGCCGCGGCGAAAGGAATGGCTCCCTCGGTAATCCCTATGGTGCCCATGGCCAGAGCGGCCAGGCCCGCCTCCCTCTCCTGTTCGCTCCAGAGCTTCCTGTTAAGAAGTGTTGCCAGCCCCAGGCCCAGGGGCGGTATGCAGATGGCCGAGGCGCAGGCGCCCATGATGTAATAATTTCCCTGCTGAATCATGGCCGCGCCGAAAAAGAAAGCTACCTTGTTGACCGGGCCGCCCATATCGAAGGCGATCATTGAACCCAGTATAATTGCCAAAATGATTTTGTTGCCCGTCCCCATCACTTCCAGCCAGCGGGTGATGCTCAGCATCAGGTCATGGATCGGAGCGCCGATGATTTTGTACATCACAAAGCCGATGATCAGGGAAGAAATCACCGGATAAACCAGAATCGGCATGACCGGACGGATATAAGGGGGAACCTTTATTTTTTTAAGATAAAAAACCAGAAAGCCCGCCAGAAGCCCGGAAATAAGCCCGCCCAAAAACCCGGCTCCGACCTGGCTGGCGATATACCCGCCGACAAACCCGGGAACCAGACCGGGGCGGTCGGCTATGCCGAAGGCGATATAACCGGAAAGGACGGGAATCAGCAGCGAAAAAGCCGCCACCCCGATGTCGTTGATCAGCTTGAGAAAAGGCGCCCGGCTGAAATCAGGTCCCTGGGCGGTCATCGGAGCAAAAGCAATCGATATGGCTATCAATATTCCGCCCGAAGCCACAAAAGGTATGGCGTAAGAAACGCCCGACAGAAGATATTGCTTGAATTTACTGACCTTCATGTCATCCTTCTCAGAATGGATTTTTGACAATTATAAAAAAAGGGGGCGGTATTTACAATCGGGCAACAGGGACGATTATCTCTTTTGGACCGGGATGGCTCCAATCTGGAAGAGTTTCCGGCGACAGCTCTTCTCCCTGCGGTCTTCTCCACGCCGTCGTCCGTCAAAAGCCGCTCGGTCTTCAAGCTTAAGGGGGCAGAAATCTGGCTGAAATTATAAACTAACCTCAGCGGGCGACTGAAACAGAAAGGCTGTTTCCTGAAAATTGAATAAGAGCCCCCGTCGGCTCAGAGGACCAGACGGGGGCTATAAATCGGCGACTGAATCTATTTCTGCAGTTTGAAGATGACCGTTACGGTGAAAGTCACAGAACGCGGCCGGCCGTTGATGATCATCGGCTCATAGACCCACTGCCTGACGGCTTCAATGGCCGCTTCATCCAGGAAAGGTTCAGAGCGAAGCACCCGGACGCTCTGGACACGCCCGAAGACATCGGTGGTGGCTTCGAGTATCACTATGCCCTCTTTTCTGATCTGACGGGCGATTTCAGGATAGACGGGGTCGACCCTGCGAATCAGGCGCGGGGGCTTGATTTCGCCGATGGCTCGAACGGGTTCTTCTTCTCTTTCCACCGGGAGATTGATCCACTGTTCAAATTCTTTGTTGAAAACAGGCTGCTCCCCCTCGTATTCAACGCCCCAGGGAACGCCGAACCTGTCACCGTAGCTGCCGACGCCTTCTTCCGGGATTTCTTCTGGAATATCAATCGGCGCGACCAGCACTCCAGGAGCCACAACCGGCTGAGCTTTGAGAGTTGCCGTTCTGCCGGCACCGCGCGGGCTGCCCTTGGGTGGAGCCGGCGGCGGGGAGGGAGACGGCATCGGTGCCAGAAAGGCGCTGTAGACCTGAACCGGCGGCAGGTTCCCCGGATTCATCAACGGCACCCCGATTAAAAGCGCGCCGGCCATCAGGTGAATCAGGCCAGAAACGGCCACCGCCAGAATAATCAGCTTGAAATTCCTGCTGAGTATGACGAAAGAATCCCTGAACACCTCCGGTCTGGACAGCTTCTCAAGATTTACTCTTCTCGCGACCCGCGGCCCGGCTTCAACCCGGCGAGAATCCCCGGTCCTCTGCTTTTGGAAGCTGTCTTTCCCGGCGACCCTTTTCCCTTTGGGGATGGCAGTTATCCTGTTCATTGCTCACCCCCTGTTTCCACCCATAATAACAGCAACTTCTGTGCCAGCTTCCAAAATAGACTGCCTGAAGACGAGACCTGCTTTTTTAAGATAAGAAGACCTTTAACTCTCCTTCCAATCTTCAGGTTGGGGCTGGTCTTTACCGGAAAAATTCTTTAACGGAAATTAAATAATTTTACATGAACCACCAGTTCATAAACTCATGTTTTCCAGAAAAGATATGTTTGCCGGACTTCCCTCCCGCAAAACTTAGAAAGCATACCATGAATCCCGGCAATATTGATTTTCATTCTTTGAGATTCTGAAAATATAAATATTGGGGGGCCTGGAATGAAAAAAATACTTCTTCTTTCCGGCAGCAGGGAAATCGGACAACTGTCAGGAGAAAATTTGGGGATAAGTAAAAAAATAATATGAAAAGTGGTGTTTTTTTGTATTTGACCATCAGCAATTTAAATTCTTTCTTTGATGTCCGTCCCTGAATCTTGCCAGTCTGCCCGAATTATGCTAAAGTCAGAAAAATTTCTGGAGGATGAAGCACGAAGTACGGAGCGCTGGTCCTCAAAGACGGAACCGCCTTTGAGGGCAGAGGATTCGGAGCCTGCGGCCGCACCCGGGGGGAAGTCGTTTTTAATACCGGGATGGTCGGGTATGTCGAAGCCCTGACCGACCCCTCTTATCACGGACAGATTCTGGTTCAATCCTATCCGCTCATTGGTAATTATGGCGTAAATCCTGAAGATTTTGAATCAGAGCGCCCCCGTGTTAAGGGGTATGTCGTTTCCGATTACACTCTGTTTCCTTCCCATCACTCCTCCAGGAAAAGCCTCAATCGCTGGCTGGAAGAACACCGGATCCCCGGGCTTTATGATATCGATACCAGAGCGTTGATTAAAAGGCTGAGACATTACGGAGTTATTCCCGGTCTTTTAGTGGTTTCAGAAAAACCGGTAAGAATCAAACCGCTGATAAAAGAAGCCAGAAGTTTGCCGGACCCGAACGCTCAAAACTTGGTGGCTGAAGTCTCCACGCGTGATATTCATATACACAATCCCGAAGGTCTGAAAAGAGTGGTGCTCATTGACTGCGGCGTGAAGCGGGGAATCATTCGCAGCCTGGTCACCCGCGATGTTTCGGTTATCAGGGTGCCGCACGATTACCCGGCGGAAAAAATCCTGGATTACAATCCGCAGGCTCTGGTCATATCCAATGGACCTGGAGATCCGCGACAATGCCAGACCGTCCCGACGGTCGCCGCGCTTCTGAAGCAAAACCTGCCGATTCTCGGCATCTGCCTGGGTCATCAGATTTTGGCCCTGGCCGTCGGCGCCAGGACCTTCAAGCTGAAATTCGGCCATCGCTCACAGAATCAGCCCTGTCTGGAGGAAGGAACCCGGCGCTGTTATCTCACCAGCCAGAACCATGGTTATGCCGTCGATGCCAGCACCGTGCCTGCAGACTGGTCAGTCTGGTTCACCAACGCCAATGATGGCACCAATGAAGGTCTGAGGCACAAAAAAAAGCCTCTTCTTGGCGTACAATTTCACCCGGAAGCCTCCCCCGGACCGACCGACACCGAATTCATCTTTGACCTCTTTCTGGAGCAGCTTAAATGAGGAAAATTCTTCTCCTCGGCAGCGGAGCCATAAAAATTGGCGAGGCCGGAGAGTTCGATTATTCGGGGAGTCAGGCGATAAAAGCCCTGAAAGAAGAAGGCCTGGAGGTGGTCCTGGTCAACCCCAATATCGCCACCATCCAGACCTCAGAGTTTCTGGCCGATAAAATTTACTTTCTCCCGGTCGAGCCCCATTTCGTGGAAAAAATCATCGAAAAAGAAAAACCCCGGGGGATGATGATTTCATTCGGCGGACAGACGGCCCTCAACTGCGGGCTTACTCTCTGGAAAAAAGGAATCCTCGAAAAACATAAAATAAAAGTGCTCGGCACCGGCCTGGAATCGGTAGAAATCACCGAAGACCGCGGCCTGTTCAATCGGACTCTCAAGGAAGCCGGCCTGAAAACCCCGGTCGGAGTCGCCGTTTCTTCAATCGAAGAAGGGCTGCAGGCCGCCGGTAGAATCGGGTTCCCGGTTATGCTGCGAGCGGCCTTTGCTCTCGGGGGCAAGGGCAGTTCTCTCTGTTGCCATCAAGAAGAACTGGAAGAGAAACTGCGGCTGGCGCTCTCTGACGCCAGTCAGGTCCTGGTCGAAGAATATCTCGACGGCTGGAAAGAAATAGAATACGAAATCATCCGCGACCGGGCCGACAACTGCCTGGCCATCTGCAATATGGAAAACATCGACCCGATGGGCATCCATACCGGCGAAAGCATCGTGGTCGCGCCCTCTCAGACTTTAACCAACTCCGAATACCACCGCCTCAGGGAAATAGCTTTCCGGGCAGTCAGAAAATTGAACATCATCGGCGAATGCAACATTCAGTATGCTCTGAATCCGGAGAACGGCGACTACCGGATTATCGAAATAAACGCCCGCCTGTCGCGCTCCTCGGCTCTGGCCTCCAAAGCCACCGGATATCCCCTGGCCTTCATGGCCGCTAAACTAATGTTGGGCTATACTCTCCCGGAGCTCAAAAATCCCATCACCCGCGCTACCACTGCCTGTTTTGAGCCGGCTCTCGATTATCTTACGGTGAAGATACCGCGCTGGGACCTGAAAAAGTTCGCCCGCGTCTCCAGGAAAATCAGTTCGGAGATGAAATCCGTGGGCGAGGTCATGGCCATCGGCCGGAATTTTGAAGAAGCTTTCCAGAAAGCCCTGCGGATGCTGCAGATCGGGATGTACGGTTTTGTCGGCAACGAAAATTATTCTTTTAAGAATTTAGAAAAAGAGCTGGCTCAACCGACGGACGAAAGAATCTTCGGAATCGCGGAAGCCTTTCAAAAAGGCTGGTCGGTGGAAAAGGTGGCCAGACTGACCAGAATCGATCCCTGGTTTCTTCATAAAATGAAAGGGCTGGTTGAACTGGAAAAACAGATCAGGAGTTTCTCCCTGGACTCTCTGCCCGCTGAGCTTCTCCGGGAAGCCAAGAAGCAAGGTTTCTCAGATAAACAAATTGCCATTTTCACCTCAAGCAGCGAAGCAGGGGTCAGGGAAAGATGCCGCCAGCTTAAAATCAGGCCTTCGGTGAAGCAGATCGACACTCTGGCCGCTGAATATCCGGCCAGAACAAATTATCTTTACCTGACTTACAACGGCCAGGGAGACGATGTCCGCTTCCGTCCGTCCAGGAAAAAAATTATGGTGCTTGGCTCCGGACCATACAGCATCGGTTCTTCCGTGGAATTTGACTGGTGCGCAGTAAACACCGTGCGTGTGCTGCGCCAGCTTGGTTATCAGACAATCATGGTGAATTATAATCCAGAAACTGTCTCCACCGATTACGATATGTGCGACCGGCTGTATTTCGACGAACTGAGTTTCGAGCGGGTGCTGGATATCTGGGACAAAGAAAAACCGCTGGGGGTGATAATTTCCATGGGCGGTCAGGTGCCGAACAACCTGGCCCTGAAACTCTATCAGGCCGGGGTGAGGGTGCTGGGCACCTCGCCCGAAAACATCGACCGGGCGGAAGACCGCCACAAGTTTTCAACCCTGCTGGACGAGCTGGGAATAGACCAGCCCCCGTGGAAAGAAGTCACAAGCCTGGAGGAGGCCAGAAAATTCTGCGCGGAAGCGGGCTATCCGGTCATCATCAGACCTTCTTATGTGCTCAGCGGAGCCGCCATGAGTCTGGTGTTTGAAGAGAAATATCTGGAAAAATATCTGAAAAAAGCTTCCGTCGTCTCTCCCGAACATCCGGTTGTGATTTCAAAATTCATCCTCGGGGCCAAGGAAATTGAACTGGAAGCCGTAGCCAACCGGGGAAAAGTAGTAGCCTCAGCCATCATCGAACATATCGAAAATGCCGGGGTCCATTCCGGAGACGCCACCATGGTTGTCCCGCCGCAAAAAATCTATTTAGAAACCATCCGGCGCGTTCGTTTGATCGGAGAAAAAATTGCCCGGGCCCTTAAAATAACCGGTCCATTCAACCTTCAGCTTCTGGCCAGAGATAACCAGCTCAAGGTGATAGAGTGCAATCTGAGAGCTTCCCGGTCGCTTCCCTTTGTCTCCAAGGTTTCCCGCCTGCCTTTTATTGAACTGGCCGTAAGGGCCATGCTCGGGCTTCCTGTCAGCAACAGCAGGTCGATTTTTGAGCTGAACCACGTCGGGGTTAAAGCCCCGCAGTTTTCTTTCTCCAGACTGAAAGGAGCCGACCCTCGATTGGGAGTGGAAATGGCCTCGACCGGCGAGGTGGCCTGTCTGGGTGACGATGTTCACGAAGCCCTGCTGAAAGCGATGCTGGCCGCGGGCTACAGACTGCCTGAAAAATCTATTCTACTCAGTCTCGGCGGCGAAGAAAACAAACAAAAATTTTTGGAGGCCGCCAGGATGCTGGCTGAAATCGGACTTACCATTTATGCTACCGAAGGCACCTCCAGGTTCTTAAAACGCCATGGACTGGAAAACTTCAGACTCTACAAGATCCATCAGGACCGCCAGCCCAACCTTAAAGATTTTCTGCTGGAAAAAAAGGTCGATTTCCTGATTTCCGTCCCCCACCCCGGAAAACCGGTCGAATTTGATTCCGACTATCGCATGAGGAGGCTGGCCGTGGACCTGGGTCTCCCGGTAATCACCAACCTGCAGTTAGCCGAAATGTTGGTCGCCGCCCTGCGGGCCAAAAGAGTTGATAAGCTAACTATCAAAGCCTGGTCAGAATATGACTGACCTGTTGGGGAAACCATTGTTTGTTATTCATAATGTTTTGGACGCTTCCACCAGCAGGGTTAGACCGTGGTTCCTCCTGTCCGGCCGGGGTTCAGCCAGCTTAAGCCCGATCAAACCGAAAGTCCCGAGCAAAAGATATCCAATAAACCTCAGGGGCCTTAAAACCGGCCCCAGGTCATCAAGCCTCCAGGACAACCGAGCCAGCAACAGAGCCAATGAACCTGTCAGGACAAACTGATCGCGCTCCAGTCTCAACCCGGCCTGTTCCAATTTGCGGGCCATCACTTCCCGGCTGTAATACTGATTTACCCCGTATCGCTTACGGTGATTTTCCTTTTCCGTGGCTTTCAGGCCGGGACTGGAAAGGCTGTCGGCTGATAAAAACAGTCTGCCGCCGGGTTTCAACGACCGGGCTATCAGCCGCAGCGCCCTGTCGTCGTCCTGCAGATGCTCAATGACACAGAAGCTAACGATTTTGTCAAAATAATTTTCCGGAAAGTCAAGCTCTTCGGCCTTCATTTCCAAAAAAACAAGATTGTGGCCACTGGCCCGATTACGAGCTCTGGCCAGAGCTTTACTCCGGATATCAATCCCGATGACCTCGGCCCGCTTTCTGGCCATCCGCTCGGTATAAAAGCCGTCTCCGCATCCAACATCGAGTATCTTCTCTCCTGGCCGGGGACTAAGCCAGCGCAGGAGAGTGGAACATTCCTCAATCCGTCTGAAATTGTGGTGAAAGCCTGAAAACCTGACGAGTAAAGGTTTTATTTTCAATTGAAACTCCGGACTGGCGGGTAGCCGATTTCCAGAATGGCTTCTTTTTCCCGAGAAAATAATACCTCACCGGGATAACTGTTTTCAAGGCAAATAATAATCACTGCCGTCTTACAAATTGCCTCCGCGTGTATGGCAGATTACCGAAAATCAATCAAGTTCGGGCGCGGCGGCAGAGGGTTTAATTACTCATAAAAATCAGAAGCATCATTAAGAGTTTCAGCCGGCAGTTCGGCCATTTTCTTTCAAGAAATTTCATCTTGACTTAAATCCCCAAATGAATTAAAAGAAAACAAAGGGTATTTCGTGAGGGCAAAAAGAATTATATCCGGGACCCCGCATCCAGAAGGTTATGGTCTCAACTGAGCCCTGTCGGAGGCCACAGAAATAGCCTTTTTTGAGGAAAGGAGTCGCCCATGTCCGACCCTGAGTCTAAAAAAAAGAAGGAAGGGCAAAAAGATTCAAGACCTGTCCAGATTTCACGCCGGAAGTTCCTTTCTTACGCCGGAATCCTTGGAGCCGCGCCGGTAATCGGCCAGCTGCAGCAGATCCAGAAAAAAGTCGTTCCGCAAAAACAGATAGTCTTGCCCCGGGCCGGGCTTTTGCTCAAAGCCTTCAGGCCTGATGACTTGCTGCACCTGGACTTTGAATTTCTTAACCTGAAGCTGGTAAACCTGCCGCGCCCCCATCTCACCCGGGAAAACGCTTCCCAGCCAGCCTACATGATTGTGCACTTTCCGCCCCAGAGCATCACCGAAGAGGCTTTTTTTGAAGCCAGCACTCCGGCCGAATCAGAAACGCCAAAGCCGCCGCCGGTCTTCACCAGAATTTCCGGCCCCAGCCGGCTGGCTTTTTTGATACCGGATGAAATCAAAGAAATACCTCTAACCCTGGAATCGCTTCTGGCCTGGCATCTTTACCAGCCCAGTCTGGTTCCGGTGGCTCAGGTTCTTCCTGTTCCTGGCGCCTCCGCGGCCCAGCCCGTTCAGATTAGCTCGGCCCGACCGGCTTCTGCCACCCGCTCGCTTCTTACTCAGACCGGACCTTCAACTCAGATAATATTTCATAAACAGAGCAAGCTGGCTCAGGCTCAGGTCAGCCCGTCTCTCAAGGCCTTGCTCAAGCCCTCCCCGCCTGAAAAATTTCAAACAGCAATCGAGATGCCTTACCGGCTGATTCTCTCCCCCAATCCTTACAACGTCTGGCTGCATACCGCCGGAGCCGCCTCAACCGCCGGCTGGACTGAACTCTGGCACACCAGACTGGCCGCCCTTAATCCCGATGGCTCGGTCAGCGAATCAGAGAATCCCTATCTGGCCGTGAGGGCCGTCTGGTCTCCCGACGTTGACCTGAATAATTTATCCGGTCCGCCTAAGGAATCAAAACCGCGTCTGTCTTTGAGCCCGAACGACCGTCATCAGATTGTCCACCTCAGCAGCAATTTTACTTTGAGGAATCCTGATAAGAGCGCCTATGAACCAAAGCCAGTGAAGATTAACAGGATGATGCTCAGCCCACTGGGAGCCTGGCTTGATTCTGTCGGCCACTGGAATCCGATGTCTCCCCTCTCGGTTATCACCTGGCAGCATTTAGCCACCATGGGACGTGACCATTTTGTCAAGGTGGTATACAAGGGCTACCTGCTGCCGTTCGGACACCGGGCCGCCCTGGTAAAAGAAACTGAAAGAAAGTTTTACAAAGGCAGAGATGGACAAAATATCGCCTATCTTTTTCAGAAAATGTACATTTTGATCCGTGATCCTGACCGGGCTTTTCCGGCTCCCTTCCAGCAATATGAAGGCCGGGAAGTTCCCTTCAAGCTGGTCAGGCTCACGACTAGAAAGACCCCGCCGCTTGACCGGCCCGAGGATACTCAGGTTCTGCCTGATTCCGGGCAGCAGGCTTTCTGGCCAAAAGTCGGCGGGAAGGATTTTCAATTTCAAGCCGTGGCCATCGACCAATCAGGCCAGGAAGTCGAGTTCCGGATGCCGATGGTCTTCATTGAAAACAATTACGCTTTCGACCGGCTAAAACTGAACCAGGTCATAGGCGCCTATAATTCAAAGTCTTCAACTCCGGTGGCTAAGAGAAAACCGGACTTGATGGGTCAGAGCATTGCCTTCGCGCCGGAAAAGAAAAAAGGCGACACCAGTTTTGAAACCGAGTCCCTGACCTGGCAGGTGGTGGAAGCTAAACCTAACTCTTCCCCGCCGGCTTTCGAGATGCAGGATCAGCCGATGTGTTTTCCAGCCCTGGAAGAGGGGGCTATTGCTATCCCGGCCCTTAAGAACCTGGTCGGCTTCGACAGCACGCAGGTTAAGTATGCTGAAGCATATATCAAGAACGGCCTGAACCCTTCCGGCAATAAGGGAGAATTGATCTTCCAGGTGCTCAACCCGCCCCGTCTGGATTTTGCCGCCGGCGGTAAGGCGGAAAAATCCGGAGGCATTGCCACTCCCAGCTTTTCCATCGTCGGGCTGTCCCGGATCCTGGGGCCGGTCGGAGCCGGACTGGCTGAGTCCGTTCCGGACCCTGTGGCCCAGGCCGCCGGGGCCCTGAATGATATAGTGGCCGGAAAGTTTGACCCGAAAAAGTTTTTCGATGACAAGGCCAAAATACTGGGCGGAATTCTGCTCCAGGAGGTTATCGACCAGGTCAATGATTTCACCAACCCGGCCAATGCCGGAAAGGCCTTGACCATCAAGAACGAACAGGTTTATGAAAGCGACGGCAAAACGCCGGCCGGCCTCAAGACCCTGCTTAAATGGACGCCATCTGTCCATGACGTTTTGATTTTTATAGCCAATCGCGACGGCACCAAGTCCACGCTGACCCTCAGCGTTGAAGCTATCAACTACTTCAACGGGAAAGAATCGACTTACAAAGTCAAAGGCGAGCTGACCGACTTCACCCTGGACCTGATAAAGGGGATCACCACTTTTATCCTGGTCAAATTTTCCAAGTTCACCTTCATCAGCGAAAAAGGCAAGAAAACCGACGTCGAGCCGAAGATCGCGGCCATCGATTTCGCCGGCCCCTTAAAATTCATAAAAGAACTGCTGGACAAAATCCCGCTGCCCGGGGGTTTCAACGACTCTGACGGCGGTTTCGGCGGCCAGCCGATAATCAAGGTGGACGCTTCCGGAGCCAAACTCGGCTACTCTCTGTCCATCCCGGATGTGGCCTTCGGTGTTTTTACCCTGCAGAATCTGTCTTTTTCCGGAGAAATACACCTGCCCTTCAACGGAGACCCGGTCTCCCTGCGCTTTGCTTTTAACGAAAAGAACAACCCGTTCCTGGTGACCGTATCCATGTTCGGCGGGGGCGGGTTCTTCGCCATCGTGCTTCAACCGAAAGGCATCAAGCTGATAGAGGGCGCCCTGGAGTTCGGCGGCAGTTTCGCCATGAATCTGGGTGTGGCCAGCGGCGGAGTGACCCTGATGGCCGGGATTTATTTCAAGTATGAAGACGACGCTCTAACCCTGACCGGCTATGTCCGCTGCACCGGAGAACTGGACGTCCTGGGACTGATCAGTATTTCGGCCGAATTTTATCTTTCGCTGACCTATGAGGAAGCTCGCAACCGCGTCTGGGGCCAGGCTTCGCTGACGGTCAAGATCAAGATTGTATTCTTCAGCATTAAGGTAACGCTAAAGGTGGAAAGAGAGTTCGGACACTCGCCCGCCCCGTTATTCTGCGACCTGATGGAAGAGAAAGACTGGCTGGCGTACTGTGAAGCTTTTGCCTGAAAGGGAGGACCAGAATGGCCAAGTCAACCATAATGTGGACCTTATGTCCCAACGGAGTTAAAGACGGGAAGTTAAACTTTTCAGTTGCGGTCTCAATCCGCCTGGAAGAAGGTTCGGGCGGCAAGACTCCCAGTCTGAACTTCTTCCCGGAAATTCTGAACTGGCCGGAAACCGTCAAGGCCATCGCTTTCGGAGCCATCTACGATAAAAGGAAGACCCCGCTGCCGGCTGAAATCAGGAGAGTTTCTCCGGATCCCGACCCGGAACTATGGTCGGCCATCTTTAAGCCGGAGGCGCCGGTGTTTAATTTCAAGCTGGCCGACCTCAGCAAGAACCTGGTGGTTTCCTATCCGGTAAAGAACGTCATGACCTTTGTGGCTTCGCAGTATCTGAACGTGGCCGCAGAATCGCCGGAAGAACCCCCGGCCATGGAAAAAGTATTCCAAACTGACGGATTGGCCCAGATACGCTTAAAACCGATCACCGATGTCCGCTTCGCCCGCACCGTTCAGCTTAGAACCACCCGGCAGGTGATGGCTCAGTCGGTGAGACGCGAAGCTGAAAGTCAAAAAATCAGAGCAGTCCAGGTGTCGCCCCTTCCCCAACCTCCGAAAGACTTCTTCTTGCTGCGGGATTTCCATAAACCGAAGAACAAAATAACTTTTGACCCCAGGACCAAACAACCGATCATAAAGAGAGTGCCCATCACCAAGCCGGAAATAGATTTCCACCAGGCCCTGGCTTTTATCACCAATTATCCGGCTCTGATGAGGCTGCTGGGCCTGGCTCTGGATTTTGAGATGGATGTTCCGCCGGACTTTCCGGCCAGCGGCTGGATTAAGATTGTCCCCCAGGGCCGGAGCGATGAAACGCCGCGCACTGCCTATAACTACGACCCGACCCGCGGCCTGTTCGAAGCTGCCTCCAGCAAGAGACAGCCGGAAGTGGTCCGGGGATTCTTAAATCTGGCCGACGAAGAGCAATACGACCTGGTGCAACTGGATGTAGATGCTATCGCCCTGAAAACGGCCGAGCTGGCCGACACAGCCGAAACCAGGGACAGGGCCGAACTGCCGGCTCTGCGCTCGAGCGGGCTGGGGGTGGTCCGCAACGAACAGGCCAAGAGCATTGCCGAAACGCTGGTCCGGGCAGTTGAACTCAACAATGAGCTGGTGCGCAAAAGGGAATTAACACTCTACGCTGAAGACCTGATTCAGGGCTACCGGGTTGACGTCTGGGACGAAAAAACCAGGCGCTGGCGCTCCCTCTGCCAGCGAATCGGAACCTATCGCTTCCTCAGGCTGGATAAAGAACTTACCCTGGAAGATGAGGGATTCATTTCGCCGGCGGTTACTCAATCAGCCGACGAATCTTCGGACGATATCTTCGCTCACGAATCTCTCTTCCACTGGGACGGCTGGAGCCTGGTGGCGCCAAGACCCGGAAAAACCATCGACCCCGATGATAACCCGCAAACCATCGAAAACAAGGCTATGACCGACTTCCTGCTGGAGACAAGCTTCAAACCGAAACCCGGCTCACTTCCCAGACTGAGGTATGGAGTGGGCTACAGATTGAGAGCCAGGGCGGTCGACCTGGCCGGCAACAGCCAGCCTCTGGAAAATCCGGACGACAGCTGCGCCATCCCGCCGCCGGCCAAGCAGCCCTTCACCTTTTCCCGCTTTGACCCTGTTCCATCCCCGCTGGTTATTCCGCGCCAGGAGCCGAAAAGCGGCGAAAACGTTGACCATGTGGTCATCAAGAGTTTCAACGACTCTCCGGAAAAAGACACTGTTCCAACGGATCAGGTTTCCGACCGCCACATAGCCCCGCCGAAAACCTCCCAGCTCGATTCGGAAATTCACGGGCTGTTTGATGGACCGTCGGGCCTGAAGCCCGAAGTCTATTCCCTGATCTGCCAGAGAGACGCCGGACAGTTTAAGGAGCTGGAGCCGGGCGAGCAGGTCGAGCTTCCCTATTTTCCCGACCCCTGGGCTCGCGGAGCCTGTATCAGGGGTTTGCCTTACGGTTCACCCGACCCGATGCTGATCGAATTTTCCGGCAACTGGCCCGATTTCCGGCCATTCAGGATCAGACTTCAGGAGGGAAGTCAGCCGGCTCTCTGGGACAGTTCTGGCCGGGTTCTGACCGTTTACCTGAAAAAGGGAGAATCGGTTACCCTGAAACTGAGCTGTTATTTCCCGGAAGCGTTTCTCCCGATCCAGGGCCTTTACCGCTGGCTGGAAAAGCCGGAGAGGATCATTCCTCAGAAGGTAATGCAGCCGCCTCGCGGTCTGCCCGAAGGACAGGTACAGGTCCTTAAGACTCTCCAGCCGCCGAAAATTGACCTGACCAGAGTGCGCACCCTTTCTCTTCAGGGAAGAAACTGGTTGATGACTCCCTTCCGGGAGATTACCCTGATGCATGCCACCCTGCAACCGGTGGGCAAACCGGTCAACAAGCAGCTCGAGGCTCAAAGAGGCCTGGGACAGACCTCAGCCGTGCTGTATGGAGAATTTGAACTCCACGGCCCCAGCACCTCCAAAGCCGAACTCCTGGCCGACTGGAAAGAACCGGTTGATTATCTAAACGAGCCCGGTCCCAGAATTATCGACGGCCGGGCTCATGTTCTGGAATTCAAAATAGACCCGCCGCTGACCCTGCTGACCTTAACCCCCAAGCCTGAAGCCGGAAAGTCGCCTCAGGCCGGGCAACCGCAAATGCAAACCAGGGCGGCGATCACGGCGCTGGCCACGGCACCGCAGGGACCGGTCTATCGTCATGAATTTGGCGACACCAGGTTCAGAAGGGTTAATTATAAGCTGGTCACGACCACCAGATACATGGAGCAGTTCCCTTCAGACGAGCTCCCCGAGGAAACAGGTTATACCCGGACCAGCGACCCGGTGGAAGTCAAAGTGCTCAATACCGCGCCGCCGGCCATGCCCAAGATCGCCTACGTGGTGCCGTCATTCAAGTGGGAGAGAAGCAAGAAGGGCGCCCGGATTACAAGCCAACGGAAGAGCGCCCTCCGGGTTTATCTGGAGAGACCGTGGTATTCAACCGGAGAAGGCGAGCTCCTGGCGGTGATTCTGCCGCCGGGTATAGCCGTCACTCCGAAGAGAGCTGCAGCCGCTCAGACGACCAGGGCAACCAGCACTCAGCCCGCCCAGAAGATTCAGCCCCAGATTCAGAAGAAACCGGTAACACCCGCCCTTCAGGTGAGTGTCCCGCCGGTAGCTGAAAAATACAAGCCTTATGTCACCATGTGGGGGCTCGACCCCATCTGGAGGTCAGGGACGATAGCTCCGCCCGAATACCCGTTACCAGACGCTTTCCCTTCGGCCGCGGAAATAATGGGCGAGCTGGCGCTTCTTGAAATGCCGGATGAGAAGAGATTCATTGCGGTCGGGCACCAGGTAGAATATGACCAGGAAAGGCAGTTGTGGTTCTGCGACCTGGAACTCGATTCAGGCCAGGCATATTTCCCGTTCATAAGGCTGGCCCTGGCCAGATTCCAGCCGGAATCAGTTCCTGGTGCCCATCTGTCGCAGGTGGTGGTGGCTAATTTCGCCCAGATCCTTCCGGAAAGAAACCTGGCCATCACCTTCAATCCGTCTAACCTGAAAGAAATCAACGTTGTCCTGTCCGGAGTCTCTTACCTCCAGGGTTATGCCGGAAGCGGTCCGGGCGAAGTGGAAGTGGCCCTGGAAAATAAGAAGCTCAACCTGCCGGATGAACTCGGCTGGGAACCGGTCAAAGACGCGGTCATCACCCTTAAACCGCAAAGGGCCGGGGCGGCAGAGGTCGGCTCGTTTATCTGGCAGGGAACCCTCAAGCTTCCTTCAGGACTTAAACTGCAGGACTACAGAATAGCCGTCCGGGAATATGAGCTTTTTGACACCGATGAACTGGACAAAGCTGCCAGAACCGTGGCCGCGGTTACACACAAAAAATATAAGAGGCTGGTCTACGCCGAAACCATCAAGCTTCTCGACCTGTAATCGGGACCGGCCGGAGGCCGGAATGGCCCGATCGGCAAGGCCAGCCGGCTGGACAGAATTACCGGAAATAGACCTGCCTCAATCTTATGGTCGCCGAGCGGTGGTCAACCAGCGGTTGATGATAACCCGGAAGCTCCAGGGCCTGAATCTGACGGCAGGCGAATTTTTTCAGCTCCGGCAGGTATTTTTTTATGTAACGACACTGCGGGTCATACTTTTCGGCTTGAAGCTGGGGATTAAAAATCCTCAACGGCCGCGGGTCGGCTCCGACCGAAGCCGACCACTGCCAGTTTCCGACATTGACCACTTCATCATAGTCGAGAAGATACTTTCTGAAGAGCCCCTCCCCTATTCTCCAGTCAATCAGCAGATCTTTGGTCAGGAAAGAAGCCACTATCAACCGCGCCCGGTTGTGCATCCAACCTTCCTGCCGGAGCTGGCGGATGGCGGCGTCGATCACCGGATAACCGGTCCGGGCTTCTTCGACCGCCCGGATGTCTTCCTCCCGGTTTAACCACTTGAGCCCCCGCCGCTTTTCCTGGAACTCAAGTTTTTCAGTCCAGGGAAAATGGTAGCGGATATGGTACCAGAATTCTCGCCAGGCCAGCTCTTTAACAAACTGGCTGTCGGCGGGAAGCTTCTTCAAGACCTGTTGGATAACCTGCCTGACCGAAACCAGACCAAACCTCAGAGCCACTGACAGCCGGCTGGTGCCGTCGACATCCAGCCGGTTGCGGTCGCGGTCATATCTTTTGAAATCGTATTCTTTCAGGCGCCGGAGAGCATAATCGGGCGACCAGCGGAGGTTTACCTCGGGCCGCAACTGCCGGACTGAGTCTGAAAGAGAAGGCAGTTTCAGCGAGGGTGTGGTCAGTTTTTCAGGGACCGGCCCGACGGAAAAATCTTCGGAATTCAGCGCCGACAGCCAGAGCCGGAAAAACGGGCTGTAAACCTTGCGGGCTGCTATTTTTTCGGGCGGAACCAGCAGAGAATCGTTGAAGTCTTTGAATCCCACACCCCTCCGCCGGCAGAGCTTTTCCACTTTCTGCTGGGTTTTCTCTCCGGTCCAGGAATAGCTCCGGTTGGTATAAATTGCCTCCGGGCGGAGTTCAGAAATCAGACGGTCAAAAACATTTTCTGGAGCATCATAAAAGCAAAACAGGCGGCTGCCTTTCTCTCTGAGTTTTCCATCCAGTCGCTCCAGGGCTGAAATCAAAAAACCGGTTCTTGAGCCGGGCCCTTCCAGTTTGGCCAGCAGTTCTTTATCTAAAATAAAGATCGGTATTATTTCCCCGGCTTCAGCCGCCGCCTGTCGCAGCCCGCGGTTATCTTCAAGCCGCAGGTCTCTTTTGAACCAGAAGATGATCCTGTTCATTCTTTATCTTTCAGCCGATTATTTTTTTCATTTCCCGGCAACCTCTTCCACATACTTTTTGACTTTAAGCAGCGAAGACCGAACATTGCTTTTAGCCAGCCAGTTGCGGATAAAACCGGGAACCGGAAAATCCGGCACCACCCGACTTCCATAGCGAGCCAGAGTCTTTCCGTCATCAAACCTGTATAATCGCCAGTAGCCAAAAAGCTCTTTCACATCATGGGGCAGCGAGCGGTCGAGTTCCCACCAGAAATAGAATTTTTCGGGCACGAAGCGATGGATGACTGTATACCTGACCTTGCGGCCCATAATCTTCACTAAAAAAAACATCCGGTTATAATCAACTCCCTGTTCAACCAGTCTTAAATCCTCGATTTCCTCAACATAATCTTTCTGACGCTCGGTAGCCGACAGCACAGACCAGGCCCTGGCCGGCGGGACCTCAAAAATCAAAGCGGCTGAGATCACGGTCTGGCCGCCGAGTCCCTCCTCGTGAGAGGAGAACACCAGCACTTCCCCCGAAAGCAATTTTTCCCTTTGCTCTCTATTTAAGCCCCTGAGACCATCAGGCCCGAAATCCGGCCCGGTGTGGTCCCACCCCTTAGAAACATTGTCTATCTGAAAAATGCTTCCCCCGCCGGAAACAAAATCGGCCTGATGAGAATTTGAAAGCCGGTCAAACCCGGCAGATAAAGCGCCGGCTAAAAACAGCCATCCCATAAAAAGGACAAATAACCTGCCGAATCTCAGGCTCATCGTTCTCCGGAAGACAGTTTCGAGCTTGGCCATTATTTATTATACCGGATATCGGCCCGAGACAAGTCAATTATCTTGGCCAGAATCAGGTGATTAATCTGTTGGACACGGGTCTGGTCGGCATATCTCTTTTCTTCTGAAGCCTCTCAATCTAAATAATTGAATCAGCCGGCCGGCCCGGGAGGCTGGAAATAAGGCCGGCCGCCGGATAATATTCGGCATTTATTCCTGAATTTTTCCCTGGCCCAAACTGTCAGGTTATTGACCGGCCTGCCCGATTGTGTTTAAATTATCAGGAGCCGCCGGGGTGGCGGAATTGGTAGACGCAAGGGACTTAAAATCCCTCGGGGTGTAAACTCCGTGCCGGTTCGAGTCCGGCCCTCGGCACTCTCTTCTTTTTTTATTTCCTGCCATCGATTATTTTTTGCCTAAAAGCATAAAATTGACTAAAGCAAACTAAAACGAAAAATTTTGGTATACCCTGTTACAGATCTCAAATTAAGCCTCCATACAGTTCCGGCAAACCAGGACTTCTCATCACGAGCAAATAGGGACCTTTTCTTCATTTAAGATCCAACCGAATCACTCTGCCCGTCCTGTTGACAGGTCCGGCTGCCGGGTCTAATGTGGATATGGAGGGGAAAATGAAGCCCATCGAGGATTTGAAAAGAGAGCACCAGGCCATAAAGCTTATGCTTACGATATTGACGGAGGTAGCCAGGGAGCTGGAAACCGGCCAGGCTGCCGACCTTAAGGACCTCAACGATATCCTGGAATTTCTGAAAGTCTTTGCCGACCGCTGCCATCATGCCAAAGAAGAGCAGCTTTTATTTCCGGCCCTGGAAAAAGCCGGTCTGCCCCGGGAACAGGGCCCCCTGGAGGTCATGCTGAATGAGCATAATGAAGGCCGGATTCAGGTCAAAGTAATGGAGGAAGCCCTGGACGGGATAGCCCGCGGCCAGGAACGCGCCGGCCTCAATTTTGCCCGTCAGGCCAGAGCTTATGTCGACCTGCTGGCGGGACACATAGACAAAGAGGATAACGTTCTCTACCCGCTGGCCGACGACCGGCTGGGCAGAAAAGCCCGGGAAACTCTGGAAGCCGGTTTTGAGCGTCTGGAGCGTGAGATTATCGGCCCCGGACGCCACCAGGAATTCCAACGCCTGCTCGAACGGCTGGAAAAAAAATATCTGGAGCCGGATATATCAGGCTAATTCACCGGACAGGACTGAAGAAAGAAAAAACATGGACGAAAAAGACCTCAGCCGGATTAGCGATGAAGAACTGAAGGAATTCATCAAGAAGTTCTACGCCCAGCTGGATAAAAAGCCTGACTGCGCCGGCTGCCCGGTATTTTCCTGTCCTCTTCGCCGGCCGCTTCCGGAAGAAGAGCCTCAACAGCCGGCGGATGAAGAAGAATAAGAGCTGCCTGACGACTTGATAAATAGATTAATCAATGTCGTCACCGCTGCCTTACCGTCCTCAACCGATAACCGGCGATCTTTCCAAAAATTGCGACCGCAGGCAGCTTTCCGACTTTCAGCTCATAACGCGGAATATTGTCGGTTCATGGCGACCGCCCGGAATCTATCTGACAGAAGGCAAGAAAACACTTCCTGTCAGGATTGAATGATCTTCAGCTCCCAGGTCAGAGGCAGAGCTTTTTTGAGGGTGGCGCTGACGCCGCAATATTTTTCCTGCGACAGTTCTATGGCTTGCTTGAGCTTCTCGGGGGGCAGGTTTTTTCCGGCAAATTCATAGACGATATGAAGGCGGTAGAACTGACGGGGATGTTCAGAGGTCAGGTCGCCTTCCACCACCAGCCGGAATTTTTCCACCGGCACCCTCATCTTCTTCAGCATGGAAATCACATCCATGCCGGTGCAGCCGGCCAGGGCCACCAGCAACAGGGGTTTGGGGCGCGGCCCGCGATTACCGCCGCCGTAACTGAGAGGAGTATCGAGAATTATCCGGTGTTCGTCCACTGCGGTTTCAAAAGCCACCCCGTCCAGCCAGTCGGCTACGATTATTTCCTTTCCGGCCATGGTTGTTGCCTCCTCAAAAAAAATCGCCATTTAAATTATAGCCGGTACAGGTGATAGATTGTAATCATTTCTGGCGGAAGTCCGGTCTTTATTTTCACCTGGCGAATTTGGGATGGGAAGCTTCAAGCCGGTTGCTTCGCCGTCCCGGTTTAAGCTATATTAGTTGACCGGTGTCAGCCGGAAAGGCTGAACCGTGACGGAGGACATAAATGAAAAAATGCGGCCTGCTTAATTTTATAGCGGTCATTCTTCTGCTGACCCTGAGCCTGGGGCTTCAGGCCGCCGACCGGAAAGAGCTCAATTGCTACACGGTGCTGGTAGGCAAAAAGGCCAGCGCCGACGGCTCGGTGATGGTGGCCCACAACGAAGATGACAGCGGAGACATAATTCTCAACATTCGCAAAATTGCCCCCCATAATTACGGACCCGAGGTGGCTATCAATCTGGGTCACGGTGGCACTTACCGGACGGGCGGCCGCACCAACGGATTTATCTGGATCGAAGCTTCGGCTCAGGAATTTGCCGACAGTTTTATCAACCAACACGGGGTGGTGGTCACCTCCGACGCCTGCGGCTCCCGCGAAACCGAGGAAGACTACACCGACGGCGGCCTCGGCTATATGCTGAGAAGAATTGTGGCCGAGAAAGCCAGAACTGCCCGCGAGGCCGTCAAACTGGCCGGCGAACTGATCGAAAAATTTGGCTACCGCTCTTCCGGCAGAACTTATTCCATCGCCGACCGGAATGAGGCCTGGATGCTGGCGGTCATTCGCGGCCGGCACTGGTTTGCCCAGAGGGTGCCAGACGACCAGGTGGCGGTCATCCCTAACTTTTACACCATCAGGCAAATCAGGCTGGACGATCCAGACAACTTCATGGGCAGCCCGGATATCATTGAATACGCCGAGAAGAAGGGCTGGTACGACCGGCAGAAAGACGGCCCTTTTGATTTCAAGAAAGTCTTCAGTCGCCCGTCACGTCGCGACCCGGTTTTTGACGGCAACAGCCTGCGAATGTGGCGGGGAGTGGTTTTACTCAGCGGACAAGACTGGAAAATAGAAGATGACTTTCCTTTCTCCTTCAAGCCGGCCGAAAGAGTGACGGCCGAGAGGTTGATGGCCCTGCTCCGGGACCACTACGAAGGGACCGAATATGATGCCACCAACGGCTACCAGAATGGCAGTCCCAACCTGACCAAATTCCGGACCATCTGCACCAGCTCGACCATAAATTCCTTTGTAGCCGTCCTCGACAGCCAGAAGCCGGAACCGATCTCTATTTTGCTCTGGCTGGCCCCGGGCAAACCTGACACCACCGTTTATCTGCCAATCTATTACGGACTTGAAAAAATGCCCGAGGGCCTGGGGACCGGTCCGGTGGCTCATGACTATGAACTCTTCTACCGGCAGCACTTCCAGCCGGAAGAGCTGATCGCCAGCCGCGAGAATCTGCTGCACACTTCTATTTTAAGGTTCGAAAGAAAAGTTGAAGGCAATTACGGTCAGATGATTGAGGTGGTCAGAAGGGAACTCCGGCCGCTGGAAAAAGATTACCTGAACACCCGGAAAGCCTTTGAATCGAAGTTCAGCAGTTTATATCGGAAGAATCCGGCCGCCGCCGTCCAGGCTCTGAACAGGCACGCGGCCGAGGCTTTCGGTCGTCTCAACAAGATCTATAAGAAACTGGAAGCCAGGTACTGACCGGTTTGCAGAAGACAGCAAGAACAAGACAAAGAGAGCAGGCGGCCGGCCATTGCCGACGGGCCGGCGTGCCAATGGTTCTTTAGTTTATCTTATGTATAGCTCATCCAGCAGCAGCCAGGTTTTCTGCCCGGCATTGCGGAAGCCTTCCGGAACCGTTCCCGGATTAACGGCCTTTATCCGGACGAAGCGGCCTTCCGAACCCCGGAGAGAAACATAGACCGATTTCGGGCCCGGCCCCTGCGGCTTTTCAGGCAGCGCATATTCTTTTTCGGCCACCTTTTCAAATTTCCGGCCGTCAAGCGACACTTCAACTTCCACCCTGACCGGCAGGAAGATTCTGGCATTATTATTCTCAAAGCAACTCAGTTCCAGCTCGTACAGGTCCTGCTTTCGCCCCAGGTCCAGGACCACAACCAGGTCATTGCCTTCATAACCCTGCCAGTTAAGGTCTCTGGCCTCCGACCTGGCTTTTACCAGGTCGATCAGAGTTTTTTCTCCGGCCGCTCCTGGACGGGTCGGAGCCGGCGGGCTGAAATAAACTATGTCTTTTACCGGATAGGACTGGCTGAAAAAAGCAGAAGCCACCGGGCTCGGCTGCCTGCTGGGATGAAAGGCGATGGCTTTAAGAACGGCCGTGCCCTTGATGGTTATCGGGCCTTCATAAACCGGAGATTTTTCCGTCGGCTCGCTGCCGTCCAGCGTATAGTGAATTTCGGCTCCCTCCAGTCCGGCACTGATGTTCACGCTGGCCGGTTCGGAAGGACTGACATAGGCCCGGTCGGGTTTGATCGCCGGCAGCGGGACTACCTGCCATCTTTCATAGTCTGCCGGGTCTCTCTTCAGAACGTCAAAAAGCGCCTGAACCGGCCGGCTGTTATCATTTTCATTCCAGGCCACGGTCATGGCCAGAATCTTGACCTCCGGGTTTACCGGCAACTTAACGGTCCGGGTACCGGCTGGCAGGTCGAGCGCATACTTGAAAATATATCCGTATACATAGGGTTCGTTCCCTTCAGCCGGATGATGGAGATGAGTGGTGAAAAAGGCCACCTCGTCCTGTCTGGTATATCCCGGGACAACTCCGGTGTAAGTATATTTTTCCCGGTCAAAATCAATCTTGCCGGCCGGGCCCTCAGCCCAGGTCCGGTTATCCCACTGGCCGATAAAACCCGACCAGTAAGCTATCGGGATTTCCGCCGTGCTTTCGCCCAGGTCGAACCGGACTCTCTGATTATCCCGGGAAGCGGCGGCCAGAATGTAAAGGCGATTAAATTTACCGTCAGGCAGCTCGACCTCCTGGCCCTGACAGGCGACGGCGTTTTTGGCTCCGTTTTCTTTCGGCCCGAGTTTGAAGATGAGGCTATCGACGGTAATGACATCCGGCACCCATTCGGCCGGAAAGCTGCGGCCGCTGGAATCAAAGGCTCCATCTTTCCGGTTATCATCCTGGCTGAAGACATCGAGGTTGTACGGAAGCTCAACCGGAACAGCCGAGGGCGGAGCCAGCCGGCCTGCCGCCGGAAGAAGCTTTATGGCAAAGGTTTTAATTCCATAAGGATTGAGGTCAAAAACCAGCTTGCCCTCCCGCACCACAGCCGGTCCGACTTCCTCTTCAACTCCGTTGACTTCACGGGCCCCGCTTATTCCGGGCAGAAAAGACAGCGTGGCTTTTTTAAGGCTCTGACCCCTGTTTTCCACCAGACGGATTATTACCTCGTCAGAATTTTCGGCTTTTTTCAGCGCCGAAATATGGATGTTGTCGTGGCTGACTCTCAAGAAAGAAACACTCTTGCCCAGGCTGCCTTCATGGGAGACGGTCTGGAAGGCCAGCAGCGGCTGGTTAAGCCTCAGGGCCTGCTGTCCGCTTCCGCCCTGGCGCCAGTCGCCCTGGTGGCCGTAAAGGGCATAAAGAATTTCGTGCCGGCCGAAGTCCTGGGTAGCCTGCTCTCCGGGCCAGGACCGAACTCCGGGGGTATAGAGCAGCGTCAGGCGGAGGATATTGTCAGCCGGTTTATCAGAGCCGTATTTGCAGTCTTCCAGGACGGAAACTCCGTAACTGCCGCTTTTATCGGTCAGGTCAAACCACAGGTGGGAAGGCACCTCAAACTTCTTGGGGTCATTATTGCCCCGCTGGATGGTTCCCAGTCCCCAGTTGTAGGTGGCCTGTGGGTTGGAGATTGTCAGAGGGAAGACGGCTTTGAGAGAAGATTCCCTGGTGGCCCAGTCAATGAGGTTGTGGAACTCCAGCCGGTCGCCCGCTCCGCCGGCCGCCAGCCTCACTGTTTGAACGAACTTCGACCCGCGAGCTTCTCTTTCTATTTCCAGCGACACTCTGGCCGGTCCGTTTTCCACAACCGTAATTCTGGCCGGCCCGGTCACATACCCGGCCGGCGGTTTCATCCGGTCTTCCCAGTCCATGTTCCAGGCCGGCCATTGCTGCGGTTTCTCGTAATGGAATGACAGCCTGGCGGCTGAAGCCAGCAATTCCCGGCCGGCTTTCTTGTCGAATAGACTCGACACTTCGCCGTCGCGGTTGAACTTGACCAGGTATCGGCCGTTTTCTATGAAGTTCGGGCCGACTCTTAGCCCGGTGTTCAGACGGCAGGGTTCGGATGACGGCCTGACCTCAAAAACGCTGAAACCAAGAGAAGGAACAGTGGCCAGAAAAACCAGCTTAAACTTTCGGTCATTTCTGGAAAGAACCTGGGACGGCACTTCGCGGCTGTCCGGGGCAAAAACTTTCAGGAACTCGGCGGGCTCGGTTAATTCGACCTCTGCCTCCACCACGTCTTCCCGGTCGAAAGCCAGAGGATTGTAAACGACCACCGGATAGCCGTCGACTCTGGTATCGAGGGCCCTGATGACCGCGCCGGCAGAATCCTTAAGGACTGAGCCGAACAGGTTGGCGGCCAGGATTTCATCATTCCAGGAAAATTCATAGGCTCGGGGGATGCTGGTCCCGGGCAGAATGTCATGAAACTGGGCGCCCAGGACCAGGCGCCAGGCCTCGTTTATTTTTTCCTGGTTATAAACGGCCCCGCCCAGCCAGTCGGCCATTACCGCGGCCGCCTCGGTCGAATAACCCAGAAATTCATTTTTTCGGTTCCAGCGTTTCATGGCCGCCTGGGAGGTGATGGAGCCGGCCGAATGGTTGGTCAGGAGAAATTCGCCGCTATAGGTCGGCAATCTTTTTTTCTGGACTTCATTCAGATTCAGGAAAAATTCGTCGGCCCTGGCTGAGACCACCTTGAGGTCGGACTGCCGGCTGCTCTCGAGACTCAGCTCCAGGTTCCGAACCGAATTTTCGTCCGGAGCTCCGCCGACATCGCCGGTCCCGAAATACATGTAATCGCCGTAGATCCCGTACTTCTGGCCATTCTCATTGACCCTGAGTCTCCAGGTAGGATTCTGGGTCAGGTCGCCGCTTATCTTGCCGGTATAATCGCCGGGATTGAGGGCAGCTACTACAAATTGGCCGTCCGGTCCGTACCAGGTTCCGACGTTAAACGGCACTCCGACCGCGGATCCCCAGGTCAGCTTCTGGGTGGAAAAGCCTTTAAGTCCGCAATGAGCCAGGAGCGAGGGCAGAGAGGCAGGGAAACCGAAGCAGTCGGGAAGCATATATTCCTTGCTACTGAAACCGAATTCCTTCTTGAAATACTGGGTGCCATAAAGAACCTGCCTGATGATGGATTCAAAGGAAGGGGCCATGACATCGTTTTCTTCCAGAGAAGAGCCCGACGGAAACCAGCGCCCTTTAGCCACATAGTCTTTTACCCTGGCATATTCCTTCGGGTAATATTCCTTCATCATCCGGTATCGGTTGGCTCCGCTGAAATTGAAAACATAATTCGGATACTTCTCGAACAGAGCAAAATTATCGACCATGGTATTCCAGATATATTCCTTAATCGTTCTCTGGTAATCCCAGCGCCACTGGGTATCGAGATGGGCATAACCGACGGTAAACAGGATTTTTTCTTTGCTCAGGTCGTAGCTGCTCTGAGCCCGGGAAGGGTGCGGCTGCCAGCAAAGGAAAAGAACAGCCAGGACTATGATTAAAGCGGAAGTTTTTTTAATTTGAGGTGATTTTATGGCCATCTTAAACCTCTCTAAAAAAGAATAGAAATAATTAATTCACAAACCGGAGCGGGTGTCAACCGGGCCCGGGCTCCGGATTTTATCCCTGATTAGTCAATTAGCGGGTGAATAACCAGAGATCAACCGGCCGGAACTTCTCAATAATATTTGGGGGCCTGACTTCCCGGGAGGAAGCTCGGCGAACGGAGTTCCCGGGCTAATATCTTCCCGGCTCCTCAGGGCTGCTCCAGATACTTAACTGATACTCAATCGTAATATTCCAGCCCCAGGTGCGTTATCAGTTCTTCGCCTTTCATATAGCGCAGAGTGTTTTTTAGCTTCATCAACTGAATGAAGAGGTCGTGTTCCGGATAAAGCTCGGGGGCGCACATCGGGCTTTTGAAATAGAAGGACAGCCATTCCTGGATTCCCCTGAATCCGGCTCTCCAGGCCAGGTCCATGAATAGCACCAGGTCAAGAACGATGGGCGCAGCCAGGATGCTGTCGCGGCATAGAAAATCTATCTTGATCTGCATGGGATAACCCAGCCAGCCGAAAATATCTATGTTGTCCCAACCCTCCTTGTTATCGCCGCGCGGCGGATAGTAATTGATGCGAACTTTGTGATAGAACTCACCGTAAAGTTCGGGATAGACCTCGGGCTGGAGGATGTATTCGAGCGACCCCAGTTTGCTTTCTTCCTTGGTCTTGAATGACTCGGGGTCATCCAGCACCTCTCCGTCCCGGTTGCCCAGGATGTTGGTGGAGAACCAGCCGTTAAGCCCCAGCAAACGGGCCTTAAGGCCCGGAGCGATAATGGTCTTCATCAGCGTCTGGCCGGTCTTGAAATCTTTGCCGGCGATGGGCACGTTGTGGTTCCTGGCCAGTTGCACCATGGCCGGGATGTCCACGGTCAGGTTGGGCGCGCCGTTAATGAACGGCAAGCAGGACTTGATAGCGGCATAGGCATAAATCATGCTGGGGGCGATAGCCGGATGATTTTCTTTCATGGCCTTTTCCAGCGCTTCCACCGTCTGGTGCACCGGGTCAGGCCTGAGATAAATTTCAGTGCTGGCGCACCAGATCATGACCAGACGGTCAAGAGAATTTTCTTCCTTGAATTTCCTGATATCGTCCATCAACTGAAGCGCCAGCTCATACTTATTGGCTCCGGTCTTTTTGTTCGGGCCGTCCAGCTTTTTAACATAATTGCGGTCAAAAACGGCCGGCATCGGCTTTATCTCCGCCAGCTCATCCCTGACCGGTTCCAGGTGCTCCTTCCTCAACACGCCGGCCTTCAAGGCTGCCTCGTAGGCATTGTCCGGGAAAATATCCCAGCCGGCAAAAACCAGGTCATCCAGCTCGGCCAGCTCCACGAAATCCTTGATTCTGGGGATTCTCTTTTCGGTTCTTTTACCCAGTCTGATAGTGCCCATCTGGGTAAGAGAACCGAAGGGTTTGCCCAGTCCCTTTCTGGCCAGCAGCACCCCGGCCATGAAGGTGGTGGCCACAGCTCCCAATCCTGGAATCAGGACGCCAAGTTTGCCCTCCGGGCGCTTGATGTCAATCTTTTCCCTCATGACCGCCTCCTAATAAAGGCTCAGACAAACAAGATGTTTTTGCTGATAAAATTTGCCGGGTTTAAGATTATCACACTGTTCTTATCCCTTCAAGCCGCAGTCAACCGGCAGCGTTGATTTTTTTACCCTATAAAATTATAATCTTGGCTATGGTCAGCTATGAAAACAAGGGTTTCAGACTCCTGCCGAGAAACCTGATCATCCTGGTTCTGGAAATTTTTGACCGTTTCTCGCTGCTGCTGGTCCGGATGAAAATCAGCCCCAACCTCCTCAGCTTTTTGGGACTGATGGCCGGCCTGCTGGTGGGACTGTTCTTTGCCCTCGACAGATGGAGCCGGGCTCTGGTATTTCTGATAATCTGCGGAATGCTCGATATCCTGGACGGGAAGGTGGCCGTCAACAGCAACCGCCGAACTATTTTCGGGGCGGTCTTCGACTCCAGTCTCGACCGCTATTCGGAGTTTGCCATCTACTTCGGTCTGGGCTTCTATTTTAGAGCTCACTGGGTCCTATGGGTCCTGGCCCTGGCCTTCCTCGGCTCAACCATGGTCAGCTACACCAAAGCCCGGGCTGAAAGCCTGGGAATTAACTGCCAGCTGGGAATCATGCAGCGAGCCGAAAGAATGGTTCTGCTGATTGTCGGCACCATGTTAGCCCTGATTACCGGCCGCTCAGAAACGACCATGATAACAGTCATAATTATTCTGGCGGCAGTTTCCAACCTGACGGCTATTCAGAGAATTATCCACGTTTACCGCGTGGAGAAGAAAAAAGCTGTTTCCGGAACCTGAACCGTTTTTGAGCCCTATTTTCTCTTTTTTGCGACTCTTTTGCCGGCCGCCTTCAACCTGGCCGTGCGCTCTATGACCCAGCCCGGTTTCTGAACCTGACGGGCCCGGGCGATGGCCAGTGCTTTCGGCCTAACGTTTTCGGTAATGGTGGAACCGGCGGCCACGTAGGCCCGGCGACCCACTCTGACCGGAGCTACCAACTCTGTTCCTGAGCCGATAAAAGCCCCGCGCCCGATAAAAGTCCTGTTTTTCCTCACTCCGTCGTAATTGCAGGTAATCGTCCCGGCCCCGACATTAACTTCCTTTTCGACCCGGGCATCGCCCAGATAACTGAGGTGCATGGCTTTTGCCCCCCGACCGAAGAATGTTTTCTTCATCTCCACAAAATTGCCGACCCGGCTTCCCCGGCCCAGCCGGGTTTCCGGTCTCAGCCTCGAAAACGGGCCGAGCTGGGCTTCATCTTCGACCTGACAACCTTCTATAACAGTGGCTCCGAATATTTTTACCCTATTCCCCAGGCGGCTGTCGATTATGTGGCAATGGGGGTAGACCAGGCAATCCCGGCCGAGCCGGCTCCGGCCTTCGATAATGACGGAAGGATAAATAACAGTTCCCGGCCCGACCGTAGCCGCGGGGTCAATCCAGACTGAGGCCGGGTCCAGAAAGAATACACCCCGTTTTTCCAGCTCTGCTATTTTGCTCTGCCTCAGGGACTCTGCCACCCTGGAATAATCAGCCAGAGAGTTAACCGGGATGAACGACTCTCGGTCGGCTTCCCTTACCCAGTAGAAGCCTATCTTTACGCCGGCAGCCCAGGCCGCTTCGGCCAGAGCCACTACGTCCATCTGTCCCGAAGGCTTGAACGGTTTTATGCGGCTTAACCATTTCGGTTGGCCCTTGAAAGAAACCAGAGCCAACCCTGGATGAATAAAGTAATCCTCACTCGACCGGTTGGCGGAAGAGATCGCTTTTTCGCCCACTAGAGTCAGGTCATTTCCGGCTTTTTGATGAAAGTTTAACAATTTTTTTATGAAACCGACTTCCCGCGGGAAAAACTCGGTTGATAACAGCAGCAGCTCGTCGGCCTTTTTCGTTCTCTTTGTCCTTTCCAGCAGAAACGAAAGCGAAGAGGCAAGCCTTTCGGCCGGCAGCAACCGAACCACCCTTTGCCAGGATTTTCTGAGCACCGGCAGGTCTTCAGCCATCAGGCCGATGCTCTGCGGCCTTAATTTCATCAACACTTCCAGCCTGCTTCTAAGCAGAGAAGGACCGGAAACGAGGGCCGGCAATTTTTTCTTCTGGCCGTCCGAAATCCCGTCCCCGCAGGCCAGAACCAGGAGTCTTTTATTCATGAAAGCTTTACCAGAACCTTAAACCTTTTATCTTCCAAGATTGATTCGAAGTCGGGTTCATTCTGAGCCATGACAGCCAGGGACTTGTCTTTCTGGAGAGCTTTCTTAAGAGCTTCCAGCCCATCTTCCACCTGCCCGGCCTGGACATAGGCCGTGGCCATCAGGTAAAACACCCGGGCTTCCTCCCTTTTGAGTTCCAGAGCTTTCTCCAGAAGCTTTAAAGCCGTCTGGTGGTCGCCCTGGTTGATTCTCATCTGGGCGTAAAAAAGATAATCTTCGATGTTGCGGGGAGAGATGGATTCTTTCTTGGGACCTCTCTCGCAGATGCTGATGTAAACTCTGGCCCGGTCTACCAGCTCGTGTTCTTCAGGGTAAGCGGCCACCAGCTCCTTGAAAGAAGCCAGGGCCTTATCGTAATCGTCCTTTCGAAAATCCTTGATGCCCTGGTTGTAGAGGGCCAGTGCTTTTTGATAATCATCTTTTCTCTTGGCTTCGCTCACTGCTCTCTCCTGACGATTCTAACTTAAGTTTTTGCTATTTTACAACATAGGAACCTGTTAATCAAGCCGGCCGGGAGCGGGTAAATTATTATCCCGGGGTGATGCCAAAGGACAATTTTTATGCTAAAATCCCTGCGTGAAAGAACTTCTGGCCGACCTGCTTGATAAACTTTACCGGAAGGAAATCACCCCCCGGCAGGCCCTGGACAAGCTTCAGGATTTTCCTTACCAGGACCTGAGTTTTGCCAAGGTGGACCACGCCCGGGAGTTAAGAAGGGGCACTCCCGAAGTCATCTTCGGCCAGGGGAAAACTCCGGAACAACTGGCAAAAATAGCGGCTTCCATCCTTAAAAAAGGCAGCAATCTGCTGATAACCCGCCTTTCCGCGGAAAACTACAGAAAAATTAGAACTCGAATAAAAACCGGCCGGTATCATGAACAGGCCAGATGTCTGACCGTCATGAAGACCAGGCCGCCTGAAGGAAAGGGCCGGGTGGCCATAATCTCAGCCGGGACGTCTGATGTTCCTGTGGCTGAAGAAGCTGCTCTGACAGCGGAATTTTTCGGTAATGCCGTCGACCGGGTTTACGATGTGGGTGTAGCCGGGCTGCACCGGCTGCTGGGGCATTACGACCTGATAAAAGAGGCCAGGGTGCTGGTAGTGGTGGCGGGGATGGAAGGAGCCCTGCCGAGTGTGGTAGCCGGCCTATTCCGGGCTCCGGTCATAGCCGTTCCCACCAGTATCGGTTACGGGGCCAGTTTTCAGGGATTGTCTGCCCTGCTGGCCATGCTCAATTCCTGCCCGGGCGGAGTGGCTGTGGTTAACATTGACAACGGTTTTGGAGCTGGCTACCTGGCCAGCTTGATCAACCACCTATGATTTTTCCGGCTGAAAAATTTATTTTTCCCCCGGAAGCCGGCTTGACAACTGCCGGGGGCGAACCTATTTTATATGAGAAAAGCAAACCTTACGTAACCTAATGGAGATAACCGAAAAGATCAGGGCAGCGGCTTCTATTGTCGAAATCGCCTCCCAGTACACAACCCTGAAAAAGAGGGGTAAAAAATGGGTCGGTCTCTGCCCCTTCCACTCGGAAAAAGACCCTTCTTTCACCATCGATGAAGATAAACAGCTCTTTCACTGTTTCGGCTGCGGCATCGGGGGCGATCTTTTCTCCCTGGTGATGGAAAAAGAAAACCTGACCTTCCCCGAAGCCGTCCGTTTTCTGGCCGAAAAATATCGTATCTCGCTGCCTGAGACCCGTCAGGCAGCCAGGGAATCACGGCTGGAAGAAAAAATTTTTGAAATCAACGAAAAGGCGTTGAATTATTTCAGGAATAACCTGTTCCAGACTCCCGAGGGCCGGAAAGCCATGGAATATCTGAAAGGACGCCAGTTCTCGGAAGACACCATCAAGAAGCTCCGGCTGGGTTATGCCCTGAATTCCTGGGATTCTCTTTTCCGGGCTTTCAAACAGAATTTCAGCCCACAGATACTGGAGAAGGCCGGGTTGGTAATTCCCGGTCAGAAACCGGGCGAATATCGCGACCGTTTCCGCGGTCGTATAATTTTTCCTATTTTCACCCTCACCGGAAGGGTGGTGGCCTTCGGCGGACGAACCATTTTTGAGGCTCAGCCCAAATACCTTAACTCCCCCGAAACCCAGACTTTTACCAAGGGCAACATTCTTTACGGGCTCAACTTCAGCCGCGACAGCATCAGAAAAGCCGGCGAGATGATCCTGGTGGAAGGATATGCCGATTTTGCCGCCCTGTTCCAGGCCGGCATTCAGAATATCGCCGCCTCCATGGGCACCAGCCTGACCGCCCAGCAGGCCGCCCAGATCCTGAGGTACGCCCCCAGGGTAGTAATCAATTACGACGGAGATGAGGCGGGGCTTAATGCCGCCCTGCGGGCGGTGCCCATCTGCCTGGAAAAAGGACTCCAGGTAAAAATCCTGGTCCTGCCGGAAAAACTGGACCCGGACGCCTTTATCAGAAAGTACGGAGCGGAAAAATACCTGGCTCTTGTCCGGCGGGCCGTGGACGGATTCCGCTTCCTGCTCCTCCAATATTCAAAGGGTGCCAACCTGAACATTCCGGAAGAAAAGAGCCGGGCGGCACGTCAGGTTATCCAGGAGGTCATGCGCATCCCGGATGCCATCGTCAGGAATGAATACCTGAAAAAGACGGCCGAATATTTCAAGATTAACGAAACCACACTGAGGCAGATGCTGGAAGAAGCCAGAAAACCGGTCCAGGCAGCCCGCCGGGAGGAGAAGGACATTTTCTTACCGGCGGAAAAGCGGCTGCTGCAGCTGCTTTTCAACCAGCAGGAAATCGCCGGCCTGGTGCTGGGCGAAATGGATCCGGAATGTTTCCGGGGCCTGGCCGGTGAACCGATTTTCAGGTATGTGCTGGAATCTTTCCGACAGGGGCAGTCCTGGGGCCTGAGCCCGCTTCAGGAAAAGGTCGATTCAAGGTTGCTGGGTCAGTTATGTCGGATACTCCAGGAAGATATTCCCGACGGTTCCATAGGTGAAGCCCTCGACTGTCTGATCACCCTCAAGAAAAACAGCCTCCAGAAAAAGCTCCGGGAGATCCAGAGAGAGATCGCGCTGACCGAAAAGAAAGGCGACCAGGAAAAGCTGATGTCCCTTCTTTATCAAAAGCACGAGATTACCCGGCAAATCATGACCTTATGAAAATAGATTCAAAAAATAATTCAGGCCTCTGGCCTGCGGAGTATAAGGAGGCAACCAGTGCCGTCTGACGACAAGTACCAGAAAGAAGAAATTCTCCAGTTGATTTCCAAGGGCAAGAGGCAGGGTTTTCTGTCCTGGGAAGAAATCGACCAGACTCTGGGGGACGAATTTGACGCCGAGGACGATTTTGGCGACTTTCTCAACTCCATGGATAGCTACGGGATAAAGATCCTCGATTCCCAGCAACGCGAAATACTCCCCTTCCCACAGAAGAAAGTCCCGGTCTGCACCCATGGTCTGGAAAGGACTACCGACCCGGTCAAGCTCTATCTCCGGGAAATGGGCAACATTCCCCTGCTTACCAGAGAGGGAGAAATAGCCATCGCCCGGGAAATAGAGCGGGGAGAGCGGGCCATAATCAAAGCCCTGTCTAAAACCAGACTGGTTCTGACCAATATTTTGCAGATTGAACAGAAAATCAAAGAATTCCCGGAAACCATCCAGGAGTTCTTTGATTTTAATGACGAAGAACTGGCCGAAGATAAACTTCTGGAAAAACAGCAGGAACTCCTGACTCAGATCAAGAACATCAAAGACCTGGCCAGAAAGATAGAAACTCTGCCCAGCAGGAAAAAATTCAGCTTTACCCGGGGGCGAATCATCGTCAAACTGAGCCGGCTTATCCGGAATCTGAACCTGCAGCCCGGACTGCGGGAAACGGTGATTGAGCAGATGAAGGATAAGCTGCGGGAGATTAACGAGCTGGAATACCGCCGGGAAGAACTGGAACAGAAACTCAGCCGCAAGACCGGAGAAAAGAAAAAACAGGCGGGTTCCGGAAAGAAAAAGAGTCCCGCCCAGACCCGGTCCGGAGCCGAAAAAAAGGCTTTCGCCGGCGAGATAAAGAGGATTAATCTGGAAATCCGGAAGATCGAAAAGGACATCGGCCTTGATTCCCAGGCCCTGAAAAAAGCCGTTCGAACCATCATGATGGGCAAGAGCACCAGCGAACAGGCCAAGAAACAACTGGTTGAAGCCAACCTCAGACTGGTGGTGTCGATCGCCAAAAAGTACAGCAACCGGGGATTGCAGTTCCTGGACCTGATTCAGGAAGGCAACATGGGATTGATGAAGGCAGTCGACAAGTTCGAGTACCGGCGCGGTTACAAGTTTTCCACCTATGCCACCTGGTGGATTCGCCAGGCCATCACCCGGGCCATCGCCGACCAGGCCCGGACCATCAGAATCCCCGTGCATATGATAGAGACCATTAACAAACTGGTCCGGATTTCGCGTCAGCTGGTCCAGGAACTGGGCCGGGAGCCGACCTGCGAGGAAATCGCCAGGAAAATGGACATGCCGGTCAGCAAAGTCAGGAAAATCATCAAGATTGCCCAGGAGCCGATATCCCTGGAAACACCAATCGGAGAAGAAGAAGACAGCCATCTGGGCGATTTCATCGAGGATAAAGTCATGCCCTCCCCGCCGGAAAGAGTTATCTACCAGAGCCTCCGGGAGCATATAGACGAAGCCCTCAAGACCCTGACCGACCGCGAAGCCCGGGTTCTGAAGATGCGCTTCGGCCTGGGCGACGGCAACGAGCACACCCTGGAAGAAGTGGGACAGCAGTTCAAGGTGACCCGCGAAAGAATCCGCCAGATCGAGGCCAAAGCCCTGCGCAAGCTTAAGCACCCCACCCGCAGCAAGAAACTGCGTTCCTTCACCAATAGCTTCTGAGAGCGGTGAATTGACTATCCTCTAAATATCTGGTATAAAATCAAAAAAGGGCCTATAGCTCAGCGGCAGAGCTACCGGCTCATAACCGGCAGGTCCCAGGTTCGAATCCTGGTAGGCCCACCAAAAAACGGCTATGAATCGAGAGACAACGTGGATGGAGTGGATGCTGACTTTGAAAAACTAATCCAGCTCCAGGAGCTGGACAATGCCCTCAGACAGGTTACTGCCGAACTGTCCGACATCCCCCACCTCATAGAACAGGTTGAAAAAAAGATTAAGGCCGACTCCGACCTGGTGGTCCGGGCCAAAGAAAGGCTGACTCAAAATCAGAAAAAAAGAAGGGACCTGGAGGCCGAGGTCAAGGACCTGAAAGCCCAGATAGCCAAGTACAAGAGACAGCTCAACGAGGTTAAATCCAACAAGGAATACACTTCGCTGCTCAAAGAAATCCAGGAAACCCAGGATAAAATAGACCGGCTGGAAGAAGAAATAATCAAAGAATTGCTGGTGGCTGACGAAATCGAGGAAGAAATCAGGTCGGCCAGCCTTAAACAAAAAAACGAGGCGGAACACCTGAAGGAGGAAATAAACGCCCTCAACCAGAGAAAACAGGCCCTGGAAGAAGAAAAAACCCGGCTGTCAAAGAAAAAAGAGGAACTCCTGCCGTCTATTCCCAAACCCCAGCTTCAGCTTTACCTGAGCATCTCCAGAAAGCGGGCCGGTATTGCCCTGTCCAAAGTAATAGAAGAATTTTGCTCAATGTGCCAGTTGAGAATCAGACCCCAGATGCTGAACGAAATCCGGGACCGCAGCAAGATCCACCTCTGTGAGAGTTGCGGCCGAATTCTGTACTTTGATTATTCGGAAGAATCAAGGGAGGAAGCCGAAGAATCCTCCCGGTAAAGGCTGTCTATCAGCTCCCGGTAGCGATTTTCCACCGCCGCCCTTCTGACCTTCAGAGTGGGCGTGATTTCGCCCTTCTCGATCTCCAGTTCCCGGTCCAGAATGGCCACTTTCTTTATCTTTTCGTAGGAAGCCATGCCGGCTGTGGCTCTGTCTATCTCGCTCTGAATAAAGGATACGATTTCCGGGTGGGAGACCAGCTCCTTGCGGTCGGCAAATGAAATCCCGCGGCTTCTGGCCAGTTCTTCCAGTTTCTCAAAGTTGGGCACCACCAGGGCGGAAATAAAACGACGTTTGTCCCCGATTACCACTACGGTGCTGATATAGGGACAGGTCTTCAGAAGGTTTTCAATGGGCTGAGGAGCTACGTTCTTGCCGCCGGAGGTGACGATCAGGTCTTTTTTCCGGTCGGTTATGACCAGGAAGCCGTCCTGGTCCAGGTGGCCGATGTCTCCGGTATGGAACCAGCCCCCTTCAAAAACTTCCCGGGTCTCGGCTTCTTTTTTGTAGTAGCCCTTCATGACGTTCGGACCCCGGGCCAGAATTTCCCCGTCGGGAGCGATCTGAATTTCAACCTCGGGGATCGGCCGGCCCACGGTTCCGAACCTGATGGCTCCCGGTCGGTTGACGGTCAGGACGGGAGCGGTTTCGGTCAGGCCGTAGCCTTCATAGATAACCAGCCCCAGGGCGTAAAAAAACTCGGCGATATCTTTGGCCAGCGGGGCTCCGCCGGAGATGAAAAATCGAACCCGACCTCCGGTTCTTTCGATGATTTTGCTGAAGACCAGCTTGTGGGCAATCTTCCGCCTGAATTTCAGCAGAGCCGGGATGCGCTCACCGGCCAGGTCTTTCTGAGCATACTTCTTGCCGACCCGGTAGGCCCAGAAGAATATCTTTTTTTTCAGGCTGGAACTGGTCAGGACATTGTCCATCACCCGGGCATAGATTTTCTCGAAAACCCGGGGGACGCTGACCATGATGTTGGGCCTGATTTCAAGCAGGTTCTGAGCTACGGTATCTATGCTTTCGGCAAAACCGATTGTGGTTCCGGCATAGATGTAAGCGAACATAACCATCCGTTCCAGCACATGGGACAGGGGTAAAAACGACAGAACCGTGTCGCGGGATGTGATATCGAACAGAGCCACGCAGGTCTTAACGTTGGAGATAAAATTGTGGTGGGTCAGAATGACACCCTTGGGATAGCCGGTCGTTCCGGAAGTATAGATGAGCGAAGCCTCGTCTTCCGGCGAGACGCCCTCAGCCAGGCTGGCGAAAAGCCCGGGATTTTCGGCCGCTTTTTTCTGGCCGATTTCCAGGAGTTCGGCCAGATTCATAAACCCGGGAACCTTTTCCGGTTCAAAGGTGATAAAATGTCGAACCCGGTTGAGGTTGCTCCGGATAGCTTCGACCTTAGCTCTTTGCTCCGGATTGGAAACCACCACCACCGAGGCATCGGAATCCTGAATGATGTATTCTGCCTGCTGGGCGGTCAGAGAAGTATAGATGGGAACGGTCAGGCCGCCCTGGCAGATGGTAGCAAAATCGGTCATCACCCATTCCGGCCTGTTTTCCGACAGAATGACCAGCTTCTCCCCTTTCCTGAAACCCAGATAGTTGAGGGCCAGAGCCAGATGGATCACGGTTTTCTCAAATTCGGCGGTGGAAATCGGGAGGTACTTACCCTCTTTCTTATACAGCATCAGGTCCGGTTTGCGGTATTCCCGGACGGTGTTTAAAAATAACTGGGGTAAAGTTTCAATCATTTCGGGCCTCCTCGGATGAGATTCAGGCCGATTTTATGAAATCGCCGGCCGGAAATCAAACCAATTCTTCAGGGAACGGAGTCAGTCTTCCCTTACCTTGGCAATGGAGCAGACCCTGTCTTTATCTTCCAGTTGAATCAGCCTGACCCCCTGGGTGGCCCGGCTGAGCGGCCTGATTTCGGTGGTCTTTATCCTGATTACCTTGCCGCTGATGGTGATTATCAGCAGGTCGTCTTCGTTCACCCCGACCATGGCCAGGGCAGGTCCAATTTTATCGGTAATCTTCAGATTGATCACTCCCTGCCCGCCACGGTTATGGGCCGGATAATCTTCCACCGGGGTTTTTTTGCCATAGCCGCGTTCGGATGCGGTAAAGATGAACTTATCCTCCGGGCCGACCACGATCATGCTGATAACCCGGTCCTTGGGCTTCAAAGTGATAGCTTTGACTCCGGCTGCCTGACGCCCCATGGGCCTGACCAGTTTTTCTTTGAACCGGATGGCCTTGCCCATCCTGGTGCCGATAATGATGTCGTTTTTGCCGTTGGTCAGGGCGGCGGTGAATAGTTGACTTTTGGGTCTCAGTGACATGGCGATGATTCCGCCCCGGCGAACGTTCCTGAACTCGCTCAGCCTGGTCTTCTTGATCAATCCGGTATCGGTCATGATGACCACGTACTGTTCATCCCGGAATTCTTTGACGGCCAGGATGGACTGAACCTTTTCATCCGGTTGCATTTCCAGCAGGTTAACGATGGCCTTGCCCCGCCCGGAGGGCCCGACATCGGGCACGTCCAGAGCTTTCAGCCAGTACATGCGGCCCTTATTGGTAAAGACCAGAAGGTAGGAATGGGTTGAGCCGACAAACAGGTTTTCGACCACGTCCTCGGCTTTCATCTCAATTCCCTTCCTGCCCTTGCCGCCGCGACTCTGATAGCGGTAAGCGCTGAGGGAGGTCCTCTTGATGTACCCGGACTGAGTATAGACTATGGCTACGTCTTCTTCCTTGATCAGGTCCTCGGCCTTGATCTCGGTAATCACCTCATCCCGGATTTCCGTCCGTCTTTCATCCTGGTATTGTTCCTTGAGCTGCTTCAGTTCATCCTTGATGATCTGAAGAACCATTTCCGGATTCTTCAATATCAGCTTCAGCTGCTTGATTAGAGCCAGCAGCTCTTTATGCTCCATTACGATCTTCTGTCTTTCCAGTCCGGTCAGCCTCTGCAGCTGCATCTCCAGGATGGCCTGGGCCTGGATGGCCGTGAGTTTAAACTTGGTCATCAACCCGTTTTTGGCTTCTTCCACCGTCTTGGAAGAACGGATGAGGCTGATGACGGCGTCCAGGTAATCCAGGGCAATCAGCAGGCCTTCCAGGATGTGAGCCCGGTGTTCGGCTTTCTTCAGGTCGTGCTTGGTCCGCCTGACGATAACATCCCGGCGGTGAGCGATGAAGTAGTTCATCATCTCCAGCAGGTTGAGCAGCTTCGGCTGTTTGTCGACTATGGCCAGCATGATAATGCCGAACGAAGTCTGCAGGGCGGTGTGTTTGTAGAGGTTGTTGAGAATTATCTCCGGCAGTTCTCCCCTCTTGACTTCAATCACCACCCGGATTCCTTCCCGGTCCGACTCATCCCTGATGTCGGCTATGCCCTCGATTTTTTTGTTGTTGACCAGGTCGGCGATGTTTTCCAGCAACCTGGCCTTGTTGACGCCGTAGGGAATTTCAGTGATGACAATTCTGTCTCTTTCTCCCTTATCAGCCCGTTCGATGGTGGTTTTGGCCCTGAGGTGGATGACTCCTTTGCCTTCCTGATAGGCCTGGCGGATGTTCTGCCGGTTAAAAACATATCCGCCTGTTGGGAAATCCGGCCCCGGGATGAATTTCATGATGTCATCCAGGGTGGCTTTGGGATGGTCTATCAGATAAACCAGGCCGTCGCAGACCTCGGCCAGGTTGTGGGGCGGAATATTGGTGGCCATGCCGACAGCTATACCGGAAGCCCCGTTGACCAGCAGGTTGGGGAACTTGGCCGGAAGAACCTCCGGCATCAACAGGCTTTCGTCATAGTTGGGAACAAAATTGACCGTGTCTTTCTCGATGTCGGCCAGCAATTCTTCGGCCAGCCTGGTCATCCGGACTTCGGTATAACGCATGGCCGCCGGCGGGTCGCCGTCGATCGACCCGAAGTTGCCCTGGCCATCTACCAGCGGATAGCGCATGCTGAAATCCTGGGCCATCCTGACCAGAGCATCGTACACGGCCACGTCGCCGTGAGGATGGTACTTACCGATGACATCGCCCACGATTCTGGCCGACTTCTTGTATGGCTTGTTGTGAGTGGTCCCGGTCTCCCACATAGCATAGAGGACGCGCCGGTGAACCGGCTTGAGTCCGTCCTTTATATCCGGAATGGCTCGACCGATGATGACGCTCAGGGCATAGTCCAGATAGGATTTCTTCATCTCCTCTTCCAGACTGACCACGGACAGGCTCTGAGCTATCGGAGCCAGCGGTTCGGGATTTTGAGGTTTCCGGGATTCAGGTTTGTCCTCATCCGGATTTTTAGCGGGCGGCCCGGATGGCTGAGCTTTGTCTTCCGGCTTTTCTTTTTTGCCTTTCTTCGGTTCGGGTTTTTCTTTCTTGGCGGCCATCAGTTCAACCTTTCCCTAAAATCATTATGACTGTGTCAGATGTCCAGGTTCTGGGCCAGCAGAGCGTTCTCTTCGATAAATTCTCGCCTCTGCTCCACTTCCTCCCCCATCAGCACCGAAAAGACCTTGTCGGCCTCCACCGCGTCCTGGATGGAGACTTTGAGCAGGGCCCTTTTTTCCGGGTTCATGGTGGTCTCCCAGAGCTGTTCAGGGGTCATTTCACCCAGACCTTTGTATCTCTGAATGGTAACGCCCTTTTTCCCTCTCTCAAACAGGTATTCCAGCAACTTGTTCTCATTTTCAATGGTAATCGACTCGGTGGCATTTATGACCTGGTAGGGCGACTGGAACTCCTCCAACTCTTTTATGATTTTGTAAAGATTCTTGTACTCGATGGAATTTACCAGGTCCAGGTTGACCCGGGTGCGACTGGCGAAGCCGTTGACCTGAAAGCTGGCGATGATTTCATAGGCTTCGTATTCTTCGTCGCGCACCAGGTCGGTCTGGAACCCCAGGCCGGCAATCAAGGTCTGCAGTCTTTTCATATTTTTTTTGTCCTGCAGGAATTCCAGGTCGGTTACGTTTTCTCTGATCAGCAGCTCAATCAGACTGAAGGGGGTATTCTTCTTCTCCAGGTAGGTTATATAATTTTTTTTCTGAATGACTTTCAGGATGAACTTACGCAGCCTTTCTCCCTCGACCGGCTCTTTCTGGTTTTTGACCTTGATCTTGAAGTCTTCGGAAATCTTCTTAACGATCCACTTCTCGTAATCCCGCTCCTCTTTCAGATACTGAACTTCCCGGCCGCGCGATATTTTGTAAAGCGGCGGCTGGGCGATGTACAGGTGACCATTTTCGATCAGAGGCCGCATCTGCCGGTAGAAAAAAGTCATCAGCAGGGTCCGGATATGAGAGCCGTCGACGTCGGCATCGGTCATGATGATGACCTTGTGATAGCGCAGTTTTTCCAGGCTGAAACTCTCCTCCCCGGCGCTGGTGCCCAGAGCGGCAATGATGGTGCCGATCTCTTCGTTGTGGAAAATTTTGTCGGGCTGGGCCTTCCAGACGTTCAGGATCTTGCCCCGAAGGGGAAGGATGGCCTGGAAGCGGCGGTCGCGGCCCTGCTTGGCCGATCCGCCGGCGCTGTCGCCTTCCACTATAAACAGCTCGGCCAGGGCCGGGTCGCGTTCCTGGCAGTCGGCCAGCTTTCCGGGCAGGGAAGCCGTTTCCAGGACGCTCTTTCTCCGGGCCAGTTCCCTGGCTTTTCTGGCCGCTTCTCTGGCCCGAGCGGCGTCGATGGCCTTGGCAATTATTCTCTTGGCGTTGGTGGGATTCTCTTCCAGGTAGGCGGTCAGCTGTTCGTTGACCAGAGACTCCACGATGCCTTTGACTTCCGAGTTGCCCAGCTTGGTCTTGGTCTGACCCTCAAACTGCGGCTCGCGCATCTTGATGCTCAAAACCGCGGTCAGGCCTTCCCGGGCGTCATCGCCGGAGATTCCGCCCGAGCCCAGATCTTTCAGCATGTTATGAGCTTCGGCGTAGCTGTTGAGGCAACGGGTCAGAGCCGACTTAAAGCCGACCAGGTGCGTCCCGCCTTCGACGGTATTGATATTGTTGACGAAGGTAAAAATGTTTTCGGTGTAACCCGTGTTATACTGAAAGGCCAGCTCGACGATGATATCGTCTTTTTGGGCCTCGAAATAGATGGGCCTGGGGTTGAGAACCGTTTTGTTCTGATTCAGGTACTGAACGAACTCCAGGATGCCGCCTTTATATTGAAACTCGTGGGTTTTATTGACCCTTTCGTCGGTAATGGTAATCTTCAAGCCCCGATTGAGGAACGACAGCTCTCTCATCCTCTGGGTGAGGATTTCAAAATTGAACTCGGTAGTCTCGAAAATCTCGTCATCGGGCCAGAAGGTTATTTTGGTGCCGGTCTTGTTGGTCTTGCCTATTTTTTTGAGCGGAGTTTTGGGGTTGCCGCGCTCGTAAACCTGGGTCCAGATGCCGCCGTTTCTTTTTATTTCCAGCTCCAGGCGTTTGGAAAGAGCATTGACCACGCTAACCCCGACTCCGTGCAATCCGCCGGAAACCTTATAAGACTTGTCGTCAAACTTGCCGCCGGCATGAAGCACGGTCAGGACAACCTCGGCCGCCGGCCGCTTTTCTTTGGGATGCATTTCCACCGGGATGCCGCGGCCGTCGTCAATGACTGTTACCGAGTTGTCGACATGGACGATAACGTCGATTCTGGTGCAATACCCGGCCAGGGCCTCGTCCACAGAATTGTCGACCACCTCGTAAACCAGGTGATGCAGGCCCTCGGACCCGGTGCTGCCGATGTACATGGCCGGACGCTTGCGAACGGCCTCCAGACCTTTAAGAACCTTTATGCTTTCTGCGGTATACTTTTCGTCTTTCATAGCTTTACCTGTCAGGAAAAAGTGAGGGGTTATGAAGGAGCGAGAAACTGCATAACCCGTATGGCATCTTAAGGCAAAATTATAGCTCAATTCACTCTAAAAGTAAAGAAAAAAATGATGATAAAACGGCTTTTTTATGGCTGGTATTTTATTTATTATCATATTGTTACAAACCGAGCCGGCCGAATCAGACCGTCCTGGCCGTTTTGCGGGCAAAAATCGTTTAATTTTACCGGCAGAAAAGAGAAAAATAAGCGGTTCCGGCCGCTTAAAAAACCGTTAAATCTAAGTTAAAATAGGCCTTGCCCGGAGGTCAAAAATGCCGGCCAATCTGCCGCCCGAATATTTTGAAGTGGAAAAATCTCTCCGTCAGGCCAGGACGGCCGAAGAGAAAATTTCCATTATGGAGAAACTGCTGTCGATCATCCCCCGGCACAAGGGAACGGAAAAACTGGTGGCTCTGTATCGTTCCAAGATAGCCAAACTGAAAGAAGAAATTGAACAGCGACCGGCGGTCCGAAAGGGACAGTTGTTCAGAATTGAAAAATCGGGTGCCGGCCAGGTAATTGTAATCGGCCCGCCCAACGCCGGCAAGTCGGCCCTGATCCGGGCTCTGACCGGAGTGGAGGTGGAAGTGGCCGACTTTCCCTTCACCACCAGGATGGCTGCGCCTTATATGATGCCCTTTGAAAACATCAAGGTTCAGTTGATTGATACCCCGCCCATCACCGCCGATTTTATGGAATCCTGGCTGGCCGAAACGGTCAAAATGGCCGAAGCGGTGCTGGTGGTTCTGGATGCCTCCAGCCCCGATTCTTCGGCTCAGCTGGAGGTTATCCTCAACCGGCTCAAAGAAAAGAAGGTTGAACTCGTTCCCGGAGAAACAGCTATCCCGCCCGACAGATTCCCCTTTCTTAAAAGGACCCTGCTGGTCTTAAACAAGTGCGACCTAGCGAAAGCCGGGACCCTGGCCGAAGAGCTGGAGATTTTCTTCGGAAAAATCCTGGACCGGATTTCGGTCTCGGCCGCCACCGCCGAGGGACTGGAGACGCTTAGAGGCCGGATATTCCGCCTGCTCCAGGTTGTCAGGGTTTACAGTAAGGTGCCCGGGAAAAAAGCCGACTGCCAATCGCCGTTCATCCTGAAAAAAGGCAGCAACATAATGGACCTGGCCCGGCAGGTTCACAAGGATTTTTCAGAGAAACTCAATTACGCTCGCGTCTGGAACAAGCAGGGCACGATCAACGGGCTCCGGGTGACCCGGGATTACCTGCTGAACGACGAAGACACAGTTGAGCTCCACATTTAAGAGTTCAGGGCCATCGGCTTGAAAAAATGGAGCCGCTTATTCGCCATTCTCCCGACTCTATAACCATCCGAAGCTCCTGCCCTAATATCGGAGAAGATATAAATAACCGGGCAAATCGAGAGGGATGGAAATAATTTTTCCGGCTCCGGCTCTCAAGTATTATTTCAAGCTTCCGGCCGGGGCGGTGGCCAGGTCCATAACCGCCAGGAACATCAGCCGGGCCATATCCTCCAGCATTTCGGGATTGATCAGACTGATATTGTCTCGCGTGTTATGGTAGGTGGGATAGGGCAGCCTCAAACCGGAAGTGGAGAACGACAGCGAAGGAATGTTCCCGTCCATAAACCGGGCCGCGTCCAGCCTCGGCCGGGTCAGATTGCTCCAGTAATTGGTGCCCATTTCCCGGTGCAGATAGAGGGAGTTGGCTTTTTCAAACGGAGCATACAGCCAGGGAAAATTCTTGCCGGCCAGGGCAAAAATGCTTTGGCCGCTGCCCACGCCGTCCATGTTAATCAGTCCCACGGTTTTTTCAATCGGATAGACCGGGTGCTGCACGTAATACTCAGAACCTTTCACTCCCTGTTCCTCGGCTCCGAAGAAGGCAAAGAGAATGGACCTTTTCGGCTTTATCTCCGATTTACTGATGGCCTCGGCCAGCCCCAGCATCACCGCCACAGCCGAGGCATTATCGTTGGCCCCCGGCATCATTTCCGGGAAAAGCCCCAGGTGGTCGAGATGCCCGCCGATTATGATGACTTCATCCTTCAGCTCAGGGTCGCTCCCGCTAATTTTAGCCAGGACGTTATAACCCACGCCCTCCGGATGATGCTCGGTCTTGTTTCTGATGGTAAAGACTTTGCCGGTGGCAAACGACTGGGGTTTCAGGGCGGTCCTTATTTTCTCCACCGTGGCCTCATAGCTGCGGCCGGTGCCGGCGAAGATGTCGTCGACCACCGTCCGGCCGACATGGCTGTATATAAAACCTTCGATATAATCGTTATTCGGATTACAGATCGGCCCGTAATAATACAGCATCCCCCTGGCTCCGTGGGCAGCGGCATTTTGCAGCTTGTATTGGTGGAAGGAATAGGGCCGCCACTTTTTGAAAGTCTCGGGGTCCTTATCCGGATTGAATGGCACTTCGTTTTCCATCAACACTATTTTTCCCCGGACATCAACTCCTTTATAATCGTCATAACCGAGCTCGGGAGCGGTGATGCCGTAGCCGACGTAAACCACTTCGGCCGTGGCCTGGCCCGAGGCCGATGTGCCGCCGGGAAAGTATTCATCTTCATAGAGATAATATTTTTTTACTGCGCCCTGTCGCTTCGGGTCGGATTGGCCGACCTTCAGATGCATTGACACTTCGCCCCTGTCCAGTATCAGGGTGTAGGGATTGGGGAAGGCCTGAAGATAGGTTCCTTTATCTCCGGCCGGCTCAACTCCCCACTGCTTAAGCCTGGAGATAACCCATTCAGTCGAGAGGTTATAACCTTCGGTTCCGGTCAGTCGGCCGGTATATCTTTCAGAAGTCAGTTCTCTTACATACTCAATAAGGGTGTTGCTGGAAATGGTGTGAAAGACCCGCAGCAACTTCTGGCTGTCGCCGGCCGGGCGGGCCTGGGCCAGAACCGCCGTCTGGCTCAGACAAGCAGCCAGCGCTACCACAATCAGCAGTTTGCCTGTTTTTCTGAAGTTGTTTTTCATCTTGCTTCTCCCTGATAAATTCTAAAGGAAATATATTACCGCAGAGCCCGGGCGGTGTAAAAACATTTTTGAGAGCAGGTGTCCGCCTTCTTTCTTTGATTTGCGGCCCGGATATGAGCAGGACGGCGGGTCGCAATGGTCCCCTCTCCGCAGTTTCAGTCAACAAACAAACGGTGAGGATACGATGTCCTGAGGTTTGCAGGCCGCAATCCGATTTTTCTTCGATTTAAGAAATCAATTCAACCGCCGGAAAAGGTTCTTCTTAACAAGGATCTCAACATTCTGTGATCTATAAAAAGACAGGAGAAGGTTGGCGCAGCCTGTCTCCGAACCGCCTGCAGCGACACGGGTTCCCCGCGGGGGATGGGTGGAGCAAGGACGGGAGGGAGCGCGCCCGGCCCGATCCCGGTTCTTTTTATGTTATGTCCGGCAACAAAATCGGAAAATCAACCAATGACACGCGGCCCTATCTTTTTCTCCAAACGAGAGTGGCCCGCCTATTATTAATTCACTCGGGAGCAAGAGCCGGGGCTATAGCCTGAACGACAAACCGCCCCTGAAAAGAAACCCATCAAAAATCCCGACGTCGGCCACCAGGTTCAACGCCCGGGACAGCCTGGCCCTTAAACCCAGGTTAAACTGAAAGATCGGTAAGAAATTCAGGGGAAAGTCTTTGCCCTCTGCCAGGCGTTCTTCCTTGATCTGACGCAGAGTCCGGCTGTCGGAATCCGAGTACTGTTCCGTGGAACTGTCTGGAAGGATTAATGTTCCGTTGTATTCATAATGGTAGCTGGCATCGAAAAAGCTTTTAGAAGTGGAAATCCCGGCCCCGACAGTCAGGTAGGGAGACACTGCTCTGGAGGGCAGAAATTCCCAGCGCATATTAAGATGGAAGGACAGCGGCTTGATGATGAACTCTCCGCTGGCCTGGCCGTTGAAGGTGGCTGTCTGGTTGAGGTTGAGGTCGACCAGGTCCAGCCTGGCCGCGACCGAGGGAAAGGAAATCTTCATGGTGGTCTGCTCCACGGCCAGCCCGAGGCTGAAGGCCCCTCCTCGCCCGCCTGGATAGAAGCGCAGCTCAAAGCCTATGTTGTGGCCGGGAGCGTCGAAGTTGACATCCTGCTGGTAACCGCTTTCAACCAGGGTCGGATAATCCGCCTGAATCTGTTCCAGAAAGCGATCTTTAAGATCGCTCTCCAGGGTATCGCTGACCATTTTCTCCACCAGCCCCCTGACCACATTTAAGGTCCAGTAAGAATAATGAACATTAAACTCCAGGTGACCGTCCGCCAGCAGCGGGGTTGAGAATATGCTTAGTAAAAAAATAATTGATAGGGCGATTCTTTTTCCGACTGTCGATTTGGCCATAACTCAGCCTCCTGACTTTATATCTTATCCCACGCCGACCCGGCAAAGTCAAGCCTCCAGGCCCGACCGGCGGGTTTCGGCCGCTACGGGCCGGCAGCCGCTTAAGCCCCTCCGTTTCCGTGTTTAGCCGCATTGATTTCAGAAAGGCCCTGTCGCCTGAAGCTCACGAACCGCAATATGACTTTCCTTCCCATCCGGGCCGATAAAGATTCGGAGAGGAAAGGCTTTCTGAGGGTGACGCGGCGTGTCTCCGAACCGCCCGCAGCGGAAGGGGTTCCCCACGGGGGGATCGGTGAGCGAGGACGGAAGGAGGCGTGCCGTGACAGGACCCTCTTCCCAATTCGAACCGGCCCGGAACCTGGCCGGCATTTTTTAATTTGATTATTTTTTCCCCATCTGATATCGTAAATTCTTGTTCGGAGGTAGAAATGAATAAAGGATTTTTGGTCTTTTTCACCCTGCTTCTTGTCTTTTCCATAAGCTCTCTGCTGGCGGCCAATCCCAGAATTCTGATGAAAACCAGCAAGGGAGACATAGTGATCGAGCTGTTTGCCGATAAAGCCCCGATTACCGTCAAGAATTTCCTGACTTACGTCGGCGATAAGTTCTACGACGGAACCATATTCCATCGGGTCATCAAGGGTTTCATGATCCAGGGCGGCGGCCTGACCCCGGACCTTCAGACCAAGCCGGAAAAACGGCCTCCCATCAAGAACGAAGCCAACAACGGGCTGAAAAATCTGCGCGGGACTATCGCCATGGCCCGAACCAATGAAATCGACAGCGCCACCTGCCAGTTCTTCATTAACCTGGTGGACAATCCGTTCCTCGACCACGTGCCCAACGACCCCAAGAAGTTCGGTTACGCCGTTTTCGGCAAGGTGGTTCAGGGAATGGAAGTGGTCGATGCCATCGCCGAGGTGGCCACCACCACCAAGGGTATGTACCGCGACGTTCCGGTTGAGCCCATACTCATAATTTCGGTTACCAAAATTCAGTAAAACCGAATCCGGCTGATCATAAGGCGTCCGACCGCTCCTGCCCGGAACGATGTTCGAATGGCTGTTTGCTTTTGTCCATCTGGCTCTTTTCCTGGGCCTGCTATCCTACTCCGTTCTTCAACTGGCCCGGCGAAACTGGCTGGCCGGATTGATTCTGCTGGCTTTCCTGACCGCTTATTATTTCATCGTTCTCCATCCGGCTGTGCTCAAAGAGATAAATCGCAAGCGAAAAAAAGCCAGAAAGTAAAAACAAATTAGAAAGTTGACAGGAGACTGATCCTGGCCCGAGCAGTTTTTCCTGCGGTCTGAATCAGGTTATGTGATATAATCGCTTCTAAATTTCATTTTAAGAGAAGGCCAATGAATATCAGAAAAACAAAAACTCATCTTTTTTCGGTCCCGGCTTTGCTGGTCATGATTTTCAGCTGGTCGGTCGCCGACCAGCTGCCGGCTCGCCTCCGGAAAGCGGTTGAAACTATCGACCCGCTCCTGGCTTACCAGCTCACCAGGACCATGGCTTCGGAAGAATTTGCCGGCCGCCTGACCGGGCACGAGGGTTATACCCGGGCTGCTCGCTGGGCGGCAACCAGATTCAAGGAATGGGGACTCAAGCCGCTCGATGCCAGGAACGGTTATCTCCAGCCCTATCCATCTCCCTACACCATAATCGACCAGGCTTCTATGACCCTTCATCTGCCGGTGAAGGCCGGAAGCGACGGCCAGGCCCAGTACGAAACGATAGAGCTTAAACCGGAAAAAGATTTTTTGCCGCTTCTCTACTCCGACAGCGGAAACCACACCGCCGGACTGGCCTTTGTCGGCTGGGGAATTTCCGCCCCCGAACTTAACTATGATGATTACGCCGGAGTCGAGGTGAAGGGAAAATTTGTTCTCTGCTTTCGCGGAACTCCGGACCCGACCCGGCGCGAATTCCAGTCGCACGATGAACACCGGACCAGGATGAAAACGGCCAGAGAAAAAGGCGCCCTTGGTTTGATTTACATCTATCCCGAAGCCCAGGCTAACCCCAACGGCGACTGGCTGGCCGGTTTCATGCCGGGAATGATAACCGAAAAGACCGCCGACCAGATTTTCAAGGAAATCAACTCCAGCGCCGCCGAATTAAAGAAATCGTTGCAAACTTATAAAAGACCGATCTCTTTCGACCTTAAAGCCCGCCTGTCATATTCGGTCAGCTCCAGACATTTCCCCGAGGCCACCGGTTATAACGTCGCCGGCTGGGTGGAAGGTTCCGACCCGAAGCTCAGGAAAGAAGTCATCATCATCGGCGGCCATTTCGACCACTGCGGCCGGCACCTGGGCCTGCTTTTTCCCGGAGCCGATGACAACGCCTCAGGCTCGGCCGTGGTTATGACTCTGGCCAGGGCTTTTGCTTCCCTGAATCCAAAGCCGAAAAGGTCGGTGATGTTTGTTCTGTTCGGCGGCGAGGAGCTGGGCCTGCAGGGTTCAACCTATTTTGCCGACCATCTTCCGGCCGGATTTGACCGGGTGGCAGCCATGTTCAATTTCGACATGGAGGGCGAAGGCGACGGAGCCTGGTGCGGGGTAAGCGCCGAGCCTCCGTATATTAAAGAAGCCATTGAAAGGGCCAACCGGGAAATCAACATTATAAGAGGATACGGAGTCATCAAAAATATCGGAGTCCGAAGCTCGGATTTTGCGCCGTTTTTCCTGAAGGGGATCCCCTGCGCCAGCCTTGGCTCCAACGGCCCTCATCTGGCCTACCACGGGACAGGCGACACCATCTACCGAATCAATCCCGAAATCATGGGCAGCATCGCCCGGGTATCATTCCTGTCGGTCTATTTCCTGGCCGAAAGATAAGTCCTATAATAAGTAACAGCGTGAGGATTGGAAAATGAAAGTCGCCAGAGAAGGTTCGATTTTTTACCTGCCATCGCTGCTGGTGTTCTTGTTAACGCTGCTGCTCGGCTGGTGGCCGGTGAGCCTGTTTTTCCTGCTGCTTTCGGCCGCTTTCCTATTTTTCTTTCGCGACCCGAAGCGGCAGCCCCCGGGAGGAGACAACCTGGTGCTGTCTCCGGCTGACGGACAGGTTATTAAGATTGAAGACTTTTCCAGCCATCCGGACCTGGCCGGCTCCGGAAAAGTCGTCAGCATATTTCTTTCCCTGCTCGATGTCCATTTTACCCGCTCCCCCTTTTCAGCCCGGGTTCAAAAAGTAGATTACCAGCCCGGAAAGTTTTTTCCCGCCTACCGGGAAGAAGCCAGCAGTCAGAATGAATCCAGCAGCCTGCTGCTGCAGGGAGAAAGAGGTTCTGTCTTCCTGAAGCAGATGGTCGGAGTTGCCGCCCGGCGTATAAAATGTTATGTTAAGCCCGGAGATCTGGTGAGCGCCGGCCAGAAGATCGGTCTTATGTATTTTGGTTCCAGGGTGGACCTTTATCTGCCCGCACAGGTTGAGCTTAAAATCGGTCTCAACCAGAAAGTCAAAGGAGGCCTGACCATAATCGGAGAATGGAGAGATGAAAGTCCGAATTAGGCAGCCGGTTCCGCGGCTCTATTTTCTGCCCAGCGTTTTTACCCTTACCAATGTGTTCTTTGGATTTCTCAGCCTGACTTCTACCTTTTATGGACGCTACCGCTGGGCCGCTCTCTGGATCATCATCGCTGCCATGCTGGACGGCCTGGACGGCCTGGTGGCCAGAGCCACCAAAACCAGTTCCGACTTCGGTATCCAGCTGGATTCGCTGGCCGACGCCGTCTCCTTTGCCGCGGCCGCTTCTCTCCTGGTATATTTCTGGGGGTTGAAAGTCCTGGGACCGGCCGGAATATTTTTCAGCTTCCTGTTCATCGTGGGCGGACTGCTGAGATTGGCTCGGTATAATATCCGGACCAAGAGCCTGCCCGACCGCCGCTATTACCAGGGACTGACGGTTCCATCGGCAGCCATCTTTCTGGCCTCACTGGTAGTTTTTCATCCGCAGCCGAACTACCAGACACTGAACGCTTTTTATCTGTCGGCCCTGACAGTTGCAGTCAGCCTGCTGATGATCAGCACTCTCCGCTACCGGAATTTCGTCTCTTTTATCATCAACCGGCCGGTGGACATGAAGACCGGATTGTTGCTGGCTGTGGTCCTGACCGGTCTGCTTTTCCGTCCGAAATATTTCCTGCTTCTTTTTACATCCCTGAATGTTCTCTACGGTCCGGTCGATTTCCTGGTGCTCAAATTGAAGAAAAAAGCAGGTCCCAGAGCGGTGGCCGAAAAGCACGAGGCCGGAAAACCGCTCGACTTCAAGGAATAATCCCGCTCGTCGGATGAAAGCCAGAACAAGAATCAATCGTAAAAAAGTGTTGGCGGTGGCCATTATCCTGCTGCTTCTCGCCCTGGCCGCCATCATTCTTCTTCTTACCAGGGATAAAGAGCGTCCGGTGGCTGCCCCCGAAGCCGCACTGGCCGTTCCGGAGCCTGAAATCCGGCCGCCGGTAACCGAGGAATTCACCATCCCGGCCGGAAAGACCATAACCGACCTGCTGGCTCGATACGGATTTTCTCCGGCCCGGGTGATAGAAATCAGAGAAGCTGTCAGGCCGGTCTACGACCTGGCTAAAATCCCGGCCGGCCAGAAGATCAGTCTTCTCCGCCGGGGCGAGGTTTATACCGCTTTTCAGCTTGACCTGGATCCGGAACGCTATCTGGAAGTCGACCTGGAGGCCAGGCCGCCCTCGGCCAGCATCAAGTCGCGACCGGTCACCAGGCAACTGGTTCTGGTTGAGGGAATTATCAGGGATTCACTGATTGCGGCCGTTAACCAGGCCGGCGAGCAGGACCTCCTGGCCTTGATGATGGCCGAGATTTTCGGCTGGGTAATAGATTTTTACGTCGACCTCAGGCAGGACGACAGCTTCCGGCTGCTGGTCGAAAAAAAATACATTGACGGCCGGTTCAGCGGCTACGGCCCGATCCTGGCAGCCAGTTTCGTCAACCGGGGCCAGGTGTTCGAAGCTTACCGCTATGAATTTCCCGACACCGGGAAAGCCGATTATTTCGAGGCCGGCGGAGGTTCGCTGCGAAAAGAATTTCTTAAGTCGCCGCTGAGATACGCCCGGATAACTTCCCGCTTCAGCTCCAGCCGGCTGCACCCGATCCGCAAGATTTACCGTCCGCATTACGGCGTAGACTATGCTGCTCCGGTCGGCACGCCGGTTCAGGCCACGGCCGACGGGGTGGTGACTTTCGCCGGCTGGAACGGAGCCGCCGGCCGCATGGTCAGAATCCGGCACCGGAATGCCTACGAGACCATGTACCTGCACCTGAAGTCTCTGGCAGCCGGAATAAAGACCGGAGCCCGAGTGGAAGGCGGGCAGGTCATAGGTTATGTCGGGTCGAGCGGAGAGTCGACCGGCCCTCATCTTGATTACCGCCTTCTCTATCACGGGAAATATGTCAATCCCCTGAGCTGGAAATTTCAGCCGGCCGAACCGCTGCCCTCCCGCTACCAGGCTGATTTCGAAAAAAAGGTCCAGGGGCTTAAGATGCTCCTTCTTTTCCCGTTGACTTACCTTTAATCTTTCTTTTTGGCCGACATAAGATACCAAGACTGCGGCGAGAGCTCTCAACCCTCGTCCTCAGTCAGCCGAGCGGATGAATGAGACAGAAAACAGAGCCATGACCCGCACACCTGTTAATATTCTCCGGCCAGAACAGTTTTTGTGACTCCGACCTCTCGCCCCTAGAAGTCAAGCCCGGTCCTGATTGAGCCGCCGGCCTGCTCGATACCTATCCCCACAGCCGGTTTCCCACCGGGCGGCTTCCGGATATTATTCTTGATCCCGATACCGGCTTCGGGCCTGAAAGAAATTTGCGGTTGACTAAGAATAAGAGACTGCTTAAATTAATAAACGGGAACATAATTGGGGAGGCAATCATGAAAATCACTATCAGTGTCTTAAAAGCCGATATCGGGAGCATCGGCGGCCATCTCAAACCAAGCCTGGCTCTGTTCCAGGAAATCAAGAATTTTGTGGCCGCCAGAAGCAAAGGTTTGTTGATTGATTATTATCTCAGCTCTACCGGCGATGATATCGCCATTCTCTGCACCCATACACTGGGAACCGGAAACGAGAAAATCCATCAACTGGCCTGGGAAGCCTTCCAGGCCGGAACAGCCGTCGCCCGGAAGACCGGACTTTACGGCGCCGGCCAGGACCTGCTGAAAGACGCTTTTTCCGGCAACGTACGAGGACTGGGGCCGGCAGTGGCTGAAATGGAAATTGAGGAAAGGGAAAACGAGCCCTTCCTGTTTTTCGCCGCCGACAAAACCGACCCCGGCGCTTACAATCTTCCTTTTTACTTAGCCTTCGCCGACCCGATGTACTGCTCAGGTTTAATCCTCAGCCCGAAAATGAGCCAGGGTTACAAGTTCCGGATCATCGACGTCAGTTATACTGAAAAAAATAAAGTTATTGAGCTGGCAGCCCCGGAAGAGCTTTATGACATTGCGGCTCTGCTGCGCGATACGGAAAAATACGTCATCGAAAGCATCTGGTCCCGCAGCACCGGCAACCAGGCGGTGGCCATCTCCACCCAGAGGTTGCACAACATTGCCGGCAAATATACCGGAAAGGATGACCCGGTAGCTCTGGTCAGGGTCCAGGGAGAATTCCCGGCTACCGGCGAAGTGCTGGCTCCGTTCAACATCGGACATTATGTGGCCGGTTTTATGCGGGGCAGCCACATCGGGCCGCTGATGCCCTGCCGGTTGAACGCCACCGTCTCCTATTTCGACGGACCGCCGGTGGTAACCGGCGCCGCCTTCTCCATGAAGGAAGGCAGGCTGTCGGAGCCGGCCGATGTTTTCGACCATCCTTACTGGGACCATATCCGGGATCAGATTGCCCGGAAAGCTTCAGAAATCCGACGACAGGGGTTCTGCGGGCCATCGATGCTACCCTACTCCGAACTTGAATACGGGGGCGTGGTAGAAAAACTGAAGCAGTTAGAAAAAAGGTTTGTCCTTTCTGATTGACATTTTTTCCGCCCGGCGGTATGGTAGCTGCGAAGAAAGCATCATGAAGGAAAGAAACCATCCCGTCCCGGCTGTTGACCTTATCATTGAAATCAAACAACCCGACGGTCGTGTTGGACTGGTCCTGATCGAAAGAAAAAATCCGCCACCCGGCTGGGCCCTGCCCGGTGGTTTTGTCGACTACGGCGAAACTCTGGAGCAGGCGGCCATCCGCGAAGCCAGAGAAGAAACTTCGCTCAGTGTGGAACTGGTCCGACAGTTCCACACTTACTCCGACCCCGGACGGGACCCCAGACGGCACACCATTTCCACCGTCTTTATTGCCAGGGCAGAGGGAACGCCGGAAGCAGCCGACGATGCGGCCAGAGTCGGGGTTTTTACCAGGGAAGAAATCAATTTCCCTCTGGCCTTCGACCACAGACAGATTCTCGATGACTATTTTTCCTGGCGGGAAAAACATCCCCCGGAACAGGACCGGGATGAGCCCGGATATATTCTCTCTGCTTCTCAAAAAGAGCCTGAACAGGAAGAAACTCTGGTCGAACTGACCAGGGTCTGGAGCCTGGCCGAAGCCGAAGTCATCAAGAGTTTTCTGGGCACCAACGGCATCTTCTGCCTGCTCAAAGGCCAGATTGTCCATTCCATCTATCCTTTCACCATGGACGGTCTGGGCGAAACAATAATCATGGTGCTGGAGAAAGACCTGGAAAAGGCTCAAAAATTGCTGGAAGAATATTCCGGGTCCGGGTCTGAGGTTTGAACCGTTCTCCAGACCGTTGTCTCTCTATTATCGCCCCTTAGAAATATTTCAGTTTCTCTTACTTTCTGTCCAGCCGGTTACGCCTGACAGTCAGGCGGTCAGAATATCGGTCGGTTTACACGCTGAATTAAGGAGCCGGATTCGTCCTTAGCCTCCTGCAAAACCGGCTCTGCCGGATACCACGCCCGAAAGCCGAAGAGTCTCTCTCCGCCGCAGGGCTTATTAGCATTTTTTGCTTCCGGGCCGACCCTGCAACCCCGAAGGCGAGGCAGCCTTCAGCCGGGCCGGCCGACCCCCTCAAAACCGAAACAAATTTATTTTGTTTTCTCGGGATTTTTTGCTTGACTTTTATAATTTTCTTTCTTATATTTAACTCAAAATGGGATAAAACGGGACAAAATGGGAAAAGAAGCCGCCAACAACCTGCTGATCGGAAGCTACACAGCCCGTCTCGACCGCAGCGGCCGTCTGAAAATTCCCGAAAAATTCCGGGACTTAATCGAACAGGCTTACGGCAAAGATGTTTTCATAACTTCTCTAACCGACGAAGCGGTGCAGCTCTATCCGCTGGCTGTCTGGGAACAGATGACCAGCATTGCCAACGAGGGCGCTCTGACTCTTCGCCCCGACGTCAGGCGTTTCCTGTTGCGGGTTAACCTGAAGGGCAGTCATCACCAGATCGATGCCAAAGGCAGGGTGTTAATCAGTCAGACTCTCAGAGACAAAGCCAGACTGAACACCGAAGTGGAGGTGATCGGGCTAAACAATCATCTCGAAATCTGGAACAAAGAAGTTCTGGAATCGATAATCGAAAAACGGCCCCTGAGCGAGGAGGATTTCGAAAATATTGCCCGTCTTGTCCCCCGAGGAAAGACTGAATGAAAGATTTCGGGCACAGGCCAGTCCTGGTGGAAGAAACGCTGGCCTATTTACAGGCCTCGCGGCCGGGGCTCTATATAGATTGCACCATCGGCCTGGGGGGACACGCTCTGGAGATTTTGAGAAGAAATCCCGGAGCCAGAATAATCGGTTTTGACCTGGATGAACTGTCGTTAAAGGCTGCGGCCGAAAGGCTGGCCGACTACCGTGACCGGGTCAAACTGTTTCAGCTGGATTTCAGGCAGATGTTCGATTTTCCGGACTTGATTCCTTTCCAGGAAGTGAAGGGCGTTCTGGCAGACCTGGGAATCTCTTCTTTTCAGCTTGACAACCCGGAGCGCGGTTTCAGCTTCAACCTGGAAGGCCCGCTGGACATGAGAATGGATACCAGGCAGAAAACCACCGCCGAAAAGATCCTGCTGACCTACCCTGAAGCCCGCCTGGCTGAGGTTTTCAAAAAATACGGAGAGCTGCACCACACCCGACTGCTGGCCCGGAAAATCGCCAGCCAGCGCAAGCTGGGCCTCTTAAAAAATACCACCGACCTGAAGAAGCTGGTGGAAGAAGTCTACCGCTGGGTGCCGCAAAAGAATCGCCTCCACCCGGCGGCCAGAGTCTTTCAGGCCCTCAGAATAGAAGTCAACCAGGAACTGAAAGGGCTGGATGCCTTCCTGGACCGGCTGGCCGGGAAGTGCTCGCCCGGCACCAGGCTGGTGGTGATTTCTTTTCACTCCCTGGAAGACCGACTGGTGAAAAAGGCTTTTCAGAGTCTGGCCTCGTCCGACCGAGGACAACCACTGGTCAAGGTTCTGACCCGCAAGCCGGTTCGGCCGTCGCCGGAAGAAATAGAAACCAATTCCCGCAGCCATTCGGCCAAGCTGCGGGCCGCGGAGCGAATATGAGCATGGTCAGGAAAAAATTTACCTGGAAACAACTGGCCCTGGGCGCCGGGCTGGTGGTGCTGTTTCTGGGCAACCTGACTTTTTACATCTGGTACCAGAGCGAATCGGTTCGGCTCGGGTACCGGATCAATGAGCTGGAGATGAAAGTCGAAAAGCTGAAGGAGGAAATCAAGAGACTGGAAACCAGAAAGGAAGCCCTGCTGTCTCTGGACAGGATTGACCGGGTGGCCCGGACAGAACTCCAGCTCCAGGACCCCGAACCCGACCAGATCATCTTCGAAAAGCAGGTGGTGAAATGAAGTTGATTCTCCAGGACCGGTCGCCTTTTTCTGCCAGCCACCGCCAGAAGGTTAAGTTTATCCTGGTGGCCGTCCTGTTCTGGTTTGCGGTCGTGGCCGTCAGATTGCTCGAACTCCAGGTCCTGGAGCATAAGAAATTGAAAGCCGAAGTTCTGGAACAGAGCCAGGACCTGATCACCGTGTTGCCGACCAGGGGCACGATTTTCGACCGCAACGGAAAAATCCTGGCCCGCAGCCTGCCGGCGGCTTCGGTTTTCTTCTCCCCGGTTAAGGGCGAGAGTCTGGACCAGCAACTCAAGAGCGTCCAGCGGTTGAAAAGTCTGCTGGGCTTAAAAGACCAGGAGGTAAAAAAGATCGTCAGCTCCATTGAGAAGCGGAAAAGATTTACCTGGATTAAAAGAAAAATATCGCTGGAGCTGGCCGAGACCATCCGGAACCTGAAACTGCCCGGAATCTACCTGCTGGAAGAGAACAGAAGGTTCTATCCCCAGGGTCAGCTGGCGGCCCATGTCCTGGGCGGAGTCAATGTGGACGACTTCGGACTGGCCGGCGTGGAATATTATTACAATTCCCTGCTGCGGGGCGAAGAGGGCCAGCAGCTGATCATGAAGGATGCCCGCAAGAGAGAATTCTTTATTGAGACCATAAAGGAAACCCGACCGGGCCAGGACCTCTACCTGACGATAGATTCCACCATTCAATACATCGCCGAAAAAGAACTGCAGCGAGCGGTGGAAAAACACCAGGCCAGCTGGGGCACGGTCATAGTCTCGCTGCCCCAGACCGGGGAAATCCTGGCCATGGCCAACTACCCGGCTTATGACCCGAACGATTTTCCCCCGCCGGAAAACGTCATGCCCAACCGGGCCATCCAGCACACCTACGAACCGGGCTCCACGGTCAAGATGGTCACGGCCGCAGCCGCCCGGGAGCTGGCCGGAATTGGCTGGAATACATATTATGACTGCAGCCAGGGTTATCTGGTTTTCGGGGGCACCATCGTCCGGGACCATGTCCGGATGGGAGTGCTGAGCTTTCCCGAAGTCTTCATTCAATCGTCAAACGTCGGAGCCATAAAGATCGCCGAACGCATCGGGTCGGAAAACATCTATCGTATGTTCCGGACTTTCTGCTTCGGCGAGAAAACCGGCATCGACCTGCCCGGGGAAGAGTCCGGAATCTTTCATCCGCTGGAAAAATGGCGGAAATCATCTCTCCGGGTGGCCATTGGCTATGAAATCTCGGCCACCCCCCTCCAGGTGCTGAGAACTCTGAATGTCTTCGCCTCCGGCGGTTACCTGGTTAAACCCAGGGTCCGGCTGGAACAGCCCTCTCCCCTGACCGGTCTCATCCCCGCCGACCTGCAGCCCCCGGCAGGACTTCAGCCCATCCTTAAACCCGAAACCGTGCGGCAGCTGGTCGACATGGTTCTGCGACCTGTGGTCGAATCGGGCACCGGCCGGGAAGCCGGACTGCCCGGATACCTGATGGCCGGAAAGACCGGAACTGCCCAGAAATACGACCCGGAACTCCGGGCCTACTCCAGTTCCAGGCACGTGGCCTCCTTTGCCGGTTTTGTCCCGGCCGACCGGCCGCTGATTTCGATTATTGTGGTCATAGACGAGCCGCGGGGTCAGTTTCATTATGGAGGGCAGGTGGCTGCCCCGGTGTTCCGGGAAGTGGCCAGGAAAGTCCTGCTCTATCTCAACCAGCCTCCGCAGAAATTGCCTGAGAGCCTGATTATGGCCAGGAAAGAAGGCTCAACCACGGGAGTGACTGACTGAAATGAAGCTATCAGAGCTGCTCCAGGATATCCGGGTGGTCAGCCTGTCGGCGGCCGGAGACCCGGAAATAACCGGCCTCGCCTATTCTTCCGGAAAAGTCGAGCCCGGGAACATCTTCTTCGCCCTCAAAGGGCAGAAAGCCGACGGACATGACTTCCTGCCCGAAGCCCTGGAACGCGGGGCCGTGGCCATAGTTTCGGAAAGGCCGCGCCCGCCAGAAATTGACCGGGCCTGGGTTCAGACCCTGGACTGCCGCGAAGCCATGGCCCTGCTGGCCGCCAACTTTTACCACCGGCCCTCTTCCCGGCTGAAGGTGGTCGGCATTACCGGCACCAAGGGAAAAACCACCATCACCTACATCCTGGAAGAAATCCTGAAAACCGCCGGCTTCAGCCCGGGGGTGGTGGGCACGGTGGAATACCGCTGGGCCGGCCGTCAATTCTCCGCCGAGAGAACCACTCCCGAAGCGCCGGACATCCAGAAATTCCTGCGGCAGATGGTGGAAGCAGGGGTCAGTCATTGTCTGATGGAAGTCTCTTCCCACTCACTTGAGCTGAAGCGAGTCTGGGGCATCGGTTTTGACGTGGCCGTTTTCACCAACCTCAGCGGCGAGCATCTCGATTACCATCAGACTATGGAAAATTACTTTGCGGCCAAAAAGAAATTATTTTTCTTAAATCATAAAAGGCAGGCTTCGGTGGTCAATATCGACGACCCCTGGGGAGAAAGGTTGCTGTCGGAATTGCCGATGCAGACCATAAGTTTCGGCTTCAAGCCGGAAGCCGTGGTCAGGGCCGAAAAGTTCACCATCGACCAGGAACAGATGACGGCCACCGTTTCCTCGCCGCTGGGAAAACTGACCTTCACTTCCAGTCTGATCGGAAAACATAACCTTTATAATTTTCTGGCGGCCATTTCGGCGGCCATGGTCCTGTCGGTCCCGGTTCCGGATATCGTCAGAGGAATCTCTACGATCAAAAGGATTCCCGGACGTTTCGAGAGCCTGCCCAACCGGCTGGGAATAAAAGTCATTGTCGATTATGCCCACACCGACGCCGCCCTGGAAAACCTGTTGCAGGCTGTCCGCAGTCTTAATCCCAGAAAAGTCATCCTGGTTTTTGGCTGCGGAGGCGACCGCGACCGCCTGAAACGTCCCCGGATGGGCGAAGTGGCTGCCAGGCTGGCCGACTGGACCATCATCACTTCCGACAACCCCCGGTCCGAGGACCCGGAACAGATAATCTCGGAAATAGAACAGGGATTCCACCGGCTGGGCAACCACAACTACGAAAAAATTGTGGACCGGCGCCAGGCGATCGAAACCGCCCTGGTTCTGGCCAGAAAGGGAGACTGGGTGGTCGTGGCCGGCAAAGGTCATGAGAATTACCAGGTTTTCAAGGACAGGACGGTTCCCTTCAGCGACGCGGAAACCGCCCGGGAAATAATCGACTCTCTGGAGAAAAAATAGGATGGCCGGGTTGAATCTGGGACAGGTAGCGCAGCTGGCCGGGGGACGACTGCTTCAGGGCCGGCCCGAGACTCTGATCCTGTCCTATACTTTTGATTCCAGACAGGCCGCCCCGGGCGCGCTGTTCTTTGCTCTCCGGGACAGGAGAGACGGCCATCAGTTTGTTCGGGACGCTTACGAGAAAGGAGCCGCAGCCGCCTGCATTTCCGAGGAGATTGGCGGGCTGCCGCCGGATTTCGGGCTGATAAAAGTCGAAGATACTCTGCAAGCCCTTCAGACCCTGGCCGCCCGCATGCTCAGCCGCCATCCGGTTAAAATCGTGGGCATAACCGGCAGCGTCGGCAAAACCTCAACCAAGGAATTCACCGCCTGTTTGCTGCAGGAAAAATTCAGGGTGCTCAAATCGCCCGGCAATTTCAACAACCAGATCGGGGTGCCCATCTCCATCCTGTCGATGAACGGTTCGCAGGAAATAGCCGTCCTGGAAATGGGCATGAGCCGGCGGGGGGAAATCCGGAAACTCACCGAAATCGCCCCGCCCGACGTGGCCGTTATTACCGGCATCGCCCCGGTGCACCTGGAGTTCTTCCGCGACCTGGAAGATATCGCCCTGGCTAAACAGGAAATTCTGGAAGGAGCCAGACCGGGAGCTCTGGCCGTGCTCAATGGGGACGACCCGCTGCTCAGAAAAATGGGAGCTGACTGGACTCGGGGTCGGGTGCTTTATTACGGCTTAAGCCAGGAGTTTCAGGTCCGGGCAGAAAACCTGGAACACCTGGGTTTTGAAGGCCTTCGTTTTGACCTGGTTCTGGGCGAAGAAAGGGTTTCGCTCCGGGTGCCATTCCTGAACCGGGCCCTGGTTTCAAACCTTCTGGCTGCCTGCGCCGTGGCTTTCTCTTTCGGACTCAAGCTCCGGGAGCTTCTGCCGGCCCTGAATCGGCTGCCGGCGGTAGAACATCGCGGACAGCTCCTGGAATTAAAGGCCGGAATAAGAATCTATGATGATTCTTACAATTCCAACCCGGTGGCGCTGAAATCGGTTCTGGAAAGTCTGGGCCGTCTCCCGGCCCTGAGAAAGGTCGCGGTTCTGGGAGACATGCTGGAACTCGGCCCGGAAGAAATTGATCTTCACCGCCAGGCCGGAGCCGGAATCCCGGAAAACGGCTGGCATATTCTGGTAACGGTCGGTCCGAGGGCCCGGCACCTGGCCGAGGGAGCGGTCGAGCACGGTTTCGACCCCGGCTCGGTTTATCATTTCGACGAAGCTCCTGAGGCCGCCGGCTGGCTGCTGACTTTTCTGCGGGCAGGTGACCTGGTGCTGGTCAAGGGTTCCCACGGGCTGGCCCTGGACCGCATTGTGACTTTTCTGAAAAAAGAAATGGAGGCCTGAAGTGCTGTACTGGTTGCTCGTTCCGCTCAGAGAATATTACTTTTTCTTCAATGTTTTCCGGTACATTACCGTCAGGACTGCCCTGAGCGGAATCACCGCCCTGCTGCTGATGTTTATCCTGACGCCGCTGTTCATCAGCCTTCTCAAAAGACACCAGGTCGGCCAGGAAATCAGACCAGAAGGCCCTTCCAGCCATCTGAATAAAAAGGGCACGCCGTCGATGGGCGGCCTGATGATCATCGGGGCCACGCTGATTTCCACTCTGCTCTGGGGCAACCTGGAAAACATCTACGTCTGGCTGGCCATGGGCGGGATGCTGTTTTTCGGAGCCATCGGCCTGGCCGACGATTTCATCAAATACCGCTCCCGCCGCTCGCTGGGCCTTACTCCCCGGCAGAAACTCGGGCTGCAATTCCTGGCTTCCGGAGTCCTGGCCCTGGCGCTGGTTTTGATCGGATTCAGGGGGCAGTTCAGCTTGAACCTGACTTTCCCCTTCTTCAAAGAATGGACACCCTACCTGGGCTGGTTTTACCTGCCCTGGATTCTGTTCATACTGGTGGGTTCTTCAAATTCGGTTAATCTGGCTGACGGGCTGGACGGCCTGGCCATCGGCCTGACCCTGATCGCTTCGGTGGCCCTGACCGCCCTGACCTACGTGGCCGGGCACGCCGTCTGGTCCCAGTACCTTAACATCCTCCGGGTTCCCCTGGCGGCCGAATTGACGGTTTTCGTCGGAGCCCTGTCGGGAGCCTGCCTGGGTTTCCTGTGGTTCAACTGCCACCCGGCCGAGATATTCATGGGCGATGTCGGAGCTCTGTCGCTGGGAGGAACCCTGGGTTTGATTGCCATCCTGATCAAGCAGGAGTTTTTGCTGTTCACTGTGGCCGGAGTTTTCATTCTGGAAGCCCTGTCGGTCATGCTCCAGGTCTCTTACTTCAAACTCTCAGGCGGCAAACGAATCTTCAAGATGGCTCCGCTGCATCATCATTTTGAGCTGGCCGGCTGGCCGGAGGAAAAAGTTGTCATCCGTTTCTGGATCATAGGCATAATCTTTGCTCTGTTCAGCTTAACGACTCTGAAATTGAGGTAAAGATGGAACTCCGGGGAAAGAAGGTTGTGGTCGTCGGTTTCGCCCAGACAGGCCAGGCCGTCTGCGATTTCCTGCTGGTCAGAGAAGTCGGTCGGCTGACGGTCAGCGACAAGAAGCCCGAAAGTCAGCTGGACAGAGTCGAAGAGTACAGGAAAAAAGGCGTGGTTTTTGACTGCGGCCGGCACCGGCCGGAGCTCTTCCTGGCGGCTGACCTGATTGTGGTCAGCCCTGGCGTGCCTCCGCTTCCGGAAATTCTTGAGGCCCGCGATCGGGGGGTCAGGGTAATTTCAGAGATCGAACTGGCTTACCGTTTTCTTCGCGGCCGGTTGATTGGCATTACCGGTTCCAACGGAAAATCCACCACCACCACCCTGATTTACAGGATTCTCAAAAACAGCGGTCTCAAGGTCCATCTCACCGGAAACATCGGACGGCCGCTGATTTCGTTCGTGGCCAGGAGCCGCCCCGACCACATCATCGTCACCGAACTCAGTAGCTTTCAGCTGGAATTCACCGAAACTTTCCGCACCGATATCGCCGTTTTTCTAAACATTTCACCCAATCATCTGGACTGGCATAAAACTTATGAAAATTATATCCGGGCCAAAAAGAAACTTTTCGACCGGCAGCGGCCCGGAGACCTGACCGTCCTTAACCGCGACGACTCCATCCTCTGGGGCTGGCGCGGCGATAAAAAATCGGAACTTTATGCTTTCAGCCGAAAGCATACGGTACCCCGGGGTTGCTACCTCAAGGACTCAACGATCTGGTTGAAGCTTGAGGAAGAACTTCCGGTAATAAAAACCAGCGACATCAAGCTGAGAGGGGTTCACAACCAGGAAAATGTCATGGCGGCCGTTGTCGCCTCCCGCCTGGCCGGGGCGACTCTGCCGGCCATCCGGCAGACCGTCAGGGAGTTCAGGGGGTTAGAACACCGACTGGAAGAAGTGCGAACCATAAACCGGGTCCTGTTCGTGAACGACTCCAAGGCCACCACTGTAGCCGCTACTGTTAAAGCTGTTCAGTCCTACTCACGCCCAATCGTACTAATCCTCGGGGGGCGCGACAAGGGGGGAGATTTCTCCCCCCTGCGTCGCGCGTTAAAAAACAGAGTTAAAAAGATTCTGTTGATCGGAGAAGCCCGAGAGAAAATAAAGAAAGCCCTGGCCGGAGCTTTTCCGCTGGAAGAAGCCTCAACTTTCCGGGAGCTGGTCGTTAAGGCCTACCGGGCGGCCAGACCCGGAGACCTGGTGCTGCTGGCGCCGGCCTGCACTTCCTGGGACATGTTCCGAAACTTTGAGGAACGGGGCCGGCGGTTCAAAAAAGAAGTAAATTACCTGGCCAGAAAACTGGCGGCCAGAAAAAGGAAAAAGAGCTGATGGAAGTCTTCAAGAGGTTCGCCTTCGACAAAGTTCTGCTGGTCAACACCCTGCTGCTGCTCATCCTGGGCATCATTATGGTCTTCAGCTCTTCGGCCATCCTGGCCGGCGAAAAATACCGGCAGAGCTTTTATTTCCTGACCAATCAGATTCTGGCCGCGGTTTTTGGTCTGATCCTGATGGTGATTGTGGCCTCGGTCAGAGAACCGTTTTTCACCCTGACCAGGTTGATCTACCTGGCCACGGCTGTCACCTTCGGACTGCTGGTGCTCTGTCTGGTCATGCCGCCCTCGGCCAACGCTCACCGCTGGATTCAATTTATGGGCGTGCGGTTTCAACCGTCGGAACTGGCCAAAGTCGTCCTGATTCTGTTCCTGGCCAACTACTGCTACCGCAAAGCCGACACCATCAACCAATGGAAAACCCTGCTAATTCCGGTCGGCGTGGTGCTGGCCTTTGTCCTGGTTATTTTGCTGGAGCCGGATTACAGCACGGCCGTCTTCATCTTCCTGATATCGGCCCTGATGCTTTACCTGGGCGGAGTTAAACTCAAATTTTTTGCTCCGCCGGCTCTGGTGCTGCTGGTCATATTTGTTATTTTCCTGTTCTCGGCCGATTACCGGGTCAACCGGCTGCACGGCTTCTTATCGCCCGACCAGGACCCGCTGGGCAAAGCCTTTCAGGTCAGGCAGTCCAGGCTGGCAGTAGGAGCCGGAGGCCTGCTGGGAGTGAGCATCGGCTCTTCCACCCAGAAACTCTACTTCCTGCCCTGTGCCCACACCGACTTTATCTTCGCCATCATCGGCGAGGAAATCGGGTTGCTGGGCACTCTGGGCACGGTCAGCCTGTTTCTGCTTTTCCTGTTCCGCGGCCTGAAAATCGCGGGACAGACCATAAACGCCAACTACCGGCTGGTGGCTTACGGTCTGACTCTGAGCATTATCATTCAGGCCCTTCTCAACATCAGCGTGGTTCTGGGTCTGGGCCCGGTCACCGGCATTCCGCTTCCCTTCATATCCTTTGGCCGATCGGCCCTGGTCTGCAACCTGCTGGCCGTGGGCCTGCTCCTGAACATTTCTCAAAGAAAGCTGGAGGTTAGCCCATCGCTATGAAGCAGAAGACAGTGATTATCAGCGGCGGCGGCACCGGCGGGCATCTTTACCCGGCCCTGGTCCTCGGCCGCAGCCTGCTCCGGCTACAACCCGACCTCCGGCTGGTTTATGTCGGCAGTTCCAGGGCGGTGGAAAAAAAGATTATGTCGGCCGAGGTCGGCGCCTTTCTGACCATCCCGGTTGAAGGACTTAAAGGCCGGGGGTGGAAGAAATTGCGGGGCCTGGCCCTGCTGCCGCTGGCCTTTTTGAAATCATTATACATACTTCTCCGTTTCCGACCTTCGCTGGTGGTCGGCGTCGGCGGTTTCAGCTCCGGGCCGATCGTGCTGCTGGCGGCGCTGATGAAAAAACCGACGGTCATCCTGGAGCAAAACGCTCTGCCCGGCTTTACCAACCGGAAGCTCAGCCGATTTGTTGACCTGGTAATAGTCTCCTTCGCCAGTTCCCTCGCTTACTTCGGCCATAAGGCCGTTCTGGTAGGAAATCCGGTGCGGCCGGAATTCTACCAGATTCCCAGGAAGCAGCGGGACCGGACTCTGACCCTGCTTATTTTCGGAGGCAGCCAGGGTTCAAAATTCCTGAACGACCGGCTGGTGGAAGCGCTCGGGCAACTCAAGGAAATTAAAGATTCTCTGATAATCTATCATCAAACGGGTGAAAAGGACCTGCCGCGAGTCAGTCAGGCCTACCGGGAACAGGGCTTCGACCGGGCGGTAGTCGCCGCCTATTTTTCTCCCATGGCCGATTATCTGGCCAGAGCCGACCTGGTGGTCTGTCGGGCCGGGGCCACCACCTGCGCCGAGCTGGTGGCCGGCCGGAAGCCGGCCCTGCTGGTGCCCTTTGCCGCGGCCGCCGACAATCACCAGGAATTCAACGCCCGGGAACTGGAAAAAGCCGGCGGGGCCGAGGTCATCCTGGAAAAGGATTTTCAGCCCGGATTGCTGGCTGAAAAAATAAAGCATTATCTGAGTCATAAAGAAGCCCTCGACCGGATGGAAAAGAACCTGGAAAAACTGCGCCCGGAAAACGTGGCCAAAAAAATCGCCGGTCTCTGTCTGGACAGGATCAAGACCCGCGCAGGAGGCAACCGTGGTTAAAAAAGGCTACCGTAAGCTAAACCGGATCCACATGGTAGGAATAGGCGGCACCGGCATGTGCGGCATTGCCGAAGTTCTGCTCAACCTCGGCTACGAGGTTTCCGGCTCGGACCTTCAGGAAAACGAAGCCACCCAGAGGCTGGCCAGGCTGGGAGCCAGAATCCATCGCGGCCATGCGGCCGAAAACGTCGGCCAGGCCGACGTGGTGGTGATCTCCTCCGCGGTGAGAGAGGACAACGTTGAAGTGGCTCAGGCCAGGGCCCGCAAGATCCCGGTCATTCCCCGGGCTGAAATGCTGGCCGAGCTGATGAGGATGAAATACGGCATCGCCGTGGCCGGAGCTCACGGCAAAACCACCACCACCTCGATGACGGCCATGGTGCTGGAGGTGGCCGGGTTTGACCCGACGGTCATAGTCGGCGGCCGCCTCAACACCCTGGGCGCCAACGCTCGCCTGGGGGCGGGAGATTTCATCGTGGCCGAAGCCGACGAAAGCGACCGCTCCTTCCTGTATCTTTCGCCCTTCATCGCGGTGCTGACCAATATCGACCTCGAGCATCTGGACCACTACGGCACGCTGGATGAAATTAAGAAGACTTTTGTCAGCTTCGCCAACAAGGTTCCCTTTTACTGCCCGGTAATTCTATGCCTGGACGACCCCAACCTGCAATCGATCATACCCGACCTGGAAAGGAAGGTCATTACCTACGGCTTCAGTTCCCAGGCCGACATCCAGGCCAGGGATTTTTCCTTCTCGGAATTCTCCAGCCAGTCAACGCTTTACGCTTACGGCCGCCGGCTGGGGCGACTGAAGCTGAACGTCCCGGGCAAACACAATATTCTGAATGCCATGGCGGCCACGGCCGTCGGACTGGACCTGGATATCCCGGCCCGGACAATTCTAAAAGCTCTGGAAGAATATTCCGGAACCGGGCGCCGGTTTGAGCTGAAGAGCACGGTCAGGGACATTATGGTCATCGAAGATTATGCCCACCATCCGACCGAAATCAAGGCCACGCTGGAAGCGGCTCGAACCGGCTGGGACAGAAGGCTGGTGGTTGTTTTTCAGCCTCACCGCTACAGCCGTCTGGCCCGGCTTCTCCCCGACTTTGCCACCGCCTTCAATCAGGCCGACGTCCTGCTGGTGACTGAACTCTATGCCGCCGGCGAAGACCCGATCGAAGGAGTCAGCGGCCGGGCCCTGTTTGAAGCCATCAGCCAGTTCGGCCACAAAAATGTCCTCTTCGAACCGACGCTCACCCGGGTCCCGGCCAGGCTGGCGGAAATACTCTTGCCGAACGATATGCTGCTGGTTCTGGGAGCCGGAAACATCAGCCGGATTATTCCGGAAACGATAAAACTGCTGCAGGGAGAAAGCAACCATGGCCGTTGAAAACGGATATCCGCTCAATGTGACCGGGGCTGTGGTTTATCACCGCTCGGCCCGGCCGGCCAGGCTCAGGGGCAAAACCGGAAAAAAGCACTTGCGCTGGACTCACCTGGTCGGTTTGTTCTTCAGTCTGATTCTCCTTTTTCTCGGAGTGGCCGAGGCATATTATTACCTTATAACCTGCGACCAGCTTAGAATTAAAAATATAGAAGTGGTCTCGGTCAGCCCGGAGCTCAAGCAGCGGGTGGAAAATTTCCTCCGCAGCCGTAACCCGGGCAATATACTCATCCTTAATCTTGATTATCTCCGGCTGAGTTTGAGCGCGCTGCCCGGGGTCAAGGAAGTCCGGGCTGAAAAAATCCTGCCTTCAACTCTCCGGGTCGAAGTCTATCCCCGGACGCCCCGGCTTTACGTTCACCGGGGTCTGTATTTCCTGGTGGACGAAGAGGGTCAGGTGATCCGGAGCGAAGCCGAAGTTTCTGACCCGTCTTATCCTGTTCTGGAAGACGAAGCCGGTTTCAACCGGGCCTACCGGGAAAAGGTTGAGCTGGCCTGCCGGGCGCTGTCCGGCCTGGAGCCCGGAGTTCGACCAACCGTGCGCAGCCTCAGATTTACATCAGACCGGAGACTGGAAGTGGAGCTGGCCGACGACCCGACCCGGATAATAATCAGCGCCGAAAATTTCCCAGAACAGCTGCCCTACTACCTGGCCAACAGGGAGGCCTGGACCCGGCTGTTCGGCCCGCTGGAATACGTGGACCTGAGGATTGAAGGCCGGGCTTATGTCAAGCCGCTGGAACTCTCGGCCCGGGAGTCCCGGGGGCAGAAAAAGGAGGTAAGTTAATGGCCAGAAACAACTATCTGGTAGGTCTGGACATCGGCACCAAGAAAACGGTGGCCATCATCGGAGAAATCACCGAAGAGCAGAAGGTTGAAATCATCGGCATCGGCGTGGCCGAATCCAAGGGCATCAGAAAGGGAGTGGTGGTCAACCTGGACCTGACCATCTCGGCCATCAAGAGAGCTCAAGAAGAGGCCGAGCTGATGGCCGGCGTGGAAATTGAATCGGCCTATGTGGGCATTTCCGGTTCGCACATCAAGAGCTTCAACAGCCGCGGCGTGGTGGCCGTGTCCGGCAAGAACCGGGAGATCTCGCGCGAGGACATCCGTCGGGTGATAGACCAGGCCCGGGCCCTGTCGATTCCCCCCGACCGGGAAATAATCCACATCATTCCCCAGGAATTCATCGTGGACGAACAGGACGGGATCAAGGATCCGCTGGGCATGAGCGGCATAAAACTTGAAGTTAACGTCCATATCGTCACTTCGGCCATCACCTCCATCCAGAACCTTAAGAACTGTCTGGACCGGGCCGGGATAGGCATCCAGGAAATAGTCCTGAATCAAATTGCCACCAGTCACTCGGTGCTGACCCACGACGAAAGGGAGCTCGGAGTCGGCCTGATCGATATCGGGGCCGGCACCACAGAAGTGGCCATCTTCGAAAGGGGCGCACTCTGGTACACTTCGACCATACCGCTGGGAGGCGATAATTTTACCAACGACATCGCCGTCGGACTCAGGACGCCCATTCCCGACGCCGAAAAAATAAAGAAAAAATACGGCTGCGTGGCCCTGCCGGTAACCGAAGAACAGGACACGATTGAAGTCCCGACGGTCGGCAAGGGAAGAAAATCCAGGGTGATGTCGCGGCAGATTCTGGCCGACATCATCCAGCCCCGGGCCGAGGAAATCTTTCGCCTGGTGGACTCCGATATCAAGCGCATGGGCTACGAAAAGTCGCTCAACTCCGGGCTGGTCCTGACCGGGGGCACCGCCCTGCTGGACGGCTTGGAAGAGGTGGCGGAGGAAATTTTTGACCTGCCGGTCAGAAGGGGTGACCCGAACTACATCGGCGGGCTGATCGACCGCGTCAGCACGCCCGATTACGCCACGGCCGTCGGGCTCATCCTTTACGGATACAACCAGATTCTGGAACGCGGTTTCAGCAAAGATAAAAAGAAAGGCTTCTGGACCAGAATTAAAGACTGGTTCAATGAATAAGGAGGCAAAAATGCGCGATGACTTCGGCAACAAAATCAAGTTTCACCTGGCAGAAGAAAATCCGGGAGCAAAAATCAAGGTAATCGGGATCGGAGGCGGCGGTGGCAACGCCGTTAACCGGATGATTGAGAGCGGAATCGAAGGAGTGGAATTCATCGCCGTCAACACCGACCGCCAGGCTCTTAACAACAACCGGGCCCACCTCAAGATTCAGGTCGGCAGCAAGCTGACCAAGGGCCTGGGCTCGGGCGGCGACCCCGAGGTTGGCCGTCAGGCGGCGGAAGAGGACACCGAACGGCTGGCCGAGATCCTGGAAGGGGCCGACATGGTCTTCCTGACTGCCGGCCTGGGCGGCGGCACAGGAACCGGGGCCACTCCGGTGATAGCCAACCTGGCTTCCGGCATGGGAATACTGGTCATCGCCATCGTCACCATGCCATTTGCTTTCGAGGGCCGGATCAGGGCCAGGAAGGCCGAAGATGGCCTGCAGGAACTGAAATCGGTGGTGGATACGGTTATCGCCATCCCCAACCAGAGGCTGATCGACACGGTTAACCTGGACACCACCATTCCCGAGGCCTTCCGCATGGCCGACGATGTCCTGCGCCAGGCGGCCCAGGGCATCTCCGACCTGATCACCAGACCCGGTCTTATCAACCTGGATTTTGCCGACGTCAAATCGATAATGAAAGGCATGGGCATGGCCTTCATGGGCACCGGCATCGCCAGCGGCGAAAACCGGGCGGTGGAGGCAGCTCAAAAAGCCATCAGCAGCCCGCTTCTCATAGATACTTCCATAGAGGGAGCCAGGGGTGTTCTTATCAACATCACCGGCGGCAAGGACCTGACCCTGCACGAAGTCTCCAAAGCCTCCCAGTTGATAACCAGTCTGGCCGACCCCGAAGCCAATATCATTTTTGGCACGGTCCTGGATGAAGAAATCCGGGAAACCGTCAAGGTGACGGTGATAGCCACCGGCTTTGACCGCAAGAAGCCGAAGACCGCCACGCCCGAAATCATCAGAAGACCAAGCGTCAATCAGCCCACTCAGACAGCCGTAATGGTCAACAGCGACACTCCGCCCTACCTGTTTGAACCCAAGGGCCCGCAGGCTCAGCCGGCCATAATGGAACCGAGACCGGATGAAATCGACTGGAACGAGTTGAACACTCCGGCCTTTATCAGAAAAACCAGACAGAGCCCGATGAGGAAAACGCCCAATGACCTGCGCTGACCTGGTGGTGGCCGGCCTGGAGGAGCTGGTTACCTCGAGCGGCCCGGCTCCCAGGACCGGACCGGCCATGAGAGAAATCGGTCTGCTGGAAAAAGCCTGGATTGCCGGCCGGGAAGGAAAAATAGTCTTTGTCGGTCGGGAAGAAGATTTCCGGAAAGAAGTCGAGCTGACCGACCGAGCGCTTATCATAGACGGGTCCGGACTGGTGGGACTCCCCGGCCTGGTCGATTGCCACACCCATCTCCCCTTTGCCGGAAATCGGGCCAGGGAATTCTCCCTGCGTCTGCAGGGTTATACCTACCAGCAACTGTCGGCCATGGGTCTGGGCATCCAGACTACCGTCCAGGCCACCAGGGCGGCCGGCCGGGAAGAGCTTAAACAACTCTGCCGGAAACGCCTGCAGACGATGTTGCTCAACGGGACAACGACGGTGGAGGCCAAGAGCGGTTACGGACTTAACTTCGAAGACGAGATAAAGCAGCTGGAAGTGGTCAGGGAACTGGCCGGGGAGCAGCCGGTCAGCCTGGTGCCAACCTTCATGGGAGCCCACGAAATTCCGCCTGAATACAAAACAGAACGGAAGGCCTACCTTGAATTATTAAAAAACAAAATCATGCCCGAGGTGAAAAGGCGGGAGCTGGCCGAATTTTTCGACATCTTTTGCGAGCCCACCGTCTTCAACCTGGAAGAAACCAGGGAGCTGGCCGAAGTCGCCCTGAAGCTGGGCTACAAGCTCAAGGTCCACTCGGACGAATTTGTCCCCATCGGCGGCACCGAACTGGCGGTTGAGCTCGGCGCCCGCTCGGCCGAACACCTGATTAATATCACCGAGTCCGGAATCGAGAAGCTCAGCCGCAGCCGGACCGCGGCCGTGCTTCTGCCCGGAGTATCATTTTTCCTGATGATGGACAAAAGGGCCCCGGCCCGGGAATTGCTCGACCGGGGAGCCATAGTGGCTCTGGCCACCGATTACAACCCGGGCAGCTCTCACCTGCTGTCGATGCTCCTGGTGCTGCAGCTCGGGGTTTTTACCCTGCGGCTGACGGTGGAAGAAGCTATCAATGCCTGCACCGTCAACGCCGCCTATGCCATCGACCGCCACCAGCGCTGCGGTTCTCTCGAGCCGGGCAAAGATTTTGACCTCATTCTCTGCGACCTTCCTTCCTACCTCTCGCTGGCTTACGAACTGGGTCGCAACCCGGTGAAAACGGTGATCAAGGGCGGCCGGGTGGTGGTTGAGGACAGCCGCCCGGTCTTTTGAACTCCGGCCTTGTTATGCCCCCAATCTCAAACCATCTTTATCCTTGCCTAATCCTTACCTATCATTTTTTTAACTATCATCTTTTCAGGAGACCGGCCAAAGGCCAGGGAAGACTGGAATATATGAACATCCATTCATATATTTTCGGCCGGCAATCCTAAAAACAAGTTTACGCTAACCGATCCTCGCCTGCTGCCCGCATCCTGCCAAATCCGTGGCTTTTAAAAAGATGATTTCTGCCCTCTAAATTTATGATTCAAGTTTCTGAAAAAGTATCTTGCGGCGGCGAGTGCAGAGACTCCCCATGAAAAAATCAGGAAACTGAAATTCTGAGAGTCCTGTCTCGCTTTTCGAGATTTCGCCTTCTAATGTAAAGGAAAAGCTCGATCAGGTCCCGGCGCTTTAACTTTTCGGTTTCCGCAGCCATGGCTGTCGCCCGGTACATATCCCAGTCGCTGCGGATTTCCGGCGGCAGCGGAAGCGTTCGGTGAAGTTCGCTTCCCGGCGTAAGATAAAAGACGGATGGCCCGACCAGAACGTCCAGAGCCAGGAGCTTCTCTGTCGTTTCTATTATCTCTTCCTTTGTCTGACCGGGCAATCCCAGGATCAGATAAACCGTAACGAAAAATCCCAGCCTTCGGGCTTCCCTCAAGAGGTCAAAAAACTGCGATTCTTCCTTTTTTTGAGGACGATGATGCCTCTGCCGGAGAGACGGATTTCCCGACACCCAGGACAGATCAAGCTTTCTGACCCCCGCCCGCTTCATCAGCGCCAGCAGTTCGGAATCCAGATTCTCAGGCCCCAGTCCGTTCATGAAGGTTAGTTCGCTGCCCTTCAAAACCTCATCAGAAGCCACGGCTTCCAGAAACTCGCGGAACCAGTCAGGATTTGTTGACAGATTGTCGTCTTCGAAATTGAAAATTCTCACCTGGCGTCGTTCATAGTTCCAGCGCATCTCTTCGAGAACAGAAGGCACCGGCCGGTAGTCAGTTTGGCAACCGAAAACCAGATGAACATTGCAGAAAGAACAGCGATGGGGACAGCCCCGGCTGGCCTGGAGCGAAACATAATTCTTCTTTCCGATGCGATACAGCCCGGGCCAAAGAAGCTCGTGAGCCGGCTGCAGTTCTTTCCAGTCAAACGGTTCGGCTTCCTGACCGGCAGGAAGAAAACCTGCCTGACGGAGAAATTCCGGAAGCGCCCTCTCGGCCTGTCCGTCGATCACCAGGTCGACCCAGGGCGCCCGCTCTTTAATCTCCGCGGCCGCGGCCGTGGCCTGATTGCCGCCGATGATGAGCGGAAGACGATATTTTTCTTTAAGCCGGCGGGCAAGTTCGGAGACGGTGCTGAAATAGGCGGCAAAGGAGCTGTTGATTCCGATAAAGTCCAGACAGTTCTGACCCGCTTTGAGCACGGCCTCTTCCACCGTCAGCCCGAAATGCTGGTAACGCTTGAAAAATAAAGGATGGCCGAGATGCGGACGAAGATAGGAAAACTTCTCCGGCAGCGGTCTTGCTCTTTTCCTCGGCGGGTTCAGGCAGTCAAGAATTTCCACCTGAAAACCGAGTTTCTGAAAGACCCGGGCCGCATATAAAAGCCCGAGCGGATAAAGGCGAATGGGAGTGGTGTAAAAATCTTCCAGCGGCGGCTGAATCAGCAGTACCCTTTTCATTCTTTAATAATCGGGCGGCGGCCCGGAGCCGTTTTCACCCCGGCCGAAAAGCGGTCATAAAACTTGCGGCCGGAAGAGGCGCCTACTCGGTTCGGGCGGCTTCCTTCCTTTTCCAGTAGAAATAGGCCGGCACCCCAAGAATGATAATGGCCAGACCGGCCAGCGAGTTCCAGAATTCCTTAATCAGCGAATTCAAGGAAATCAAAAAGGCCGCCAGGACGAAAAGAGCCGGAGTCAGCGGATAACCCCAGGTCTTATAAGGGCGGGGCAAATCCGGCCGTTTTTTCCTCAGGACAAAAACTGCCGCCCCGGTCAACCCGAAGAACAGCCACTGCCCGAAGACCACGTAGGTAAAGAGCTGTTCAAACGTCCCGGACAGACTGAGCACGATGCTCCACAGGCTTATGGCGATTATGGACACATGCGGCGTCAGGAATCTGGGGTGAACCCGGGCGATATTCTTGAAGAACAAGCCGTCCCGCGACATGGCAAAATACACCCGCGGAGAACAGAGCAGATTCTGGTTGGCGGCGCCCATGATCGAAAACAGGATGATAAAAGAAATGAGGGACGCTCCGGCCGGTCCCACCGCCACCATCATGGCTTCAGCCGCCACCCGCGGGGTCCGGGCAATAACCGAAGCCGGCAGGACATACAGGTAGGCCAGGTTGGCCAGTAGATAGAGACCGATGACCGCCGACAGTCCGATCAGTATGCCCAGGGGCATATTCCGTTCAGGATTTCTGACCTCACCGGCGCTGTAGGTGGCCGACTCCCAGCCCTTGTAAGCCCAGAAGGTAGCCACCAGGGCCACGCCGAAGGCGCTCAACAGGTCCAGAGAAAATTTCCCCGGCTGAGGATTGACAAAATTATCGGGGTTTCCTCGGCCGAAAATAAAAATAGCCCCGCTGATACCGACGATAGCCAGGGTCTTGATAAGGGTCAGCAGGTTCTGCAGGTTGGCTCCCCAGCGGACGCCGATATAATTAACCGCGGCCAGAAAGCCTATGAACAGCACCGCCACCAGCTTGGAAACCGGCGGCGACATCTTAAAGAAATAAGGAAGGTAATTGGCCGAAAAGGCCACGGCCAGGGTGGCAATGGCCCCGGAGTCAATCACCAGAAACAGCGTCCAGCCGAAGAGAAAAGACAGAAGGGGGCCGTAAGCTTCGCGCAGGTAAATGTACATGCCCCCCGCTTCCGGCATGGCCGCTCCCAGCTCGGCAAAAGCCAGCGCTCCCAGAAAGCTTAAAAAACCGCCGACCACCCAGACCAGGAGCATCATCATCGGGGCTTTCACTTCCAGAGCGATTTTGGCCGGCACCAGAAAAATACCTGATCCTATGACCCCGCCGATGACGATCGAAACCACGTCCAGCCGGTTGAGAACCCTGGGAAGTTTCCTTTCCGGCTTTTGTTCGCAACCCGCTATTTCCGGCATCGAACACCTGCCTGCCACAAATTTTCTCTTATTGTATCAGCCCCGAAACCGAAGAGCAAAAAATTTCTGACGCTTTTCGTCCTTCTGCTGACTGCGCCCGCTGATATCAGAAAGAGAATCCGGCCAGAGCGCTCCTTTGCCGTCCCCACCTTCTCCCGGGCGGGGAATATATTGCTCCCGGCTCCTGGAGTCCGGACCAGCGCCGCTCTCCGAAATCGCCGCTTATAACCACTGAACAAAAGACGCTACCGTTTCAGAAAAAAGAAAAATCTCATTTAACTTTCCTGATGTCGCCGGAAAAAGACGGCGAACAGAAAGCCGGTCTCTGCCCCGGCCGGATTTCAGAACCGGAGAATTATTTTAGAATTCTAAATAATCAAATCTCCCGGCCTCTGATATTTCTTTCTTCACAGAAATCATGGCTCAAGGAAAAGAAGAGTGAAAAGATATCCTCTCAACCCGGCTCCGGGAGGCCGTCGTCGTCCAGGCCGGAATCCGGTCAGAACCTGTCCAGCATCCGGTACTGAATGGCTTCAGCCACCGCCGCGGCCGAAATCCGTTCCTGGCCGGCCAGGTCGGCCACTGTCCTGGCCACTTTAAGTATACGGTCATAAGCCCGGGCGCTGAAGCGGAAACGTTTCATGGCCGTTTCCATCAGCCTGGAAGCTTCCTGGTCGAGCGCGCAATGTTGCCTGATATCCCGCGAGGTCAGGCCGGCGTTGGAAAAGATTTTTCTCCCCCTGAACCTCTGCAGTTGAATCATCCGGGCAGCCGAGACCCTTCTTCTGATGTCGGCCGAAGGCTCCCCGGGCGGCCGCCCGATGATGTCCTGATATTTGACCGCGGGCACTTCAACCTGAATATCGATCCTGTCCAGCAGCGGCCTGGACAGCCGGGAATAATATTTTCTCCGCTCCTGGTCGGTGCAGTTGACCTCCGGGGCTGAACCCAGGAAGACGTCGGCGCAGGGATTCATGGCCGCCACTAACATAAAAGCGCAAGGATAGGACAGGCTTCCGGCCACACGGGAGATGGTCACCCAGCCGTCCTCCAGAGGCTGACGCAGGCTCTCCAGCGCCTGGCGGCTGAATTCCGGAAATTCGTCCAGGAACAGCACCCCGCGGTGGGCCAGGCTGACCTCGCCGGGCCGGGGGTAGTTGCCGCCGCCGATGAGTCCGGTATCGGTGATGGTATGGTGGGGGGCGCGAAAAGGCCGCTGGCTGATGGCCGCCCTCTCCCCCAGCAATCCGGCCGCGCTGTAAATCTGCGTTACCTCAATGATCTCCTCAAAAGTCATTTCCGGCAAAATAGTGGGCAGCCGCCTGGCCAGCATGGTCTTGCCCGAGCCGGGCGGCCCGATCATCAGCAGGTTGTGCCCCCCGGCGGCAGCCACCTCCAGCGCCCGCTTGACCTGCTGTTGACCGCGGACTTCGGAAAAATCAAGCTCGCTGCAGCTTTCGCCGATGAGTTCTTCCAGGCTGAAGGAACAGGGCTTCACTTCCTCCCGGTCGGACAGAAGTTTTACCACTTCCAGCAGATGGTTGACGGCAAAGACCGCCGTTTCCCGGACCAGGCAGGCCTCCCGGGCGTTTCGGCCCGGCAGGACCAGGCCGCACAGTTTTTTCCGGCTGGCCAGCAGCGAAAAGGGCAAACCTCCCCTGACAGCTTTAAGACTTCCCTCCAGGGTTAACTCTCCGACAAAAATGAACCAGCCCAGTTTTTCGGCCGGCACCATTCCCAGAAAGGCCAGCAGGCCCAGGGCTATCGGCAGGTCAAAGGCCGAACCTTCCTTCTTTCGGCTGGCCGGGGCCAGGTTGATGATGATTTTTTTGGCCGGAAATTCAAAGCCGCAGTTTCTCAAGGCAGCCCGCACCCGCTCCTTGCTTTCCCGGACGGCGGCGTCGGGCAAGCCGACGATGACGAAGGCCGGCAGACCAGGCGAGATGTCGACTTCCACCTCAACCTGGTAGGCGTCAATGCCATGCAGGGAGGCGCTATTGATCCGGATGAGCATGATGCCACAGGTAAAGACGCCAGGGGGAAAGGAAAATTCTCAGCCGGTTATTTCTTGGCGGTCAGGCCGAACTCTTTGGACAGCCTTTCTATTTCCTGTTCGATATCTTCTATCGACTGAACTTTTATCTTGGTGGTGGGAAAGGGGGTTTCATCTCCCGGCCGGACAAAATCAATTTTAACCTCAGCCTGTTTTCGGCCTCCCCTCTTGCGGGTCGTGGCCGGCGTGGCCGCTTCAACCTGGGCCGGAGAAGTTATGATTTCGGCCGGAGCGAACTCGCCTCGTCGGCCTTCTTCCGCTTCCTCTTCTTTCTGTATCTTCTCTCCCAGCACTCTTTCCCGGACTACCGGCACGGTCAACCGGGCTATCTCCTTGAGGGTTTCCAGGACTCCCCGACCGTTGATGGCTTCGGCCTCGATGTAAGGCGCATTGCGGTGATTGAGCAGGCGGTTAAGAGTTTCGACCGGTATCAGGTTGGGCAGGTCTCTTTTATTATATTGAAAAACCAGAGGAATCCGGTTGAGGTCTATGTTATGCTCCAGGCAGTTCCGTCTCAAACCGTCAAAGCTTTCCAGGTTGGCGTCGAGCAGGGGCAGCTGGGAGTCGGCCACGAAGACCACTCCGTCGGCTCCCTTGAGAACGCTCTTGCGGGAGGCTTCATAAAACACCTGCCCGGGGACGGTCAGAAGCTGGAAATGAACCTTAAAGTCCCTGATCAGGCCGGCCCTTATCGGCAGCAGGTCAAAGAAAAAAGTCCTTTCGGTTTCCGTCTCCAGGCAGACCAGCTCACCGCGGTAAGCCGGCTCCAGCTTAAAATATATGTATCTAAGGTTGGTGGTCTTTCCGCTCAAACCGGGCCCGTAATAAACGATTTTAATGGCAATGTTTTTGGTAACGTAATTGACGTAGGCCATCTATTTCAGTCTCCCCATCAGGGCTATTGTTAGCATACCACAAGAATTTAGTCAACCGGCAGAGCCGGCGGTTGAAAAATACGGACTTAAATTGAAAAGCCCCGGAGGCTGTGCTATTTTTTCAACTGGCTCTAACGCCCCGATGACAAACCGGCTCAAGATTATAGCCTGATAAAGGAGATTGCGTTGACAGAACAAGAATATCGTTCCAGACCCAGAGTGGCCGTTATAGGCGGCAACAGGCCCGACCCTGAATCCCTGAAAGCGGCCTACCGGGTGGGCCGGCTGCTGGCTGAAAAAGGAGCTATCCTGGTCTGCGGCGGCCTGGGCGGGGTCATGGAAGAAGCGGCCCGGGGTTGCCGGGACGCGGGCGGCCTCAGCCTGGGCATTCTCCCCGGGCAGAAGATAGATGAAGCCAACGATTTCATCGATATTCCGCTGGCCACCGGCATCGGTTACAACAGGAACTCCATGGTGGTGCTGAACGCCCAGGCGGTAATCGCCATCGACGGAGAATACGGCACCCTGAGCGAAATTGCCTTTGCCCGAATTTTCGGCCGCAAAATAATCGGGCTTAATACCTGGTCAATTCCCGGGATCATCCCGGCCGCCAGCCCGGAAGAAGCGGTCAATCTGGCTCTGGAAGGTATCAAAATAAAATGAGAACCGAAGAAAAGCCGGAAGAGACCGTCCGGCCCGGCGCCGCCCCGGAACTCCTGGAAACCAGCGGAGAAGACCTGAAACTGGACCTGCCGCTTCTGGAAAACTTCAAGCTGACTATTTCTTATGACGGTACAGATTACCACGGCTGGCAGAGACAGCCGAACCGGGTAACCATCCAGGGGAAGCTGGAAGATGTCCTGATGAGAATCCTCGGGGAAAAAATCAACCTCCAGGCCGCCGGGCGCACCGACGCCGGGGTCCATGCGCTGGGCCAGGTGGCCAGCTTCCGGGCCAACTGCCGGCTGAGCGAAACCGAGCTGCTGCGGGCTCTGAACGCCATGCTGCCTTTTGATATCCGCATTCTGCAGGTGGAAAGGGTGAATCCCGGCTTTCATGCCCGGAAATCAGCTCGCTCCAAGGTCTACCGTTACCGGATTAAGATTTCGCCCATAATAAGTCCCTTCGACTACCGGTACGTAATGCATTACCCTTACCCGCTGGACGTCCCGGCCATGGAAGAGGCCGCCCGGCGCTTCGAGCGGGAAGCCGACTTTTCAGCCTTTTCTTCCGGCGATTACCCCAACCCGGTAAGAAGAATCATCAGCTCCAGGCTGGAGAATTGCGGGGACGAACTGGTTTACACAGTCGAGGCCACCGGCTTCTTGCGCTACATGGTCAGGACCATCGTCGGCACCCTGATCATGACCGGTCGCGGACGGCTGAAACCGGAAGAGATTGATGTTCTTTTTGAACAGAAAAAAAGAACGCTGGCCAGCCCCAGCGCTCCGGCCCGCGGGTTATGCTTGATCCGGGTCAATTACTGACCGGTCAATTCAGGACCAGGCCCATAACGTAGGCATCCTCCACCGGACGGCTGTAATATTCTTTTCGCACTCCGAGAATTGAAAAGCCCAGCTTCCGGTAGAGGGCAAGCGCCCGCTGGTTGCTGACCCGGACTTCAAGCGAGACAAAATGCACTCCGTTTTCTTTCAAACGGCCCAGGACATATCGCATGGCCAGTTCACCCAGACCCTGGCCCTGAAAATCAGGATGAACGGCCACGTTGTTGATTTGGGCTTCGTCGCCTATCTGCCAGAATATCACGTAGCCGGCTATTCTTTTCTGTTCCCGGTGGACCAGCACCAGAGGAAACGAAATGGCCCGGTTCTGAATCTCTCCCAGAAAGGTTTCCCGGCTCCAGGGATTGGGAAAGCAGAGTTTCTCTATGGCCAGGACTTCCGGCAGGTCGTCCTCTCTCATTCTCCGGATGAGAACAGGGGATTCGCTATTCTCGGCCAGTTTTTTTCTCCTCAGCCTGGGATGGTCGATAATAAATCGGCTGAAGTTCTGACGGGCTCAGTCTCCGCCCGCCGGCCAGAAGTTTTTCACCGATCAGGCCGACTTCAGCCGCCAGATGAAAGCTCCGGTTGGAAAAGACTGCCCTGGCACCCAGCCTGTCTTCAACCAGGGAACGATACAGCTCAGCCCCGGTTCCGATAAAGGCCATGGCCCGGTCGGAAGGCAGTCGGGCCAGAAAATCCGACGGAAGATAAGCTCCGGCCGGAACCACTTCCTTCATTTCGCAGCCCTCAGACCGGAAAGCGGCAGCAAAGACCTCCCCCTTGCGAGCGTCAATCATCGGCACCATCACTTCCGCCCCCGGCAGCAGGAGCTTCAGGGCCAGGGCCTCCAGGGCCGAAACCGCCGCCAGCGGCAGGTTTGAAGCCAGGGCCAGGGCCTTCATCAGACTCAACCCGATCCTGATCCCGGTAAAGGAACCGGGGCCGGCGGCCACGGCCAGGCCTTCCAGGTCGCTGAATTTCAGGCCGGCAACTCTGATGACTTCATCCACCGCCCGAAAAACCTGGCGCGAATGCGAGGAGGGGGAAACATAGTTGACTTCGGCCAGCACCTCTCCCCCTCTGACCACGGCCACAGACCCGAAACGGGTGGTGGTATCGACGGCCAGCAGCAGCATCTTGCTCCTATCTCACCCGCAGGTTTTTTTTATCGGCCCTCTTACTTTCAGAGTTTTTCGGCCACGGCCCGGGCCACGTCCAGAGTCTTGGCCGAACCGCCCAGGTCATAAGTTCTGACCCGGCCTTCTTTGATCACTTCGGCGATGGCCTGCTCCAGAACGACGGCCTTATCGGTTTCTCCCAGCCAGTCCAGCATCATCTTGGCCGCCAGCAGGGTGGCAATCGGATTGACCTTGTACAGGCCGGTGTACTTGGGAGCCGAACCGTGAGTAGGCTCGAAGACCGCATATTTATCGCCGATGTTCCCGGCGCAGGCAAAACCCAGTCCGCCGACCAGCTGGGCCCCCAGGTCTGAAATTATATCGCCGAATAAATTCTCGGCCACCAGGACGTCGTAATCATAGGGATTCTTCAACAACCACATGCACATGGCGTCGACATTGGCTTCGTAGAATTTGATGTCGGGAAATTCGGCCGCCACCTGGCGGGCCACCCTCAGCATCAGTCCGCCGGTTTCTCGCAGCACGTTGGGCTTTTCCACCAGGGTAACCGATTTCCGGTTATACTTGCGGGCGAATTCGAAAGCGGCCCGCACGATCCGCTGGCAACCCTTTCTGGTCATAATTCTGGTAGAAACGGCGATTTCATCGGCCGGCACATCCTTAAAATCCTTCATCTTGGGATGAAGCATCATGGCCTCTCTGACTTGGTCGGGCAAGGGGTGAAACTCAACCCCGGCGTAGCTGCCCTCGGTGTTCTCCCTGAAAATCACCAGGTCTATTCCCTCTTTATAATTCAGCGGGTTGCCCGGATAGGCCTTGCAGGGCCGGAGGTTGATATAGAGGTCGAACAGTTGCCGCAGCTTGACAATCGGGCTGACATAAGTAAGGCCTTTCCCCTGCAATTCCGGAGCGAGTTCTCCGGCCGCATCTTCTTTCGGCTTGGAAGTGATGGCTCCGAACAGGCAGGCGTCGGTTTCCTTCAACAGCTTGACCGTCCTGTCGGGAAGAGCGTTTCCCTCCCGGCACCAGAATTCCCAGCCGATGTCTCCGTAAACATATTCGGCGTCCAGATTCAGCCGATTGAGGACAATCATGGCCGCTTCGATAACTTCTTTGCCTATTCCGTCTCCGGGCAAAATCGCCAGTCGATACTTTGCCATTTTGGCTCTCCTTCAGGAATTTTAGATGATTGAGCTTGTTATTATGCCCGAAATTTCGCTGCTCTGTCAATTTTCTTAGCTGTCCCGGCCGGACCTGATTTTCCCGACTCCGGCTCCTCGGCAACGCGGCAGCCAAAAAAAAAGGGCTTCCCGCGGGAAGCCCCTTTTGAGACTCGCTGCCGGTCGGCGATTATTCCAGCCAGACTTTCACGGTTTCGTCTTCTTCGTTAACCTCAATGATAGCCAGCGGTCCGACTTTTTTGAGCTCGGCCAGCAATTCCGGCAGGTTCAGGGTGCAGCCGTCGCGCCCCAGTCTGACTTCCTTGTTGTCGGCGCAGCGGGCGAAGATCTCCACCAGGGAAATGGGCATGGTGATCTTGACTTTTTCCTTTCCGGTTCTGGTGTCCGTCACCAGCACCTTGAACCATTTGACCTCTTTGACCGGCTCAACTTTTGAGGTCTCCTGGACGGCTTTCTTTATTACCTGATAGTCGTCCTTATCCACCGCCGGAAAAAGTTCCACTGTCAGGAATAAAATCCCGAGTACCATAGCTGTGATCAACAGAATTTTTTTCATATCTTCCTCCTGATATTATTATTCAATCCAGATTTCAATGATGTTGCCATCTTCTTCAATACGGACCAATTTCTCTTTGGCTCTGGCCAGGTCGGAAATGATGCGGTTCAGGTCATAGCCTTTTTCTTTCATTCTGGCCTTCTCTTCTTCCGGAATGGCCTGAATGGCCAGGTCAGCCAGAGCTAACGGCAGATTCATGGAGATACTGGGAGACTTCTTTCCCTTTTCATAAACCCTGATTTTCAGCAGCCGCAATCCTTCCCGCCCCGGCCGGTCGGGAATATCTTTCAGGGCCTGGGGCGAAATCCGGAGGACGGCGATCCTGGCCCGGTCGACCAGTTCCTGGTCTTTTTCGGTTTCGATCAATCCGGTCAGCACCGGCAGGGCCCGGGCGGCCAGGGACTTATCCTTGAGGTAGCTCATCTTCATGGCCGCGTAATACCGGATAACCCGGTTGGGGCTGGATAGCCTGTCCTGGAATAACCGTCCATACTCCTTCTGTCCCTGGTTGAAAAGCTTGAAGGCCAGGTCGATGATGGCTATCTCGGCCTCTTCCAGCAGCCCCTGCGGCCGGTCCGGCCTGTTAAGAAAGGCCTGGAAAGAGTCAAGAGCCTCTTTTTCTTTTCCGCTCTGCTCAGCCTGGCACTTTCCGAGATAAAAGAGCGCCTGGGCATGATATCCGCTCTGCGGGTGGTTTTTGACCAGGCTGGCCAGTTTTTTCTCGGCTTCCGGCCAGTTTTTGTCAAAAATAAGAAGCTTGGCTTCCTGCAGCAGCTTTTCGTCTTCGCCGCTCCGGGTCTGGGCCAGAACCGGGCTCAGCGCTCCCAGAGTCAGAAGCATGATTATGATAAAAGTCGTCGCCACTTTTCTCATCACCTTAAACCTCGCCTTGCTGGAGTTCTTTTTTTACCAGATTGATTTTCAGCAGCAGTTGCCTGTCTTCAACCATCTCCCGCACCTTATCCAGTTCTCTGGCTGAAATCTCCGGACTCAACTGGCTGAGCTCCAGAAACAACAGTTCAATCTGGTCGCAGATGGCCCGGGCCTTCATCAATCGCCAGTCGTCCAGTTGATCATTAAGATACTTTTTTTCGGTTAACAGCTGCTGGATCCTCTCCTGGCGGATAAGACTCGATTCTCCGGACCTCCCGTTCTGAAGAAGGTCGAGCAGAAGATACTGGCTGCGTTCGAGGTAATCTATGGTTTCCCTCCTGGCCAGGGCCACGTCCACTCGCTCCATCATGTCCGCCGGCACCGTTATGGCCGCCTCCTGACCGCCGGCCACCTGGGCCGGCTTTTGAGGTCTGAAGACCAGATAGGTCATGGTTCCGCCCAGCAGCAATCCGAGAAACAGGCCGGCGGCCACCGGTTGCCATTTCCACAGCCGCGGCCGGGAAGAGGTTTCAACCTGAGTTTTTCGTTCTTTCTGTTCCCATATTTTTTCCGTTATTTCCCCGGGCAAAGATTGCCAGTCAACCGTGCTCATAACCCGGTTCAGCTCTTCCTTAAAGCCCCGGGTCAGAGCTACGAGCTTTCTGGTTTCTTCCAGCTCAGCCCGGCAGACCGGGCAGGTTTCAAGATGAGCGGCCATTTCCTCGGTTCGCTCCGGAGAAAGCTGCCCGCTCAGAAAAGCCGGCCAGTCCTTTTTATATTGTCTGCAGACTCTCACCGTGCACCTCCCAGGCTGGGAGCCAGAATTTTTCTCAGGTTCTGGACAGCCTTGAAATGAAGCGACTTGACCGTGCCCACGGCTATTCCCAGACGTTCGGCTATTTCCTCATACCTCAGCTCATCAAAATGATGCAGGATAAACACCAGCCGCTGTTTCTCCGGCAGGGCCAGAACCGCCCTGTGGATAAACTCTCCGGTTTGAAACCGGTCCGGGTCTTCCCGGTCTGCGGCCAGGTCGGCCCGGTCCAGGTCCAGGTCGTCCAGGCTGTCCTTTTTCCTGGTCTTTTTCCGCCGGAGAAAATCGATGCTCAGGTTACGGGCAATCTGCATCAACCAGGCCTGGAAGCTTTCTCCGGCCCGGTAGCTCTGAATCTTTTCATACAGCCGGAGGAAAACCTCCTGGACCAGGTCCAGGGCATCTTCTCTGTCCCTGACCATGGAGTAGGCCAGGACGAAGATCTTTTGCTGGTAAGCGGCCACGATTTTCATGAAAGCTTCCCTGTCGCCTTTTTTAATCCGGTCCACCAGAAATTCGACCTGAGGTTCAATTGTCCGGCCATTTTTCTGTTCCATTCTTTGACTCTGTTCCCGGCGACGTCCTCTCGTCCATAGTATATGCCTATTCCAGCCATAAAAGCACCTTTTCCCGGTCGGTCAGAACCTCGGCCAGCAATCCCCGCGGCATTTCGAAAACCGCCCGGCTGAAACCGTTATAATCGAAATCAAAATCCGGGCCATGAGATCGAGCTGCGCTTCCGGCTTCATAACTTAAACCCTTCCTGACCAGCCAGAGAGGCAATGAAATCCTCAGGAGCTGTCCGTCGTCGGGGTCGTAGACCAGCATTTTCAGCCGGTGAGGCCGCAATGAAGTTGAGGAAGAGAGGGATAATTTTAGAATTCTCTGCCTGGCCTTCTGGAGTTCCAGTTCCGCCTCCCGGTCTGTCTTTTCCACCGCCACCACCAAGCAGGAAGACAGAGTCAGCAGGACGACAAATATTATCAGCAGGGTTTTCAATTCAACCGGCATCCTCTTCTCCTCATTTCTGGTCTTCACCAGAAACTACGGAGAATAAGCGGCCAGGGTTTACCGGTTGACCGATTTTCTTATTCGGAGCAGACTTCCCCCTTCAGGGGTTATAAGGGGTAATTAAAGTCCGCTCCGGCCAGGAAATATATCAGAATTTACGGAAATTTCTTCTCTGCTGCGGCCCGGAACCGAACCGGCGTTCGCCGCCACTTCTTTTCTCACCTTTCGGCCTGGCGTCATTGACAATGATTTTGCGGCCGTCGAACTCGGTTCCGTTGAGTTTGTCCTTTGCTTCCTGGGCGCCCTCTTCGGTTGACATTTCCACAAAGCCAAAGCCCCGACCCTGCAGGATGTTAACTGAGGTAACTTCTCCATACTGAGAAAATAATTCCTTCAGTCTGTCCTCGGTGGTCTTGTAGTTTAAGTTACCCACATAAAGCTTTAAAGACATAAAAAAAACCTCCTCGACCTCTCCATATCGGATGCCCCCTCTCAGACAGGAACAACTCGACTGAAAAGGCAGAATTAATGATGCCACATCAAAAATTCAAAATCAATAAGAATTTTTAAAAATCAGAACCTAAGTTCAGGCTCGGCTTCAGATTGCCTGCCAGCCCTCCACTCAGCCCATAACAGGGACTCCTTGGGTTCAGGACGGCAGAAGTCGGACAACCGGCGCTCTCCTGAAATCACAGTCGCAAATCAAGTAAATCGAAGCGCTTTTTTTCGGGATCAGGTGGGAGGATGGAGACGTTTTTTGAACCAGACCCGAAGCCGCTCCATCTTTTCCCGCTGCTCGGCCGGCGCCCGGCGCCGGCAACCCGAAATTTCCTCCGAACCGGGCGGAGCGCCCCAGCGAATTTCCGGGCAGTCATTGGGATTGTAGCCCATCTCAAAAGCTTCTTTTCTTCGCAGAATTTCTGCCAGGCTTAGAATTTGCGGCCGGCCGTCGGACCGGGGATAGGAGATCCGGAGGCTTTGGGCCAGCTCTTGCGACAGCTTCTGCAGTCTGTCCAGGATGTCCGACTGTTTCTCCCGCGGCTTAACCCGGTATCTCTCCGGATGGGCGGCAACTTTTTCCGGAAATTCGTCTATGGTATCCATGGCCACCAGCAGCCTCAGGTCACGATTGGGGGTTGAGAAATCTTCCCAGGGACCTGCGGTCAGGAAAATGCCGGCCCCGGAGGGCATCGGGATCACCAGGCCGGGATGAGCCCTCATGTATCTTTCTCCGTTCTCCACCGATTCCACCCTGACCAGGAGCTGCTCATAAAGAGCCTGGAATAATTCCCGGAGAGCGGTCTCCGGGTCCAGCGGACGGGGGTTGATGAGTCTTTCCATCCGGTCATAAAACAGTTCTGGTTGCAGCCCCCGCTGTTCAAGAGAATAAGACCCGTATTCCCGGCTTTGCTGGATTTGGCGGTTGGCCAGCAACCTTAACCGACCCGAGGCTCCCACAATCGGCCTGAAGGCCTTGAATCCGGGCTCCCCGACGACTTCGGAAGTGGCAAAAAGAAAATTTCCTTTCCAGAACCGCTTCAAACCAACCGTGCCGTCGGGCTGGGCGTCGACCGCCAGCAGAACTCCGGGCCTGGATTCGGTCTGAGGCTCCCAGCGAACGACCACCAGGGTATGACCGTAGGGGTCGGCATAGACCGAACCGGGCCGGAGAGCTTCCCTGGTCAGCGGCAGAGGATAATAATCCGAGTTCTCTTCATCAAGAGCCACCCGGGCGGTTCCGGAATGAACCTTATCCATGACCAGCCGCATCAGCCGGGTAAATTTTTTAGCCTCATCTGCCGGGCCGGCGGGCAGCTGATTGTGAAACCAGCGTCCGGGGGCCGGCGGTGCCGACAGCGAGCCTCGAGAACATTCGTGAAAGCCAAAGGGAAGTCTTGTTTTCCAGGCAAAGTAGGCCCGCAGGAAAAAAGGATTATCGGCGCAGTCGGGCTTCAGTTTCAGCAAACTATCCTCGTTCTGTCCGAGATGGTTGTGCAGGAAGTTGTGCTCCGACCGTTTGAACACCGCATCCAGGTCGGGCCAGGAATCTTTTTCTCCGGCCGCCAGGAACAGGGCTTCCAGCCAGGCTGAAAATAGATTTTCCTGGCTTCTGTCCCAGTCCTTTTCGGCCTGCCAGAAAACATCCGTCTGCGGCCATCCGGTGGCGCCGCTGTCCACCGTGGCTGAAATCGATTCGGCCGTCTTTCCTCCCAGCAGGACCTCTAACCGGTAGCGCCCCGGTTTTCCGGTTCTCCCTTCCCACCAGGCCCAGAACGGCGGCCCGCCTCCCCTTTTTTTAAGCGCCAGTTTTATCTTCTCTCCATTTTCCCGAATGAGAACCGCCTCCAGCCGGCCGGCGGCAGTTTCCTCTTCAGTCACTGCCAGCAATCGGAAACCGGACTCCGGCTTCAACCGGGCCGGGGAGATCAACACAGTGACTTCGGTTTGGTTGTTCCCGGCCGCTGCCGGGTTCACCGCCAGCCACCAGAGCCAAAAGCCGGACAGCAGGGCAAACCATCTTTTTCCCGGAGCCGGCGGCTTGAAGGCAATTTTCATTGACCCGGTTACCTCTGTCATCTCAGGCGAGCCGAAACTGCAGCCTGCCTGTTTCACTAATTATAATTATAAATGCCAGAAATTCCATCGGCAGAAACGGCCCCCCGGGCTGACCGGGGAACTGAACCGCCGCCCGGAGCTTATTCCGTCTTTAATTTCCGGCCGCATCTGAAGTAAAATAGGCGAGCAGGAGGCCATATGAAAAATCGAGTTCTCTGGATACTGCTGATAATTTTTTTCTTTATGTTGATTATCGCTCTCGCCTTTTCCTATTTCTTCTATAAAATCGGTCCCAAAGAAGCGGCCGTTGCCTCAAACTCTTACCTGGAAATAAAGCTGGAAGGAAGGCTCGACGATTATTCATCTTCCATTCCCTTTATGGAATTCTTCCCGGAAAGAACCATCTCCCTCTATGACACCTGGATGAACCTGCGCAAAGCCGCCCGGGACCCCAGGATTAAAGCCGTGGTCATAAAATTCGGGATGCTGGAAGCCGACTGGGCCAAGATGGAAGAGTTGCGGCAATCGGTCCTGACTTTCCGGGAATCGGGCAAGCCGGTGATCGCCTATTTCGAAGAATTGCCCGAGGCTGACAAGGAATATTACCTGGCCACCGCCTGCGACCGGATCGTCCTTCATCCTCTGGGCTGGCTGGGAATAAACGGCCTGGCCGCCTATGTTCCTTTTTTCAAGGGAACCCTGGACCGTCTGGGGATAAAAGCCGAGTTCGAACATATTGAGGAATACAAAACGGCTTACAATCAGTTTACCGAGACCGGTTTCACCCCGGCTCATCGGGAGATGCTGCAATCGATATATGAAGATATCTTCAACTATTATCTGAAAGAAATAGCCGCCGCCCGCCGCAAGACTCCGGAAGAAATGCGGCAGCTGATTGATAAGGGCTACTTCCAGGGCAACCAGGCAGTCGCCAGCGGGCTGGTGGACGAGCTGGCCTACGAAGACCAGCTTTTCCAGAAGATTGGCCTGGAAAAATTCAAGGAACTATCACGCCTCAGCAATGAAAAATACGCCAGCGTCAGGCCGGAAGGACTGGGATTGAATCGGGGAAGAAAGGTCGGCCTGATTTTCGCCGGCGGGACCATCCTCAGCGGCTCGGCCGAGCAGATTGTCCTGGGCAGCGAGACTTTCAGCCGCTGGTTGAGGGCCGCCGTCAAGGACGAATCGATCGAGGCCATAATCGTCCGGGTGGACAGCCCCGGCGGGTCGGCGGTCGGCTCCGACATCATCTGGCATGAGCTGGTCAAAGCCAGAAGCGAGAAACCGGTCGTCATTTCCATGTCCGGCCTGGCCGGGTCCGGCGGCTACTGGCTTTCCCTCGGCGGGCACCGGATAATCGCTCAGCCCCAGACTCTGACCGGCTCCATCGGGGTAATCGCCGGCAAGTTCAGCTTTGAAGGTCTGATGCAGAAACTGGGCCTGACCGTCGACAGGCTGGTCATAGGCAAAAACGCCGACGCCTTTTCACTCTACCGCAGCTTCACTCCCGAAGAAAAAAAGATCCTGAGGGATGAAATAGGCTATATTTATGAACAATTCCTGGAGCGGGTGGCCACCGCCCGTAATCTGCCTCTGGAAGAGGTGGAACGCCTCGGCCGGGGTCGGGTCTGGACCGGACGCCAGGCCAGAGAATTAAAATTGGTCGACGACCTCGGGGGTCTTGCCCGGGCGATGGAGGCAGCCCGGGAGCTGGCCGGGATGACTCCGGAAACCGAACTCCGGCTGGTAGTCTGGCCGGCCAGACGCAGTTTGTGGGATATCATCCTCGGCAGAAAAACAGAATTGACCCGGGCCGAATCGACGGTCGAGCTTCTGTCACGGGCCAGAAAAACCCTGGAAATTTATTCCCGGGCCAGGGTCTGGGCTCTGATGCCTTTCTGGGTATATTAAGTTCAGCTCTGTCCCGAAAATGGGGCCAGGGATGAGTCTTATTTTTTCTCCCTGACTATGACTTTTTCGTCCGGTTTTATAAGCCAGAGTTTTTCTCTGGCTTCTTTCTCCAGGGCAGCCGGATTTTTCTCCAGTTCTTTGATTTCCGCTTCCAGTTTTTCCTTCTGGGCCGTCAGGTCCTGGATCTGAGCCTGTAGCTCCTGGTATCTTCTCCTGGATTTCTGGATGTCAAGAAAACCCTTTTTCCCGAAAAAAGTGGTGAACAGCGTGGCCAGCAGGAATATGGCCACCAGCAGATAAAAGAATTTTTTTCTGGTCGAAGTCTGACCGGCAGTCCTGCCCTTTTCCATCACAGCAGCTCCAGTCCGGCCCGGAGCAGAGCCCGGGCTTCTTTCTCGTTTCCGGCCTCGGCATAACACCTGATGAGCGGTTCGGTCCCGGAAAACCTGAGAATCAACCAGCGGTCGTCGTCGAAATCGAGCTTCAGACCGTCCATGGTCTCGACCGACTGCACCACCCTCTTGCCCAGGCGGTCAGGAGGATTCTTGATCAGCGCTTCCAGCTTGCCGGCCCTGTCGGGCGTGAGCTTTACATTCTGCCGGGCACCAACCATCAAGCCGTATTTCTTGAAAAGCTGGGCCAGAAGCTGAGACAGGCTCAAGCCGCAAACGGCCAGCATCTCCGCCACCAGCAGCCCGGCAAAAATGCCGTCTTTTTCCGGCAGGTGGTCCCGAACCGCCAGGCAGGCGCTCTCCTCCCCGCCGAATATGATTTTATTCTGCAGAAACAGGTCGGCCATGTACTTGAAACCGACCGGCGTTCGGTAGAGAGGCACATCATAGTGTCTGGCAATCCGGTCTATCAGGTGGGTGGTGGTCACCGACCTGGCCACTCCCCCGCGCCAGCCTTTCACCGCCAGCAGGTATTCGAGGAGCAAAGCCAGGATATAATTAGGAATGACCACTTCTCCTTTCTCGTTCACCACGCCGAATCGGTCTCCGTCGGCATCGGTGGCCAGGCCGAGAGCGCAGTTCTTATCCCTGACCAGCCGTTTCAGCTCGGTCAGATTGGTTTCGGTGCAGGAAGGAGAAATTCCGCCGAAGTAGGGGTCTATGTAGCCGTGAATCACCTCGATCGGAATCCCGTTCTCTTCCAGGATTTCATCCAGGTACTCCCGGCTGGTGCCGAACAACAGGTCGATGCCGACTTTGAGACCCGATTTTCTTATGGCCTCAAAGTCAATCTTATTCTGCAGGAATTCCAGGTAATCGTTCTGCAGGTCGACGCGGTGAATGTAGGACCGGTCAGGGTAATAATGCGGAGCCACGGTTTCCGGCCGGATCTTTTCAACTTCACTTTCAATCAGTTGGGTTACTTCGGGCAGAGCCGGAGCCCCGCTGGCCACATTGAACTTTAAGCCGTTGAATTCAGGCGGGTTGAAGGAAGCGGTGAAATTTATCCCGCCGGCATGCCGGCCGCGGATGATACGGTAGGCCAGAGCCTGCGACGGACAGTCGCGGTCAGCCAGGTAAACCTGAATCCTGTTCCTGGAAAGAAGAGCGGCCGCTTCGCCGGCAAACCTTTCTGACAGGAAGCGGGTATCGTAACCGATGACCAGCGACAGCTCTTTCCCCGGATACTGCTCCCGGAGGTAATTGGCAATGGCCTGCACCACCCGGCGGACATTGGAGAAGGTAAACTCCTCTCCCATTACCGCCCGCCAGCCAGAAGTGCCAAACCTGATCATGAGTCCTTTTTTTTATTAAACATCAACAAGAAATTATCACAAGAAAAAATTTATTTCAATGAACCGGACCGGCTGAAATCAGCATCGGACCCGACATTTTCCGTTCCGGGTCGGTTTCAAAAATTATGCCTGCGGCCTCGGGCTGAAAAATCGCCTCCGGCCGCCTGACTCATTTAAGACCGCCATCCGGCCGATAAAAAGCCGTCTCCCCGTTTTATTATGTTTTCCAACAGGAGGCGACCAAAACCGGCCCGACTTTAATTTACTGACGGCTCTTAGTATCATACCCTTGAAGTAAACCGATGTCGGAACAATCAAGAGTCCTGACTGGCGTGTCTCTGGTCTCGGCCCAGATTCTGGCTCTGGAATTGATTCTGACCCGGTTCTTCTCCGTTTCCCAGGGATATCATTACGCATTCTTGGTGGTTAGCCTGGCTTTCCTGGGATTCGGCGCCGGTTCCCTGTTTCTTTTTTCCGGGTCGCTCAAAAAATTTCTGAACGGAGCGGAAGCCCTGGGCTCGCTGGCTCTGGGTTTGAGCCTATCCGTTCTGCTGGTTTTTTTCCTGCTGAACCGTCTGCCCTTCAATCCGCTGGAGCTTCTCTGGAACCGGGCCCGGCTGGGAATCATGTTCATTCATTACTTGATACTGAGTATTCCTTTCCTGCTGGGCGGGCTGGCCATTTCCCTGGCCCTGACCCGGCTATCCGGCCTGGTTCACCGGGTCTACTTTGCCGACCTGGCGGGCGCGGCCGCCGGCCTGGTTCTTTCGGCGCTGAGTTTCCGTCTGGCCGGCGACCGGGGAGCAATCTGGCTGCTGGTTCTTCTGCCGCTGGCGGCTTCCTGGTTTTTTATCCCGGAGAAGGCCTTCCGCCCGGCCGGAAAAATCGCCCGGATCCTGGGAACAGGACTGATCATTTTGACCGTGGCTCTGGTCGGCCGGGAATTGGGTTTCAAGATCTCAGATTATAAATCCCTGCCTTTTTTTCTGAAGCCGAAAGGCGCCGCCCTGACCGCCACCCGCTGGGATGAGAAAGCCCGGCTCGACCTGTTTGAATCGCCGGCCGTCCGCTATGCCCCGGGGCTGAGTTTGAATTACCGCGGCCCGCTTCCGGAACAATCAGGAATTTCTCTGGAGGCCGAAAGAATTTACGCCCTGAACAAAAATATCGGTCCCGGTGGGCTGCCGGACTTCCTGGATTACCTGCCTCTCTGGCCGGCTTTTGGCTTCAATCCCGGCGGTCGCTTCCTGCTGCTGAATCCGGTCGGCGACCTGGAATTGTTGTTGAGCCTGAAAGCGGAAGCGGCCGAGATTACAGTCTTCGAAGAAAACAACCTGCTCCGGGAGGTGCACCTGGAGCACCTGAACCGGTTAATCGGAACGAGGGGCTCAGAGACACTGCTTGACCTCAGAACGGTAGAGGCCAGGTCCGGATTGAGTTATGAAAAGAAAAGAGGCAAACAATTCGACCTGATCGTTTATTTCCTCCCCGACCTGCCCGGCAGTTACAGCACGGGCTTCTTCGGCCCGGGAGAAGACTACCTGCTGACCCGCCAGGCGGTTGACCTGGTGTTTGAGCTTCTGTCTCCCCGGGGCCTGGTGACCGCTCTTTTCTATTTCCTGCCGCCTCCTCGCCAGGAATTGCGTTTCCTGGCGCTCTGGGTGGAAGGGCTCGAAAGGCACGGTCTTAAAGCCGAAAAACACATCCTCTTATTGAGGACCGTTGAAACCGTAACCCTGCTGATAAAAAAACAGGAATTTTCCGCCGAGGAAATCAGCCGTCTGGAAAAATTCGCCGTCGACCGTCTTTACGACCTGACCGTTCCGGGCGCGGCCGCCGGCCCCGGCCAGAGACCTTCAATTGAAACCGACCTTCCAGCCTGGGAAGACCTGGTCGGCAGACTTTTCGACCGGGAGAAACGACAGGCTCTTTACAGCAATTATCTGTTCGACATCAGGCCGCCGGAGGACAACCGGCCTTTTTTCCGCGATTTCATGAAATGGAAACGCTGGCCTGATATCAGAAAATTTTTCAACCGGAGCGTCTATCCGCTGTTTGTCGGCAAATACCTGCTGATCTTTCTTCTGATTCAATCTTTAAGCATCGGTCTGGTGGTTATTATTTTTCCCCTTTTGAGGTTTGCCCGCAGCCGGCTTAAGACAGTCCCCCGTAAAGCCCTGGCCTGGGGCTACTTTGCCAGCCTGGGCGCCGGTTACATGCTGGTGGAGATCACCCTTTTCCATAAATTCATACTGCTTATCGGTCATCCGACCTATTCCCTGAGCGCGGTTCTGTTTTTCCTGCTCGGAGCTTCCGGAGCCGGCAGTCTGAGCCTGGCCGCTCTGAGCCGGAAAATTGGCAAGACAGGGCTGGTGGCCTGGCCCCTGCTGTGCTTCCTGGCCATAATCCTGGAAATCGCCGCCCTGCACCTGGCGGGTGATTTTTTCCTCGGCCTCGGTCAAGCCTGGCGCCTGTTTCTCTGTTTTCTTCTGGTTTTCCCGCTCGGCTTCTGTCTCGGAATTCCCTTCCCGGCCGGATTAAATCATTTCCAATCCGGGTCTCCGCTGATGATACCGTTTGCTTTTGCGGCCAATGCTTTCTTAAGCCTGCTGGCTTCAGTCTGGGGGCTGGTCCAGGCCCAGCTGTGGGGATACCGGTCGGTGCTGACCGTCTCGGCCGGCTGCTATCTGTTAGCGTTTCTTTTTTTCTATCTCGCCTATCATCGGGACAAAGCGCACGTCGAGTAGCTGTTTAACCACCGGCCGGCCGGCGGTTTTCCGAACCAGGGTCAGCGTCTGGAAGAAGACGGTGCTGCCCACCGGAATGACCAGCCTTCCCCCTTCTTTCAGTTGTTGAAAAAGCGGGGGCGGAATATGGTTGGCGGCGCAGGTGACCAGAATGGCATCAAACGGAGCTTCTTCCGGCCAGCCGAAATAACCGTCCGAGCAGCGAACCCTCACCCCGTCATAATGCCATTGCTTCAAGACCCCGGAAGCCCGCTCGGCCAGGGTCTCCCTGATTTCTATCGAAAAAACCCTGTCGGTCAGCCGGCTCAGAACGGCTGCCTGGTAACCGGACCCGGTGCCGATTTCCAGCACTTTATCGCCGGGCTTGACTTCGGCTGCCGCCGTCATCAGAGCCACAATATAAGGCTGGGAAATCGTCTGCCCCTCGCCGATGGGCAGCGGGTAATCCTCATAAGCATCCCGGCGGTATTCCTCGGGAACAAAAAGGTGGCGGGGAACGGCCAGCAAGGCCTCGAGCAACTTCTCATCCTTAAGGCCGCGGGCCTGGATCTGGTATCTGACCATCTGTTCCCGCTTTTTCTGGAAAAAGGACTCGTCTTTATCCTGAATGGCCTGCGGCATGAGCCAGGACAGGCAGAATAGCAGCGTCACCCAAAGGCCCGGGAATATTTTTTGCCTCCCCATATTATTATTTTAACGCAGATGCATTTGATGTGCCAGAAAATGATATCACCCCTTAAGGGTAAGGAAACCATCTAAAATTCACCTCCTGATTAGCCAGCAGCGGTGATTGACCGGATTCCAGACTATTTTTAGGCTCTGGAACAGGCAGGAAAGGGCAGAAACTAACTGTGAGAAAAAATATTTGACATGGAGAAAATTTTTTGATAATTGATAAGCAAGCATGCAAGGAACTGAACTCCTTAATGGAAAGAAGGCAATTTATCCCGGTTCGTTTGATCCCATTACCAACGGACATGTCGATATTATTCAAAGGGGAAAGAAGATTTTCGACAAAATAATTGTGGGCGTTCTCGACAATCCCAAAAAGCTGCCCCTGTTTTCCGCGGAGGAGCGGGTGGAACTGATAAGGAAAACTTTTGCCGGCGATGGGGCCGTGGAGGTCAAGACCTTCAGCGGCCTGCTGGTGGAGTTCGCCCGCCAGAACCAGGCAGATGCCGTAATCAGGGGCTTGAGAGCCATCTCCGATTTTGAATACGAGTTCCAGATGGCCCTGATGAACCGCAAGTTATGGAGTGAAATCGAAACCCTGTTCATGATGCCCAGCCTGAAGTACTCTTTTCTCAGCTCCAACCTGGTCAAGGAAGTTTTCCAGCTCGGAGGCTGCATTAAGGACCTGGTTCCGCCGGTGGTGGAAGAGGCCCTTAAGAATAAATTTATGAATCTCAACAAATAAGGCGGTAAAAATGTTCGGTTTAGCCAAGGAAAAGAGTGTGGTCGGGCTCGACATCGGGTCCTACTCAGTCAAGGCAGTCGAATTGAAAATCAAGGAAAAGGGAGAGGCCACCCATTACGAAGTCCAGAAAATCGGCTACGAACCCCTGCCCCATGATGCCATCGTAGAAGGCACCATCATCGATTCCACCGCGGTCAGCGAAACCATCAAGCTGCTGTTCGAAAACGCCAAAATCAACACCCGCGAGGTAGCCATTTCTGTTTCCGGGAACTCAGTCATCATCAAGAAAATCTCCCTGCCGGCCATGGACCCGCAGGAGCTGGCCGAGTCCATTACCTGGGAAGCCAAGCACAACATTCCCTACAACTACGAAGAAACCAACGTTGACTACCATGTGGTCAAGTCCCCCAGAAGCGCTGAAGGCACGGTTGATATCCTGCTGGTGGCAGCCAAAAAGGATAAAATCGCCAATTACAGCAACGCCGTCAGCATTGCCCGCAAAAACCTGGTGGCCATCGAAGTTGACATCTTCTCCCTTGTCAACGCCTTCGAGGTCAATTACCCGGAAATTTTCAAAGAGAAGACCGTGGCCCTGATCAACATGGGGGCAAACATCACCAACGTCGGGATTGTGGAACACGGCGTGCCCCAGTTGTTCCGAGACCTGTCTCTGGGCGGCTATTTCTTTACCGAGAACATCCGTAAGGAGTTGAACGTCTCTTTTGAAGAAGCCGAGGCCGCCCTCAAAGGCATTCCCGGCAAGAACATCAACGCCGACCAGTTTGCTTCGGTTCTGACCATGAACATCAGGGACCTGCTGGATGAGATGGAAAAAACCTTTTCTTTTTATGAAGCCGGAGAAAAAAGAGAGCGCCGCATCGAGCAGATCTTCCTGAGCGGCGGCCTGGCCCTGATCCCCAACATGGTCAGCGCCTTCGAGCTCAAGTTCCGGATCAAAACCGAGCTGCTCAATCCTTTCAGGTCGATTAAGTTCGATGAAAAGAAATTCGAGTCTATCTATTTTAACGAAATGGCCCCTGTCTTTGGGGTGGCCGTTGGACTTTCAACGAGAAAGGCAGAGAAGTGAGCCATGATCAGGATTAACTTATTAAAACCGGAAGCCAAAGAAGCCAGGGAACCTGTCCGGCCGGGTTTGCCCAGGGTACCCAAGGAAAGGAAAAGAGCCAGTTTGGGCACGATCATCTTTCTGCTGTTGCTGGTCAGCCTGGCCGGCTATTACTTTTATCAGCACTGGCAGATTCAGAAAGAAAAAGAGCTGATTGCCCAGGCCCAGCAAGAAAAGAACCAGCTGCAGTACGTGGTGGCCAAACTGGAAGAGGTTAAATTGCAGAAAGCCAACCTGGAGATGAAGATCAACCTGATCAGACAGCTGAAAGCCAATCAGGACATCGCCGTCAGGATCATGGATGAAATTAACCGCCGGATACCCGATTACGTCTGGCTGAAAGACGCCAGCTTCGACGGACAGACCATGAAGATCAAGGGCGAAGCCATTTCCAACAACCTGATTGCCGATTTCATAACCAACCTGCAGCGGAGCGAAACCTTCGGTCAGGTCAACCTGATCGTCTCAACTCAGAAGACCCAGGGGGGTGTCGTCTACCTGGAATTTGACATGACCGTCCCGGTGAAAAAACCCCAGGTCGAACAGCCTCAACCGGCCAAACCCAAACCCACTCCCCAGGCCACAAGAAGGAGATAGCCATGAGAAATTGGCCCTGGTATGGATACTTAATTCTGGCGGTGGTCATCTTCGCCCTGGCCTTCTTATTCTACTTTAAGCCCAGAAATGAGGAGATTCAGTCTCTCCGACAGCAAAGGGAAAAGCTGGAAAAAGAAGTCCAGGTGTTGAAGGAAAAGAAAAAAGAACTGGATAAAATCGAGGCCGAATTGGTGGTGTTAAACGCCACCCTCAAAGACCTGGAACAGATTATTCCCCAGCAGAAAGAAATCGCCGAAATACTGAGACGCATCCAGCAACTGGCCTACGATTCCCGGCTGAACGTGCTCAAGTTCCAGCCCCGGGGTGAAATCAAGAAAGACTTTTATGCCGAATGGCCAATCAACATCGAAGTCTCCGGAACCTACCACAACCTGGGGATTTTCTTCGATAAGTTGAGCAACTTCGCCCGGCTGTTCAACGTCAACAACTTCAGCATCAGCGCCCTTAACAACCAGACTGACACCCTGACCATCGGCGCCAAGTTCGTCACCACCACTTATTATTTTCTGGAAGAACAGCCTCAACCGGCCAAGACCGCGGCCGGCCAGAAACCTCAGGGGAAATAACATGAGAAAGATAAGCATTCTGGCACTGGCTATTCTGGTAGCGGGGATTTACGGGTGGCTGACTCCGGCTTACGGCCAGGAGACCCAGCAGACCGGGCAGCAGGAGACGATAATCTCCCCCCAGCAGGCCCTGAGCACTCTTCCGCCCCGCGCTTCCTATAATCCAGGCGGACGCCGCGACCCGTTCAAGGACCTGATAGGCAAGGGAAAGAGCGGGGGAAAAGCGACTGTGGCCGAAGGGCAATTGACAATAGAAAATGCCGCCCTGGTGGGCATCGTCAAGACTGCCAAGAGCTTCGTGGCCATAGTTTCTGGACCTCAGGAGTTCCCCTACTTTCTTAAAATCGGAGATAGGCTGGCCGACGGCTATGTCTACTCCATCAGCGAGTCTAAAGTGGTCTTCCGCAAGACCCACGAAAGGGGCATCCCGTTGATGAGGCCCAGAGACGTTGTAAAAGAAATCAATCCGGAGGAGCTTTAACATGAAAAGGAAAGTTTGTTGGCTTATTCTGGCAGCGATAAATCTAATACTGGTCTCAGCTTTCCTGGTCCAGGCTGCCGAGCTGAGGAAGATTGAAGTCAAGCCGGGCTTGCTATCAACCAGAGTCATCCTGATCGCCGATAGCCCGGTTCAGGTAAAGGGGCTGAGCTACATTTCCGAGACTCCCCCGGTGCTATCGATGGAGCTGGTCAAAGCCAGGCCGGTTGAGCTCCCGGCCACCATGGAACCCGGCAGCCGCCTGATAAAAAACATACGGGTGGAACCGCTCGGGGAAAACCTCAGAATCCAGATGCAATTAAAGGATAAAGTGCCCTTCCGCCTGCTGTATGAGGACGGCAGAACAGCCCTGGAATTCAATGAATTTTTAAGGGCCTCTTCCTATCAGATTGACCCGGCCATGTCTTCTCTGATCAAGCCTGAAAATCAGGTTAGTTTCGCCGACCTGAATGTGAAGAGCGAAGCCGACAAGGTCAGCTTTCTGATCGGCCTGACCGGCGAGGCTCCGCTTCAGGCCTTTGCCCTGGAAAATCCCAGCCGGCTGGTGGTGGACCTGCTCAACACCAACTTTCCAAAGTCCAGCCAGGCCTACCAGGTTGGCCGGGCCAACGTGGAAAAGGTCAGGGTAGCCCAGTTCAAAACCGGAGATCCCTGCCCCATCACCAGGCTGGTTTTTGACCTGAAGGATGCCGGCTGGTATTCTCTCGATTCGACGCCCCGCGGCCTGCAGATTTCATTTTATTCGCCTGAATCGGTGGTGGTGGCCGAACAAGCTGCGGAGCCGGCCGGGAAAACCGAACCGATTAAAACCTCTCTGGCCAATGCCATGCCCGTTCCTGAAGACCAGACCAAAAAGAAACCGGCCATAAAGGTTGAGGAAAAATCTGAAATCACGCCGACAAAAATCGAACCGGTAGCGGCTGAAACCAGGGCCGAGCCCGAACCGAAAGCCGCCAAACCCCAGGCCCAGGAAAAAGATCAGTTCAAACCCAGGATCATTCAGGCAACCGAAGATAAGTATTCGGGAGAATTGATCAGCCTGAAATTCAAAGATGCCGACCTGCGCGACGTGGTGCTGTTCCTGGCCGACTTTGCCGGCCTGAACGTTATTTTTGACCCCGAAGTCAGAGGCAACGTTACCTGCAACCTGCAGGAAGTCCCCTGGGACCAGGCTCTGGAAATAGTTTTACGTCAGAACAGGATGGGCAAAGTTATCGAGGGCAACGTTCTGCGCATCGCTCCCATGACCACTCTGTCCCGGGAAGACGAGGATTTGAGAAGGCTCAAGGAGAGCAAAGAGCTGGCCGGACCCATCCAGGTCAAAACCATCACCCTGTCTTACTCCAAGGCCAGGGATGTGCAGAGCCTGCTCAAGAGCCGGCTGTCCAAGAGCGGCGAAATAGTCATCGACGAGAGAACCAACACCCTGATCATTAGCGAAGTCCGCGACCGGATGGAACTGCTGGACAAACTGATCTCAGTTCTGGACACTCCCACCCCGCAGGTTTCCATAGAAGCCAGAATCGTCGAAGCCACCTCCACCTTTATCCGTAACCTGGGCATTCAGTGGGGATATAAGGGTGTAATCGACCCCTTCTACGGCAATCAAACGGCCATCTCCTTCCCCAATAAAATCCTGGCCGACGGAGCCATGATTCCTCAGGGGATAGTGACCAAAGGTATCGGAGGCCCGCTGGGCGGTTATGCCATCAACCTGCCGGCCCCGGCCTTTAACACCGCCGTGGGTTTCTCCTTCGCCAACGTCCTCGACACCTTCAGACTGGACGTGGCCCTGTCGGCGCTGGAGACCTCGGGCAACGGCCGGATCATCTCTTCGCCCAAGGTGACCACCCAGAACAACCAGGCGGCCGAAATCGTCCAGGGTCGTCAGATTCCCGTCCAGACCGTGGCCAACTTCACCGTCACCACCCGGTATGTCAACGCCGCCCTGGAATTGCGGGCCACTCCCCAGATCACGGCTGAAGGCACCATCATCATGAACATCGAAATCCAGAACAACGCAGCCGATTTCGCCAACCTGGTCAACGGCATCCCGCCCATCACCACCCAGAGCGCCAAGACTACGGTCATGGTCCCCGACGGTGGAACCACGGTAATCGGAGGAATCTATCGGACAGAAGATTCGATCACCAGAGAACGCGTTCCTTACCTGCACAGTATCCCTGTCCTGGGAACTCTGTTCAGGTCTTTTGCCCGGACCAAACAGAACAGGGAACTGTTGATATTTATAACTCCAAGGATAATCAAATAAGCGAGAGGAGAAGGAAGCAATGAAGAACATTACATCCGGTCTTAAAATAATATCGGTCCTGATTCTGAGCCTGGCGTTGTTCTCCTGCAATCCGGTCGAAAGAGATACCAATTCCGGAAGCTTTCTCATAATCGAAAACATCATCGGCAAGGATAACCAGGGAAATGATTCCAGCGTGGTCTTTTCCGACGTCATCACCAACGGCGTGGTCTATTCTGATTTTGTGACTCTAAGCGTGCGTGCAGCCACGCTGGACCCCAACCCGGTTATGGGCGTCTCCCAGTACAGCGATGTCATGATTACCAACTATATAGTCACTTACATCAGAAGCGACGGGGCCACCGGCGAAGGAACTGACGTGCCCTATCATTTTGAGGGAACTCTGTCGACCCTGGTCCCGGTCGGCTCGACGGTAAGCATTCCCTTGCTGATTGTCAGGGATGTGGCCAAGACCCAGCCTCCTCTCAGCGCCCTGGTCGGAAATCCCACCGGCATGCTGGAATGCACGGCCAGGATTGAATTAATCGGCCACGACTTAAGAAACAGGCGCGTCACTCAGATCGGACAGATTTCAGTTCGTTTTGCCGATTATATCGACCAGCAGTAGAGTTAATCGGGATCGGTTGGCCGCCTCCGGTTAAGACCGGAGTCTAACCCTAAGGCGGAGAGAAGGTTTTTCCATCCGGAAGCTCTTCAGGTAAGACAAAAGCGTTCTGACCCGGGACTCGTCTGTTAGCCTGACCATTAATTTTATTTCCCGCTGTTCCTTTCGCCAGGTCTTCCTGGATATCTTCGGACCCAGAATCTCCAGCCCAGGAAAATCTTTTTCCAGCTGTTCCAGCAGAAGCCGGGAGCTGCGACCGGAGCTTCGGAGCGACCGACTGTCCAGACCGATCTCAAGCAAGAAACTGAACGGGGGGTAATTCAGCAACCGCCGGAACTCTATTTCCCTCTCAAAGAAGCCTTGATAATCTCCCGACACAGCCTGAACGACCGGCTCGGGAGGAGGTCCGGCGGTTATCACCGCCACTCGGGAGTCCCGGTCGTTACTGACCAGCTCCAGCCCGGCCTGCACCAGAGCTAAAGTCCGTTCGGCCGCCTGAAAATCCGGCCGGTTCAGGTTGTTCTCCGGGTTTACCAGAACGAGAAGCGAGAAATGTCGGCGCGGCAACCGGCGCAGAGCATACTCGGTACCGACCACCAGCCGGCTCCGGCCCGACTTTATTCTTCTCACGCTATTTTCGGCAACCTTGTCTCCCGCCCCCTCTTCCAGAACTTCCACCGGATATCCCGGGAAGGCCTCCTGCAGCTGTTCTTTCAAGAACTGACTGCCGCGAATTCGGCCCGGTTTGAGTTTTTGGCGACAGACCGGGCACTCCCCGGGAACCGGAGATTCCAGGCCGCAGTAACCGCAGCTCAGCTCTTCCTCTTTCTTCTTCAGGTTGAGAGCAATCCGGCACTGAGGGCAGCGGGCCACGTAGCCGCAGCCCGGACAGTAAAGATAGCCGGCATATCCCTTGCGGTTAACCAGGAAAAAAACCCCTTTCCCGGCTTCCAGGCAAGATGCTATTTCTGCCCTGAGTTCACCTTTCAGGATTTTAACAATATCTTGCTGGTAAAAACAGGCCCCGGGCTCTGCTTCCGGCCGGCCCAGGTCTATCAAGGAGTCTGCCTGACGATGCCGATAGTACTGGCTGACCCGCGGGCAGGAGGAAGCGAAAATCAACAGGCTCTTTTCCAGCCCGGCTCTGACCATGGCCGCTTCCCTGAGGTCAAAAGAAGCTCCGTCGGACTGGTAATAAAGGTCATCCTGTTCCTCGTCCACGACCAGCAACGACAACGGCCGCACAGGCAGGAAAAGAGCCGACCTGGTCCCGAAGATAATCCTGGCTCGCCCCAAGACTGCCTGATTCCAGGCCTCGTTCCGGACTCTTTCCGGAAGCTGGCTGTGCCAGGTTGCCGCCCGGGCGCCGAATTCCTTGACCAGAGGCTGCCATTTCCCCAGCCCCTGGATGTCCGGCACCAGAAACAGCGCATATCCATAATGCCCGGCCGTGTATTCCATTATTCTCTTCAGGAATTCCAGCCTTCGTTCCAGACTGCCGTGAAGAAGGAAAGCCCCGCCCTGCCCGGATTCCAGCCTGGCCAGCAGGCTCTGGCCGCTTTCCGGCAGCCCTTCCGGCCGGACCGGCAGCCTCAGCTGACGGAAATTATCGGGAGCGACTGCGCGCGGGGTCTTTTTCCTGATCGTTTTTTCCCTTACTTCCAGCAAGCCTTCCTGGCTCAGGCTTCTCAGGTAAGAATTGATTTCCCGGAGTTTCAGCTTCCTTCTTATATAAACCGGACTTAGCTGGCGGTCGACCAGCAGGCTCAGAATCTGGCCCCGCCGGCCTTTGAGCCGGCCGGAAACGAGCTCCTTTAAGCCTTTTTCGGTTATGGTCAGCCTGACTCTGGGCTTATCTCTCACGGCGGGAGGTTCAGCCATTTCCAGAAACAGTCCGGGGGCAGTCAGACTTCGTTCCGAAAGTTCCAGGGCAAATTTCAGGATGAACTCCGGCAATCCGGGAGAATCCTCGGGACAGGCGATAATATTTTTAACTTCGAATTCAGGTTCCCGGGACAGTTCCTCTATGGTCAGCACATATCCGGCCAGCCTCCTCGAACCCAGCGGGGCGATGACTCTGGACCCGACCCGCACTTTCCCGGCCAGGTCAGACGGCAGCCGGTAAAGGAAAGTCTGAAAGACCGGCAGCGGAAACAGGATCTGACAGTAGCTGGACATCAGGATTTTAGCAGCTGGAGGACCTTTTTCATGTCCTCCCAGACCATCTTCTTTATCTCTTTGTTGCCCTCGTTCCGGACCAGGTACGAAGGATGGAAGGTGGGCATAACCGGGATGCCCTGGAATTCTCCGAACTGCCCGCGGAGTTCGGACATGCTTTTCGAGCTCGGAAGCAGAAAATCGGTGGCCACCTTTCCCAGAGCGACGATAACCCGGGGTTTGATCAATTCGATCTGCCGGAGCAGATAGGGCGAACAGGCTTTAATCTCGTCGGGCCTGGGAGTGCGGTTTTCAGGAGGACGGCACTTGACGACGTTGGCGATATAGACCTCTTCGCGGCTGAAACCCATGGCCTGAATGATTTTGGTCAGAAGCTGTCCGGCCCGACCCACGAACGGACGTCCCTGCAGGTCTTCGTCGCGGCCCGGAGCTTCGCCCACAAACATTAAACTGGCCTGACGATGGCCCTCTCCGGGCACGGCCTGAGTTCTACCCTTAAAAAGGGGGCAGGCCTGACAGGACATAATCCTGCGGACCAGGCGTTCCCACTCTTCCCGGTCGCCGGCCGCCGGCCCGCCGGAAAAACCTCCTGGAATCAGCAACCCGGCCCCGGCTTCGGTCTCCCGCTTCCTGCCGTCCGTTTTCCTGGGACTGACCAGAAATTCAACCCCCAGGTCGCGGTAAAACTCCAGCCGGGCTTGAAGCTGCCCCAGCCTTTCAACTCTTTCCTTTTCGTTCATTGAGCAGAACCTCGATTTCAGCCATTATTTCCTGGCTAATTTTTCTTTTGCTGGCCAGGGGAATTTTTCTGAAGCGGCCGTCGGGCCAGTATAGCGTCACCTCATTATCGTCGCTGCCGAATCCGACCTCGGACCGGGAAACGTCATTGCCGACCATCAGGTCCAATTTCTTGCGCTTCATTTTTTCCAGGGCTTTCGTTTCCAGCCGGCTGGTTTCGGCGGCAAACCCCACCAGCAACTGCCGCCGTTTCTGCCGTCCCAGTTCCTCCAGGATGTCGGGCGTGGATTCTATATCCAGCGTCCCGGCGAGTTCGGATTTCGGGACTTTATCCGACAGAGTCTTTTTGAACCGGAAATCGGCCACGGCCGCAGCCATCAGAACGACGTCGGCCCGGGCATAATGTTTTTCGACCGCTGCTCTCATCTCTTCGGCCGTCTGCACCTTCTCCAGATAAATTCCGGACGGAACTTCCAGGCTGGTCGGTCCGGAAACCAGGATAACCTCCGCGCCCAGCTGCCAGGCTTCCCGGGCCAGTTCATAGCCCATTTTTCCCGAAGAAGGATTGCTGACAAAACGAACCGGGTCGAGGAATTCCCGGGTGGGACCGGCAGTGATCAGAAACACCTTATTCCGGAAGGGCTCCCGGCTCTTTATCAGCCTGAGTCCATGGTGAACAATGGATTCGGGAGAGGCCAGTCGGCCGGGGCCCTTTTTGCCGCAGGCCAGGTAGCCGGTATCCGGCTCCACAAATTCCACCCCCAGAGTCTTCAGTTTTCTTATGTTTTCCTGAGTCTGAGGATGAAGATACATGGCTTCATTCATGGCCGGAGCCACCAGCACCGGGCACCTGACCGCCAGGTAAAAGGTCGACAGAAAATCGTCAGCCACACCCGAAGCCAGCTTGCCGATGATGTTGGCCGTGGCCGGGGCGACGAGTAGCAGCGAGATTTCATCCACCAGCGAAATGTGTTCGATCGGTCTCTGCCGGTCATCGAATAGTTCAACGATGGTCCTTTCGCCGGTCAGGGAGGTGAAAAGGTAGGGATTGATGAAGCGAGTGGCCTTTTCAGTCATGATCACCCGAACTCCGAGACCTTCCGACTGAAACAGCCTGATGATCTCGCAAGCTTTATAGATGCTTATGGAAGAACAAACGCCAAGGGCAATTTTTTTCATGGTTCCGCCTTTCCCCGGTCAGGGCCAGGACTTGAAACTTTTCAGTATTTCTTTGAATTCCTTCTGCCGTTGCTGGAACAGACAGCGGTCAGCCAGGATAACGGCCTTCAGCTCGTCCAGGGCTTGATTGAGGTCGCCGTTTATCACCAGGTAGTCGAAGATCGCCGATTCCAGGATTTCGCGGCGGGCATTCTTCAGGCGCAGGGCCACCGCCTCGGGCGACTCGGTCTTTCTCTGTTTCAGTCTTCTTTCCAGCTCCGGATAGGAAGGGGGCACCACAAAAACAAACCGGGCCGCGGGCAATTTCATCTTGACCTGGTGGGCGCCCTGGACGTCGATGTCCAGAATCAAATCGCCCAGCCGACTCTTTTTATTCACTTCCTCCAGGGAAGTGCCGTAAAAAAAACCGTGCACTTCGGCCCATTCCAGAAAAGCGCCGCCGTTTTTCATTTTCTCGAATTCTTCCCGGACGATGAAATAATAATCCTGCCCTTCCACCTCGTCCGGTCTTCTGGGTCTGGTGGTATGGGAGACGGAAAACTGAAGACCCGGCAGCCGGGCCATCAAGGTCTTGATCAGGGTTGACTTGCCGCAACCTGACGGTCCGGAAATTACATATATCATCCTGACTGCCTCCCTTCTCCAGTCGATTTTAACTTTTTCCCCGTTCCTATTCCAGATTCTGAACCTGCTGGCGGATGCTCTCGATTTCGTTTTTAATCTTCAAGCAGCGCTTGATGATGCCCAGGTCTTGGGCCTTGGAATTCAGAGTGTTGGCTTCCCGGGAAAGCTCCTGAGCCAGAAAATCCAGGTTCTTGCCCACGGGCTCGCTCACCTCAGGCCTGATCAGCTGGCAGAAACCGCCCAGATGGCTCTTCAGCCGGTTGATTTCCTCGGCCAGGTCGAAACGCTGCATCAGGTAGGCCACCTCTTCCGACAGCCGTTCTTCCGACAGGTTGTTGTGGTTGAGGTCTTTCAGTTTCTTTTTTAGCTTGTTTTTCAACCTGCCGGGCTGGCGGCTGAAAATCTTTTCTATCTCCAGCAAAGATACTTTGATCTTAGTCAGATGGCGGTTCAGTTGCCGGGCTATTTCCCGGCCTTCCCGTTCCCGCTGGCTGACAATATCATCGACCGTGCTCTGGAAAGCTTCCAGGATGAAGCGCTTATCCTCCCGGCTCAACTCCTTCTGGTTGATTTTGACCAGCTGGGGCACCCGGAGCAACTGCTCCAGCGAAAGGTCAAAGGGCAGGCCGACCTTTCTGGACAGGCCTTTCATTTCGCCCACAATTTTTTCCAGCAGGGGTCGGTTGACCGAGAATTCCCAGGCCTCGGCCGAAAGGTAATTGAGTTCCAAGGCTACCTCCACCCGTCCCCGCAATATTTTTTTCTGGCAGGCGGCTCGCAACTCATTTTCCAGCTGGCCCAGGCCGTCTCCCTTGTAAACCCAATCGAAAAACCGGTGATTCAGAGTCTTGATGAATATCTTGACCCTGAGGCCGGGACCGACAAAATTTCTTTCCGCAAAACCGGTCATGCTGCGTATCATGAACGACTCTCCCTGTCGACGAATTCAACCCAGGCTGAACAATTTACGGGCAATTCCCAGAGCGTTGAGGGCCGAGCCGACTGTCAGGTTGTCGGCCGCCACCCATAACCAGAAACTTCCGGGAAGCGACTGGTCTTTTTTCAGATGGCCGATAAATATCTTCTCCTGGCTGGCCACCCTGACATTGGACACGGACCGGGCGGAACCGGCAGATTGAAAGTGAAAGACATCCCGGTTCTGGAAAGTTTTCTCCAGTTGCTCCAGCCCGGCCTCCTCGGCCAGTTCCAGGTAAACGGCCAGGCAATAAACATGAAAAACCGGAGCCTGAACGAGCGACAGACTGAAGTCAAAATCGGGACTCAGGACCTTTTTGACTTCCTGGATAATCTGTTTTTCGCTGGCCGTAAAGCCGTCCTGTCCGGCCTGCTCGACTTCCGGAAGAAAATTAAAGGCAATCTGGTCTCCGAAAATTTTATGACTCAGGCTGCTGCTGGAAAGCAGGGCATAACTCTGCTCGGCCAGCTCTTCTATTCCGGCATTGCCGTAAGCCGAGACCGGCTGTAAGACCACGGCCAGAACCTTCTTCAGGCGATAAGAATCCCGGACGGCAGCCAGCACCCGGCTCAGAAAAATGGTCACCGGGTGAGGGTTGGACACCAGATTGACTTCCCGGCCTTCCAGAATCAGGTCGTTTACTCCGGTCACCACCTGCGGCACCTCGGGCCGGTCGACAAAGCTTCCCTCCAGGTCGATGGCCTTGAAACCTTTTTCCCGGGCCAGCTGCCCGAATTTTCTGTTGGTCTCCCTGTCGGCCGCCAGAAACACCAGGTCCAGTCCTTCCAGGAGCTCCGGGTAAGGATGATGGATGACTTTCGGCTCGTCCCGAAATTCGGTCAGTTTACTGTATTCCTCAGCCACTTCCGGGTCGTAGAATTCCATCGATTTCAGGGGCAGTTTCCTGCCGCTCAGCAGGTTTTTGATTTCCTGGGCCCGGAGGGATTCGGTGCCGATCAGGGCTACCCGGAGTTGCCGCTCGGCTTTTTTACTCATGGCCGCCAGTCCGCTGCCTGTATTCCAGAATCATCCGGTACATTTCATCCTTGAGCTTTAATTTCTTTTTCTTGAGCATTTTCTCCTGCAGACGTTCTTCTTCGGTCAGGAAAGACTTGGAACGCAGCTGCTCCAGTGACTGTTCGCACTGCTGGTGTTCTCGATGAATTTTCCGGAAGTCTTCGTTATCTTTAAGGAGAATTTCTTTGATTTTTTCTTCGGTCATCAAGTTCTCCTTTTTTAGGATAACACAGGCGGTTTTCCTTTTCAATTTTAGCCCCCGGAGGCAGAACAGTCTGAAATTATGCGGAAGCAGTTGACTTTGCGGAGAGGCATTAATATACTATAAGACGATTTTTAGCTGACCTGGATGGCCAGGTAGCTCAGTCGGTAGAGCGAGGGACTGAAAATCCCTGCGTCGGCGGTTCGATTCCGTCCCTGGCCATTCTCCCCCACCCAGAAGGAGAGCCCTCCAGAGGACTGCTATAATATTTGTGAACTTTCAGGCCGGGGGCGTCGCCCGCTTTTCCCGTCTCAGAACCTGTAGGAAACCGAAACGCTGGGAACAATCAGGTGCATACGGTAAATTCCAGGCATGGCCTGGCCCAGGGTTCCGGCCAGAGCCAGTTCCTCGAAGCTAACCTCCCGTTTCTTGCCCGACAGGAACTCCAGCCCCCAGTTCAGCGACAGTCCCTTCCAGTCATACCCTATTCCGGCGTTGATAGACTGAAAATCAAAACTGGGCAGAAGGATGTTCATGGTGTAATCAGGAGCCGGAGAGGGGTCGGAATAATAGCCGGCCCTCAGGGAAAATTGCGGCGACAGCCGGTATTCCAGGCCGAAGCGAAGTTGCCAGCGGTCTTTCCAGTCCAGCCTGATGCTGTCATTTCCGGCCTCGGACATCATCAGGTTCCAGAACGGGTCCAGGTATTCGGTGTCAAGACTTTTCAGGCCCGACCAGCCCGTCCACTGGAGGTCGGCCGTCAACACCAGGTCTTCCAGCGGCTTCAGGGCCAGGCCGCCGCCGACAAACCAGGGCCAGCTGATATTTCTCTTGAGGTCGGAGCTGTCGGGATAACCGGCATAGCCCAGATAAATCATTTCGGCTCTGCCCTTAAACCGGACGGTGGAGGAGGTCTTGATGGTCAACCCGAGGCTCAGCCAGTCAGCCGGACGGGCCAGGGCTCCCAGGGTCAGGCCAAAACCCCAGCCGTGCAGGCTCTCTTCGTACTGGCCGAGGTCCATAGGCCCTTCTCCCATCTCCGCCTCTCCAGCCCACCTTTTCAGGCTGAACATCCCGTAATTGATGTTCAGGCTGGCTCCGAGGCTCAGCCGGTCATTTATTTCCCAGGCCAGGCTGGGGGAAATGGTAAACATTCCGATCTTGCTGGTCCAGTCGTAGGCCACCCCGGCCGTCATTTCCTGAAAATCTTCGCCCCGCCAGTTGGCTCCAAGCCCGGACGGAGTATAGATTCCGATGCCGGCGGTCAGGTTATCCGACAGCGGCCGGTAGTAAGCAACCAGAAAACCCAGGTAATGGGAAAGCTTGGTTTCGGCGTTGATGGACACATCGGGCGGTATGGCCACCTGATACTTGTTGACCGGAATGAGGTCGGTCAGGTAAGCGCCGAACAGCGGCTGCTTCAAAAAACCGGCCCCGGCCGGATTCCAGTAAACCAGGCTGAAATCATCGGCCAGGCCGATGAAGGCTCCGCCCATGGAGACGGCCCTGGTGCCCAGGCCGTTGAGGTTGAGGCCGTTGGCCAGCCCCTGGCCGGTCAGCAGAGAAAGAAACAGCATTCCGGCCGCCAGGATCATGGAAATTTTCTTTTTCATATCAATCTACTCCTCTCGCTCCGATTCTTATTGCTTGCGGAAAACGATCCGGCCCTGTTGGTCGACATCGATTTCCACCCTGTCGCCTTCCTTGAATTCCCCGGCCAGAATTTTCAAGGCCAGCGGGTTCTGGACTTCTTTCTGAATGGTTCGTTTGAGCGGCCTGGCTCCGTAAACCGGGTCATAACCCCGCTCGGCCAGAACCTCTCTGGCTCCGGGTTTGAGCACCAGGTCAATCTTTTTTTCCAGCAGTCTCTTCCGGAGCAATTCAATCTGCAGGTCGACAATTTTGAAAATGACATCCTTGCTGAGCGGCCGGAAGATGATGACCTCGTCTACCCGGTTCAGGAATTCCGGCTTGAAATGGCTTTCCAGGATTTTTCTGACTTCTTTTTCCATGGCCTCATAATCATGACTCAACTCTTTTATAACCTGGCTGCCGAGGTTGGAGGTCATGATGATCAGGGTGTTGCGGAAATCAACCGTGGTGCCTTTGCCGTCGGTCAGTCGCCCGTCATCCAGTATCTGCAACAGAATGTTAAAAACATCGGGGTGAGCCTTCTCCACTTCGTCCAGCAGGATAAGTGAGTAGGGCCGCCGCTTGACGGCCTCGGTCAACTGTCCGCCTTCTTCATAGCCGACGTAACCCGGAGGAGCCCCGATCAGCCTGGCCACCGTGTGTTTTTCCATATACTCCGACATGTCCAGTCTGACCATGGCTTTTTCGTCGTTGAACAAAAATTCAGCCAGGGCCCGGGCCAGCTCGGTCTTCCCCACCCCGGTCGGACCCAGAAAAAGAAAGGACCCTATCGGCCGGCTCGGCTCCTGCAGGCCGGCCCTGGCCCGGCGGACGGTGTCGGCCACGGCCCGGATAGCCTGTTCCTGGCCGATAACCCGCCGGGACAGCACTTCTTCCATTTTAAGCAGCCTTTCCAGGTCACCCTCCAGCATCTTGGAGACCGGAATGCCGGTCCAGCGGCTGACCACCTGGGCCACGTCTTCTTCATCCACCTCTTCCTTCAGCATCTTGCCTTTCTTCTGCAGCTCGCTCAGTTCGGCGGACAGCTTCTGGACCTGCTGGTCGATGGCGGTCAACCGGCCGTAGCGGATTTCGGCCACCTTCTCCAGGTCGCCCCGCCGTTCGGCGTTCTGTTCCTCGACTTTGAGGGCATCCCTCTGTTCCTTGAGGCGGCTGATCTGGTCGATGATGTCTTTTTCCCGTTTCCACTGCGTTTTCAGAATATGACTCTTCTCCTTTAATTCCGCCAGCTCTTTTTCTATTTTCTGCAGCCTGTCGGCTGAAGCCTGGTCTTTCTCTTTTTTCAGGGCCTGCTTTTCAATCTCCAGCTGGGTAATCCTTCTTTCCAGTTCATCGATTTCTTCCGGCAGGCTGTCGAGCTGAACCCGGATGCGGGAGGCCGCTTCATCGACCAGGTCAATAGCCTTATCCGGCAGAAAGCGGTTGCTGATATAACGGTTGGAAAGAACGGCCGCCGCCACCAGGGCTGAATCCTTTATTTTGACTCCGTGGTGGACCTCGTATTTTTCCTTGAGTCCGCGGAGTATGGAAATAGTCTCCTCGACCGAGGGCTCGCCCACCAACACCGGCTGGAACCTTCGTTCCAGGGCCGGGTCTTTCTCGATGTATTTCTTGTATTCGTTAAGGGTGGTGGCCCCAATACACCTCAGCTCACCCCGGGCCAGGGCCGGCTTCAGCATGTTGGAAGCGTCAACCGCTCCCTCGGCCGCGCCCGCTCCGACAATGGTGTGGAGCTCGTCAATGAAAAGAATGACGTTGCCTGATTCTTTTATTTCTTTCAGAACGGCTTTCAACCGGTCCTCGAATTCGCCGCGGTACTTGGTGCCGGCCAGCAGCGAACCCATGTCCAGGGCCAGAAGCCGCCGGTCCTTAAGCGATTGCGGAACGTCGCCGTTCACAATCCTCTGGGCCAGCCCCTCGGCGATAGCCGTTTTGCCGACTCCGGCTTCCCCGATCAGCACCGGGTTATTTTTGGTCCGGCGCGACAGCACCTGCACCACCCGCCGGATTTCCTCCTCCCGGCCGATAACCGGGTCTACCTTCCCCTGCCGGGCCAGGGCGGTCAGGTCCCGGGTGTATTTTTCCAGGGCCTGGTACTTGGATTCGGGCTCCGGGTCGGTTATTCTCTGGTTGCCGCGGATGGCCATCAGGGCCTTGAGGACATCTTCTTCCTGGACCCGGAAACGCTGCAACAGGCGCTGAAGGCCAAGATTCTTCAACCGCAGCATGGCCAGGAAAACATGTTCGGTCGACAGGTATTCATCTTTGAGTTTTTCAGCTTCCTTCCAGGCTTCGTTCATCACTTCGCGAAGTTCCCCGGACAGATAAATCTCTCCTCCTCCCTGAACCCTGGGCAAACGGGCCAGAGCTTTTTCCAGTTCCTGATTCAGTTCAGACGGGTTAACCTCCATCTTTTCCAGCAGGCTGCGAATGATGTTTTCTTCCTGGTTAAGAAAACTCCACAGCAGGTGCTCGGGTCGCAGTTCCTGATGGCCGAGCTCCTGGGCTCTGGCCTGGGCCTGCTGGAAGGCTTCCTGCAGCCTGACGGTCAATCTATCCCATCGCATCTTAAATTCCTCCTGCTACTATATCCGGATTCTCTTATAATCAATCCAATCTCGGAAAAAGACAACCCCGAGAAAATCAGGGTTGAAAGACTTTTATTAATATACCCCAGCCTGTCGACTTTGCCAAGAGTCCATCCGGTCGCCCGGCCCGGTCAGGCGACTCCTCTCCGGAAAACGGCAGCCGTCCTTTACCGGTTAAGACCTCGGCCGCCTTTGCTTTATCCTTATTTCATTTAGCTCTTGACAAGGGATTAAAAATAAATATTTTTTTCTCAAGGAGTTAATGATGGAAGAAATAGAAATTTCCAGCTGGGCTACTTTAGACGCTCTAAAAAAGGTTGCCGACGTCATCGACACCGTGGGCGACCTCCACGAATCCCATCAGGTCTCTGTCTTCTGCGTGATCGAGGACGATTATCTAGAATTGTGCTATACCGATTCCACCACCAATTATCTCCGGCGGTTTGAAGACGATGAAGAATTCGAAGAAGCCATTGAAGAAAGAAAAGAGGAAATAGAAGAGGGCCTTTACTCCGGCCAGGACTACGAAGACGAAGAGGATGACCTGGAAGAAGACCTGGATCTTGAAGACGAACCGGAAGAGTATTAACTTTCTTCCAGTTTCTTTATTTCTTCCGTAAGCTCCACTATGATCTGCAGCGCCTGAAGCGGGGTCAGCTTTTCCGGCTCCAGAGTTTTGATTCTCTGCTTGATTTCTTCCAGCCGGGCTCGTTCCCGGTCTTCCGGGAACAGGAGCAGCTGGGATCTGTTCTGGCTGTTCAGATGATAGGCCAGCCTGGGCCTCCCCTGTTCGTCCAGCTCCTGCCTTTCCAGGTTATACAGAATTTCCCTGGCTCTCTTTATTATTTCTTCCGGCAGCCCGGCCAGCCTGGCCACCTGCAAGCCGTAGCTGCGGTCGGAGGGGCCGGGTTTTATCTGGCGAAGAAAAATGACCGTGTCCTGCCATTCTCTGACCGCCACATGAAAATTTTTTATTCGCGGAAAGGTCAGGGCCAGTTCGGTCAGTTCGTGATAATGAGTGGCAAACAGAGTCCGGGGCCTGATCGTTTCCAGCTGGTGCAGATGCTCGGCCACCGCCCAGGCGATACTCAAACCGTCAAAGGTGCTGGTCCCCCGTCCGACCTCGTCCAGAAGAATCAGACTGCGGTCGGTGGCGTTGTTCAGGATGTTGGCCGTTTCCACCATCTCCACCATGAAAGTCGACTGGCCGGCGGTGAGAAAATCCATGGCTCCGACTCTGGTGAATATCCGGTCCACCACCCCGATTCTGGCTTCCCTGGCCGGGACAAATGAGCCCATCTGGGCCAGCAGGCAGATCAGAGCTACCTGTCGCAGGTAGGTCGACTTCCCGCCCATGTTGGGTCCGGTGATGATCAGTATCTGATTTTCATTCCGGTCCAGGAAAGTGTCGTTGGGAATAAAGGGTTCGCTCTGGACCGCCTCGACCACCGGATGGCGCCCGTCAGAGATGGACAGGATGTCGCTCTCGTCCACCTCGGGCCGGCAATAATTTCTCTGGTGGGCCAGTTCAGCCAGGGAGAGCAGAACGTCGAGCCGGGCCAGGTTCTGGGCCATCTGTTGCAACCTGGGAACCTGGCGGTTGATTTCTTCTCTTACCTGAAGGAAAAGCTCGTATTCCAGCTCATTAATCCTGGCCTCGGCTCCCAGCACCCGGTCTTCGTATTCCTTTAATTCCGGGGTGATAAATCTTTCGCTGTTGACCAGGGTCTGCTTGCGCTGGTAATCGGCCGGCACCTGGGAAAGGTTCGGCTTGGTCACCTCAATGTAATAACCAAAGACTCTGTTATAGCGGACCTTCAGGGAGGAAATACCAGTCCTTTCCCGCTCTCTTTTTTCAATCTGAGCGATCAGGGTCTTGCCGGAGTGGCTGATTTGTCTGAGTTCGTCCAGTTCCCGGTTGAAGCCCGGCTTGATCAGGCCGCCTTCCTGAATCAGGTGGGCCGGTTCATCCAGAATGGCCCGGTCAATCAGCCCGGCCACATCCTGCAGGTTGTCCCAGGAAGATCTCAGTTCCTGGAAACAGGCAGCCTGGAACTCTTTGCTGACGGCTTCAATTTCCGGCAGGGGCCAGAGCGATTTCTTTAAGGCCACCAGGTCTCTGGGACTGGCCGCGGCCACCGAAACTCTGGTGGTCAACTTTTCCAGGTCCAGGATTCCGCGAAGTCTGTTCCTTATTTCCTGTCTGGCAATTGGCTTCTTCAGGGCTTCTTCCACCGCCTGTTGCCGGCGGCTGATTTCCCGGCAATCGAGAAGCGGATGAAGCAGCCAGTTCCTGAGCAGTCGGGCTCCGGGAGCGGTCAGGGTCAGGTCGATTACTCCCAGCAACGATTCGGCCACCTGGCCGGTCCTCAGGTTTCTGACCAGTTCCAGGTTGCGGACGGCGATGGCATCCAGAACCATGGTCTGGCCCGAAGCCTGGAAGGACATCTTCCTTATATAACCGGCAGATTCCTGCCTGTTTTTCTTCAGATAATAAAGAAGGGCTCCGGCCGCGGACACGGCCAGCGTCCTGCCATGGAGGCCAAAACCCTCCAGAGAAGCCGCCCGGAAATGTTCCAGCAGCAGGCCGGCGGCCCGGGCATAATCAAAAGACCAGGGTTCCACCCGGCTGACGGCCAGACCAGACAGGTCGGTCGCCGCCAGAAGATTTCTGACGGCAGTCTCCTGGTCATCGGGGCAGATGATTTCCCGCGGGCCGAGACGGAAGATTTCATCCAGCAACGCTTTTCGGTCGGCTTCTTCCCCTTCCAGGGTGACAATCCTGCCCGAAAGGAGGTCGGCGCAGGCCGCCCCCCAGCGACCGTCGCGGAGAACCAGGCTTAACACTCCCAGGCTCTCCCCTTTCTCCTCGCCTTCTATTTCCACGGCCGTTCCCGGGGTCAGCACTTTGATGACCTCTCTTTTGACCACACCCCGGGCCTGTTTCGGGTCTTCCACCTGCTCGCAGATGGCCACCTTCTGCCCGGCTTTAAGCAACCTGGCCAGGTAAGAATCCACGGAATGATAGGGCACACCGCACATCGGCACATTCTGCCTCGAGGTCAGGGCGATCCCCAGCAGGGAAGAACCGAGGTAGGCATCCTCGTAAAACATCTCGTAGAAATCGCCCAGCCGGAAAAACAGCAGACAATCGCGGTGACGGGCCTTAATCCGGTGGTACTGCTCCATCATGGGAGTCAGGGCTTCTTCTTTTTTATTCATGAGACCGAACCGACAGCTTATAAACTATATTATAATCGGTTGAGGGTTTGCAACCGAACCCGGTTTGCCCGCGGCCTGATTTGACAATCCGGCCCAATAGTTTTAGTATAAAAAACCGATATTTGTATCCGGAATTAATAGATGAACGCACCCACAGCCTTAACCATATTAAGATTGCTGGCGATTCCTGTCCTGGTGGTGGTCATGTTGACCCCTTTCCCGGGCCACGAGATTATCGCCTTCATCATTTTTGTCCTGGCCTGCTTGACCGACATGCTGGACGGTTTCTGGGCCAGACGAAAAAAGATGGAAACGGTGCTGGGGTCGCTGCTCGACCCGCTGGCCGATAAATTGCTCATCGCCTCGGCTCTGATCTGCCTGGTGGCTGAGGGTGTGGTGGCTCCCTGGATGGCCATCATCATCATCGGCCGGGAAATAGCCGTTACCGGCTTCCGGGCCATCGCTTCTTCCCGGGGTTATCATATTACCGCCTCCGGCTGGGGAAAACTCAAGATGATTTTCGAGGCGGTGGTGGTGTCCATCCTCATCCTGGGCCAGCATTATTTGGGTATTATTTACCGTCTGACTCACACTTTCGGATTATGGCTGGTGGTTATTGTTGCCCTGGCCTCCGCCCTGGAATATTTTATCCGCTTCGGCCCCCGGGTGGTGAAAGAAACCTCAAACTGATAACGACCGGCGGCAATTCTCCAGAGAAGTCATATCCTCAACGTTAAAAACCGCGGGCGCTTCCGGCCACTGCCTGGATATTCTTTTCAGCAAACCCGTCAGAACTTTTCCGGGGCCAAGCTCGACCGCCTGCCCGACCCCCAGCTCCCGCAGGCGCCGCATGGAGGTAAACCATAAGACAGGGCTGGTGATCTGTCGGTGCAGCAACTCTCTGGCTTCAGCCCCGGACCTGATTTCAGCGGCCGTAACGTTGGAAATGACCGGGAATTCGGGGTCCCGGAAGGCAACTTTTTCCAGGTCTTCTTTCAACCTGTCGGCGGCCGGTTTCATCAGCCCGGTATGAAAGGGACCGCTCACCTGAAGCATCACCGAGCGCGGGGGTTTCAACCGGGCCAGAGCCTCCTCCACAGCCGCCTTCTGGCCGGCGATCACCACCTGGTCTTCGGCATTCCAGTTGGCCACCTCGACCCGACCCGAGGTTACCGATTTGACCCCTTCCTCAACCAGGTTATAATCCAGGCCGAGGACGGCGGCCATGCTCCCCAGACCCGGAGGCACCGCTTCCATCATATAGCGGCCGCGGTTATAAACCAACTTCAGAGCTTCGGCCAGGTCCAGACTGCCGGCGGCTACCAGGGCCGAATACTCGCCGAGACTGTGCCCGGCAGCCAGGTCGGGCTTGAGTCCGAGCAAACGATAGGCGATGTAGCTGACGGTAAGCAACGCCGGCTGCGTGTGGCAGGTCAGCTTGAGTTCCTCTTCGGGTCCTTCAAAACAGAGCCTGGACAGGCTGAATCCCAGGACCTCATCCGCCAGGTTGAAAATCTCCCGAGCCTCCGGACTCTGTTCATAAAAATCTCTGCCCATGCCCACCGTCTGCGACCCCTGGCCGGGAAACAAGAATATTCGCTTCATGCCTTCTCCTCTTGTCTTTACTGGAATTTATTTTATTCGATTAAGGCAATCGGTATAAACAACTATCTCCGCCCTCTGCCTGAGCTCTCCGGTCCATTCTTTGACTCTCTCCTCGCGGCGCTTAACCTGCAGTCTGGATTCAATCTCATCCAGAACCGTGACCAGCTCCGGCGGCGTCCTTCCGGCCGCTCTCTGCTCGGGCACATAGACCTGTTGATAATAGTCTTCAATTTCCTTCAGGGAAACATACAGCCTCTGGTTAAACCTGGTGCCGATTACCTTCTCAAAGAGAATTTTATCCTGAAGATAGCCCTCTAAATCTTCTGGCTTAAGACCCAGGGCCAGACATTTCTGCTCAAAGAGTTCGGAACCCAGCCGCTCCCTCAGACGGTCCAGCTCGGCCTGGACTTCGTCCTGGTTGACCTGGAGCTGTTCCCTGGCCAACCGCAACACCAGAAGAACATCTATGTACCGGTTGAGCCTTTCTTCGGCCGTCAGAGCTTGAACGTTTTCACCCGACAGGAGTTGGAAGGCCTTCAGGACTTCCAGGTCGAAGGCCGTAACCGGCTGGTGGTCAACGCTGGCCAGCAGGCAATTCACGAGTTCCTGTCCGGCGGTCGTTTGAGCCATCAGAATCAGCCAGAGGGCCAGCACCGGCAGTCCCCATCCCGACGGTTTTTTCTTCATCCGTTTGAGCTTAGCCATGGCCAAACCTTAGAACATATTTCCAATGGTCAGGAAAAATCCGGGCTTCCATTTGTTGTCGCGCGGGTTGAGATTCCAGCCGACGTCAAATCTGACCGGGCCGAGCGGGGTGCGATAGCGCAAACCGAACCCGGCCGCCTGACTGAACTTCAGAAAATTAAAATCGCGAATTTCCGGGAAGACCTGACCCATATCATAAAAAATAGCCCCGTAAAGGTTGGGCAATCTTTTCAGCACCAGGAACCTGGTCTCCATGTTCAACAGGAAAATGGCCCGACCGCCGACCGGCAGACCCGATTCCGGGTCCTTGGGCCCCAGCATTTCAAACGATTCGCCCCGGAAAGAATTGCTGCCTCCGGCAAAGAATCTCTCCGGTATGGGCACCGTGCCCGAGGCCAGACCCAGCCGCAGGGTAGTATGGAAATTGATGCTGGCCGCCAGCGGGTAAAAATACTGGTACTTGGCAAACATTTTCAGGAAATTGGACTCGGTCTCCAGCAACGGGTAAGCCCTTTCCAGAGCCAGGCTGAAAAAATAGCCCCGGGAGGGGTTGAAGGTGTCATCCCTGCGGTCGCGGATGAAGGTGGCCGAACCGTAGGCAATGGAATAGGGCAGCCTTTCCCTCTCCACTTCCGATTCGGCTATCTGCAGATTGGTCAGTTTGGTTCGCAGGGCTCCGGCCGCCAGCAGCAAGGAAAATCCGGCCGGCAGATTTCTCATCGTGGACAGGGTCAAGCCCCGCCGTTCGTAGCTAAAGCTGGTCCGGTCTTCCTTTTCCAGGTAGCCGCTGAAATAGGTCCTCATTCTCAATCCCAGGAAGTGAGGCTGCTGCCAGGTAGCCACCAGTCTCTTTTCCACCAGGCTGAGCTGACCGACCAGGCTGACCTGAGAAGCGTTCTTGAACAGGTTGTACCTGATGTACTCGGCCGTAACTCTCGGCCTGAGGTCGTTTTCCCAGAGGGCCAGAGACCTGGCCTCCTCCCTGGTCTCAATTCCCAGCCCGACGCCGGCGAAATTCTGTTCGCCTTCTCTGACCTGGATCGACAGGTTGATGGAATCGTCGGCCGCCGGCAGTTCTTCCAGCTTGAGCTCGGAAAAAACCCCCAGGCTGTCCAGCCCTCGCTTGGTCTCGAGCAATTTGTCATATTCAGCCCAGTCTCCGGGGCGCAGTCGGACCTCTCGCAGGATGGTGTTCCGGTGAGTCAGATTATTTCCGGTGATAAAAATATTGCCGACCCTGAGCCGCCGGCCTTCGCTCACCCGGATAACCACGTCCAGGTTGTTGTCTCTGTCGGGTGAGGCTTCAACCTCCAGCTGAGTTCCCCGGAATCCCTTATTAAGATATAGCTGATTTATCTTTTCCAGGTCCCTCTGAATCTGGGGCTTGTAATAAGCCCGGCCGGGGCGACTGTCCAGAAGTCTGAATATTTCAGCCGCCTGGACGGCCACCGCGCCCTGAATTTCCAGGCTCCTGATGACCTGCCTGGGCCCTTCTTCTATGAAATAGACGGGCCTGGCCGAGTTGTCCTGCCGGCTGAAATTCAGAGTTACCCGGACCTGGGCAAAGCCGTGTTCGGCATAAAAGAGCCTGATTCTCTCCGGCAACTCATAAACTTCCTGTCCGTCAAGATACGGGAAGAAAAGAAACTGTTCGCCGATTCCCAGGCCCTTCTTAATTTCCTTTTCGCTGAAACTTTCCAAACCGCGGAATTCCAGACCTTTAATTCTCAGCCTCGGGCCCTGGTGGACTTCATAAATTACCAGAAGTTCATTCTCCTGCCTTTGCAGGCGCGGCCTGACTGTGGCCAGCAGGTAGCCCCGCTTCCTGAGCTGCTTGAGGAGCAGGGCTTCTCCTTCAGACAGAGCCCATTCTTCAAAAACCTTCTGTTCCCAGACCGGCTGGACAACCTTCGGCGAGAGGTTGGTTCCGAGAAGCCTGATTGAAATCCTGGTCGAAGGGTTGAGGCCTATAGCCAGGTCCACCGTCCCCCTTTCCTGGTCCACCTCTTCTCGGGCCAGCCTTACTTCCGCCCAGGTATATCCAAGTTTGTTATAGGCAGCCTTTATTCTGGCCAGAGCGCTTTCCAGCTTTCTGGGAACGTAATAATCACCTGGTTTCAGACCGACCAGCTTTTGCAATCTGGTTGTGGAAATTATTTCCGGCCCTTCAAAATTTAATTTTCTGACGGTCAGGCGCCTCCAGCCGGGAAGCTTAACCGAAACATCAGCCAGGTTAGCCCCCTCGGCCTTCTTTATTTCCAGGTCGATATCCGGAGAGAACAATCCCTCGTCGACCAGGATTTTTTCTATGTCCGGGACGGCTTTATCCCTCAGATTCTCGGCCAGAATGGCGCCCTTTCTCATATAGGGCAGCTCCTCGTTGATTCGTTTTCTCAAACTGCGGGGACCGGAAATGCGGACATTGCGGATAAAGGTGTTCCTGGCCAGGGCAAAAGTCAATTCGGCCGGCGGCCCGGGGTTGAAATAGACTTCGGCCCGGGAAAAAAGTCCGGTTCTCATCAATTGCTTCAAGCTCTGGTCAATTTGGAAATCAGAATAGCTTTGCCCTGCTTTGAGGGTCAACAGGTTGTCATAGACCGGCTCGGCCGCCTGGCCGTCAATCGTAATCCTGATCCTATCAACCGTCCGGCTGTTCCCGGACGGATAAGCGGACAGAGCCGCCAGCATCATAATAATAAGCGCCGGCAGCCAGAAAATCTTCTTCATCGGCTTAAAATCTTCTCCTCAGCTTGACGTCCAGGCTGACCCTTCCCAGCTCGTTCCTGATGGCCACCAGGGACAGCCCCCCTGACAGTTCCCATTCCAGCCTGACTATCTCTTCCCTCTGCGTGGCCAGGTTGGTCGAATAGACGATGAAAAAGTTCCTGGACAGGCGCTTGCCGACCGTCAGCCTGGCCGTGATTTCAGAGGTGGAACCCATCAGGAAGGGGTCGAGACGGAAGCGGTCCAGACTGAACAGGCTTTCCGATTTTCTGGCCAGTTGATAGGAAATCATCGAAGCCGTGCTCATCTGGGTCGGGTCGAGGGAATACCGTCGCTGGTAGGACTCGCCCAGGGCCAGCAGCGACAGGATTTCTTCCGCCGGCAGGGGCGGCGAGGAAGAGAATTCCGGCTTGAGACTGCTGGCCAGGCCGCTCAGGCTAAAAATGACATGGTAATCCTTGACATAAGTTTCTCCCTGGAAATCGATGTAGGGGTCGATCACCAGCGGGTTGAAGAAACTCAACCGCCCCCTCAGCACCCGGAAATCACGGTCCTGAAAATAGACGGTGCCGGACAGAGCTTCGATCTCTCCGGTTATCACCGGAGCCCCCACTGTTCCGGAAATGGTCAGGTCCAGACGGGCTCTGATCCGGCCCAGTGAGTTTTCCATCCAGACATTATCGCTGGCCCGGAGCCTGAAATTCAGGTTGAGGTCGTCGATCCAGCTGCCCCGGCCTTCGTCGTTATAAGCCTGGGAGGAAAAAGAAAGCTTTTCATACAGCTCTTTTTTCCATAATGCTTCTTTGAGCAGGAAGTCGCCTTCCAGAACCGACCGGCTGCCTTTTTTTAGAAACCTCATCTGACCGTCGGCCAGCAATCTGGTGCGCTCGAAAACCGACAGCTCCATGTTCTGACCGGACATGCGGATTTCAGCCTCGCCCAATCCCGTTTCCCCGAAGGACAATTCGCCGGAAACCTGAACCGGCCCTCCTCCCAGGACCCCCTGGAAAGACCTGATTGAAACCCGCCCGTTTTTGACGAAGGCCAGACCGGAGAAGTCGCTAAGAGCGTGGGCGAATCCGGGTATGGGAATCAGATTGCCCCTGAGTTCCACCGCGCCACTCAGGTCGATGGCAGCGATCGGCCCCTGGAAGCTCAGGAGATAATCAACGCTGCCGCTGGCCCCTTTCCAGGGAAGCAACAAATCCAGGTTGGTCAAACGGCCCTTTACCTCTCCCGCCAGAAAATCCCGGTCAAACGGGATTTCCAGCTTCAGCTCGAAATCGCTGTCACCGGGCAGCAACCGCCCCCTGAGCTCAACGCTGAGCTGGTTATCTAAAAAATTCAAATCGTAATCGCCGGCCGCGCCCTGAGCTTTGATAAAAAATACACCGAACCTGTCGATGGAAAACTTGCCGGACGGTCGATCCTGGCCGAAGACTCCGCGCCCTTTGAGGTCCAGACTGATCCGTCCGGAAAAATCGGCCGAAAACGGCTTCAGGTCAACCCCGGCAGCTTTCAGGTCAAAATCGTAACTGGCCGGGGTGTAGCCGAGCGCCAGCCGGCCGGCCACCTCCCCGCCGTTCAGGTTGAAACGCAATTCCGGAAAACTAAGTCCCCGGTCGTTCCAGATAATTTTCCCGCTGACGTTCCTGATCGGACTGCCCAGCAGGAACATTTCCTCGGAAGCAAAATCGCCCTGAAAATCAACCTGGCCGCCCCGGGTCAGGTAAACAAAGTCTCCGCTGACCGAACCCCTGACCGGAAAAGTTACCTTCAGGTAATCCAGGACCGTTTCCACCAGGGCCCTCTGGAGCGACATCCTGGTTTCAGTCCGGCCGTTTGAGGTCTTGAGATCTATCTGTCCCTCAAAGTTTTTATCCAGGACATAGACCTTACCCTCGACCTCTCCCCCCTCGACGGCTACCCGGCCCCGGGCCGTGGTTACCTGAAAGCGTTCGAACCCGGCCGGGGACAGAGAGAATTCAAAATTCAGCCGGGGGCGGTGGTAGTCTCCCTTAATTTCTATTTCGGCCCGTCCCTCTCCTCTGATTTCAGGAAAATCAAATCCCGTCTGGAATAGCTTTTCGGTAAACTGTCGGGCTCTGCGGACATCGCTGAACTGACCTGTGATTCCCAGGTCGATGGTCTGTCCGATGACCACCCGACCGGATACGGTCAGACGTCCGAAAGAAGTCTGCAAATCTTTTGTCTGGATCTTAAGGTCTTTATTCTTAAGATGCAAATTTACCTCAACCGGGCCATTCAGCCGGTGTCGGTCCTTGACCTCTCCTTCGTCAACCCGGTCGCGGAATTCGGCTGTCGCCTTCAACTCGCCCCGGCTCAGGCTGAACTTGCCCCAGGCAGGCGACTCCACCGGCCAGGGAACCGAGGCGTAGTTCATAATCGGGTCCAGGTGGAAACCAGACATCTGTCCTTCAATCTTGCCACCGCCGTAGGTGATCACAACCTTTTCCGTCGGCCGGCCGTTCTTTTTGACCTCGGCCAGAATCTGCCCGCCCCGTCCCTTCTCCACCACCACCCGCCCTTCGACCGACCCCATGTCCACCCGGTTGAGCCTGAAATCCCTGGTCAGGTAATCGGTCTTGACCACCAGGGGGCCTCCCTGGTTGGAAATGGTAACCTCACCCGAGGTCTTGCCTCTCCATTCAAAAGGCAGGTCAAGCGCAGCCATGATAAAGCTGGTGTCAAGGTTATAGACGGCCCTCAGGTCAATTCCGGTTTTTTCCAGAAGAGCGATTTTTCCCTCGAGCCGGAGAGCCGAGTTTTCTCCCTGGACTATGAGCCGGCCAATGTTTATGGTCCTTCCCCTGCTGGTAATCAGAGTTTCCAGCTCTCCCTCCAGAACCTCGGGAGAATCATAAGGCCTGAGCCTGGAAGCACCGGCTCTCAGCAGCAGGTTCAACCGGTTGGCCTCAAGCCGGAAAAAAGCCGAAACGCCGGAAAGTTCATAGCTGCCCTGTTTGAGCTCAAAAGAAAAATGGCCTTCGTTTATATAGCCGCTTTCTATGACCAGCGGCAGGTTTAGAGCAAGGTCTTTGCGGGCGCCGCCGGCCCCCCTGTTTTTTCCGTCATAAAAAAGCTCCGGACGATAGACTTCGACAGTTACCGGCTTTTCCTTTTTAAGAAGCGACAGTAACGGCAGCGAGACTTTCAGGCTGGCCACAGAAAACCTGGGATTATCCGTTTTTGATTTAAGGTTCTTGATGCTGAGCGAAGGCGGCAGGTAACTGAGCTTCAATTCCCCCACTTCAAAACTCTGGTCCAGCCGGCGGCCGAGCTGTTTCAGGAACACGCTCTTGGCAAAGGACAGGGCAATGTACAGAAAGGCGACCACCACCAGGATGGCGATCAGGCCTTTCCTCTTTTTCAAAAAGCTCATCGATAAAAGCTCAACTTTAAGCTGTCGGCTTATTTATTGGTCACTTTTTTCCAGTCCTGAAGGAATCTGTCGATACCGATATCGGTCAGGGGATGCTTGACCAATTTTTCCATGACCGAATAAGGCACGGTGGCGATGTGAGCTCCGAGCAGGGCCGCTTCCACCAAGTGCCCCGGATGGCGGACGCTGGCCACGATGACCTCGGTCTCAAAACTATAATTCTCATAAATGGTCAGTATCTGTTCCACCAGCTCCATTCCGTGATGCGAAATATCATCCAGCCGCCCGATAAAGGGGCTAACGAAGGCCGCTCCGGCCTTGGCCGCCAGCAGAGCCTGAGAGGGAGAAAAAACCAGGGTCATGTTGACTTTGATTCCCTCGGCAGACAGAATTTTGGTGGCCTTCAGCCCTTCCAGGTTGACCGGTATCTTGACGGCGATGTTCGGAGCCAGTCCGTTAAGTTTTCGGGCTTCGGGAACGATCTCCTCGGCCCGGGTGGAAACGCACTCAACGCTCACCGGCCCCGGGACCAGACGGCAGATTTCCCTGACCAGTTTCTCGAAAGGCACGTTTTCCCTGGAACAGAGGGTGGGATTGGTGGTCACCCCGTCCAGAATTCCCCAGCTGGCCACTTCTTCGATTTCCCGCAGGTTGGCCGTGTCCAGAAACAGTTTCATCCTACCTCCTTACCTCAATTTTTTTAACATAATTGGATAGAGTTCCGATGCCTTCTATCTGAACATCCACCCGGTCGCCCGGCTGCATCGGGCCGACTCCGGACGGAGTTCCGGTGGCGATGATATCTCCCGGTTCAAGGGTCATGATTCTCGATATATACCTGATGAGATACGGCACGGAGAAAATCATGTTCCCGGTGCTGGCCGACTGCACCAGTTTCCCGTTCAGAAAGGTTTTTAACTGGACGGCCCCGGGGTCAAGGTCGGTCGCCAGGCAGGGCCCGACAGCAGCAAAAGTATCAAAAGACTTGGCCCGGGTGAACTGAACGTCTTTCAACTGCAGGTCCCGGGCAGTGACGTCATTGAAGCAGGTATAACCCAGCACATATTCCTGCCAGGGGGCTTCCTCCGTCAACCGGCAAGCTCTTTTCTTGATGATAACCGCCAGTTCGCCCTCATAATCAACCCGTCCGGAAGCGTCGGGATAGATGATGGCTTGCTGCGGGCCGATGACCGCGCTCGGCGGTTTGAGAAACAGCAGCGGTTCAGCCGGGACCGGGTTGCCCAGCTCCTCGGCGTGCTCGCGGTAATTGCGGCCGACGCAGACTATTTTGGACGGGATAATCGGGGGCAGCAGCGTTACCTCGGAGATGGGAATCGGGCTGTCCTGAATTTTATAGTTTCTGAAAAGAGAACCCCTGACCGGAAAGAGTACTTCTTCTTTCAATAACCCGTAGAGGATTTTTTTTCGGTAGCGAAAACGGTAAATCTTCATTTTTTCAGGTCTTGACCCTTATTCTGACCGCCGGGCCTTCGTTCCCGGAAGTATCCACGGCGGATATAGAATAAACATAGCCGGTATTCTTTTCAACCGCCCGGTCCAGAAAAACAGGGACGGTCAGATTCTCCGGGGTCAGCAGCACGGGTGCTTCTTCCCCGGCCTCGGTTTCCCTGGCTCGATAAACCCGGTAACCGGCCAGGTCCTTCTCCCGGCCGGGAAGCCAGGAAATGGTCACCCCTTCGCTCCCGCAGAGAGCCCTGAGCTCAGCCGGCGGAGCCGGAGGAAAAACATCGGCCGCCCTTACCTCCAGGATTTCCGAATCGGCGCTCTCCCTGTATTCCTCGCCGTCGGCCATAACGCTTCTCACCAAATAACGGTAGGTAAGACCGAAGGAAAAATTCAGGTCTTCAAATTCGGTCCGGGTCAGCGGCCGGTCGTTAACAAGCCTGAACTCTCCGCCCTCGCTTCGGTAAAGGTTATAAAAAACCTTGCCCTTCAGCGGCTGCCCGTCCAGGCCGGCTGCCGGGACTTTCCAGCTCAGGCTGATCATATGCTCTCCGACCGCAGCCCGCAGGCCCGACGGCGGAAGCGGCAGCACTTCCGGCCTGACGGCCGCCAGGTTGGAGATGTCCGACCAGCCTCCTTTTTTCCCCTTTGTCCGCAGACCAAAGAGATAATTTTTGCCGGCCGCTTTTTCCATCTCCAGCCGGAGGACGGCCCGACCGGCGCTGACTTCCAGCCGGCCGATTTCCTGCCCGGAAAGCGGCCGGGAATATTTCAGAAAGGACTCACGGGCCCTGGCCCCTGAAATCTCTTCCGCTTTCGCCTCCATCACTCTTATCTCTATTGAAGACACCTCCAGCGGAGCCCCGTTCAGGTAGGTCGAGGGTACCGTCCAGGTGAACAGCAGCCGGTCGGCTTGCTGAACCGCCCTGAAATCCGACACGGCCGGAGGTACCCTGGGCACAGGTTCCTGGAGCTGTCCCCTGCGACCGCATCCGGAATCCATCAGAATCAAAAGGAAGGCGGCAATGACAAGTGCGCTTTTCTTCATCACAGGATGAATTTTCTGAGGTCCTGGTCTTTAAGTATTTCGCTGAGCTGCTTCTGGACGTATTCCCTGGTGATCACAATCTTCCGGTCGGCCAGGTTGGGAGCCTCGAAAGAAATTTCTTCCATCACTTTTTCCATCACCGTGTGCAATCTTCTGGCCCCGATATTTTCTGCTTCCTGGTTGACCTTCTCGGCGATGGCCGCGATCTCATCTATGGCTTCCGGGGTAAATTCCACCTCCACCCCTTCGGTAGCCAGCAGGGCCCGGTACTGCTTGATCAGAGCATTTTCAGTTTCAGTCAGGATGCGGACGAAATCTTCCCTGGTAAGAGGCGACAGTTCAACCCTGATCGGAAAACGTCCCTGGAGTTCCGGAATCAGGTCCGAGGGCTTGGTCACATGGAAGGCCCCGGCGGCAATAAAAAGTATGTGGTCGGTTTTAACCAGTCCGTAACGGGTGTTGACGGTGGTCCCTTCAATTATCGGCAGCAGGTCCCGCTGGACGCCTTCCCGGCTGACGTCGGGACCGACTCCCGATTCCCGGCCGGCCACTTTATCCAGCTCATCCAGAAATATGATTCCTGATTGCTCAACTCTTTCGATGGCCAGGCGAGAAACCTGGTCCATGTCCACCAGCCTCTTTTCCTCGTCTTCCAGCAGAATTTCCCTGGCCTCTTTGATCTTTACCCGGCGCTTCTTGGTCTTGCCGCCGAACATGCCGGGCAGGATTTCCTGAATCTGGACCCCGATTTCCTCAAAGCCGTTGCTGCTTATGAACTCAAAAGGCGGGGCCGGTCTTTCCTTAACTTCAATCTCCACCATGCGCTCATCGAGCTGACCGGAACGGAGCTGGCGCCGCAACCGTTCCCGGGTCTTGAGCATTTCCTTCTGTTCCTCATCCACCGCCCCCGGCTCTTTTCGGCGGTTGGCCAACGACCGACCCGGCAGAAGCAGGTCCAGCAGCTTTTCCTCCACATTGGCCATGGCCTTAGCTTCTATTTCCTTGATTTTCTCCTGCTTGACCATGTCCACCGCAATCCGCACCAGGTCGCGAATCATCGATTCCACATCGCGTCCGACATATCCGACCTCGGTGAACCGGCTGGCTTCAATTTTCAGGAAGGGCGAGGAAGTCAGCTTGGCCAGCCGGCGGGAAATCTCCGTTTTGCCGACTCCGGTGGGACCGATCATCAGAATATTCTTGGGAGCGATTTCATCGCCCAGCTCGGGCGGCAGCTTGCGGCGCCGGAAGCGGTTGCGCAGGGCTATGGCCACAGCCTTCTTGGCGGCTTTCTGGCCGATGATGTACTTGTCCAGTTCGGCCACGATCTGCTGGGGGGTCAGCTCCCCCTCCGGCTCGCCGAACACCAGTTTGTTTTCGTTCAGCACTTTGCCTTCCAGTTCTATGGCCATCAGATTTCCTCTACCGTAAAGTTATCGTTGGTGTAAACGCAGATTTCCGAGGCAATCCGGAGAGCTTCCAGAGCTATTTCCCTGGCGCTAAGGTCGGTATGCTTGACCAGAGCTCGGGCCGCGGCCAGGGCGTACGGACCGCCCGAACCGACCGCGGTCAGCCCGTCGTCGGGCTCGACCACGTCGCCTGTCCCGGAAATGAGGAAAGTGTTGCCGGCATCGGCCACGATCAACAGGGCGTCCAGCTGGCGGAGCGATTTGTCCAGCCTCCAGTCCTTGGCCAGTTCTATGGCCGCCCGCGACAGGTTGCCCCGGTACTCTTCCAGCTTGCCCTCAAACCGGGCAAACAGGGCAAAAGCGTCGGAGGTAGCCCCGGCAAAACCGGCCAGGACCTGACCTTTGTAAAGACGCCTGACCTTCTGGGCCGTGCTCTTGAGCACGGTTTGACCCATGGTGACCTGGCCGTCCCCGGCCATGACCACCCGTCCTTTATGCCTGATACAGAGAACTGTGGTTGACTTAATCATTTTTTTCATCTTCATTGTTTTGATTATACAACAAAAAATCTCCTCTGGTAAGGATGGGGCTGGCCGGCAAGCCTTCCTTTAGCCGATGGCCTTTATGGTCCCCGGCAGAAGCTATTAATTTATGTTATATCAATCATTTACATTTTTCTGAACCGGATGCCGTCCGGAACTGGCCGCGGAGTCTAAACACTTGACCCTCCTATTAACTGCGACCCGGAGTCGAGAAGACTCTCTTTAATTCCCACTCTGAGGCCGGAAGGTCCAAATGCTCTATCCCGCAGCGGAGCGAAATTATCGACCGGATACTCGCCCTGGCGTCGCCGGGCCGCGCCGGGAGCCCGAATTCCAATCCTTAAAGCCCCCGGACTCGGTCTTCCGCTTTTACTGTCTTTGATTTTATGGTATTAATCCGGTAAGAGGAGGAGAGATGAAGAAATTATCCCTGGTCATCATGGCCGCGGGCATAGGCAGCCGTTACGGCGGCCTGAAGCAGGTCGACCCGGTCGGGCCGAACGGCGAGCTCATCATCGACTATTCCCTGTTTGATGCCAGACGGTCCGGGATTGAGCATGTGGTTTTTATCATCCGTCGCGACCTGAAGGATGTTTTCCTGGAAAAAATCGGCTTAAGGGCCGAAAGGTATTTTAGCGTTGATTATGTTTTGCAGGACCTGGATAAGGCTCTGCCCCCCGGTTTCAAGGTGCCCGAAAACCGGGTTAAACCCTGGGGAACCGGCCAGGCTGTCCTTCTCTGTCGCCGCGCAGTTTCAGGAAATTTCATAGTGATCAACGCCGACGATTTCTACGGCTACGACGCCATAAAAAAGCTGGCCTTTTACATGATGGAGGTAGAGGATACGGCCACTTCTTACGATTACGCCCTGGTCGGCTACCGGCTCGGGCACACCCTGTCCGAACACGGGCACGTGGCCCGCGGCATCTGCCGGATATCGGAAGACGGATTCCTGATTGATTTGCGGGAGCGGACCAAGGTGAAGAAGTTTGAAGACGGCATCAAATACACCGAGAACGGCCAGAACTGGCATCCGCTTTCCCCGGACGACATAGCTTCGATGAATATCTTCGGCCTGACTCCGAGTATTTTCGACGAGCTGGAAAAACGTTTCCACAAATTCCTGACCGACCCGGCCACCGACCTCAGCCGGTCTGAGTTCTACATTCCGGAAGTGGTGGGCGCGCTCTGCCGCGAGAAAAAAGCCAGAGTCCGGGTTCTGACCACCGAGGACCAGTGGTATGGAGTCACTTACCAGGAAGACCGGCCCTGGGTCCAGGCGGGAATCCGGAAGTTGATTCAGTCCGGCTGGTACCCGGAGAGACTATGGCTGCGAAGATAAGAGGAGCTGAGCATGAATTTCGTCTTCAAAAACCGGAGATTCCATTACGGAGCGGTCTTGCTTTTTTCGGCCATGATGTTTATCCTGCCGGCCGCCCGGCCGATTTCTTCAGGCGCCCGGGAAACTGAGCTCAACGACTGGGAAAATCCCGCGATGCTGGCCATAAACAAGGAAGCTCCGCATGCCACTTTCATTCCCTTCCCTGAACTGGGCCAGGCTTTGAGTCTGAAACCGGAGAAATCTCCCTGGTATAAATCACTGAACGGCCGCTGGAAATTCAACTGGGTCTCGAAACCCGCCGACCGCCCGCTCGATTTCTGGCGCCCGGATTATGACGACAGCCGCTGGGGCGAGATAGAGGTTCCGGCCAACTGGGAACTCAACGGATACGGAATACCCATTTACGTCAACAGCGATTATGAATTTGCCCCAGACAATCCCCGGCCGCCCCGCATTCCTCATGACTACAACCCGGTTGGCTCCTACCGGTTGAGGTTCACCGTTCCGGACAACTGGAAAGACAAAGAAGTTTTCATCCATTTCGGGGCTGTAAAGTCAGCTTTCTACCTCTGGGTCAACGGCCAGAAAGTCGGCTACAGTCAGGATTCCAAGACTCCGGCCGAATTCAAAATCACGCCCTATCTGAAACCCGGAGACAACCTGCTGGCTCTGGAAGTTTACCGCTGGTCCGACGGCTCTTATCTTGAATGCCAGGATTTCTGGAGAATCTCCGGAATCGAGAGAGAGGTCTATCTTTATGCCGCTCCCGGGACCAGGGTCCGGGACTTTTTCGCCCGTACCCCGCTGGATGAAAATTATAAAAACGGCCGGCTGGACATGGAGGTGGAAATAATAAATGAAGACGGGCCGGCCTCTCCGACCAGAGCCGCCCGACTTCAGGTCTACAACTTGACCGTTTCCGTCATCGACCAGCCGGGGACAAAACTATTTCTGGAAAAGAAAACCTTTACCCTGAAGAGGGGCGAGAAAAAAATCCTGAATTTTAAGGGAGAAATTCCGGGAATAACACCCTGGAGCGCCGAGACTCCCAATCTCTACACTCTGTGTCTGGAACTGAGCGGCGAAAAAAACACCCCTCTGGAAGCCATCACCAGGCAAGTCGGGTTCCGCACGGTGGAAATAAAGAACGGCCAGCTTCTGATAAACGGAAAGGCGGTTTATTTCCGGGGTGTTAACCGGCACGAGCACGACCCCTGGACCGGACACGTAATTTCCGAGGAATCCATGGTCCGCGACCTGCAGCTGATGAAGCAGAATAACATTAATGCCGTTCGCACCTGCCATTACCCGAACCACCCGCGCTGGTATGAACTGTGCGATTACTATGGAATTTATCTCGTCGACGAAGCCAACATCGAATCCCACGGCATGGGTTACGGAGAGAAGAGCCTGGCCAAGAATCCCGAGTGGGGAGCCGCCCACCTGGACCGCATCAAGCGCATGGTGGAAAGGGACAAGAACCATCCCTCGGTGGTCATCTGGTCGATGGGCAACGAAGCCGGAAACGGAATTAATTTTGAGGAAGGCTACCGCTGGATTAAACAACGCGACCCCGGCCGGCCGATTCATTATGAGCGAGCCCAGCTGGAGTGGAACACCGACATCTATTGTCCGATGTACGCCCGCATCGAGCATCTGGAAAAATACGCTCAAACCAACCCGGCCCGGCCGCTGATTCTGTGCGAGTACGCCCATTCGATGGGCAACAGCACCGGAAACCTTCAGGATTACTGGGAGGTTATCGAAAAGTACCCGGCTCTTCAGGGCGGTTTTATCTGGGACTGGGTGGATCAGGGTTTTGCCAAAAAGAACGACCGGGGCCAGCTCTTCTGGGCCTACGGCGGCGACTACGGACCGCCGGGAACGCCTTCCGACGGCAATTTCTGCTGCAACGGCCTGGTGGCTCCCGACCGTCAGCCTCATCCCGCCCTGCTGGAGGTGAAGAAAGTCTATCAGCCGGCCAGGTTTGAGCTGGCAGAAACAGTCAGCGGCGACCGGCCCGAGGTTAAGGTCCGGCTCACCAATAAATACGACTTTTTGAACCTGGAGCCGGAGACTTTCCTTATCCACTGGAAATTGCTGAAAGACGGAAAACAGGTGGCCGATGCCTCGAGCGCCTGCCCCTTGGTCGAACCCTGGAAATCGGCCGAGCTGAAAATCATCCTGCCGGAAGCGGTCCAAGAGGAAGAGGGCGAATTTTTTCTTAACCTGGAGCTTCGAAACAGGAAAGATCTGGCCCGGGGCCTGGTTCCGGCAGGACACGCTGTTGCCTCAGAGCAGCTAAAAATCAAAGACTCCCGGCCGGCCTTAAACCGGCCGCTTTCAACCGGGCCTGAAGCGGCCAAAGCCGGAATAAAGCTCCCCGCCCTGAAAATTAAAGAAAGCAAAACCCGCCCGGGCGAGTTAATCGTTAGCGGCCGGGATTTTGTTCTGACTTTTAACCGGTCCGAAGGTCGCCTGACCTCATACCGGTTCAAAGAGATTGAATTGCTCAAGGAAGGTCCGCAGCCGAATTTCTGGCGAGCTCCGACGGACAACGATTTTGGGAACCGCATGCCGCAGCGGCTTAAGGTCTGGAGAGAAGCCAGTCTGAACCGTCAGGTCCGGGCTTTTCAGGTCAAAAAGGAAAAATCAGGCCGGGTGACGGTCAGGGTTGATTTTTCTCTGCCGACGGTCGCAGCCGATCACATCGTTACTTACACCGTATTTCAGGATGGGACGATAACCGTCAGCAATGAATTCAAGCCTCAACAGCCTGAAAAACTGCCTGAAATTCCCAGACTGGGAATGCTGCTGGGAATGGCCGACGGTTTCGAAGAGATTGAATATTACGGGCGCGGCCCCCAGGAAAACTACTGCGACCGAAAAACATCCACTTTCGTCGGAATATATAAAACCAATAAGGATGAACAGATAATCCCCTATGTCAGCGCTCAGGAATTCGGCCACCGAACGGACACCCGCTGGTTGACCGTCAGGAACAGGAGCGGACTGGGCCTCCGGTTTAGCGGACAGCCGGTATTTGAATTTGCCGCCATTCCTTATACACCGGAAGACCTGACCCTCAACCGCCGCGGCGAGAAGCACTTCCCGGAAGTTCCGAGAAGGAGCAATCTCTATATAACCATAGACCTGGCCCAGATGGGAGTCGGCGGAGATGATTCCTGGGGAGCCAGGCCGCACCAGCAGTACCTGATCAAACCTCAATCTTATACCTGGTCGTTCAGCCTGGAGCCGATCAGATAAGAAGACGGCTGCCGGATTTATTTTTTTTGGGTTTGGCCGGGGCGGCTCTTTCAGAGCGCCCGGTACTTCAGGCATTAATCCGGAGAATCCCGGCCCAGAGCCGGCAGAATCAGGTCCGGGCGCCATCCGGAATCGGCTGTTCTTTTTGAATTCAGGGGAAAAACGGCCTTAAAAGTTTTAAGTGAAAGAAATGACCAGATTATTCGTATAAATATTAGGGGGTCATAATTGAACCGCCCCAGAAAAGGTTGATTGACTGCCCCGCTATATGCTGATATGCTGAAATCTATCAGAGTATAAATTATGAAATGTCCCGCCTGCGGAAAGGAAAACAGCCAGGACACCCGTTTTTGCGGGTATTGCGGCCGCGAGCTGAAAGTTCAGCCGGATAAACCGCCTTACGAGGTCACCAAAACCTATCAAACTCCCCAGGGGCGTTACAGTCGGGGCACGGTCATCGCCGACCGCTATGAGGTCATTGAATTTCTGGGCGAAGGCGGCATGGGGGCCGTTTACCGGGTCTACGATAAAAAGTTGAAGGAAGCAGTCGCCCTCAAGTTCCTCAGGCCAGAAATCTCGATGGAACCGAGGCTGATCGAACGCTTTCAGGCCGAACTGAAACTGGCCCGCCAGATAGCCCATCGCCATGTCTGCCGGCTTTATGACCTGGGAGAAGAGGGCCTTTCCCTTTTTATCACCATGGAATATATCCAGGGTGAGGACCTCAAAAGATTCATCCGCCGGGCCGGCCATCTGAACGAACACAAAGCCAGGATCATCGCCAGGCAGGTGGCCGAGGGGCTGGCCGAAGCCCACCACTTCGGGATTATTCACCGGGACCTGAAGCCGCACAACATTATGATTGATCAGGAAGGAAACGCCAAAATAATGGATTTCGGCCTGGCCCGGTCGGTGCGGCAACCGGGCATCACCCAGAAGGGAATGATTTTGGGAACGCCGGAGTACATGCCGCCAGAACAGACCGAAGGCATAGAGGCCGATCGCCGGTCGGATATCTATTCACTCGGCATCATAATGTTTGAAATGGTCACCGGCCGCGTCCCCTTCCAGGGAGACACCCCCCTGAGCGTGGCCGTCAAGCACAAGCTGGAGGCGCCGCCCGACCCGCGGGAAATCAATCCCGGGCTGTCTGAAGAAATGTGCCGCATAATCCTCCGCTGTCTGGAAAAAAATCCTGAGGCCCGTTACCAGACGGCAGAAGAATTGATTGTCGACCTCAAGGCTCTGGCCGAAGACCAAGCATCGGGGACGAGACAGACTTCTTTCTCCAGGAAGACTCCGACTGCCACAGCGCGGTCGACACCTCCGCCCGAAACGGGCAAACGGCTGTTCGAGCCCGGCCCGACCTCTGGGGAGGAGAGAATTAAGATCCAGCCGGCCGCCAGAAAATCCAGGGCCCGAAAATTCTTTTCAGCCCTGTTGCTGCTCATCATCATCCTGGCCGCCGGTTCGCTGATCAAGGTCGCTCTGAATAACACTCTGTTCAAATTCCTGTCAGGCAGCAAGAAAACCGCCAGTCAGTTGCCGGGCCCGGTCGGAGACAGGAGGGAACCGCCCCGGGTTGAAATAAACAGGGAACCGGAGGCCGGTCACCGTCCGGCCGGTCAGGGTATCACGACCGAACTCCCGCCGTTTGTCACCGCTGCCCTCAGGGAAAGCTATAAGTATCTCCAGAGCAAAGATGCCGAAAATTTTCAGAAAAAACTGAACGAGCTGAGGGCGGCCATACCGCCGGATTCGCCCTATGCCCAGGCCCTGAATGAAATAGAAAACAAAGTGCAAGAGAGCCGGAACCTGGAAAAAGCCGGAAAGCTGGAAGAATCAAAGGGCAGCCTGGCTCACGGCGAAACCAGGATGCGCCGGCTTCTGGACCAGGTTAAAGAAAAAGAGCAGGCCGACGAAGCCCGAAAAAGAATGGAAGCCTCCCGCTCCCGGGCCGAACAAAAACTTAAAAGCGGAAAGGTCAACCTGCTTTACTGGGTGGCGTCGGAAAAAGAAAAGGATGCCCTGGCCAGCTATGACAAGAACGATTTCAGCTCGGCCGAGACTCTTTATAACATTCTTTCTCAGGTGTACGAGATGAGTCCGGACGCGGGCAGCGAACAGACCGGCCTGCAAAAGCTAAGGTCCCTGGCCCTGAGCTCCAGGAAGGCTGCCGAAATGATAAAAGAGAAGGCCAAACCGGACGAGGCCTGGCTCTTTAACTGGGGTAACGATTACCTCAACCAGGCCGACGAGGAGGCTCGCCGGCGCGCCTATCCGGTGGCAGCCGAACTTTATATTGCGGCTACTTTCCTGTTTGAAAAAGCCCGACTGACCTGGTCTCCTCCGGAATAAAACGGACCTCCCGGCTCGATTCCCGGCTTCCGCTGCCGCCTCGAACGCGCCCTCCGCTAAATTGAGATGACGAGCCCACGCCTTCCCCTCTTTTCGTTCAGGCGGCAAGTGCCTCCAGCCGGACGCCTCTCCCCGATATTCAGATTGCTTTTCGCCGGACTGAATAAACTGAGAATTGTATTAATGAGGCAGTTTTTATAAATTATTGGTGATTTAACCGTCAATTCCGTCTTCCGGAGAAAAACATGAAGGGCAAGACATTAATCAAGAAAATCGTGATCGGTCTGGTTCTGGCGGCAGTGATTTTCGTCCTGATAAATCTAATCTCCGAAGCCAGAGCTAAGACGTCCCGAACACAGGCCGGGAAGCCGGGTCCGGCCGACCCTCCGTTCCTGAATCCGGAACTTCCGCCGGATGTCCGGGCAGCGGATGTGGTCAGCCGTTTAACGCTCGAAGAAAAAGTAAGTCAGATGATGCATGAGGCGCCGGCCATACCCAGACTCGGCATCCCCCAGTACAACTGGTGGAACGAATGTCTCCACGGAGTGGCCCGGGCCGGCCTGGCCACGGTTTTTCCCCAGGCTATCGGTCTGGCCGCCACCTGGGATGGCGAGCTGATGCTTCAGGTGGCCACGGCCATTTCCGATGAAGCCAGAGCCAAACATCACGAATTTGTCCGTCGGGGCAAGCGCGGCCTTTACCAGGGACTGACCTTCTGGTCGCCCAATATTAACCTCTTTCGCGACCCGCGCTGGGGCCGGGGCATGGAAACCTATGGAGAAGACCCCTATCTGACCGGACTTCTGGCAGTCAGCTTTATCCGGGGACTTCAGGGAGACCATCCAAAATATTTTAAGGTGATCGCCACGGCCAAGCACTACGCGGTTCACAGCGGCCCGGAACCGGACCGCCACTCTTTCGACGCCATAGTGGATGCGCCCACGCTTCGCAGCAGCTATTTGCCCCATTTTGAGATGGCCGTCCGCGAGGGCGGCGCCTATTCGGTGATGTGCGCCTACAACCGCTTCCAGAACCTGCCCTGCTGCGGCAGTCCCTTTCTGCTGAACGACATCCTGCGGAAAGAATGGGGATTCGAAGGCTACGTGGTTTCCGATTGCTGGGCCATAAACGACATCTATGCCTACCATAAAGTGGTTCCGACGCTGGCCGAGGCGGCCGCCATGGCCGTAAAGGCCGGAACAGACCTCAACTGCGGGCGCTGCTATGCGACGCTGGTTGAAGGCGTTAAAAAGGGGCTGCTGGAAGAAGCCGTTATAGACACTGCGGTCAAGCGATTGTTCATCGCTCGCTTCCGGCTGGGCCTGTTCGACCCGCCGGAAAGCGTGTCTTACACTCAAATTCCCTACTCGGTTGTGGATTCCATGAAACATCGCCACCTGGCACTCGAAGCCGCCAGAAAATCCATCGTGCTTCTTCAAAACCATCGAGATACCCTGCCCTTCCCGAAATCTTTTAAGTCTCTGGCGGTTATCGGGCCCAATGCCGACGATGTGGAAGTGCTTCTGGGCAACTACAACGGGTTCCCGGCTGACCCGACGACTCCCCTGCGGGGATTAAAAGAAATGCTTGAGCCTTACACTGAAATAATCTACGAGCCGGGAACGGACTGGGCGGAAGGAATTCCGGTACTATCTATTATTCCTTCCGAATTTCTCAAGCCCTCGGTCGAAAGCAGCAAGAACGGACTGCGGGGAGAATATTTCAGCAATCAAAATTTCAGGGGAAAACCCGCCGCCGACAGGATCGACCCGGTTGTTGATTTTAACTGGTGGGAAGAAGCTCCGCTGCCGGGACTCGACGACGATAACTTCAGCGTTCGCTGGACAGGCTGGCTGATACCGCCGGAGAGCGGCGAATACTATCTGGGAGGAGAGGGTTTTAACTCTTTTAAGATTTATCTCGCAAACCGGCTCCTGGTGAGTTACAACGGGGAGCACGAAACTCACCGGGTCTCTAAAAAAGTATTTCTGGAAAAGGGCAAACCGGCGGCCATAAAGATTGAGTTCAGCCACCGAGCCCGAACCGCCCGGATGCACCTGCTCTGGAAAAAGCCGGCCCCCGACGCTCTGGAAAGGGCGGTGGCTGCCGCCAGAAAAGCCGAGGCGGTTATTCTCTTCCTCGGGCTTTCGCCCCGGCTGGAAGGCGAGGAGATGGATGTCCCCGTTCCGGGTTTTAAGGGTGGAGACCGACTGACTCTGGACCTTCCGGCCAACCAGGAAAAGCTTCTGGAAGAAGTGGTCAGGGCGGCTGAGGGTAAACCTGTGGCCCTGGTGCTTCTGAACGGCAGCCCGCTTTCGGTCAACCGGGCAGCCGAACTGGTCCCGGCCATTGTTGAAGCCTGGTACCCGGGCCAGGCTGCCGGGAAGGCGATTGCCGAAGTGCTTTTCGGCGATTACAACCCGGCCGGACGGCTGCCGGTCACTTTTTACAGGTCAGCCGACGACCTGCCCGATTTTTCCGACTACCGGATGGAAGGCCGCACCTATCGCTATTTCAGAAAAGAACCGCTATTCCCGTTCGGCTATGGCCTCTCCTACACCCGTTTCAGCTATTCCGGCTTATCCATGCCGGGAACCATCAAAGCCGGCCAAGAGCTGTCGATATCGGTCGAGGTTAAGAATACCGGAGGCCGCGACGGCGAAGAGGTGATTCAAGTCTATCTCAGTCGGCCCGATTCCCGCTCCCCGGTCAATCCGATTCGCCGGCTGGCTGCCGTCAGAAGAATCTTCCTGCGGGCTGGAGAAAAGCAGAGAATTACCCTGACCGTGCGTCCGAGAGAGATGACGACCTATGACCGCGAAGGCCGTCCGGTGATAGAACCCGGCCGGCTGGTAGTCTCGGTCGGAGGTCAACAGCCCGGCTTCAGGGGCCGGCTATCAGCCGCCACCACAGGCGTCCTGACCGGAACAATCAAAATAAAATGAGTTATAAACGGTAAGACCGGCTTAAAGCCGGGAATTGAGAAGACTGCGCCGGCGGCCGGTCTGAGAAACTGTTCAGCCAGAGCGGCGGTCCGACCCGGCTCTATGATTTACTCCGACGCCTGATCCCCAACGGCCAAGACAACAGATACAGGGACTCCTCGCAGGTTGCAGGAAAAAGAAATCGGGATCGGACGCTTCTGCCCGTTTGCTTACCCGTCGCCCTTGATGGGCGGGCGGACTATTATCTCCGGGTCCTCCACCAGTAGTTTCCCGTCAACAAAGGCAGCCACCAGATAAGGATAAGTTCCGGGGGGAGCGCAGGCCAGCACCCTGGCGCTTATCTCCATTGTTTTGCTACCCTCCAATATAGTGGCATAGAATTGTCTCCCCAGCGGAGAAAAGGGCGATTTGATTACCAGGCCGAAATGGAAGGGCAGGGATTTTTCCCATCTCCAGCTGATGATATCATCAGGACGAACTTCGATTCTGGCGGGTTCACACTCCAGCTTCCGTGACGACTTCAATCTCAGCCTTACCACCACGGCCCTCGGTTTTGTTTTTCTTTTCGGTTTCATTTTTTCCCTCCTTCTTGCCTCCACCCGGCCCGAGCGGCCGGGGGCTTCAGTCCAATAATATCTTCTTATCAGGATAAGAAATCCTGTCTGTTTCAGAACTTAAAACCTAAAAATCACGCCCTTTATCTGTTTCTCCGTTAGCTCCTGCCTTTTCTCACTATCTCATTGAAGGCCGGGGCCTGCCTCAGAGAGGCCAGGAAGGGATCTTTCAAGACTTCTTCCATCGGACCTTTCAATTCCAGGTACTTTCTTAAAGCCTGCAGCGCTTTTTCCCGGTCGCCGGTCAGCTCAAAAACAATTATCGACTTAAGGATAATGGTGGGGTCAGACGGCCGTCCTTTCAGGGCTTCCTCGATTTCAGCCCAGGCCCTTTCTTTCTGGCCAATTTTGGACAGATAGACAGCCAGACTCGAACGCAGCCCGGCATTGCCCCTGTCACCCAGGAGAGACCTCTCAGCCAGCATAACAGCCTGGGCATAAGCCTGCCGGGATTTCTCTTCATAACCCGGGATAAAGAAACAGGCATCAGCCAGGTTGCCCCACAGCAGCGGGTCGTTTTTTTCATAGTTTAGAGCCGACTCGTTCATGACCACCGCGTCCGCGTAACGGCCGCGATAGTAATAAAGATGCCCGAGATTGGAACAGGCGTCCGGATTCCGCTTGATGGCATTGGATCTTTCAAACATCTCCTCGGCCTTTTGATTCTGGCCGAGCTTGTAATAGGTTGCCCCCAGGTTGTTCAATCCATTGATATTGTCCGGAACGACCCTGGTGACCTCCAGGAACATCTTCCTGGCTTTCTCCAGCTGTCCCTGTTGAAAATAGAACAGCCCGAGGTAGCTCAGGATGACCCAGTACCGGGGTCTCAATTCCAGGGCCTGAAGATAAGTCGACTCGGCCAGCGCTGTTTCCTGCTTTTCCGAATAGACCTGGGCCAGATTAAGCAAGTTTTCAAACCACCAGGATGATTGGGGCTTCACCAGCCCCGATTCCCGAATGGCTTCATCATACCTTCCGAGGCTGCGGTACATCCGGGCCAGATACAGATGGCTAAGGTCGAGGTCGCCGTTCAGCCTCAACGCTTCCTGAAAATGGCTTTCGGCCTGGCTTACCAGTTCAGAATCGCCGTTTAAGGTGAATAATCTCCATTCCGAGCGCCCCAGGTTGACCATGGCCCCCGAAAAAGCCGGGTCCAGGCCTTTGGCTTCCAAAAAAGCTTCTCTTGCTTTGGCAGCGTTATCCGCCCCCTCGCGAAAAGAATAGGCCAGACCGCGGAGATAGGCCAGGAAGGCCGAAGGCACGGTTGTCCCCCCGAGCGCCAGCATTGACCGGACCTCAGGTCTGGCCGGAATTCCGGCGGCCTGTCCGATGTCCAGAGCCAGGTCTTCCTGCCAGGTTGCCACATTGCCCAGGCTGTCGGCCTTGTTGACCGTTTCGAAACGACGCAGAGTCCGGGTATCAACCAGGTCGAGGCTCACCGTCAGCATCTCGCCGGTCTTTCTGACCGATCCGGTCAGAACCAGGTTGGCCCCCAGCAATCTCCTGGCATCGTTGGCTTCTTTAACCTCATAAGCCTCCACATAGCCGAGTGAAGCCACCCAGGAATTTTTAGCCTGCCCGGTCAGCAGCCCGAGCTGGCGATACAGCAGCTCGGACAGGCCGTCGGCCAGCGACTGCTCATCCTCGGTGCCGGAGAGAGCTCTTAATGGGAGAATTACAATCTGCCGGCCCTCTGATGGACCGGCCAGGCCGGCATAGTCAACCAGCCGCCTCAGCCGGCCCGTAAAAAAAGCCAGAACCAGGACCGTAATCAGAATGGCCAGAACAGCCCAGTTGGCCGCCCTGCGAGCGAGAGACCTCTTTTTTCCGACCGAAACTTCCCGGCCTTCCAGCAAAGCCCTTAAAGCCCGGGCCATTTCCCCGGCCGAGGAGAATCTGTCATCAGGATTCTTGGCCAGAGCCCTTTCGACAATGGCCGCCAGGTCCCGGGGTAGGTCGAGCGGCAAGCTTTTTATCGGCCGGTGTTTCTTATGAACAATGGAATAAGCGCAGGCCGGCTCGGTGTCGGCTTCAAAGGGAAGTTGGCCGGTCAACATTTCATACATCACCACTCCCAGCGACCAGACATCGGTCCTGGCATCAATCTCGCCCCCTGTAAGTTGCTCGGGCGACATGTAAGCCAGTGTGCCCATTACCAACCCGGGCCTGGTAAGCCGGGCTTCGCCGGCCAGCTTGGCCAGGCCAAAATCAACCAGTCTGACCTGCCCGGTTTCAGAAACCAGAATGTTGGCCGGTTTGACATCGCGGTGAACGATTCCCCGGTCGTGAGCCACGGCCAGTCCCTCGGCAATCTGCAGAGCCAGTTGCAAGGTTTGTTCCGGGCTGAGCGGCCCGGAGCGAATCTTCTGTCTTAAGCTCTCGCCCTTGCACAAAGCCATGGCGATATATATCTGTCCGCCTTCAGTCTGGCCGATTTCATAAATGGTGCAGATGTTGGGGTGGTCAAGAGCCGAGGAAGCCCGGGCCTCGTGGATGAAACGCTCTCTGGCCCGGTCATCGCCGAGCAATTCGGCCGGAAGAAGCTTGAGGGCCACAGACCTTTTCAGGCTGACATCCTCGGCTTCATAGACTATGCCCATCCCGCCCCGGCCGATCTGCCGGACGACCCGATACTTTCCGGCGAAGAGGCCCCCCGGAGCCAGCAATTCGGTCAGGTTGGCGCTGATGGTCAGCGTCTTATCGGCGGCGGAATCTGAGGACTCTGAAAGCGGACTGCCGCAAACACCGCACAAGCTCTGGGTCTCGCTGGCGCCGGCGCCGCATCTGGGGCAATTTGACGGCATGACCCTTCCCTTCCTACGGGATTATCAAGAGCCTGCGGAGAGACCAACCCCCGAAGATCAACCGCTTAACCCCTGAACCGTCCCGTTAATTAAATAATAAATTTAAACAGCTGCCTAGTCAAATAAAAAAATCGAGGCGATTGGGTCGTCGGTTCGGTGATGGTTAAGGTTGGCAACAGGGCTCTGCTGCCGTCCGCTCCTCCCGGCCTCGGGTCACCCGTCCCTCCCAGAAACCCTTATTACTGCCAGAGGGAAGAGACCGGGTCGGACCGCCGGATTGAAATCATGCCCGAAATCAACCGGCCGGAGAACGCCTTCTCGGCTGCTTATTTTTTCTTTTTTCCTTTTGACAAGGCTTTCGGGACCGAATTATACTTGCCTCTTATGATTGCGTCATACTTTGCCCGACACCAGGAATTTTTCCTGGCCGTATGACTTCAGAAAGATCGATGGATAAATATGAAAAACCGAAACCACACTCTCTCCCGGCTGCGGTTTATCTTAACCCAATTCCAGCCGGAGAGTTGCCGGACGACATCTCCAAGGAGGTAGGCGTATGATGCTCAAGACCATCGACTGGGTCGTAATCCTCTGTTATTTCGGACTTATCATGGGCATAGCCTGGTGGACTATTAAAAGGCAAAAGGAAAAGACCACCACCCAGTACTTTCTGGCCGGACGGCACCTGGGCTGGTTTATCGTTGGAGCCTCAATCTTCGCTTCCAACATCGGTTCCGAGCACCTGGTAGGTCTGGCCGGCTCCGGGGCGACCGACGGGGTGGCCATGGCTCATTACGAGCTCCATGCCTGGTGCCTGCTGGTTCTGGCCTGGATGATGGTCCCGTTCTACACTCGCTCCCGGGTGTTTACCATGCCGGAATTTCTCGAGCGCCGCTTTTCGCCCCGAGCCCGGACGGTGCTATCAGCTATTTCCCTGGTAGCTTATGTTCTGACCAAAATCGCCGTGGGCGTTTTCGCCGGCGGAGTAGTTTTTTCGGTGCTTCTCCCGGAAGTGCACTGGTTCGGGCTGGACAGCTTCTGGGTGGGTTCGATTCTGGTCATCGTGATAACCGGATTGTACACCGTCCTGGGCGGGTTGAGCGCGGTGGCTTATACTGAAGCCATCCAGACGATTGTGCTGATCATAGGCTCGGCCCTGGTCACCATTTTCGGACTGAAGATGATAGGCGGCTGGTCTGAGCTGCGCTCAATCGTGGGCGGTGAAATGTTCAATCTCTGGAAACCTCTGGTGCCGCACGGCGTCGCCGGCACCTGGGCTCCGATCAAGGAAGCCGGAAGGATGGCCTGGTACTTTAACGATAACTATCCCTGGCTGGGCATGCTGTTCTGCGCACCGATCATCGGGCTCTGGTACTGGTGCACCGACCAGTACATTGTGCAGAGGGCCCTGGCCGCCAGGAATGAAACCCAGGCCCGCCGGGGGTCGATTGCCGCTTCTTATTTCAAATTGCTGCCGGTCTTCATTTTCATCATTCCCGGAATCATCTGCTACGGGCTGGCCCTCAGCGGCAAGATCCCGGCCCTGCAGCAGCAGCTCATCGGACCCGAAGGCCAGATAATCCGCGACCAGGCCCAGCAAGCTTTTCCGCTGATGGTGGCCCATGTGCTGCCGGTGGGAGTGCGGGGCATCGTGGTGGCCGGGCTGCTGGCCGCCCTGATGAGCTCTCTGGCCGGCGTGTTCAATGCCTCCTCGACTCTCTTCACCATTGATTTTTACTCTCGAATTAAAAAGAACATTCCCCAGGAAAAACTGGTGCACGTCGGTCGAATTGCCACCGCCGTCATGGTCCTGATCGGTCTGGCCTGGCTGCCGGTAATTCGAGGCGGCAAGGGGCTTTACGATTATCTCCAGGGCGTTCAATCCTATCTGGCGCCTCCGATATTCGTTGTCTTTTTCCTCGGGATCCTTAACAAGCGGTTGAACGGCAAGGGCTGTCTGGCCGCCCTCTACACCGGATTCATCCTCGGGCTGTTCCGGCTGGCGGTGGACACGCCGGTCAAGCTGATACCGGGGTTCAAATACCCGGAGGGCTCGATACTGTGGATTATCAACAACATTTACTTCCAGTACTACAGCCTGTTTATTTTTCTGGTTTCCGTGGCCGTGATGTTTGCCGTCAGCTACGCCACCGAAAAACCGGACGAGCAGAAAATTACAGGCCTGACCTTTGGCACGGTTACGCCGGAGCAGAAACAGGCCACCAGGAGCAGCTGGAGCAAATGGGATGTGGTGGCTTCGGTTATTGTCGTGCTGTTGATAATCGCCGCCTATCTCTATTTCACCGGTTGATAATCGGTCCGCCGGCTTGGAAGAAATATCTTTAAGACCGGCATAAAATTATGTTGACTGAGGCTGACTGACTCAGCTAAAAGATATCTCATAATGTCATTATTCAATACGGGGAGGTCATCATGAATCGCTGGCTCTCAAATAAAAAGCCGGTTATCTTGATTCTGGCTCTACTGCTGATCTGGCCGCTGGCCCGGACTCAGACCGTCAAGAAACCTATCAGCTATGAGGTTTACGATTCCTGGAAATCAATCCAGGGGACGAGAATCAGCTCCGACGGTCGCTATCTGGTTTATTCCCTTACGCCCGGAGAGGGCGACCCGGAGCTGGTGGTTCTGGACCTTCAATCCGGAAAAGAAAGCCGTTTTCCCCGCGGCCGGGAGGCGGCCATAACCGCAGACGATAAATTCGTGATTTATACCATTGTGCCGCCAAAAGCAGAAGTGGACAAAGCCAAAAAAGAAAAGAAAAAGCCGGAAGAGCAGCCGAAAAACGGCCTGGGCATAATAAATTTAGAAACCGGCCGACAGGTGGCCGTGGAAAGAGTAAAAAATTTTAAGCTGGCTGAAGAATCGGGAAAATTTGTGGCCTATCTCCTCGAGCCGCCTTTAGTCAAAGAGGCCGACCGGGCCAAACAGGAGACAGGAAAGAAGGAAACAGAGAAAAAGGCAGCTGAAGTCAAACCCATAGAAAAAACGGAACCCGGCTCAAAAGCTGAAGAAACAAAAAAAGGGGAAAAGAAGCCGGAAAAGAAAAAAGAGCCGGGAACAGAACTGGTCATCAGAAATCTCGAAACTAATGAAACTATTTCCGTTCAAGAAGTTTCAGAATACGTCTGGTCCAGGAACGGCCGCTACTTAGCCTATGCCGTGTCTTCAAAACAGCCGGAAAACGACGGGGCTTTTATAACCGAGCCTGGCGCCGGAGCGACCGCGACCCTGCTCAAAGGCGAAGGACATTATGTAAAACTGGCTTTTGACGAGAAAGGTCAGAAGCTGGCTTTCCTCAGCGACCGGGACACTTACCGGGAAAAAGCCTCTCCCTACAAGCTCTACTTCTGGCAGGAAAAGATGGCCGCGGCGGTGGAAATAGCCGGGCCAAAAACGGCGGCTCTTCCCGCCGGCCACAGCCCGAGTGAAAACCGCGAACCTTCCTTCTCCCGGGACGGCAGCCTGCTGTATTTCGGCTACGGGCCTGAGCCTGAGGTCGCTCCGGAAGATGCTCCCGAGCCGGTCAAAGTCGATATCTGGAGCTGGACCGATCCTGAAATTCAGCCGATGCAGAAAGCGAGGGCTGAGGAACTAAAAAAGAAGAATTACCTGGCCGTCTGCCACCTGAATGCCAGAGACCGCAAAATCGTCAGACTGGGGTCGGAAGACCTGCCCGACATTCGTCTTTCAGACGACGGGCAGAAAGCCCTGGGAGTTAATCCCCTGCCCTACCGGCAGCTCATTTCCTGGGACCGGGATTATGCCGACTATTACCTGGTGGATATTAAGACCGGGAAAAGAACCGCTATTCTGGAAAAATTCCCGAACTCCGTCACCTTCTCGCCCGGCGGTAATTATCTCCTCTTTTACGATGACGGTTCCCGGGCCTGGTTCAGCTATCGACTGGCGGACGGCAAAAAATTTGACCTAACCTCAAAACTCGGAGTCAACTTCTTCCGCGAGGAATGGGACACCCCGAACGAGCCGCCGGCTTACGGTCTGGGCGGGTGGACAGAGAACGAGGCCTCGGTGCTCATCTACGACCGCTACGACCTCTGGGAAATAAAGCCCGACGGTTCTTCGGCCCGGGTTTTAACGGGAAACTTCGGCCGGGAAAATAAAACGAATCTGCGCCGACTGAGGCTGGACCCCGAGGAAAAATCAATCTCTCTTAAAAAACCGCTGATCTTTCTGGCCAGCAATGAATCCACCAAAGCCACCGGCTTTTTCCGGCTGGACCCGGCCCGGGGCGGTCAGCCGGAAAAACTTCTCTATCTGGAGAAGATGGTCGGCGGACTGCAGAAAGCCAGAAAGGCTGAGAAATACGTTTTCACCATTCAGACCTTCGAAGAATTCCCGGACCTGTGGGTAAGCGGACCCGATTTTGCCGACCCGAAGAAAGTCAGTAACGCTAATCCGCAGCAGGTCAATTATCTCTGGGGAAAGCCGGAGCTGATCACCTACCTGAACGCCGACGGAAAAGAACTGCAGGCGGTGCTGATCAAACCGGAGAATTTCGACCCGGGCCGGAAATATCCGCTGCTGGTCTATATTTACGAGAGACTCAGCGACCAGCTTCATCGCTATTATGCCCCGGGCCCCGGCACCAACATCAACTTCACCCGTTACGTCTCCAACGGCTATGTCATCCTGATGCCGGATATTGTCTATGAAATCGGTTATCCCGGGCTGAGCGCTCTAAAATGCGTGGTGCCGGCCGTGGAAACCGTCGTCGGAATGGGCTTTATCGACCCGAAAAGAATCGGCATCCAGGGCCATAGCTGGGGCGGCTACCAGATCACCTACCTGGTCACCCGAACCAATATCTTCGCCGCCTGCGAGGCCGGGGCGGCCGTGGCCAACATGGTCAGCGCCTACGGCGGCATCCGCTGGGGCACCGGCATGTCCAGGGCTTTCCAGTATGAGAAAACCCAGAGCCGCATCGGCGGCCCGCCCTGGGAAAGGGCCCTGCAGTTTCTCGAAAATTCTCCCATTTTCTGGGTGGATAGAGTCCAAACCCCCTACCTGACGATCCACAACGACGAAGACGACGCCGTGCCCTGGTATCAGGGAATTGAATTCTTCACGGCCATGAGGCGGCTGGGGAAGCCGGCCTGGATGTTCAACTTCAACACAGAAAAACACGGCCTGCGCCAGAGGGAAAACCAGAAATACTGGACCATCCATCTGGATGAATTCTTCGACCACTACCTGAAAGGCGCTCCGCAGCCGGAATGGATGAAAAACGGAGTCCCTTATCTTGAACGGGGAAAAAGGGATGTTTCCCGGTATTTCCAACCGGCAGAGGAAAAGACAGAAGAGAAGAAGGATTGACCGGGCTTCTCGCCCTTCAGATTCTCCGGTTCCGGCCGACCGAGAGGAGGTCGGGCCGGAAGGGCGGATTCCGGCCTGAAAAATTAAGAAAAACCGCCTGAAATCATTGAAATTAATCAGGTTATTCTGGTATATTTACTCTTCTTAATATCTTCAAAGGAGTGGAATAAAACATGAACGTATTTGTCTTAAATTGCGGCAGTTCCTCAGTCAAATTCCAGATCATCAACACCGACCTGGAGATGTTCGAAACCGACAGCGACCGCCGGGTGGCCAAAGGTCTGATCGAAAGAGTCGGCAAGGATGACGCCATAGTCAACCTGGAAGCCGAAGGCCAGGAACCGGTCAAGACGGTCGAACCGATCCATGACCACCGGGAAGCCATCCTCAGAATCAAGAAGTGGATGGAAGACCCCAAGACCAAAATCAACGGCATCCACAGCTGGGATGACATCCACGCCATCGGTCACCGGGTGGTTCACGGCGGAGAAAAATTCGCCAAATCGGTCAAGATCGACAAAGAGGTTCTGGCCCAGATCGAAGAGTGCGCCGACCTGGCTCCTCTTCACAACCCGGCCAACCTCAAGGGCATCTACGCCTGCTATGAGATTTTTGGAGACAAGATTCCTCAGGTGGCGGTTTTCGATACGGCCTTTCATCTGACGATGCCGGAGGAAGTCTATATGTACGCCATCCCGATGGAGCTCTATGAAAAATACAGAATCCGTCGTTACGGTTTCCACGGAACTTCCCACCGCTACGTGGCCTACCGCTACCGCAAGCTGGTCGGCAAACCAAGAGAAGAAGTCAACGTCATCACTCTCCACCTGGGAAACGGCTGCTCGGCCGCAGCCATCAAGAAGGGCCAATCCATAAACACCACCATGGGCATGACCCCTCTGGAAGGACTGGTCATGGGCACCCGCTCCGGCGACATTGACGCCGCCATCGTCGAGTACATGTTCAATAAGGGCCTGGGCAGCGTTACCGACATTTTTAACATCCTCAACAAAAAAAGCGGCATGCTGGGCATTTCCGGTTTCAGCAACGATATGAGGGACATCGAAAAGGCGGCCGGCGAGGGCAACCACCGGGCGCAGTTAGCCCTCAAGATGTTTGCCCTGCGGGTTAAAAAGTACATCGGCGCCTACCTGGCCGAAATGAACGGAGCCGACGCCATCATCTTCACCGCCGGCATCGGCGAAAACAGCGTTCTGATCAGGAAGATGATCTGCGAGGGCCTGGAAAACCTGGGAATTGAAATCGATGACGAACTCAACCAGCAGGCAGTTCGCGGCAAATGTATGAGAATCTCCAAGGAAGGCAGCCGGGTGGCCGTTTATGTCATCCCCACCAATGAAGAGCTGCTGCTGGCCCGCGACACCGTCAGGGTAGTCAAAGATGTGCCACGTCTGTGGTAAATAATAAATGAGCAGACAAGGAGGATCAGAATGAGCGGAAGCAACTTCGTAAAAGAAATTAGAGAAAAAGCGGCCAAAAGATTCCTGAAAATAGCCTTTCCCGACGCCGAGGACGCCCGAACCCTTAAGGCTTCAATAACAATTGTCGAAGAAAAAATTGGAGTGCCCATTCTGGTCGGCAACCCCGAAAACATCAAGAAGATCGCCGCCGAGAACAATATTAAGATAGACGGCATCGAAATCGTCGACCCGCTGACCTCAGCCTGGAAAGAGGATTTCGCCAATCACGTGTACGAAAGACGCAAAGCCAAGGGGTTGACGCTGGAGCAGGCCACCGAGCTGGTCAAGAACCCGCTTTACTTCGCCGGCTGTATGTTAGCGAAAGATAAGGTGGGCGCGGTGGTCGGCGGGAATATTTCTTCCACCGGCGATGTCATCAGAGCCGCACTTTACACTGTGGGCACAGCTCCCGGAATTCAAACCGTTTCCAGCTATTTCATCATGGTTTTCCCGGATAAGCTCCTCTGCTACGCCGACTGCGCCGTCGTTCCCAACCCGACCGACGCTCAACTGGCCGATATTGCCATCACTTCAGCCAAGAACTTCCAGGCCGTGACCGGCCTCGAACCGCGGGTGGCCATGCTCAGCTTCTCCACCAAGGGTTCAGCCACCCATGAGCATGTGGACAAAGTCATAAGCGCCACGAAAATGGCGAAAGAAAAAGCACCCGACCTGCTGATCGACGGCGAAATGCAGGCCGACGCCGCCCTGGTTCCGGCTGTGGGCGAGCGGAAATGCAAGGGCTCGCCTGTTGCCGGCAAAGCCAATGTGCTTATCTTCCCGGACCTCGACGCCGGAAACATCGGTTACAAACTGACCGAGAGGCTGGCCGGAGCCGAAGCTATCGGACCGATCGTTCAGGGCCTGCAGAAACCTTACTGCGACCTCAGCCGCGGCTGTTCGGCCGACGACATGGTCAACGTGGCCGCCATCTGCAGCCTGATGGCCTGAGAATTATAACTTCGGAACATAAGAGGGGATTTGCCGACCGCAAATCCCCTTTTTTTATCATCCCTGTTACATTCTTCCGGTATCAAAGAGTAAGCAGCTTTATGTCCAGATTCAGCTAAATACTCAAGCCGACCTTTCAACATTTAGAACAGGCAAACTTAAATTAAAAAGCGTTGCCTTATCGAGTTTGTCCTCGAGAAGACGATAGACTGCAGCTCCCGGCACGCCGCCGATTAGCGGAGCAACCCGGAAAAGCCGGCGTCTTTATTGCTTTATGGCTTATTTTCTCCCAATACCTCCCGGCCGGTATGGGCGGTTTCGTCGCCTCTGCCGATCAGAATTTCCTCAAAATCAAGCAGTTTTTGTTTCATTTCATCGCTGATGAGAGGACGTTTGATTCTGATCAACTCCAGGGCTGCCTGGAAGCGTCCGGCCCGTCTGAGCAGATCGATCAGATTGATTTAATTGGTCATCCATATCCGGAGTGCTATCCGAATAATTTAGAATAATGCTTACAGTTTGCCGCCTCGCTTGGCCGAGACCAGAGCCGCCAGTCCGATGGCATAGAACTTGGACTCTTCGCTGTCGCCCCTCGAAGTCATTACGCAGGGAGCAGTGGTTCCCACAACCAGACCGGCCAGCCTGGCGCCGGCCAGAAGGCTGCAGGCTTTATAGAACACGTTTCCGGTCTCCAGGTTCGGGAAGATCAGGATATCGGCCTCGCCGGCCCCTTCTCCCTTAAATCCTTTTATGGCCGCGCTTTCCTTCGACAGCGCCAGATCCAGCGCCGCCGGGCCCTCGACCTTAGCCCCCTTGATCTGACCGCGTTCAGCCATCACCTTGATTATGGCCGCATCGACAGTGGAAGGAACTTTCTGACTCACGGTTTCAACCGAGCTGATTATATAAGCGCAAGGATTCTCAATTCCGAGAGCCCGGGCCACTTCAATGGCGTAGCCCAGAATTTTAACCTTCTGCTCCAGGTCGGGCAGCACCAGAACGGCCACATCGGAGACAACCAGCAGTTTATGATATGCTGGAACTTCCATCACCGTCACGTGGGACAGCAGTCCGTTGGGCGGAACCAGCCCGTTTTCCTTGTCCAGGATGGCTTTCATATAATCCGGCGTGCCCACCAGGCCTTTCATCAGAATATCGCCCTGCCCCTCACGAACAGTTTTAACCGCCTGCTTCAGCGCCGCCCGAGTATCCTCAATATTCACGATGGTGAAAACAGAAGGATCCACCCCATGCTTTCCGGCCACCTCTTCAATCTTCTTCCTGTTTCCGACCACAATCACCTCGACCAGCCCCTCCCGGCCGGCTCTGGCTACAGCTTCGATGGTGTGGGGATCTTCGCCGCAGGCCACCACCAGTTTCTTCCTGGGCAATCCCTTGACCGCAGAAATTATCTCTTCCAGTTTTCTGATCATGACCGTTCCTCCTGAATTTCATTTTCATAAATTCTGGCTTTTTCCTCGCCTCTGAGGACTCTTAAAGCCCCTTCCAGCAGAGCTCTCATTTCGTCCTCTCCGGGATAGATATAGAAAGGAGCGATAAACTGACAGCGCCCTTTGACCAGTTCCACAAAATCCCGGTAATAGGCCAGCCCGCCGGTCAGGACTATTCCGTCCACTTTCCCCTCCAGCACCGTGGCCATCGCCCCTACCCATTTGGCCACATTATAAGCCATGGCCTCAAGAATCAGGGCCGCCTTCCGGTCGCCGTTTTTTATTTTTTCTTCCACCGCTCTCATATCATTGGTGCCCAGGTGAGCCACGATGCCGCCTTTTCCGGCCAGCATTTTTTTGATTTCGGGTTTTGAATACTGACCCGAAAAGCAGAGGTCCACCAGGTCGGATGCAGGCAGACTGCCGGCCCTTTCGGGAGCAAAGGGGCCGTCGCCGTTCAGGGCGTTGTTGACATCGACCACCCTTCCCTTCTTATGGGCGCCGACGCTTATGCCTCCGCCCATATGGACTACAATCAGATTGAGTTCCTCATAGGGCCGTCCGATGTCCCTGGCCGCCTGACGGGCTACTTTTTTCTGGTTTAGAGCGTGAAGAATGCTCCGCCGCCGGATCATCGGCAGCCCGGTGATCCTGGCCACCTCTTCCATCTCATCCACCACCACCGGGTCGACGATGTAGGCCGGAATGCCAAGCTCGCCGGCGATTGTCCGGGCAATCATAGCTCCCAGGTTGGAAGCGTGCTCGCCCTGAACCTCAGCCCTCAGGTCCTCGAGCATTTTTTCGGTCACCGAATAAGTCCCGCCGGGAATGGGTCTGAGCAGTCCGCCCCGGCCGACCACCGCCTTCAGCGATTCCCTAAGAACCCCGGCTTTTTCCAGTTCCTTCATGATGACTTCTTTCCGGAACTCGAACTGGTCGATGACCCGGGCGTACTTCTGGATTTCCTCCAGCGGGTGGGAAAGATTGACCTTGAAAATTTCGTTTTCGTCGTCAAAAACTGCGATTTTGGTTGAGGTTGAACCGGGATTGATAACCAGAATCCTCCATGACATTATGACCTCCTGATGATTGCCGATTAAGGTTGAAGATTACCAAGCAAATATCCTGCTGACTGATTTCAGGTTTTGCCTGTTTTTAAGAGAGCTTATTATATACGAGAAAGCGTTCTGAAAAAAAGAGTTAAATAATTTTTTTTCAGCCCTTTGCCGGCCGGAAAAGGTCGAATTTTTTCACCAGTCGGTGGGGATGATAGGAAAGCTTGGAGCGCCGCAGCCCGGGCAGGCCGGCATCCTGTTCACGGTTGATGTACCTGAATTCTTTCCAGACGGTCCTGGCGCACTCCCGGTTCATAAATTGATGAAGCCCGGTTATCTGCCGGCTGGCCAACTCCACATGGACCACAGCCGTCTCAGAATTGAGCCTCTCGCCAAGGCAGAAACCTTCCACCCGGCCGTCAATGACCGCCACCAGCCCGCCGAGTTTCAGAGAGCTTAAATTCAACAGCGCCTCTCTTATGGCCTGAGATGCGGCCCGACTCCGCTCGTCGGCCACTCTGTTTTCCTCCGGACTGTTTGACTCCCAGCGGTCAACCAGGTCCAGACAGCCGTCGACATCCGATTCGGCCAGCAGCCTGAATTCGCCCTGATATTTTTTTTCGAATTTTTTGATTAAGTTTCTTTTTCCGTCGAATTTTTTCCCCCGCAGGCCGGCCAGTTCTTCAGTCAGATAAAGATAATCAAAATTGTCGCGGTCTTCTTTTTTGCCGTAGCCCGGATTCAGTTTATGAAGCAATTTCTCCGAAACCCGCGACAGACGGGGCGCCCTGTCCAGACAGGCGGCTATCGTTTGTTCCAGCCTGTTCTCCCCCACCGGCTCCAGGAAATATGGCGGTTCATCGGGCGGTGAACAAAAAACGCAGAGATTGCCGTTGATGAGGGTTAGCTGCGGCTTTTCCCAGTGCCGCCAGATGTAGAGGTTGGCAAAGGTCAGTTCGCAGATTTCCGGCGGATAATGCTCCAGGTAATTATTGACTTGGCTCCTGTCGGTCAGTTCCAGCGGCTTCATTTGAGGAAATTCAGGAATCATGTTGCACCTTATGAAATCCCGGTTCAGGGTAGTTTAAGCCATAAGGACTGATAAGAATTCCAGGTTGAGCCGGGGAAGTCAGAAAATCTTTTTTAATGGCCCTTAAACCTATCGTTCCGTGCCGGCAGCGATTTATGTTCATAGCCCGGCTCTTCAGACTTTCTTCAGCATGGCCACACACTTGTTCTTATCGCAGCCGGCGCACCAGGCCGGGTCTTTTCTCAGCGCTTCCGGGGCCTCTTTTATTTTTTCGAAGCCAAGCTTTTCGTAGAATGAAGGAACTGTAGTCAACAGATAGACCGGCTTTCCGGCTATGTCCTTCAGGGCTTCAACCACCAGCTTTTTGCCCACACCCATGGCCCGGTATTCTTCCAGCACCCCCACAGCCACCAGCTCAAAGAATAGAGAAAAATCCTTTATGCCCAGGATACCGACTATTTTCCCCCTCTCTTCGGCCACATAAAAAATATCTTTTTCCAGGCCGGGATAGTCGAGGGCCAGCCGCCAGGCTATCCTGACCACATAGGGCATATCCTGCTCGGTCGCTCTTCTGACAATCATGTTGATAAGAATTATAGCAGAATAATCAGCCGACCATAAATCACAGACCTACTTTTTTAGATTCGGGACCTGTCCCCGAAAACAACAGGTATTGATAACCGCGAGCGGATGATTATAACCCAGAGAATTCCGGCCCAGGTCAAATCGGCGGGCGAACCTGCCGAGCTTCTTTCCAATCGACCGCAATAAATCAGGCCGGCCCATATGACCGGGGCTCCGCTGAAGCCATCTGCTCAGGCTTCTGGACCTTAGGTTTCTGGCCGCCACTTTTGTTCCCTGGGTAATTTTTCTGGTTTATTTTCTGGGCCCGGCCACCGGAGGGAAATTCAGCAGCTCAGTCCTGGAAGTGACCCGGGCAATTCTCGTTTCATATTTCTCAGGGCTGGCCGGCGGGCTGCTTGAAGGCCATCTGGAAGAACAGAAGCTGGCTTTCTGTTTCAAAGCCCTGATAATCTTTCTGCTGCTGGCTTCTGCTTTTCTCTATGTCGCCTTTACCTACAGCCTGCCCTGGCTCGATATGTTCAGAGCCCCGCAGTGATTTTAGGCCAATCATAGGCTCGCCGGATTTAGAAAAAACACCGGACCGGAGTTTTTTGTTTATTTCTTGTCCATCTTCCCGAGCGGCAGGATAATCAGCGGGTTTTCATCGGCCGGCAAATTCAGAACCTTTTTCAACTCCTCATCCTGAAAAGCCCCGACAATAACCGTCCCTATTCCCAGACTGACTCCCTGCAGGTAAACATTCTCAGCCGCCGCCCCGGCTTCCATATGAACGTATCTCGGCGCCCTTTCCCCGTATTTGTAAGAAGTCCGTTCATAGACAGCAGTCAGAATGATCAGAGCCGCCGCTTCCTGGATCGACGGTTGCTTCAGAGCAACATTATAAATTTCGGTTCTTCTGTCGCCGTCCGTCAATTTCGTTAAAGAATGATTCCTGGGCAGGTACTTATAAACCCCGCTCTCCAGTCCCTCGACGTTTCCCGTCACCAGATAAAGCTCCAGAGGATAAAGGGCGCCGGCCGAAGGAGCTGTCCGATACCCGCCCTGCCACTCATACTTCGGATTCCAGCGGTTCGGCAGATTCTCCGTTTTCCTGGTGATCCCCTGGGCCGCCCAGATTAACTGAGAGATTTCTTTCAACGACAGGGATTGCTTTCCAAAGGACCTTACAGACTGGCGCTGACTGATGGCTTTTTCCACGGAAGTCGAACTGGCATAGAGTGGCTCCGGGAGCTTGATAATTTTCGGCTCAGAAGCCTGTCTGACTACCTCCACCCCGGGAGCTTCAGCTAAACTGCCAATCACCATAAAGACTGACAATAAAAGAACCAGAACACCGGCTGACTTTATCAGTCTCATTCTGAAACCTCCTTTTTTAATTCATTGTAAATTTAATCCTATCCTCTTTCTTCAGTCTTAATCCGGTAAGAGGGTCCTGTCACGGCGCGCCTCCTCCCGTCCTCGCTCACCGATCCCCCCCGCGGGGAACCTCTTCCGCTGCGGCCGGTTCGCAGACACGCCGGGTTGCCCTCCTGCCATCCTCTTTATTATGGCCTTAAACTGCTTGGTTAAAAAACCAGCCAGAACCTCGGCCGATGGAGATAATCGCCGACGAAATCCCGCCACTTCTCTAAGACATCCAGACCCGCCGTTAGCCAAGCTGATCAAATCTAATGAAATCCGACTCCAGATCCTGGATGTCCGGGACCGATTACTTCCTATTTCTTCTCCTTGGGCACCGGTTTGAGAAGCAGGTCCTGGTAATCGTAGCTGAAATCAACGTCGGAGGAGAAAGGCAGCATCTTGACCTCGCTGACCTTTCCTTCCTGGTCCAGATTGAAAGTGACGAAGGCATCTGCCCTTAGCTCCCGGTCAAACCAGCGGGCGACAAAGGTGTCATAATGCCAGTGCTCAAGCTGTCCGTAAAGTTCAGGGCTGTGTTTGAATCTGATGGTCAACTGTCCGCCTTCCTCCTTGATTTCAACCTCGCCGTACCAGGCGTCCCTGTAAAGCCCGGCATATTCCTGAAGCGGAAGTGAAGGTCTGGTCTCCTTTTTTCTGGAAGCATAAATCTTATCCAGCTCTTCCTTTGACCTCCGGGCATTTCTTTCGTTAAACCTGGCATAGGCCTCAACCCAGTCAAACTTCGGCGCCCTCAGGTAATAATCCACAATCTGGTTGGTCAGGGCGGCAAAGGCCGCTGTCGATTCCTGGTTGGTCAGCACCGTCACTCCCAGACCGATCTCCGGCATCAACCAGACCTGAGAGACATAGCCTTCCAGGCCTCCGGTGTGGGTGAGAACTTTATACCGACGGTAATCCCTGATTCTCAACCCGAGGCCGTAGCCGTTAAAATTCATGGCCGCCGGAGCCAGCTCCGGAGCCGGTTTAGAAACAGGCATGGGAGTAACAATATTGGTAATGGCATTCATCACTCTTTCTGAAACCAGCTGGCTCCCGTCGGCTAACTTTCCGTTATTGAGCAGAACCAGCATCCACCTGGCCATGTCCTCGGCGCAGGAATTTATGCCGCCGGCCGGGTTGACGTTTTCGGTCAGATAAAGTGTTTTGACCGGAACAACTTTTCCCTCCAGCAGCACATGCGGCCAGGCGAGATTCTCCTCCCGCTCGACCAGGGCGCAGGAGGTATTGCTCCATTCCATCCCCACCTTCTTCTGAATCTTCTCGCGGACAAAATCCTCCCATCTCATCCCGCTGACCCTTTCCAGAAGCTCTCCGGCCACCACAAACATAATGTTGTTATAGGCATATGTGGTCCGGAAGGAGCTGGCCGGTTTTATGTGCCGGACGCGTCTTAGAATTTCTTTTCTATTGAGGTCGGAAGCCGGCCAGAGCATCAGGTCGCCGGCCCCCAGCCCTAGGCCGCAGCGGTGGCTGAGAAGGTCGCGCACCGCGATCTCCCGGCTGACTGCCGGGTCGAACATCTGAAACTCAGGAAGATGATCGATAACCGGGGCTTCCCAGCGAATTTTGCCCTCGTCCACCAGCATGCCGAGAGCCACGGCTGTAAAAACCTTGCTGTTGGAGGCTATGCCGAAGAGGGTGCGGGAGTCGACCGGGTCTGGCTGGTCCAGTCTTTTCAGGCCGTACCCCTTGGCCAGAAGCACCTGACCGTCCTTAACAATAGCCAGGCTCAGCCCGGGAACTTCAAAAGTTTTCAGCACCCTGGCCACCAGGCCGTCAAGATCAGGAGGAAGATTCGGTCCGGCAGCAGCTTTCTGTGTCTGGGCTTGTGCGGCGCTGCTGACCAGAAGAAAAATGAAAATGGCCAGAAAAGCAGCCGCAACCTTGAAGCTTTCGAGTTTTGCTTTCATTTTCATCCTATTCTGGTTCATTGTTTTTTTATTTCTCACGGTTACCTCCTCAGCTGAAATCCCTGCCATCTGATTCTATCATGTCCCGGGAAGAGGAAAAAAGCAATTTCAAGACACCGAATTTAAGTCCGGCAATAAGTTCTAAGATATCAATAAATCAGAAGGAAAATTGCTTCTCTCAAAAACTAAAATTCTGGGATAACGGCGCGGTCCTCTTCTGCCCCTGACCTCCAGGTAATAAGAAGGCTTCTAACCTTAGGCTTTTACAGAAACAGACCTGTCCCCTCAATAGTATGGTGAGAGAAGATGATCGCTCTGCTTACTATCTTGCCACTTTTGGCTTATAGATATAAATAAGCAGGGCGAAAATGAACATTATGGCTATGCTCACCCACTGGAAAAGCCCAAATCCCGGTTTGCCCAGATGAACCAGGATAACCGAAAGACCCGTCAGGATACTGACAATTACGGCACCGTTTAAGATGGCCAGGTTCTTTTCCGGATCTTTCAGGGCAAACAACAACAGAATTACCCAGCCCAGGGGAAAAACTCCATAAAGACGCAGGTAAAAGCCAGTAGTTTCCGATGAACCGATGGCCTCCAGGAGTTTACCGGGAGCAAACGAGAACAGGAGAAACCAGAGTGCCAGCAGAACAATGTAAATCCACAAAACGACCTTAATACAGGCAGGATTTTTTGCCATTCTTATTCCCTCCTTAAATTAATACATCCCTTCGATTCAAATAATCCTTATTGTCTTCAATGTCAAGAATAAATTTTTGGGCACGCCCTGAAAATAATCAAAAATAAGGGGAGATGGCAAAAGTCAAAACTGAGCCATTTTCAGGTCATTTATCAGAATTTTCAAGAGGGCTATCTGCGCCTGGCCTTGCGCGACCCCAGAATGCCGCCCTGCAGGAAGAGTCCGGCTCCCAGAACAAACCCAAAATTATACCAGCCGCCGTTGTTGTGAACCTCATAAAACCGAACATTTTTGGTGAAAAGCGAAATGATGAAGGTGACGGGAGAAATCAACCCGTGCCAGACTCCCTTCCAGAATCCGGCAACTTTACCGTCGGGTCTTGGAGTTTTCTCGACGGTGTTCGGACCGGGAGCGCAGCTGGAAAGCATCATGACCACAAAAAGAAACATACAGACAATTGCGATTTTTTTCATTGCCTCTCCTTTCGGCTATCTGTAACCTTTATACTCCGGTTGCTACCCTCCAATCAAGAATTCACTAATTTTTCCCGGGCGCCCGCAGTTCCGGCCGATTGAGATAGTGCCCGGGGCGGCCGCGGAAAATCGCTTCTGCCGTTTGAGGAGGCTCGGCAGACAGCGGATAAGAAGGCCGCCGGGGTCTAAGTAACCGTCAATTCAGAATTTAACCCACGCTCTTTGATTGTCCTTTCTCCTCCTCCCCATTCCACATCTTCAATTGAGAAAAACTGAATAAACTGGAATAATAGTAATTCATCAAAGCAAAAAATTAGAAGGGAAAAACATGAATAAAAAGAGAGGTTCTCCAATCGGCCGCCTGATAGGTTTTATTCTGATTTCCGGCTGCCTGCTGGCCGGCTCCGCCCTCTATCTTCGGGCGCAGGAAGAAATCTATATTCCCGAAAGCGACCACCTGGTATTAAAAAAGCTTGACGCCTGGCAGGACCTGAAATTCGGCCTGCTGATGCACTGGGGACCGTACAGCCAGCGGGGAATTGTCGAGTCCTGGTCAATCTGTCCGGAAGACGAAGGCTGGTGCCGCCGCAGTCTGGAAGACTATTACGATTACCTGAAAAAGTATGAAAACCTGAAAAAGACTTTTAACCCGGTAAAATTCGACCCGGCTGTCTGGGCCAGAGCCGCCCGGGTAGCCGGCATGCGTTACGTCGTCTTCACCACCAAGCATCACGACGGCTTCTGCATGTTTGACACCAGATACACCGACTACAAAATAACCGACCCTGAATGCCCCTTCAGCTCGAATCCGAAAGCCAACGTAACCAAAGAAATCTTCGAAGCCTTCAGAAAAGAAGGTTTCTGGGTCGGGGCTTATTTTTCCAAGCCGGACTGGCATTCGCCCTATTACTGGTGGCCCAATTTCCCTCCCCGCGACCGCAATGTCAACTATGACCCGGAAGCCTACCCCGAGCGCTGGGAGAAATTTGTCGAGTTCACCCACAACCAGATATTGGAATTGATGACCGACTACGGCCGGATGGACATTCTCTGGCTGGACGGCGGCTGGGTGGCTAAACAACCAAGGGAAGCAATCCTTAAATATTACGAGCGCCGCCTAAAAGAATCAAAATCCGGCTACCTGAAAAGTCAGGTCATCAACCAGGATATCCGGATGGACGAACTGGTAGCTAAATGCCGGGAAAAACAGCCCGGACTGATCGTCGTCGACCGGGCGGTGCCCGGCAAAAATCAGAATTATCTGACGCCGGAAAACGTCGTTCCGGAAAAAGCCCTCCCCTATCCCTGGGAATCCTGCATCATATCGGGCGGAGGCTGGTCTTACACGCCAGACGCTAAATACATGAGCGGCCGGCAGGCGATCCATCTTCTGGTCGACATTGTGGCCAAAGGCGGAAATCTCCTGCTGAACATCGCCCCGGGCCCGGACGGCACCTGGCAGCCCGGCGCCTTCGCTCTTCTTAAAGAATATTCCGCCTGGATGAAGGTCAACAGCCAGGCCATTTACGGCACCCGTCCGCTTCCGCCCTATAAAGAAGGGCCGATTTGTTTTACCAGAGGCAGGGACGGCGCGGTTTATTTAATCTACCTGGAGGAGGAAGGGCAGTCGCTCCCGGATACAGTAAAGATTGAATCCTTCAGGTTAAACCCGAAGGCTAAGATCTCCATGCTGGGCTCCGCACATAAAATTACTTGGAAAGCCGCCGACTGCGGTTTTGAAATCCATATTCCTCCGGTGGCTAAGAAGAACCTCCCCTGTAAGTATGCCTGGGTCTTTAAGCTCGAAGGTTCGGGAATTTGAGTTGACAAAAGGCAGTCAGGCACTTATTTTTTAATTAAGGGAAAGAAGGGGCCTGGCCCGAACAGAAGGTATCTGGAGCTTCTTCTTTTTCCCGTGCCCCTTCTTATTCCTCTGAAAGGAGGTAAATAAAAAATGAGAAGGGGGAAAGCAGGCTTTCTGGTTATTCTGTTCATTTTTTGTCTTAGCAGTATTGGTTACCTTTTAAGCTACCCTCAGGCGAAGCTTTTTACCTTCGGAGAAACCGCTGTCAAACTCCCGGCCGGCAGCGCTGTCGAAATTAAATCGGACGTCATAAGTATAGGTATTGAAGAAGGCCGACTGGAAATCATTTTCGAACCCGAAAACCTCAAAATCAAAGCCGTGGACAAAACAGGCAAGCTGGTCTATACCGGAACCCAGGGTCGGGTGTTTTCTGAATGTCAGCCGGAAAAATTCAGCCGGCTCAAAGTCACCGATGCCGACTACCGTTTCATAAGATTCGCCCTGGGGAAGCCCGAGCCGGACCCGGCCGGCCGGGGAGTCCTGATTCCAAAAGGCACCCGCATCGAGAAGCTTGAGGACGACCTGTACCGTTTTCACCTGGAAAACGGCGAAATTGTTTCCTTCAAATGCAAATCAACTGCCGAGGACAAGATCGGCGATTGCACCAGATACACCAGAGACGGCAAGATTATGTATACCAGGACCAAAGTCAAGCTCTGTCGGATGACCTCCACCGAAGAACTGAAATCCCTTCCTTCTCAGCTGTCTGAAGACCTCTGGGTTCAATTTGTGACCGAAAACAGAACCTGAGTTCCGTCAGAAGCTCATCTTCTCCGTCCAGTGCTCACCGAAACGCTGATTACCCTTCTCTGATTTAATATTTTCGGAAATTGTGGCCGGAATATTTTCTTTTACTGCAATCAGAAAAAACGCCGGCAAACAAATAATTGTTCTCCGCTTATCCTTCAAACCCGGCAGTTATATCTGTCAGTATTTATTTTTTCTGCAAAGGCTTCTGGTATTTTTTCTCTCCCAGCGGCTGCCATTCCCCGTAGGATTCCTCCGCCACCCGGCACCTGCC
>FWPV01000187.1_pt1 | contig 219535 bp, 193 predicted proteins | sample 2228371 | NCBI WGS metagenome assembly FWPV01 (sample SAMEA103939776, study PRJEB20133) | metagenome
GGACGATCTCGGCGCAGAAGGCGTAGGTTTTCTCGAAGAGGGCGCGGTAGGCCGGAGAAAGGCGGTAGGTCTGGTCTTCGGGAATCCGCTTGGGGAAGCAAGACTCGTTTTCCCAGTCGTGCTCGATGTCCCGGCGGGTACGCTGCACGAAGCACCGCGCCAGCTCGCGCAGGCGATCTTCGCTCAAGGCGTCCACTTCCCACTCCCCAAAGCGCGGGTCGAGCAGACCGAGCAGCGAACGGAAAGCCGATTCGATGCCGCTATGGGGGGTGGCGGTCAGCAGGATGAGATGACGATGCTCATCTTTGGCGACTTCCCGCAAAAACTCGTGGCGTTGCTGCTGGTTCTGGTTCTTCGCCATGGCCGCGCCGTGCGCCTCGTCCACGATGACCAGTTCGGGCGCGTGCAGCAGAAAGGCATGGCGGTTGCGTTCGCTCTTCACCCAGTCAATGCTGATGACCTGCACCGGGTAATGCTCGTAAATCGTGCGTGTGGGCGGCTTGTGGCGTTCCAGTTGCCCCACCGTGCCGGAGCGGATGATCACCGCCTCGTGGAAGTTGAACTTTTCCACCAGTTCCTTCTGCCACTGGTCGCACAGGTAGGGCGGGCAAAGGACGGCCAGGCGTTTGATCTCGCCGCGCTCCCACAGCTCGCGGGCGACGAGCAGGGCTTCGATGGTCTTGCCCACGCCCACGTCATCGGCGATGAGCAGGCGCACCGGGTCCAGCCGCAGGGCCATCAGGAGCGGCACGAACTGGTAGGTGCGGGGGCGGATGGAGATGCGCCCCAGTGAACGCAGGGGCGAGGCGCCCTCGCGCAGGGTCAGCCGCGCTGCCTGCCAGAGGAGATGCGCCCCGACGGCATCCGAGACGTCCTCCGGCGCGGGCAGGGGGAACTGGGCTGACTGCGGGCGCTCCTCCGGCAGGGTATAGCCGAGCAGGTCGGTGAGTCCCTTGTGCAGGGTGAGCGTCTCGTCCACCGCGCCGGTCAGCGGGCGCAGGGCGTAAACGTGACGGTCTGCGGATGGGAGCAGCACCCAGAGCCTGTTGCGGCAACGCACGATGCTCCCGAACGTGAGCATGTGAGGCTCCTCTTGGCGCAGGATTCCGCCCGCTCCCAACCCAGAGGCTCGCCCTCCCCGCAGTCGCGTGGATGCGGCGTCGATGCGGGCCTTCCTCTCGGGTCTCAGGGTTCACCTACGTTCGGTGTAGACCGGCACACCGTCAACCCTGAACGAGCCGCAGCAGTCTGCGGGCGATGAACGAACCGGCCCTCGAGGTCCGATCGCTCCCGAACGCTCTCGCAAGACCACCCGTCCCCCACGACCGTGGTGGCGAGGCCCGCGCACGTCGCCGGCCCTGCTCCCACCGTCGCCAGAACGATCGTCGCGAACGGGGAGTGCCCGCCGTCGATCCCAGGCACACCCCCCGGTGGGCATTGTCCCATGGCCCCACCCGACCGCACGGGCGGATGTCTTCCTGGGCCCAGCCGAGGCACCAGGCACCACCAGGCCCCGCGACTTGACACGCGCCCGAGGAACGGAAGCACGGGGGGGAATCCGCGGCGCCTCCTGCCCCTCGGGCCTGGCCGGAGGCGCCCCAGGCCGAACCACGGTGAGAGGAGGTTACGTATGAGACACGTGAGCCTGCTCGTGCTCACCGGCGCGCTGCTGCTCGGTGCGCCTGGGGCCCTCGCGGTGGGCGTCGCGGTCGGAGGATTCGGGGGGTACAACGTCCCCATCCTCCAGGACGACGCTGGTCCCGGACCGATGTACGGCGCGAGGGTCAAGCTGAAGGCTGGCTTGCCCTTCGTCATCCAGCCGTACGTCCTCATGGCCTCCGAGGGCGACATCACGCACAGCCAAGAGGGCATGAGCTTTACGCAGGAAGGCGGGTCACTGCGCTCCTGCGGCCTGGACCTCTCCTTGGGGGCATTTCCCGACGAACGCGGTACGGAGGCGTACGTCGTGGGAGGCATCGGCTCCTGTTCGCGTGACCCACGCCAGAAGTACCTGGACAAGACGAGAAGGTTCGGGATCGATCTCGGCATCGGCGTGGTGAGCAAAGTCGCCCCCATGCTCGATATCGACGTATGCGCCAAGGTGTTGGCCTTCACACTCGACGAGGGCGGATCCAGGAAGAGCCTCGGGGTGACGGCTGGCCTGCACTACTACTTCGCGCAGTGAAGTGGGAGGTACCGAGCATGACACGGCACGGAGCGTTCCTGCCTGTGGTGGCGCTGGTAGCCGGACTGTGCGGGGGCTGCTTCCTCCTCAGCACACAGATGACCATCGTCTACAATGGCGGAGACGGCACGGTTACCATCGACAGGTCTATCTACAGTTACCACATCGATCTCAACAACAACATAGACTACCGCGATCACAAAGACAAGATCAAGAACGTCGAGGCCTTCGGCTTCGACGTCACGGTGGCCAATCTTTCAGATGTCACGGCACACGCCGAAGGGTATATCTCTTTCTCTGAGATCCACTCTCCCACGCCATCACGCATTCAGACGCAGGGTACCCGGGTGTTCTCAGGGGTCCCCCTCGGTCCCAATGAGAACCGCCGGATCACCTACGAAGATTCCCAGCGCTACATCGACCGCATCGACGTCATCGACGAGGCGGTCAAGCTGGGGATCGTGTGGTTCTCCCTGATCACCGACCAGGGGATTCGTCTCTTGGCCACGAACCTCACCTTGGTGATGACCGTCAACCTCCAGGGCTCGCGTTTTGGGCCACGCGGTGCCCCGGCCGTGAAGCGCCCGGGCCTGCGGGGCCCATGGGCGTGCTTGTGTAGGGCAGCGGCCGAGGCTTCATTGTCAGGCACATGACGAACCCTGTGGAGGTGCCTGGTGAACGGTGCAATCCTCGTGCTCGCTTTGTGCGTGACCGGGAGGTTCCCCGAGGTGGTCCCCACCTTCCGTCCGATGGGGGGAACCCTCCAGGGTGAGAGCCTCGCGGTGCTCACGAGTCCGCAGCAGCTCATCCCCGGCTCCTGCCCGAGCATCGTCACCCAGGGGGAACACCTGTTCGTCGTCGTCTCCGGCGACTCCCTGCTCGTGCGCACGGGCACGCCCGGGGGCCCCTGGCAGCGGGTGACCGCCGTGGGTCCTTGCGACACGGTGGCCGTGAGCCTGTCGTTCCCTGCCCTCATCTCGCCCGGTGACTCTCCGGTCGCCCTCGCCTCGATCGCGCAGCGCCGCACGGGCGGCGTCCCGTACGCCTTCTACCAGACCCTCGACCCCTCGTCCCCCGACTCCTGCGCCACCGGCATTCGGGTCACGGGCACCGCGGTCGACACCACGGGTCCCGCGCACGGGCCGGCCCTTGGCATCCCCGCCTGCGGAGCCTCGATCGTGGCGTTGTCCGTGTGGGATCCCCTCACGTGGAACTCCTACCTGTTCACGAAGGGGGCCGCTGACACGAGCTTCTCCCCGCGGCCCGATGCCTGGGGCTCCGCCCTGCCCAGGCCGGACACCCTGCCCGGCGGTCCGACGACCATCGCGGTGGGGCCTTCGGGTGAGCTCGTGGCCTGCGTCCTCGCCGAGGCGGGTGACTCCCTCCACGTGGGCCTGCAGCCGTGGGTGAGCACGAGCCTCGACGGCGGCCTCACCTGGAGCGACCTCGAGCTCGTGCCCGCGGAGGCCCACGGTTCGGCCGCGGAAAGCCTGCCAGGTAGGATGCCCTACGGTTCGTTCCGGGGAGGGACCTCGTGGTACGCGCCTCGGCTCGTCTTCGCGGGGCGGATCCCCCTCCTCGTGTGGACGGCGCGGCGCGCGCCGGCGGACACGCTCACGCCCGAGGAGCGACTGTGGCCTGGGGCCCGCGCCGTACTCCTCTCCTACCCGACCGCCGAAGGCTGGGTGACCTCCTACGTGGGGCGCGCCATGGTGGACTCTGCCTCCACGTACGGCGGAGCGGACTGGCCGACGGTGGTGGTCGAGGGGCTGCGTGCCACGATCCTCTGGTCTGACCTCTCGGAGGACGGGACGAACCTCGACGTGTGGGCCTGCGGCTTCGATGTGGGGCGTGGCAGCTGGACCGTGCCGGTTCCCCTCACGGCCTCGACCGGGAGCGAGGCCTTCCTCGAGGTCGCCGGGCCCCTGCCGGGGGGAGAGTACGCCCTGTTGTGTGCCGACGCGGCGCTCCTCTTCGGGGTGCGTTCGCCTTTGGTCCTGTCCTTCCTTCGAGTCGACCCCGCCTGGGAGTCTGGCATCCGCACGGACGTCGCCCCGGCCCCGGCCCGCGCCTCCCCTCACCCCTCAGGCCTGGCCCTTGCGGTCGTGCCGAATCCGGCCACCGGCTCGTTCCGCCTTGTCTCCCCGTGCGGCCCCCCAACGCTCGTGAGGATCCACGACCTCGCAGGCAGGCTTCGCCTCGTGGTCAGAGGCGAGGGGTCGACGGGGGAACCCATCTCGGTGCGCGGCCTCCCTCCGGGGTCCTACGTGGTCACCTGGGAGCTTGGGAGGGAGCGAGGCGCGGTCCCGCTGGTGGTGAGGTAGCCATGGACCGGTCCGTTCGCGTCACGTGGGAAGGCATCGAGGGGACCCAGGCGGAACTCGGCCTGATGGTGGACCTCGTGGGCTCCCTCAGGCGCCGGCTGCTCGAGCGCGCGGTACCGGGCTCGGAGTTCACCGGCTGGATCGACCTGCCCCTTGAGGCGGCGCAGGCCCTCGACTCCCTCCTCGCGCTGGCCGAGGAGGTGAGACGGCGCGGGGACCTCCTGCTCGTCATCGGGATCGGAGGCTCCTTCCTCGGCGCTCGTGCGGCCTACGAGGCACTCGGATCGCCCAGCCGCCTCCCACGGCTCTGCTGGGCAGGCTGGTCCCTGAGCCCGACGATGACCCGGCGCGTGCTCGAGGAGCTCGACGGTTGTGAGTTCATGGTCAACGTGATCTCCAAGAGCGGCGGCACCATGGAGCCCGCGGTGGCCTTCCGCCTCGTGGCGGAGGTGGCGAGGCACCGATGGGGCTCGCGGTGGACCGATCGCGTGATCGTCACCACGGATCCCCACGGGGGTGCCCTCAGGAGGTGGGCGACCGAGGCGGGGATCCGCACCCTCGAGATCCCACCCTCGGTCGGGGGGAGGTTCTCCGTGCTGAGCCCCGTGGGGGTCTTCCCTCTCGCCGTCGCGGGGATCGACGTGCGGGCCATGGTGGAGGGGGCCGTGGTCCAGCGGCAGGTCCTCCACGGTGCCCCTGCCGAGGAGGACCCCTCGGTCCTCTACGCGAGTGCGCGCTGCCTGCTCGAGCAGCGGGGACGATGCGTCGAGGTGCTCGCCCTGCCGGGGCCAGAGCTTTGGTGCTTCGGGGAGTGGTGGCGGCAACTCGCGGGGGAGAGCGAGGGCAAGACAGGGGCAGGCATCTGGCCGTCCCTCCTCACCCTCACGGCCGATCTCCACAGCGTGGGCCAGTACCTCCAGGAGGGGCGACGCATCCTCCAGGAGACCTTCCTCGCCTTCGACGCGCACGAGGAGGAACCCCTCATCCCCGCGAGCGGGCCGGTAGCCGATGGGCTCGACCGTGCGGGGAGGGTTTCCCTCGGGCTGTTGAACCGCCTCGCGCTCGAGGGCACGCGAGAGGCGCACCGCGCCGGAGGGGTGCCGGGGGTGACCGTGAACGCCGCGAGGCTCGAGGAGTACTGCCTCGGTCAGCTCTTCTACTTCTTCGAGGTGGCGGTGGCCCTGACCGCGCTGTTCCACGCCGCCAATCCCTTCGACCAGCCGGGAGTCGAGGCCTACAAGAGGCGTGTTGCGGCGCGCCTCGAGGCCCTGCGCTAGCCCGCGTCCAAGACCCCGCGCGGCACATGCTCGTCACCCTCTCGGGTTCGACGACGCCCACCCTGCGTCGCGAGGCATCCCCCGAGGTCATCTGCGCCGCCTACGCGCGGATCAGCCGAAGCCCCTTGCCCGTGCACGAACTCCGCGCCCGCGCGGCGCACGACGTGGACGAGGCCCGGGAGTTCCTCGCGCGGATCGTGCACCACCGAGGCCACCAGTCGGTGGCGGAGCACGCGGTGTTCAACCTCGACCTCGTGGGGGTCTCGCGCCTCGTGACCGAGACGGTCGAGCACTCCCGTCTCGCCTCCTACACGGAACGATCGCAGCGGTACGTGCGCATCGGCGAGGCCTTCACGATCCCGGTCGAGGCGCGCGAGCTCGGGCTCTCGAAGGCCTTCCGCGCCCTCGCCCTTGACCAACACGCCACCTATCGCGCCCTCGCCTCTCGGCTCCAGGAGCGCGGGCTGGGCAAGGCCTCGCGGGAGGATGCCCGCTACGCCTTGGGGCTTGCCACCACCACCCAGCTTGGACTCACCGCCAACGCGCGGTCCCTGCTCGCCATGGTCGAACGCCTCGAGGCCTCCCCCCTGCACGAGGCCCGGGTCCTCGGCTCACGCCTCCGGAGGCTCGTGTCTCGGGCGTGCCCCTCCCTCGTGCCGCCGGCGCCTCGCGAGATGACGGGGGCCGAGGCATCCCACCCGCCGCGGCGAGGCCAGGCCCTGAGGGAACCGCGCCTGTGCTGGCACACCCCGGATCCCGAGGCGGTGCTTAGGGAGGCCCTCTCGTTCTCGGGCCAGCGGTGGAGACCAAGCCCCCGGCCCTCGGACCTGCCTCCTCCCCTGCCCCGGGCATTCGAGGCGGTGCAGTTCGCCTTCCACCTCACGCTCAGCGCGACGGCGTTCGCCCAGCTCAAGCGCCACCGCATGGCGACCCTCCTCGCCGATCCCTACGACCCCTCGCTGGGGATCACGATCCCGCCCACCGTCGCCGCGGGAGGCATGGAGGAGACGCTTGGGGCCTTGGCCCGACGCAGCGAGGAGCTCGCCCACGCCCTCTTCGAGGCCTCGCCGGCGGCGTCCTCCTACGCGCTGCTCAACGCCCACCGCAGGCACGTGCTCCTCATCGTGAACGCGCGGGCGTTCGCCGCCATGGCGAGGCTGCGGCTGGACCCCCACGCCCAGTGGGACATCCGCACCCAGGTCGCCCTCATGACCTCCCTGCTCCACGAGCGCCTGCCCTCGGTCGCGCGGCTCATGGGCCTGCCCGAGGGAGGGGCTTTTGGCCTGCTCAGACCATGAGCCCCTGGCGAATGAAGGTGACGGCCCACGAGACCGTGATGAGCCCCAGGATGGTGGACATCACCTGAATCGGCGTCCTGCCGACCACCCGGTTCACCAGGGTCGCCTGGGCGAGGAGCAGGCCGGTGAACAGGAGCACGATCCCCACGGCCAAGGCGGTGGCTGGCCTCCCGTAGTCGTGCACGCTGATGATGATCGCCGTGATCGCCGCCGGTCCGGTGAGGAGGGGAGAGCCGATGATGGCGGCGATGGCGCGGCCTGACTTCCCGTTGCCCTCGGTCCCCTCACCGATGGGCTGGCCCAAGGCCATCTTGATGCCGAGGAGTCCGAGGATGATGCCACCGGCGATCTTCAGGTCGTTGATGTTCGTGTTGAAGAGCACCAGGAGCCGCTCCCCGAAGAGGATCACCGCGTACGAGATGAGTGCGGCCACCGCCACCCCCCAGACCGCGGTGCGCCGGCGTTCCCGCCTCGCCATGTGCAGGGTGAGGGCCGAGAACACGGCGAAGCTCATGAAGGGGTCGAAGATCACGAAGAACAGGATGACGAGCTGGACGAGATGGCTGCACACGGTGACTCCGCTATGGGGTGGCCGCGGTGGCCCCCGTTCCTCCCATGGCCTGGGGCGGCGGACCGGCGGTCACCCGCTCACGCGACGGGGGATGCACAGGTTGCGCGAGACGTACGGCGGCGCGGGGCAGTCGGCCCCGCGCCGCCTCGACTCAACGGGGCTGCCCGCTCCACCGCGGGCGCCCGACGGATCCTACTTCGAGGCCCTCCCCTTCGGCGCGGGAGGAGGGGCAACGACCGTGACGGGCAACGGGGCGCTCGAGACCCCGACCGCGCGCGCCATGAGCGTGGTCTGCCCAGGGGCGAGGCCGGTCACCACCCCCTCGGGCGTGACCTCGGCGATGGCGCGGTCCATGCTCTCCCACGTGACGGTGCCCTCCACGGGCTCCTGCCGCTCGTTGAGGATCTGAGCGGAGAGGGTCCTGCTCTCCTCCGGCGCGAGCGTGATCGCGGTGTCCGCGAGGGCGATGGATGTGTAGATCGTGACCGTGACCGGCACCTCGACCTTCGCGTTCCCCGCCGCGGCACTCACGGTCGCCGTTCCGCTGCTCAGGGGGGTGACCTTGCCCGTGGCATCCACCTTCACGACCTGCGTGTCGCTCGACGCCCAGGTCACCACCGGCGCAGGCACGACGTCACCCTTCGCATTGTACGCGGTCACCGTGAAGGGTGAGACTGGATCCCTCCCGTGGAGGGTCAGGGTGGTGGGCTCGATCGTCATCGTCTGCACGCGGTTCGCGCCACACCCGACGAGGGCGACGAGCACCACGATGGCGGTCATCGTCACACGCATACCCATAGTCCTCTCCTTTCACTCGATGACGCCAACACTGACTGACGCCCATACAAGATAATGGCTCGCCACCCGCGAGGCAAGCGTTCGTCCACCTCGGCGAGGCGCGGGAGCCCCGCGTCGTTTGCGACCGGTCCGTGCCCGTGTAGGTTGGGTGGGCCACCGTGGAGAACGGGCGAAACGTCTCCATTCCCCACGTACTCTCGAAGGACTCCCATGGACACGCCGATGGAACCCGGGCATCGCCTCCTGTGCGCGTGCGCGAGGAGCGCCCACCGCCCGCCGGATCGGGGGCTGGTCCACGCCCTGCTCCGCGAGGAGATCGACTGGGCGAGGCTGCTCCCCTTGGCGGCCCGTCACCGCATGCTCCCCTTCCTCTTCCGGCACCTGAGGGGCGAGTCGCTCCCGGCTCACGTGGCCTCGAGGCTGCTGGAGGCGTACGAGTCGAACACGGCGAGGAACCTCGCGATGATCGCCGCGTGCGTGCGGCTCGTGCGCGGCTTCGACGCGGCGGGGATCCGCACGATCGCGTTCAAGGGGCCGGTGACTGCCTACGCCCTGTACGGCGACCTCGGGTTGCGGGGATTCACCGACCTCGACCTCATCGTGGCTCCCCACGACGTGCCCCAGGCGAGGCAGGTCTTGGACCGGCTCGGGCTCTCGCCCGAGGTACGCCTCGGCCCGGCGCAAGAGCAGGCGCTCCTGCACTACCGCCACGAGCTCACGTTCTCCACCGAGGATGGCTCCTTCCACCTCGACCTGCACTGGAGGCTGCTCGTGCCCCACCTCCGGATGACCCAAGACGAGGGGGGCGTGTGGGACCGGTCGGTGACGGTCGACCTCGCGGGGGCGAGGGTAAGGACGCTTGGCCCTGGGGACTCCCTCGCCTACGCCTGCGTGAGGGCCGCGGTGGACTCGTGGGCGACCCTCTACCGCATCGTGGACATCGCCGAGGCCGCCGCCGCGGCCGGGGGAGAGGTGGGGGAGGCCCTGGGTCGCGCGACCCAGGTCGGGAGGAGGGGCCTCATGCTCGTCGGACTCCTCCTCGCCTCCGAGCTGCTCCAGGCCCCGCTCGACCCCTCGATCGTGGAGGAGGCGCGCTCCCTTCCCCGTGTGGTGGCGGCGGCCTGCGAAGGACGCGCGGCGATGTTCGCGCCAGAGGCACCCTCCAGGAGCCTCCTGTCACGGGACAGGCTGCTGCGGACCGTGATCGAGGGGCCGAAGGCGCGGCTCGAGTGCCTCCTCTTCCTCCCGTTCTCCCCTGGCCCTTCCGACGTGGGGCTCCTGAACCTGCCCCGGCCCCTCTGGGGCGCCTACCGCCTCGTGCGGCTCGTGCGCGCGCTCGCGTTGTGGGTTCGGGGCAGGGGGACGATCGGCTGAGGAGGCGAGACCGGCAGGCAGCGATCGATCACGCCCCAGAACTCGGGCGTGGCCCTGAAGTGCAGGGAGAACGCGGGCACCGACCGGGCGATGTCGCACACGGTGTGGAACGCGAGGGCCCTCGCGGGGGCGGGGAGGGAACGGCCTGCCGGAACCTGGCTGAACCCCTCGAACAGCACCTTCGTCGCGTCGTTGACCGACAGGGGGACCACCGCGTCCTCGGTGTCTTGCACGAGCCTGAACACGGCCCTCAGGCGAGGCCTCGTCTGGGCGTAACCCTGAGGCGGCATGTTCGGACTCGGGAGGGCGGCGAGGGAGAACCGGCCATGCGCGCGGACGACGAGGTTCATGTCGTCCCCGAGCGAGGGTCTCCCCACGGACGAGGAGAGGCGTGCCGCGGTGCTCTTGCCTGCCTCAGAGTCACCGAGGAAGAGGAACCCCTCGTCCCCTCGTGCCACGGCCGAGGAGTGGAGCGCGAGGCCCCCGTGGCCCACGTGGAACGAGGTCGACAGGTAGAGGAGGAGGCCAAGGAGCAACAGGTGTCCGCTCGAGGAGTCCTCGCGCAGGACGAGGCCGTGGAAATGGGGAGAGGAGGGGGAAGGGTCGCTTTGGCCGTGCTCTGGTGGCCACGAGAAGGTGAACACCCCCCTCCTCCGGGGCGAGGACTTCCCCGCCTGTTCTCTCCTCGCGTTGGCCTCGTGGGCGTGGCGCAAGAGCCAGCAGAACCGGTCCCAGAGGCGTCGAGCCTCCCCGGCGATCCAGGGGGGAGCGGGGGCCTGCGCCGGGACCGTCGGAGAGGAGACCATGACGACCCTGCTCGGTTCGCCTGTGAGCGCGGTGGCAAACCCGGCGGCCTCGAGCCGGGCCCGAAGCTCGTTCGCCTCCGAGGCGGCCCGGTCGGTGAGCGCGCAGATGCCCGTTGCCCACGACCCGAACTCGATGTGCCACGGCGCGTAGTCTCTCATGAGCGATGCCCCTCGGGGATCTCTGTGTGGATCGTGCGCGGAGCGGATCGGTCCAGTCGCCCTGGGGCAATGATACGCGCGAGGGCTTCGCGTGTCAGCACCCCCCACCGTGCGGGGCCGTGGTGCGCCGCGGTTGCGCAGCCTCACCCGAGACGCTAGTCTGTCGAGGGTGTCACGGGGCGCGTGGGGTGGCGATGGGTGAGCCTTTCCGGAAGGTGACCTCATGGGTACGGTCGTGCGGTGGGGGATCTGCGTGGCCTACACGGCCCTCGTCACGAGGCTCTCCCTCGAGCCCTCGTCCTCGTTCCGGTTCCTCTCGAGGTTCGTGAGGTTTCCCCACGCCGACAAGGTGGTTCACTTCGCCATGTACGGGGTGCTCGCGGCGCTGCTGTTGTGGGCCTCGAGGGTCCGCGTGGCAACCCTGAGGACCGCCACCCTCGTGGTCGGCGTCTGCTGCTGCTATGGGCTGCTCATGGAGGTCCTGCAGATGTCTCTTCTGCCCCGTGACCGGTTCTTCAGCCTCACCGACGTGGCGGCTAACGTCGCGGGGGCAACCGTAGCCGTGGCGACCGCCTCGTTGCGCCGAGGCGCGGGGCGAGGGAACGGTTAGGCTTTCGCGGGGGAAGGAGGTGTGCCCATGAGGGTTGTGCTCCTCGTCGCGTGCGCCGTGTTCGTGGCGTGCGAATCAGGTGGCGGGGGAGGGAGCGTGACCCCCGATACCTCGCCGCGCATCGTCGAGTCATTCACCTGTCGCGACGTGGATCCCCAGTCTCGGCCGTTGGGGATCACCCCGATCTTCAGCCGATCTGCTGACAGGAGGATCTACGTGTGGGCCCAGTGGAAGAACGTCGAGAGCACCCACACGGCCAGCGCCGTCTGGTACGACCCGGGCGGGAGCAAGGACCTTGAGTCGAGCAAGGAGTTCACCTCTCCCACCGGCGAGCAGATCGTGTGGTTCTACATCTCCCCGGCGGGGATGACCCTCGGGAGGTGGGAGGTGGAGCTGTGGCTCGACGGCGTGTTCCACCGCAGCCACTGTTTCCTCGTCGAGGAGTGAGCCTCGGATGCCCGACCACCCACTTCCCCCCCCACGCGAACCGAGCCAGGAGCAGGCCCCCGATGAGGTGATCGAGGCGGCCGGGAGGCTGCTGGCCTTCCTCGCCGGCGACCCCTCCAGCCCCGAGCTCGCGTGCACCCCCGCCCGCATGGTGCGCACGTTTCGCGAGATCACGGGCGGCTACCTCGTACGCGCCGAGGACGTCGTACGGGGCGCCGTGTTCGAGGGGGACTACGACGACATGATCGTGGTGAAGGACATCGACTACTACAGCCTCTGCGAGCACGACCTGCTCCCGTTCTTCGGCAGGGTGCACGTCGGGTACGTGGCCGCCGGACGCGTCGTGGGGCTCAGCAGGGTGCCGCGCATCGTGGACATGTTCGCGCGGCGCCTGCAGGTGCAGGAGCGCCTCACCCGGCAGATCGCCGACTTCCTCCTCGACCTCCTCCATCCCGCCGGGGTGGGGGTCGTGGTCGAAGGCGCCCACCTGTGCATGATGATGCGCGGGATCCGGAGGGAGAACGCCCGCATCGTCACCAGCGCCATGCTCGGGACGTTCAGGGACGACCCGAGGACCCGGGCGGAGTTCCTCCGCATCATCGGCCCCCCCGCGCACGAGCGAGGCTAGCGGGTTCGCCCATGGTCGTGCTCGGCGTGGACCTTGGGGGCACGAAGACCGACCTCGCGTTGGCCACGGCCGAGGGGGGCCCCGGTGCCCCGGTCGCGCAGGAGAGCCTCCCGAGCAAGGCCTACCCCAACCTCGAGTCTGCCGTCGAGTCGTTCCTGCGGGAGACGGGCCTCACCCCCACCCACGCGGTCGTGGCGGTGGCAGGGCCGGTCATGGGCACGACGGCACAAGTGACCAACCTCTCGTGGGAAGTGGACGAGGGGAGGCTCCGAGCCGTCACCGCCGCCTCGAGCGTGGTCCTCATGAACGACGTGGAGGCGCTCGCCTGGGCCGTGCCCCACCTCGAACCTCAGGACCTGTTCGTGCTCCAGGAAGGGACCCCCCACCCCAGGGGAGCCCTCGCGGTGGTCGCACCAGGGACAGGCCTCGGCGAGGCCTTCCTCGTCTGGGACGGGGTGCGGTACCGCCCCCACCCCTCGGAGGGGGGGCACGTGGACTTCGCCCCGCGCGACGAGTGGGAGTGGCGCCTCCTCCAGTGGCTCCTGCGCCGGTACCCCCACGTGAGCTACGAGCGGGTCTGCTCGGGCATGGCCCTGCCTGACCTCTACCGCTTCGCCGTCGAAGTCACCGGGCTCGAGCCCGATCCTGCCGTCCCGTTCCCGCCACCGCCAGGGGACGACCTCACCCCCTCCCTCATCGAGGCCGGACTCGCCTCGACCGGGGGCACCTCCCGCCTCACCCTCGAACGCTTCGCAATGATCCTCGCGGCCGAGGCGGGGAACCTCGCCCTCAAGGTCTTGGCCGCAGGGGGCGTCTACCTCGGAGGCGGGCTCTCCAGGAGGATCCTCCCGCTCCTGCGCGAGCCTTGGTTCGTCGAGACCTTCCGGGACAAGGGCAGGTTCGGCTCCTTCCTCGCGCGGGTCCCCCTGCGCGTGGTCACCCACCCGAAGGCGACCTTGCTCGGGGCACTCCGGCGTGGGTGGGAGGAGGCAGCGACCCCGGCGACGTGAGCCCCGCGGGCCCCGTCGTGGAACCGGTCCGGGACGCGGGGTTTCTTGTGGTGGTTCCCCTTCGAGTCGGCCGCGGCCGCCCCCTGTGCGCAGACCCTTGAGGTAGCAATGCTGCGGGTCATCACCTCCCCTGGGACCACCGCCCTCCTCCTCGTGCTCCTGGCCTCCTCCCTCGCCCTCATCACGGTCCTCGAGGCACGCGAGGGGCCGCGCACGGCCGGGGGGACCTTCCCCCTCTACGGCTCCTGGTGGCTCGAGGCAGCGTTCGCCCTCGTGTTCGGGCAGCTCGCCGCATGCCTCCTGCGCCGGCGACTCCTCACACAGGTGCCCCTGCTCCTCGTGCACGTGGGGGTCGGGCTCCTGCTCTTGGGGGCGTGGCGCACGGCGCACGGTTCCATCCGCGGCACGCTCACCCTCGCCGAAGGGGAGCGGGCCGCGTCCGTCTCGGTCCCCGGGGCGCTCTGGATCGACGTCTCCCCTGACGAGGGCCATCCCAGGCGCGTCGAGCTGCCCCGGGACCAGAGGACAGCCCCAGGCTTCCGCGTTCGCCTCCCCTGGCTTGGCGAGGCACGCCTCGTGCAGGTTCTCCCCCGCGCTCGCATCCGACACGTCGTACGCGAGCGGACCGACGAGCTCGGCGTCCCCGCCATCCACCTCGACGTGATCACCCCCCACGGCACGCTCCCGGTCGTGCTCGCGGAGGGATCCATGGACGAGGCCGACGTCGGTGACCTGCGCATCTCCCTCGGCCATGCTCCCCCCTCCCACGAGCCTGCCCTCGTCGCCACGGTGAGGGGGAGCCAGTCACGCCACCCCCTGCGCCTCCCGGAGGACGTGGGCCGGATCATCCCGCTGGGGGACGTATCCGTCACCATCCTCGCCTACACGGGCGACTTCAGGGTGGGGGCCGCGGCGGCCGACGAACCGCCGCGCAACCCGGCGCTGAGGTGCCTCGTGAGCGGAACCACCACCCCGCCCGAGACCCTCTGGGTGTTCGCGCGCTTCCCTGGATTCGCCCGGCCGCGCACCCCAGGGGTGCAGGCCCTCGACTTCGTGATGCCCTCCTCCCCGGAGGCCATCCTCTCCCTCGCGTTCGCCGATGGCACCTGGCGGTTCTACTTCGTGTCCGCGACCACCGAGGCATCCGGGACCTGCGCGGAGGGCGACACGTTCTTCGTGAGCCCCGTGCCCTCCATGCGAGTTCCCCTCGTGGTGCGGCGCCTCCTCCCCCGAGGCGAGCTCGTGCCGGAGGTCGAGCCGGCGCCGGCGGCCGGGGAGGCGCCCAGCGCGGTCCGCCTCGAACTCGGATCCATCGAGCCGGTCTGGCTCATCCAAGGGGGACCCGAGGTCGTGATCCCTGGGCCGGGGGGGCATGTGGCCCTCTCCCTCACCAACGAGATCGACCTTCCCTTCTCGATCGCCTTGGTCAGGGCTCGGCGCGAAGACTACCCCAACAGCTCGATCCCGCGGCTGTACGAGTCCACGATCCGGGTGGGCACCAACGACTCCCTCGGCCCCCCGCTCCTCGTGCGCACGAACGCCCCGGCCCGCGTGCGGGGCTGGCGGATCTACCAGGCGGAGTTCGGCACCGATGGGGTCCGCACCTGGTCGGGGTTCCAGGTCGCCACCGACCCAGGCGCTTCCCTCGCGTCCCTCGGCGTCCTCGCCGTCACCCTCGGGTCCCTCTCCCACCTCGCGCGCCGACGCGCTCGCTCGGTCTCGATGGTCGGCGCCCTCCTCATCCTGACCGCGGCCGAGGCTCAGGCCCTCCCCCTCGGGGACCTCATCGTCTCGGAGGGGGGGAGGAAGAAGCCCCTCGGGGTGCTCGCGCGCGAGACCGAGATCGAGTGGGGGGTGAGGTTCAGGCCTGATCCCCTCACCGGGTTCCTCCGCCTCGCCTTCGGCGACTCGCTCGCCCGAGAGGAGCCCCTCGTGAGGGTCCAGGGCGCCCTCGTGCTGCAGGGCGTCCCACCCGGAGCCCGCGCCTCCCTCACCCAGATCGAGAGGCATCGCCCGCACCTCGACGCCCTCGCGGGCGGAGGACCGTCCTCCGAGGAGGCCCTTCGCCTCCTCCGCGTTGCTCAGCGGCTCTCCTCCCTCGAGGAGCTCGTCGCCCTCGCCCCGGGCCCACAGGGGGACTCGTGGGTGCCGCCGACCCAGGAGACGTGCCCCACCTGGGCGTCGGAGGGGTGGCGCGCCGTGAGGGATGCCTTCCGCGCGGACCGCGCGGACGAGGCCTCCTCCCTCGCCCGCGCGCTCGTCCGTGAGCAGCGGCGAGTGCTGGGGCCACGCCTCCCTTCCCCGCTGCGCGCAACCGTCGAGCTCGCCTGGCACAGGATCGACCCTCCCCGCCTCGCGCCCCTCCTCGCCTGCGTCGCCTCGGCGGCGCACTGGGCCCTCGTGGCCACACGGCGCACCCGCGGGCTCCTCCTGCCCCTCACCCTCCTCACCGCGTGGAACGGAGTGTCCCTCGCCGCCTGGGTCCTCTTCGCCGGGAGGCTCCCCCTGCTCAACACGTGGGAGGTGTTCTCCCTCCTGCTCTTCCTCGTGCCGGCGATCGCGCTCGTCGCGCACCGCCGCACCGGCCTGCACGCCCCAAGCGGCGTGGCGCTGCTCCTCTGCGCCGCGGGCAGCATCGGCCAACGCTTCCTCCCCGCCTCCAGCCTCATCGTGCGCCCTCCCGTGGCCATCCTCCAGAGCCCCTGGCGAGAGCTCCACATCCTCTCCACCATCTGTTCCTACGCCCTGCTCTTCCTCGGTAGCGGCCTCGCCGTCGCCTCGTCCGCGAGGACGGGGAGGCACGACCTCTCCCGCTTCACCCACCGGGTCGTGCTCGGGGGAACGGTCCTCCTCGGCGTCGGCATCGCCAGCGGGGCGGCTTGGGCGTTCGACGCGTGGGGGAGGTACTGGGGGTGGGACCCCAAGGAGGTCTGGGCCCTCGTCTCCTGGCTCCTGTTCACCGCCGCCCTCCACGCGCGGGCATCCGGTCATCACCGCGCATGGACGGGGCTCGTGCTCGCGGGCTTCGGGGCACTCCTGTTCACCTTCTTCGGCGTGACCTTCCTCCTGCCTGGGCTCCACAGCTACGGCTAGCGCCCCGCGCGGATGCGCACGGCAGACCTCACCCTGGTCCACCTCCAAGGACCCGCCCCGGTCGTCTCCCCGCCTCTAGGGTGCCTGTGCCTCATAGGGGCCTTGGAGGCCCAAGGGATCCACGTCGACTTCCGCGACTACCAACTGGAGACCTCTTCGCCGTTCGATCCGGACGGCCTCGTGCGGTTCCTCACCGACGACGCCGCCCCCATCATCGGGATCGGAGGCATGGTGAACGTGCTCCCCCACCTCGTGCGTGCCTTGCGAGCCGTGCGCGAAGCCTCCCCCACCACCCGCATCGTGCTGGGAGGACCGGGGCCGAGTTCCGTCGCCCTCCCCTTGCTGGAGTCCTACCCGGTGGCGGACGTCATCGTCATCGGCGAGGCGGAGGAGACCCTTCCCGACGTCGTGCGCGCCCTTCGCGGGGGAGGGGACCTCTCCTCCATCCCCGGCCTCGTAATCCCCACGGAGCACGGCGTGCACCGTACCCCTCCGAGGCCGAGGATCCGCGACCTCGATGCCCTCCCCCCACCCGCCTACGACCGGGTGGACCTCGGCCGGTACAACGGGGCAGTCCCCGTGGAACTCGCGCGAGGCTGCCCGTTCTCCTGCGCCTTCTGCGAGACGAGCACGTTCTGGGGCCACACGATGAGGGCTCGTTCCCCGGAGTCCGTGTCGGCAACGATCCGCCGTCTCGCGGACGGAGGCTGGTCCCGGTTCGGCTTCGTGGACGACACCTTCGGCCTCGACCCTCCCCGGAGCCGTCGGCTGCTGTCGTTCCTCGCGGCCCAGGGGGTATCCTGGACCTGCTCCACGAGGGTCGAACGCCTCGATGAGGCCTGGATCGAGGACCTCGCCCGCGCGGGCTGCCACGGCGTGTTCCTCGGCGTCGAGTCAGGCTCACCCCGCGTGCTCGCCCGCATCGGCAAGCGGGGGGTCACGGCCGAGGAGGTCGAGGGAAAGGTGCGCCTCCTGGAGGGTCGGTTCGACCCGATCACCGCGAGTTTCGTGTGGGGATTCCCCTTCGAGACGCTGGACGACCTCGCCGAAACGCTCGCCTTGGCCTCCTCCCTGCGCGCCATGGGCGCCGTGACCCCGCTCCACCTCCTCGCGCCGCTCCCCTCGGCTCCCCTCACGAAGGAGTTCGCCCACCTCCGCCGCTTCGACCCCCTCATGGTGCCCGACCTGAGCGCCGTGCGCCTCGACGAGGACACCATGGGGCTCGTGCGGGGGAACGTGGACGTGTTCAGCTCGTTCTACTTCTTCGACCACCCCACGTTACGCCTGAAACGGGCCCTCGTCCGGCGCCTCACGTCACCGAAGGCCCCCCGCCCCTGAGGCGCGGAAGCCGCCAGGCTCAGGGCCCGTCGTCCAGGACCCAGCTCCTCCCGCCCACCGGGAGCGTCGGCACCGACAGGCTGAGGCCCGCCCGGGACCGCACCCTGTAGTACCGCTGCGCGCCAGGGGGGAGCAGGGCTCCAGAGTCGAGGAGGCTCGTCTCCGGCGTGAACACGACCCCACTCGGTCCCACCCACGGCGCCCCGCCCCAGCCCACCGCGTAGTCCGTGGCTCCCTGCACCGGCGCCCAGGTCACGAGCAGGTCGCCCACGTTCGGCGCGGACACCGTCACCCACGCGGGGGGCTGCAGGGGAGGCGCCTCGCCCCGACGGAACGAGAAGAGCTCGGCATCCTCGAACGGCGAGCGGAGGAACGCCTGGAGGCTCACCGTGGGGGAGAACACGACCGACGCCGTCCACATGAGGCGGTCGTCCGGAAACGTCTGCGCAGGGTCAGGCAACACCCTCCAGCCCGGCGCACCCGGCCCGAGCACCGGGAGGGCGAAGCTCGTGAGGGGGCCAGGCCCCACCGCCTCCCACACGAGCGAGTCCTGGTCCGCAGGGCCCTGGTCGTCGAGCACGAAGCGCGACACCGACCAGGTGGCCGGCGGGGTCCCTGGCGTCTGGTAGCCACCGATCGTGAAGACGCTCCCCACGCGAGCGAGCACGGGAGGATCCCAGAAGGAGGTGAAAGAGCGGAAGGCCCCTGGGGTGAGGGCGGTCCAATCGAAGGCGCCGCCGCCCCAGGATGGCTCCTGCGAGGTGTCCGCGTACGCCACACCCGCGTAAGCCGCCACGTCCGCGAACACCCCAGACGGGGGCAGGTAGGATAGGGAGACCGTGGTGTCAGCGCGACATCGAACCCCGTGCAAGGGCACGAACCGATCCTCGCGCACACTCCCGGTGAGCTCGCCCAGGCTCGCCACGGACCCCTCGCTCCCCGGAGGAAGCCCACCGACCGTGACGGTCACGCCGTGGACGAAGTTCACCGTGCACGTGTGGTTCACCGTCGCGTCCCCGCTCACCACGTAGTCGCGCACCGCGGTTGCCTTCGTTGCGGCAATCTGCTGGGGAGATCCGGAAATCAAATCGTTGACGTTGATACGATAGCCAAGGCAGATCATGTCTACTATGCTGCCGGTCCTGAAACGCTGCGTGTACGGTTCCTTGAAGAAATTCACGATGAAAAACTCGTACTGACTCGGTATGTCGATGTTCTCCGGGACGGGAACATCGATGTTGACAGGAGGGCCGACGTGCATGGTGTCCATGAAGCTCGAGAGGAGCACTCCGGTGGCCCCTCCGGAGAGGAGGGAGGCCGGGGCGATGGTGCCCATGACGACGCCCACGTCGAGGTACCCGTCGTTGTGGGTGATGGGAAGACCGCGGACGACCCCTGAGATCCGGGAGGTGTCGGGCCACTGGGGGGGCACGGCAGGGTCGCACCACACCACGAGGGATCCGGTGGGGCACGAGAGCACCGTGAGCCTCGCGTAGCCGGAGGCGGCCACGGTGAGGGGCAGTCCTGGGACGAGGGCCTGATGGTCGAGGGTGAGGGAGCCAGACGCGTTCGTGAACCCCCAGTTGCCGACGAACGGGACGTCGGGTGAGGGGCCGACCTGCACGTACGCGTTCGGCAGGGGGGCGTCGGTCGTGCGGTCCCTCACCGCGAGCTCGAGGGTGTCCGCCCGGACGAGCCCTGCCCCGAGGGCGCCGCAGAGGGCGAGCGTGAGTGCGTGTCTCATGGGAGCCTCCTACCAGGACGAGACGTCGCCTTCCACCAAGTCGTACCGCCCGAACCCGGTGCGGTCGACGAACACGAATTGTCGTTTGAGCGCATGGTAGGTCCAGATCTCGTATGGTTTGGCGTTCCGGTCGAACGGGTGGCGTTCGATGTCGTCAGGGGGGCCGAACTTCACGTAGACCATGCCCATGTCGGTTTTCCACCCCTCCTCGAACGCCGAGAAGTGGTCGTTGGCGTACATGATGCGCGCCTCGTACAGCTCCATGAGCTCGTTCCTCGGGGTGGAGGGCACCGGGTCGCGGCTCGCCCAGTAGTCGATCCAGAAGGCCTCGCGCTCGCCTCGGGGCAGCTTCTTGAACGTGGCGAGGGTTTCCTTCTCCCCGAGGTAGCTCAGGAGGCGGATCGCGTCGTCGGGGGTGGCGAACAACCCGGAGATGGACCAGGGGATCACGATCCGTTTCGACGCTGCCAGCTCGGTGTCGTCTGCCCGCACGTCCACGCGCACCTCGTAGGTTCCTGCCTCGAGGCGCGTGATGGAGACCGGGGCCTCGAACGGCGTTACGCTGCCCGAGACGGTGATGCGCTCCTGCTGGTCGCTCCGCGTCTTCCCCCGCCCGTCCACCACCCTCACCCGCAGGGGCAGGACCGTGGGCACACTGTCGGTCGGGGCGTACAGTTCCCCGACCACCGTGATCCCCTCGCACGGATCCGGGAGCGTGTCGCCCAGGGTCTCCCGCTCCTCCCCGCACCCCAGCACGGTGAGGGAACTGAGGTGGTATCCCCCCCCGGAGGGGGGGATCTCGAAGGAGCGCTCCTGGGTGCCGTGCCTGCGGTTCTCGACGTCCTCGACGGTGACGCGCACCGCGTAGTTGCCCGCGGGCAGGGTGAGGCGCACCTCTTCGTGGGCGAGGAGGTGGCGCTTGTTCGTCTCCGCGAAGGTGAACACCTGGATGGTGCCGCTGAGGAACCCGCTGTGCACCTGGTGCCCCTTCGCATCGGTCACGCGGTAGGAAACGCCGTAGCGGGCGGTGAACCCGTCCTCCGTCTTCACGAAGAGCAGCTCGTCGTAGGAGATGGCGACCCTGATCCTCGCGTAGGAGCCGAGCGTGGGCTCCCAGTAGGTGGCGACCTCGAGTTGGAAGGGCAGGGAGATGGCGTGGGCCGTGGACAGAGCGAGGAGGAGGAACAGGCTCGTGGAGGAGAGGGTCAAGGGGGACCTCCGCGGGGCGTGTGGGGGGTGGGGGCAGCCCCTCCGCCTCGGAGGGCGGAGGCGACGACGCGCAGAGACCCGATGAGGATCTTCAGGTCCGTCGCGAGGCTGGCGGTGTTGAGGTAGGCGAGGTCGTACTTGAGCTTGTCCGCCGCGTCGGAATCGTACCTCCCGTGCACCTGGGCCAAGCCCGTGAGCCCGGGCCTCACGACGAGTCGGCGCGCGTAGGTGGGGTCACGGCTCGTGAACAGCTCGACGAACTCGGGCCGTTCGGGCCGGGGCCCGACGAAGCTCATCTCTCCCCTGAGGATGTTGATGAGCTGGGGGATCTCGTCGAGGTGGGTCGCGCGGAGGATCGCGCCGATCTTCGTGACCCGTGGGTCGCGGGGGCTGGCGAGCACGGGGCCTGAGTCTCGCTCCGCATCGGGGATCATGGTCCTGAACTTGAGGAGCACGAAGGGTTTGCCGCCTCGGCCAACCCGCACCTGGCGGTACAGGACCGGCCCGGGGCTCGTGAGCTTGGTGCCGATGGCGACGAGGACGAACAGCCAAGAGAACGCCAACAGCCCCAGGGAGCTCGCCACCACGTCGATGCCGCGCTTCAGGAACCGGTACCAGCCAGAGAGCGTCTCGGTCGGCAGTTTGATGAGGGGCATGCCGGCGAGGTTGGTGAGCTCGACCTTGCCGATGATGATCTCGTAGAGCCCGGGCACGATCCGTACCCTGACCCCGCGGTTCTCGCACGTGGCGATGACGTCCATGAGCCGGTGCGGGAGCCACGACCCAACCGCGATGATGACCTCGGTGAGGGCGTAGCGGTGGAGCACCTCACCCATGCGGTCCGCGTCGCCGAGGTGAGGCGCGAGGCGTGGTTCGGAGGCCGCCGCGGTGACGTACCCGATGAACCGAGAGCCGGGCAACAGTCTCGCGCGCAGCTCCTGCGCGAGCCGCTGGGCCGCCTCCCCGGTGCCGATGATCCCGATGCGGGCGATGCCCCGATGCCAGGACGTGGGAGACAGCAGGCGGACACGCACGGCGACGAGGGGGACCGCGGCGAGACACCACCCCAACACGAACACGGACCGAGGGTACGGGAAGGTGAGGGTGGCGAACCTGCGGGAGACGAAGTTGGCGAGCACGAACAGGCCGGCGGCCACCGTGAGGGAGCGCAGGACCTGGTAGGCGAGTTGCGGGGTGTCCCGGTCCTGGTCCACGCTGTAGAGCCGGGAACCCCAGAACACGAGGAGGGTCACCACGGTGAGCACGGGGGAGGCCGCGACGTAGGCCCCGAAGTGGGGCTGGAGCGCCGAGCCGAGCTTCAGGTAGAAGGCGGCAACCTGGCCTGCGTTGAGGAGGGCCGCGTCCAAGGCCATGAAGGCGATGGCCCGGAGCGCGGGGGCGATTCCATCGAGCACGCCGCGGACGAACACGCCGAAGGACACGAGCCAGTTGAATGGGCGGGCGAGGGTGCCCGCGAAGTGCTTGTTGTGGAACAGGAGCATGGCACGGTGGAACTCGTAGGTGCTCCGCAGCTTGTTCCGCCTGCTCAACCCCCCTTTGTAGTGGATGATCTCGGCGTTCGGATTGTACAGGACCTTCCACCCGTATTGGCGGGCACGAAGGCACCAATCGAGTTCTTCCCCGTAGAGGAAGAACCGCTCGTCCAGGGGGCCGATCGTCTGGAGCACCTCGGGCCTGAACATGAGGAAGGACCCGGAGACCGCATCCACCTCCGTCTCCTCGTCCTCGTCCTTGAACGTGAGGTTGTAGCGGGAGAACCGAGGGCTTGAGGGCCACAGCTTCGCGAGCCCGATCATGCGGTAGAAGGCCACCTTAGGGGTGGGGATGGACCGGCGGCACGCGAGCTGGAGCGTGAGGTCGGGGTTGAGCACCCGGCACCCGGCGATGCCCGCCTCCGGGTGCGCATCCATGAAGCGGACCATGTCCGCGAGGGCGTTGCCCAGGACCCGGGTGTCAGGGTTCATGAGGAGGATGTACCTCCCGTGGCATGCCCCGAAGGCCTGGTTGTTCGCACGGGCGAACCCCACGTTCTCGTCGTTGGCGATCACGTGCACCTGGGGGTAGTGCGTGCGCACGAAGGCGACGCTCCCGTCGGTGGAGGCATTGTCCACGAAGATCACCTCGAGGCCGATGCCCTCCGTGTGGTTGAACAGGGAGTCGAGGCACTCCTTCAAGTAGTCGAGCCCGTTCCAGTTCACGATCACCACGGAGAGGTCGGGCTGGGCCACGGGGAGATCGGTCACCCTCGACGCCTCCTCCACGGTGTCAACGAGGGCCTTCACCCTCGTGTCCCTCTCCTGCCCATCCACGCGAGGAACCTCGCGGCATCGTGGAGGGCGATGCTCGGTTGGCCCTTCCAGACCCCCATGCGTGCGCGCACGCGCTTGAGGAGGCGCGGGAAGGCGGCGTTGTAGCGGTGGACCCGGGCGTGCATGGCCGACTCCAGGGCGGGGTAGCTCAGGTCAGGGGGCAGGATCATGCCTCGGTCTTCCCGGAGGAAGTAATAGTCGTGGGGGCTCGTGCGGAAGAACTCGTCTCGCCCCATGGTCTCCTTCACGATCCCCGCCTCGAGCGCCTCGTCGAACAAGGCGGTCCCAGGGAAGGCCTCGTAGCCTGAGAGGCTCGCGAAGTCCGGGCGTACCTCCTGCAGGAGCCGCATCGTGCACTCGACGTCGTCAAGGCTCTCGCCGGGCAGCCCCATCATGAAGTAGGCGGTCCAGTGGAGCCCTGCGCGGCGCAACCACCCACACGCCTCCCGCACCAGCTCGAGGCTCATGGTGCGGTCGAGCCGCCGCATGAGGCTCCTCGAGCCGGTCTCCACGCCGATCTTGATCCCCGTGCATCCCGCGCGCCTCATCCTCGCGAGCAGGGCCTCGTCGATCCGATCGGCCCTGGTCACGCAGTCCCAGGTCATCCCCAGGCGTGCCACCAGGTCGCACACGGCCTCCGTGCGCTCCCGGTGCAGGGTGAAGACGTCGTCCTTGAAGGTGACGTGCCGCACCCCCCTGCGCTTGAGCCCCGAGAGCTCCTCCTCGAGGGTCTCGAGGGGCACGAACCGCACCTTCCGACGCCACAGGCCACCTCGGAAGCAGTAGGAGCACCCGTACGGGCATCCCCGCGACGTCATCACGAGCCCGAGGTCTTCCGTGGAGGCAGGCCCCCGCACGAACGAGAGACGATCCACCGGGGGGAGGGCGGCGAGGTCAGCCGGGGGCGCCTCCGACACCTCGTCGCAGGCGCGGGTCACAAGGCCGGGCAGGCCGCGCGTGGCGCGCAGGGCCTCCCTGTCTTCGACGAGGATGTCCCGCAAGAGCGGCTCGCCCTCTCCCACCACCACCGCGTCGACCTCCGGGGCATTGGCGAGGACCTCGCGCGGCCTCACCATGGCGTGGGGGCCTCCGACCACGATGGGCACCCGGGGGCAGGCCGCGCGCACGAGGGAGGCGGCCTGGAGCACCGAGGCCATCTTCGCGGTGAGGGCCGTGATGCCGACCCACTGGGGCCGGTTGGCCGTCACCACCGCCCTGAACTCGCGCCAAATCCCGTGCGTGGGGTCGGCCACGTGGGCGAGGTACGTGCCGTAGCGCTGGGGGAGGCCCTGGTAGTCGACGTCGCGGGCGTGGGGGTCCTGATCCGCGTCGTAGACCACCGGCTCGTGGCCCAAGGCCCGCGCGGCCGAGGCGAGGGCGGCGAGGCCGTACGGGAAGTACCGGGAGTAGTACCCCATGAATCGGTAGAACGGGGGGTCTATGAGCAGGAGTCGCACGCGATGCCCCACGAGACGGAGGCCTTGAGCACGCGGAGGTACTCGCCGCGGGAGGGCCCGGCGAGCCGGGGGAGCGAGTGGCACGCGAGGAGGAGGCGCGCGCCCACGCGCTGGAGGAGCGACCCGTGGCGGTCGAAGTAGCGGAGCGCGCCCAAGGCCCGATGCCGGTGGGCGACCGCGGACCGGCTCGGGGCGCTGCCCCCGATCCGGTGGGTAGCCGCGGCGTGGGGGACGAAGCCCACGGACCACCCCGCGTCCCATAGCCTGCGGCAGAGGTCCTTCTCCTCGTAGTAGAGGAAGAACCCGGGGTCGAACGGCCCCGCCTCGAGGAGAGCGCGTCGCCGCACCATGAAGCACGCCCCGCTCACCATCTCCACCTCGCGCTCCACGGTGTGCGGGTCGAGCTGGCCGAAACGATGGACGAGGGGGGTGCGGGCCAGCCACCGTCTCATCCGTGGGGGCACCCTTCCGGCGATGCCGAGGAGGTGTCCGGCCAGCTGCACCAAGGTGGGGAGACGGTACGAGCTCGTTTGGAGCGATCCGTCGGGGTGCGAGAGTCGAGGCCCGGCCAAGCCCATGTGCGGGTTCCTCTTGAGGAAGGCCGCGAGGACCCCCACGGCGCCGGGCGCGAGGGTGGTATCCGGGTTGGTGACGAGCACGAGGGGCGTCCCCAGGTGCGCAACCCCGCGATTCACCCCGCGGCCGAAGCCCAGGTTGCACCCCAGTTCGTCCCAGGTCACCCTGTCCCCGAACCGATCCTTCAGGGCCCGGGGGATGGGGTGGGGATCGTGGTTCACGACCACGGTGTGGGAGACCTGGCCGAGGAGGGACTCAAGACAGCCGGCCAACAGGTCCATGGGCCCATAGTGCACCACGACCGCCCCGACGTCGCTCACGCGACCCTCCGGTAGGTGATCCGGTAGTGGAGGGTCTTGACCGTCTCGTTGAACACGGTCACGAGCCCATCCTCGTTTCGCCACCAGGGGACGAAGTCCACGTCCGGATGGGGCACCGCCGCCACGTGCACGAGAATCCCTCGAGGGGCCACGACGCGCCTGAGGATCCACGCGGCACGGGCGCTGTGGTAGCTCGAGGTGACGAAGATGATCCGCCCGAGGCCGAGGGACTCCGCCCACGCCGCCGCCTCGAGTGCCTCCTCGTAGGTGCTCTCGACTCTACCGGGGAGCACGACCACGCACGAGTCCGCGACCCCGAGGGTCGCGAGGATCCGACACGCCACCTCGTCCTCCCTCGGGTAGAGGCCCAGCTTGGTGGGCGCACTCTCGGTGGGGGTCGCCATCGCCACGAGCGGGGCCCGCCCTTCCCTCACGAGCATGGCGGCGTACATGGCGCGAGGCGCCACGTCACCCAGGAGGAGGAAGAGGGCATCGGCCTTCTGGGGGAGCTCTTCCCAGCGCTCGAGGCGGTCCCGCCAGGCGGTGAGCAGGGGAGACGGATCGGCGAGCAGGACGGCGAGGGCCAGGCCGAGGACGGCCCCCAAGGCGAAGAGTCGCGGCGTGCGCGTCATCCGCCCTCGCCCCCCTGAGGGTTCACCCAGGGGCGGGTCGCACAGAACAGCCAGGGGAGGAGGGTCCCGAGCGAGCGACGCGTGCCCCGGCGCGCCCGCACCCTCGAGGCGAGGCCTCGCAGGGCCGCCCACTTCGCGGCCGCGACCGTTCGGCCGGTGCCCCTGCTGAGGTGCCGCAGGAGGCTCGCTCCTTGGTAGGTCACGTGGGGAGGGCCTAGCAGAAGCCACGACCACACCGGCAGGTTCGCCCAGAACGCCCACTCGAGGTTTCGCTGCGCGAGCCACAAGGCCTTCGCTGGCTCCCTCCGGAGGGTGGTGCCACCGAGGTGAGACACGAGGGCGCCTGGGTGCAGGACCGCGTGGTACCCGGCGAGGCAGAGCCGGAGGGCGAGGTCGATGTCTTCGTCCTGGGCGAAGAAGGCCTCGTCCAACCCGCCCACGTCGTGCACCGCCTCCTTCCGAAACACCGCCGCCCCTCCGCTCGCCCCGAACACTCGCACGGGCAGGGGGGGGAGCTCGTCGAGGCCACAGCCCTCCATGTTGCGCCGTCCGACGCCCCAGACGGTGAATCGGAGCCCAGCGCTCTCGACCCTCCCGGCAGGGGTGAGGATGACCGAGGCGCACGCGGCGACGGAGGGGTCGGCGAACACCCCGGCGCAGGCCTCCAGCCACATGGGCTTCGGCCGCGCATCGTTGTTGAGGACCGCCACGAGCTCCGACTCCGCGGCCTCGATGCCCACCTGGGCAGCCCCCGCGAAACCACGGTTGACAGGCTCGGTGACGACCATGGCCGAGGGCCAGGCTGCCTGGAGCCACTCGCGGGTGCCATCGGTGGACCCGTTGTCCACCACGATGGCGCGGCAGGCGCGCGTCTGTGACTCGAGGGCCCGGAGACACTCCTCGAGGAGGTGCCGACCGTTCCAGGTGGGGATGACGACGTCGATGGGGCTCACCCCTCGGCCCCTCTCCTCCCCGCGAGCTGGCCGCACCCCGCGCCCACGTCGCTGCCCTTGCTCTCCCGGACCGTCACCACGGGCACGAGGGGCAGGAGCGCCTCGCGGAACGCCTCGACACGGTGCGGGGGAGGCGCACGGAACGAGGCGCGGGGGAACTCGTTGAACACGATGAGGTTCACCTTCGCCCCCAGGCTCGTCGCCAGGGCGCCGAGGCCCTTCGCACACGAGAGGGAATCGTTCACGCCCGCCAAGAGCACGTACTCGAGGGTGAGGGTCGCGCGGGTGGCCTCTCGGTACGCGCGCACGGCGGGCAGCACCGCCTCCAACGGAGGGGCCTTCGGCATGAGCGAAGCCCGGAGGCCCTCCCAGGGGGCGTTGAGGCTCAACGCGAGGTTCACCCCAAGCCCCGACTCCATGAGGGCACGGATGCCGGAGGGGATCCCGCACGTCGAGACCGTGATGCGCCGTCTCGCGTACCCGAACCCGTGCTCCCACACGAGGATCCTCGATGCGGTGATAACCGCGTCCGGCTCGAGCAAGGGCTCGCCCATGCCCATGAACACCACGTGCGTCGGGCGTGCGAGGCCTGCGCCTTCGGGAGTACGACGCACGAGGACCAACACCTGCTCGACGATCTCTCCGGCGGTGAGCGTGTGGCCCGGGCCCGAAGCGCCTGTGGCACAGAACGCACACCCCATGGGACAGCCGGTCTGAGAGGAGAGGCACACGGTGGTGCGGCGGGGCAGGGGCATGTGCACGGTCTCCACGGTGCGGCCCGAGGGGAAACGGAGGAGGAACTTGGCCGACCCATCCCGGGAGGTGACGACCTCCTCGATGGAAGCCCGCCCGACGGAAAACGCCTGGCCGAGCCGTTCCCGGAGCGCCTTGGGGATGTTCGTCATCTCGTCAACGCGCACCACGTCCTCCCGATACAGCCACATGCCGATCTGGGACGCCCGGAAGTGCTTCTCCCCCCACGAGGCGCACAGGGACCTCAGTCCCTCGGGGCCAAGATCCTTCAGGTCTGGCAGGAGGGGCTTTGGGTGCCCTGAGGTGCGATCCTTCACCGTGTCGCGAGCACGAGGGCGCTCATGGGAGGAAGGTCGAGGCGGAGCGTTCCCGCGTATTGGTTCGCCTTCCCCTCGCCCCATCGACGCTGGAGCCTCCTCGTCGGGGCCCCGTGTTCGATCAGCGTGCCCCACGGCTCCTCGGACAGGTTGAACGCCGCCACCACGGCGTCGTCGAAGAACATCCGCCCGAGCACGAGGGCGCGCTCCTCCACGTGGAGCACGACGAGGTCGCCGAACGTCAACGCGGGCAAGTCCCTCCTGAGCCGCCCCACCTGCCGCATGGCCGCGAGATGGGCCCTCTCCGCGGGCTCGAGCTCCTCCCCGAAGCGCATCATGCGCCGATTGTCGGGGTCGGCGGCCCCGGGCATCCCGATCTCGTCCCCGTAGTAGAGCACCGGGATCCCAGGGAGGGAGACGTTGAAGAGGAAGAAGAGCTGCAACCGTCGGTAGGCGGCCGGATCGGTGACCGAGAGGCGGTGGGTCCAGCCCCAGCGTCGCTCGTTCTCGCCGGGCGGGATGTCCTGCTGGGCGAGGGTCACGAATCGTACCTGGTCGTGGCTGCCCGTGATGTTCGCCATGAGGTGGATGGGACCGAAGGCGTCGAGGGACTGTTCGATCTCGCGGGCCACGTGGACGAACGATGCGCCTGGCCTGCCGCAGAAGAGTGGGCGCGCCGCGTAGTAGAGGGTGAAGTCGAACTGACCGTCCATCTCGGCGGGCACCGCGTAGCTGCCGACGAGGGAGCGGTCGCCGAAGGTCTCCCCCACCTGGAGCAGGGGACGACCCGAGGACGCGGCGGAGAGCCCCGCCGTGAGGGCACGCCAGAAGTCGTGGGGGATGTGCTTGGTGGCGTCGTGCCGAAACCCGTCGAGGTCGAAGGTCTGCTGCCACCACACCGCCGAGGCGACTACGGAGTCCACCGCGGGGGATCCCCGGCGCAGGTCGAGCGTGGGGAGGAACGGGTCAAACCACGTCGTGAGCCGGTGCGCGTCCCAGTGGCGGAGGTTGAGGGTACCATCGGGCAGGGTCAGGGGCTGGAACCAGTCGGGATGGGCCTTGGCCCAGGGATGATCCTCGTGCACGTGGTGGGGCACGAGGTCGAGGATGACCCTCAGGCCGCGCTCGTGTGCCACCCACACGAGCCTCTTCATGAGCTCGAGGGAGCCGAACCGGGGCTCGACGTCGTAGTCCCTCGCGGGCCAGTAGCCGTGGTACCCGCTGTACGCGAGGGCTTGGGGGAACTCCTCCTCGGGGATCGGGAGGCTGCGGCTGCCGAAGACGGGATCCACCATGCTCCAGAGCAGGGAATCGAGTTCGGCGACGGTGAGCCCTCGCATCTCGTCCGTGTAGTCGAGGGGAGAGACGGCGATCCGCTCCGGGCCAGGGTACAGAGGCCCCATCCACAGCGTCGTGACCCCGAGGGAGTCGAAGTAGCCTCGCTCGATGGTCGCGATCACGCCCGCGAGGTCACCCCCTTGGTAGTTCACCATGTCGTGTAGGCTCGGGTGCACGAGGGGCCGGTCGTTCGAGGGGTCACCGTTGAGGAACCGATCCGGGAAGAGGCTGTAGATGAAGCTGCCGTACGTGCCAGGGTCCGTTCCCGGGAGGCCGCGGGGAACCCCTCGGTCGAGCCAGGTCCAGCACTCGGGCAACGGCCGCCCCTCGCGGTCGGTGCCGAGCACCCGCAGGAGACTGCCCCCATGCGGCCTCACGCGCAGGGAATCGCCCGCGAAGGTGAACGGCGCCTCGTGGCAATCCTGTAGCACGATGACGGTGGAAGGCCGTTCCCCGGCAGGCTGATACGCGAAGGTAAGGGTCGAATCCCGGTAGGTTGCCTTCACGAACCGGTGGGTTGAGGTGCCTCGCGGGATGTACAGGACGGAGTTGAAGCCACCGAGGCCATCGTCCGCCCGCTCAGGGTTCCCCGGGTCGGGCAGCCAGGTCCCATCCACCACGAACTTGTAGTGGTAGGTCCCAGGTCGGAGGGTCAGGGTGGCACGGAAGAGCCCGTCTGGTCCCCGCTCCATCGGGGTGGCCTGGGGGTTCCACCCGTTGAACGACCCCGCGACCGTCACCGTGCGGGGCCGGGGGTCCCCCGGTGCGTACGAGAAAGACACGGGTGATGGCGTGCGGTGCTCGATCGGGATGACGACCTCCCCGACGAGCGGCGACCAGAGGCGGAGGAGGCTCAGGGCCGGCGGATCTCCCACGGCCTGGACCACCACCGAATCACCGTGGAAGGTGACGTCCAATCCCGCGCTGCACCCCTCCACCCTCCAGGGTCCTCGGAGGAGCCACGCGGCCATGTCGAGCGTCTCGGGGAGCGCCCCGACGAGGTGGACGGTCGGAGGGAATGGTGCCGCGGAGACTGCGGCAGCGAACACGCAGAGGATCACGAGCCTCATAGAACCCTCATCCTATGGGAGGGGACATCGCGCGACGCCCCCTGTCGTCACCTCGCGGCGCGGTCCCTCACGTGCCAGACCAGGCTACGGGGTCAGGGAGCCTCGCTTCGGGATCTCGGTCGGTGGCCCGTCGCAACACGGTCCAGCCCGCCACCGATCGCCGGAATGCCACCGGGCTGCACACTGGCCGTACGCGGCGGCAAGCCCATCTTACACGGGGACGAGGATACGGGCAAGACCGGAGGACGTCGCGGGATGTGTGCACGCACCCTGGTACGCGGGGGAGACGTGGGGGTGTTGTTCGGAGCGGACCACGCAGCCCCCCTCGCGGGCATGACGACCGCGCAGGCCTGCTCCCGACCTGAGGCGTTGGCGGAAGCGTTCCTCGCCGCCCATGGGACCCACGGGCACGACGTCGTGGTGGTCCACGCGCACGCGTTCGTGAGCCTCGAGGCGCTGGGTGGGTGGGTCCACTTCCCCACTCATGGGCCTCCCCTCCTGCGCTCGAGGCCCCCGTCTCTGCCTTCGCGGCCGATCTCGCCGTGGGAGGACGGGAGGGTGCCCGTGCTCCTGGAGGCATCGTGCCTCGTGCGTGACCGGCTCGCTGCCGAGGCGTGTGTAGCCGTCTCCGTCACCGGCCCCCTCACGCTCGCAGGAGGGATCCTCGGGGAGGCGAGGGTGCTCGGGGTGCTCCCCGAGACGCCCCCCGAGGTCGCCTCGGCCCTCGCCTGCGCCGAGGAGAGCGTGTCCAACCTCGTGCGGGCGGCGGCTCGGGAGGGACTCGGGGTGATGGTGGCCGAACCCCTCGCCAGCCTCGTGAGCCCTCAGGTGTTCCGGCGAGTCGTTGCCCCTCCACTCTCGCGGCTGCTTGCGCTTGGGGCGACGATCCTCCACATTTGCGGGGACTCGTCGCACCTCCTCAGCGAGCTTGAGCCCCTTGGGGCACCCGCCGTCAGCCTGGACCGCGTGGACCTCGCGCGGGCCTCCCACCTCCTCGGCACGGCGGTCGTCATGGGCGGCACACCGGTAGATACCGTGCACCGAGGGCCGCCGCGGCTGGTCCGCGCACAGGTGCGTGCGCTCGGACGGCGAGTCCCGAAACCGTTCGCCCCTTGCACCGGGTGTGATCTGGTGTGGGATACCCCGTGCGCCCACGTGCAGGCCTTCGTTCGGGGAGCCAGAGAGGCGGTGTCCCTGGGCGAAGGGTGGCGCCGGCCTTGAGCGCGGGGGCGCGCCGACTCGCGGGTTCATTCGCGAAGCGTTGAGTGACGCCCGAGGAGCAGCATGCCGATACGACTTCGCACCGTTGCCTTCGTCGCGTGTGTCGTGGCGTCCCGAGCGGGGGTGGCCGGCCCGGAAGTGCCCGAGACGGCGCGTCCGGTCTCGGCCTACACCGTCCCCACGCAGCTGACGCTGTGTGGGGAGGAGGTTCCCCTCCATCGCGCCGACGTGCGCGAGCGTCTCGAGCGCGAGTTCTACTTCAACCTCGATCGCCAGGGCCAGCTCGTCCTGTACCTCAAGCGCCAGGCCAGGGCGAACGCGGTGGTGGAGCGCATCCTCGCGGAGATGGGCCTCCCCGAGGATCTCAAGTACGTGCCGGTGGCGGAGAGCGGGCTCATGTTCCGCGCCACGAGCCAGGCAGACGCCGTGGGCTACTGGCAGTTCGTGAAGGGTACCGCGACGAGGTATGGGCTCACGGTGAACTCGTACGTGGACGAGCGGCGAGACTTGGAGAAATCGACGCGCGCCGCGTGTGCGTACCTCAGGGACCTGTACGCGCAGTTTGGGTCGTGGGCGACCGCCCTCGGAGCGTACAACTGGGGGGAGGCCCGCATGGCGCGCGCAGTGCGAGAACAGGGATCGTCTTCGTACTACGACCTCTACCTCCCTGACGAGACCGACCGCTTCGTCTTCCGGATCGCTTGCCTCAAGCTCCTGCTCGGCAACCCCCAGGGCTACGACCTCTACGTGGAGGAGGACCAGCTCTACCACCCGACGCCGACCGAGATCGCCGTGGTGACCTCCAAGGAGTGGCTCCAGATCGCCACGCTCGCGAAGGCGGCGGGGGTGCCGCCCCGCACCTTCCGGATCCTCAACCCATGGATGAACGCCAACTCCCTCCCCCCGGGGACCTACCGGTTCGCCGTACCGGCAGGTCAGGGAGAGGGATTCTCTGGGAGGCTTCGGGTGCCGGGTCGTGCCGCCCCCCCACCGTCCGCCTCCCCGTCGGCCGTCCACCACGTCGTGCGTGTCGGGGAGAGCCTCTCGAGCATCGCGCGCAAGTACGGCGTGTCCCTCGAGGACCTCGAACGCTGGAACGGGATCTCGCGCCATAGGCCCATCCATCCTGGGCAGAAGCTCATCGTCGGGGACCCAGCCCGGGTGCCCGAGGAGGTCGATTCCCGCTCGCCTATTGACAGCGCCCCTCAAGGGCACTAAGGTACCGAAGCGGTCAGGCATGTACGCATGCCCTGGCCTCGTTCCGTTTTCCTTCTCCCGCCAGTGCATCTGGCGGTTCGTTTCCGTGGGAGCGCCTATGGACCGGGAGACCATCCAGCGGATCAAACACCAGCTCGAGGAGCGCAAGGCTGAGCTCCTGCGGCTCCTCAAGGAGCAGCAGGAGGAGATGGGCGCTATCCAGGCCACGCGCTCTCCCGACTGGCTCGACCTCACGACCGCAACCGAGAACGTCCACCTCCTCATGACGCTTGGCGACAACGAGCGACGAGAGCTCGACGAGATCGAGATCGCGCTGAGCAAGATCGCCGACGGCACGTACGGAGAGTGCGAGGCCTGCGGGAAGAGGATCAAGCCCGCACGCCTGGAGGCGTTGCTCACCGCCCGCCTGTGCAAGAAGTGCAAGGACGAGGAGGAGGCGATGCTGCGGCCTGCGTCGCCCACGTACAGCATCGGGTGGCGCGCCATCGAGCAGGATCCATCCTTGCTGGCCGGTGCAGGCGAGGAGGAGGAGGAAGAGTAGGTCTCGGGTCGTGGCGTGGAACCTCGGGTAGGACGAGGCATCTCCAGGCGCAGGTTCCTCGCATGGGCAGGCACCGCCGCGTTCGGTGCCGCCTGTGGGGTCGTGGCGTGGGAAACGAGAACCCTCCGGATCGTCCGCACTGAGGTCACGATCGGTGGTCTCGGCGGACCCTTCGATGGACTGAGGATCGTCCACCTCTCGGACTTCCACCGCGGGCGCCTCGTGGGCGAGGACCTCATCCGGCGAGCCGGTGACCTCGCCCGCAGCCTCGAGCCCGACCTCGTCGTCCTCACCGGAGACTTCGTCACCGGCAAAGCCTCCTATGCCTGGAGCTGCATGGAGGCCTTGGGCCACATCCCCTCCGCGTTCGGCACCTTCGCGGTCATGGGCAATCACGACTGGTGGACGAATAACCTCGTGGTCCGCCAGGCGGTCGAACACTTCGGTTGCCACGTCCTCTCCAACGATGCGGTGCGCCTGAGCCTCGAGGGCGGGAATCTCTGGCTGCTCGGCGTGGAGGACATGTGGAGTTCCGCCTACTCCCTCGCCCGGGCGGTCTACGTGGCCCGCCCCCCCGGTCCCCGTATCCTCCTGTGCCACAACCCAGACGTGTTCCCCACCGCCGTGGCCTGGGGGATCGATCTCGTGCTCTCCGGCCACACCCATGGCGGTCAGGTGTGCCTCCCCTTCGTCGGCCCACTCCTGTTGCCTATCCGCACGGGCAAGAAGCTCGCCGCCGGAACGCACCGTGTGGGACGCTCCTGGATCCACGTCACGCGCGGCGTGGGCGTGGTGGCTCCACCGGTCCGATTCCACTGCCCCCCCGACGTGTCTCTCATCACCCTCCGAGCCGTCCCCTCGGTGGAGATCGCGTGAGACCCCTGTCACAGAGGTGGATGCATGAATCAGCCGAACCGTGAGTCCCAGCCTGCCGGCCTGAAGGTCCTCCACATCGCGAGCGAGTGCGTCTCCTACGCCAAGACCGGCGGCCTCGCGGATGTGGTGGGTGCCCTCCCCAAGGCGCTCGCACGCAAAGGCTGCGACGTCCGCGTCGTGCTGCCCCTCTACGCGCGCGTGAGCAGGGAGGGCCTCTCCCGGCTCGAGCTCGCATTGGGGGTCCCCATGGGCCCGAAAGAGGAGTGGGGGGCGGTCCACACCCGAACGGACGAGGGCGTGCAGACCATGTTCCTCGAACACGAGCACTACTACGCTAGGCCTGAGCTCTACGGGCCACCGAACGGCGAGTATCCCGACAACCTCGAGCGGTTCGTCTTCCTCAGCCGTGGCGCGCTCCAGCTCTGCCACGCGACGGGGTGGTTCCCCGACATCGTCCACGCCCACGACTGGCACGCGGCGATCTCGTGCGCCTACCTCAACACGGTGGAGCGCGGGAGCCCTCTCGGGAGGGCCGCGGGGGTCCTCACCATCCACAACATGGACTACCAGGGGAACTTCCCCGCCGAGCAGATGCCCCTCACTGGGTTAGGCTGGGAGCACTTCACGTTCCTCGAGATGGAGTTCCACGGCAAGGTCTCCCTCCTGAAGGCAGGGATCGCCCACGCGACCATGCTCACCACGGTGAGCCCCACCTACGCGTGGGAGATCCAGAACCCCCCGCTCGGCAGAGGCCTCGAGGGCTTCGTGAGCGAGCGGCGCGACCGACTCGTGGGCATCCTCAACGGCGTCGACTACCGCACCTGGAACCCTGAGATCGATCCGTTCCTCCCCTGCCGCCTCTCCTCCGACGTCGATGCGTTCAAGGCGCGGTGCAAGGAGGCGTTGCAGGACGAGGTGGGGTTGCCCCGTCAGCCTCACGTGCCCCTCCTGGGCATGGTGACCCGTCTGTCATACCAGAAGGGCATCGACGTGCTCATCGAGGCCCTCCCTCGCATCATGGAGCTTGAGGTCCAGCTCGTGCTCCTCGGAGTCGGAGTCTCCGATTACGAAAGGAAGCTCGAGCAGCGCTCCAAAGAGTGGCCAGGCAAGGCAGCCATGAGGTTTGAGCAGAACGAGCGACTCGCCCACGAGATCTACGCGGGGAGCGACTTCTTCCTCATGCCTTCGCGGTTCGAACCGGGCGGCCTCAGCCAGCTCTACGCGATGCGCTACGGATCCCTCCCCATCGTTCGGGCCACCGGTGGGCTCGTCGACACGGTGCAGTGCTACGACGAACGCACGGGGCACGGCACGGGGTTCGCCTTCAACGACCTCACCCCCGGGGCGCTCTCCGACGTCGTCGGGTGGGCGGTGTGGGCGTACTACCAGCGGCCCACGCACATCGCGCAGATGCGAGAGAGGGCCATGGCCGCACGGTTCACCTGGGAGGAGGCCTCGGACAGGTACCTTTCCGTCTACCGCCGCGCCCTCGCCCTTCGGCGAGGATGAGAAGGAGCCGCACGCCCCGTCACATGGGCGCCGCCCGTTGACCCCCCGCGGGTTTGCCCGCCCTCACGCCTTTCCTCACCGGGAGACGCTCGAGGGGTCACCCTCGCGCGGGGGGATCCGCCTCCCCCCTGACCGGGAGAACGGCGCGGATGCCCCCTTCGCGGAGATCTCACCCTGTCGGTACACCCTCGCGTCGGCGTTTCGGGGTCAGGTATTTGATTATGTCTTCCCTTCGCGCCCTCCCCCCACCGCACGGTGTGCGGTCACCCACCAGGGCACCCCTCAAGGCGAGCTGGGTCGCGTATTGCGTTGTGGAATACGAGGTGCGGCCTCCACCCTCCCCAGACGTTCCCGTCCTACCTCATTCCTGTTCACCCTCGTCTCCGACCACCTCGCCCCTCAGCTTCGTCGGCCAACTGCCTCTCCCCTCCTGAGACTCCCCCGCAAGGCGGTGTGGAGGCTCTCCAACCTACTTCACGAAATGAAGTTCACCTCCCCCAGGCCCCACAACTCCTCATACCCCGAGTGACTCGCCACCTGCGTGAACCGAATCGTCGGATCGCTGAACTTGTCCAGCACCACCGAGTCGGTCTCGTGATTGTAGACCCCAAACCCCAGCCTGTACGGCATCAACTCCTCTTCCGTCCCCTCAGGACTCAGACTGTCTTTCCCCGCCACCGCAATGTCCACCTTGCCAGTCAGCACATCCGCCAGCACCAGCGTGTTCGATCCCTGCCGTTAGAAGGTCAACGAATCCACAATCGGAGGAATGATATCCACGAACGAATCCAGGAACAGGAGAGGGTTGTTCTTGATAGCGGCTCCCGCCACAGGCCCATCGTTGAGATGTAGGTGCCTGATGCCCGGGTGCACTCTCCCAACTGCTTGGCCCATGGTGATAAGAGAGCCCACCTTGACAACCAATGTGTCGATCAACACATGCACGTAGCCAAACCCATTCTGCAACGCCGCATCCCCTGCCCAGAACCAATGGTCATCGAGACCACGCGGCCTCACCACCGCCGTGGATATCGCGTACACCGTATCCGAGACCCCAGCCGTAGGCTGAATGTCCACACCGGCGTGGAGCCGGTTGGGGTTCTGTGTCGTGCCGTGCCGATAGGCCCCCACCGTCTGCCGGATCACCTGCTGGCTGCTCGTCGCATGATCGAACGGCCGAGGGTAGCTCCTCGCCAGGCCCGCAAGGATGCATAGCGTTGCCAAGAACACCATCGTCCTGCTCATGGCTGCCCCTCCACAGGCTTGCCCGTCCTCGAATCACGAACAAGCAGTGTCTCTCCCGAGGGCGACAGGACGCGCACAACACCGCCTCCGGCCTCTAGTCTCCGGTAGGTCGGCAGCTTTGCAGCTTCACGCCACAGTAGTTCCCCTCTTCGTGAGAACGCCCGCAGAGTATTCATTTCCTCGGGTGGGGTCATCCACGCAACACAATCAACCACAACTAGCTCGGCTTCAGAGTCGACCGAGAGATGCCACACTGACTCCTTGGGAAGCTCATGCCTCCAGCGTATCACACCGTCGGGGCTCACCATCGCCACTTCTGACAGGCTGCCATGACCGCACACCTCGAGGAAGTCGCTCCTCGCTATGACCAGGTCTCTGCCAAGTGCTCTGATCACATTGCCTTCACATGGATCATTCTCCGCACATCCGCAACCCTTGTCCGAGAACCTCACCGTCTTTGAGAGGCCTGAAGCAATGTCGACCAGAACGAAGTCTCCCATGCTCCGGTACGCCACGCACAGAGTGTCCGGCGAAAGCAACGCTACTCCTCCAGAATGGAGGCCCCTCCAAGGAACGTCCGCTGAGAACGCCTCGGTCCCTCTCTCATCCACGAGGACCAAATGGCTCCTCCAGAGCCCCCGACCACCACTCGTGAACGTGTACGCCCGCGGCAGGGGGTTGACGAGGATCGTATCTTTGGCCGCATAGTCGAACAGCACTACGACTGCACCAAAGCCCGGCTCTCCCAGTCGAATCAGCCTCGGCGTAACACTTGCCGCAAACGCCATCTCCTTCCGGAATACCACGCTGTCGCCTCTCATCACCACGGTGGTCGTCGAATCCTCCACCACCGCCCTCAGCTCGGGCCGAGCCGGGGAGATGCCCCCCCAGCCCATCAGGATCGCGCCCACCACCGCCACAATCACGCCGCTCAGCCTTCTTGCTCTCATGACTCCCTCCTTGAGTTGTAGGCTTCCCTCGCGTGCCCCGCGCCTTCGCCGGTCCCGGCCACACCCCGCCGAACACTCCTCCACCCCGGCAACCTCGGATCCCCCTGCCTTGTCTCAAGCCCAAACTCCCTGCATCCCCCCACTCACCTTTTCCCCCACCCCTCACCCAGCCTCCCCGCCCAGCGGGCCGGGGTCAGGTATTCGATTATGTCTTCCCGTCGCGCCCTCCCCCCACCGCGCGGTGTGGGGTCTCCCACCAGGGCACCCCTCACGTGGGTCTGGGGTCAGGCATTTCATTCTGCATACTGACATCCTCTCATCTTCCTGGACACCACCCATTCCTCCGCTCACCCCTCTCCCCCCACGCACCACACCCCCGCCTTCCTCTATTACCCAATATCAAATACCTGACCCCGCTCCTTCCCTTTCCCAATGGCCTCTTCGTCGCCGCTCCCGAAGCCCCCATGGGCTTCAACCCACTCCCTTCGGCTACCGACCAGGACATCCAGCACCTGACCGCACGTCTGGCTAAACGCCTCGGCGAGATTGCACGGAAGCGATTCGATCAGGCTGAAGACCAACTCCTTTGGCTCGGAGACGAGTGGGCACACCTTAACGCCGCCATCGCAGATTCCCTTCGCCTCCTCCGTTCCCACGACGATAACGACCAGGTGCGCCAACCCCAAGAAGAGCCCCTCTGCGCCCGCGTGGACGGATTCTCGCTACACGCAGGTCGCTCGGTCGAAGCAAGCGAGAGGGTCTCAAGCACCTGCTCCGCTTCTGCCTGCGGGGGCCAATCAGCAATGAGCGGCTCTCGCTAGACCACGAGGGGCTTGTCCACTTGCGGCTGCTGCGCCCTTGGCCAGGACCTGGCGGCCGGACCGAGGGTCGCCTTCGAGCCGCTACGGTTCATGCAACGACTGGTCACCTTGGTCCCCAGGCCCCACGGCAACCTGGTCCGCCCCCCACGGCGTGTTCGCCAATCGCTCCAAGTTTCGCCCCCTCCTACCCAAGCCGAGCCCAAGGGTCCCTACCCAGACCTCATCCCCAGCCGACTCGGCACCGTCGGACCCATCTACCAAGACCCCCTCCCCCTGACAAGTCACCACCCGACCCGCCTCACCGTCCTCGGTCCTCCTGGGTACAGGTGTTGCCCCACGTCCTGGATGGAGACGCCTCCCTGCTGCCCCCGGACTTCGTCCCGGATGACTTCGAGGACCGTGCCGAGGCAGGCGTTCCACCAAAGACCCACCCCCGAGAACTCCTGCCCGCGCCCCGCGCTGACCCACGGCGGGCTGGACCCTCCAGCCACCGCCCCCTCGCCTCGCTCCAGCCCTCGGAGGCGGCACCGCCCGGCCGTCATCCCCGCAAAGGGGCCCGGAACCGATCCGTCCTTCCCGCCTACACCTACTCCCTCCCGCAGGAAGCCTTCCCACAAAGAAGACACTTGACACGCTACCGGCGCTGGCTCAGCATCCCCTTTCAGCCGCGTATTGCCGATCCAAGTTCTTACAGGCTCGGGCGCTGGCCGCTCGATCTAGGGCAAGAATGGTTGCACGTGTGGAGGCGTGGCCATGGCGGATGTGCTGTTCAAGAAGGTTGATTATACGCTCAAGAAGCTTATCGAGGACATCGCCATGGGAGAGATAGGGTTGCCCGAGATTCAGCGACCTTTCGTCTGGCCCGTAGCGAAGGTCCGCGACCTGTTTGACTCGATGTATCGTGGCTCTCCGATCGGCTACCTTTTGTTCTGGGAAAACGGGTACTCCAACGCCCATCGAACGATTGGGACGGACTACAAGCAGAAAGCGCCCCGGTTGCTCATCGTTGATAATCAACAACGCTTGACCGCGCTCTACCCGGTGATGGGGGGCGAGCCAGTCATCACAAGAGATTTCAGTGTACAAACAATCAAGATCGCCTTCCACCCGCTCAAAGCCCAGTTTGAGGTTTCCAACCCCGCCATTGCAAAGGACCCCGAGTGGATCTCAGACGTTACCGTTTTGTGGCACCCCCAGACAAGACCGCACACTTTCAAGACAGCATTTTTCGCCCAACTCACCGCGCGGCGTGCACTGACCAATGAAGAAGAAGATAGGGTCCATGAGAGCATTGACCGCCTGCTCAAACTCGACGACTATCCGCTCACTGCGTTGAAAATCTCCTCATCAACAGGCGAGAATCAGGTTTCAGAAGTTTTCGTGAGGATCAACAGCCAGGGAGCCACGCTCAACCAGGCGAACTTCGTTCTCACTTTGATGTCAGTATTTTGGGACGATGGCCGCGAGGAACTCGAAGATTTCTATCGCCGCAGTAAGGTGCCTTCGCCGCCTATCGAGGCTTCCCCGTTCAACCACTACCTGCGTCCGAATCCGGGTCAGTTGCTTCAAGTCAGCGTCGCACTTGGCTTCCGACGTGCGCGGCTGGAATATGTCTATTCTCTGCTTCGAGGAAAGGACCTTGAGACGGGCCATTTCTCTTACGAACAGCGTGACAAGCAGTTCCACGTCCTGCGTGACGTTCAGAATCACACACTGGGCCTCCAGAACTGGCATGAGTTCTTCAAAGTTCTGAGAAGCGCGAGTTACCCATCCGACCAACTGATTTCTTCCCAGGTAGCGGTCCTCTGCACCTGTGCCTTGTGGTTGATCGGGAAACGCGATTTCGGGGTAGACCTGCATCTTCCGCGCGAAGTCATGGCATGCTGGTTCTTCATGGCGACGCTTACTGGTCGTTATACAGACTCTCCTGAATCACGCTTTGAGCAGGATATGGCCTTGCTGCGCGGCCTAGGGAGGCCAGAGGACTTCATTCGGACTCTCGACAACCAGATCGAGTCTGTCTTGACGGAGGATTATTGGGCGGTAACCCTTCCGAATGAGCTTGAGACCGCTGCCGCACGGAACACCGGCCAGTTTGCTTTCTATGCCGGGTTGTGTTTGCTGGGGGCGCCTGTCCTCTTTTCAACCATGAAGGTTGCGGGTTTGCTGGATCCCTTTCGCAGCGCCAAAAAGGCTCCCCTGGAGCGCCACCATCTATTTCCGAGAAGGTATCTCCAACGAATTGGAATCCGGGAGAATCGCTTGATCAACCAGGTGGCGAACTTCGCCTTGGTGGAGTGGAGCGACAACATCAGGATTTCAGACCAGGAGCCAAGCGTATACGTCCCGGAACTGGAGAGTCGTTTTGCACCGTCGGACCTTCAGAAAATGTACCAATGGCACGGGCTATCCGAACGATGGTACGAACTGAGCTATCCATAGTCCATTCAAGAACGTAAAGGACGGATGGCGCGCGTCATCAAGGCTGGCTTCGACAAACTGCGAGAAAGCGCATGACCCACGTCAAACCATGGACAGACCGCCGGAGGACACCTTTCACCACCATTGTGATCACACGGGGCGCGCACCCGGGCGGGGGCCATCAGGTGACCGCCATGCGCCTCACCGAACTGAGAGTAGACGTGCTGCGGGCACTGGACAGGCCGCTCAAGGCAACGATGTTCTTAGGAATGGAGGGCTAGGGGATGGCGATCAGGCAGGACCTCCCAAGACAGGCAATTGCCCGGTTTGCACGGCACCATCACATTCGCCGGCTGGCCGTGTTCGGTTCTGCCTTGAGGGAGGATTTCTCTGGCGAAAGCGATGTGGACTTCTTGGTGGAGTTTGAGCCAGGCCACGTGCCAGGACTGCTCCGCCTGGCGCGGATGGAGCGAGAACTCTCCGCGCTCTTGGCCGGGCGCCGGGTGGACCTGCGGACCCCACAGGATTTGAGCCGCTATTTCCGCCAGCAGGTTGTCGAGGAAGCCGAGGTGGTATATGAGGAAGGATGACCTCGTCCGAGTGCGGCACATGCTCGATGCCGCAAGGGAAGCCGTGGCCTTCGTGCGCGGCCTCGAACGCAGCGACCTCGATCGTGACCGCAAGCTGGTCCTGGCTTTGGTGAAAGAGGTGGAAATCGTTGGGGAAGCGGCCTACCAGATCCCCCCGGTGACTCGCGAGCAAATGCCAGAGGTCCCGTGGGACGACATTATTGGGATGAGGCATCGGTTGGTACACGCTTACTTCGACATCGACCTGGACATCTTGTGGAGCACCATCCAGCAGGACCTGCCACCTCTCATCGCTTCATTGGAACGTTGTCTCGAAGAAGGGGGAGCGTGACCATGCCAGAGGGAAGGAAGAGCGGACGGGGTCTGTGGTGCCGAGGCAGGCGGTCCACCCAAGACGCGCTCCCCGAGAAGTGCTGCCCGCGCTCCGCGCTGACCCCACGGCGGGCTGGACCCTCCAACCACCGCCCCCTCGCCTCGCTCCAGCCCTCGGAGGCGGCACCGCCCGGTCGTCATCCCCCCAAAGGGGCCCGGAACCGATCCGTCCTCTCACGCCCCACGGTTTCGTTTTCGCAGGCATCCTAGCGCTTAGAAGCAGTCGACACCCTACCGGCGCCTAGAAGAGAGAATCAGGTCCATGGTGCGTCTTGCCGACAGAGTTCCTATGGGCTCGAAGCGCCGTTGCACACATCGGAGGAGCTGGGTTATGGTGGGGGAGTGGCGAGGGTTTGGACTCCCTGTGTTCTTCTCCCCGGCCAAAGCCGTAAGACCTGCGCTGGGTTTTGAAGACGAGCTTTGGCGTACGGTCAACGCGTTGCACGGCTTTATCGACGTCGCGGAGTACGAGGACGTGGTCTTCGGGCTGATCTTCCTGAAGCACATCTCCGACGCCTTCCAGGAGCACCGCCGGCAACTGAGCGAACAAGCCTGCGGCGACCCTGAGGACCCCGACGAGTACCGGCCGGCGCGCACCTTGTGGGAACCGCTTGGGACTCGGTGGGAGCGCCTGCGCCAGGAAGCCTGCCAGGCCACCGCCGGCAGGATCGTCCACGAGTCCATGGACCCGGCGGAGCGGGATCCGCTCCGAAGAAGCGGACACGCAGGATTGGTAAGAACGCCAGGAGATATCCAAGCAATGGAATGAGGTTGCCACCGCCTTTGAGATACTTCTGGAAGAGATAGAGTCTATCGCCAACAGTCTCAATGAGGAAGGCGCTACAGCTTTCAAATTTGGCGACTATGAAGCAGCTCGTCGTGCCATCGAACAGGCTACTCGCTTGGCAGATTTCCGTGAGAAGGTCAAAGCCCTCCAGAAGGAATGGGTGACTCTCGCCGTGCGAGCACCGACGCGCAGAGCCCGGGCCCCTCGCTCTGCGCAGCATCGTCTCAGACGAGGCCTGCGGACTCCCGAGAATGCCTTTCGGCGCTCTATTCTCGAGTCTCTCGTGGAGCTTGGTGGTAGAGCATCCGCCAGAGAGGTGCTGGAGTTGGTCGGCGAGAAGATGCGAGATAGGTTGACAGAATATGACCTTCAGCCCCTTCCCTAAGATCCGAAGACTATTCGCTGGCGCAACACTGCCCAATGGTGCCGCAATACTCTCGTCCTTGAAGGACTCATGAAAGGAGACTCCCCTCACGGGATTTGGGAGATTTCCGAATCAGGTCGCACGACGTTGGAACATGAAAGCCCGTAGCCTGGGGCTCGCGACCTTGGAGGGCAAGGAAAGCCTCTTGGGGTCAGGCATTCGATTACGTCGCACTCTCCCCCCACCGCACGGTGTCCCGTCACCCACCAGAGCACCCCTCCACCGGGTTTCGGGTCACCCATTGGGGGGCGGGTCAAGGGAAGAGCATCCCTCCCTGAGAAGAGCCCTCTCCTCGCGCGACCTTCTCCACTCCCCCAGGGAGGGGCGAATCCCTCGTCGTTCGTCGCACCCGTTCCATCTCTCGTGGTGAAGAGCAGTCTGCCTCTGCCGATCCGCCCCGGTCACCCGTCGGGTCCAAGGCTCGTGCATGGCCATCATCCCCCCCTCTCTGCCTCGGGTCCCTCTCAGACGATCACCGGGCATTCCATTGCGCGTCGTGGCCGGGTTCCTCCTCGTCACGCTCACCACCACCCATTCCCCCGCTCTCCCTTGCCAGGTAACGCCGCCCGTCGACCTGGATTACGCAATATCAAATGCCTGACCCCACATTTCCCCTGGGTTCCGCCGAACATCAGAGACGCGGTGGGAGGCTTCGTGCGGAGCCTGGCAGAGCGGATAGAGATCCCGGTGCGACGGATAGTGGGGTGGCTTAGAATCACGGGGGGGGACTTCCCGTGGCGAGATCGATACGGGGAGGTGAATGAGCGCAACGGGTGGATACCCGGTGACCACTGGCTGGAGCCGTGGGAACGGGAGGCGATCGTGGAGTACTGCCACCAGCACCCGTTGGATGGGTGTCGGCAGTTGACATTCATGATGGATGATAGACGAGGACGTGGTGGCAGTGAGCCCGTCCACGGTGTGTCGGGTCTTGTCGAGAGCGGGCCGCCTGGATCGGTGGACGAAGAAGGAATCGCGGAAGGGGAAGGGGTTGGTGCAACCCCTGGCGCCGCATGAGTACTGGCACATCGGTATTGCATACCTGAGCCTGGGGGGACGTTCTACTACTCATGCACGATCCTGGACCGCGCGAGCCGTGTGATCGTGCACTGGGACATCCGGGAACCGATGCGGGAGGGGGACGTTGAGTGCGTGCTGGAGCGGGCGAAGGAGCTGTATCCGGAGGCACGGCCACGGATCATCAGCGACAACGGTCCACAGTTCATCGCGACAGATTTCAAGGACTTCATCCGGATCTCAGGCATGAGCCACGTACGGATCTCGCCGTACTACCCCCAGTCGAATGGGAAGCTTGAGCGATGGCATGGGACCGTGAGGTTCGACGCGATACAGCCAGCTCAGGTGGAGGCACGTGAGGAAGCACGGCGGGTGGTTGCCCGCTTCGTGGATTACTACAACAGGAGTCGGCTTCACAGTGCCATCGGCTACAGCGCCCCTTTGGACTTCATGGCAGGAAAGGCCAAGGAGAGCTGGACGGCGCGAGACCAGAAGCGGGAGGCAGCCCGTCAGCGGCGTCGTCAGCGCCGATTGGGGGGTGCTGCAGCATGACACCAGCCCGCCCGTCATGGGCTCTAGACAGACGCGACGCCGTGTGCGAACTGTCGAGTGTTTGAGCCACACACATGCCGTCTCGCGTTCCTTACCACCATACCCCGAGGGTCTCGTTCAAGCTGAACCGGTACAGGTGCCGCAATCGCTCTCGGTATCGAGAGACAGCGTTCCGTGAACGAGGACGGGTACGTGAACGTGTACGCATAGGAAGTCGGGAGGGACTCTCACACACGGCGGAAACGTTCGTGCGACGTGTGGAGGAGACAGCCGGTGACGCGGGTCAAGGCCGACCGTAGAGACGACTATGGAGGGCAGATGCATCGGACAATCTACTTCTACCGGGTCACGGACGAGTTCGGGGAGTTCTCGAACTTCGCCCCGTACCCCATCATGCTCGATGGGAAGCGATGGCCGACGTCTGAGCACTACTACCAGGCGCAGAAGTATGCGGACCCGGCAGTGCAGGAGCAGATTCGACAAGAGAAGGAGCCGATGCTCGCTGCGCGTGTCGGCCGCGACCGACGGCTGGGCATACGAAGCGACTGGGATTCGATTCGTGCGGAGGTCATGCGCCGTGCGCTTCGTGCCAAGTTCACGTACCATCCTGAGTTGGCGGAGTTGCTCCTGAGCACGGGGGATGCTCTCCTCGTGGAGCACACCGAGCACGACGACTTCTGGGGTGACGGAGGAGACGGCTCGGGTAGGAACATGCTGGGCAAGCTCCTCATGGTGCTTCGGGAGGAGTTGAAGGAGTCAGAGGACTGACCAGGGACGGAACGACCAACCGCAGCGTACGGAGTGACGTGGAGCGGAGGAGAACGATCTTCGACTCGGAGACGGGAAGCGATGGACACCCGCCTGATTCCGGTCTGAATCATGACCGGCATCGGTGGGTCCGGTTTCCGTCAACCACGACACGCAGGCAGACTCGTCATCGCGTCCTCATGAGGAACTGGTGGCCTCCCCACTGAACGTGCCACTCGGGCCATCCTTCAGTCGCTCCCCACCATCACATACGCCCTGCCATCAGTGTTGAGAGCTTGGCCTCCGTTGGGGAGCTCCTCGACCTCATGCCCCTTCCAATGGCTGTGTCCGCAGATCACGAGCATTGGTGAAGCGCGTTCTAGCAAATCACCGAGTGCCCTATGACCAGGGCGTGCTGGCAAGGTCCCACACGGATCCGGGTGAAGCACCGGGATATCAGTTTTGAGGCCGGCGACTCGTTCGACGGCGCGGAGGAACTCGTGCTCCTCACGCCTGAATGACTTGGATGGATTCCCGATGACGCCGGCCACTGCACCCACCCTGATCCCGTCCACATCGATGCTGTCGCCATCCAGGCAATAGGCGCCTTCCCCGGAAGGGGCCGCCCCGACTGGGAGAGACGGTTGTATCCCTGAAGCGAACGCTCGATACGCAGGGAAGCACCAGGCTGCGACGGACCCACCCAGCTCAGGGAATTCGTATGGAATCGCATGAACGGGACCTGGGTCGATCCTGTCGATGTGGACCATGGAGATACGTCCTCGTCCGGGGGACGGTGACCAACGCGGGATCGCGCCTGGGACTCAGGGTCAGGGGTGGCGTTCTCTTCATACGCCGCCCGAAGGAGGTGGTCAAGGGTCAGGCACCGCTACTCGCCGTCTCCTGCACCCGTCTTGTTGGATTCCCTTTATTCCTTCACAATTGATTCAAACCAGCGGGGTTAGTATCCGTATTCTTTCAATGATGGAAGGCAATGGCATTGATCAACATGACACTCCCGGTGTCTTGCACCATGGAGATGTCCATGAGTATTGTAGCACTCGACCCGTCACGGGTGCATTGCGGTAGCGCGCGGCTGCAGGTGCACAGGTCGAAGGCCAGGCTGACTCATTCGACCACAACCGTGGCCTCGTACCCGCCATATCCTTGAGACGTCAGGCGTCGACCAGTCACGCGTTGGCGCAATGGCCGACGGGGCGAAGGGCCTCCAATCGATGGCGGAGGGCCACGGCAGCATCGGTACAAGGACGAAAGAGGGCTGCCTGGGGGAGTTCGCGAGCGCCTCATCGACCAACGAGGCTGTCACTCTGAAGGGGGCGCCGTGCCCTGGAACGACGGCATCACCGTCCGAGAGGATGCGTGCCACGCTGCGCCAGGTCTCGACGATCTGCTTCTCGGTGTACCCGTTCGTCCAGTAGCAGCCCCAGTGAGTGAGCCACGTCTCGCTGATGATCACATCCCGTACGATCCAGCACCTCCCCGCTGTTGTGTCGTCGGCCAGACCCGTGAGATCAGGGCTATGCCCCGGGCAGGGGTGGCACCGCATTCCCCGGAGCGGATCGCCTCTCTCGGGAGAGAATCGAAGCAACGGAGGCGAGCCTCTGCCATGGACGGTGGGGAGATGATCCAGTGGGCGTGGGTGACGAACGCCCGGCCAGGTTGCTCGATCCTAACTGAAGCCACTCCCACAGCGCAGGAACCCACCGCAGCATCCAGCGGTGGTGGAGAGGCGGGATTCGATCCCGCACCTAGGGGAGGCCCTTGTGGCCTCCCTTGCCGCCGGCCGCGAAGCGGCACTGTGCACCGTGCACCGTGAACCGACAACACCGAACGCAGTGAGGTGCCGTAGAGGAGCCCCCCACGGCCTCCTGGTCAGGGGCGACCATGACGGTTGCCCCTACAGGTCCCATCAGACCGGCATCTGTCACGCATACGGGTGTAGGGGATCTCCCGGTCGCCTCCGGTACAGCGCCCCCGAGGAGGCCCTTCCGCCACAAGGCCGTTGCGCAGATGGTGATGAAGGTTGCGCCGGGATTCGGCGGCTATGTGACTGCACCCACGCCTTGCGTGAATACCGCCTTCCGCTCCTTGAACCGCTGAATGCGGGGCGCCATGTATGCGGCGATCTCATCGAAGCTGACGGGCCGGTAGCCGCAAGCATCGACGCCGACGTCCCGGGTCAGCATCCACGGGTTGGCCGCATCCTCCGCCGAGAGCCGGCCGTGCACATGGCCGTAAAGATGCCAGGCACCGTGGAAGCTGCCGTTCCAGCTCCGCATCGGATAGTGATTCAACCAGATGCGCTGGTCATTCACGAAGATCATGCCCTGGTCGATCACGACTCCGAAGACCGCCTCCACCGAGGAATGATCGTGATTCCCCCGGACGAGGTTCACGTTTCGACAGCATATGCGTCTTCTGTACCGTTCGGCGGAGTCGCGCCCACCCCAGCAGAAGTCACCCAGAATCCACAGCGTGTCGTCGCAACGAACTGTCTCATTGATAGCATCCAGCAGCGCCGCATCGTGGGCATTGATTGTGTCACGGGATACCCGCCATCCACCACGAAGGTCCGATTCTGCACGTTCGCGCTCCTCGGCGGTCAGGAACGGCCGCTGGCAGTACTTGATAATGTTCCCGTGGCCAAGGTGCAGATCGGCGGTGAACCACACCCGATGCCCGGAATCGATGCTGCTCACCATGGCCATGAGACCCCCATCCGGCGTGCGCCGCCAGGCAGGATCATCCTACCGCCGACCGTCCAGACGCAGTGCATCCGGCACACCCAGAGTGTCATCGATGCAGGTCACGATCCGGCAGCTATCGTCGACCGGGTAGTACTGGAAGTCGGAGATGACCACCTCCGCGTCGTGGCCGTTCAGGGGCGGCGCACCGCCGTAAAGCCAGGAGTTGAGGCGAAAGCTCTCGGTGCCGGGCACGGGGTTGTCAGCTCCCTCGTAGGTCCAGGCGTGGAGAAGTTGATTCCCCAGCAGGCTCGCGAACTCGATCCGATCCCAGCACCACCTGAATCGATGCAGCGTCGGTTCGCTCGTCGCGAGCATGAACCGGTGCAGGTTGCCCTCTGTGTCCGAGGGCTGGACCACGTATTGGGCATTGTCATTGGCGAGCTCTCCCCAGCGGGAGAGCTCGATCTCGATCTCGTGATAGTTCGCCGCAGGTGCGGCCTCATCCCAAGTGAAGAACCCCAGGACTGCCTGGGGATCCAGAGAGTCGACGGGGCTCTCGATGACACACGAATACTGCCCATAACCCAGTGAGTCGTCGAGAATGACCTCGGAGCAGTACCAACGGCCATCCCGGCCCACGATGCGCAGATGGAGCGATCCTGCCTGATCGACCCAGACATCGCTCTCACTGTCGGTGTAGTAGTTCGGCCCTGGCCCCCATGGCACATCGAACCGCCTCACGACCCAGTCGAAGCCCGCGAACTGTATGACCCTGGATCCGGGGTGCCGAATGGTCTGCACATGAGGATACTGGGTCAGGGAGTCGGGCAGGCTGCGACCCCGTCAGCGAGGTAGGGAGTCCAGGCCACGGGTACCAGGAAGGCCGCATACTGCGTTGCCAAAGTGTCAGCACCGCCGGTGGTGACATCGCACCGCCAGGAGAGATCGACGTCGATCGCGGTGACGGGCTCGTCGAAGCTAGGCTTCGTCCACCAGGATCCCCCGACGCAGATGTAAACTGCCACGGCATGCTCCGCAGCCGGTACCCCTCGCACCACACCCGTGAGATCCTCATGCGTCATCCACACAGGAACATGGGTGAAGTCGATTGATGCGGCCTTAGCCAGCATCACAAGCGAGGAGATGAAACCGAAGCCACGCCGGACCCTGATCATGATGACCCCCTTGTGACGTGCAGGACACCCGATACCCCGCACTGGGGATGCAGAACCACGGCAGGATCGAGTCCCCCACGCAACGGCGAGAGACCGCGCGGAGTACAGCCGCACGGGCAGGGCGCTCGCCAGATTGGCGACACGAGCCAGAGCCACCATTCTCACACTCAGAACAGTTGCGTCCGTAGGCACCTGGCGCGAAGTCACCCCCACCGGCGCACGTAGCTCATGCCTCTGCGACAATCGTACACGAAGATGCGTGAGGACATGGTGCACCGCAAGGCACCGCTTCGCCTGAGGGCGTCAGGAGGCTCGGCGCTCATGTCCGTAGCTGCCCCTGCTTCCGACGTGCTTCGGGTCGGAACCCCAGGCGTCGCCCTGTGGTGCCGCGCGTCGCGGGCCTGGCTCCTGCGCCCGCAACACGTGGCAGCCCGCAGGGCAGCCCCTTGTCCCGCATCCGCAGGTGCAGGAGCAACCGGCCTCCCGCCCGCTCAGCGGGCCAGGCGGAGACTCCCGCTCTTACGAAGGGAACGCAGGATGCTCCGCGCCCCAGCGTGGGGAGGAATGCGTCCTTGCCCCTCCCCCCTCCCTTATGCACTGCCTTCGTGGTGAACCAGTGTGGGGTAGGGATGCAGCCCGTCGGATCTCTCCCACGTGTTCGCTTCACACCGGGTGCTCCCCGTGTCCCCGTCGCGGGGCGCACCGCACCGGGTCACATGCAGTCACTCCCCGCGGTGCTCATGCGTCTGCACCAGCCCTCCTGGAGTCCGAATCCGATATCCGGAGCGTTGAGGAGCTCCTGGGTCACAGGCATGTCCCCACGACCATCGCCGACACGCACGTCCTGAGCCGGGCGAGCCGCCGTGTACGGAGCCTGATACACGCGCTGTGGGGCTGAGCGTGAGTGTTGTACGGGTCTGTATCAGACACGCCCGCGGTTCACCGGGGAGGAGACCACTGCCATATGCTCCAAAGTGAAACTGCATCTCGGTCGCACTGCGTTATGCGCGTTACACGGCAAATCGGGCGATTCTGCCTTTGTCATGCAGATCTGCACATCCAGAGGTTCGCAAACCGAAGGCTAGCCCCTCCCAAAGCAGAGTTGAGAGAGACTAGTGTAGGAACATGTATCCTTAACGAGCATTCGCCACTTGCAGGATACTGTAGTCGCATTGGGACAGCACTTGGGCCTTCAGGTCGAGCTTTGCCGGTATGGCCCATCGCGTGAGGGAAGGAGCTTTGATGGTGTATGGAAGAAAGCCACGGGCGAGCACATAGTGCTTGAGGTCAAATCAGGAACGTGCATTGCCACGATACTGCACAGCTAGGTGCATACTTGCAGAAGATAGAAGCCAGTGAGGCGATCCCTGAGGAGAAGGTATTTGGCCTCTACATAGTCGGTGAGGCGACACTATGCCATTGGCCGACCAGATTCGTGGTGGTAGTTGGCGTGACCGGATGCGTCTCATCTCTTGCGCTGACTTGTTAACCCTTCTCAAGCTTAAGGTGGATTTGGACTCGTTGGAACTCAAGGACGTCGATCAGAAAGTACAGTGTATCGTTTTGCCTCTTGACACAATTGATGTGGGACACTTGGTCAGAGTAATAATTGAGATTGCGGCTTTGCGCCGCTCCTTGCCGGCAGAGGAAGAGGAAGAAGCACCAGCAGCAGGAAAAGGGTCATGGGCCAGAGAGGAGATTCATCAGTTTCTCGTTGGTTCGACGCCGAACCAACGCGCTCTGTTTAAGGTCTTGGCAATGCAGGATGGCATAATACCTCCAGGCAAACCGATTAGGGAGTTCCCGAGCGAGACCGGGAACTCGCAAATAGGGGGTATGTAGTTGGCGGGTACGCGAGCGCGCATTACTATGCGGGCCGACAGCCTGGGTAAAGAGCCCTTGATTCTCGCTTTCGAGAGGGGGCACGTTTACGAATTGCAACCCGACTACATCAACGACATCAAGTGTTACTTTGGAATCTAACAAAGGCTGGCTCACCAACGCCTCCAGCCGACGGCCGCTTCGCGGCTCGCAGCGCTCGCCGTTCGCGTCTGGGGCCGATGCGCATACCGTCCGGCTGGCGGGGCTGGCGCTTTCTGTCTGTAGGCATGCGGAGGGGGTATGGAGTGAAGGATTGCACACGGGATAAGGAGAAAGACGTTGCGAGGAGGCGAACGTGCGGAAAGGCTGTGCGCACACGAATTGGCTTCTTGCCTATTGCCAGATAGGGGATACTCGATTCTTGTGTGGGCATGCATCTCAGAACGACCTCTCGACGAGGAGGTCCGGACGGGCTCGTGTGGGGGGTCACGATCAGGGGCTTGCGCTCATCATGACGTGTGGAGCCTCGCCCGTAGAGGATGAGCAGTCGAGGCCGCAGGGGCAAGGCGGGCGATCGACCCGGTACATGCGGACGGCGCGACCGATCGGCAGTCCTCTCGGCATGGCTCTCCCCGCCGATACCGGGATCCCTGTGTACCCTCACGTCCCTCCGCGGCCAATGGGTGCGCTGGGAGAACCCGATCCTGGGCATCTGTGGATCTACCGCGACGGAGAACGCGCCCGGAGGGTATCCCCTCCTCGGGGCACTCAGGCATGTCTGGGCTTCACGTTCCCGCGGGCCCTTACTCCTTGACGAGCTCGACCCTCCGGTTCTGGGCGGGGCCTAGCTCGGTCCCGTTGTCTGCCACTGGGGAGCTCTCGCCCAGCCCCACGACCCGCAGCCTCTCTTCTGCGATGCCGTGTGAGACGAGGTAGGCCTTGACGGCCTGTGCCCTGCGCAACGAGAGGGCCTTGTTGTACGAGTCCGAACCCAGGCTGTCGGTGTGGCCCTCGATGAGGAGCTTCCAGGACGGCTCTGCCCTCAACACGCGCACGACCTCGTCGAGTGAGGCGTGCGATTCCTGTCGGATCGCGTCGGAGTCGAGCTCGAACAGGATGCCGTAGAGCCTCACCCTGCCCTTCGCCTTCAGCCCCTCATGCAACTCCGCCTCGAGCGAACCCGACCAGTGGGGGCACCGCCCGACCGTGGGCGATTTCTTCCTCCCATCCCACCTGCCTGCCGGTCCGCCACTCTCGCTCCCCCTGTACCACCAGAAGCCGATGAAGGACGTGCCCTCAGGGGTGAACACCATGACGGCAGGCCCCTGCGCCTGGCCCTCGGTCCAGGTGAGCTTCATCAGCCTGCCCTCGATGGTGCCGTCAAGGAGTCCTCCGTGGGAATCGTAGCAGCCTCGCAGCAGGGTGCCGGTCTGGCGGATGTGGAAGTCGCCGTAGTCCGTCGCGTAGGTGCCGCTCACGTCACCGATCGGTGTCGGCTCGGGACGTGTTCCGAACGCCTTGAACGAGAACAACTCGGTCCACTCCTCGTTCCCGTGATTGTCCACCACGGTGAGCCGAATCCAGCGCGCCGGCACTGGGGCCACGGTGAACTCTTGGCCGTCGCGGCCGGCCCTGAGCGTGGCCTCGAGGACCTTGACGAACCCGCTCACCTTCGACGCCACCGATGCCTCGACGATCACCCTCCGGGCCCCGGCTCCCTCGACGTCGACCGAGGCGACATCGAACCGAAAACGCTCGATGACCGAGGGGCCCACGAGTTCGAACACGAACACGTTGTCGTGCGTCATCCCGACCTCGCTCGCCCACCCGGTCGCGGGGCTCTCGTCCAAGAGGAGCTCCGCGGGCCACCCTTCGTACGATCGGGGCACGATCACCGCGAGGGCCCCCTCTTGGAGGGACAGGACATTGACGAGCGCAGGCCCGGCGGACACGGCGCCAGCCATGAGCGCACCACAGACGAGCACACGCACGCCCCTCATTCGTACACGCCTCCTCCTTGGACATGGGGTAGACCGTGCCTGCAACCCTGGCCTTCCCGCACACGAGCAGGGTTCCAGGAGCGCGTCGTGGTGAGCCAAAGCCCGGGGGTCTCGTCTGGGTGTGGGCCCCACTCTAGGCCCTCGTCGCCCCCTCGGGCGACCCCGTGGCCAGGCCACACACCTCGGCCCAAGACGAACCCTAAAGCCACGGTCAGAGGCTGCGGGGGATCCGCGCCTGGAGGGGGGGCATCGGCCATGGTCGCACGTGAGGCTCGAGCTGGTACCAGTACGCCACGCTCGAGTAGTCGTCGGACCGGCGATTCGCGTGGCCGTGCTCGATGGAAAACACGAGAGAGCGGCTGAAGTGGATCGGATCCTCGAGGTGGAAACGGTAGAGCGAGATGGGCCCCGCCCAGTTCGGGCCCCCGGGCAGGATGAGCCCGTGGTAGGGCCCTGCGTGACGCTGCGTCGGACAGAAGGCCATGCAGAAGTAGTCCTCGCACCCCGTCCCGTGGAGCGTGGGAGAAGGATCGCCGTCGATGAAGAACATATCGTCTCCTTCCCCATACCAGTTGTGCTCGGTCGTCTCACGGAGGTTGAAGATCGAGAGGATGCACCCGACATAGTGGCCCCGTCCGTGTGCCACGAGGATGGGGTAGTTCCCCTCTCCCGTGAGGTTGACCCCTCCCATCTGAAACTCGTGGTTCGTGAGGCCCTCTTCACTGATTCCGTCCGTCGGGTTCTCTCGGTTCCACAGGGCGTGGAAGTAACCGACGTCGTCGGGCTGAGGCCCTCGCTCGTAGTCGACGTAGTAGTAGAAGTAGGGAACCGGGCGGGTCCCCTCGTGCGTCACCTCGACCCAGGCGTGGCGGTGAAACGGCATGGGGAAGAAACAGTTGAAGCCACGCCCGTCCTCCGGGGACATGGAGAGCACGCCGGCATCGAAGGGAACCGCCATCCCGTGCCCGCAGCCAAAGAAGTCCCCGAGGGGCACGAGGATGCTCGGGTCAGGCTCCTCGTCCCAGAACACGCGCAGGAGGATGGCGCGCAGGGCGTACGGTTCGTCCGTGTGGAGGGTACACCAGATGTGGGAGATCCTTCCCGGGCCAGTGAGGTCGGCGAGGACCACCGGTACCCCTGGAGGCAACGAGACGTAGTCCGCGTTGCCTCCGGTCCGATCGAAACTGGAGGCCCTGCCTCGTCGGGCGGACCTGATCCGCGGCAAGTCGTACAGCACACGTCCTCCTCGCGTGGAGACGCTTGACGGGGCTCATCCCGCGTCCAACTAGGGACGAGTGGGGGGAGCCACGCAAGGGCATCACTCGTGTCCGCGGCGCCGTCGTGGTCCGCATCGCCCGAGGCCGACGGACCCAAGGCGCCTTATCCGGAGGTTCGCCATGTGGGATTCCCTCGCCGCCATCGGGCTGCTCTTCACACTGCCCCTGTGCGCCCTCGCGGCCGAGCCGCTCGTCCTCACCTCGAGCCACTCGTTCCGTCCCGGGGAGGTGATCACCACGCCGCTGGTCATCGGGGCGGACGACATCCGTATCGAGGGCAACGGCGCCATCCTCAAGGGGCCCGGGATCCCCGGCAGACTCGACACCTACGTCGGCAGCGGCATCTCCTCCAAGGGGCATTCCAGGGTCACGATCCGCGATCTCACCGTCGTCGGGTTCCGCACGGGGCTTCAGGCCGAAGACGGCCGTGACTGGGTCGTCGAGGGCTGCACCTTCTCCGACAACTACCACGACCCCTCCTACGGCTGGGGGGAAGGCGGACGGTGCGGGGGCATCGTACTCACCGGCATCTCCTCGAGCCGCATCACGGGCACCACCGCCCAGCGCGTGTGGAACGCCTGCGACCTGCGCGACTGCCACGATAACCTGATCGAAGGCAACGTGTTCTCCCACGCCTCGAATACCTGCCTCAAACTCTGGCACTCCTGCCGCAACAGGATCCTCAAGAACGACCTGTCCTGGGGCCTGCGCATCGCACCAGGCGAGGTCCACGCGAGGGACTCCGCCGGGGTGCTCATCGAGAGCGGGTCTGATGACAACTACTTCGAGGGTAACGACATTACCCATGGTGGAGATGGCATATTCATCAGAGTACTCAATGGATGGGTATCCACAGGGAACGTATTCGTAGAGAATGACTGTTCATATGCGAACAACAACTGCATCGAATCGTGGGCACCTGGGAACACATTCATTCGAAACAGGGCGAACCATGGCTCGTATGGCTTTTGGATGGGCGGGTCGGACAGGAGTGTGCTCATCGAGAACGAGGCGGCGTTCAACGGGTTGGAGTCTGGGTTCCACAACGCGCCCGAGCCGGGTTTCGGTCATGGGGGGATTGTGTTCGTCAACGGGACCTCGTACCACACGAGGGTGATCGGCAACTACTGCCACGACAACAACGGTGGTGGCATCGTCCTGAGGGGAGACCGTGCGACGAAGGGGGAGGCGTGGAAGGCGCACCACTGGATCATCGCGGACAACCGGCTCGAGCGAAACCGATGGGGCATTTACGCCCAGCATGCGGACTGGGTGTTCCTCGCGGGGAACGTGTCGGAGGGCAATCGCGAACCCGACGTGTTCGACGGGGTCACGAGGGTCGTTGCCCCTCCGCCCGACACGGTGCCTCCTGTCCGGGCGGTCCTGAAGGCCCCCTCGAGGGTGACGGTGGGCGACGCGGGGTTGCTCGATGCCTCCGCGAGCGTGGGGGCAGAGCAGGCGGAGTGGGACATCGGGGGGACGCCTGCGGAGGGCCTCAGGGTCTTCCATCGGTTCACTCAACCCGGGTTCTGCCGGGTAGGGCTGACGGTGTGGGCGGGCGATCGGGCAGACTTGGCGTGGGCGGACGTGTACGTGGTCGAGCCGGGCGAGGGTCCCGCGACCGAGGACAATGCGCACGCCTGGAGCGCGTTCGCGCACCCACCTAAGGAAGGAGCTGCGCGCGACGTGGGTCCTTCGGTGCGGTTCACGGAGGACCGCGAGGTCGCCATCGCCGGGGCGTCGTCGGTGCGCATGCGGGTGGAACGGTACGGCGGTCATCCGATCGAGGCGGTGGTCACGGCGAGTCTCGTGGGCGACCTCGGCCGGGCCTCGGCCCTCGCGCTGTGGGTGAAGTGGCGCAACGAGAACGCATTTGGCTTCGACGGCCCAAACCCTGTGATCAGGCTGCGGATGCCTGAGGGCACGGTGACCCTCACCCCTGGCGCCCGTAACCTGTTGAGTGGCGAAGGAGAGACGAGCGAGGCGCGGTGGGGTTGGGCGAGGCTCGTGGTGCCGTTGGACGGAGAGGGCTGGGAGCGAAAGGTGGAAGGGCGCGAAGGTGCGGTGCTCGCCGTCGGGTTCCTCCTGCGCCCGGTGGGCGACGCCCCGTACACCGTGTGGTTCGATGGACTCACGGTGCAGTGAGGGGCGGCCCTCGCAGGCAGACCTGCGAGCCGCCCGGGTGCTCACCGAGGCGGCCCGGGAGATGGGGATGCGGCTCGAGGGCGCCCGTCTGCGCCGCACCTCTTCGCGGGTGTGTCTCGGCGTGGAGCACGGCGACTACAACGGAACCGACCTGTTTGGCATCGGCGTGGACCGTTTCCTCTGGTGCGCGTTCGTGGCACGGGCGGACGATCGGCTGCGCCTGTTCAGCGTCGCCTTCGCCTCCGAGGGGGTGGTCGAGGTCGCCGTGGATGCGATCCCCCCTCCGGGCACGGTGCGTGGTCGCTGGGCCAGGTTCCCCTTCGGCGTCGTGGCGACGCTCACCCGTGCCGGGATCCCCCTGCGTCGAGGGATGGAGGCGGTGATCTACAGCGAGATCCCTGGGGGAGGCATGTCGCGCTCGGCCTCGCTCACCCTCAACCTCATGCTGTGTCTCTTGGACGTCAACGGGATCGCGCTCGACGACAGGATGCGACTCGCCACCTTGGCGCAGGCGGTGGAGAACGGCTACGTTGGCTCGCCGTGCGGCCTGCTGGACCAGGTGATGATCCTGTTCGGTCGGAGGGATGCGGGGGTGCACTTCTCTCCGAGGCAGGGGAGGGTCGACTACGTGCCGCTTGGGGAAGGTGCGCCGGACTTCCGGTTCGTTGTGCTCGACACGGGGACGGAGCGAGCGGGGCTGGAGACCTCCGCGTACGTGGTGCGGCGGCGCGAGTGTGAGGAGATCGTGCACCTCCTCCAGGAGGCAGGCATGCCGGTCTCGTGCCTCGCGGAGGTGGGGCCCGCCCAGTTCGAGGCGGTCGCCCCCCGGGTGCTCCCGCCCCGGCTCCTGCGGCGTCTGGCCTACCTCGTGCGCGCGAACGAGCGGTTCCCCCGGATGCTCGAGGCCTGGCGTCGGGGGGACATCCCCACGGTGGGGAGGCTGTTCCGCGAGGATGGATTCGGGCTCAGGGACGACTACGAGATCTCGGGCCCTGAGCTGGAGGCCATGTGCGAGATCGCGCGCTCGGTCCCGGGCGTCTGGGGGGAGCGGATGCTCGGGGGAGGAGAGAAGGGGGCCGCGGGGGCCATCATGGAGGCAGCGGCGGTGCCTGCCGTGCGCGACGCGGTCGCGGCGCGCTACCCTGTGCGTTTCCCCTCCCTTGCGACGAGGTGGGCGGTCCACGAGCTTTCGATAGCCGATGGCGTGAGCGTCCTCGAGGGGTGCTTCTCGTGAGGACCAAAGATCACTGGCGTGGGGAGGCTCCACGTGACAAAGGAGGGGACGATGGGAACCGCCGAAGGCGGTGCGACGATCCTCATGGCGGATGATTCCCGCAACGACCACCGCCTCGTCCAGGAGATCCTCGAACCCCTCGGCCACCGCGTCGTGAGCGCGTTCCGGGGCGATGAAGCCCTCGAGTTGGTGAAGAAGGAGAACCCCGAGGTGATCCTCCTCGATGTCATGATGCCGGGGATCGACGGGTTCGAGGTGTGCCGAACCCTCAAGGCGGATCCCCAGACCGCCTCGATCCCGGTGATCTTCCTCACCGCCCTTGGCGATCGGGAGGACACGGTCAGGGGCCTGCGTGCGGGGGCGGTGGACTACCTCGCCAAGCCGTTCTCCCCCGCGGAACTCACGGTGAGGATCGAGACTCACCTCGCCCTGAAGAGGGCACGGGAAGCCCAGGCACGCCTCATCGAGGACCTCAGGAAGGCGCTCGGCCAGGTGCGGCGCCTCTCGGGCCTCATCCCCATCTGTGCCAACTGCAAGAGGGTGAGGGACGACGAGGGGTACTGGCAACAGGTTGAGGCATACGTCGCCGAGCACTCGGAGGCGACCTTCACCCACGGCATCTGCCCCGAGTGCCTCGCCACCCTCTACCCCCAGTACGCCGAGGGGGGAGACGGGGCAGAGGAGCCTCAGAAGGATCCTCGCGCGGTCTAGGGCGCGAGGGCCCTGGGCGGGTGGACCGACGCGGCCCCCAACGGTCAGGGTTCCCCTTCTCCCGAGGGTCGCGTGGCGGTTGCCTTCAGCATGAGGGTCGTCGCGATGCCCCTCTGGCCGTAGCGGTCGGCCAACTCCACCGGGGTGAGGCCGGCATCGTTCGTCGCTCGTACGTCTGCCCCGTGGGCGACGAGGAGTTCCACCATCCTCTTGCTCCCCGACGCCACCGCGAGGTGCAGGGGCGTGGAGCCGTTGAGGGATCGCGCGTCAACCGAGGTCCCTGCGGCGAGCAGGAGCATGGCGACCTACACGTGGTCGTCCACGGCAGCCAGGTGCAGAGCCGTCGCCCCGTGGGCGGTGGCGGCGTCGGGCCGTGCTCCAGCCTGGAGGAGCCTCTTGACGATGCGGTCGTGGCCGCGCCGGACGGCCTCGTGGAGGGAGGTGACCCCGGTCACATCCGGGAGGGTCGGGGAGGCCTTCGCCCTCAGGAGCCTGTTGACGAGACCGGCGTTCCCGCGTGCGGCCGCGAGGTGGAGGGGCGTGGTGCCATCGGCGGTCGAAGCGGCCACGTCGGCGCCCGCCGACACGAGGGTACGCACGACAGAGGAGGGGTCTCTCGGGGATGCCGCCGCGACGTGGAGAGGGGTGAACCCGCGCAGGTTCCTCGCGTTCGGGTCTTCTCCGCGCCGGAGGAGTTCCCTCACCACCTTCGTCTCGCCACACGCGACCGCGGCGAACAGGGCGGTCTGCCCGAACCGGTCGCGGGCCTGTGTGCCCGTGACGCTCCTCATCTCGTCTGCCACCTGGGCCTCCGAACCGAAGCCTGCTTCTCGGTGGACCGGGGTGGGCCCCATCGGCGCTTCCCTCGCGGCGTACACGAACGAGTCGGCGTATCCCTCCCGAACACGGGCGGTCGCACACGCCAGGGTAAGCACGGCGGTCAGGCACACCCACACGAGCACGCCTCGAGCGTGCATCACTCACCTCCCCTGTGCGCCCCCTGCCACGGGATCGATAGGGTGGGGACGAGGCACACTCCCGTCAAGGTCAGGTCATGGATGTTGGTCTTGACGACGCCCTCGCGGGGGCAGAAGATAAGAAGTTTCATGTGTCTCTCGAGGCGCCCTCGCCCGTTCGTCCTACGGGCCAAGGAGGTGGCATGAGGCTCACGTCGCGGAGCGAGTATGCGCTCTTGGCCTTGGTTTACCTCGCGCGCCAGGGGTCGGACCGATTCTTCACGGTGGAGACGATCGCCGAGGCCCAGGGGATCCCTCCGAAGTTCCTCGAACAGATCATGCTCGCCTTGAAGCGAGGCCGGTACCTCAAGAGCTGCAAGGGAAAGAACGGGGGGTACCGGCTCGCGAAGAAGCCTCAGGACATCACCCTCGCGGAGATCATCCGATTCCTCGACGGTGCATTGGCCCCCACCGAGTCGGTGAGCGAGTACTTCTACGAACACACGCCGATCGAGCGCGAGAGGAAGCTCGTGCAGGTGTTCCGTGAGATTCGAGACCACGTCTCCAGGATCCTTGAGCAGACGACCCTGGCCGATGTCGCCTGAAGACTCGACGACGGGTAGTCCCGTGACCATCGCGCCCCTCAGGCCCTTGTTTGCCCCTTACCACGGGTTCTTTCGGGTCGCAGCGGAGGCGGACGCGCTCGTGCTCCTTGATGCGGTCCAGTTCCCGCAAGGCACCACGTGGCTCACGAGGAACCGGTTCAAGGGGCCCGGGGGTGAGCTGTGGCTCACGGTTCCGGTGTGGAAGAAGGGCCGGGGGCTCCAACGCATCATCGACGTGGAGATTTGCGACGAAGGGAGGTGGCGCCACAAGCACCTGGCGAGCCTGCGAACCGCGTATGCCCACGCCCCGTTCCTCCATGACCATCTCCCCTTCCTCTCCAGTCTCTACGACCGCACCGACCGGCTCGCCTCGTTCAACGTGGCCCTCATCGTCCACCTCGTCCAGGCGCTTCGGATCTCCACCCCTGTGGTCCGCCAATCGGAACTCGACATCGAGGGCAGGGGCGTCGACCTCCTCATACGGATCGCGCGTCGCCTTGGGGCAGACGAGATCGTCCTGCCTGGGGGGGCAGAGAACCACGTGGATGCGAGGTCCCTCGCCGAGGCGGGCGTGGCCCTCAGGACGGTGCGCACGAGGCCGGTGGTGTACCCCCAGCTCTGGGGCCCTTTCCTCCCCGACCTCTCGGTGCTCGACATGCTCATATGCTGCGGCCCGGTGGGGGCCAGCAGGCTCGTGCGGGGCGAGAGCTCGGCGGAACCGACGTGAGCACGCCCGGCGATCAGGCCTGAGGATCCATGCTCCTGCTGCCGACCATAGCCGGTTCCTGAGGCGTGCGCGAGGGGGGCGATGCACTTCCCGTTCGATCCCGTCAGGCGTGCCGCCGACGCCGAGGCCGCGGTGATGAGGGGCCTCGCCCGTCGGTACTACCGGTTCCGCGTGGCTCCCTAATGCGGCGGGATCGTCACGGCAGACGCCCTCGGCTGCCCGTTCCTCTGCGCCTTCTGTCGGAACTACGCGAGAAACGAGAACCCCCAAACCTACGGTCGGTTCTTCTCCCCCGAGGAGGTGGTGGCCTCCCTCGTCGAGAGGGCCAGGCGTTCGCGCTGCACCCTGTTCAGGATCACCGGAGCCGAGCCAATCCTCGGGGAGGCCTCCCTCTCCCACCTCGCCCACGTCATCACCGGCATCCGGCGAAAGATCCGGGGCGCCTCCTTCGTGGTCGAGACCAACGGCTTCATGCTGGGCTCCCGGCCCGAACTTGTGGGTCGGATCCCCCGGGCCAACGTGCAGGTGCGGGTCGCGCTCAAGGGGGTTGAAAAGGCAAGCTTCGAGCGCATCAGCGGGGCGCACGCCGAGTTCTTCCCCTCTCCTCTCCGGGCCATACGCGCCTTGCAGGAACGAGGGATCCCCGTGTGGGCGGCGATCATGGGGGACCTGCACACGACGGAGGACCTTCGCCTCCTCAGGCGCCGGATGCAGGCCGAGGGGATCCACTGCGAGCTCGAGGTCGAGACCTTGGAGCGCTACCCGTGCGTGGTGAGGAGCCTCCAGGCGCGTGGCTTCGTGGCGACGGGGAGGTTGCGGCCAGGGTGAGAGGTGGTAACTTGGTGCCTGATTACCTGAAGGAGGAGCCATGGCGGGACTGGTGAGGGTCACGGATGCCGCATCGCTGGGGCTGCACGCCACGGTCCTCCTCGCCTCCTCCGGCGCGCGGGTCTCCACGGCGGCCATGGCGCACGATCTGGGGGTCTCGTCCGCCCACCTCGCGAAGGTGCTCCAGCGGCTCGCCAAGGCCGGCATCGTACGCTCGGAGCGGGGACCCCGGGGAGGGTTCACGCTCGCGCGGCCGCCAGGGGAGATCACCTTGGCCCAGGTGTTCGAGGCGATCGAGGGGCCCTTGAAGCCGGCAGGGTGCCTGCTCGGCGTGCCCAGCTGCGACGGCACGGCGTGCATCTTCGGCGGGGTGCTCGCGCGCGTGGAGGCGGAGGTGGCCTCCTACCTCGCCACCACGACCTTGGAGCGGCTCGCCCAGCGTCCCTTCCCGTTCCGCGCCCCCTCCCCTTCAGGGTATCACGTCTGAGGCCTCCGGCGCACGCGGGCGCACCGGGGCCTTCGGGGAGCCCAGGTGCCAGGCGCAGCGTGTCCCCTCGCAGTCTTGCACGAGGAGGATCCTCCGGTGGGGAGGCCAGCCCTCCTCCACGCCGAATCCCTCGCGCACCATGAGCGGCCTGTGCGAAAGCCACGGATCGTTCACGGGGTAGTGGAACAGGTCACCACGTCCCGACAGGACCACGACCCTGTCCTCCGCGGCGAGGGCGGCCACGGCCCTCCGCGGCTCGTGGACCTCCCGCACGAACCCGGCGAGCACGGCCTCCCGCACGGGGACGAAGCCGAGGTGCGCGGCCGCGATGGCGAGCGGCACGTAGCGTGAGAGTAGGCCCGTGGCCTTGGCCGCCCGATGCCAGGTGAGCCCGGAGAGGAGGAGGAGGAAGAAGACGGCCTCGTGGAGCCTGAGGGGCCCGGTGGCGACCTGGCCTGGGTGCCAGTAGGCGGTGGTGCCGAGCACGAGCAGGGCGACGAAGACCACTCCCGCGACCCCGAGGCGCCTAGGCGGCGTCGGCCGCAGGAGGAGGAACGAGCAGGGCCATCCAAGGAGCCAGAAGTTCAGGAGGAGGACGTTGCGGAGGAGGTGAGAGACGGCCTTCAGGGGAGTGAAGCTCCCCTTGAACCCGAGGGCGTGGGGCTCGTAGAGCTGGAACGGGAACCGCAAGGGGGAGCCTGCGGTCAAGGCGTTGTGCACGAGGAGACACACCAGCCCCATGACCAAGCCAGGCAGGAGACGGCGCGCACGGCTCCCCAGAACCACGATCGAGGCGCCCGTGGCCGCGACCCCGGTCACCACACGAACGTTCAGGAGGAACCCTAGGGCAAGGCCGGCTGCCGTGGCCGACCATCGGGGGCCGAGCGGTTCGGCGAGGAGGAGCCAGAATACCGCCGCCACCAGCGCAAGGGAGGAGGTCTCGCTCACCAAGGACGCCCCGGTGAGGATGAGCATCGGGCTGGAGAGGGCGAGCAGCCCTGTCATGGCCCCTGCCTCTTGGTCGGCGAGGGTTCGCGCGGTGAGGGCGAGGAACAGCACCGTCAACCCGGTGGACAGAGCGGGGACGAGCCAGGGTACTCCAACCAGCAGGCCGAAGCCGAGTAGGAGGCCGTGGCCTGGCTGGTGGTGTCCGAACCATCGACCGTTCCTCACGAGGATGCCGGGGGCCCAGAAGGCCTCGGGCTCCTGCGGCGCGGGGGCGGTGAGGTGGCCGCGAGCGAAGATGCGGGCCTGGAAGAGGTACTCGTCCTCGTCGCCGGGGACGAACGGCATGCCACTGAGCACCGACGCCCGTAGGAGCGCGGCGGCGACGAACGCACACAGGGCCGGGACCCAGAGGGGGAAACGGCTCGGTCGAGGAGGCGCCTCGACCTTGGCTGCGATGAACAGGGTAACGAGCAAGAGGACCAGCTGCCGAGCCGCTTCCTCCGGGAGTGAGAGGGTACCGTGGGACGGGCTGAGCCATGGGTAGAAGAGGAGGCCGAACCCGAAACCGGCGGCGAGAAACGGAAGCATGCTCTTAGTCCGGGTCGATGGCCTCGCCGCACGGGCAGGCGCTCTCTCCCCCTCTTCGTGGCCTCATCGTCCGGCGAGCTCCCGAATGACCGCCGCGGTGAGGTCGGCGGTTCGCTCCCAGGTGTAGGCGACCGAGACGCGGAGACCTGCCTCCACGAGGCGCTGGCGGAACTCCTCGTCGTGGGAAACCCGCACGATGGCCTGGGCCATTTCGTCGGTCTCGTGAGGACCCACCACGACCCCCGCCTCCCCCACGAGGTCCGCCATCGGGGTGTGCTTGGCCGTGATGACCGGGCATCCACAGGCCATGGCCTCCAAGGCGGGGAGCCCGAAACCTTCCACGAGGGAGGGCATGAGCAGCACGGTCGCTCCTCGGTAGAGTGCGGCGAGCTGCCGATCGCCCGAGGGGGCGGCGCGATGCACGGCAGGGGCATCCTCAGGGCGCAGGCCTTTGAGGAGCTCGGCGTACCGCCCAGATGAGATGCCGGCCAAGACGAGGTGGAGGGCTGTCCCCCTGGCCCTGGCCTTCTCCCACGCCTCCAGCACGGCGGGCATGTTCTTGCCTGGCCCTGCACTCCCCACGCACAGCGCGTAGGGCCACCCGGGGGCGAAGCGGAACCCGTCCTGGTGGAAGTGGGGGTTCACGCCCTCGGGCGTCACCGTGATGCGGTCCCTGGGGACCCCCACCTCCTCGAGCGCGGACGCGGTGCGCGAGGAGACGGCGATGAGGCGCTCCGCCCGTGCGAGGCGGCGGTAGAGCGCCCGGTACGAGGGGGGGACTCGCCCGGAGGGGAAGAACAGGTGAGGATGCTGCAGGAACGCGAGGTCATGGCACACCACGACGTGGTGGCGTGCCCAGGTCGGGTGAGGCACCACGAGCTGGTGAGGGCTGAGGAACACGTCGAGGTCCAAGGGCGCGAGGGCCCTCCGGGTCCGCCGCTCCGTGAGCCACGAGGCGAGTGAGGCGAGCGGGCCGAGGCTGCCACCGGGAGGGCGCCACCGGGCCGGCAGGCCCACCCAGCGTGCACCGGGCCACAGGTGGAGGAGGCCGGGGAACGTGTGCCCGCGGAGGATGCCGAGCGTGCATCGCGCCTCGGGAAGGCGGCACGCGAGCCGGGGGAGCAGCTCGGACACGTAGCGTCCAACCCCTCCCAAGGATCCCCGACCCTGCTCGTCGATCGGGATGGGCAGGACCGTCCCCTCCTCGAACGAAGTTGCGTTGTGCAACGCCTCGTGGAGCCACCGCACGTCGATCGCCAGTCTCACGCGTGGTGCGCCTTCCGCCGCAGGAGCCCCCGGACACGGGCCTCGATCCTCAGTTCCCACCGACGGTGGAGCGCCCTCCAGAACGCCACCTCTGCGAGGAGGCGCCGGATCCAGGGGAAGGAGTAGTCATCGAGGTGGTCGGCCTCCTCCACGTAGAACATGCTGAAGAGGATGTCCTCCATGAGCCTCGGGTCCCTGATCCAGGGGAGACGGGCAGAGCCCAAGAAGCCTTGAGGGCCCAGCTCGCGGGCCCAGCCTTCGAGGGTGGGCGGCTCGACGAGTCCTTGCGCGAGGGCCCGGGCGTAGAGGGAGCCTCCTGGATAGGGTCTGAACAGCCCAGGCCCGCAGACCACCGCGAGGGGGTAGCGGCGCTTGATCCGCGCCATGAAGGCCAAGGTGTCGAAGAGCTGGGAGGTCGTCTCCCCTGGCGCCCCCATCATGAAGAATAGGAGGGGGATGATGCCCACCTCGCAGCAGGCTTCGACCGCGTGTTCGGTCTGTGCGACCGTGATGTCCTTCTGGAGGAGGCGGAGGACCTCGTCGTTCCCGCTCTCTGCCCCCATGCGCAGGCAGGTGCACCCGGTCTCCTTCAGGTAGCGGAGGAAGGGCCGGTCCACGCAGCCCGGCCGGAACATGTCGGCCCTCACGTTTGCCTCCCACCGCACGGAGGGGAACCGACCGTGGAGGTGGTCGAGGATCTCGGCCACGCGCGCGGTGTCGCCGATGAAAAGGTCGTCCATGAACCAGACGTGATCGAGGGATCCCTGCGAGAGGAGCTGGTCGAGCTCCTCGGTCACCTGTGCCACCGGCCTGCGTCGCCATCTCCGGCCGAGGAGCAGCTCGTTCGGGCAGAAGGCGCAGCGGTAGGGGCACCCACGCGAGGTGAGCACGTCCGTTCCCCGCACCGTGCGGCCACCCGGCACCCTGCGGGGCGCATAGGCGGCGAGGTCCACGAGGTGGTAGGCGGGAGAGGGGAGCTGGGTGACGTCCGGCAGAGGCGCCTCAGGTGCGCCGATCACCTCGCCGTCCCGCGTGGTGAGGATGCCCGGGATCCCGGTGGGGTCTCCCCCTTCTCGGAGGGCCTGAGCCAAGGATACGATCGTGAGGTCGGCCTCACGGGGGAGCACGAAGTCCACCGCGGGGTCGCGCGCGGTGGTCTCGGGGAACAGGCTCGCGTGGGCCCCTCCCCACACCACGGGCACGTCGGGCGCTTCGGCACAGGCCTGGCGCGCGAGGGAGAGGCCGTGCGCCACCTGGGCCGTCATGGCCGAGATGCCGAGGAAGAGGGGGCGCCGCTGGAGGTGCTCGCGGAGCCACGAGGAGGTCTGCGCCTTGGTGAAGCACCGCGCGTCGTGCAGGAGCACCCGGAACCCTGCCCCCTCCAGGGCCGCGGCGAGGGAGAGCGCCCCCATGGGAAGGCTGCGCCCAGGGTCGCGGGCGATCTCGGGGCCCTGCGCGTGGGGGTCGCTCCCGGGGTAGACGAGGAGGATCTCTCGGTGCCTCATGCGGGCACTGCGTGGTGGCACCCCCGACACGTGGCCGGGACCGGGCCACGGACGAGGCCTCGGCGCATGCGCCGGTACGTGGGGCCCCGCCACACGTCCCAGAACGACTCTCGCGTGAGGTCCCCGAGGGCCGCCTCGGACCACGGGAGGGCGCAGCAGGGAGTCACGAGCCCCTCCCAGGTGACGTAGGGGTAGTCCCACAGGTAGAAGCAGGGGATGAAGGCCTCGGGCCACACGAGGCGATCGAGCTTCGTGTAGGCGAAGGGAACCCCGAGGTCCCTCGCCCGCTCCTCGGCCGCACTCGCCTGGGCCCTCGCCTCGTCAATGCTGCGGATCGCCATCGGGTCCTCTCCCTCGGGCTTCCATCGGGCGCTCAGGTCACACAGGCTCACCCGATCCACCCCAAGCCGCGCTCCCAGTTCCACGAAACCGACGAGTTCCCGCACATTGGGCTCCATCACGACGAGGGAGAGGGCCACGGCCGGGCGGTCCTCGGCCGCGCACACGTCGGCCAGGTTGCGCACGATGCCCTCGAAGCCCCCCCCGCGCACGGTCGCGTGCGTGGGGCCAGTCGCGGCGTCGAGGCTCACGCCGATCTCGTCGAGGCCCGCCTCGGTCAAGGCCTTCGCCCGATCGGGGGTGAGGAGTAGCCCGTTCGTGCTGAGGCCGATGCGACAGGACGGGAACCGCGCCCGCGCCATGCGAACCATGTCCGGGACTCCTGGGTTGAGGAGCGGCTCGCCCAGGCCATGGAGGGTCAATCCCTCCACGTGGCGGAACTGGTCGAGCACCCGACCGAAGAGGTCCAGGGGCATGAGTCCCTGCCGGGAGGGTGAACCGAGGGTCGACCGGGCGCACTGGCTGCACGCCATGTTACACCGGCTGCTCACCTCCACCTGGAGGAATCGTGGCCACGAGAAGGCGCGACTCGGCTTCCTACGCACCGCGACGGCCGCAACCACGTGGTTGAGGGCGGTGGGCAGGCCCACGGCACGCGCCATGGAGGCCAGCCTCCTCACGCGTCCCCAAGGCCCCGTGGGCGGGGGGAATGACCGAGGTGGGGTCCTGCGCCTCACGAGGTGCGTATCGGGTAGGTCCGGTGGGCCTGGAGGAGTGCGCTGTTGAACGCGCGCTTGCGCTCCCAGCGCTCGGTCGTGATCCCTGCGGTCGCGAGGCACCTGGCGAGGACCACGTTGAGCCTCGCGCAGCCCACCGTGGTGGCGCGCACGAGCCTGCCCGCGAGGGGGCCGTGCCGACGGGAGAAGTAGAGGTACTTGCCCTCGTAGGACCGGGCGAGCTGCAGGCCGTCCGGCATGCCCCGCCACGTGGCCCCCATGTCGTGCACCACCCGAATCGAGGGCACGTACCACGACTCCCACCCCGCCTCTCGCAGGCGGAACGCCCAGTCGATGTCCTCGTAGTAGGTGAAGAACCTCTCGTCCATGCCCCCCGTTGCCTCGTAGGCGGCCCGTCTGACCATCAGGCACGAGCCAGCCGGCGCGTCCACCCGTCGCGGGGTTCGCTCCTCGAGCGTGGGCGGGATGCCACTGAACCCCACGTCCTTCACCTTCGCGGGCACAAGCCACCCGAGGGGCGACAGGCCCAGGAGGTGCGGGAGGAGACGGGGGAACCGTGCGTAGGAGATCTGCGGCGTGCCCTCGGGGGTGAGCAGCATGGGACTGGCGGCCCCCACCGAAGGGTGGTCTTCCATGAAGGAGACGAGCCCCTCCGCCGCCTGCGGAGGGAGGAGACAGTCGGGATTCAGGAGGAGGAAGAAGCCGCCTCGCGCGCGCAGCATCCCCGCGTTGGCACCCGCGGCGAACCCACGGTTCTCGTCCTGGCGCAGGAGGATCACGGAGGGATGCCGCGAGGCGAGTGCCTCGCAGGTCCCGTCAGAGGACGCGTTATCCACCACGATGTGCTCGTAGTCCCCGCCCATCGGGCAGGCCTCCTCCACGGACGCCACGCAGCCCAGCACGTGGTCTCGGGCATTGAACGTCACGGTCACGACGGAGAGCACGATCCTTCCCCAAGCAATCGCCCCAAGGCGGCCCGGTAGTGGAGATCGTGAACGAAGCGGTAGTACGGGGCACGCAGGGGAGGCAAGAGTTCCGCCCACGGGGCGAGGGCCCGTACGGCCGCGAGGCTTGCCTTGCTGTGGGCAATGCGCCGCAGGAGCCGCCGCCAGGGGTCGTCCCGACCGAGGCTGATGAGCTGGGGCATGGAGGCAGACGCGATGAGGGCTCCGCGGGCGAGGTTCTCCATCCGGGCGAGGCTGGCCCCCAGGGTCATGGGGTGGTAGTGGTAGCCGAGGGCACGGGGCTCGAAGTGCAGCGTAAGCCCCCGCCCGGCCAGACGGACGCCCAGCTCCACGTCCTCGAAGGCAGCGCCGGGGAAGCGCTCGTCGAATCCGCCCGCATCCACCACGAACCGGCGTTTGGCCGACACGTTGGCCGTCCAGAAGAAGTCTGGCGGGACGTGCATCGGATCGGTGATCCTGTCGTAGCAGAACTGGGGTCCCCCATGCTCGAGCCACCGCATCAGGGGCGTCACGCGCATGTCCGGTGCCCACGTCACCCTGCCCAGCACCGCGACCTCCTCCGCGGGGAAGGCCTCATGGTGGCGAACGTGGGCCTCGACGAGCCCGGGGGATGCCCGCACGTCGTCGCCGAGGAACAGCACGATCCGCCCGCGTGAGGCAGCCAGCCCCCTATTCCTCGCCGCGGCGGGACCACGGTGGGGCTGCCGAAGGAGGGTGACCGGCATGGGCGCCTCAAGCGCCCACCTTTGGACGAGCCCGAGGGACCCGTCGTCGGACCCATCGTCCACCACGATCACCTCCGTCTCCCCAGCCTCGCACTGTCCCGCGAGGGCCTGGAGCCCTTGTACCAAGAGCGCGCCGCGGTTGAAGGTGGGGATCACCACCGAGAGGTTCATGCCCCCTCCTCGTGGAGCGCGAGCAGGCTCATGCGGCCGCTCGACTGCAGCGTGCGGACGAGGCCACCGCAGGATGCCCGCCGGACCAGCCACCGCCTCACCCTGCCCATGAGCGAGTCCCTCTCTGCGGCGGCGAAGTAGGAAAAGGTCCAGCCACACGGTTCGTGCTCGACGAACACGTAGGCCCGTTCGCCCCGAGGCCACTCACGGCACGGATCCTCCTCGAGGAGGGCGGTCAGGCTCCGCGGCCGGTGGACCGGCCAGACGATCGAGGCGACCGGATCCTGGGTGGGGAAGGGCCGTCCGTTTGGCATGCGGGAGATGAGCCCGGAGGAGTAGACCACCCCAGGGGGTGCGGCCTCCAACTCGCGGGCCCAGCGGACCGCCTCGGGGTAGCCCAACCTCGCGTACCGCACCGGCTCCGGCCTCAGGGAGCACAAGGCCACGCCGAGGAAAACCGCCTCGTACCCACCACGTCGCGCCACCGACAGGGCCGCCACCATCCCCGCCACCGCCAGCGCGATCACCCGCGAGGTCTCAAGGGGGGAGGAGAGGGCATGCGCGAGGAGCACGAGCATGCCTGCCACCGGCAGGGTCGGGCGCCACACCGGGGGGATGAACCCCGCGAGGGATCCGACGGCCCAGGAGAAGGCCATCGCGTAGTAGGGAGGAGCGTGCCCGAAATCTCCGATGTAGAGCGCATCGCGCACGGCGGCGTAGGCCGTGTGCACGAGCACGAGGCCGAGGAGTACCACGGGTGCCCGACGGCGCAGGATCCCGACGCCCAGGAGCGTGAGGGCCGCCCCTGCGGCAACCCCGTCCATCGCCTCGAGGTGCCAGCCCGTGCCGAGCAGGAACCGCCCCAGGTCCACCCCGAACCCTCCCACCGCGAATGCGGCGGGTGGGGAGAGGTGGGGCATGACCGTGACGCCGAACGAGCGGTTCATCACATGGAAGTACGCCCAGGAGAACAGCGCGACGACAAAGAGCACGGAGAGGAGCTCGAGTGCCCTCCGCGCGCGGGGCGAGGCCACCACGGCCGCGCAGGCGATCCAGCCGAGGGAGAACTGGACGGAGAGGGGGTGCACGAGCAGGTGGATCGCCTCCCCTGCGGCGAGGAGGAGGGCGGCTCGGCGGTTCCCCTCGAGGGCCTCGAGGAGCAGCAGGAGCGAGGCGGGGAGGAAGGCGAAGACGAAGCGGTCCGGCTCGAGGGAGGTCTGGAGGGCCGGGAGCACGAGGTGCCGGTAGGCGGGCACGGCGTAGAGGAAGGCGGCGACGAGGCCGCCGAAGCGGTCGGAGGCGACGCGGGCCACGGCGTAGGACCCCACGACCCCCACCGCAGACAGCAGGGGGGCGGCGAGGCGCATGACGTCGTACAACGACACACCCGAGACGGTGGAGAGCACGAGCACGAGGGCATGGAACCCTCGGGGATAGAAGGAGAAGGGGTGGAAGGAGGCGAGGGCGTCACCCCCTGCGAGGGCCTTGCACAGGACGAGGTGGCCCCAGGGGTCGTTGCCTCCGAGACTCTCGTGGCGGAGGGCATCGGGGAGGCGCAATGCAGCAGCCGCTCCCACCGCGACGAGGAGGGTGGGGGGAGGGACGGACGGCAGCCCCCTCCACCTTATGGCGAGGAGGGCGATTCCTGAGAAGATGAGGGAGGCGATGGTGGCCGAGAGCGGGCGGTACGCACCCACGAGGACGAGGAGGTAGGATGCGACGACCGTGACGCAGATACCGACGAAGAACGCGACGAGCGCCCGGGCCGCCCCGCGGCCGGGGAGCACGAGGCCGCTTGGGCCCCACCACGGCACGACCCACAGGGCGACCAATGCGAGGGTGAGCCGCACGAGCGACCACACGTCGGAGACGCTCACGGGAACACGCGAGCAGACTCGAGCCCGAGGAGGCGGAAGGCGAGTCTAAACACGTCGGTGAGGGGGATGGGCCCGCTTGGCCCGTACGGGTCGTTCGTCACGAGGCCGCCCCAATTCGCCTCGACCGACGGGTGATACCCATGCATGCCCAAGGGGGGTACCTTCCGCTGGAAGTAGGACGGCATGATTACCACCCCTTCGTCGAGGAGCCAGAACGCCTCGCCGTTCTCCCTCTTGCCGCCGTCGAGGTGGAGGGCCTCGAGGTCCGACGCGGTGAGCCAGTGGCCGTGAGGCAGCCCTTCGAGCCTGTCGACGATGAGCGCTCGGGCCCTCTCTGCGTGGAACCAGAAGCGCGCCACGGTCGAGTCGAGGAACACCACGTAGTCTTTGCCCACCCGGAGAGGGAGCTCGTCGAGGGCCTGCTCCACGTTCACGTGCGCCCTCACAGGCACCATCCCATGGTCGCCGAACACGAGCAGCCTGGGCTCTGCCCACAACGCCTGGGCGTGGCGCCAGATGGCCTCGAGGCTCCTGTCGATCGCCTCGAGGGCCGCCGAGGCCTCGGGGCCGTGCGGACCGTGGGTGTGGCCCGCCCAGTCGAGCTGTGCGTAGTGGAGGAAGACGAATCGGTGCGATGCCCGCATCCGGGAGAGCGCGGCCTCGGTGAGGAAGGAGGTACGCTGGTCGATCACCGGGTAGCCGAGGTGCAGCCATGGGAGCCTCAGGGCCGAGAGGATGGAGAGGAGGCCCGGGCGCGGGGAGGCACGGTCCTCCCACGGGAGGTGGCGTTCCGAGAAGGCGAAGGAGGGGAGACGGGTCGTCGGGATCTCCGCGAGGGTGCACGCGCTCGCGCTGCCGCGATGGCCACGTCGGGCCTCAACCCTGCGCGCGGAGGCCTCGATGGCGCGCCGTGCCCAGAAGGACAGACGCGCGCTCCGGTCGACCCAGGAGGGCGCGAGCCGGGCCAGCCTGAAGGGTGACGAGGCCGGATCGTAGCAGAAGAGGTGGCCTACCCCGCTCTCGTTAGGGTACAAGCCGGCGAAGAACGCGGGGCGGAGCTGGCCGGCGAAGATCTCCTGCGTGGCCCCACGTGAACCCCCACGGGCCACCTCCCACAAGAAGGGGGTGCGCCCAGGGGCGACGTCGTCGTGCCGCAGCGCATAGACGAGCACCATGAGGAGGGAAGGCTCGGCCATCCGGGCTCACCCCTCGCAGGTGGCGAACCACCGGGCCACCGCTTCGCGTGCGGCCTCCGCCCAGATGAACGGGGCCCGCGTCCGGTCTCGCGCGAGGAACCCAGCGGCGGCGCGGAGCAGCCCCGCCTCGTCGGCACCATCCCTCGAGGCGGCGAGGATGAGGAGTTCCGCACACTCCACGGCGCGACGGCGGACCCCGGGCCCCTTGCCGTGGCGGATCCTGCGCAGGAGGGGGACCAGGGGTCCGAATCGTCGTCGCCACAGCTTCTTCGCGGCATCCTCGGGCCCGACCGATCCCACGAACCGGTCGATGGCCTCGAGGAGTCCGTCGCGCGCTTTCGCCCACTCCCGCATGCCCCACGGCCGCGGACCTGGGTCGAGCCGGAACGCGAGCGCCTCGCGTGCGGCCTCCACCAGGACCGATCCAGGGGAGAGGGTGGCATACGCCGCGACCTTGTCTCGATAGGACACGACGTAGGACGAGGCCTCCACGAGCGAGGCATCCACCGCCGCCATGACCGCCTTGCTCACCTGGGAGACGAAGCGCAGAGGGTCTGGGGGCTGCCCGGTGAGCTCCTCGGGAGGGCACTCGAGGAGGCACACCATGCGGTTGAGCAGGAGCGTGAGGGCCTCGCGGGGGGCAACGGGCACCAGAGGGACCGCACACAGCGGTGCATTCGTCCCCACGATCACCGCATGGCCTTCCTTCGCATCGTGCACGAGCATGGTATCCGCGGCCCGGACAAGGTCCTCGGGCGTGAACGGGACGATGTCGACCCCGGGCAACCCCATCTCCTCCTTCAAGACCGCGCACAGGGGCCTGAGCCGATCCCAGCCCTCTCGGGTGGGGGTCACGAGGAGGAGGTCATAGTCGTTCCACGGCTTCCAGCAACCCTCGGCCCGGATCATGACCCCCTCTCCCCGCCCGAACGCGCCGATGGCGGCGAGGCAGTGGACGTGGGGGAACTCCTCCTGGACGCGCTCCCCGATCCGTCGGAGGTCATGCCAGGCCTGGCGCTGCGCATCCGGGTCGTCGGACGCGGTGAGACGGGCCAGGGGGGCCTCAGCGGAGGTAGTCGGCGAAGATCGCAATCTGTCGTGCCAGGGAGCGGAGGGAACCTCGACGGAGCCGGCTCAGCACGTACCGTGGGCGCACGTAGTAGCGGAGGAGGGCCCGACGCTGCACGGCCTTGAGGTCGACGCCGGGGAAGTCGTAGGTGTAGGGGAAAAACTCGCCCGCGATGCGCTCGCGTGCCTCCTCCGCCAACGGGGTGCCGGGGTAGGGCTCGAGCACGTGGAAGGAGGCGTAGGTCGGGGCCAACTCGAGGGCGAACCGAACTGTGGCCTCCATGTCCTCCTCGGTCTCGCCAGGGAAGCCGAACATGAAGAAGCAGGCCGTGTCCAGGCCCGCATCCTGGGCCATGCGCACGCCGGCACGGATGGTCTCCACGGTCTCCCCCTTGCCGATGCGGGCGAGGACCCGATCGCTCCCGGACTCCACCCCGAAGTGCACGAGGCGACATCCGGCCTGTCGCATGCGGTGGAGCAGGGCCTGGTCGAGGCTGTCTGCCCTCGTCTGGCAGCACCAAGGGATTCCCTCTCCGACGTCTTCCAGGCAGTCGCAGACCGCGAGGGCGTTGCTCCGATCGATGGTGAACTCGATGTCGATGAAGTAGATGCTGCGCACACCTCGCACCTTGACCGCCTCGCGGATCTCACGGCGCACGTGCTCGACCGGCTTCTTGCGGAACGCCCTTCCCCCGTACATGGCCCGGAGACAGAACCGGCACGCGTGAGGGCACCCCCTCGTGGTCTCCAGGAGCATGAGGCGATCCCCGAGGACTTCGTAGCGGTAGCGCTCGATCGGGAGGAGGTCCATCGCGGGCACCGGGAACGTCGCCAGGTCGGCCAGGGGCCTGGGCTCGGTGACCACGAGGCGGTCACCCTCGAGGTAGGCAACCCCAGGGGTGACCTCGCGGGGAACCCCTCGGGCAAGATCGCGCATGGTGAGTTCGGGTTCCCCGAGGACCACCGCGTAGGCACCGGTGGCACGGAGCATCTCGGCGGGCCGCACGGTGCCGTGCACCCCCACCACGACGACCCTGGGAACCAAACGCGTGGTCGCCTCCACGGCAGCCAGGAACGGTTCGAGCTCGGTGTTGGGACACACCCACTTGTCGAGCGTGGAGCTGGTGACGAAGGCGATGTCCCCGCTGATCCTCGACGCGAGGGACTCAGGGGGGATGCCCTCAGCGTTCGCATCCACGATGCAGACCTCTTCGCCTGCATCGCGGATCATCGCCGCGGCGGTCGCGAGGGACAGCGGCGGCCAGAACCGGTTGTACACCGGCCCCCGGAGCTTCCTCCCCCCGCTCCACCGCGGGTTTACTAGGGTGACCCTCACACCGTACTCCTTGTGGCTGCTGGCGATTCTGCAAGGTGAGCCAAGTAAGACGCCCGTGCGGGGTGGGTCAAGGAACACGCCTCTTGACAGGGCCGGCGGGACCTCCTCAAGCTGCCCTTCACAGGGTGCGTCTCCCTCGTCCCCGCGAATGCCAATCGACCATCGTGACGAGCATCCTTCTCGTGCGCGTTGCACGGAGACTCGTGTTCACCGAGGCCATGCAACCTCTCGGCCTGCTCTATGTGGCCTCGGTGCTGCGGGAGGCCGACCCCTCCCGCAGGGTCGCCCTCGTGGATCTGCGCACGAGGAAGCATCAGGACCCCGCGAACCTGCGGCCCGACCTCGAGCGGCTTCGCCCGCAGATCGTTGGCATCAGCGCGTGCAGCTGCGAGCACCGGGAGGTCCACGAGGCCTCGAGGGCGATCAAGGAGGCCGTGCCGGATGCCACCGTGATCGTGGGCGGGCCCTACGCCACGGCCGCCCCAAGGCTTGTCCTCGAGGATCCGCACGTGGACATCGTCGTGCGGGGCGAAGGGGAGGAGACCGCGCGGGAGCTCCTCGACGCCCTCCCCCTGCCGGCCTGGGACCTCCTCGACCTCGCGAGGCCTACTCCCACATGCCTCGGATGGTCGAGCTCTACGCCCATCGCCGGTACATGGCGGTGCTCTCGTCGCGAGGGTGCCCCTACCGATGCATCTTCTGCCATCGGATCTTCGGCAGGAGATTCCGTCCTCGTTCCGCCTCGAACGTGTTCGGTGAGCTCCGTCTCCTCTACGAGAGGTTCGGTATCAGAGAGTTCCACTTCGTCGACGACGTCTTCAACCTCGACCGGGCGAGGGTGATCGTGCTGTGCGACCTCATCGTGCGAAGCGGCATGAAGGTGCACCTCACGTTCCCGAACGGCCTGCGGGGGGACCTCATGGACGAGGAGGTCATCGCAAGGCTCAAGGCCGCGGGGACGTTCCGTATCATCTATGCCCTTGAGACGGGCTCGCCCCGCCTGCAGACCCTCATCGGGAAACGGATCGACATCCCCCGGCTGAGGGAGGCCATCGCCCTCACCGACACGTACGACATGCTGAGTAGCTGCTTCTTCATGCTGGGGTTCCCGACCGAGACGAGGGAGGAGATGCGCATGACGCTGGACTTCGCGCTCACGACGAAGCTCCACACCGCCTTCTTCTTCTTCGTGAGTCCGCAGCCCGACGGGCCCCTCTGGGACCTCCTCACCGAGGAGCAGCGCGCCCAGGTGCACGCATCCCGCCAGGAGGACTACCTCTCGCCCCACTTCGACAACGGCCTCGTCCCCCGCTCCGAGATGGCGCGGATGGTCCTGGCTACCCGCCTCCGATTCTGGCTCACCCCCTGGAGGGTGTGGCGGTTCGTGAGGCTGCTGCCCTCGGCCCGGGCCCTGGTCCTCACGGTGTGGGGGATCGTCCGGATCGCATGGCTCCTCCTCGTGGCGGGCGTGAGGAGGGCATGTCCCTCAGGGCACAGGGAGATCCCTCAGTTCGATCATGGCCGTGAGGAACCCCGTGTGGGCCTCCAGGCGCACGTGGCCCCAGACCAGGGGAACGGCCTGGGCGAGACCGAGGACGGCCTTGAGGTCAAAGGCACGCCGGGCGCGCTCCTCGGGCGAGACCACCGTGGTGTCCACGGCCACGTCGAGGAGCGAGCCGAGGGCCTCTGCGAGCTCTCCCACGAGCACCACTCCCGCCCCTGAGCACGGGCCTCGGACAAGTGACTCTCCCTCTCCCTCCGGCCACCCCTTCCCCCTCGTCCTGCCGCGCAGCGTCTCGTACGCCTCGTCGGCGAGTCGGGGGCTCGAGGAGAGGACGAGGAACCGATCCGTGAGGTAGACCGTGGGCTGGATCCCTCCGCCTCGTGGGCCCATGAGGTCATCCCACCAGAACCTCTCCCCGTGCTTCACCTTCGCGGAACTGGGCGGCGGGAGGGTGGGGGGACCCTCGGCGGAGGGCCAGAGGATCCGAGCGAGGGGTCGTGCGTAGGCGCTGCCGAGGGAACGAACCTTCGCCCGATCCCTGACCTCGAGGAGGAGCGCCACTTCAGGGATCGAGGGGTCGACCTGAGGCGCGTCTGGGCGGGATCCGCTCCACGACAGCACCACCATCCCCTCCTCACCGAGCAGGGGGGTGAGCCTGTCTCTCGTGAGGGTGAGCACCTCGGTGATCGCCCCCTCGAGGGCGGGGGAGTGCGGCTGCGGGAGCATGGGCCGCCACGGCGTGGTGCGCCACGAGAGCCCTTCGTCGAGGCTCACCCGCCACGCCTCTGGGGCCTGCGGCCCCCCCCACACGAACCAGGCGAGCGCCGAAGGGGGGACCTTGGCCGCGAGGGCGAGATGCTTGGCCCCCATGAGGCAGGAGGGGGAGCCCTGCGCGAAGTGGAGGTCGGCCACGAGGCGGATGCCGCCGTCGAGGTCCGCTGCGCACAGCACCAGCGACGGGTCCATCGCTCGGTCGCACCACTCCTGGATCCTCTGGGCGAGGAGTGCCGCGTCGAGCCCCAGCCCCTTCGCCATGCCCATGACGGTAGGGCAGCGCCGGAGGTCTTCACCGAGGGCCTGGACCTGGGGCAGGAGGTTCGTCCGCCACGGGCGCAGGTTCACGACGGCCCTGCGCAGGGGGTGGTGGCGCGACCGTGCGAGGAGCTCCTGGAACTCCTCCATGTCCGCAAGCGATGGTCCCCCGGGCCCTCGGGCCACCTGGGAGGCGAGGGACCCTCGGTGATCCTCCCCCACGAGGACGAGGTAGTCGTCGAGCCAGCCGATGCGGAGCGTGAGGGTGAGGTCGGCGAAGGTGGCGAGCAACGTTTCCACGGCCGCGCTGTCACCCACCAACGTGGTGAGGGCTGGGCGGACGGTGTCCGGGGGAAGGAGGAGACCCGGGACGACCGCGAGGGTTTCAAACGACACCCCCTCGATCTCCTCACGCGCGCGCATGGGCGCGAGTGCAGGCGGGAGTCTGGTGAGGACCTGCTCGACGAGTGGCTCGAGGGTGGGGCGTCGGTCGGTCCGGAACGCGAGGAGGAACGGCTCGAGGCCGACCCGGTTCGAGGCCTCGCGAGCCGCCTCCCGCAGGCGCTCGGCGATCAGAGGGTCATGGCCAAGCCTGAGCTCCTGGGCCAGGAGCGCGACCCTCGCGAGCTGAAGGATCCCTGGGACGATGCCCCGTGAGCCGTTGCCGGTGCTGGCGACCACGACCTCGCGTTCGAGTAGGGAGGCCACCGCCCTGCACAGCGGGCCGTGCTCGCTCGCGGTGAGCCGTTCCCACTCGGCGACGAGGTCGGGGAATGCGCCACGCTCGAGTGCCGAAGCGACCTGGGGGATCGCGAGTAGGCGGCAGTAGAATGAACTCGCCGCGACGGCGGAGGCGACCTCGCCGAGGTGCTCGGCGGTGACGAAGAAGAAGGTCTGTTCCGGGAGCCTCGCGGCGAACCCTACGTCCGCGGGGGACGCGAGGCAGGGGGAGAGCAGCGAGACGCACGAGACCAGCAGCACCGTCCGCATAGGCTCCTCCAGGAGGGCGGGCCTGGGCTTGGGGAGACGCCGGAAAGATACATCTCCGCAGGCACCCCGGCAGCGATCGGGGTGGTCCGAGTGCCTCACTCGAGGTAGCCGAGGGCGCGGAGCGCCTCGCGTGTCTCCTCGTCGAGGTCTACCGAGGGGCCGGGCGGCGCCGTGGGTCCGCCCACGAGGGCGTCCCTCTGGCGCATGAGTTCTGCCGAGGTGTCGGTGAAGACCGAAGAAACGTCCCTCGTCTCGCGAGGATCCGCGTGGAGGTCGAAGAGGGCAGACCCGTTCAGTTTCCACCGCGGGGTCCGCAGCGCCGCACGACGCTCCCCCGTGGCGTCGAGCTCGCTGTAGGCGACACGAGAGGGGGCGTGAGGATCCCGCACGACCTCGAGGAGGCTGCGGCCCTCAAGGTGGGAGGGGCGCGCGACGCGCGCGACCTCGAGCACCGTCGGCGCGATGTCGATGAGCCGCACCTGCTGGTGGACGATGGACCCCGCGTGGGCCCCTTTCGGGAACCTCACGATGAGGGGGACCATGAGGAGCTCATCGTATAAGGTATGGCTGTGCCAACCCCAGACCCCGTGCTCCCCGAACTCCTCCCCGTGGTCCGAGGTCACGACGATGAGGGTGCGGTCGTAGAGGCCATCGGACTTGAGGAACCGGATGAGGTGGCCGAATGACCGATCAGCCGATCGGATGGACGCATCGTACGTGGCGACGATGTGGCGAGCGTCGGCCTCGGTGAGTGCTGCCTCGCCGCGGTTGATCTTCTTCAGGAGCTCCGGGGTGATGGCATTGGGCAGAGGGCCCTCGTAGTCGTTCTCGAACAGCTCGAGGACGTCAGGAGGCGGTTGGTACGGATGGTGGACCTCGTTCGTGTGGAGGAAGAGGAAGAACCTCTTGTCCTCTCGTTGTATCCACTCCTCCGCGGCCAGGACTTGGTGCCACAAGGCCGCGGGGGTCACGGTGTACGTGTCGAACCCCTGGCCGGTCCCGAACTCGGGGGCGAGCTGCCCCGAGGCGTAGAAGGCAGCCGTCCGGTAGCCGTGGTTCCGCAGCTCCTTGGCGAGGGTCCACACGCCTTCGGGGAGGGCACTCCGGCGGGCGAAGCTCGCCCCGTGCCGAGGGGGGTGCAGCGAGGTGAACATCGAGGCGTGCGACGGCAGGGTGGAGGGGGCCTGGGCGATGGCCATGCGGAACAGCACCGCCTCCCTGCTGAACGCGTCGAGGTGGGGAGAGGTCTGTCGCTGGTATCCGTAGCAGCCGAGGTGATCCGGGCGGAGGGAGTCGATCGACAGGAGGATCACGTTCGGGCGGCACAGGCCCCGGAAGCGGTGGTCGAGGCCGCAGGCGGTCGCGAGCGCGCAGACGAGGGGGAACATGAGGACGAAACGAGGTTCCATCACGAGGCTCCGGGGGACTCACTCGAGAGAACAGCACACGTAGGCAGGCGAGTCCTCGGGTGTCAAGACGGGCCCGTCGGGGCCCCTCCGAGCTCGGGTCCGAAGACTCGACGGACGAATGCCTCGACGCGCTCGTCCTCGCCCACCTCTGGCGGGTCGTAGAGGACCTCGTCCGGCTTCCACGCCCCGTCGAGGGGGCGCAGGAGCTCGTCGACGAGGCGTGAGGCCTCGCGCGCCATGGCCTGGAAGCTCGAGGCATCGAGGAACCGGGTGAGGGCGGGTTCGGCCTCATGCGACTCGAGGCCATGCCGCAGCAAGAGGTTGGCGACGACGTGGTCGAAGAAGATCCTCGCCCTCCCCTCGGAGGAGAGCGCCCGTGCGATGCCCACCGCGGCCTCGAACGCCGCGCTGCGAGGGTGCGTGGGCGGTGGCGCATCGGGCGGGGCCTCTTCGGGGCAGGGACCCTCCCCGCACCGCAGCCTCCATCGTGGGGAGGAACGCCCGGCGAGGTGGTCCCTGGTCAGCAGCACGACGCCGCCTCTCTCCGGAGCCACCCACGCGTCGAACCGGGGGAGGTGCGGCGCGAGGGCGCAGAGCGCGAGCGAGGCGTCCTGCACCCTCGGTCCGCTCCAGACCGCCCTGGCCCCTGCCTCCCACAGCCGCGCGACGAGAGACCCCTCGTCGAGGCGGGGCGGGGGAAGAGGCGGGGGAAGCTCCTCCGGGAGCCTCCCTACCACGTGGAAGAGCAGGATCCCGAGGGCGACGACCACGTTGAGCGAGCCCTTGTAGCCGTGCATGGGGATGCGGACCATCGCGTCGAGCCGACGAGCGACCGCCCCGGAGATGCCCAGCGCCTCGTTACCGATGACGACGCAGAGGGGGAGTCGGTAGTCGTAGGTGCGGTAGTCGTGGGCGTACGAGGCAGGCTCCAGCCCGACCACGGCGAAGCCCTGCGCGCGGAGCCACTCGATGCAGTGGCGGGCGTCTGGCCAGGCGCGCCACCGCACGAGGAGCTCCGATCCCATGGCGGCGCGGAGGACCCTTGGGTGGGACGGGGTGGCCGAGTAGCCCGCGAGGTGGACCATCTCGCCTCCTGCGGCGTCCACGGTGCGGAACACGCCACCGACGTTGAAGGCCGAGCGGAGGTTGTCCGCCAGGACGTGGAGAGGTATCCTTGGTGGCGGCGAAGGATCGTGTGGCGAAAGGTCCCTGGAGGCCAGTGATGGAGGCAGGTTCATGGCGTGCGCGCGTCGCGGTGGTGCTCGTGGAACCGTCCCATGCGGGCAACGTGGCGGCCACGGCCAGGGTCATGGTGGTGAACGGGTTGCGCGACCTTCGCCTCGTGAACCCGCGGTGCACCGACCCGTGTGAGGAGCCGTGGCTCGCCTGGGGTGCGGAGGAGATCCTGCGGCGCGCCCGGCGGTTCGATGACCTCGCGGAGTGCCTCTCGGACGTCCGCTACGCGATCGGGTGCACGAGGCGACCCCGGAGACGCGGATGGCCCCAGTTCCCTCCGGATGAGGCCTCGCGCCTCATCCGGCAGGAGGCCCTCGGGGGCGTGGCTGCCCTCGTGTTCGGCCCGGAGCGCACCGGGCTTCGCTCGGAGGACCTCGAACTGTGCCACGCCACCTCGACCATCCCCCAGCGCACCGCTCACCCCTCGTACAACCTGTCCCACGCCGTCGCCATCTACGCCTACGAGTTGACCCTCGCCGGTCGTCGCCGGGCCCCCCGCGCCCCGGACGCGGCCACGGGCAGAGCCCTGCAGGCCCTGCGGGATCACCTGAGGGAGGTCCTCGATCCCCGTGGACCGGGCGGGAGGCGCCTGGCGAGGGACCTGTACCGGCTGTGGCTGCGCGCGCGTCCCACGCAGGGCGAGCTCCGGCTCCTCCACCGCGCGATCATGCTCATGGGGGAACGGGTGAGCGCGGAGTGCACCGCCATCCAAACCGAACATGAGTGACCGCCCTCTCCCCTGACGGAGGTACCATGGCCCACACCACCCTCAAGCGCCTCGTGAGTGATCACATGGAAGTGGGGGCTCACATCCAGCGGCTGGAGCCCCTCATCGTCAAGGCCGCCCACATGGTCGGCGAGAGCCTCGCGCGCGGGCACAAGGTGCTCCTGTGCGGCAACGGGGGGAGCGCCTCGCAGGCGCTCCATGCGGAGGCCGAGTTCCTCGTGCGCATGGAGCGCGAACGGAGGCCCCTCGCCGCGGTCGCCCTCGGGGGATCCGTGCCCGCGGTGACGGCCTCCGCGAACGACTACGCCTTCGACGCCGTGTTCGAACGCGGGGTGCGCGCCCTCGGGAGGGAGGGCGATGTGCTCATCGCCCTCAGCACGAGCGGAAGGTCAGAGAACGTCCGTCGGGCCCTCGTCGCCGCCAAGGACGCGGGGCTGCACACCATCGCCTTGTTGGGCCGCGACGGGGGATTCACCGCGGGGATCGCCGAGGTGGAACTCACCGTGCCCGGATCCTCCACGGCACGCATCCAGGAGTGGCACCTCTTCCTCCTGCACGCGATCATCGAACTGAGCGAAGACGCGATGCGCTTGTTCGACTGACGAGGCGGAGTTGACCGCAGGAGCCTGCGCGGGTTCCTTTCAGAGGCTTCGAACAGAGTAGCTCCTCCGGTCAGCCGTTTCGTCGGTTCAGTCGCACCAGTGTGCACGTTCCCTGCAGACGTCGTCCGGAGGGGGTTCGGCTCCTGCGACCCTCGTGTCCCCGAAGGGAGCCGGTCCTCAAGCCACACGAGACGTGTGAGGAGACCCTCATGGCATGCAGAGAGATGGTGGTCCGGATCGCCGGCGAAGCCGGCGAAGGAGTCATCTCCACAGGCGAACTCCTGACTCGCGCCGCATCGAGAGCGTGTTTCAACCTTCTCACGTTCAAGACCTTCCCCGCAGAGGTGAAGGGCGGACACGCGGTGTACCAACTCCGGATATCGTGTGCGCCGGTCATGACCCAGGGACATGGGGTAGAACTTCTGGTCGCGATGAACGAGGACTCGTTCCACCGCCACACGGGCGACCTCCTTCCCGGCGCCGCGGTGGTGTACGACTCGTCGGTGTACACCCCGTCGACCGACCGTGCTGACCTGCGGCTCATTGGCATCCCGTTCCAGGCCCTCGCTCGGGAGAAGCTCGAGTTCGACTTGGGCAAGAACATGGTGGCGGTGGGAGCGATCGCCGGTCTCCTCGGGTTGCCGACCGACCAGATCACCGCCATGATCACGAAGAAGTTCGAGAAGAAGGGGGAGCTCGTCGTGCAGAAGAACCTCGGCGGCCTCGCCCTCGGGGGAGACTACGTCCGGGAGCACCTGTCGGGTGAGACTGCCCTCATGCTCGAGCCTCCCGAATGCCGCGAACGTCTCGTGCTCGCCACCGGCAACGAGGCCATCGGGCTCGGCGCCATGGCCTATGGGGCGAAGTACTTCTTCGGCTACCCCATCACGCCTGCCTCCGAGATCATGGAGTTCATGGCCCTCCACCTTCCGAAGCTCGGCGGGGCGATGATCCAGGCCGAGGACGAGATCGCCTCGCTCGCCATGGCGATCGGCGCCTCCTTCGCGGGCCAGCCCGCCATGACGGCGACCAGCGGCCCGGGGCTGTCGCTCATGGTGGAGGCCATCGGCTTGGCCACCATGGTGGAGGCCCCCGTGGTCATCGTGGACGTGCAGCGGGCCGGACCCTCCACGGGCATGCCGACGAAGCACGAGCAGGGCGACCTCTACCTCGCCTGTTTCGGCGGCCACGGCGACGCACCCCGGGTCGTGCTCGCCCCGCTGTCGGTGCGCGATTGCTTCGAGCAGACGATCGTCGCCTTCAACGTGGCCGAGCGCCTCCAGCTCCCGGTCATCGTGCTGTCCGACCAGGGCATGGCCGTGCGCACCGAGACCATCCCTCGCCCGGACCTCAAGGCCGTGCGTCGGGTCGGTCGCGTAGTGTGGGATGGCCTCCCTACCCCCTATCGCCGCTTCGAGCTCACCGAGAGCGGGATCTCCCCGATGGCGCTCCCCGGCACCAAGGGAGGCGAACACGTGGTGAGCGGCCTGGAGCAGAACGAAGAGGGGAGGCCGCGGTACGACGCGGCGACTCATTCAGCTATGACCCAGAAGCGATTCCGCAAGCTCCGGCACGTGAGGGAGATGGTCGAGCCATTCGTCCGGTTCGGCGACCCCGAGGCGGACATCGGCCTGCTCACCTGGGGATCCACAGCGGGCCAGGCCATGGAGGCGGTCGCGATGCTCGCGCGTACAGGGCGCAAGGTGGCAGGGATGGCCCTTCGGCTCCTGTGGCCGTTCCCCATGGAGGAGGTGCTGGAGTTCATGAACCGACGGAGCGTGGTGGTGATCGCGGAGGGTAACTATCAGGGCCAGCTCGCCTCCCTCGTGGAAGGGAGGCAGAGGGCCCAGGTGCGCATCGCGAGGCTCAACGCGGTCTCTGGGGTGCCGTTCACCACCGGCGAGGTGGTCGCGGCGATCGAGGAGGCTGCACGATGAACGCCGCCACCTACAAGAGCGCGGTGAAGCCCACCTGGTGCCCCGGGTGTGGCGACTTCGGGGTACTGGCTGGCATCACCCAGGCGTTGGCCGAAGTGGGCTGGGAGCCCCAGAACGTCGTGGCCGTCTCGGGGATCGGCTGCTCCTCGCGATTCCCGTTCTTCCTGTCCACCTATGGGTTCCACTCCATCCACGGCAGGGCCCTCCCGGTCGCGATCGGGATTCGCGTCGCCCGACCAGACCTGAAGGTGCTCGTGTTCGGCGGCGATGGCGACGGGTTCGCCATCGGCGGGGGCCACTTCCTCCATGGGGCGCGCCGCAACGTGGACCTCACCTACGTGATCATGGACAACCACATCTACGGCCTCACGAAGGGCCAAACGAGCCCCACGAGCGACCTGCACTTCAAGACGAAGAGCACCCCCTATGGGAGCGTCGAGCCCCCGATCAACCCGGTGCAGACCGCCCTGTCCTCCGGCGCCACCTACGTGGCGAGGGGCTTCTCCGGCGACCCGAAGGGATTGAAGGACCTGTTCGTCGGTGGCATGCGCCACAAGGGCTTCGCGCTGATCGACGTGTTGAGCCCCTGCGTGACGTACAACAGGGTCGACACCTTCAAGTCCTTCAAGGAGCGACTCGTCGAGATCCCGCCGGACCACGACCGTGGGGACCTCATCGCTGCCCTCCGCCTCGCGATGGATCCCCAGCGCCTCTACACTGGGGTGCTGTACGAGGTGGAGCGGCCCGTGTTCGAGGATCGAGTAGACGCGCTGAAGTCCCGCCTCGACCGACCGTGGTTCGACGTGGTGGAGGACGTGTTCGACCGGATGTCATGAGGCCCCGGTCGTGGCCCACCTTGTCGTCGCCGCGCGGGGGACGTCAAACCTCGAGGAGTGGTGCGCGCGCCTCCCCCTGCGGCGTGGGGTCGCGATCCCCCAACAGCGGCATACCTCGGCGGTCGCCGAGGCCCGCCACACGGGGTGGTTCGCGGGGGTTGACGGGTTGTGGTCACGAACGGTCCCCCTCGGGGTGCGCACCGCCGACTGCGTCCCCCTGTTCTTCTTCGACGAGGCCACTAGGCTGCGCGCCCTCGTCCACGCCGGACGGGCGGGCATCGGTGATGGCATCGTGGAGTCGTGCACCGAGACGTTGCGCTCCCTCGGGGCCCACCTCCCGACCATGCGCGTGCACGCCGGGCCGCACATCGGACCGTGCTGCTACCGCTTCCCCCGGGGATCGAGCGCGCTCGAGACGGTCGTGCGCGAGATCAGGTGGGCCCGAGAGGCCAAGGGGTCCGTCGTGTCCGTGGACCTCGGTCAAGAGGTGGCCCAACGCCTCCGCTGCCTCGGGGTGGAGCGTGTCAACACGGACACCCGCTGCACCTGCTGTCATCCCCTGCGCCTGCCCTCGCACCGGCGTGAGGGTACCTCCCGACGGCGTGTGCTCCTGGGCCTCTTGTGTGGAAAGGAGTCTCTCATGAGTGTGGATCCCGAGCTGGTGAGCATCCTCGCGTGCCCGGAGACGAAGGAACCGGTCGAACTGGCGCCCCAGGCCATGGTCGACGCCCTCAATGCCCTCATCGCCAAGGGCGTGGTGAAGAACCGAGGGGGGGAGCCGGTGACCGAGCCGATCGATGGTGGCCTCGTCCGTGAGGATCGGCGCTTCCTCTACCCCATCAGGGAGGACATCCCGATCATGCTCATCGAGGAGGCCATCGAGCTGCCCCCCCTGGGGCTGTGACCCACAGGCGCGAGTCAGGGGGCCCAACGGGGGAACGGCATCCGTGCGAACTGGGTACGACTCGCTCGGACCCCGGAGGATCAGCATGGCTCGTCTCGTTCCCCTCCTCTGTCTCTGCCTGGTCGCGCCCCCGGCGCACGCGGAGGGTTCCTTCCCGCTCTTTGCCCTCCCTGACCACCCTGCGGTGGTCGGCGAGGGGGGCGCGTCGGTGCCCGTGGCCACTGGTGCCGTCGCCGTGTCCCTCAACCCGGCCGGCACGGCGCAGGGTGGGGCGGAGCTGAGCCTCAGCATAGGGTTCCTCGCGCAGGACATCCGCGTGCACGCCGGGGCCATCGCGGTCCCGCTCCCGCGGAGTCGTCGCCTCGTGTGGGGAGGAATCTCCCTCGCGTCCGTCTCCTACCCCTCCATGGAGGGCCGAACCTCCCCGTCGTCCCTGCCCCTGGGGCACTACGGTGCGAGCGAGACGCGCCTGGCCGCCTCGATCGCGTGGGGCCTTCCCCGGGATGCCTCCGTGGGCCTCGCCCTTACCCTGGCCGAGGCGCGTGTGCAGGACGCGACCGCCTCGACCGTGGCCCTCGGCGCCGGGGCACTCTGGCGCCTCACGGGCAGGTTCGAGCTCGGCGTGTGTGGCATCAACCTCATGACCCTGCGGACCGACGATGCCCTCGGGGACGCGACGTGCTCCCTCCACGCCGGGGTTCGATGGCGCCCCCCCCGCACGCCGCTCGCCTTGGCCGGGGGCCTGCGGTGGCTCGATGACGACCTCCAGGCCTGCGGCGGCCTCCAGTACGAGGTGACCGACGAGCTCTCCCTTCGCGTGGGTCGCGTGTTCGGGCACGATACGGCCGGGTTCAGCGCGGGGATGACCACCACCGTGGGTGACGTGGGCCTCTCCTACTCGTTCGAGGAGCACCGCCTCGACTTCGGGGCCTCCCACCGGGTCGGCCTCACGTGGCGACTCTGAGGCATCCGGTACCGGTGTCCCGTCTCGCCGCGCGGGTGGCGATCCTCCTCGTGGGGCAGTGCTCCCCCCTGTTCGGGACCGAGCTCCTCGTGAAGTTCACCGCGTCGGCACAGACGGAGGCGTGGGCTCCCCGTCCGGGAACGGCCGATTCCCTCCCGATCCTCCATCGTGCGGCGGGGGCGAGACGAGTGGCCCCGTTGGTCCCCGCCACTCGCACGGACGCCTCGTTCGAGGCCAGGGGGTTGGGCAGGATCCTCGTCGTGACCCTCGAAGACCGGGTCGACCCCCCCACTGCCATCGACCGCTACCTGCGCACCGGGCTGGTGGAGTACGCCGTGCCCAACCACACGTATCGCCTCGCGCTCGCACCGGGGGATTCCCTCCAGCCCCAGCAGTGGGCGCTGGCGAGGATCCGTGCGCGCGAGGGGTGGGCCATTGAGCGAGGGAACCGCGACGTGATCGTCGCCATCGTGGACACGGGGGTGGACTACCTCCATCCCGACCTGGCCCCCAACATCTGGGTCAATGCCGCCGAAGACATCAACGGGAACGGATCGTTCGACCCGTTCCCCGCCTCCGGGGGCGGCGACCTCGACGGACTAGACAACGATGGCAACGGGTTCGTCGACGACGTGATCGGGTGGGACTTCGCCGACGCCCCTGAGCTCCCTGGTACGGGTGACTGGCGCAAGCGGGACAATGACCCGATGGACGAGGGGCCCAGCAGCCACGGGACCCACGTGGCGGGCATCGCGTGCGCCGTCGCCGACAACGGCATCGGCGTCGCCGGGGTTGCCCCTGGCTGCCGGATCATGGCCCTGAGGGCGGGATTCGGCCCCTTGGGCTACCTCCAGGAGGACGACGTGTCGGCCGCGATCGTGTACGCGGTCCACAACGGGGCGTCGGTCATCAACATGAGCTGGGGGGATGTGGTGGTCTCCCCGGTGATCAAGGACGTGCTCGCCTACGCCCACGAGCACGGCTGCGTCCTGGTCGCGTCCGCGGGGAACTCCGGGACCGACGCCGTGCACTACCCGTCCGGGTACGAGGAGACCATCAGCGTGGGCAGCACCACGTCCACCGACGCGCTCGCCTCCTATTCGAACTTCGGGCCGGTGCTCGACGTGGTCGCCCCGGGGTCGGGGATCCTCAGCACGTTCATCGGTGGGTCCTACGGCACCAACAGCGGGACCTCGATGGCCGCACCCCACGTGAGCGGGCTGGCGGCCCTCGTGCGCTCCCTCCACCCCGAGTTCCGGAACGAGGAGGTACGCGCCGCGATACGGGCGGGTGCGATCGACCTCGGGGTCCCGGGCAGGGACGATACGTTCGGTGCGGGGAGGATCGACGTGCCCCGATCGCTCATGGTGGAGGAGGCTCTCGCCCTCCACGTGCGGGCTCCCTCGGTCGACGGGGCCGTCTGCGGAGACACCCCGATCGTGGGCACGGTGTCTGGCCTCACCGTGCGGTCGTGGGAGGTGTCGGTCCGGGGGCTTGGGCCATGGGCCACGGTCGCCGGCCCCTTCTCGCACCAGGTGCTCGACGACACCCTCGCCGTGTGGCGTCTCGGGGATATCCCCGACGGGCCTGTCACCCTGAGGGTGACGGCGCGGGCATGGGACGGGTCGGTCGCGGAGCGCCTCGTGCCCCTCACCGTGGATCGCACGCCCCCAGGGTTCGCCGGCCTGCGCGTCACCCCCGTGCTCGAGGGCCCCTTCTGGCAGCAGCTCCTCGAGTGGACGACCGACGACGTCGCCACGCTCGTGCTGTGGATCCGTCGGGCGGGGTCTGCGGAGCAGCCACACCCGTTCCCCCTCCCGTACCTGACCACGTCGCACCGGTGGCTCCTCGGCCCCGAGACGCCAGGGGCAGGCCGGTGGGAGGTCCGGCTCGAGGCAACCAACCGCGCAGGCCTCGGCACGCTCTGGGCACCCCCCGAACTCGAGGCCCTCACCGTTGACGCCACGCCCTTGGGCCGACTCTCCTTCGAGGAGACCCCCTCGACCTTGCCGCCGGGCTACCTCGTCCCCCGTCTCGTCGACTTCGATGGCAACGGGTGGCCCGAGGTTGTCATCGGCACCCTCGTCCCTTCCCCGGTGGTCCCTGGAGCCACGACCCTGGGCCCCATGGCCATCTACGAGGCAGGTCCCCACGGGTGGAGCCACGTCCCCAGCGGGGCCATGACCATATACCCCCTCGATGCGGCAGACGGCGACCGCGACGGCCTCGTGGAGGTGCTCGGGACCTACGTGGCGAGCACGACCCGCTCGTTCTCCTTCTTCCTGTGGGAACCGTCCACACCCGGCTCCTTCCCCAGCCGCATCGCCTGGGCGGACTCCTCCAACCTGCTCGCCGCCGGCATCGCGGATACCGACCGGGATGGCTGGGGCGAGATCTACGCGTTCGACCAGTCGATCTACCCTCACCGTGCAGTCGTCGTGTGCGAAGCGGACGGAGACGACCGCTGGGCGGTCGTGGACACGCTCTCGCTGCCAGAAGGGCTGGGCGAGCTCGTGCCGCGCGTCATGACGCGCGGTGACCTCGACGGGGATGGGATGATGGAGGTGGTGTTCTGCACGACCGAGGGGTCATTCGTGGCCTACCGTGGGGTGCCCTCCTCCGGCCAGCCATGGTGCGTGTGTCGCACGGAGCGGGAGGGTTCGTGGTACGCCCAGGCGGTGTGCGCGGCCGACGTGGATGGCGACGGGATCGACGAACTCGTCGGCCTCTCGCGCCTGAACGAGAACCTCAACCTCGAGCACACCTTCGACGCGAGGCGCTGGAGCCTCGCGGTGTTCCGATGCGCCGGCGAGGATGCCTCCGTGGTGTCCGACCTCGTGCTCTTGGGAGCGATCACGGAGACCGCATTCAACTCCCTGTCTGCCGGTGACGTGGACGGTGACGGGGACGCGGAGGTCCTCGTGTGTGCGTATCCAGACTACTACGTCCTCGACTACGCCTGGCCCGGCGAACCCTCGGTCGCGTGGTACGCGCACGGCGCGAGCACGACCTCGTCCGTGCTCGACGTGATCAAGGGCACCCTGACGCTCGTGCTAGGGTTCCCTGACCGCACGGCGGTCGTTCGGGGTCGCCCCACGAGCCTCCCTTCACCCCCCGGATACGTAGCCGCCGTCCCCCGGTCCTTGGATGCCATCCTCCTCACGTGGTCTGCGGTACCGAACGCCGACGGGTACAGGGTCTTCCGAGGCACCTCCCCAGACTCGCTCACGCCGCTGGCGGCCTGGTCCTCCACGAGCTACGTCGATAGCTCGGTCGTTCCCTTCGTCACCTACTGGTACGCCGTCGCGACCATCGACTCCACCTTCTCCCCGCCCGAGGGAGGCCCAAGCCACGCCGTGAGCGCCTCGACGAACGAGCCGCCCACCGTGTGCACGGCACGGTTCCTCGCCCCCTCCCACGTCTCGCTCACCTTCACCGAGCCGCTCGACGGATCCGCGCGCGAACCCGGCCGCTACGCCCTCGGGCCCGACGCACTCAGCCCCTCGTCTGCCGTGCTCACCGACGAGGACCGCACGGTGCTCCTCGCGTTCCGCACCCTTCCCCAGGACGGCGACTACTTCGTCGGCGTCACCGGTGTGTCGGATCGCACGGGCATCCCGGTGCCGGAGGGAACCGGGGCCTGGGTCACGATCAGGAGGGCCCGAACCTTCTACGTGAGGGAGGCCTCCTACGAGGGGGACGGATGGGTGGCCGTGAGGTTCAGCGCCCCCGTGGATCCCTCCGCGGGCCTCGGGTGTTTCGGGGCCGACCCCCCGCTCACGTTCACCGAGGTGGACCACGGGGGAGCGCAGCTTCGGTTGCGGGCCCTGCCCCCGTGGAAGGTCGACGGCACGCGCTACGTCCTCACGGTTCGGGACCTCACCGCCGCCGACGGCACGCCCCTTGCGCCGAGCCCAGGCGACAGGGCCTCGTTCTTCTTCTTCGCCGAAGACCTCGCGGCCTGCCACCCGGTTCCCAACCCTTTCCGCCTCGACGGGAGCCCCACGCCCGTGCGCTTCGTGGGCTGCCCGCCCGACGCGACCGTGGTCGTGTACGACCTCGCCGGGAGGATCCTTGGGAGGGTCTCGGAGACGACCCCAGACGGGGTGATCGAGTGGGATGGGGCGGGGCTTTCCTCCGGGGTCTTCGTCTACCGGGTTCACAGCAGCGGGGGCACGAAGACCGGTCGCGTCGTCGCGATCCGCTAGCCGAGAGGACGCGGGGTTGCACGACGCGGCATTCGTGCGCTATTTGTCAATTTTGCCCCGCGCAGGCTGCTTTGCTCCGTGGCCCGGATGAGTGGCCAGGGACCGAGGTGCACCGTGCAGCCCTCAAGAGACGCCCCTGCCCTCGAGATCGAGGCGAAGTTCGCCATCCCCACACGTGACCACCTCGAACGCCTCTCCTCCGTCGCTTCTCTTGCCGGCCTGGACCTTGGCCCTGCGGCCTCGACCAACGTGGTGGACACGTACTTCGACACGCCTGATGGCGCCATCATGGCCGCGGGGTACGCGTGGCGACAGAGGGAGTCAGACGGTCGCGTCACCACGACCTTGAAGCGCCTCTCCGCCGTCCACGATGGCGTCCACCGTCGGGAGGAGCTCGAAGTCGAGGCCACAGGTCACCCGTGCGCATGGCCCGAGGGTGCCCCGAAGCGGTGCGCCCTGGAGATCCTCGGGGGACGACTCCTCCTGCCCATCGCGATCATCAGGCAGCGTCGCCTCGTTCGGCCCGTGCGCGCGGGCAGGAGGCTGGTGGCCCTCATGTCCCTCGACGACGTGGAGGCCGCCTGCGGGGGGCGCACCGAACGGTTCCAGGAAGCGGAGATCGAGGTGCAGCCTGAGGGCACGGAAGAGGATCTGCGGGTACTGAGTGAGGCCCTGCGGCACGAATGGGGGCTTCGTCCAGAGCCGCGCGCGAAGTTCGAGCGCGCCATCGCCCTCCGGGGGAGCCTCCTCGCTGCGCAGGAGCACGCGTTCTGCCGTGCGGTCGCCACGCGGAAGGACCGGTGGGGCCGCCGCGCTCTCGCCTTGCTCTCCCTGGATGGGGGTGGATCGATCGAGGAGGCCTCCGATGCCTCTGGCCTCACGGTGCGCCAGGTCCGGTACTGGCGCGCGGCGTTCCTCGGCAGGAGGCTCGGGGTCTTCCCCGCGAGCGTCTCGCCGCAGGGGGAGGGGTCCGTTCGGGACCGGCCCGTGCGCAGGAGCAGGGCCCTTCGTCTCGTGGCGCAGCGGCCCCTGGCTCCCTCGACCACGCTCGCGGATGCGGCGCGACGAACCCTCGCGGTGCAGCTTCGGCGGCTGAAGGCACACGAGCGTGGCACCCGGGAAGGCAAAGACCCGGAAGAGCTCCACGACATGCGGGTCGCCACGAGGCGGATGCGCGCGGCGCTGCTCATCTTCGCCGACGCGTTCGATCCCTCCCTCGTGCGGAGGCTCCGTCGGGGCCTGCGGCGGCTAGGACGGAGGCTTGGGGCGGTGCGCGACCTCGACGTGTTTGGGATCCACCTCGAGCGTTACGTCGAGGGGCTTCCTCCCGAGCGGAGGGCGGAGCTCGATGGGCTCGTTCACGAGTGGGCCTCACGCCGCGAGTCGGCGCGCCAGAGGCTCCTCGCCTACCTCGATGGTCCGAAGTACCCTCGGCTCCTCGACGCGGTGGAAACGTTTGTTCTCACGACGGAAGGCGAGGTCGGACCATTCGCACCCGACGGGTCCGCGAGGCCCCGCCGGATCGCCCACGTGCTTCCCGCGATCCTGTACGCACGTGCGGCGGCGGTGCGGGCGTACGAGGACTGGATCGGTCCCCACCCACCCCTCGGGCTCTTGCACCGGCTGCGCATCGCGGTGAAGGCGTTGCGGTACACGCTCGAGTTCTTCTCCGACGTCCTTGGCCCTTCCACACAGTCGCTCGTGGAAGAGCTCAAGGGCATCCAGGACCACCTCGGCGAGATCCAAGACGGCGTGGTTGCCGTCACGGTGCTGCGGAACGTGCTCACCTGGGGGACGTGGGAACCGGCTGAGGGTGCGCCCATGCCCCCTGCGCCGTTACTTGCCCCGGGTGTCGCCGCGTACCTGGCCGAGCGCGAGCGGGAGCTCGAGCGGCTCGTCGACTCGTTCCCGTCGCGGTGGGCATGCATCGGGGGGCAGGCCCTCATGGCGCGCCTCGCGGAGGCGACCTCCACGGACGAGAAGGGATCGAATGGCACGCAAGGACCAGTCTAAGGCTTCCATCCGCGGTGGCGCGAAACGTGCCTCGCGCCCCCTTCCGGATCTGGACGACCCGAACCTCTACATCAACCGGGAGCTCAGCTGGATCCAGTTCAACCACCGCGTGCTCGAGGAGGCCTTGGACCGCCGTCATCCGCTGCTGGAGCGGGTGAAGTTCTTGGCCATCTTCTGGAACAACCTCGACGAGTTCTTCATGATCAGGGTGGCGGGGCTCCGGTGGCAACTCGCCTCGGCGTCGCAGGAGCGTTCGCCCGACGGCATGACGCCCGACCAGCAGCTCGCGGCGATCAGGCGTGAACTCCTCCCCGAGATTACCCAGGCGATGGACTACTGGCGGACCGTGCTCGTGCCCGAACTCCGCGAGGCGGGCATCCGTATCCTCGACTACGGGGATCTCAAGCGCAACCAGCGTCGCTTCCTCCGGGACTACTTCGAGCGGGAGATCTTCCCTGCCCTCACGCCGCTTGCCTTCGACCCTGGCCACCCGTTCCCCCACATCTCCAACCTCAGCATGAACCTCGCGGTGGTCGTCCGTGACCCCGAGCACGGGGAGCGGTTCGCCCGCATCAAGGTGCCGGGTACGTTCCCGCGCCTGCTGCGCGTCCCCAGCGAGGAGGCCGCCGCGGATCCCCGGAGCCTTGGCCTCGCGAAGGCCGCGTCCAATCGATTCGTGTGGATCGAGCAGGTCGTCGCGGCCAACCTCGACCTCCTGTTCCCCGGCCTGGAGATCGTGGCGTCCTATCCCTTCAGGGTCACGAGGGACGCGGACCTCGAGATCGAGGAAGACGAGGCCGCGGACCTGCTCGCGGCGGTGGAGGAGGGCATCGGCATGCGGGACTTCGGGTCACCGGTGCGGCTCGAGGTGGACACCGATATCCCGGAGCGTATCCGGGGGATCCTCTCCACGAACCTCGGCCTCGCCCCGTACCAGGTGTACACGGTCTCGGGCCCCTTGGGCCTGGCCGCGCTCATGGAGCTGGTCTCCATCGATCGACCGGACCTCAAGGACCCTCCCTTCGTCCCCTCGGTCCCGCCGTCCTTCTCGACGGACGTCTTCGCCGCCATCCGGCGTTCTCCCCTTCTGCTGTTCCACCCGTACGACGGTTTCGGGCCGGTGGTCGAGTTCCTCACCCAGGCCGCGCGCGACCCCGCGGTCATCGCCATCAAGCAGACCTTGTACCGCGTGGGCAAGGACTCGCCCGTGGTTGCTGCCCTCATGGAGGCGAGGGAGCGCGGGAAGCAGGTGGCGGTGCTCGTGGAGCTGAAGGCCCGGTTCGACGAGGAATCGAACATCGAATGGGCACGCGCCTTGGAGCAGGCAGGCGTCCACGTCGTCTACGGGTTGGTGGGGCTGAAGACCCACGCGAAGGTCCTCCTCGTGGTGCGGAGGGAGGGGACGGGCCTTGTGCGCTACGTGCACATCGGCACCGGGAACTACAACGAGGCGACCGCGCGGGCGTACGCAGACATCGGCTTCTTCACCACTGATCCCCTCATCGGGGCGGATGCGTCCAACCTGTTCAACGCCCTCACTGGCTACGCGAGGAGCGAGCGCTACCGCACCCTCATCGTGGCCCCGGGCAGGATGCGCGACGAGGTCATCGCCCGGATCGACCGGGAGCGCGAGCGCCACCTCACGCACGGGGACGGATGCATCAAGGCCAAGCTCAACGGCCTCGTGGACAAGGCGTGCATCCAGGCCCTGTACCGGGCCTCCCACGCAGGGGTGCCCATCGACCTGCAGGTGCGGGGCATCTGCTGCCTCCGCCCAGGCATCCCCGGGGTCTCCGACACCATCCGCGTCACCTCCCTCGTGGGCCGATTCCTCGAGCACGCCCGGATCTTCTCCTTCCACAACGGCGGTGACAGCGAGGTGCTCATCGGCAGCGCGGACCTCATGCCGCGCAACCTGTACCGTCGCGTCGAGGTGCTCGTGCCGGTGAGCGAAGCGCGCCTGAAGGCCGTGCTCGAGGGCATCCTCGACCTCCATCTCCGCGACTCCGCCCAGGCGCGCCGGCTTCTCCCCGACGGCTCGTACGAACGGTGCAGGCCGCCGAAAGACGAGCCACCGTTCGATGCGCAGGCATGGATGATCACCCACAGGGGCACGTGGCACGAGGGGACCCTCCCATGAGGATCGCGGTGCTCGCGAACGTGCGGGCGAACCTACCGGCCCTCGAGGCGGTGCTCGCCGACGAGGCCGTCTCGGAGGCGCACGCCATCTGGTGCCTCGGCAACTTCATCGGATGGGGTCCCTTTCCCTGCGAGGTGGTGGATCGTCTCAGGCAGGTCGAGGCGCGGTGCATCCTCGGCGCCGACGAGCTCTTGCTCTTGAAGTTCCGCCAGATGCGGGACAGCGCGCACCGCGCCGTGCAGCAGGCGTTCGCCCCGCTGCGCTACGCCCACGCCCACCTCAGCGAGGAGCACCACCGGTTCATCGGGTCTCTGCCCCGTCAGCTGGAACTCTCGATCGAGGGGAGGCGAATCGTCGTGGTCCATGGCTCGGCCCCCTTTAGGGAACCAGGCGACACGATCGAGAGGCTGAGGGTGCTCGCGGAGGAAAGCCATGCCCAGGTCGTCGTGTACGGGCACGGCCTCCAACCCGACGCTCGTCGCATCGACGGGGTCACCTACGTGCACCCCGGCAGCGTGGGTCATGCGCGGCCTGCAGACGCCTCTGCGACGTACTGCCTCCTCACCCTCACCGAGCGCGTCGTTCGCCGTCAGGTGCGCCGCATCGCCTACCCGATGGAGGACACCGCTCAGGCCTTCACCACGCGCGACCTCCCCCCAACCCTCGCGGAGGCGCTGCTGCAGGGGGTCGAGCCGGCGCAGGAAAGGGAGCCGGCCCTGCCTCGGGAACAGGAAGACCCCCGTCTCCTCCCCGTGCTCGAGCTCGCGCGAAGCTGTGAGTACGAGGCAGAGCACACCCACCAGGTGACGAGACTTGCCCTGAAGCTCTTCGACGAACTCGCGCCTGTGCACCGGCTGGGGCCACAGGACCGGTTCCTCCTCCACTGCGCGGCCTTGCTCCACGACATCGGGTGGGTCGAAGGCCAGCAGGCGCACCACAAGACCGCGCTGCGCATCATCCTCACCTCGCCCCTGTTGCCGTTCGAGGAGCGGGAGCGGCTCATCATCGGCTCGGTGGCCCGCTACCACCGCAAGGCGGTCCCCTCCCCCACCCACGAGCACTACACGGTGCTGCCCGAGGAAGACCGACGCCGCGTCGCCATCCTCGCCGGCATCCTCCGCGTCGCCGACGGCCTCGACCGCACCCATCGCAGCCTCGTGGACGACTTCACCTGCCACGTCTCTCCGAAGAAGATCACCCTCAGATGCCGCGTGCACTGGCCTGCGGAGATGGAACGCCAAGCCGCCCTCGACAAGGGGCAGCTCCTCGAATCCGCCCTCGGCAGACACCTTTCCGTCGAGTGGCACCTTGCCTGAGCTCACCCGAGGCACCCGCCTCTCATGGCGTTTCCCCTCACCTCAAGGGAGGAATCCCATGCGCGTCACTCGTGCGCTCCTCTGCGTCTTCATCCTCTCAGTCGGCGCCTCGTGCGGAAAGCAGGCGTCGCGCTCCACCTCCCTCACCACCGAGGCGCAACGGGTGAGCTACGCGCTCGGGCTGGAGATCGGGGCGAGCGTGAAGCGCCTCGATACCGAGATCGACCTCGGTGCCTTACTGCAGGGGATCCAGGACACCCTCACGGGCCACAGGCCGCTGTTGACGGACGCGGAGGCTGCCCAGGTCCGTGAGGAGTTCGCCGCGAAGTACCGGGAGGCCCAGGCGGCCAAGGCGAGAGAAGCCGCGGACAAGAACCTCGCCGAGGGCACGGCCTTCCTCGAACAGAACAGGGCGAAGGAGGGTGTAACCTCAACCCCCAGCGGGCTCCAGTACCTCGTGATCAGGCAGGGTGAGGGGCCACGGCCGACCGTGCGGGATCGGGTCAGGGTCCACTACCGAGGGACGCTCCTAGATGGGACGGAGTTTGACAGCTCCTATCGCCGGGGCGAGCCGGCGGTGTTCGAGGTGGGGGATGTGATCTCTGGGTGGGTCGAGGCATTGCAGCTCATGCCGGTGGGGAGCACCTACCGGCTCTTCATCCCCCCGCACCTCGCCTACGGACCGCGCGGTGCCGGGCCTCTCATCGGTCCGAACGCGACCCTGATCTTCGAGGTCGAGCTCCTGGGCATCGAGGGGTGATGACCACTCACGAGGTCGGGTGCGCCCTCACCCCTCGAGGGCGGCACGGACCGCGACGGCGAGGTCGTACAGGGTGAACGGCTTTTGGAGGTAGTGCGCCCCCCCCTCGAGGATCCCCCGCTGGGCGATGACGAGCGCCGAGTGGCCCGAAATGAAGAGACGCTTGATCCCTTGCCTCGCCGCCGAGATGCGCTCGGCGAGCGCGGGCCCATGCATCTCCGGGAGCGCGATGTCCGTGATGAGCAGGTCGATGCGCCCTGTGTGGGCCTCGGCGCGGCGAACGGCCTCGGTGGGCGTGGCGGCCCCAAGGACCGTGTAGCCCAGCCCCTCGAGCATGTGGGTCGCGAGGGTCAAGATGGCCGAGTCGTCCTCTACCACGAGCACCGTCTCCCCTCCACCCGGCGGGGCGTGCGGCTGATCTCGGACCGCAGGCTCGGGCGATGTATCCTCTCGGGCCCGGGGGAGAAGGATCCTGAAGGAGGTTCCCTCGCCGGGCCTGCTGTAGACCGAGATGCTCCCCCCGTTCTGCTTCACGATCCCGTACACGGTCGCGAGCCCAAGCCCCACGCCTTGCCCCACCTCCTTCGTCGTGAAGAACGGTTCGAACACGTGCGCGAGCACGTCCTCGGTCATGCCGCCACCGTCGTCGCTCACCGAGAGGGTCACGTACATGCCCGGGACCAGGTCCACGTGCGAGAGGCAGAACCCCTCGTCCACGACGAGGTTGGCGGTCTCGATGGTGATCGTCCCGACGCCCCCGATCGCGTCGCGCGCATTCGCGCACAGGTTCGTGAGGAGCTGCACGACTTGCGTCGGGTCGATGAATACCTTCCATAGGCCAGCCTGCGGGAACCACACGAGTGAGATCTCCTCGCCGATGAGTCGGCGCAACATCTTGAGCGCTCCTTCGACCGTCTCATTGAGGTCGATCACCGTCGGCCGCACGACTTGCCTGCGCGCGAAGGCGAGGAGCTGGCTCGTGAGGTCGGCGGCCCGTTCGGCCGCCGTGCGGATCTCCTCCAGGTCCGCACGGACCGTCCCCGGCGTCCCCCCTCGTGCGAGGGCGAGGTCGGCGTGGCCCAGGATCACCTGGAGGATGTTGTTGAAGTCGTGCGCCACGCCTCCGGCAAGCCTGCCAATGGACTCGAGCTTCCGTGCCTGCAGGAGCTGCGCCCGCAGCTCTCCTCGCTCCGCTTCCACCCGCGTGCGCTCGGTGATGTCCCTTCCCACGGCGATGACGTACTGGGGAGTTGTCCCGGGCTCCCTCACGAACGAGGCCGTGAACTCGGTCGGAACCTCGCGACCTTCCTTCGTGACGAGGGACAGCTCAAGGGTCACGGTGCCGGTGCGCTCCATCTCCTCGATGCCTCGGGCGAGCTTCTGGAGGTCCTCCTCTCGGAAGTAGCTGTCCGGCGCCTTGAGGACCCTGATCTCCTCGTCGCGGTACCCGGTCACTCGGGAGAACGCCCTGTTCCACCGGACCGCCTTGCCCGTGGCGAGCTCGAACACGAAGAAGGTGTCGATCTGCGAGTTGAGGGCCAGATCGGTGAATGCCCGCTCTGCCGCGAGCGCCTCCTCTGCGACGAAGGCCTGGACCACCTGGGAGACCGTGTGCGCCACCCCTTCGAACTGAGGCTCGGCTTCGGAACCGATGGGGACCGGACACGAGACCGCGAGGACGCCGAGGGGAGCGCTGGCGGCACCCAGGAGCGGATACGAGGCGGCCCACCCCCCGCCGGGAGCGGCCTCGGCCTCCGCGTACCCCCAGGGCACGCGCGACTGGCTCGAGGAGACGGATCGAGGCACCTCGCTCGAGTGGGCGACGAGGTGGAGGCACCTGCCCGAGCGACAGCGGGCCTCTCGATGGGGCCCATGGGGACAGGTCGTCTCGCACGCGTCCCCCGGGCGAACGAGCCAGATCCGCGCCTGATCGGCGCCAAGGGCCTCGACGAACGTGTCCGTGACGCCGTGGAGCTTCTCCTCGAGTGCGCCCCTCGTGAGCAACTGCTCCCGCACGAGGGCAAGACCAGCCAAGAGCTCCTCCGCCCTCTTCCGTTCCGTGATGTCCTCCGTGAGGATCACCACGCGCTCGACCGCACCCTGCGCGTTCGTGATTGCGTAGAAGTGCTGGGAGACCCACCGTGCCGCTCCTGGGCGCGGGGAGGCCACCCGAAGCTCCGGGATGCTCAGCTGACCCCCACGCTCGTAGAGTGCGCGCACCTGGTCATGGTAGGCGCGAAGGTAGTTGTCTCGCTCGTCGAACACGAGCGCGTTCCAATCGCGGGAGACGTCCTCTTCCACCTCGTCCTCGGGTATTGCCCATATCTTCCGCCACGCGGCGTTCGCCGCGAGGAGGCGACCGTTGGGGCTCCGAATGGAGATGCCGATGGGGGAGTTCTCGATCACGGCCTGCGCCGAGGAGGCGCGCGCGCGCAGCGACTCCTCCAGGCGGCGCCTCGCGGTGATGTCCACGAGCAGGCGCACGCACAGGCGCGAACCGTCCCCCGCCTCGACGACTCGCTCAAACACGGCGAAGGTCCTCCCGAGCTCGTCGGTCCACTCCTGCCCCTCTCTCGCCGTCAGGCTCGTCTCGTGACCCGGGGGTGTGTCGGGGGTGCGAGGGCGGAACACGGTCTCCCAGCGCTGCCCCACCCGCTCGCCGAACGCCGTGCGAAAGGCCTCGTTCGTGGCGCGAACGACCCGATCATCCGACACGAGGCACGCCGGCAGAGGCAGGGCGTCAAGGGCGATGAGCAGGCCTACGGCCTGGGCCCCGCCGGGCGAGGTGTCCGCCGTTCGGGTGAGCCGCTCGTCGTCACGCATGGTCGAACCTGAGACGGACGCGCACGGGACCTGAGAGGGGGGAAGGGGCGTTTGGGCCGCCAGACGCAAGGGCGGAGGGCGGAGGCACCCGTACGACGGGACCCGCTCCGTCGTGCATGGGCGCGATGTGATTCGGACCCCGAGCCGTGGTCTCTCTCACGCGACCCTCCAAGACCACGTCGCCACCCCACGCGCAACACCACGCGGATGCGTGTGCGGTGCCGAAGCTACGCGCAGGATGCACACCCTGCAAGGCGTGCGTCCGGCCCAAGGGGGCCTCCCCCCTCAGGAGAGCCCGAAGCGCACGACGACCTCCGTACCCTTCCTCGCCCTGACCTCCATGGTGCCTCCCAGCTGGTGCGTCGCCCACAGGCGCACCAAGCGGAGTCCCGACGCCTCGTGCGCATGCGTGAGCTGGCCCATTCCCACGCCATCGTCCCGCACGACGAGTTCGCCCGTGGAGCCCTCGACGCCCAACCGAACCTCCACGAGTCCGGGCCGTGCCGGGTCGGGGAAGGCGTGCTTGAGGGCGTTCGTCACGAGCTCGTTCACGATGAGCCCGCACGGGGTGGCACGCTCGACGTCGAGGGTCACGCCGTGCGCGGACACGCGCATCGACACAGACCGGTCACCTCGGAATGCGAGCAGGAGGTTGGCCGCCAGCCTCTCGAGGTAGTCCTGCATGTCGACTTGTGCGAGACTCTCGCTCTCGTAGAGTTGTTCGTACACGAGGGCCATCGTGCGCGCCTGCTCCTGCAGCTGACGCAACGCCTCATCGACCCGTTCATCCTTGAATGCCCCCCTCTTCAAGTCGAGGAGGGAGATGATGGCCATGAGGTTGTTCTTCACGCGGTGATGGACCTCGCGGAGGAGCACCTCCTTGTCCGCCAGGGTTCGGCGGAGCGCCTCCTCGATCCGTTTGCGGTGCGTGATGTCCTGGTTCACACCGTAGGTCTTGATGGTGTGGCCCCGTGCGTCTTTCACGACGCGGATGAGTACCGCCATGTGGCCCACGGTCCCGTCCGCGTAGAGGATGCGGTGCTCCAGTTCGCGGCAGTACTCGGGGTCCTGGGTGGTGAGGGCTGCCTCCACCTCGCGCGCCACGACCTGGCGATCTTCGGGGTGGCAGAACCGCCGCGCGTACTCCTCCGACGACAGGGTGTACCCCCCCACCTCGGTGGCGGTCGTGCGGAAGATGCGGTAGAAGTTGTCGCTGAAGGTAAACGTGTCGGTCGCCACGTCGTACTCCCAGTGCCCGGCGCGCGCCAGCCGAAGGGCCGTGGAGAGCTGGGCCTCCCTGCGGCGCAAGGCCTCCTCGGTGCGCTTCTGGTCTTCGAGCATGCTGAGCAAGGCGAGCCGGGACTCTTGCGCGAGCTGGAGGGAGGAGTTCGCCTCCCGAATGGCCTCCTCTGCCTCCCTCCTCATGCGACGTTGTTCCTCCTTGGCCCTCCTCATGGCCTCGATCCACCTGCCCAGCCGATGCTGGTCGGCCTGAGGGGAGGAGCGTTCGGCTTGGGGGAGGAACCACGGGTTCTCGAAGACCTCCGTGCCCACCCCCACGAGGGGGTGGGCCTCGAGCAGCTCGAGCAAGGTCCTCGGGTCAACCCTCCGTAGATCGTACAGGCAGATCGCGACGGCCCCCCGAGTGGGCAAGACGTCGCTGGCCCTCGATTCGTACTCCACGAGTGACTGTCCCCCTGCCGCCGCCAGGAAGGCCCCCGTCATCTCCGTCACGATCCGCAGGGCCTCCCACCCCTCGGCGGCTGCCCGTTCGGCCTCGACCTCCAGCAGCGCGATGGCCCGGTCGGAATCGAAGATTCCGCCGCGCAGGAACGCGTCGGCCGAATCGCGCATCACGAGCTGACCACTCGCGACGAAGGCCCGTGCGTCAATCCCCTCCTCGGCGAGGCACCCAACGATCAGGGCGCCAAGGCGCTCGTCCGCAAGGCACCCCACCCTCTGGCGCAGCCGGAGCCCATCCCGCACGTAGGTGGCCAGGAGTGCGTGTCGCTCCTCGTCCGTCTCGTAGATCGCACAGACATGAGCGCCTGGCCCCACACCCGAAGATTCGAGGGGTTCGGTCATTCCAGCCTCCGTTCGAAGCCTCACGAGTGCAAGAGGCCGCGGTGTACGCTCACCCTCTGCGCCCCCCTGCCCGACACGCCACACGTTAGGCCTCGTCCACGCTCCCGTACCGGGGCGGACGGCCCATCTCGTGCAGGAGCTCGTTCACCTCCCTCTTGAGCTCCATCACCCTCGCCTCACGGCCGAGGGTCGCCACGTGCCAACGGCGGAGTTCCTCGAGGGACCGTGCCGCTTCTTCCTCTGCCTGCTTGCGCGCCGTGTTATCCGCGAGCATTGCGAGGAACATCCCGCGTGCGGGGCTGGAGACCGAGACGTCGAGCCAGAGGTCCAGCCCTGGGAAGAACGCCTCGAAGCATGCGGGCTCGCCGGTCTCCGCCACGCGGGCGAAGACCTCCAGGTGCGGCACGTCTGGGCCGTGCACGGTCGAACCGAGGGCATTGATGGCCTCCTCGCGCCGGAGCCCGTGGAGGCGTATGAAGGCCGGGTTGACCTCCAGGATCCGGTAGTCCACGGCACGTCCCCCCTCATAGACCACCTCTCCGAGGCAGGCCCCGGTGGCCATGTGCTCGAACAGGGCGCGGTACCGTGCCTCGCTCGCGCGGAGTGCCTCTTCGGTACGCCGCAGCTCCTCGAGGCGCTCCTCGAGGGCGCATCTGGTCGCCTGCAGCTCCTCGAGCTTGGCCTCGAGCTTGCGCACGAGCGCCTCGTTGTACCGCCTGAGGAACGCGTCCTCTCTCAGCTGGAGGGACCCCATGGGGCCTTCCCCCGCGGGTTCCTCACCGACCCCGTGGATCGTCTCCCGGACGATGGCGACAAACCTCTCCGGATCCTCGGGCTTCACGATGAACCGCGCGGCACCGAGGCTCAAGGCAAGCTCCCGGTCCCTGGGGTCGGTATAGGTGGCGGTGTAGAAGATGAAGGGGATGGTCCTGAGCCGCTCGTCCTCCTGCCAGTGGCGGCAGAGCGAGAACCCGTCCATCTCGGGCATGAGGATATCGGAGATGACGAGGTTCGGAGGGTTGCGCCGCGCGAGCGCGAGCGCCTCGGCCCCGTGCCGGGCCTCGTCGACGACGTAGCCGTTGCCCTGCAGCATCACCCGCAGGAGGTAGCGACTGTCGTCCCGGTCGTCCACGACCAAGATCCGTTCGACGCTCACGAGCGCGCCTCCTTTCCTCGCTGCCTGTAGCGCTCGATCTCCCCCACGAACGTCTCGGGGTCGATCGGTTTCTCAATGTACCCGTCACACCCTGCCGAGAGTGCCTTCTCCCTGTCTCCCGGCATGGCGTAGGACGTCACGGCGACGATGGGAACGTGTGCGCAGGCAGGCTCTCCCCGAAGCGCCCGGGCCACGGTGTACCCATCCAGGGACGGGAGCTGGATGTCCAGCAGGATGAGGTCCGGAGCACACACGCGGGCCAGCGCGATGCCCTGGGGCCCATCGGTCGCCGGGATGACCCGATGCCCGTGCTTCTCCAGGAGGAAGGTGACGAGGTAGCGGTTCTGGTCGTTGTCTTCGATGAGCAGGATCGTCATGCCTTCGGCCCTCCCGGGGGGATGAGGGGCAGCCTCACGACGAACGTGCTCCCCCGTCCCACCTCGCTCTCGACGCGCAGCCGCCCACCCATGAGCTCCGTCAGCCGCCTGCTGATCGCCAGCCCGAGGCCGGTGCCCTCGTAGCGGCGCGTCAGCCTCGTGTCCACCTGCGTGAAGGGCTCGAAGACCCTCGCGAGGTCCTCCTCTGGGATCCCGATGCCGGTGTCCGCCACGGCGATCGAGACCCCCTCCTCGTCCGCCGCAGCCGTCACGGTCACCCCCCCTCGCTCCGTGAACTTGATCGCGTTGTGCACGAGATTCAACAGGACTTGCTCCACCCGACGAGGATCGCTCCTCAGGATCCCCACCCCCTCCCCGATCTCGAGTCGCAGCGCCAGTCCCTTCTTCTGTGCGAGGGGCCGCACGAAGGAGGCGACCCTCTCGAGGGTGGAGGCGAGATCGAAGGGCTCGCACATGACCACCATCTGTCCGGCCTCGATCTTCGAAATGTCGAGCACGTCGTTGATGAGGGCGAGCAGGTGCCGTGCGCTGCTCCGCACCATCTCGAGCTGCGTGCGTTGCTCCTCGTTGAGCGGTCCCGCGAGCTCCTGGAGGAGGATGCCGGTGAACCCGATGATCGAGTTCAGCGGCGTACGCAGCTCGTGGGACATGGTGGCGAGGAACGCCGACTTCAGTCGGTCGGCGGCTTGGGCACGATCGAGCGCATCGGCGAGTTCCGCCGTTCGCTCGGCGACTCGTCGTTCCAGTTCCGACGCCTGGCGTTCGAGGTCCTCGTTGAGGCGGCGAATCTGCTCCTCGGCCTGCTTTCGCCGCGTGACATCGCGCACGATCGCCTGCAGCAGGACCTCCCCTCCCAGCTCGAGGCGGTTGAGGCTCACCTCGGCGACGAACGGGGTCCCGTCCTTCCGGCAGTGGACCCACTCGAAGGACTGCGGGCCCTCGGCGTAGGCGAGACGGATCATCTCGAGCGCCTTCTCCCTGGATGGCCGTCCGTCTGGCTGCGTCGGGGGAGAGAACTCGTAGTGAGCGGCCCCCACCAATTGGTCCCTCTCGCACCCGAACATGGCCAGGGCCCTGGGGTTGCATTCGAGGAACGCGTCCTCCCGCATGAGGAGAATGGCATCGTCGGCCGTCTCGAACAGGGTGCGGTACTTCGCCTCGCTTCGCACAAGCGCCTCCTCGGCCTGCCGGCGAGAGGCGTGTGAGTCCAGAACCTCACGCCTTCGCACCGCCGCCCGGTGCCGAAACAGGAGGGTGACGGCAACGCTCGATCCCAAGACGAGTGCACCCGCGGCGAACACGCCCCTCACCCACCCCGGTACCACCCGCTCCACGTGCGCCGGGAGCCACCGGCGGAGCGACCGATGGTAGACCGAGCCCTTGTCGCCCTTCGCCTCCCTGAGGTACCGATCGATGGCCTCGAGGAGCCCGGGCGGGGCGTGGGCAGAGGCGGCGAAGTACAGGCTCCCCGGGTGGAAGATGATCGCGGTATCCTCCAGCCCGGCCTCGCGCGCGTGGAAGGCCCCATAGAACCGGTTGGCGATGACGGCGTCTGCCTCGCCTCGGCCGGCGCAGGCAAAGGCCGAGGCGTAGTCTCCAAAGGGAATCAAAGTGACCGAGAGGCCGAAACCGGCGACCATATCGCGGAACGTCTCTTCCTGGATGGACCGATGCAGCAGGGCGACCCTCCTTCCCTCCAGGTCGAGCACCGATCGTATGCGCAGGCCCCGCCTCGCATAGACCTGAAACCAGTCTGAGAGCACCGGCTCCTCGTGGAAGACGTAGAGGGTTTCCCGCTGTGGGGTCGGGGCCACATCCGGCATGAGGTCGATCTCTCCGGAGCGGAGCCGATCGAGGCCCTCGGCCCACGTGCCTGGCAGGTAGGTGAGCGACCAGCCTTCGCGTGCGGCGATGGCCTCGATGAGGTCGACGAAGATCCCCTCGGGCTTCCCCTCCTCCGACCATCCCACCTTGGGGAGGTTCTGATAGAGCCCCACCCGCACCGGGCTCCCCGCCCATGCTCCGCTTGCCACCACCAGGAGAGCACATGCGAGGGGCCTCGCGCGCAGACGATCCGTGGCCATGGGGCCGATCAACTCGCCGTGTCCCCGACGGAGAACCGCACCGTGACCCGGACCCCAGGGCCCACGGCGGTCTCGACCGTGCCCCCGAGCTGGTGCGTGGCCCACATCCGCACGAGGTGCAGCCCCATCCCCCCATCCCGCAGCAGGGCCTTGCCCTCGGGCACCCCCACCCCATCGTCACTCACGGTGAGGATCGCGCCGTTACCTGCGTGCTCGAGGCTCACCTGGATGGTGCCGGTGGGCCTCACCGAGGGCGGGAACGCGTGCTTCAGGCTGTTCGTCACGAGCTCGTTCACGATGAGCCCGCACGGCAATGCCTTCGCCGCCGGCACGCGCACCGAGGCCGCACGGACCGTCACGCGCACCTCGCGGTCGCCCCCGAAGGCCCACACGAGGCCCTCACAGATGTCCCTGAGGTAGGGCTCCATGTCCACCGTCGTCACGTCGGACGACTGGTAGAGCCGTTCGTACGCAAGGGCCATGGCCCTCGCCTGCTCCTGGAGCTCTTCGAGCGAGCGCCGTATCGCCGGGTCCGCGATCTTCTCGATGCGCAACGCCACGAGCCCGATCACCCCTTGGAGCGCGTTCTTCACGCGGTGGTGCACCTCGCGCAGGAGCACCTCCTTCTCGGAGAGGGACCTCCTGAGTGCCTCCTCGGTGCGCACGCGGGACGTGACGTCACGGAAGCTCCACACGCGCCCCCCGACCCGCCCTTCGAGGAGCTGCGGTTGGGACTGCCACTCGAACACCCGCCCAGCCTTCAGGCGCACCTCACCGGTCGCGGTGCCCTCCGGGATCGCCTGCAGCTCCTGCACCCTCGAAGGGAATCCCTCCGGATCCACGAGGCGATCCAGCATGAGACGGAGGAAGGCAGCTCCGTCGGTCGTCTCTGCGAGGGACGCGGGGATCCCCCACAACTCGAGGAACCGATGGTTCCAACTCGTCACCTTCCCCTCGAGGTCCCACACGAGGATGCCGTCTGCGGTCGCCTCCATGGTCGCCTGGAGGAGGGAGTGAGACTGCCGGAGCCGATCGGCCGCCTCCAGACGATCCGTCAGGTCCAGGACCCCCACGCCGACGCCTCGCTCGGGGTGGGAGGGATCGAGGGGGGCGGCGCTGATGACCACGCGTCGCAGCTGGCCATCTCCCCGCCGGACCCGCGCCTCCACGAACCCGAGCTGCCCCCTCGCGACCGGTTCGTACACGAGACGGCCGACCCGCTCGTACTCCTCCTCGTCGGGATAGACGACCCTGGTCGGCCTCCCGAGGAGATCCTGAGCGTCCACCCCGGCGATCGCGCACAGCGCGTCGTTCACCCGCACGAAGCGTCGGTCCACCACCACGGCCAGACCGACCGGGGAGGCGCGGAAGACGCTCTCGAGGGTGTTCGCGATCGCCCTCGCACGCAGCGTGGCCCCCCGCAGGAGCACCACCAGGACGCCCAGCAACGCCGCGAGCGCGACGAGCACCCCGGGGACCGCGGCCGCCGCGGCGACCATGGCACGCCACCCCCGCGCATCGACGTCCATCCCGAAGACCATGAGGCGGCCGTCGACCTCCACGGGGATGAAGGCAGTCATCCACGTCCCCCAACGGTCCCTGGCCGGACCCTCGACGATCTCGGCCCGTGTGTCGAACGCGTGGTGCAGGAAGCGGGTGGCCTCGTCGTAGACCTGCCCGGCGGGCGACTCGTCGGGGGAACCCTGGGGCTCTGAATCCACGAAGAAGAAGACCGTGCGGTCCTCTCGCCGGCCCATGAGGTAGAGGAACCTGATCCTCGGGTCCGCCTCACGGATGCGGGCGAGCTGGTGCTTCAGCAGGAGGTACTCGGTGGTCCCCTCATCCCCGCTCGTGCCACTCAACGCCCGCAGGTGGGAGGGGTCGAGCGACGATGCCGCGATGCGTGCCTGCCGCAGGAGCTGTCGTCGCAGCTCACGATCGGCCCGGCCCTCGACGAGCGCCACCGCGAGGACCGCGAGCACCGACGCCCCAGTGACGAGGGCCACTCCTGGGCGCCAGGGGCGCACGACCGTTGGGTCACGCGTCTGCCTCGTGCCGCGGGGGCGACCCTGCGCCTCGTCCGTCCGTCCCCGTGTCATCGTCTCACCCCTCCCTTCTGCGGAGTCACCGGGCGGGGCGGTTCCACTGGTCAGGGGTCGCCCGGAAGAGCCCTCTCCTCCTCGGTGAACCCCCGCCCAAGGACCCGGACCGCACCCTCGAGTGTAAGGGTTGCCCCTCTCATGAGCCGCGTTCTGCCGCGTCGAGGGCCTCCCTCACGGCACGCAGCAAGGCCTCGGCGGCAAACGGCTTGCGCAAGAGGGTGAGGCCCCGCTCCTGCACGAGCCTGGCCTGTGACTCGTGGTTGCTGTAGCCTGAGCAGAAGACCACCGGCACCCGCGGTCGAACGCCTCGGATGTGGTCCATCACGGCGATGCCTCCCAGCTTCGGCATGACGACGTCGAGGAGGGCGAGGCGCACCTCGTCGCGATGGGCATCGAACAGACGGATCGCCTCCTCGCCGTCGGCGGCCTGCAGCACCCGGTACCCGGACGAGGCGAGGATGCGCGCGTTGAGGGCTCGGATCGAGGCCTCGTCCTCTGCCAACAGGATGGTCTCGGTCCCTCCCTTGGGGGGTGGAGCCTTTGCCCGAGCCTCTTCGGGCGCAACCGGCTCGGGCGCGGCGGGAAGGTAGACCGAGACCGTGGTGCCCCGCCCGAGTTCGCTGTCGATCTCCACGAACCCTCCGTGCTGCTGAACGATCCCGTAGACCATGGCGAGGCCAAGCCCTGTGCCTCTTCCCTCCTCCTTCGTGGTGAAGAACGGCTCGAACGCCCTCGCCCGTACCTCCTCGGTCATGCCGGTGCCCGTGTCGGTCACCCGCATCACCACGAACGAGCCCTCCCTCACCCCAGGCCGGTCCTGGACCTCTGCGCGGCCGAGGGTGATCGGCTCGGTCCGGATGAGGAGACGGCCACCTCTTGGCATGGCGTCGCGCGCGTTGAGGGCGAGGTTGAGCACGACCTGCTCGACCTGGCCCGCATCTGCCCGAACAGGGGGGAGAGAGGGGTGGGGATCGAACTCGAGTTCGATGTGCTCCCCGAGCACGCGGCGGAGCATCTTCAGCAGCGTCGCGATCGTGTCGTTCAGGTTCTGGGGCCGAAGGTCGAGCGCTTGACGCTTGCTGAAGGCCAAGAGCTGGCGGGTGAGGGTCGAGGCGCGCTCCACGGCCCGCTCGATCTCCTTCAGGTCCGCGTACGCGCGGTGCGTCGGGTCCAGAGAACGGAGCGCGAGCCCAAGGTACCCCACGATCGTCTGCAGCACGTTGTTGAAGTCGTGGGCGACGCCCCCTGCGAGCTGGCCCAAGGCCTCAAGCCTCTGCGCACGGCGGAGCTGGACCTCGAGCCGGCGACGCTCCGTGACGTCGAAGACGACACCCTGGACCCCGATCACCCTGCCCTCTCGAAGGATCGGTGTGGCCCACCACCTCACCCACCGGAGGCTGCCGTCCTTGGCGACGAGGCGGTGCTCGCGTGGCCCAGTGCGCCCCTTGAGGTCAAGACCCTGGACCGCCTCCACGTCTTCCGGATGCACGACCCGTGCCCAGGGGCTCCCGATCAGCTCCTCGGGTCGATATCCCAAGAGCCTCGTGATCGCGGAACTGACGAAGGTGATCCGCCCCTGTGCGTCGACCGCGTAGATCACCTCGTCGAAACTCTCCACGAGCTCGCGGTACCGCGCCTCGCTGGCGACCAGGCGTTCCTCCGCCTCGATGCTCTTGAGGCCGAACGCCACGTCCGTGGCGAGCTCCTCGAGGAGCCCCAGCTCCTCGTCGCCGAAGAGGTCAGGCCCTTGACCCCACACGCAGAGCGCACCGTAGCGCAGATCCCCATGCGTCAAGGGAAGTGCCGCGACCGCCCGGACCCCCCACCGCACCGCATGCTCCGCCCACGCACCGTGGGAACCCTCCCCCTCGAGGTCCCCACAGATCACCGGCTCGCCCGTCCCGGCCGCGACCTCCCACGGGGCCGGAGGGTCTCCATGCGGGGCACCCTCGATCGCCTCGGCGAGTCCCGGGGCCCCCGCCGCGAACACCGCCCCCCGGGGGAAGTCTGGGGAGGCTTCGACATGGATCGTGACGAGGGTGTAGCCCCGTGTCCTCTGCAGGACCTCGCACGCCCCCTGGAGGAGGAGGCGACGGTCACGCACCCTCGTGATGAGCTGGTTCACGTCCCTCACCGCGCGCAGGACTCGGCTGAGGTGCTCGAGCGCCCGATCGGTCGCGTGCTTGTACAGGGCCATCTCGATGCTCGCGCGCAGCTCCTTCTCGCGCACCGGCTTGGCGAGGTACCCGTACGGTGAGGTGAGCTTCGCCTTCTCGATGAGCGGCTCGTCCGCATACGCGGTGAGGTAGATCACGGGGACGCCCCAGCGGAGGCGGATCTCCTCCGCAGCCCGAGTGCCGTCCATCTCGCCGCGGAGACGCACGTCCATGAGCACGACGTGGGGGGCCTCCCGTCCCGCGAGCTCGATCGCGTCCTCGCCGGTGGCGGCCAGCCCTACGACGTCGTAACCCATCTGCTCGAGCACCCGCTCGAGGTGTGCGGCGACGATCGCGTCATCCTCGACGACCAGCACGCGTGACCTAGCCATCGTGTCTCCTCCTCATGCGCGGGAACCTCACCACGAACCTCGTGCCCGCCGCCCCCTCCACCTCGACCGTGCCGCCGAGCTGGTGCGTCGCCCACAGCCCCACGAGGTGAAACCCCATGGAACCTCCCCGGCGCCAGTCGACCCCCGGCGGAAAGCCCACGCCGTCATCGCGCACCTCGAGCACCCACGAGTCGTCACACGGCAGGATCGAGACCCCGATCGTGCCCTCGGACCGCACGTCCCGTGGAAACGCGTGCGTGAGTGCGTTCGTCACGAGCTCGTTGACGATGAGGGCGCAGGGCATCGCCTCCTCGAGCCCCATCCACACCCCGGGCGCCTCGACCCGCACCACCACGTGCGCACCGCCGCCGAAGGCCTCCACGAGGTTGTCCGCCAAGGAGCGCAAGAAGGGCTCCATCTCGACCCGGGCGAGGTTGGCCGACTCGTACAGCTGCTCGTGCACCCCTGCCATGGTCCGGACGCGCTCGACGAGCACGCGCAAGGACCTCTGCGTCTTGGGATCCACCCCGCAGGCGGTGATCTCGATGAGGGAGCTCACGGCCTGCAGGTTGCCCTTCACGCGGTGGTGGATCTCGCGCAGCAAGGCCTCCTTCTCCTCGAGCGCCTCCGCGAGACGCGCCTGTGCCTCCTTCCTCGCCGTGATGTCTGACACGAGGGCCATCGATCCGATGACGTCACCCTTTGGTCCATACACCGGCGAGCCGCTGATGGACACCCAGATCACCTTCCCGTCGGGCCGCACGAACCGCGTCTCGTACGTGTCGCTCATCCCCTGGCGCATCAGGGCGGTTGTGGACCTGATGACCTCCCTGTCCTCCTCGGGCGCGAACACCTCATACCCCACCCGCCCGAGGAGCTCCTCCCTCCTCCTCCCGACGAGCTCGCAGAATCGATCGTTCACGAACTGGATGCGGTCCTCCAGGTCCGACTGGATGAGCCCCTCGGCCAGGCTCTCCACGAGTCGCTTGTACCGCTCCTCTCCCACCCGCGCCTCTTCCTGCGCCGTCTTCTCTGCCGTGATGTCCCGGATCACGCACAGGACCCTGTCCTTCCCGAAGGGCACCATGCGCGCCTCGAAGTGCCTCGCCTGCCACGCGAGCGGCAGCTCGTACTCCAGGACCTGGAGGGCTTGACGCTCGACCGTGCGCCGCACGAGGTCCCTCACCTCCGCGGCGAACGCGGGGGGGAACACCTCCTCGGGCCTACGGCCGAGGAAGTGATCCGGCGCGACGAAGAGGAGGTCGGCCCGGGAAGCGTGGTAGTCGAGGAAGGTCCCGTCGGCACTGAGCACAAACAGCAAGTCAGGCAACGCGGAGAGGAGCGCCTCGTTCCTCGCCATGCTCTCCCTGAGGGCATCCTGTGCCCTCCTGAGGTCGGTGGTGTCGTGCAGGGCGACCAGGGCGTGAGGGCGACCACTCACCTCGAGCGGTTCGACGCCCATGACGATCATCCGCTCTTCCACCCCCCCAGATGTCTGGAGGTCCACCCGCACCTCGAGGTCGTGCTTCGGTCGGCCTCCGGCCAGCACCTCCCTGACCGCGGTGTTCAGGGGGCAGGTCTGGCAGCGCGGGCCCGTGCCACACCCGCCGGGGCCGTCGTGCCGATGCGCGCAGGCGATGACGTCGCCGCACCGGACCTCGTCCCCCCCCTCGGTCCACCCGAACATCCTCGCCGCGGTGGCGTTGCACAGGGTCACGCGCATGGCCTTGTCAAGCACCCGGAGGGCCACCGGCGCGGCGTTGATCAGCGTGCGGAGGGTGTCCCGCTCGGCGGCGAGGAGCCGTTGGGCCTCCCGCAACGCGGTGATGCCATGGTGGACCTCCATGACCAGCGGCGTGCCATCCGCATCCGTGAACGGGCGATCGGAGAGGGCGAACGTGCGCCCAGACGGATCGGTCCACTCACCGTCGCGCACCTCGGTCATGCCCAGCAGGGGGAGGGTCGGGCAGGCCTCGCACGGCTGGGACCTCCCTTTGAACATCTCGTAGCAGGGCCTGCCCTTGGGATCACCGAACGTGGCGACGAAGGCACGGTTCACGAAGCGGAAGGTGTGATCCGCCGCCAGGAGCGAGATCGGGAACGGCACGGCGTCGAGCACGCCCCGAAGCCTCTGGCGCTCCTGCTCCGCAGCCTCGGCGGCACGGCGCCTCTCCGTGACGTCTTCCCCGGAGCTCAGCGTGCCAACCGGAACCCCATCCGGCCCCCGCAGCACGGTGTTGTGCCAGGCGATGATCCGCTCCTGCCCCGAGGAGGTAATCACCTCGTTCTCCCCGTACTCTAACGCCTCGATCTCGCCGGCCATGATCCGCCTGAACACGGCCCATACCTCGTCACGCACGGACGCGGGGAGACAGGTCTGGAACCAGTTCCTCCCCACCAACTCATCGGGCGCCCACCCCAGGACCTGGGCCCCCTTGCGGTTGATGAGCGTGATCGTCCCCTCGCGGTCCAACGCGACGACGACGGCCTGGACGAGGTCGAGGAAGCTCGCGGCCCGGTCGCGCTCGGCCTTGAGCGCCTCGTGGGCGTCCTTGAGACGGACCACGGCACGCACGCGGGCGAGGAGTTCTCGGCTCGACACGGGGCGCACGATGAAGTCCACCTCCCCCCCCTCGATCCCCTCGGCCTGCTCCATCGAAAGGGTGGCCGTGGAGGAGAGCAGGATCACCGAGACTCCCTCGAGCGAGGGGTCTCTCGTGATCTCCTCGCACAGCGCACGGCCTGACCCATCCGGCAGCACCACGTCCAGGAGCACGAGGTCCGGCCTCTGGTCCCTGACCGCTGCCCTCGCTTCCGCGACCGTGGAGGCCTCCCGCACGTCGAAGTCCGCCTTGCGCAGGGTCCTCGCCGTCGCCCGGCGCAGGATCGGGTCATCGTCCACCACGAGGATCACGCGTGGTCTGCTCATGGTGCCTCCTTCCCTGCCGCCTCCAGCCGCGGAGCCGAGGGGAGGCTCACGGTGAAGGTGGTTCCGGATCCGGGGCCGCTCTCGGCCGACACGCTGCCTCCATGCGCCTCCACGACCCACCTCGCGATCCACAGCCCAAGGCCTCTGCCCCGTCCCGCCGCCACGCCAGAAGGAGAGAAGACCATCGCCTTCTCCGCCTCGGGGATCCCCGGCCCCTCGTCGTGGACCTCGAGGAACGCGCCTCCTCCCCTCGTGCCCACGCGCACGAGCACCCGCGGTCCCTCCCTCGAGAACTCCACCGCGTTGTCGATCAGGTTGTTGCACACCTGCAGCATCCTCGGCTCGTCGATGAGGACGAGAGGGGCGGGCTCTTCGGCGAGGTCGATGCCGACTCCCCTGCGCGACGCGAGGGGCCTGTGGAGCTCGATCGAGCGCCGGGCCACGGAGGCGAGGTCCGCCTCGATGAGGTTCAACCTGAGCTCCCCCGAGTCCACCTGCGTCACGTCGAGGAGATCCTCGACGAGCTGGGCCATGAAGCGAGACGATTCGAAGATGGTCCTCAAGAAGTCGCGGTGGACGTCGTCCAGACGGTCCCCCGCCTCGTCGAGGACGAACTCTGCGTACGACATGATCGCGTTGAGCGGGCCGCGGAGGTCGTGGGCGGCCATCCCGAGGAACTGGTTCTTGAGCCGGTTCAAGCGCTCGAGCTCCACGTGCTTCTTCGCCAGCTCCCGATGGAGGTTCACGAGCTCGTTGTTCAGGCGGCTGAGCTCGTCGTAGGCGTCCTCCACGGGCGAACCCACGGCCCACACGTGCCGAAGCAACCTCCTCAGGGCCGCGGTGGCAGGTTCCCCTGTGCTCGCGCCAGAGGCGAGGGCGACGGCAGCGCGCAGGGACTCCCCGTTCGGTGCGGCCGCGACCACGAGCCCATCGCCCTCGGTCGCCCCCTCGAGCGTGAGCGTGCACAGGCCGTGGTCGAACGGGACGGCGACCTCCCATCCGGAGGCTGCGCCCTCGCCGCGCACCTCGACGAGGAACGAGAGCGCCTTGGCGAGGCTTCCCTCCTCCACGAGACTCGTGAACAGCCACCCCTCACGGAGCCGGTCCCCGACGCCGAGCCCGTCGTAGAGCACACGCACGACGTGGCCTCGAGCGTCGCACCACGCAACCACGGCAGCGGGCACCGACACGTCTAGCTCCTTCGAAGGTGCGCTCGGGCGACGTCGACCGCTCCCTTGGCGTCTTCGGCCCAGCCGTCGGCCCCGACCGCCTGCCACAAGCCCGGGGCGACGTTGAACGGATATCCCCCGACGATCACGGCCAGCCCCGCGCGACACGCCTTCGCCGCCTTGACCAGCTCGCGTGCGTGTCGGAGGTGGGGGACCATGGTCGTGGAGACGGCGAGCAGCGAGGCGCCGCGCTCCTGCACCGCATCCACCACGCTGCCCACCGGTGCGTTCGCACCGACGTAGTACGTATCCCAGCCATCCATCTCCAGGAAGTCTGCGACCATGCGCGCACCCATCTCGTGGAGCTCGCCGCTCGCGCACGCAACCACGGCGCACCCCTTGTCGTGGCTGCCTCCCATGAGGTGCGGGAACAGCCGCGCGAGCAGCAGCTGGGTGGCCGCGGTGCAGTAGTGCTCCTTCGCCACGCTGATCCTGTTCGCCTGCCGGAGGCGACCGATCTCCCGCTGCACAGGCTGAAACACGTGGAGGTAGATCTCCCTCACCGGGGTGCCGTCCTCAAGCGCCCCGAGCACGAGACGGGTCGCCCGCTCGCGGTCTCCCGCGAGCAGGGCCTGGAGGTAGGAGCGCGTGAGACAACCGTGCGGCGCACCATCGGTGAGGAACGAGGGGGGTTCGGTCGGGGCCTCGGCGGCAGAGGCGATCCCGTCCTCGACGTAGGGCCTCACGAGGGCGTAGTCACCGGGAGAGAGCGTCTCCCGCAGGGCCTCCCCCATGCACTCGAACGCACCGACCGCCGCGTCTTCCCGAAAGCCAAGCCCCACGAACAAGGCCTTCACCCACGCCGCGTGGTGGCGGAACAGGGACGGTTCCCCCAACGCCAAGGCCTCCGCGAGGAAATCGAGGTGGTAGCCGGCATCGCGAATGCTCTTCGCACGCCCTCCCCGCTCGTCATAGTCCTCCCACCGACCGGGCCGGCGGAGGTACTGCAGCGCGACGGCACGGGACGCGATTTCGAGCCGCCCAGCGGCGAGCGCACGTGCGACCTCAGACGGCTCACCCGCCATTCTTCCCTCCGATCCTCGCGACCCGCCGTGATCCCCTTCCGAGAAAAGGCTACCATCAATACGCAATGTATGGGAGAACGATGAGAGCATCAAGCGCCCCACGAGCCCTCCCGTGCCCCACACGCCTGAGGGAAGCGCAACCCCTCACGAGGACTCGGCAGCCCTCTCGGAGGCGAGGAGGGACCAAAGGACCTGCGGGCCTTGCAGGCGAGGGTGGCACCGATGAGATTCCCGTGACGTTCGGTGGCTCGTGTTCGACTCCTTCCCTGGATCGCCATGGCCCATGACCGTGTCCTCCTGATCGACGACGATCCCCACGTGCTCGGCCTCCTGCGAGACGTGTTGGAGCGCGAGCGCTACGAGGTGTTCACGGCCGAGGACGGTGAGGGTGGGTGGGCGGCGCTCATCGGGGAGCGCCCCGACCTCGTGATCACGGACGTCATGATGCCCAAGCTCGATGGGTTCGAGCTCGTGCGGCGCGTGAGGGCCGACCCCCTCGTGGGACGCACGCCCCTGATGATCCTGAGTGCCAAGGCAGAGGAGGAGGACCGGATCAGGGGCCTGGAACTGGGGGCCGACGACTACCTCGTCAAGCCGTTCACGATCGACCTGCTGCTCGCGCGCGTCCGGGCTCTGCTTTCGCGTCGGCCAGAGGCAGCGTTGATGACCCTCCCGAGCCCGGGAGCCCCCTTTGCCTCACGCGGCCTCGAGCACCTCACCGCGCTCACCTTCGACACGTTCCTCGTCGGCGAGGGGAACGCGAGGGCGGCCGAAGCGGCGAGGGCGGTGGCGGAGTCCCTCGGGCACCGACACAATCCCCTGTTCCTGTGGGGAGGGCCTGGGCGTGGGAAGACCCACCTCCTCTGCGCCATCGCGAACGAGGTCGCGTCGAAGGATCCCACGAAGACGATCCTCTACCTCTCCTCCGAGACCTTCAGTCAGCAGATCCTCGATGCCTACGAGAGACGCGCCGTGGAACAACTCCGCGCGGACTACGCCCGCTGCGACCTTTTCCTCATCGACGACATCCAGTTCCTCGCCGCCTCGGGCAGCCTCCAGGCAGTGGCGGTCGGCATCTTCTCGGAGATGTGTCGCGATCACCGGCAGATCGTGATAACCGGTGACCGAAGGCCCGAGGAGCTCCCGGGCCTCACCGCCGAGATGAGCGCGCGCCTGACACAGGGTCTGGTCGTGCCCGTGGGGGCCCCCGACCCTGCCCTCCGCGCGAGCGTCCTGCGCGCCAAGGCCCTCCGTGTGGGATGGCCGGTACCGCTGGACCTGCTCGACTACCTCGCCCTGAACCTCGACTGCGACCTGCGGACCCTCGAGGGAGCGGCGAAGAAACTCGTGGCGATGCGCACCCTCGGGGGGGTACCCCTGGACCGGCCCGTGGTCGACGGGGTCATCGCCACGGTGCGCGAGACGGAGGGCGCACCGAACGAGGGGACTCCTGTCGCTCCGCCTGGGCCGAGGACCGCCGCGGACGAGTTCCTCGAGGGGTTCGGGCCGCGCGGGCACCTCGCCTACGCGTGGGGGACCCCCGGGGAGATGGCCGCCCTCGTCCCCGAAGCGCCCCCGGTCGTCGTGCTCGGTCCCTCGGCGGCCCACGTCGTGGACACCATGGCGGCGATCGCGGGGATGCGTGGCGGCGATGCGGCGCTCCCCGAGGGACCTCGATGGGCCTGCATCCTCCATCCCGAGGAGGCTCCCGGATGGCTCCTCGTGGGGACGAACCACTGGGGCGCCGGAGACGACCTCTCGTGGGCCCTCGCCGGACGACACCCGATGGTGTTCCTCCTCGTGTTCGACAGCGCGGTGCCGCGCGTGGCGGAGGCGAGGAGGCTCGTCGCATCCGTGCCCCAGGGGGCGGCCTCCGCCGTGGTGGTGCTCTTCGCCGGCGCCGACAGGATCGCGCAGGAGGCTCGATCGATGCTCGCCAGCGGCATGCGCCGGCTCTTCAGGGTCCCCCCTGAAATCCCTGTGATCGTCGCCGGGGTGATCACGCCGCCTGCCGCCCAGGCCTGGCTGCGGTCCGCGTGGGAAGGTGAGGCGCTCCCTCCCCCCTCATGAGCCGGGGGATCCCGCGACGCGCCCACACGTGAGGGTGAAGGTCGACCCACGGCCGATCCCCTCGCTCGCACACTCGAGGGACATGCCGTGGGATGCCGCGACCAGCCGCGAGATGGCCAAAGACAGCCCGGTGCCGGCGTGATGGTGGGCGATGTCGGCCGACGCCAGGGGCTGGAAGATGACCTCCCTCGCCTCGGGTGCGATGCCCACCCCCGTATCCCTCACGGAGAAGAGGAAGCCGGTGGGCGTTGCCTCCAACCTCACCCAGACCGTGCCCCCACGAACGTTGAACTTGATCGCGTTCTCCAAGAGCGCCCTCACCACGAAGCGCAGGAGGTCAGGGTCCCCCTCGATCTCGAGGGGCGTCTCAGGAGGCTCGAAGCACACGGTGATGCGTCCGGCCTCGGCGGCCGGGCGCGCCCTGTCCACCTCGGCCACCACCAAGGCGGCGAAGTCCACCCTCTCGGCCGCGCGCGGCTCTCCGGACAGGAGCCTCGAGTACAGCAGCGCCCGATCCGAGAACCGATGGATGCGACGAAATGCTTCCAGGATCCCATGAAGACACTCGGCGATGCCCTCGAGGTCGAGGTTGCCTATGTCCTCCAGGGCAAGCTCCGCCAGCCCCATTCCCGCCAAGGGCGTCTTCAGCTCGTGGGCGATGAGGGTCAAGAACTCCTCGCGTGTCTTCGCGAGGCGTTCCAGTTGGCGGTTCGCCCGCACGAGCTCCTCGGTTCGCCTGCGGACCTCCTCTTCGAGCCTGCGGGTGTAGTCCCTCGAGGCGGCCTTCAGCCGGCGACGCTCCAGGCTCTTGGCGACCGCGTGCTCGACGAGGGCGAGGTCGAATGGTTTCGCGATGAAGTCTGAGGCGCCGTGCCGAATGGCCTCCACGGCATCCCCCATCTCCCCGAAGCCGGTGATGAGGATGACCTCCGCGTCCGGATCCCTCCTCCGCAGCTCCCGGAGGAGATCCAACCCCCCCATGCCCGGCATGCGGATGTCTGAGATCACGACCCCTGGGTGGCGCTCCTCGAACACCCGGAGGGCCTCCTCGCCCGAGGAGGCGACGAACACCTCACCGCAGGAATCCCCGAGTGCCCGCGCAAGCAACCCCCTGATCGGCGCCTCGTCGTCCACCACGAGGATCGATTCCCTCTCACGCGAGTCCGGAGGAGTCCCGTTCCCGTCGTCTTGGATCCCCATCGTGTCGCTCCCTCGGCAAGACCGCCACGTGTCGCAGGCTACTGATGCGTGCGAGGCTGTCAAGAGCCCATGAGCCCCGCTTCGGCATGGCACGACGGCTTGACGTGGGGGGACCGAGCCCGGATATTGGCAACCCATTCGAGGGAGGTCTTTGGGCGGCTTCACCTGTGCGGTGCACACCCCCCTTCTCTGAGGACAACTGTCGGTGGGGCGGGACCAACCCGTCCGCCTTCCCGGGGGCCTTCGCCGTGACGCAGTCACTCGACCTGTCTCTGGGGCCCTTCGCTTCCTTCGCGGAGGGCCTCCCCATCGGCGTCTTCCGCTCGACCTGCGAGGGGAAGATCCTGTACGCCAACCCTGCCTTGTGTCGTCTCCTCGGCTACCCCTCGAGGGAGGCCTTGCTCGAGGCGGACGCGAGGGCCCTCTACGCCGACCCCCAAGACCGTGCGCGGTTCATCGCCTCCATGGAGCGAGACGGCGTGGCCCAGGGCCTCCAGACGCGGCTGCGCAGGGCCGACGGCACGCTCGTGTGGGTGCGAGAGAGTGGCCGACTCGTGCATGGGCCGGACGGAGCGCCCCTCTACTACGAGGGGATCTTGGAGGACATCAGCGCCGAGCGCGCGGCCCTCGAAACCCTCGAGGAGGCGCAGTCTCGGTTCCTCCAGTTCGCGAACGCGGTCGACGACGTGATCTACCGCTACGACGTTCAGCAGAACCGGTACGAGTTCATCAACCCGGCGTTCACCCGGCTCACGGGCTACCCGGTGCGCATGCTCGAGGCCGACCCGGCGAGGATGACGCGGAAGATCATCCACCCGGGGGACGCGAAACGCGTGTACCGGTCGATCTACGATCGGTTCCGCAAGGGACCGGGCGGACCCTTGCTCCTCGAGTACCGCTTGGTGACCAAGGACGGGGAGGTCCGTTGGGTCAGCGACAGGATCGAACTGGAGTTCGATCCGGACGGCCGTCCGCACTACATGAACGGCATCGCCCGCGACGTCACGCCGCAGAAGCGGGCGGAGGAGGCCCTCGCCGCGAGTGAGGCGATGTACCGGCTCCTCGCGGAGAACACGACGGACTTCGTGTTCCAGGCTACGCCCGACGGCACCCTCACCTACGCGTCCGCCTCGATGGCGCGGAGACTGGGCTTGGCGACGCGCCCGCCCGGTGGGTGGTCCCTCAGGGACCTGGTTGCTCCCTCCTCCCACGTCACGTTCGACCGAGTGATGGCCGAGGCCCAGGAGGGCATCGAGGGCGAGGGCATCGAGCTCGAACTCGTGGATGGCGCAGGCCGCTTCGTCCCGGTGGAGGCCTCTATCATCCCCTTGATCCGCGAAGGGAAGGTCGAGGCGATCCAAGGCTCTGCCCGTGACATCACGGAACGGCGGAAGGCCCAGCGGGAGCGAGACGCCCTGATTGCCCAGCTCAAGGAACGGATCAGGGAGCGAGATGCCCTGATGGCGGTGACCACCGCACTCGGGGCGACGTGGGGCCCACTCGAGACCCTGCTTGAAGCGGCCGTGGCACCCATCCCCTCGGGAATGCGGTTGCCCCACCTCGCGGCGGCCCGGGTGACGCTCGATAGGGTGACGGTCACCACGCCGGGTTTCACGGAGACCCCGTGGCGCATCGGCGCCTCGATCACGATCGGGCCGAACACCCGTGGGTCGGTCGAAGTGGCCTATCGAGAGCCCCCACCAGGTCCCCAACCATTCCTCACCGAAGAGCAGATTCTCCTCGAACAGACCGCCGAACGGATCGCCTCATGGGTAGAGCGCCTCGAGGCAGTGGAGGCGCTGCGGGAGTCGGAGGAGCGGTTCAGGGACCTCGTTGAGAAGGCGCGGATCGGCATCCTTATCGACGACCCAGAGGGGAGATTCGTCTACTTCAACGACACCTTCGCCGCGATGTTCGGCTACTCGCGGGGAGAGTTGGCCACGATGAGGAACCTCGACCTGGTCCACCCGGAGGATCGCGACCTCGTGGCCCGGCAGCACGAGGCGAGGGTGAGCGGCCGCGTGCCGTCTGCCCACTACGAGTTCAGGGGCCTACGCAAAGATGGCACTACGGTCTACCTCGAGGTCGCCGCCGTGGAGCTCCGCGAGGGAGACCGGGTGGTGGGGACGCGCTCCTACGTGTGGGACGTCACGGAACGGACCTTGGCCTTGCAGGAACGGGAGCGCCTCATCCGGGAACTCCAGGATGCCCTCGCGAAGGTGAAGACGCTGAGCGGCCTGCTGCCGATCTGTGCGAACTGCAAGCGGGTCCGGAACGACGAGGGCTACTGGCAGCGCGTGGAGACCTTCATCCGCGAGCGATCAGACATCGAGTTCACGCACGGCATCTGCCCCGAGTGCCTGCGGAAGCTCTACCCCGCCTACGCCGAAGACGTGGAGACCACCGGGCAGACGACGCGAGGGCCAGGCCCTCTCAGCGCCTCGACGACACCGTCTGCCTGATGATCCCCGCGAGCCTCGCGGGGTCGATCGGCTTCTGCACGACCCGATCGATCCCTGCGGCCTCGATGTTCCTGCGTTCCCGCTCGTAGAGCCACCCCGTGAGCAGGATGAAGGCAGGCTTCTGCATGCCCCGCTCCTCGCAAAGCCTCAGGAGGGCCTCGCCGACCTCAAGGCCGTTCATCTCCGGCATGGCGAGGTCGCACACGACGGCGTCGACGGTGCGCGCCCCGAGGATCTGGAGGGCGGCGCGTCCGGCCTGCGCGGTGAGCACGAGGTGACCCTCTCGCCGCAACCCATCCTCGAGGGTGGCAAGGACTTCCCGGTTGTCGTCGACGAGGAGGATGGAGTACCGTTCGGGAACCCGCTCCCGGCCCGGGCCCTCGGCCGAGTCTGCGGAGGGGAGGCGCACGACGTACGCGGAGTCCATGCTCGAGGCGCTGTCCACCATCACGGTGCCGCCCAGGCGCTCTGCGATGAGACGGGCGGATGCCTCCTCCTCGCAGACCCAGGGACCTCCGTCGATCCTCAGGCCGCCGTCTCCCTCTGCGGCCTTGGGCCGGTAAGACACGGACAAGACGACGTCACCTCCCTCCCTCTTCGTCGAGACGCGCACGGTGCTCCCCTGGGTGGCGATGCCCATCGCACGGCGGATGAGGCTCGTGGCGAGCTCGCGGAGTTCCTGCGGGCTGCCTCGCACGATGCACGCGGAGCAGAGGTCCTCCTCGAGCCTCACCGCCGCACCTTCCTCCGGCCGCCAGACCGGGGAGACCATGCTACACACCTGGCCCACGATCACCGAGAGGTCACTCGGCCCGGGCCCTGCCGCCCCTGCCCTCATCTGGGCAACCTCGAGGAGGTGCGTCACCGCTTCCTTCCCGCCCTCCACGTTCGCCAACACGTCCTCCAGGGTGCTCCGCACCGCGCCGAGCGACCCGGATTCGAGGTCGGCGAGTGCGAGGTGGATGCTCGAGACGATCACCTGCAGGAGGTTGTTGAAGCGGTGGGCCGTCGCCCCAGCCCACTCCCCGATGGCCATGACCTGATCCTGGGCCGCAGACACACGATCGGTGTGCCTCCGTTCCGTCGTGTCGATGGCGGTGACCCCGATCCAGCGCACCGTGCCGGAGGCATCTCTGATCGGGAATCCCTCCACCTCCACCACCCGCGTCAGCCCATCGCCCGTCGTGAGGGAACGCTCCAGGCGGAACGGGATCCAGGTGGCTGTCACGTGATCGACGACGCACTCCTCGCAGCCGCACCCCTCCTTGTCCTTGGCGCCCCAGAGGACCTCGTGGCAGGTCACGGCACCAGGGGGTGCCTGGTCCGTCGCCTTCAGGTTCGCCGCGACCACACGGTATGACCCCGGTTCGACCACGACGCACATGGCGGGTAGGTGCGAGAACGCCGCCCGAATCGCCTCGAACGTCGGATCTGCGTGCTCTTCAAGCGATGGGCGCTTCCTCGAGCGACTCATGGCCTCCCCTCCTTCGGTTGCGTGCGCGACCCGGCGCTGGACTCGCGCGGGCTAGAACGAATCGGCCGAATCGGTGATTTGGACCCCCTCGGCGAGGGCGTACGTAGGCATGCTCCACGCGACGGGGGAACGACTCCCGTACGTGTCGGAGAGGTTCACCGAGACCCTCTCCCCCGCCACCACCGCGAGGTTGCCGAACAGGTGCTCGAAGCGCTCCGTCACCCTGCAGGAGAACAAAGGGGCCACGATCTCGCCCCCCTCCACGAGCACCGCGCTGAACCGAGAGCTCCCGGTGAAGAGCCCCTTGGTGAGGCTGGGCACGTGGAGGTAGTGGAGCGCGGGGATCCACAGCACCCTCCCCCTCCCTGCGGCGGCGACCCGTGGGTCAGGGGGCCCGTCACCCCCTTCGAGCACCACGCTCGTGGTCCTGGTCGTGTGGCCGGTGAGGGCACGCCCATACTTCGCCGCCGTCTCGATGTCGTACATGATGCCCGCCAGACGTCCTCGCTCGACCAGGGGGAACCGACGACGACGGGTGCCGGCGAGGTCGAAGGCGTACCGGAAGGTGTCCGGGTCCTCGGGATCGTCGGTCACCGTGACGTTGTCGCCGAAGACCTTGTCTCCCAGAGCCTTGTGGGCGGTCCAGCCCTGCTTCTCCTCGTAGATACGGCCCCCGAGCCCTGTCCACAGCGCCATCTGGAGGACCTCGGCGAGGGCCTCTGCCCCGAAGATCACCGTGTACTCACCAGGTTCGAGCTTGACACCCGCGCGCGATTCGTACGTCGGCAGCACCCTCCGGAGCTCCTGCACGAGGGCTTCCGGACTCACGTCGAGCGCGCGCCAGCCCGTGCCGTCTGCCCGGAGCTCCCACTCGTGCACCGGGTGCTTCACCACGAGGGAACACGCCTGGTCCGTGCATCGGTGGTAGGCCTCGGCCTCGCTCGCCGTCGACACGAGGTAGAGCTCGCTCGTCCCGCTCGACCACGCCCCCGAGTACGTGAGACCCTGGCCGAGCTCCCGCATGGCCCGCGCATACGCGGCCGTCTTGGACACCCCATCGAGCCTCGCCAAGGCCTCATCCACCTGGTCCTCTTGGTCGATCGGTTCCTCCACCCGTTCGAGGATGGGCTCGAAGTCGCGCTGGGGTGCCTCGCGGAGCTTCGCGAGCGCACCTTCGAGCGTGGCGCGCGCCTCCTCTGCGCCGAAGACCTCCCGGAGGGACACGTGGGTCGCCTCCCGGCGTCCCTCCACGACCCGCGCCTTCAACCTCGTGAGGCTCTCGAACGTGTTCAACGAGACCGAGCTGTTCCCCAACCGGAGGAGGTGGCTCTGCTCACGGTGGAGGAGGAGGGTCGCCTTGATCCCCTTGCGCCGCGCCTCGTCCACCACGAGACGGAGGATGTCCCGCGTGCGTGTGTCGAGCATGGCTACCCCCTTTCTCCACTGAGGACGTTCTGGAACCTCACCACGGGCACCCCATGCCCAAGCTGCATGATCTGGTTCGGCTCCCCCTTCCCGCAGTTCTCCACCTGCTCCACCCGCCACGTGGAGGCATCCCCCACCGCGTCGAGTGAACGGTAGAACTCCAACGTATGCCCCTGATACGTCGGGTTGCGCACCACACGCGTGCGCTTCCCTCCCTTCACCTCCCAGGCGATCTCGCAGCCGAAGTGGAAGTGCTCTCGGTTGGACCCGATGGACCACGACGTGGGCGTATCGACGATGATGCCGTCTTCCGTCGACGCGACGATGTCCTCGAGCGTGCCGTCCGTCCCTGGGAGGATGTTCACGTTCGTCATGCGCTCCAGGGGCGCACGGTAGAAGGCACTCGCCCGCGCTGCCCCCCCGCTCTCCCTCACCACGACCCGGCCGAGGAGACGGTTCACCTCGTTCACGGTGGCCCGGGAGGACAACACGTTCACGAGGATTCCCCGGTCGATGAGGAGGTAGTCCCGTTCGGGCGTGCCCTCGTCGTCGAACCCGAACGAGCCAGGGGAGTTCTCGATGCCCCCGTGCGAACTCACGGACAGCTTCTCGCTCCCATAGCGGAGCGTGCCGATGTCCGCAGGGGTCACGAGGGATCCTCCCGCGTACGACAGCTCGTACCCGAGGATCCGGTCGAGCTCGAGGGGGTGGCCGATGGTCTCGTGCACCTGCAGCCACGCCTGGCCCGGAAGCAGGATCACCGTGCGCCGGCCGTGGGCGAGGGGCTCGGCCTGGAGGAGCTCGCTCAGCTCCCGCTTCACCCTCTCCGCGTGCGCGCCGAAAAGCTCCTCGTCGGCGATCATCTCCCACCCGCGCGAGCCAGTCCCGCGCGTGTACAGGCCGTGGCTGCGCCGCTGCATCTGCCCGTCCTTGTCCGGCGCCATGACCATGATCGTGCCGAAGACGTTCACGAGCTTCTTCTCGACGTACGTGCCCTCGCTGTTCCAGAACCGGATGAGTCTCTTCTGCGTCGTCGCCTCGATGATCCGCCGCGCGATCCACGGTTCCCGCACGACCTCATCCAGGCGCCGCAGGAGGCCGATCCGCTCCGACAGCGGGAGGGAGAACGGGTCCACCTGCACCGGGGAGGAGTACGAGCTCCGGTGAGGGCTGGCCGTGCCCATGTCCAACGGCACGCTCACCAGGGAAGCCGCCACGCGCGCGTTCGCGAGGCTGCGCGCAAAGCACTCCTCTACCCTCTGGAGGTCACTCGTGGCCGCGAACCCCCAGGCACCGCCCCACAGCACGCGCACCCCGACACCGCGCTGCTCGAGCGTCTCGTTCCCCTCGAGGTTGCCGTCGTACAGCACGAGCGACTCGCTCACGTCCTCCGGGTGATACCGTACGTCGACGTACGAGGCACCCGCGGCCATCACGCGGGAGATCCCCTCCTCGATCACCCGGTCCTGCAGTTCCCTCGCGTTCATGCCCACGCTCCTTCCCGACTCGTCCCCGCCACCTGGGCGAGGATCCCCTGTCACAGACCCTCGCTCATCGGGCGCACGGGCCTGTTCTTCGGCTTCCGGTACACGCGACGACGCCCGTACAGGGGCGCCGCCTCGGGCGTGATCTCCTGCATCGCGCTCTCGACCTTCGCCGGAGGGGCCTCAGGTTGAGGCATCTCCACGGAGGCGCGGCCCGGCGTGGCCGCGGTCTTCTCCCGCGGACGCTCTCGCCCAGGCCCCTTCTTCCCTCCCCCACGCGTCCCCTCCGCCGGTGCGATCACGACCTTGCGGTCAGGCTCCTCCCCGACGGAGTACGTCATGATGTCACGGTCGGGCTTCAGCGCCATGTGCACCGCCCTCCGGTCACCAGGAGGCATGGGGTCGAGTATCACCTGCCGACCACTGCGCTTGACCTGCTCGGCGATCCGCAGCGCGCGCTTCACGAGCGCATCGCGTCGGCGCTGGCGATAGCCTCCCACGTCCACCACCACCGACACCGGTTGCCCGGCCCTCCGCTCCACGATCCGGCGCAGCACGTGCTGGAACGCCTCCAACGTGGCCCCGCGACGCCCGATGAGGATGCCGCCGTCCTCCTCACCCATCTCGAGGTCGATCTGGAGGCACTCCTCCTGCTGCGAGACCGTCGCCCGTCCCGAGAGGCCCAGGTGCTCGAGCAACCGCTGCGCACACCCCCTCACCCAGTCAGTCAAGGGCTCCTCACCGGCCTCCGGCAGGGATGGACCCTGCCACCACTCGATCACCGCCGGCCGCGCCCCGATGAGGCCTAGCACCCCCCTGCTCCCGACATCCTTCACCCGGTATTCCCCCGGGAGCAGCGGCCGCCCGATGCGCTCCTCCACCGCCCGGAGCGCATCCTCCACCGTCTTGCCTGTCTGCTCGTACCGTTCCATCACCCCTCTCTCCCTCTGGCACTCATGATGCCGCTTTGGCCATGGCCCGCCTCTTCTGCCACACCTGTTGACCGATCTGAAGCACATTGAAGGTGAGCCAATAGAGGACGAGACCGGAAGGCAATGAGAAGAAAATGTACGTCATGAAGATCGGCATTATGTAGGCAAGAGCCTTATTTTGTTTATCTGTCGCCATCATTTTTCCACTGATGAACTGCGTGATCCCCATTAAGATCGGCAGTATGTAGTTCGGTTGGGACAGGTCGCTCACGACCCCTGGGATGAACGTGGCACCGCGCAGGTGAATCGAGGATCGAAGCACCGGGTACATCGCGAAGAAGATCGGCATTTGCAGCAAGAGAGGCAAACATCCACCTAATGGATTGACGCCATGCTCCTTGTAGAGCTTCATTGTCTCCTGCTGCTGCTTCTGAGGGTTGTTCTTGTATTTCTCCCTTATAGCATTGACTTTCGGCTGCAGCTCTTGCATCTTCTGCATCGATCGCGTGCTGCTCGTGGTGAGTGGCTGGAGCGCCACCTTCATCACGATGGCGAACAGGATGATCACGACCCCATAGTTGGGGATAACCCTGTGCACGCTCGTGAGGAAGAGCAGGACGAACCGACCGATGGGCCGCAGGTAGCGGTTCCCCATGTCGATGGCGTGGACGATTCCCCCGCCGAGGGGTGCGAGCTCGTCGTAGTCGAGGGGACCGAGGTACACACGGTAGCGCGCGTCGAGCGACCCCCCGGGGCAGGAGCCGTCGATGGACAGGCCGATGGCATCGCCGGAGGCGCTGGTTGTGGTGGTGACGCGGTGCCAGGACACGGAGTCGGGAACGACGGCGGCGATGAAGTACTTCGTCCGCACGCCGACCCACCGAGTCGGTCCCTCGCGGGAGACGGCGACCTTGTGCTTGCGCAGCTCCTGCTTCCACGTCTGCCCGTTGATGGCGCCCATGGCCGCGAAGTAGGACATGTCATCTCGCTCGTTCTTCTCCGTGCTTCGCAGCCCCGGGGGGATCAGGAGCCTGAACCCTGCGAGGCCGAGGCCCCGGCTCTCGATCCGCATGCGGCACTCGTAGCCTCTGGCGGGGACCTCCAAGGTACGGCGGATCCACGCCCCGTCCGCGCGAGAGGCCGTCCACACCACCCGGGCCGCGAGGTCGTGTGTCGGGTGCTCCTCCACCCGCATGGAGAAGGGCACGTCAAGGAGCGAGTGCTCGTCGCCGCGCATAACCACCATGCCGAAGGCGCCCGGATACCCTTGCGGAAACAGGCGCACGGGTCGGTCGCCTTCCTCCCGGTACTTCGGCAGTTCGCAGGAGATGAGCCTCGCCCCCACGGAGCCGAGGGTGAGCACGAGGTGGTCCGTTCGCACCGTGGCCGTCTCCGGTGAAGCAGGCAGGATGCCGGCCATGATGCCCTCGATCGGCGCCGCGGGGGTGTGGGCAGTGACCGGGTGCTCGGGCGAGGCGGCGATGCTGTCCACGGGGGCCTCGGGCAGGGTGGCGGGCGCCGGTCGCGGCGGAGCCACGAGGTACTGGAAGACGAGCATCGTGAGGGCAACCAAGACGAAGAAGAGGACGAGACGTTTCTCCACAGGCTACTCCTCGCTCGTGGGCACGGGATCGTACCCTGACGGGCCCCACGGGTGACAGCGCAGGAGGCGCCGAAGGGCCAACCTGAGTCCCCGGCGGGCGCCGAATCGCTCCAGGGAGGCGAGCGCGTACGCCGAGCAGCTGGGCTCGAAGCGGCAGGCCGGAGGCAACAGGGGGGACAGCACCGCGCGGTACAGGCGGAGGGCCCCGATCATCCCCCTGGTCACGAGTCCGCGGCGCGCCACAATCCAGCCTCGTGGCACAGCCTCCTCATCTCCTCGCCGATGACCTCAACTGAGGCGTGGGCGCTGCGTGGCCTGGCGATGAAGAGGAGGTGGGCGGGGAGCACGCAGGTGCGGAGGTGCCGGTACCCTTCCCTGAAGCGCCGGCGCACCGCGCTCCGCACCGACGCGATCCCGACCGATTGGCTCACGGCGATCCCCATGGCCCTCGCGGCCCCAGGTGCGTACACGAGGACCATGTAGCGCCCGGCCACTCGTCGCCCGTCGTGGCGGAGCCGATCGAAGTCCCGCTGCCGATGGAGGCGCTCCCGACGGGGAAGTCGCTCGTCAGGCAGAGAGCCTCCTCCGACCTTTCGCGCGCCGCGCGTTCAACACCCTCCGGCCCCAGCGGGTGCTCATCCGGTGCCGGAACCCATGCGTGTTCTTCCGTCGCCGATTCCTCGGCCTGAACGTAAGCGACATGACGACATCCCCTGTGCGAGAGGGAGGGACGGATCGGGGCGAAGACGGCCACCACGACCAGCAGGGGCACGCCCCAACGGTACGCTCGGGAAGAGATGGAGAGGACGCCCAAGACCCGATGAGACTGATCAATCACCACACCATCCAAGATAGGGAACCGTGCTATCCGGTCAAGCCTCCGGGTTCGGACCCCGGCTCGTGACCCACTCCCCTTTTGGGTTGACAGTCCCCCCCTCTCCGTGCTACTGACTAGCACCGTTCGCACGCTGAGAAGCCCCCTCAACCGCCCTCGCGGGATGTGAGCAGTGCCTGTGCACAACATGTGGACAAGTTCTCTCCTGGACCGAGGATTCCCTGTCGCCCCAAAGGCTTCGTTTCGAGGCCTCGCGGGGGGCCCTTCACACGGTCTTCACGATCGCAAGGGGCCGAACGCTATTGTCACACGAGGCGTTCCCGCCACCACCTCACCTTCGATCTCAAGCGGGAACAGCCAAGGAGTGCGCCAACCGAATCGCCCACGGCGGCGCGGGTCGCCCGGGGCGTGCGCCGATGGGGGGATACTGTGGATAACTTGTTGACTGCCGCTTCTTCCCCAAGCCTGGAAAGCCCGCAACGGCTCTGGGCCTCATGCCTCGATCTCCTCAACCGGGGAGGGACCCTCGGCCCCGGGGCCTTCGCCCTCCTCTCCTCCGCGCGGCCCCGCGCGTTCGTGGACGGCAGCCTCGTCGTGGCCCTCCCGACCGACTTCCACGTGCAGTGGATCGAGTCGCACAACCGGGAAGACATCCTCCGCGCCCTGCGGATCGTCGCCGGGTGCGAGGTCGGCTTGCTCCTCACCGCCGATGGCTCCGTCGCCCCGGTCGAACCTCCCGAGCCTCCGCCTCCGGCACCGCCTCCTCCCTTCCTCAACGAAGCCTTCACGTTCGATACCTTCGTGGTCGGCAAGAGCAACGAGCTCGCGCACGCCGCCTGCGTGACGGTGGCGAAACACCCGGGCACCTACTACAACCCCCTGTTTATCTACGGGAATACCGGCCTCGGCAAGACCCACCTCCTCCACGCCATCGGGCACTCTCTCCTCCATCACCACCCGAACGCCTCGGTCCGCTACGTGAGCGCTGAAGACTTTACGAACGACCTCGTGAGCGCCATCTACCACAATACCCCCCACGAGTTCAGGAAGCGCTACCGCTCCCTCAACCTCCTGCTCATCGATGACATTCACTTCATCGCACGGAAGGAAGGCATGCAGGAGGAGTTCTTCCACACGTTCAACGCCCTCCACCGTCGGAAGAGCCAGATCGTCATCACGAGTGACCGGCCTCCCCAGGAGACGAACCTCGAGCAGCGCCTCATCTCCCGTTTCGAGTCAGGCCTCATCGCGGACATCCAGCCCCCAGAGTTCGAGACACGGGCGGCGATCGTCCACAAGAAGGCGTCCTTGATGGGGCTGGCCTGCCCTCCCGACGTCACCACGTTCATCATCAACCACGCGAGCAAGAACGTCCGGCAGATCGAGGGCTGCCTCGTGCGGCTCGCCGCGCACGCGGCGCTGGGCAACCCGATCGACCTCGCCACCGCGAAGCGGCTCTTAGCGGACCTCGTCACGCGCAGGACCACCACCGTCTCGGTGGAGGAGATCGTGCGTGCCACGGCCTCGGCCATGGAGGTTCCCCCCGGATCCCTCACCTCCAAGCGCCGCACCTCCCAGATCGCGCGGGCGCGCCAGGTGGCGATGTACCTCGCCCGATCGCTCACCTCCCTGTCCACGACCGACATCGGGCGCTACTTCGGGGGTCGCGACCACTCCACGGTGATCCACGCCTGTGCCCAGGTGCGCTCCCTCCTGGAGACCGATCCCACGATCGCATCGATCGTCTCCTCGCTCGAGGACCAGCTCCGCCGCTGAGTCCACCCGGGTCGCCCCGCGAACGGCCTCCCTGTCGACAAGGCCTTCACACGTGGGGGAAACCCCTGTGGAAGAGGAGAGGCCACGTGGGTTCTCCACATGTTCTCCACATGCCCCCCTGCCCATCTCCCCCTCCCCCTCCGGCGGTTTCGGGCGTTTTCCACCCTCTCCACAAGGTCTACTACTACCTTTGGGTACCAAAGAAGAGGAGATCTCCCTACCGGGCCCGACGTACCCCACGCCGGGCGCAGGAGGAGCGCACAGGGCAGGTCGAGCAGTGGGGGCTCTGGGGGGTACAGACGATGCGGCCGAATCGTACGAGTGGGGTGTTAATCCTTCGCCAGAGCGCGGGGTCGAGGCGCCGTCGGAGCTGGGTCTCGGTCTCCTCGGGGGTAGAGGTGGCGACGAACCCGAGACGATTGGTGATGCGGTGCACGTGGGTGTCGACGCAGATGGCCGGGATGCCGAACCCTTCGGCGAGCACGAGGTTGGCCGTCTTCCTCCCCACGCCTGGCAGGGACAGCAGTGCCTCCATGTCCGGCGGTACCTCTCCGCCGTAGCGCTCGAGGAGGGCGTGGCTCAGGGCGCGCAGGTGCCGTGCCTTCGTGCGCCAGAAGCCCACGGGGTAGATGAGGCGTCCGATCTCCTCCTCGGACAGGGTGTCCAACCGTGAGGCGTCGGGTGCCACCGCGAAGAGGCGGCGCGACGCGGCAGAGGTGACCTCCTCCTTCGTGCGCTGGCTCAGCACGCACGAGACTAGGATCTGGAACGGCGTCTCATCCGGGGTCTCCTCGGTGGCCAACGCGTCGTCGAGGGTGGCGACGTAGTCCTCGATGCGCGTGAGGACGCGTGCGAAGTCGTTCTCCGTCATGCCGGTGCCTCCGAGTTGGTCTTGACGGTGCCCCGCGGGGACGATAGCTGTAGGGTGGGTCCGACGGGAAGGGGCCATTCGTGTCGAGTGCAGAACGTACCATCCGCGCCATCGTCGTCAATCTCAACGGGGGAGACCTCGTGGCGGAGGCCCTCGAGTCGCTCCTCGCGCAAGAAGGGGTCGACCTCCGCGTGACGGTGGTCGACAACGGGTCCACTGACGGCAGTCCTGACGCACTACGGCGACGCTTCCGTGAGGTCGAGCTCATCGAGGCAGGCCAAAACCTGGGGTTCTGCGGCGCGAACAACCTCGGCATGAGCCGTGCCCTCGAGAGAGGCGAAGGATTCGTGTTCCTCCTCAACTACGACGCGCGGGTGGGCCCTCGCTGCTTGGCCACGCTCGCCGACCGGGCACGCCACAGCGGTGCCGGGATGGTGGGGCCGAAGATCCTGTACGACCACGATCCCTCGCTCATCTGGTCGGCCGGGGGCACGATCTCGTGGTGGCGAGGCGCGGTGAGCCACCGAGGGATTCGCCACAGGGACGACGGGAGGTTCGACCGCCTCGAGGAGGTCGACTACCTCACGGCCTGTGCCGTCCTCATCGACTGTGCGGTCCTGCGCACCGTGGGGTTCTTCGACGAGCGGTACTGGCCGAGCTACTTCGAAGACACGGACCTGTGCGTCCGTGCCCGTCGGGCTGGGTTTCGCCTCCTGTACGAGCCGGCGGCGGTGGCGTGGCACAAGGTCTCCTCGTTCAGCGGTGGCGGGACCACGCCGCTGAAGGTCACCCTGCGCCTGAGGAACCAGTACCTCTTCTTCCGTCGATGGGCACGCTGGTACCATTGGCCCACGATCATCGCGTGTGGTTCGGGCACGGTTGCCTGGCTCGCCGTCCGATGGCTGGTGGGGAGGCGATGGGGCCTGCTGCGTGGCCTCGGCCGTGGGGTGGACGCCATGGTCCGTGGGGACCAACGCTCCCCCCCGAATGTCCCGGGAACCTCCTTTCGAGACTGAGGTTCGGGAGCCTTCGGGCGGGTTGAACGGAGGAGGGGTTGTGCGTATTTTTTCTCGCTGTGAGAAGACCTTGGCCGGGCGTCAGGGCGGGTGTCGCCCCCACACGTGGCCTCGCATGGTCGGGAAGGAGACCACCCCATGCACGTAGCGCTTTCTCCGTCGTTGTTGGGTTCTTGCCTGCGCGATCTCACGGCAGTCATCCCCTCGCACCCAAGCTCGCCCATCTTGGGATCGGCCCTCGTGACGGCGAACGAGCAGGGCATCTGGCTGTGGGGCACAGACCTGGATGTGTCAGGCCGATTCCGCGTCGAGGGGACCGTGCACAGGCCGGGGAAGGCCTGCCTTCCCGCCCGGCGGTTCGCGGAGACCGTACGGCAGCTCCCCGGGGACGAGGTCGTGCTCGAGGTGAGCGAACGCAAGGCGGAGCTGCGGTGTGGGAGGAGTCGGTACGTCATGCCCGTCATGAACGTCGAGGATTTCCCCGCATTCCCCCAGATGGACAGGGCAGACCGCATCGTCTTCCCCTCCCAGGCCCTCACGAGGCTCGTGGAGGGCACGGTGTTCTGCGCGGGGAGGGAGGAGGCGAGGCCCGGGCTCAACAGCGTCTTGTGGGAGTTGCGGGACGACACCTCGCTCATGGTGGCGACGGACGGGCGGAGGCTCGCCCTCATGGAGCTGAAGCTGAAGGAACCCGCGCGGATGGAACGCAAGTGCATCCTGCCCCCGAAGGCGCTCAACCAGGTGGTACGCCTCGCGTCGTCGGTGGAGCAGGTGACCGTGGGGTTGGGTGAGCGGTTCGTGAGCTTCGAGTTCCCGGATGCGGCCCTGTACACCCGGGAGTTGGACGTCTCCTATCCGGTCTACGCGAGTGTGATCCCGCGGGAGACGAAGCTGGAGATGGTGGTCGACCGTGAGGCGATGATCGGGGCGCTGCGCCGCGCCACGATCTTCGCCATGCCCCTGACGAACCAGATCCGTCTCGTGCTCGAACGGAACAAGCTCGTGCTCCACGCCGAATGCCCCGAGGTGGGTGAGGCCACCGAGGAACTCGATGTGAGCTTCGACGGGGACGCGTTCGAGATCGGCTTCAACGGGAAGTACCTCCTCGAGATCCTCTCCCACATCCCTGGGGAGAGGGTCGTGTTCAAGATGAATGCCCCGCTGAAGGCGGCGTTGGTCGTGCCCGAGAAGACGGAAGAGGGCGAGAACTACACCTGCCTCCTCATGCCGCTGAGGCTGAACGAGTAGGCGCGCCGCATCGGTGCAGGCCTGCACCCTGGTCCTCCGGGACTTCCGTGTCCACGCCTCCCTCGAGCTGACCCTCGATGGTCACGCCGCGCTCGTGGGACCCAACGGGGTGGGCAAGACCTCGGTCCTGGAGGCCCTGCACCTCCTGAGCGTGGGCCGCTCGTTCCGGCGGGTTCCAGACCACCAGCTCGTGCGGCACGGGGCGGGGGTGATGGAGGCCATGGGCACCCTCGTGTGGGGGGACCTCCCCCACCGCGTGGCGTGTCGGGTCGTGCCCGAGGGGGGCAAGCGCATCGAGGTCGATGGGAGGGTGCTGGACCGGGTGGGCGAGCTCGTCGAGGCCACGTCCGTGGTGGTCACCAGCGCCGAGGACGTGCAGCTCGTGGAGGGGAGTCCGGAGCACGTCCGACGGTGGCTGGACCTGTTCGGGTGCCAGCGGCAGCGAGGCGTGCTCGCCCTGCTCGTGCGCTACGCGCAGGTCCTGCGCCAGAGGAACGCCTTGCTCGCCAAGGTACGGGCGGGCATGAGCGGCTCGTGGCATGAGGCGCTGCACCCATGGAGCCTCCAACTGTTCGAGCTCGGGGTCGAGATCGAGGCGACTCGCCTCAGGCTCGTGCGCGCGCTTGAGGGGAAGGTCGCGGAGGTGTTCGAGAAGGTGGCGGAATCCCGGGGAAGGGTCGAACTGAGGTACCGGCCAGGGGTTCGGAGCGATTCGCTCGAGGGGCTGGAAGGGCTGCTTCCCAGGGAGGTGGCACGAGGGCACACCCTGTGGGGTCCACACCGCGCGAGCCTCGAGGTAGTGCTCGACGGCGTCGCGGCGCGCTCCTACGCCTCGCGAGGCGAGAAGCGCAGCATCGCCTTCGCCCTGAAGATCGCCCAGGCCACGCTCATGCCGGAAGCCCCGCTGTGCCTCTTGGACGACGTGGCCCTCGAGCTGGACCCCGCGAGGAGCGCGCGCGTGGTCGAGCTGTTCATGGGGGTCGGCCAGGTCATCGCCACGAGCGCGCGGCCGGATCCCCTGCCCGAGGGCCTCACCGTTCACGCCCTGAGGGGGAGATGAGCGACCCTCGCCCGTTGAACGAGATCATGGAGGAGTTCGCGGCCAGATCGTTGTGGGAGGTGCCCCACGCCACGGAGGAGGTCGCGGCCGCGTGGCAGCGGATCGCCGTCCCCGGGCTGGCAGCCCACTGCTGGGTCGGCTCCCTCGTGGAGGGGAACCTCCAGTTGTGCTGCGACACCCCGGTGTGGGCGCAGGAAGTGCAGATGATAAGTGCCGACCTGGTGGCGCGGCTCAACCACGAGCTCGGGCACCCGGTCGTGCGCAACATCGTGGTGACGCTGAGGAGGAGACGTGACAGAGGACAAGGCAGTCCCCGCGTATAGCGAGGAGCAGATCCAGGTCCTTGAAGGCCTCGAGCCGGTGCAACGCAGGCCCGGCATGTACATCGGGTCCACCGGACCGCGGGGCCTCCACCACCTCGTCTACGAGGTGGTGGACAACGCCATCGACGAAGCCATGGCCGGGGCTTGTGACCGCATCGACGTGCGGATCAACGAGGACGGGAGCGTGACCGTGCGGGACAACGGCCGCGGCATCCCCGTCGGCATCCACGCGAGCCAGGGCAGGCCCGCCCTCGAGGTCGTGATGACGACCCTCCACGCGGGCGGAAAGTTCGATGGGTCAAGCTACAAGGTCTCCGGTGGGCTCCACGGCGTGGGGGTTTCGGTCGTGAACGCGCTGTCGGAGTGGCTCGAGGTGATCGTCGAGCGAGAGGGGGGCAGGTTTCGTCAGCGCTATGAGCGCGGCAAGCCCGTGACCGACGTGGAACGGATCGGCGATTCGACCACCACGGGGACCACGGTCACCTTCAAGCCCGATCCCCAGGTGTTCGAGACCGTCGACTTCAGCTTCGACACCCTGCAGCAGCGACTGCGGGAGCTTGGGTTCCTCAACAAGGGCGTGACCATCACGCTCCAGGATGCCCGCACCGGTCAGGAGGTGCGCTTCTGCTCCCAGGGAGGCCTCGCCGAGTTCGTGAGCTACCTGAACGAGAATCGCACGGTCCTCACGCCGCCGATCTCCTTCGAGCAGGAACGAGATGGGGTCATCGTCGAGGTCGCGCTGCAGTACAACGATGGCTACGTCGAGAGCATCTTCAGCTTTGCGAACAACATCAACACGGAGGAGGGGGGCACCCACCTCTCGGGGTTCAAGGCGGCGCTCACGAGGGTCATCAACGACTACGCCCGCAAGAACAACCTCCTCAAGAAGACCGACGTTGCCCTCTCCGGGGAGGACGTGCGCGAGGGCCTCGCGGCGGTCGTCAGCGTGAAGCTGCGGGAACCCCAGTTCGAGGGGCAGACGAAGACGAGGCTGGGGAACAGCGAGGTGCGAGGCATCGTGGAATCGGTGGTGGGCGAGTGCCTCGCCACCTTCCTCGAAGAGAACCCCGCATGCGCGCGGGTCGCGGTCGAGAAGGCCCTGCAGGCCGCGCGCTCGAGGGAGGCGGCGCGCAAGGCGCGAGAACTCACACGCCGCAAGACCGCCTTGGACTCCGGGAGCCTCCCGGGGAAGCTCGCCGACTGCGCCCTCAACGACCCCGCCCAGTGCGAGCTCTACATCGTCGAGGGGGACTCCGCCGGCGGATCCGCGAAGCAAGGCCGCGACCGCCGTTTCCAGGCCATCCTCCCCATCAAGGGGAAGATCCTCAACGTGGAGAAGGCTAGACTTGACAAGATCCTTGGAAATGAAGAGATAAGGACCATAGTAACGGCATTGGGAACGGGGATAGGGAGCGAAGAGTTCAAGCCAGAGAAGGTCAGGTATCACAAGATAATAATAATGACTGATGCCGATGTTGACGGTGCGCACATCCGGACTTTGCTCTTGACGTTTTTCTTCCGCTACATGCGAGAGCTCGTCGAGCGCGGGCACGTCTTCATCGCGCAGCCTCCCTTGTACCGGGTGAAGAAGGGGAAGGAGGAGTACTACGCCTACGATGACGCCGAGAGGGATCGACTCTTGGAGCGGCTCGGGCGCCAGGGCACCACGGTGCAGCGCTACAAGGGGTTGGGGGAGATGAACCCCGAGCAGTTGTGGCGCACCACGATGGATCCAGAGCGGCGCACCATGCTGCGGGTGACGGTCGAGGACGCGGTGGAGGCGGATCACATCTTCACCGTGCTCATGGGCGAGCAGGTCCCTCCGCGTCGGGCGTTCATCGAGCAGAACGCCGCGCGCGTGCGCAACCTCGACGTGTAGCCGGGGCCAAGGCGGAAAGGATCACGCATGGACAGGTCACGAGAGCGGGTGCTGCCGATCTACCTCGAGGACGAGATGAAGAGCTCGTACCTCGACTACTCCATGAGCGTCATCGTACAACGTGCCCTCCCGGATGCCCGCGACGGGCTGAAGCCCTCGCAGCGACGGATCCTCGTGGCGATGCACGACTTGGGGTTGTCGCCGGGCAGGCCGCACCGGAAGTGTGCGAAGATCGCGGGCGACACGTCGGGCAACTACCACCCCCATGGCGAGCAGGTGATCTACCCCACCCTCGTGCGCATGGCGCAGGACTGGGCGATGCGGTACCCTCTCGTCGAGGGGCAGGGCAACTTCGGGTCCATCGACGGCGATGCTCCTGCGGCGATGCGCTACACCGAGGCGCGGCTCAGTCCGATCGCGATGGAGCTCTTGCGCGACATCGACAAGGACACGGTGGACTTCGTGCCCAACTACGACGACACGCGCCGGGAGCCTACCGTGCTCCCGGGGGCATTCCCGAACCTCCTGTGCAACGGTGCGGGGGGGATCGCGGTGGGCATGGCCACGAACCTTCCGCCCCACAACCTGCGGGAGGTGGTGCGGGCCTTGGTGGCGCTCATCGATGATCCCGGCCTTGACGACGAGGAGCTCTTGCGTCTGATCCCAGGCCCCGACTTCCCGACCGGGGGCGTGATCTTCGGCCGATCCGGCATCCGTGACGCCTACCTCACCGGCCAGGGCAAGATCATCGTGCGTGCCCGCGCCGTGGTGGAGACCCGGAAGGGCTCGCGCGACGCGATCATCGTCACGGAGATCCCCTACCAGGTGAACAAGAACGCGATCCTCGAGCGCATCGGGGAGCTCGTGCGCGAGAAGCGCATCGACGGCATCGCCGACCTGCGGGACGAGAGCGATCGTGACGGGATGCGGATCGTGATCGAGCTGAAGAAGGACGCGGTCCCCCAGGTGGTGTTGAACCAGCTCTACAAGCATACCCAGATGCAGGAGACGTTCGGGGCGATCCTGCTCGCGTTGGTGGATGGGAGGCCTCAGCTCCTCACCTTGCGGGCGATGCTCACGCACCACCTCTTCTACCGGCACGACGTGGTGGTCCGGCGCACGACGTTCGAGCTCGCCAAGGCCAAGGAGCGGGAGCACATCCTCCTTGGGTTGCGGGTGGCGCTCGACCACCTCGATCGCGTCATCGCCCTCATCCGATCGAGCGCGGATGTGGCGGAGGCGAAGGCGGCCCTGAGAGGGACCTTCGCCCTGTCCGACACGCAGGCGCAGGCGATCCTCGACATGCGGCTGCAGCGGCTGACGGGATTGGAGCGCCAGAAGATCGACGAGGAGCTCGCCGAGCTGGGGAAGCGGATCGTGGAGCTCGAGGAGATCCTCTCCTCGCGCGAGGCGGTGATGCGGGTCGTGAGGGAGGAGCTCGTGAGGCTCGCCGCGGCCTATGGGGACGAGCGCCGGACGGAGATCGTCGACGACAGCGGCGAGTTCCAGATCGAGGACCTCATCGCCGATGAGGACATGGTGATCACGATCACGCACGAGGGCTACATCAAGCGACTGCCCGTCAACACCTATCGCCGCCAGCACCGAGGGGGCAAGGGGATCGCAGGCATGGGCACGAAGGACCAGGACTTCGTGCGAAGCCTGTTCGTGGCCCGCACCCACAGCTACATCCTCTGCTTCAGCGACAAGGGGAAGTGCTACTGGTTGAAGGTTCACCAGATTCCCCAGGCCGGCCGCCTCTCCCGGGGGAAGGCGATCGTGAACCTCATCGCGATCGAGCCGGGGGAGAAGATCAAGGCGATGGTCCCGGTTGCGCAGTTCACGCCTGGGACGTTCATCGTCATGGCGACGAGGCAGGGCTACGTGAAGAAGACCGACCTCATGGCCTTCTCGAACCCACGGAAGGTCGGGATCCTCGCGATCGGGGTGCGTGAGGGGGATGAGCTCATCGACGCGGAGCTCACCGATGGGCAGCAGGACATCATCCTCGCCACCTCCTCTGGCCTGGCGATCCGATTCCCCGAGGCGGAGGTGAGGGAGACGGGCCGCGGCGCGCAGGGCGTGATCGGGATCCGACTGCGGGGGCCAGAGGACCGCGTGGTGGGCATGGTCGTGGTGCGACGAGAGGCGAGCCTCCTCGTGGTGAGCGAGAACGGCTACGGCAAGCGCACGATGCTCTCCGACTACCGCGTGACCCACCGGGGAGGAATGGGCGTCGTGACGCTGAAAACCTCCGGGCGCAATGGGAGCGTCGTGGGCATCAAGGAGGTGGTCGACGACGAGGAGTTGATGTTGATTACGCGCAATGGCGTGATCATTCGCCTGCCGGTCAGCGGCGTGCGGATCATCGGTCGCAACACCCAAGGGGTGCGTCTCATCAACCTCGACCCCGGTGACCAAGTCATCGATGTGGAGCGCGTGGTGAGCTCCGACGGGGATGAGGAACCTGAAGCAGAGCCCGAGGAAGCGGGAGAAGGAGACGAGTCATGACGATCATCGACGAAGTCTACGCGCGAGAGATACTCGACTCGAGGGGGAATCCCACCATCGAGGTGGAGGTTGTGCTCGAAACCGGGGCGTGGGGAAGGGCCGCGGTGCCCTCGGGTGCCTCAACCGGTGAGCATGAAGCCGTAGAGCTTCGTGATGGAGACGGGGCGCGGTACAAGGGCAAGGGGGTGCTGCAGGCCGTCGCCAACGTGAACGAGGAGATCGCCGAGGCGCTCGTGGGCGAGGACGCCCTCGATCAGCCGAGCATCGATCGCATCCTCATCGAGCTCGACGGCACGCCGAACAAGAGCAAGCTCGGGGCCAACGCCATCCTGGGCGTGAGCATGGCGGTGGCGAGGGCCGCGTCCGCTGCATTAGAGATCCCCCTCTACCGCTACCTCGGCGGTGCCGCGGCGAGGATCCTCCCCGTCCCGATGTGCAACATCCTCAACGGGGGGGTGCACGCCGACAACACCGTGGACATCCAAGAGTTCATGATCGTCCCGGTGGGGGCCTCGTCCTTCGCCGAGTCGCTCCGCATGGCCTCGGAGGTCTTCCACACCCTCAAGTCGATCCTCAAGAGCCGGGGGTTGTCGACCGCCGTTGGAGACGAGGGCGGATTCGCCCCGAACCTCGCCTCCAACGAGGAGGCCCTGCAGCTCATCATGTCCGCCATCGAGAAGGCAGGCTACGAGCCAGGCACCGACATCGTGCTCGCGCTCGACCCCGCGGCGTCCAGCTTCTTCGAGGACGGTCGCTACGTGCTCCGAGGGGAGGGAGGCCGCCAGCTCTCCTCCGAGGAGATGGTGGCGTTCTACAAGAACCTCGTCGGGCGCTACCCCATCGTGTCCATCGAGGACGGGCTCGCCGAGGACGATTGGGACGGATGGGACGTGCTCACCCGTGAGCTCGGGTCCCGCGTCCAGCTCGTCGGCGACGACATCTTCGTCACGAACCCGCGCCGGATTTCCCATGGCGTCGAACGCGGGATCGCCAACGCGGTGCTCGTGAAACCGAACCAGATCGGCACCGTCACCGAGACCTTCGAGGCGGTCGAGATGGCCCGCCGCGCCGGCTACGCCGTGGTCGTGTCGCACCGCAGTGGGGAGACCGAGGATACCTTCATCGCCGACTTGGTGGTGGCCCTTGGGACCGGACAGATCAAGACAGGGTCGCTCTGCCGCTCGGAGCGCATCGCGAAGTACAACCAGCTCCTGCGCATCGAGGAGGAGCTGCAGGAAGCGGGACGGTTCGCCGGATGGGATGGCCTGAGCAGAGTGGTGAGGCGCGGCTGACGTCGCCCCAGGAACCGCGCCGACGAATCCTGCCCACCGGGCGGCGCTTCCTGTGGCTGCCTGTCGCCGGTGGCGTGGCCGGGGTGGTCGCCTACACGTTCGTGTTCGGCGAATCGGGCTACCTGCGTGAGCGGGCCCTCCGCCGAGAGCTTCGCAGCCTGAGGCAGGAGATCCACGCCTTGCGAGAGGAGGCAAAGGAGCTGCACGGCGTGGTGCGTGGCCTGCAGGAAGGAGGCGTGGAGATCGAGCGGATCGGTCGCGAGCAGCTCGGACTCGTCCGGCCAGGGGAGGTGACCTATCGCCTCGTCCCGATCCGGCCACACGGCTCTGCCCTTGACACCCTCGGCCCGGCAGGCTAGCTTTGGCTTGTTGTCAAAGAACCGATCGCGGGGTGGAGCAGTCGGTAGCTCGTTGGGCTCATAACCCAAAGGTCGCAGGTTCGAATCCTGCCCCCGCTACCACATTCGACGGCCGGCTCTGTGCATGCCCCCTGCACGGAGCTGGCCGTCGTGCGCTCGTCCCCCACGTTCCGCGAGGCTCTCCCCCACGCCACGGCGGGGATTGAGCCCCTTGGCGGAGGGAGGCCGAATGCCATGGCAGGGCGCCTCTTGGTGGGTACGTCGGGGTGGTCCTACGACGATTGGGTGGGACGCTTGTACCCCGAGGGCCTCGGGCGCACGGACTGGTTGCGGTTCTACGCGACGCGCTTCTGCGCCGTCGAGGTGAACGTCTCCTTTTATCGGCTACCGTTCCTCGGCATGGTCCGAGGGTGGTCGACCAAGGTCCCGCATGGCTTCGCGTTCGCCGCAAAGGGCAGCCGGGTCGTGACCCATCGGCTGAGGCTCGTCGATGCGCAGGAACAGGTCGCCCGCTTCCACGAACGCATGCGAGAGCTAAAGGGGCTCGAGGTCGTCCTCTGGCAGCTTCCCCCCTCCCTCAGGCGCGACGAGCGGCTCCTTGACCGGTTCCTCGACATCCTCCCTCCCTCCCCACGCCGCGCCGTGGAGTTCCGCCACCCCTCCTGGTGGGAGGGCACCGGCGTGGGTGAGACGCTCACCGCCCACCACGCAGCCTTCTGTGGGGTCAGCCACCCACGACTCCCGCCGGACATGCCCGACACCGCCGATTTCGTCTACGTCCGCTTCCACGGGCTCGGCGCGCGGCTCTACGACCACGACTACTCCGAGGGAGAACTCCTCCCCTGGGTGGACGCGGTGTGCGAGGTCGTCGCCTCGGGCCGCGACGCGTACGTCTTCTTCAACAACGACTCCCTCGCGCACGCGGTGAAGAACGCCTGCACGTTCAGGAGGCTCGTCGAGACGAGGCTGGGGACGGACTCGAACCCTCGTCCCTGACCGCAGGACTGACGAAGCTCGTTCGCCCCTTGGGTTGCGGCCCATGTCCCCAACGTGCTTCTTGTGCGATGAAGGCGCATCTCATGCGCGCCTGCCGCAGGAGGGGGATCGTGTCCGAACCTCGCCGCGTGCCCTGCATCTCCGTCGAGATCGTCGGGTGGTGATCGATCCCGCCACCGTCTGCACGCTCGAAGCGTCTGGCGGGGAGACCCTCGTGCTGACCCGCAAGGGCTCGCCCCTCGTGGACGCGCGGCGGCTCGGGCAGCCATGGAGGGCGTTCGGGGAGGGCGCGCATCCCTCGGACGGATGAGCGAGCTGCGTCCCCTCTGGATCGGCGACGAGGAAGGGCTGCGTGCCCTCGCCGAAGAGCTCACGCGGTGTCGTCGCTTCGCCGTGGACAGCGAAGGGGACAGTCTCTCCCACTACCGGCACAAGGTGTGTCTCGTCCAGGTCTCGACGGAATCCGCGACGTACGTGATCGATCCCCTCACCGTGCGCGACCTCTCGGCGCTCGCACCCGCGGCCGCCGACCCGCGCGTGGAGAAGCTACTCCACGCCGCCTGCCACGACCTCGCGTGGCTTCGGCGCGACCACGGCCTCGTGTTCTCCCACGTGTTCGACACCCAGGTCGCCGCGTCCCTGCTTGGGTTCACGCGCCTCGGGCTGGACGTGCTCCTGTGGGAGGTGCTCGGTGTCGCCCACACGAAGCAGTGTCAGAGGGACGACTGGTCGCGCAGGCCCCTGTCGCAGGAGCAGGTGGGCTACGCTGCGAGGGACTCCCACTACCTCATCCCTCTCCGGGACGCGCTCCATGAGCGCCTGGTCGAGAAGGGGCGTCTCGCGTGGGCACTCGAGGAGTTCGCGTACCTCGCCCCCGAGGCACGAGCCACCCGCTCGTTCGATCCGGAAGGGTATCGCAGGGTGAGAGGGGCATCTGGGCTGCGGGACTCGGAGCGCGCCGTGCTGCGCGAGCTGGTCGCGCTCAGGGAGAGGATCGCCGAGGAACAGGACGTGCCACCGTTCAGGGTGGTGCCCGACGCGGTCGTGGTCACCTTGGCCAAGGCGATGCCCGCCACGCACGGGGAGCTCGCCCGGTGTCGGGTCCCCCCGCGTGTCCTCGCCCGCTACGGCGAGGCGCTCTTCGAGGCGATCGATCGAGGTCGGCGTGAGGGGGCACCGTCGAGGCCGAGAAGGCCCAAGGGCACGAGGCCCTCGCCCGAGGCGTTGGCGAGGATGGGTCGGCTGAAGGCCTGGCGGGCCGCGCGAGCGAGGGACCTCGAGCTCCCCGCCTGGGTCGTCCTCCCCGGACGCACGCTGCGGGCGGTCGCCGAGGCCGCCCCCGCGGACGAGGGGGGCCTCTCCTCGATCGAGGGGATGCGGCGCTGGCGCGTGGAGGAGTTCGGGGCGGAGATCCTCGCGGCGCTCGGGGCGCCGTGAGGGGCGCCGCGGTTGCGCGGGGGCAAGAGGCCCGTTTCTTCCAACCTCCCATGTCGGTTGGTGACGCCCAATGGGCGACCCCACGCCGAGGAGGTGGTGCCATGCCCATGACGGTCGCCGAGAAGGTGCTCGCCCGTGCCGCCGGCACGGCCGCGGTGTCGCCCGGCCAGGTGGTCCGCGCGGTTCCGGACCTCGTGATCGTCCACGACGCGTACCCGAGAGGTGGGGGCCGGCCGCCGGGTTCGGGGGTCCCGATGGTCTGGGTACCCGAGCCAGGGATCGTGGGCGGAGGGCTTGAGGCCAGGCCTGCTGAGGGGGTGGGCGCACTGCCCGCAGGAGGTGGGGCCTGCCACACGGTCGCCATGGAAGAGGGCTTGATTCTGCCCTCTCGCCTCGTGCTCGGACCGGTCCCCCACGTCCAGGCGTGCGGGGCCGTTGGTGCCCTCGGCATGGGGCTTCCGCCCGGAGGAGCGAGTTGTCTCGCGGCCGCCGGGTTCGCGGAACTCGTGGTCCCCCCCTCCGTCCGCGTCGTGCTCCGAAGGACGCTCGTGCCTCCGGCCTCCGTCTACGACGTTGCCCTCTCCCTTGGGCATGAGGCCTATGCCGGATGCGCCGTCGAGTTCCACGGGTCGGTGGGGACCCTCTCCATGGACGATCGGCTCACCCTCGCGAGCATCGTGGCCGCGGCAGGGGCGGCCGCGGCGCTGTTCCCGGTGGATCACGCGCGGCGCGAGTGGCTCGCCCTGCGCGGCGTGGGCCCCGATTCGTACGAGGCCCTCTGGGCCGACGTGGCCGCCACCTACGAGCGCGAGCTCACGCTCGATCTGCGCGAGGTCGTGCCCATGGGGGCGCTCGGGCACGAACCCGCGGTCCCCGTGAGGGACCTCAGGGGAAACCCGGTGGACCTGGCCATCATCGGGGGCAATGGGGGGGCGACGAGGGAGGAGATCGCCTCAGCCGCAGCGGTGCTTGGGGGAAGGAAGGTGGCCCCGGGTGTGCGCCTCGTCGTGGTCCCCGGCTCCGGACGCGTGCTCGTTGACGCCATGGCCTCGGGCCACGTGCAGGTCCTCACGCGCGCGGGAGCCTGGGTGACCCCACCGGGGTGCGACCCCTGGGCACTCGGGATCGAGGGTGCACGCGCGATCTCCACCGGTCCGTGGCCCCAACGCCCAGGGGTGACCCAGATCGTCGCCAGCCCCCTCACGGTCGCATGCACCGCCCTCGCCGGGGCCGTCGTGGATCCGAGGGAGGGCCCCGGCTAGCCGGATGGAGGGGTCGAAGCTCGGCGCGACAGCGCCATGCGTGCCACAGAGAGGGCACCGTGGGAGATGACCGCGACGTCGTACCAGGTGCGGATTCCCACCATCCTCGAGAGCACGTAGCCAGGCCACGCGTAGAACCGGGCGTAGGCACGCTCGACGAGGTCTATCACCTGGGCGGCCGACATGGTGAACGGCGCGAAGGGTGCCTCCTTGAACAGCATCCCGAGACGGTCATTCGGCGCAAGGAGGCGTCCATAGGCGTGCACGTTCTCGTACAGCTCGCTCCCAGGAAAGGGAGTGAGGGGGTAGAACTCAGCGTAGAAATGGCCGAGGCTACAGGCGAACCGTATCGTCTGCAGACCTTCGTCGTAGGTCTCCCCCGGGATGCCGAACACGTAGGTGCCCATGCTCCTGATGCCGGCCTCGTGCGTCATCCGTACGGCCTCTCTGCCTTGCTCCACCGTCGCATTCTTGCGCAGGGTCACGAGGTTCTTGTCGACGCCGCTCTCCATCCCGTAGCTGATGCACCAGCAGCCTGCCCGCCGCATGGTGCGCAGGAGCTCGCGGTCCACCGTGTTGACCCTGCCGGAGCACCAGAAGCTGATCTTGAGGCCACGTCGCAGGATCTCCTCGCAGATGCCGAGCGCGCGCTCCCGGTCGAGCGTGAACTGCTCGTCCCAGAACTTGATCTCCCGCGCGCCGTACCGTCTCACGTACCACTCGATCTCATCCACCACGTGTGCGGGGGAGCGGAAGCGGGTCCTCCTGGGCATGGTCTGGAAGCAGAACAGGCAGCAATTCGCGCACCCACGGGAGCTGATGACCTGCAGCGCCGGAACCCGCAAGACCTGCCCGTAGGAAGGCCGGTAAGGGTAGTGGGCCACGAGGTCGTGCGCCGGCATGGGGAGGGGATCGAGGTCCTCGATGGGCTCCCGCGGAGGGTTGTGCACGACTCGTTCCCCCTCGCGCCACACGCAGCCCCGCACGCCCGCGAGCCCCTCGCAAGAGGCGACCCGCTCGGCCACCTCGACGATCGTGGCGTCGCCCTCGCCGTACACCATGGCCTGGAGGGATTTCTCCTCGAGACAGCGCGCCATCGCACCGGTCGGGCCAGGGCCTCCCGCGACCGTGAAGACCTTCGGGTGCACGCGTGTGGCCTCCCTCAGGAACGTACGTGCCCGATCCCACATGAGCGCGACGCTGTACACCCCGAGGAGGTCCGGTTTCCAGCACGCGATCTCGCGGACCTGCTCCTCGAGGGTGTGGAAGTAGCCGTCGAGGATCCGCACCGTGTGCCCGGCCCTCCTGAGTGCGGCCGCGATCGCGAGGAGCCCGGGCATGGGCCACACCACGGAGACCGAGGCCGTCGTCGATGACCTGATGTCACCCGTGCGCCAGGCAGGCGCGGTGAGGAGGCACTTCATCGCATCCTCCCGCCCCTCGATCGGTGGTCGAGGTGGAGCTCGTTGCGCAGCGAGGCACCATGGTCTGTGACCACGAGGGCATCCCACAAACCGATCCGTCACCGAAGAGCTGTCAAGCCCTCACGTGCACCCCAAACACCCACGGACTGGCCCTCGTGCCCGAACAGCCGTACCTTGGGGCGCTGCGCGTCGCAATGCAGTCACCAGGGGAGAAAGGGGCACCATGCGTATCCTCCTCGTCAAGGCGGCATCCCTGAACAAGGAAGTGCCGCAGGTCTCCCCTCCCCTCGGACTCATGTACATCGCCGCCTCGCTGAAGAGCCGTACCCCCGGCCACGAGCAGGTGATCCTCGACCTCACCTGCACCCCGAGGCCACAGGTCGCACTCCAGGCAGAGCTTCGCCGGCTCGACCCCGAGGTGGTCGGAATCTCGGCCCTCACCCCGGAGGCTGGCACCCTCCACCTCGCGGCCAGGGCGGCCAAGGAGCACAACGCGAGCACCGTGGTCGTCGTCGGTGGCGCACATGCCTCTGCCTGCCCGAAGAGCGTGGCCGCGGATCCTCACGTGGACGCGGTGGTCTTTGGGGAAGGGGAGGCCACCTACGTCGAGCTCATCGAGAGGCTCTCGCGAGGGCAGACCCTGGAGGGGCTCCCTGGGGCCGCGTGGCGGGAGGACGCACAGATGCGCAAGGGACCCCCGAGGCCTCTCATCGAGGACTTGGACTCTCTACCGTTTCCCGCCTGGGACCTCATCGGCCTGCACGCCTACGCCCGACGTGGGAGGGCCGGGAACCTCCCTCGACGCCCCTACATGGCCTTGTTCACCTCACGCGGGTGCCCTTTTCAGTGCCCCTACTGCCACAGGGTGTTCGGGAAGAAATACCGAGTTCGTTCGGTCTCCAACGTGATTGCGGAGATAGAAGAGCTCAATCGACGCTTTGGCATACGAGATTTCCAGATCTTCGATGATGCGTTCAACTTGGATCTCCCTCGCGCCAAGGAGATCTGCAGACGGTTGGTGGGAAAGGGGTATTCGTTCTCTTTCCCCAACGGCGTGCGCTCCGACAGGCTGGACCGTGAGCTCGTGAGGTTGCTCGCGCGCATGGGGACCACCAATCTCGCCATCGCGGTCGATACGGCGTCCCCGGAGCGCCAGCGTGCTCTGGGCAGGAATCTCGATCTGGAGCGGGTGCGGGAGGCGATCGAATGGGCGAACGAGGAGGGGATCACCACGGTCGGGTACTTCATGCTCGGCTTCCCGCACGAGACTCGGGGGGAGATGGAGCACACGATCAGGTTCGCGGTGGAGAGCAGGCTGTTGTTCGCGAGCTTCTTCATCGTGACGCCGTACCCGGGCACCCCCCTGTGGGAGGCGACCTTCCCCTGTGAACCTTCGGAGGAGATCGACTACGGCTCCCTCGTCGTGTTCACCGGGTTGTACAACCTGAGTGCGGTCTCGAATCGAGAGCTTCGCGCCACGCAGCGCGCCGCGTACGTGCGGTTCTACGCGAGGCGCCTCCTGAGGATCGCGAGGGCGGCGCCGAGGCTGAACGTCGACTGGCGCAACGCGGCATGGATCGGGTTCCGGCGGCTCGTGGACCGCGGCATGAAGCTCAGGGAGGCGGGCTGAGCCCAGGCGTCGGAGCAGCCGCGAGGGCTCGCAGCCCGATCGCCTTGGTCTGGGGATCGTAGGACAGGACCCACCCTTCCCGCCCGGGGAAGGAGGAGAGGCAGGCCAGATCGAGCTCGTCGGTGCGGTGCCGTGCGTACACGAGGGGGGAGCGCAGCCAGGGGTCGTTGTGCACGAACCCGGAGCAGAAGTAGTCCGCGGGGGCGGAGGGAGTATCGACGAAGACGACTGCGGGAGCCGGGACCGCGGCCGAGGCCACCCTGCCCACGCGCGGGTCCACGCCGAGCCTCCTCGTCGTGAGATCGGACAGCCGGACCGGGACGTACGTGGTCGCACCGAGGACGAACAACCCAATGAGGGCGGCAGCCACCGCGTTCGTGCCGGCGACGCCTCCCCTCCTCCGCGCGGCGCCGGCGATGGCGTCGATCCCGAGGGATGAGAGGAGGATGAGCCCGGGCCAGGCGTCGAGGTAGTGGCGTGGCCCGTGTTCGATGGCCGCGTACCAGCTGAAGAACAGGACGAAGGCCGTGCAGGCGGGAACGAGAACGAAGCTTCGCACCCAGGGTGAGGACCTCCACGCCCAGAATCCCCACGCCGCCGGCACCAACGACAGGAGTGGCCACCCGAAGAGCCCTGTCGAGAGGGTGGCGACCTGGAGTGTGACGTTGATGAGACCCTTGAGGGGGGTGTGTCCCTTGCTGCCGTAGGTCTCCGCGGGTGTGGCGTGGGGCCCGAATCCGAAGAGCCCCCCGGGGTGGACGAGCTGGCGACCCGTGACGAGAGGGTGACCGGTCACCGCGGCATTGTAGGCCAGGTACGCGGCCAAGAGCGGCAGGAACGCCAGGGCACCCTTGGCCCAACTCCCCCACGGGATCCTCCGGGTTTGTCGCCACTCGGTCACCTCCGCGAGGACGAGGGGAAGGGCGAGGAAGGTGAGGGCGAGGGGTCGTGTGAGCGTGAGGCCTCCGAGTGCCAACCCGGCCCCGACATCCCAGACCGGGCCCTTCCCCCGGCGGATCCGGCACAGCCACAGGAGGCTCGTGAGGCCCAGGGAGGTGGAGTGGTAGCTGTGGCAGGCGCACAAGACCACGAAGAAGGGGGACAAGACGCCAAGGCACAGGGCCCCCATGCCGATCCGGGGTCCCCACACGTCGCGGCCGATGAGGAACACCATCACGAGGGCGAGCATCCCCCACCCCGGGCCCACGAGCCACGAGAGCCGCACCCGATCGGCCACCCCGAGGAGGAGCGAGTGCCCAGGATCGTAGGCTACCACCCACCTCCCTTGATGGATCGTCATGCCGCGCAGGGCGAAGGCCTCGGGGCAGGGGGGAGCAGGCGCCCACAGGGCCCCCCGCGCGAGCATCCTGCCCTGGAACAGGTACTCCACCTCGTCCCTGCTTCCCGGCAACCTCTGGAGCGGACCAGCCGCCACCCACAGGAGCGCCACGCCCCCCACCCCCACCACGATGCCTGGGTGGACCCGGGCACAGAACCCCTGCCACAGGCCACTCAGGTCACGTCGCACCCACTGGGCCACGAGCGTCGCGACCGAGGCGATCACCGGCCCGAGGAGCAAGAGCTGCCAGAGCTTGTCCCACCGGCGATCGGACATGAGGGGCACGGGCCGGAACCCGCTCACCGAGAAGTACGCAGCGAGGCATGCGCCGGCGACGACCACGAGCACGAGCGTGAGGGAAAACCTCGCGCGAGGGTGAGTCCCCCAGGAGCCCAAGCCGAAGAGGAGTGGCGATCCGTTCCGCTCCAGGAGTTCACCCACCAGGAGAAAGGCGTCGCCGCAGGTGCCAGTCCACGGCGTCCATCAGGAGCCTCGTGAGGGTCATCTCCCCCTTGGTCTCATGGCGCCGGCAGAGCACGTTGCGGACCTGGTGGAGGCTCGCGAGGGGCCGCCTAATGAGCTTGCGGAGGAGGAACGAGAGGTAGATCCTGCTCCTGAACCGGGAGAGGGACCGGTAGTCGGGACGCCATCGGGGACTGAAGCACAACTCCTCGGCGGCCCGCCCAGGGAACGACGTCATGGACGCGGTCCCAGGGAACGGCGTCATGATCGGGATGATGATCTCGTCGAGCCCTTTGTCGACCAGGGTCGCGACGTAGCGCTTCGTCATGCGACGGTCATCGTCGGTTTCCCCTGGGTACCCGAGCATGAAGCAGGCGTTCGTGCGGATGCCCCACCGGGAGGTCGCCTCCACCGCGGAGGCGACCCGCGTGAGATCCATGCGCTTGCCCATGAGGGCCAAGACGCGGGGCGATCCAGTCTCAGGGGAGACGGAGAGGTAGCGGAATCCGGCGCGAGCCATCCACTCTATGAGCTCCTCGTCGAGCGTCATGGCGTTGATGCCGGAGGGGAGACAGAAGGTGAACCCTCGATCGAGCGCGACGACCCTGCGGCAGATCTCGAGGGCGCGGGCGCGGTTGAGGGCGAAGTTCTCGTCCTGGATGTGGAAGTCGGTGATGCCCCATCGGTCGTGGTAGGATACCAGCTCCCGCACCACGTCCTCCGGCGAGCGCGCGAGCCACCGTCCGCCGGACATGAGCGGTGCCTGGCAGAACCCGCAGTGGAAGGGACAGCCCCGCGAGGTGATCACGTTCATGTACGGCCCTCGCACCGGGCCATGGCCGTAGGGCAACCTCCAGTAGCTCTCCAGTGGCAGGAGCTCCACCGCGGGCACGGGGAACCCGTCGAGCGTGTCGAGGAAACGGGTGCGTGGCCGCACCCCCTCGCGGGTCGCGAGGCCATCGAGCTCCTCGACCGTCCCTCTGCCCTCCAGCGCGTCCAGGAGCGCGGGGAGTCGGTGTTCGCCTTCGCCCAGTACCACGTAGTCGGCCCCCATCGCCACGAACTCCTCGGGCACGAAGGTGGGGTGGTAGCCCCCCACGATGAGCGGCACGCGAGGCCGCGCGGCGCGCAACTCCGGGAGGAGGGCCCGCGCGATGGACTGCTCGGTGGTGCAATGGACGCTGAGGCCGATCGCGTCGGTTTGCGGTGGGATCGAGGCCGCGACCTGGCGTGGGGTGAGGCCACGGGCCACGAAATCGCTCCCGAATGCCCACAGGCGCCGAGGAGCCTCGCCATAGGCGTCGAGGATCACGACCTCGTGGCCCCTGGCCCTCACCACGGCCGCGAGGTGGGCGATGCCGGTGGGGATGCCCGGGATCGACCCGTAGAAGTCCCGCCGCCGGTGGATCACCGGCGGGCGGACGAGTGCGAGCCTCATCGAAACGCCTTGCGCAGCCGAGACGCCTTCATCTTCGCGATGGAGAGCCCTCCGTAGAACATGGCCTGCACGTCGTACCACTCGCGGATCCGGGCGATCCGCCGGAGCACGAAGGAAGGCCTCGCGTAGTAGCTCGCGTACGCCCTCTCCAAGAGGTCGATGATCTGCTCCGCCGTGAGGGTGTACGGCACGAAGGGTGCACCCTTGAACAGCATGCCGAGCCGCTCCAAGGGGGCGTTGAGGCGGCCGTACTTCTCCACGTTCTTGTACAGCTCGGTGCCTGGGAACGGGGTGAGCGGGAAGAACTCGACGTAGTAGTGGTTGAGGCTGCACGCGAACCGGATCGTCTCGAGCCCCTCCTCGTAGGTCTCGCCCGGGATGCCGAACACGTACGTGCCCATCGTGTCGATGCCGAGGCGATGGGTGAGGAGCACCGCCTCTCTCCCTTGCTCCACCGTGGTTTCCTTGTTGAGCGCCTCGAGGTTCTTCTGCACCCCGGTCTCGAGCCCGTAGTTGATGCACCAGCATCCGGCGCGCTTCATGATGCGCAACAGCTCCTCGTCCACCCCGTCGACCCGCGCGGAGCACCAGAACACGATCCTGAGCCCCCGGCGAAGGATCTCCTCGCAGATGCCGATCGTGCGCTCCCGATCGAGGGCGAAGTGCTCGTCCCAGAACTTGATCTCACGCACCACATACCTCTTCACGTACCACTCGATCTCGTCCACCACGTGGCCGGGCGAGCGGAACCTCGTCGCATTCCCCATCATGCGGAAGCAGTAGATGCAGTTGTTCTTACAGCCCCGAGAACTCACCATCTCGACCGCCGGGGGTCGCAGGATCTGCCCGTAGGAGGGCTTGTACGGGTAGTGGGCGACGAGGTCGTACGCGGGGAACGGCAAGACGTCGAGGTTGGTGATCGGCTCCCGGGGGGGATTCTCCACGATCCTGTCCCCGTCCCGCCAGATGCACCCCTTCACCCCCTCGAGGGAGGCGCCAGAGGCGACCCTCTCGGCGAGCTCCACCGCCGTCAACTCGCCCTCGCCGAACACCACCGCGTCGAGGGCCTGTTCGTCGAAGCAGGCGGTCCGAAACGCCGTCGGCCCATGTCCCCCCGCCACAGTGAACACCCGCGGGTAGGCCTCCTTGGCCAAACGGATGAGGGTGCGCGCCCGGTTCCACATGAGGGCCACGCTGTAGACCCCGAACAGGTCAGGCTTCCAGTCCCTCACCTCCTTGATCATCTCCCCCTGCGTGTGGAAGTGGCTCTCGAGGATGCGTACCTCGTGGCCCGCCTGACGCAGCACCGCACCGATGTAGAGGAGACCAGGCATCGGCCAGACCCCCGCGATGCTCTTCGTCGTCGACGAACGGATGTCATCGAACGTCCACGAGGGGGCGGTGAGGAGGCACTTCATGGCTCTATTCCCTAGCTCGAGGTAAGGAGGAGGAGAAAACCCTTTATGTTCTTTTTCAAATCGTGGATATTGCGCATCTTCACGATGCGCCTGACCACGTGTCTTGGCCGCAAGTAGAAACGTTTGTGGCCGAGCTTGATCAGCGTAGTGATCTGTTCCTCCGTCATGCCTTCAGGAACGAACGAGACGTTCTTGAGGTCATAGGGTGGGTCGTTCTTGATGGCGCGGATCCTGCCGGCCTTCACGTCTTCGTAGACGGCGGACCCGGGGAACGGGGTGAGGGAGACGAACACGGCGAAGTCCAGGCCGACCGAGCAGGCGAACTCGATGGTTTGCAGCCCCTCCTCGTAGGTCTCGCCCGGGATGCCGAACATGAAGGTACCGTAGGCCTCGATGCCGGCCTCGTTCGTGACGCGCACGGCCTCGGCGATCTGATCGAGGGTGAGGTCCTTCTTGAGGGTGTCGAGGTTCTTCTGGACGCCGGATTCGATGCCGTAGAGGACGCGCCAGCACCCGGCGCGCTTCATGTGACGGAGGAGGGGGAGGTTGACCTTGTCCGCGCGCGCGTTCACGCACCACTCGACCTTGAGGTCGCGTCGGAGCAGCTCGTCGCAGATCTCGTAGGCGCGGCGCTCCGACAAGGTGAACGTGTCGTCCCAGAACGCGATGTCGACCACGCCGAAGTCGCGCCGGAGCATCTCGATCTCGTCCACGATGTTGCCAGCGCTGCGCATCCGTGTGAACGGGTCGGTGTGGCAGAAGGTGCACCGGTACGGGCATCCCCGTGACCCGATGATGGACTCGTGGGGCAGCCGATGGTAGAAGGTGGGAGAGGGGAGGTACCTCGAGAGGTCCACGACGGATCGATCGGGGAAGGGGAGGGAGTCGAGGTCCTCGATCGGGGGCCGAGGAGGGTTGACCACCACGGCGCCGTCCTCCCGATAGATGGTGCCCTCGAGCCCCCGCAGCGACGCGCGATCGTCGAGCCGCCGCACGAGCTCCCTCGTGGTGAGTTCGCCGTCGCCGTAGACCACCACGTCGAGCTCGGGGCACTCCTCGAAGCACTGCTCCTTCCAGAGGCTTGGATGGATGCCCCCGGCCACGAGCGTGAGGTCTGGGAAGGCCTGCCGGAGTGCGCGCGCAAGGTGCCTCGTGTTCCTCCAGTCCACGCTCGTCACGGTCATCCCGACGACATGAGGCCTGAACCGTCGTACCGTCTCGAGCACGGTCTCGTGCGTGCTGAACAGGCCTTCGAGGTAGTGGACCTCGTGGCCGTCCTCCTTGAGGTAGGGCACGAGGTAGAGGAGGGAGGGCGAGGGTACCACGTTGACCAGGGGCCGGATCTTGAGCCACTGGAACCCCTTCTTGCGGGTGTTCATGAACCGGTGTTGGTCCTGTTCCCAGGGGGCGGGAACGGTCATGAGCAACACGCGCATGGATCAGTACCTCTTGCCCGCGACGAAGGAGGAAACACCCGCGATGATCCCCGCGTCCACGGCGGCGAGGTCTGCGAGGAGCAGGGCGGCGATGAGGCCCGCCTGCGGAAGGCCACGACGAGACGCCACGAAACGCAGGAACGGGAGCTGGAACAGAATCACGCACGCACCGAGGCCACACGCAAGCGCCGCCCCGCCTGATGCAGCGGCCAGCACGGCGAGGGGGAGGCAGGCGAGGCTCACCAGCCACGCGCTCATCTCACTCGCGCGGGCCGTGCTCACGGCCCACCCGGAGCTGGGGTGCAGGATCGACGCGTCGCGCGCGCGTAGGCACCGGAGCATGAACCGGGTCTTCGCGGCCGCGAGGCGGTGATCGTAGCGCAGGAGTTCCGTGGCCGAGTAGCGACGGTCGTGGATCACCTCGAGCGACGGATCGAGGAGGATCCTCCCGCCCCCGCGCACGAGTCGGTACCCGAAGTCCGCGTCCTCCACCGTGGGGGTCGTGATGCGCTCGTCGAACCCTCCAAGCTCCCGGAACACCGAGGCACGGACCGCGAGGAAGAAGGACGCGGCCGAGGTGAGGGAGGGATTCTTCACGCGACGGGTCCAGGAGAAGTGGTAGTAGAGGTTCTTGTACTGGCTCGCGGCGTTTTCGTGAGGGCATTCGGCGGCGTAGATGCCCTGCACCGCGTCGGGCGGGTCCGCAGAGGCGAAGTGGGCGAGGACCTGGTCACAGGCGTGAGGGGGCACGATGACGTCGGCGTCGACGAACAGGAGGATGTCTCCGCCCGCCTCCCTCGCCCCGAGGTTGCGCGCGCGTGAGGCGCCCACAGGCTCCTCGAGGCTGATGAGCCGCGTCGCGAGGGCAGCCGCGATGGAGGCGGTGTCATCACCAGACCCATCGTTCACCACGACGATCTCCAGCCCCCCTCCCCCGGCGCGCCGCAACGCCGCAAGGCAGGCGTGGAGGGTCGTGGAGGCGTTCCGAGCCGGCACCACGGCCGAGAGCGTCATACCGGAGGGAGGGAGGGGTCGCGGCGGACACCGAGGCGATGCAGGAGGAACCTCCCCATGTGCCCCAGGAGGCTCAACCCGTAGCGTATCCCCTGACGGAAGCTCATCTTGGAGCTGTCATCCGCGAATCGCGTCGGGCTCGGGACCTCCTCGATCCGCAGGCCTCTGGCCGCGAGGTGCACGATGATCTGCGTGTCGAAGTCGAACTGATCCGAGAACGACTCGAAAGGAACCGCCTCGAGGGCACGGCGCGAGTACGCGCGGTACCCGTTGTGGAACTCGGAAATCCTCGTGCCGAAGGCGAGGTTGCCGAGGAAGGTGAGCACCCGGTTGGGCACGTACTTCCAGATCGGCATCCCCCCCTTCAGGGCATCCCCTGCCCTGATCCGCGAGCCCGTGACGCCGTCAGCGCCTTCGATGACCGCCTGGACGAACCGGGGGAGGATGAGCGGGCTATACTGGAAATCCGAGTGCAGGAGCACGACGATGTCGGCGCCTTGCGCGAGGGCCCACGCGAAGCCCGTTTTCTGGGCCGCCCCGTAGCCTCGGTTCCTCGGGTGACTCACGACCTCCAGGCCGAGCGAGCGCGCGACGTCTGCCGTCCCATCGCGGCTGCCGTCGTCCACCACGAGGATGGTGTCCACCCAGCCTTCCGGGATGGCGCGCACCGTCTTGGGGATGGTGTGCGCCGTGTTGTAGGCGGGCATCACTACCGTGACGAATCGACCTGGCGCCAGTACCGACATGCCCAGAACTCCTCCTCGCGCGCTCGAGCAACGGCGTGGCGGAGGGAGTCCTACGGCTCCATCGGGAGTGCCTCCTCCGCTCACCCAACCGGGGATCGCTCGTATTCGCCACGTCTGCCCCAGAAATCAAGCCCTGCGTTGCGGAGGCGCATGAGGACCCCGACCTGCCTCTCAGGGCGGACTCGCCCTCCCAGACGGCGACGCTCCCCCTCAGGGCTCAGAATGCCAAAGCGAGGGACACCTGGTGGGTGCCCCCGAGCGTATCCCAGTCAAGGTACGCGTAGTCCACCCGAAGGGAACGGCGACCCGTGCGCACGTTCAGGCCGGCTCCCCCTGCCCACGAGAGGGCGTCGTGCGTGAACCGGTAGCCCCCCCGTAGCGCGAGGATCCCCTCGTACCAGTACTCGACCCCCACGGCGTACTGCTCGGTCGTGTCGCGTGGCCTGGAGCCGAGGGCGACCACGTCGAGGCGATGCGCGTCCGTTTCCCATCCCCTGGTGAAGACGCCGAGGGAGATGGAGAGCGGCTGTCCGTACGACTCGCTGATGGCCGTGATGTCCGGGCCGAAGTTGCTGATCACCACCCCGAAGCGCGTGTCCCGCCAGCCAACGTCGTAGAGGCTCCCCAAGGAGGCACTCCACGTGTCGACCGTGTACTCGTCGTCCATGAAGTTGATGCGGAGGTAGCGCGCCCCCACGCCGAACGAGAACCGATCCGTCATCCATCGGCTGTAGCAGAGCCCCGCATGGAACGTGCTGTAGACGAAGGTCTCCCCCGTGCCCTCCGGCCGATGCGGCGTGCGCACCGGCATCTCCTCGCTCGCCAGCCCCCCGAACGTGAGGCCGAAGGCCTGCCCATCGGTCACCTTCATGCCGAAGGAGCCGGTGGCATAGGTGAGGTTCGCGGGAAGGGCGACGTAGGAGAGCACGCACTGCGGCCGCTCTGCCCGCACGAGCCCCGCAGGGTTGTAGAAGGCGGCGCTCGCGTCGTCGGCGAGGGCCAAGAACGCCCCGCCGAGTGCCGCCCCCCTCGCCGACGTGTCGAGCTTGAGCACCTGGCCCGTGGTGGTGCCCACCCTGGGCTGATCGGCGAGGAGGAGCGAGGGGACCACCAGGATCAAGAGTGCGGTGCGCATCGTGCCCTCCCCTACTTGATGATCACGAAGGTGCCAGACTGGGTGGCCCCCGTGTCGAGGTCCTCCACCGTGAAGAGGTAGAGCTCGCTCGCCACGGCCTGCCTGATCCGGGAGATGAGGTGCCAGTCCTCGGAGCCCCGCACCGGGTCGTCGTGGTGGATCGTGTCGACGAGGTCACCCGCGAGGGTGAAGATCCTGATCGTGCATCGCCTCGGGAGGTTCACGAACTGGATCTTGCGGTCGTGCTCCACCCAGCCGCGCCCCTCCTCGAGGGGCCACTCCCAGTCCGCCCCAGGCGGTCGCACCTCCCCCTTGGGTGCCGCGTACCCGGCGTCGGCACGGTAGGGGTTGGGGACCACGTACACGTTGAGCTCGCGACCCGTTGCCGGGGGCGTGCCAGGAATCGCCATCACGACGTTCCTCGTGATGCCCCCTTCGAGGGAGGGGTACTTGAGCACGGTATCGGGCATGTCGAACGAGGTGGCCGCGTAGTAGTAGCGCGTGCCGTTGACGAGGCCCTCGTCAACGAACTCGTACGCCAACCCGACGTTCGGCCCCCAGACATCGTCGGCACGGTCGAACTCGGCCAAGAGGGCCCACGGTCCCCCCCGTCCTTCCGTGCTCTTGTAGATGCGGTAGCCCTCGAAGTCGAGCAGGTTCCCGTCGAGCCTGAGCGTGTCCACGTAGGCCTCGGGGTTCACCTCCGCCGGCCCCGCACGCCACTCCAAGCGCACGCTCCGGTCCCCAGGATACGCCTTCAGCGGCGGAGGGGGCGGAGGGTTAGGTGCGGCCCAGTTCCTGTCATAGAGCCACTGCGCGATCTGCGCGTTCTGCCTGATCTGGGCCTCGTCGTGCCCGCAGACCATCGCGAAGGTCAGGGGGAGCGTGTCACCATACGAGAGGCGGAACGGGCCGAAGCCGAACAGGAACGCCGTCTGGGTGGCCTCCCCAGGCGTCATGCTCGGCATGATGATCCCCTCGGACATCGCGCGATACTTCTGCGAGTCCGTGGGATAGTCCACGTTGTCGCGATTGCCGGTTCGGAACGTGAACGTGAGCTCCTCCATCCGCCCCGGGGCGCGCAGGAGCTTCACGCCGACCCCCGAACGCGCGTCGCCATCCGGACCACCAGGCGCATCCTGCGTGACGGCGAGCCGTTCCTCCTCGTCGTACCAACTGTAGTCATCGTTGAAGAAGTTGAAGTCGTCCTCAGTTTCGAACTTCCCGACGTCAGCATCGAAGAAGAACGCAACGTAGGCCGAGTCGAGACCGTCATGGTTCTCGCAGATGATATCGTAGTCGATGTAGATGATGTTGTAGAGAGGTGCGTAACTCCAAGTGTAGGTTCGCTGTATAAAGTGCACGTGAAGCGGAACATGCTCCGGAGCTTGGACGATGTTGTCCCAGTATTGGCACACGAAGTCCATCTCGCTCTTCGGCACGTAGCCCGGGTACATGTCCGTGAGGCCGGGGGGCAGGGGCAGGTAGCTGCTCGCGACCCAGATGGTGTCGGCGGGGTTGTAGCTTGGGAAGCACTTGGAGAACCCGGCGAACTCTGCGTAGCCCCACGACACGTGGGGCTCGCCGTTGACGATCGCTCCCACGCGGATGCCCGCTCCGTTCACGTGCTCGATGAAGGAACCCTGGGGCCACTCGCACACGAGGCGTTTCCAGTCGACGTCCAACCCCCAGCGCGTGAACCCCCCCATGTTCGTCACTTGGAGCTTGATGTTGCCCACGTCCTGGTACTTCACGTCGATCGGCGGACGCTGCTGGGCCACGACCAGGGAGGGCAGGAGAAGGCCCAGGAGCAGGAGCGAACCGACAGTTCTCACGACTCCACCTCCTACCATGACACTCGCAGCCCGAGCCTGGCAGTACGCGGTGGACCGAATCGGGCGGGCGAGTTGAGGTAGCGCATGTTGACGTAGGGGATGATGCGGCCGGATTCGCCCTCGACGTCGCCGTAGATGTACGGACGCCCTTCGTAGGCGTTGAACGGGGTGCCGAGGTCCACCACGTTCTTGGCGTCGAGGAGGTTCAGCACGTCGAGCAGGAGCGTCACACCCAGGGTACCGGCGCGGAAGGTACGCTCCACGTGGAGGTCCACGGTGCTCGTGTGCGGTGCGGTCGCCGTGTTCGTCTCGGGCAGAAGCTTCTGCGGCAAGGGGGTGTACGGCAAGCCCGACCCGTACTGCCACAAGAGCGTGACAGCCCAGTCGTCCGGGAACGTGATGCCAAGCACCTGAGGTCGGTCTCCCCGAGGGACCCTGAGCTCCAGGTTGGCCGCGATGGAGTGGCGCTGATCCCAGTTGAGGCGGGTCTCACGCAGCGGATCCCTCTCCCCCGCCCCGTAGTCGTAGGCGAGGTACGCGGAGTTCGAGTACCCGAGGGCCCATTGGTAGGTGTAGCTGAGAGCGCCTCCGACGTAGCGGCGGTACCGTTTCTTGATCTGCAGTTCGGCCCCGCGCGCACTCCCGTACCCGAGGTTCACCCACAGGAGCACCGGCGGGTCACCCACGAGGATCTGCCCGGTATAGTCCCGCATGTCCTTCGCGAAGCCCTTGAGGTCGATCCCGATGTCGGGGAGGACCTCCCACGCGAACCCGTACTCGTAGCTGGTGGTGCGCTCCGGCTTCAGGTTCGGATTGCCGACGTAGGTTCCCGTCCACGGGTCTCGGTAGTAGTACTGGAACTCGGGGAACTGGGTGAACCGCCCATAGGAGAAGTACATGACCATCTTCTCCGTCACGGGGTGAGAGATCCCCAAACGCGGAGACAGGATGGACATCGTCTTGTCGAGGGTGAGCTTCATCCCCGTGACCTGCTCCCACTTCGCCCGGTAGGAGGGGTCGTCGAACCCCGTCCCAGGCCGTACGAGGTCGAGGCGGAGCCCGGCGTTCACGATGAGCCCCTCGAACTCCATCTTGTCCTGGACGTAGGCCGAGGCCGTGAGGGGATCCCCATCGAACACCCAGCGGTAGAGCCCGTACTGGGGCCAAGGACCAGGAAGGCTGTCCCTGCCAGGGGTATACTGCCACCCCACGTACTGGAGGTCCACGTAGCTCAGGTCGTGATCGTTGATCTCCACCCCCGCCTTGAGGAGGTGGACCGGGGTCACCTGGGACGTGACGTCGAGCTTTGCCGTCACCACCTTCGACAGGTCATCCCGGTAGCTCATCTGGATCGCACCCCGTGGGTCGGCCTCGCGGGGCGACAGGGAGTCACCCTCCATGAACCCATCGGCGTTGGTGTCCTTCCACCACGTGTAGCGGCGCACCTTGCTCCCATCGCTGAGGGTCTCCCAGTAGTCCGGCGGGGTCATGCCGTTCACGTCGCCATGAAAGGCGGTTTGGAGGCGACCCACCCGGAGGGTCCCGAAGGCCTTCTTCGAGGGCGTGTACGTGAGGCTCACGGTCTGCTGCGAGGAGGACGCACGGTAGTCCATGGTGCGGTCCGGCAGGTCCTTCCACGCCCAGTCGAAGGTGTCCCAGTGGCGCCACTCACCACGGTAGCCGACGCTGGTCCTGAACCTCCCTCCCGGGGACACGTGCGTGAGCTTGGCGTCGAGGAGCGCTCGATTGCTCTGCCGTTCGTCGATGCCGAGGTCGATGCCGAGGGGCTTCAGGGGTGCGCGGGTCTCCCCCCACGCCAGGTAGGTGTCGGTGAGCTCGGAGCTGGAGGTCACGAACAGGGTCGCCCTCCCGGGCACACGCACGCCCAGGGTGGGAAACACGTACGAGAGCAACGGCTCCGGGCCTCCCACGGTGAGGTCGACCTGATCCGTGTTCCAGCCCTCGAACAGGCCGGCGCGGTCGGTCCGGTACTCGAGGCTCCCCTCGTACCTCGAGGTCCCCTCCCTCGTCACGATGTTGACCACGCCCGACTGGGCATTGCCGTACTCCGCGTTGAAGCCTCCGGTGAGGATCTCGATCTCCTCGATGGCCTTGACCGGCACGGTCAAGGCCGCGGTCCCGCCGTAGATGGGATGACGGATAGGGATCCCGTCCACCATGTAGAGCACCTCACCGGCCCGGCCCCCGCGGATATGGATGCCACTGCCCTTGCCCACCGCCCCCGGCTGCAAAGCCACGACGTCCTGGAAGTCACGCACGTTCGGCAGGCGCTCTACGTCCTCGCGGGTGGCGGAACGGATGCTGCTGGTGGCGTCCGGCACCACGAGCGGGCGTTGGGCCACGATCTCGAAGGGCGCCATCTCGATGGGGGTTGGCTCCAGGGCGAAGTCCTCCCGTCGCGTGAGGTCCAGCGCCACGGGCACCCCCCGCTTCACCATGGTGCGGTACCCGATCATCCGCACGACGACGTCGTAGACCCCTGGAGGGACTTGGAGGATCACGTAGGAGCCCTCCTCGTCGGTGATGGCGCCTAAGGAGGTGCCCTCGAGGTACACCTGCACTCCCGCGAGGGGCTGCCTCGTGCTCGCGTCTGTCACCTTGCCCGTCACCTTCCCGTACTCACCGGCCTCGACTGGAGCGACGGCGAGCAGGAGCACGAGGACGCAGCCGAGACCAAACGTCCTGAACCCGATCGCGCTCATTCTCCCATCCTCCTCAAGAGGTCATCGAGCAGAGGCTCGATATGCTCAGCCTTCGTGTAGAAGAGCGGGAACCCGAAGTAGGCCACGTCATAGGTGGTGCCGTGGTAGTACGTAGCGCACGGCTTGAGGTGGACCGTGGAATCCTCGCGGAGGTGGTCGAAGAGCAGGATCGGCTCACAGAACACCGTGCTCGGCTCGAGCGTGTCTACCTCGGGAAGGTTGCCCCTGCGGTTTGGGCGGAGTTTGGCCGTGTCGGGCCGTACCGTGGCCCAGTCCCAGTCTCCAGTCCCGATACCCCCCCTCCACAGCGTCCCGGGGACGTGGTTCATGCGCGCGAGGTGGAGGTAGTCACGGGGGAACCCCTCGGTGAACGTCGCCTCCGTGCTCGCGCCGGAGATGGCGGTGAGGATCTTCCAGCCCCCGAGGAGGAGCTTGCCCCCCACGTCGAGGTAGGCGGAGAGTTCCTCGAGGGCGACCGTGACCTCAGGCACCATGTCGTCCGTGTGCCAGAGCACGACGCGGTAGCGCCCGAGCACCTCCTTCGGCGGAACGCGGTCGGTGGCGAAGTCCCACTCGTCCGTCTGGCGCGCGCCGAGCACGGAGGCGTAGAACGCGTCCACCTCCGCGTCGGTCGGGGCCTCGGGCGTGCCGGCACCGTCGCGCGTCTCGTCCACCACGAGGATCCCGCGATCGAACGAGGGCTGCACGAGGGTGAATGAGATGACCGCGGGCGTGGGGTCCTCCACCATCGTGTTGTCACGGGCCTTCACCGAGAAGGTGTGCGGCCCCGCCACCGGAGGGGGGAAGTCTCCCCACGAGAGGGTGGCCGACGTCGCGGGGTTGTGGGCGGACCACTCGCGGGCATCGATCCGCCAGGCGTAGTCCACCACGGCCCCGTCCGAGTCCTCGCCCTCGAAGCGGATGGTGATCCCTCGCCACGTGTCGGTCATGGTCGGCAGCACGTAGAGGGTGGCCCCATCCGAGGGGCTGGGGATGCGGGTGTCGGGTGGTTGCACCTGCGCGGTGTAGAGGCGCTTGCGCGCCGGTGTGGGGTCCACAGCCCCCTCGTTGTCCCGCGCACGCACGAGGAACACCTGGTGGTTGATCGAATCGGAGGATTCGAAGGCGAAGGTGGTGTCCGCCCGGGTGGTGAAGCGCCACGGCATCTCGATCGAATCACCCCGCACGAGGTGGTACGTGGTCCATCGGTACTCGTAGCCCACGATGTAGCCGTCGGGATCGGAGCCGTTCCAGCTGAGGCGGAGCACGGCGAGGTAGGGACGATCCGGCGTGTTCTCGAGCGGGACGTTCGCCATCGTGGTCTCGGGCTCCCTGTTTGGGGTCATCGTCCCGGAGCCGTGGCAGGCGAGGCAGCACGCCGCCGCGCAGGCGGCGAGGAGGGGGCGCTTCATGGGGTCACCTCCTCGACGGAGAGGACCGGCGTGAAGACGAGCTCATCCCCCCGCCGTCTGAGGGAGGACTCGACGTGGCAGACGATGCGCAGGTCGAGGGTGTCCCTCTCCCTGAGCCTGAACCGGTGGGGCAGGACGCACCGACGCTCCTCCCGCGCGGAGGTGACGGGGATGCGGGTGCCCCCAAGGACGATGAACCCGAGGTGATGGACCGACATGGTGAGGCTGTCGTACCAGGCCGGGGGCAGGTACGAGCACGCGATCCGTACCCCCGGGGGGAAGGAGGCCGCGGCGAGAACCTCCACGGTGTCCGTGCGGATCTGGTGGTTCGCGTGCCACCCGGTGAGGGAGTCGAAGACCTCGGCCCACATGCCGTCGTCTCGGTAGGCACGCTCGTTCCAGAACATGAGGGGGAAGGAGTCCCTCCCCGCGGGCGAGAGTTGGGTCGCGTCCGCCGCCACGTGGAGCCTGAGCACGCCAGGATCCGGACTCTCCGGGCTCGTCGCGCATGCGATGACCGCAAGGAGCATGCACCACCGACTGGATCGCGCCATGCACACCTCCGAGAGGGGGTCGCCTGCCTCGTGAGCCACGTTCCGCGGAAAGGTGACACCCCACGCGGGGTTGGTCAAGCGCCGATCGCGCCGAGGCCTCAGGGCGATCCTGCGCGGGAAGGCCCGGGGAGCGTTTACGGCCGGTAGCCGATCTGCGTGAGGAAGCGGTGGCGCGCCTCCCGGTCGGCAGGTCCTTCGACGCCCCTGGGCGAAGCCCCGTCGATCACCCCGAGGATCGCGCGTCCCCCGGCCGCGGTGCAGGTGACGACGTGGACGGGGTTGGCAGTGGCACAGAAGATCGTGCAGACCTCGGGGACCGCCTTGAGCGCCGCCATCACGTTGATAGGGTAAGCGTCCCTGAGGATGACCACGAGGGCATGCCCAGCGCCCAAGGCCATGGCGTTGCGGATGGCGGCCTCCTCGAGGCTAGGGTCGTTCCCATCGTGACGGACGAGGCAGTCCTGGCTCGCCTCGTTGAAGGCGATGCCGAAACGTATGCACGGGGCCGAGGAGGCGAGGGCGCCGAACACGTCGTCGACGGTCTTGATGAAGTGAGCCTGGGCGACGATGACGTTGCACCCTTGCGGGACATCGAGCTTGACGAGTTCAGTCTGCATCGTGGACCTCCTCCTCTGGCGTGGTGCCGCCGAGGTAGAACTGGGAGCGCCGATACGAAGAGAGGGCGTGCTGGGCGAGGAGCCGGAGCATCGCGGTGGTCGGGACCGCCACGAGGATCCCGACAGGCCCCAGGAGCGATGCGCCGACCACGAGTGAGACGATGACGACCGCGGGGTGCAGCCCCACGTTCCGCCGCATGACCTGGGCGGAGATGACCACGTTCTCGAGGACCTGCATCACACCGAAGACGATCCCGACCTTCACGAGGTACGTCCAGGGGCGGGCGACGGTGGGGGCGAGGAGCAGGGCGATGCCCACCGTGACGATGAGGCCGACGGTGGGGATCAGGTTGAGGAGGGCGGCGACGAGGCCCAAGAGCACGGCGTACGGGGTGGAGAGCAGGAGCAGGCCCGCGGTGGTGCACAGCCCCACGAGGAAGGCGACCGTGAGCTGACCGCGGAACCAGGCCCCAACGGTCGTGTCGAGGGTGTGAAGGAAGGAGCGGACCCCCATGAAGCGGGGGGGCACGAGGGAGCGGATCCACCGCGTGATCTCGTCGACGCGCAGTAGGGTGTAGAAGCTCACCACCACGACGAGGATGAGGGTGAGGAGCGTGCTGAGGGCTACGGAGAGCGCCTTGGTCACCCCGAGGGCTCCTTGGGCGAGGCGAGACAAGAGGGCATCGGCGCGGAGGATCTCGGATCGGATGTCCACGGGCTCCACCGGCACCCCAAGGTCGCGTAGGCGGCGGTAGGCTTCGGCGAGCCAGCGGTCCGCGGCGGCGGCTGCGGCAGGCAGGTGGACGATGATCTGCCGGATCTGAGCCGCGGCCGTGGGGAGGAGGAGGGCGGTGCCGGCCACCACGGTGCCGAGCAGGAGGATCACGAGCAGGAGGGAGGAGACGACGCGGGGGACACCCAGACGTTGGAGCCTGTCCACGAAGGGGTCGAGGAGGTAGGCGATGCCCGCGCCCCACACGAAGGGGAGGAGTGCGCGCCCGGTGAGGTGCACGAGCCACAGGCCAAGGAGGGCGGTGGTCACCACGAGGAGGCGTGACGCCCAGGGTGAACGTCTGAGGGGGGAGAGGAAGACCCAGACGAGGGCGGCGAGCACGAGGGGGGAGAGTACCGGGAGAACCCGGCACAGGAACAGGGCGAAGCACGCGAGGCCTGCGAACGCCAGTCCTTGAGGCCTCATGCGGGCCCGGTCCGGGTACGCCTAGCGCCGGAGCAACCCGTACTTGACGATGCAGTACAGCGCGCGTACCGCATCCTTCCACCCGATCTTCTTGCCCTCACTGTAGTCACGGCCAGAGTACGAGACACCGACTTCAAAGACCCGTGCCTTCAATCGTGCGACCTTCGCCGTGACCTCGGGCTCGAATCCGAACCGGTCTTCGACCAAGTCGATGCGCTTGATGACGTCGGCGCGAAAGGCCTTGTAGCCCGTTTCCATGTCGGTGAGGTTGAGGTTGGTCACCATGTTGGACAACAGGGTGAGGAAGCGGTTGCCGACGAAGTGCCAGAACAGGAGGACTCGGTGGGACTCGCCACCGGCGAACCGGGACCCGAACACGACGTCCGCCTTGCCATCGAGGATCGGCTTGAGGAGCCTTGGGTAGTCCTCGGGGTCGTACTCGAGGTCCGCGTCCTGCACGAGCACGATGTCCCCGCGGGCCTCACGGAACCCCCGGCGCAAGGCGGCCCCTTTGCCCATGTTGCGAGGCTGGTGGAAGACGCGGAACCCTGGGCGGCCCTCGAAGGCGGTGAGTATCTCCGTCGTGCCGTCGGTGGAGGCGTCGTTCACGACGATGACTTCCTTATCGATGCCGACGTCTTGGGCCGCCACACGCTCGAGGATGGTGGCGATGGTAGCCCGTTCGTTGTAGACGGGGATCACCACGGAGAGGAGGCGCGGTGGGGTCGGCATCGACCTCAGGGCCTCCCGATCGAGAAGTACTCGAAGCCCAAGGCCCTCATGGTGGCTGGATCGAGCATGTTCCGGGCGTCGACCACGATGGGGTAGTTCATCGCCTGCTTGATGCGGGCCATGTCGAGGTTGAGGAACTCGCTCCATTCGGTCATGAAGACGAGGGTGTCGGCGTCCTTGGCCACCGAGTAGGGATCTGGGCAGAACTCCACGTTCGTGAGGTAGCGGCGGGCTTCCTCCATGGCGTGGGGATCGTAGGCGCGGATTCGGGCCCCATCGGCCTGCAGCGCCTTGATCACGTCGACGGAAGGGGCCTCCCGCATGTCGTCGGTGTCGGGTTTGAAGGAGAGGCCGAGGACCCCGATGGTCTTGTCGCGCACGATCCAGAGCGCGCCCTTCACCTTCTTGACCACGAGTTCGCGCTGGGCCTGGTTGATCCGCGCCACCTCGTCGAGGAGGCGGAAATCGTAGCCGAGGCTCGCGGAGATGGTGCGGAAGGCCGCGACGTCTTTGGGGAAGCAGCTGCCGCCATAGCCGGCGCCGGCCTTGAGGAAGTCCGGACCGATGCGATGGTCAAGCCCCATGCCCCTTGCGACCATGGTGACGTCGGCTCCGGAGAGCTCGCACACCGCGGCCACCGCGTTGATGAAGCTGATCTTCGTGGCGAGGAAGCTGTTGGAGGCGTGCTTGATGAGCTCGGCGCTCTTGACATCCGTCACGAGGAAAGGCACGGGCCCGGCCTGCGCGGGCGACACGGTGCAACCGGGGAACGAACGGGTGATGATGGGGTCATACAGCTCGCGCATGATCGCGGCGGCACGCTCGCTGCCGGCGCCGACCACGATGCGATCGGGGTACATGAAGTCGTAGATGGCTGCCCCCTCGCGGAGGAACTCGGGGTTGCTCACGACGTCGAAGTCGACGTTCTGGCGGTTGTTGAGGCGGATGGTGCGCTCCACCCACTGGCCGGTCTGGACCGGCACGGTGCTCTTCTCGCTCACGACCTTGTAGCCGTCCATGTAGCGGGCCACCTCGCGGGCGACGGCCTCGATGTAGCTCAGGTCTGCCTGGCCGTCCGGCTTGGGGGGGGTGCCGACCGCGATGAAGATGACCAAGGCGTGCCGGACGCCCTCCTCCATGGAGGTGGTGACGCGGAGTCGGCCGGAGGCCATGTTGCGCGTGACAAGCTCGGGCAGGCCTGGCTCGTAGATCGGCATGCGACCCTGGGTGAGCATCTCGACCTTGTGTGCGTCGTTGTCGACGCAGACCACGTCGTTCCCTATCTCGGCGAGGCAGGCCCCGGTGACAAGACCGACGTGGCCTGCGCCGACGATCGTGACGTTCATGGTGACTCCTCAGGCTGCGCGGAGGAAGATCCGCGGTCCAGACACGGCCGGCACCCGCGCGGGCGCACGGGGGTCGCGCGGTTGACAGCCAGGGTCATCTGGGGCAGGTTGCCGTCGGGCGGTACGAATCCACCGGAGCGGTGCCGCACTGACGGGACGCGTTCAGGTAAGGTGTTCGGTGCTGGCGCGTCAAGAATCTCGTCCCTGTGGCGAGGGTGTTTCACGTGAAACATCTCCCCAAAGGCCGCCGTGGGCGGCGCTGGAACGAAGGGGGCTGAGGGAACCGGAGGCAACGGAGGCGGACGTGGGCACGATCCTCGCCGTGGCGAACCAGAAGGGGGGAGTCGGGAAGACGACCACCGCGGTGAACCTGAGCGCCGCGTTGGCCATGCTAGGCAAGGACGTCCTCCTCGTGGACGTCGATCCGCAGGCGAACAGCTCGAGCGGGGTGGGCATTCGACTCGGGGAGCGGGAGCCCTCCACGTACGAGTGTCTCCTCGGCCACGTGGAGCCGCGTGCGTGTGTGCGCCCCACCGCCATCCCGCGCCTCGTGGCCCTCCCCTCCCACCGACGCCTCGTGGGTGCGGAGGTCGAGCTCGTGTCGGAGAAGGACAGGGAGTTCCGCCTCAAGGGGGCCCTCGCATCGATCGCCAACGGCTACGACTACACGCTCATCGACTGCCCACCCTCCCTCGGGTTGCTCACCCTCAATGCGCTCGTCGGCGCCGAGGCCGTGCTCATCCCCATCCAGTGCGAGTACTACGCCCTCGAGGGGCTCACGAGCCTCCTGGCGACGATCAAGGCCGTGAGGAGGGGGCTCAACCCCGGTTTGCACATTTTCGGGGTCCTCCTCACCATGTACGATCGTCGCGTCCGGCTCACCCTCCAGATCGAGGAGGAGATCCGTGGCTACTTCGCCGATCTCGTGTTCAAGACGTCCATCCCCCGCAACGTGAAGCTCAGTGAGGCCCCCAGCTTCGGCAAACCCATCCTTCTCTACGATCTCCTGTCCAAGGGGGCAGAGAGCTACCTCGAATTGGCAAGGGAGGTGATCGCCCGTGGCGAGAAAGGTTCTCGGTCAGGGCCTCAGGGCTCTCATCCCTGAGGACTCCAAGCTCCTCGAGGCCCCAGGGGCGCAGGAGGCGCTCGTCCTCGTGCCTCTCGCTTCCGTGGCGCCGAATCCGCTCCAGCCCCGCCGACGGTTCGACGGCGCGCGCATCGAAGAGCTGGCTGCCTCGATCCGCGAGCAGGGCATGCTGCAGCCGGTCGTGGTCCGCCGCACGCCCGCGGGATACGAGGTGGTGGTAGGGGAACGCCGCGTGAGGGCCGCACGCCTCGCCGGCCTCGAGGCCATCCCCGCGGTCGTGAGGGAGGACCTGAGTGACCTCGATCTCCTCGCCGTGGCCCTGGTGGAGAACATCCAGCGGGAAGACCTCGATCCTATCGAGCAGGCTGAGGCCTACCGCGAGCTCATGGAGCGCGGCCAGCTCACCCAGCAGCAGGTGGCCGCGCGCGTCGGAAAGAGCAGGGAGGCCGTCGCGAACACGCTCCGTCTCCTCTCGCTCCCCCGCGAGGTCCAGGAGATGGTGGCCGATGGCCGCCTCACGCCCGGGCACGCGAGGGCGATCCTCTCCGTCCCCCCCGCGCGCCAGCGCGAGCTGGCGATCTTGGCCGCCTCGACGCCCCTGACCGTGAGGCAGACCGAAGCGAGGGCGCGCGCGATGCTGAAGAAGCGCACGCCCCGGGCCCCGGACCCGGCCCTCGAGGCGATGCGGGGAGAACTGGAGCAGCTCCTCGCCGCGAAGGTGAAGGTGGAGTGCGCCGGGAAGAAGGGCCGCATCGTGATACACTTCCAGTCGAGCGAGGAACTCGAACGGATCCTCTCCCTCCTGCGGCGTGCGAGGAGGTGACGCGGCGCGCGCCGCTAGGAAGGCCGCACGCCCCCCCGGACTCCCTGGGCCACCGCGCGAGCAAGGTCCCGATCGACCCCCCCATCGCGAGGCGCGTGAGGGCGAAGTCGTACCGCACCGGATCGTCTGTCGAGATCGCGCGGAACGCCTCGGTGACCTCGATCGCGCACACGACGTCGGGGGTTCGCCTGCTCGTGAACCCCAACCGGTGCGCGAGGTCGAACATGTGGGTGTCGAGAGGGACGATGAGGCGGTGGGCGCCCACGTCCTCCCACCCGCCGGGATCGACATCGTCGTGGCGGACCATCCACCGGAGGAAGAGGTGGAGCCGCTTGCACGCCCCTCCCCTCCCAGGTCGGGGCAGGAGGCTGCGGGCCTCCCCCCGAGGATCCAGGACCGTCACGAAGCGATCGAGGCCAGGCAGCACCGTGGCATCGCCGGTGCGGACGCAGGCCCGCACGCAGTCGCCCAGCGAGCCGAACCGCCGGAGCACGCGTCGGATCCCCGCCACGAGCGCGCAGATCTCGTCCCCTCCGGTGAACCGATGCCGGAACCCTGCGAGGGCTCGACGGAGGGTCTCGTCGTCACCCTGGAGTACGTCCTGGCGCGGTGAAGGGAAGAGCGCGAGCACGTGGGAGAGGCTCCGTGCGATCTGGCGCACCCGACCGTAGGCGAGGCACGAGGAGATGAGCCCCACGATCTCCCTGTCGAGGGGGTCTTCGTGGGCGTAGAGGAAGCCCACCGGGTCGCTCCCGACGCGGGAGCGCGTGGTGAAGCGAGCGTAGAGGTCCTCGAGCAGGGCTCGTCGGCCGTGCACGAGGCGAGTGGACCACGCGCGGGACGATTCGCCCCGCGCGTGTGGACTCACGCCTTCCAGAGCCCGTGGAGGTTGCAGTACTCCCGGGCCGTGACCGAGGCGGCCTGAATCGGGAAGACGGCGATAGGCTCCTCGCCAGGGGCGAGGTACTGCCGGTAGCTCTTGCCGTCCGCGGTGAGCTCGATCCACTCGATGTAGTGGCTCTCGATCATCGGGTGGAGGACGCTCCCGACCGAAACCTTGATCCCGCCCTCCACGTGCTCGATGACGGGGACATGCTTCTCCTTCGAGGCGTCCACCGTGTTCTCAACGAGCAGGGTCATGGGCTGACCACAGCAGACCAAGGTCCCCTCGCCGCCGTGGAGGACCTCGACGATGTTCCCGCAGATCGCGCACTTGTAGACTTCGAAACGCGTTGCCATGGTGACCTCTCTGTGGAGGGAGCCTCGGGGTTACCAGTTCTCTCCGAGGAGCTCGAAGTACGCCTGCGGATGCAGACACGCGGGGCACTGCGCGGGTGCTTCGGTCCCGGAGTGGAGGTACCCGCAGTTCATGCACCGCCATACCACGGGCTCGTCGCGCTTGAACACCCGTCCGTTCTCGATGTTGGCTGCGAGGGCGAGGTAGCGCTTCTCATGCTGTCGCTCCGCGTTCGAGACGAATCGGAACAGCGCCGCGACGTCCTTGAAGCCTTCCTCTTCCGCGACCTGGGCGAACCCGGGGTACATCTCCGAGTACTCATAGTGCTCCCCGGCAGCCGCGGCCTTGAGGTTCTCCAGGGTCGTCCCGATGACCCCCGCGGGGAAGGAGGCGTGCACCTCCGCTTCTCCGCCCTCGAGGTAGCTGAAGAAGCGCTTGGCATGCTCCTTTTCTTGGTTCGCCGTTTCTTCGAATATGGCGGCGATCTGCTGGTAGCCCTCCTTGCGAGCCTGCGAGGCGAAGTAGGTGTAACGGTTCCGTGCCTGGGATTCGCCCGCGAAGGCGGTGAGGAGGTTCTTCTCGGTCTTGGTGCCCTTGATCCGGCCCATTGGGATCCTCCTTAGGTGTGAAACGAAGCATCCCCCTAGTGCGCAGGGGGGGTTGGGGTGTGAAGCCTGCACCTTGGGCAGAGGCCGATGAACTCCGCCTTCAGCCCGAGGACCTCGTACCCGAGGGAAGCGCCAGACTCGCCGTGCGCGGTCACCGTGGTCTCGGGCAGGTCTTCTGCGCGCCCGCAGCGGACGCACCGCACGTGGAGGTGATCGGAGGCGTTGCCGTCGAAGCGGACCGGCGAACACCCGACGCCCAGCCTCTGGATGACGCCCATCGAGGCCAGCAGGTCGAGGTTTCGGTACACGGTGGCGAGGCTCGTACGCGGCATGAGGCGTCGTACCTCGATGTACACCTCGTCCGCAGTCGGATGCACGCCAGACTCCTGGAACCTGCGGAGCACCTCGAGGACGGCCTCCCTCTGGCGTGTCCTCCGATGCCGCGTTCGATCGCCCATGTCCTCCTCCATGCAGGTTGCGGGGACGTGTGTCTGACCCAGGGGTGACTCGTCCGATCCGGTGAGACGCGAAGGGTGCACGAGGCGAGGGGAACCACCCTCACCGAAGATCCCAAGAAGAATAGGAACAACTTACAATATACGGAACTCGAACTCGCCCGTCAAGAGCCCCCCTCACCCGCGGGGCCGCTCCACCGCCCCCCGAACGGCACGGACGAGATCCCGGTCGAGCCTCACCACCCTGCCCTCCACGGCCGCGAGCAAAGAATCCGACCCCCACCGCCCCAGGACGAGCATGACGGTCTCGTCGTGTGAGCTCAGGGACACGGTGGCCGTCTCATGGAGGAGGGTCGGATCGAGTGTGTCGAGGAAGGTTTCCACCCGCGCATCGAGGAGGGTCCGCACGAGGGAATCGGGGGAGCAGGGAGTCTGCCAGGTGCGCGAGGTCTTCCAGCGATCGAAGTCGCGTCGGGTGGCCGTGGCGTTCCTGCCCCCACACTCCACCGCGATGCGCTCCACGGCGTACGCGTCCAGGGGAACGATTCGACGGGAACGCCACGCCTCGGAGGAGAGCACGAGCGTGTCGAGCGCGGGGGTCATCACCCGGGCGAACCCCCCGAGGTGGCCCGCGTGCACGACCCGGCCGGAGGGGCCTGGAGGGCCGAAGAGGATGGGGGAGTCCAGGCCGTCCCCATCGCCGACCACGAGGGAGAGGTCTGGGGAGAAGGAGGATAGGCCTGCCTCGAACCGCACCCGCGAGACCTCCAAGCCACGGAGGAGCCGCATCACCTGTGGCGTCTCCGCGAGGGCGGTGCCGACGCGCCATCGCCCCCTCCCGTCCCTCTCGAGGCGGAGCGTATCGCCGGCAGAGACGAGGGTGAGGCGCCGTACCTCGTAGGAGGAGACGGGCAGGAGGTCGTGTGACCTCCAGGTGTCTGTCGGGGCCAGGAGCGTGGAGGCGAGGCTTGAGTCTGCAACCAAGGCTTGAGGGCGGAGGGAGCTGCCCACGAGGAGCGAGTCGGGGCCGATCCATGTGACCACGAGGGTCTCGGCAAGCGCGTCATGGGAAAACACCCACGTCGCCTCGGGCGGCCATGAGGAGTCGACGAACCGTGCGGCCACCGGCTCCCGGAGCCGGCGCAAGGTGGAGCGCACGGCCACCTCGTCGGCACGTGCGACCACCGGCGCACGCATCTCCCACCGCCCACCTTCCCTCACGAGCGAGAGCGAAGCCCCCATCCCTTCCCTCCTGATGGAGGTGACCTCCTCGGGGTCGAGGGTGAGTACGCGCCTGCTCCGGAGGTCCGCGGTGGAGGTGTGGAGGCGGTCCTTCACGCGCCCTGGGACGAGCGCCACGGTCCTGCCCCCGTCCACGGACGCGTAATGGCTCCTGCCCGACGGGGTAGGTGCCCCGAGGGCGAGGGCCACCGGAGGAAACCCCGCGCCAGAGACGTGGACTTCGAGCTCGGGGGGGTGGAGGCCGAATGCGGCGGGCTCGCCCTCGAGGGCGAACCGACGCTCGGTGTGCAGCTCGGCGAGCTGTTCAAGCACGGCGGACACCGCCCGCTCGTCCGCGAGGTCTGCAACGGGGGTGACCACCCGCCAGGAGGTATCGACCTTGGCCACCACCGTCGTGTCTCCCCCTCGCACCACGCGCAGCTGGGTGACGGCAAGCTGGGGGAACGAGAGCAGGGGGGGTGGGACCGAGGAGCCCCGTCGGTCCACGACGAGCACGACGACCCCCACGCCGAGGGCCGCCAGCAACACCCAGACTGTGCGCCAGCGCATGTGCCTACCTCCGCCACCGCCGGGCGAGCCCCGCGATGAGCACCGAGAGGGGCATGACGACCACCACGAGCACGAAGATGCTTCTGGCCGCCTCGGTCGACATGGTGAGGTAGGCGGCCTTCTCACCCCTGGGCCGAATGGCGATGAGTTCGTCTCGCTCCGCGAGCCAGGACACCGCGTTCAGGGCGAGGTCGCGGTTCCCCGAGAGGTTGAGGAAGGCGTTCGAGACGAAGTCCGCGTCGCCGAAGACCACGAGCCTGCCCCGAGGCGCGGGCGGGGCGTGGGTGGTGTCGGACCGCCAGGACGCAGCGGCGCCGACGCACAGGGGGCCCGCGTGGTCCTCGGGGCCGAACGACACGGGTCCCTCGGTGAGCGAGCCGGTTTCCCCCCAGGAGGCGCTGCCCGTGTGGGCGAGGCAGGTTACCTCGAGCGAGTCGTCCGAGCCCTCCTCGACCTGGAGGGAACGGCACAGGGGGAAGAAGGTCGCGGTCGAGAATCCCTTCGTGATGGGGTGATCGGCGTAGTGGGCAACGAGGGGGACGACCTCGCTCATGCCGAAGAGGTTCCCCACCCCGCTCGCGTCAACGAGCACGTCCATCCTGGCCCTGATGCCCCGCGGCTTCGTGAGTTCCTCGAGGGAGGGGCCAGAGGGCTCAAGGAGCAGGAGGAGCCGGCCCCCGGAGGAGAGGAACCGCTCGAGGCTGTCGACCTCCGCGGCGAGGGGGGGCGAGGTGGGCCCGGCGAGCAGGAGCACGTCGCTGGAAGGGGGGAGCCCCTCCCGCAGGAGCACCCGTTCGGTCACCTCGTAGTTCTCCGTGCGCAAGGCCTCCGCGAGGCTGCTCAGTCCGCCCTTGCCCTCGTCCGAGGGCCTGCGCCCCCCATGGCCCGCGAGCACGTGCACCGTGACGCGCCGATCCTCCCTCAGACGGATGAGCGCAGAGGTGATGGCCTGCTCGGATGCCGCGGCGACTCGCTCGGTGCGGCCACCCATGGCGAGGACCACGGTCCCATAGTCCCTGATCTTGTATGCCTGGGCCACCTCGGGTCTTCTGTCCGGATCCACCGTCCGGAATGAGAACCGCCGGGAGGCTGCGGCGTACTGCTTCAAGAGATCCTCCACCCGGCGGTCCTCCCCCTGGGTGAAGGCGATGGCCTCCACGGGGTCCGGAAGCGAGCGCAGGACCTGACGGCTCTGGTCCGAGAGGGTAAAGCGGCGCGTGGCGGTCGTGTCCCAGCGGAGGGGGTGACGAGCCACGAGCAGGTTGACCACCACGAGGATCGCCACCACGAGGGCGGAGCCGACCACGGTGGGGCTGGCTCCTGTGGCCCTGATCGATCGCCGCGGGACAACGGCGAGGAGGAGCGAGGACGCGAGCAGCGCAACTCCCCCGATCACCGCGGCGCGGGAGAGCCACTCCGGGCCTACCCCTGTCGTCGCGAGCACGAGGCCCACCGCGAGCAGGCTCACCCCCGCGATCGCCGCAGCGAGTCTTCCCCTCGTCATCGCTCACCTCCCGTGACGTGCCGCCAAGAGCTGGGCGGCGAGGAACAGGGGCAAGAAGGCGAGGCTCAGGAAGAAGACCACGTCGGTCGATGAGACCACTCCCTTGGCGAGCTCTTCGTAGTGAGACATCACCGACAGGTATCCGAGGACCGACGCCACAGGCCCCTCGGTGAGCGAGGCGGCCCAGTTGACCACCCACAGCAAGAGCAGGAACCCGAAGCTGGTCACCGCGGCCACGATCTGGTTCTCACTCACGCAGGAGGCGAGCACTCCCCACGCGACGAAGGCCCCTCCCGTGAGCACCAGGCCCGCGAAGGCGGAGAAGACGGGGCCGAAATCCACCGAACCCACGAGGGCGACCACCACCGGGTACACGGCCGTGGCCAGGGCGAGGAGCCCCATGAGCAGGAAGGCGCCGAGGAACTTGCCCACAACCACCTCCCACGGCCGTACGGGTGAGGTGAACAAGAGCTCCGCCGTGCCGCTCCTGCGCTCTTCGGCGACGAGGCGCATGGTGACTATCGGGAGCACCATGAGCAGGACGAGACTGAGGTTCATGTAGAGAGGACGGACCACCATCTCGTTCACGTTGATCTGTTCGTCCTGGAAGCCGTACTGCATGAACTGAAAGGAGAGGCGGCTGAAGTAGGAGAGCATCGTGGTGAAGAAGAACCCGCCGATGAGCAAGAACACAGTCGCCACGACGTACGCCATCGGGGAGACGAAGTACGTCTTCAGCTCCTTCTTTGCGATAGTCAGTGCCTTCCTCATTCCGACTCCTCCCTCGTGAGCTGGAGGAACACGTCTTCGAGGCTCGCTCGGAGTGGGGTCATTTCGAGGAGGCCGAGGCCGGCCCCGACGATGTGGCGCGCGACCCGCTCCCGGAGTGAGGGGTGATGACCCACCCGCAGCTCGAGGCGGACGAGCTCACCCTCCTGCGTGGGGCCATCGAGGATGCGTGCCTCGGGGATGGCGCCGACGAGGTCTCGCACGGTGGGAGCCTCCCCGCGCACCACGAGGCGGAGCGTGAGGTCTCCCTGGGCGCACGCGGCCAGTCCCTCGGTGGTGTCTTCCGCGACGATCCTGCCCCTGTGGATGATGACGACGCGGTCGCAGGTTGCCTGCACCTCGGGGAGGATGTGGGAGGACAGCAGCACGGTGCGTTCCCTGCCCACCTCCGTGATGAGGGTGCGGACCTCGTGGATCTGCTTTGGATCCAGGCCCACCGTCGGCTCGTCGAGGACGAGGACGTCGGGGTCGTGTACGAGGGCTTGGGCCAGACCACAGCGTTGGCGGTACCCACGGGAGAGTTCGCCCACCACCTTCCCCTGCACCTGGCCGAGGCCGCAGCGCTCTATCACCGCATCCACGGCCGAGGCCCTCCGGCGGGCCGGCACATCCCGCAGGGCGGCGAGGTAGTCGAGCATGCCGCGGACCGTCATCTCCCGGTAGAGTGCGATGTGCTCGGGGAGGTACCCGATCTGGCGACGGACCTCGATGGACTGTCCAGGAATGACGAACCCCCCGACTTCCACACGTCCCCCGTCAGGGGGGAGGAACCCCGTGAGGATGCGCATGGTCGTGGTCTTGCCCGCCGCATTCGGGCCGAGGAAGCCCAGGACCTCACGGTGGCCGACCCTGAAGCTCACGCCCTGGAGGGCGACCGTGGCACCGAAACGTTTCGTGATTTCCTCAACCGTGACCATCCCTACCTCCGGACGCACGCCTGTGGCGCAGCAGGCGCCACGTCGCATACCCGGCGAGACACGCGAGCGCCGCAGCGGCGATGCCGGCGTTCCCCACCGTCCTCACCACGCGGAGCCAGGAGCGGCCCACCAGGTAGCCGCCGCCGACCACCACTGACTGCCAGGCGAGGACCGCCCCGGCGAGTGCCGTGGCGAAGGCCCCCGGGGGCAACCCGGCGGACCCGGCGGCCACGAGGATGAACGAGCGGATTCCCGGGATGAACCGCGACACCAAGACCAACGGCACGCCCCACCTCGCGACCAAGGCCTGGGCGCGGTGGAACCGGCGCGGGTCAGCCCAGCGAGCGCGCGTGGGGTGTGCTGCCCACCGGCGGCCTACCGCGAACAGGGCCAAGCCCCCGATGAAACTCCCCAGCGAGGAGGACGCGATGGCCAGGGGGAGCGAGGCACCCTGTCGCGCGAGGGCGAAGCTGCAGACGACCGTTGCCGCGTCACCCGGGAACGGCGGAAAGGCGGCCTCGACCGCGCCCACGACCACGAGGGCCGCGAAGAGCATGGGGGACCCGAGGCCGTCGAGCACGTGGAAGAGGTCGCTCATCGACACGATGACTACACCGTCATGGCCGTCGTGGATTCATCGCCACCCGCACGAATGCGTGGGGGTGCGGTCGTGTCGCGGGTTCAGGCACGGGGGCCCAGGAGCACCACGGCCCACGCCGCCACGCCCTGCCCCTGGCCGAACTCCCCCAGGCCTTCGTTCGTCGTGGCCTTGATGGACACCGCCGACGGTGGGATCCCCAGGGCATGCGCGAGACGTTCCCGCATGAGGGGGACGTGGGGGGACAGGCGCGGGGCCTCGAGCACGACGGTCACGTCGAGGTTGACGACCACGTAGCCTTCCCCTTCGACCATGCGGGCGACCCGCCGAAGGAGGTCCACCGAGTCCGCACCGGCCCAGGTCGGATCCGATGGGGGGAAGTGTACGCCGATGTCGCCGAGGGCCGCGGCCCCGAGCAGGGCATCGGCCGAGGCGTGGCAGACGACGTCGCCGTCGGAGTGCGCATCCGGTCCTCGCGGGGAGGGGATCCTCACCCCTCCGACCACGAGGGGCCTGCCCTCACGGAGTCGATGCACGTCGTATCCAAAGCCAATCCTCATGGTGGCTCCCTTTCGTGACGATCCACTCGGCCACGGCCTGCGCGAACGCGAAGTCCGCCTCCGTGGTGATCTTGAACGCGAACGGGCTCCCCTCCACCCACCGAGGGGTGATCCCGAGGAGTTCCGCACCGTGGGCCTCGTCTGTGAGCTCGAGCGTGGGGTCGAGGGATGCGATCGCCGCGAGGACGTCGCGCCGGCAGGCCTGCGGGGTCTGGGAGAGGAGCAGGTTCGACCTGTCGATGGTGCCACGCACCGTGGAGCCCTCGCTGCGCTTCACGGTGTCGACGACGTAGAGTGCGGGCACCACCACCTCGGCGGAGGCGGATGCCTCGAGGACGCGCCGGAGCATGGAGGATGGGACGAACGGGCGGGCCGCATCGTGCACGAGCACGATCCGGGCCTGGGGAGGAACGGCGGCGAGGCCCAAGGCGACCGAATCCCTGCGACGTCTGCCACCGGGCACCATGCGCACGGGGCCCAAGGGTGGAGGAGGGGACTGGAGGGGAGGCGTGGTGTCTGGGGGCACGACGAGGGTGACGCCACCCCACTGGAGGAGGGCGAGGGTGGCCCATTGATACAGGGGGATGTCCCCAAGGGACCTGAACTGTTTGGGCACGCCGCCTCCCATCCGGGAGGAGGAGCCGGCGGCCACGAGGATGCTCCAGACCTCAGGAGCCATAGGTCACCAAGGCGGCCACGTTGCCTGCGAGGGCCAAGGACAAGGCCCCCCCCATGACCCACCAGCGCCGCTCCCAGCCGAGGAGGGCGATCCAGCCGAGCTCGACGAAGAACACCAGGGCAGGGGCGGTCGGAAGGAGGAACCTCCCCTGAGGTTGGGGGAAGTCGACGTTGTACCGGTAGACGCCGAGGAGTAGGAGGAGGAAGGCGAGGGCGAGGCGCCCGATCTCGCTGCGTGCGTGAGGTGGAGGCCACCAGTGCGGCTTCGGAAGGGCGAGGATGCCACCGAGGGCGACGGTGAGTAGGAGTTTGATGGGGAGGCTCCCCGCGGCGGGGTACCGGTGGGCGAACCAGGGCACCGCGAGTGGCCAGCCGAGGAGCGCGATCACGCCCCCACCCAGGAGCGCGCCGATCACGCGACTGGCGGTGCCGGGCCAGAGGGACCGCACGATCCCGGTGGCGCCGATGCCAGCCACGATGGAGACGACGATGTACACCGAAGGGCCCGCGGTGCGTCGGGCGGAGGGGCCGAACGCGGCCCACAGGGAGCGCCATATCTCCACCGTGACCGCGTAGAGGTACCCTGGGGTCACCCGCTCGGTCCTCACGAGGGCAGGCGAGGAGGCCATCTGCTGGTGCCACCCGAAGGGGTCGCCGTACAGGACCCAGGTACGCCAGAACCACCACCCCGCCACGAGGGTGACGACGAGGAGGAGCCTACCGGAGAGGTCGAGGAACTCGCGCCACGGCAGGCGACGTTGCAGGGTCATCCTCAGCCACGAGAACAGGAGCCACGGGAGGAGGAACAGGGCGGAGAGTTTCGTGAGGATGGCACAGGCCACCACGGCCGAGGCGACGATCCCCCGTAGGCCCCTCCAGCTCGCAGGGTGCACCCCGATGAAGAGGGAGACGGCGACGAGGAGCTGGAGGAGGGCACCGTTGTTCACCGTGACGGAGAGGAAGGAGAACATCGGGAGCAGCCCTGCGGTAGCGGCCATGCACGCCGCCTCCTTGGGCCAGGGGGGGAGAACCTTGCGGGCAATACCGTAGGAGGCCACCAGGCTCAAGACACTCAAGACGAGGGAGAGCCACCGGAGCGACCACCCGACTCCGAGGAAAGGGGAGAGGGCCGCGCAGAGCGCGTAGTAGAGCGGGGGCTGATGGCCTTCGGTCCAGCCCTCCCCCTGGGAGAACCCGAGGGTGGGGAAGCGGTGGGTCTGGACGAGGGTGCGGACGTAGTCGATGTGCGCTTCCTCGTCTGGCCCATGGGCGGGGGGGAGGGCCAGGAGCCAGACGATGCCCATGGCGAACGGCAAGGCGAGCATGACCACGACCACGACGCGCGCGCTGGCTCTCATCCCTGATGCTCTGACAGGGGTGCGTCCTCGCGGGCGACCCAGGCGAGGTAGAGGAGGATGGCGGACAGAAGGGTACGGAACGTGCCCACGAACACCCCGCCGAGTCGCAGGCGGTCGAGGATCTCCATCGGGTGGGGCCACGTCTCGAAGGAGCCGGGGGCCAGGGGGGCAAGGAGCAGGACCGAGGACTCCCTCCCGAACTGGAAGGTGTAGAAGACCATCGCCACCGCCATGAGGAAGGTGAGGGTGCCAACCCGGGGCCGCACGGCATGCTGGAGGGCCAAGAGCGGCACCAGCCAGGCGAGCCACTGGGGATGGAAGTAGGTGGTAGCGAACAGGAAGTACATGATGAGCGCACTGTAGCGCCAGAACTGGTGAGGTGCGATCGGCCTTGGTCCCTGCAGGGCAACGAGGTAGATGAGGAAGATGCCGAGGGGAAACAGGTAGATAACGTCGGCCTGGAGGAGGGGGACATAGGCGGCGAAGAGGAACACTCGGTGGGGCATCGTGAGGGCGCTCCCAAGCTCCGCGCTGTCCCTGAACGAGGGGAGTGAGGAGGAGGTGGCCAACTGCACGAGGAGCAGGGCCGCGAGCGGCCCGAGGAGCCAGGCGGTCATGGACAGGCGCTGACGTCGGGATCGAGGCACGAGCCACCAGTACAGGGGCACGAGGAAGGCGGGGTAGAACCGCGTGAGCATCGCACCGGCCAAGGCGAGCATGCCGGCGACCCTCCTGCCTCTCGTGAGGCAGGCGAGGCAGAGCACGAACAGGAGCACGGGGAAGCTCTCGTACCGGCCGTAGAGGTGGACGCCGTAGAGCAGGAAGGGATTCCAGAGCCAGTACCTCGCCACCGCGGCCCGGGACGAGGACGGCACGAGGGCCAGAAGGGCCCGCAGGGCCGCGAGCTCCGCGACGAGGTAGGGCAGCTTGAGGAGGATGAGCAAGAGCGGGACCCCTGGCCAGCGTGCGAGGGTGCGCCACCCGAGGGCGTCGTCAAACGGGTGGCCCCACAGCTCGTGGGGAAACAGGCCGGTGAGACGCAGGATCGCCAGCCATGCCGTATGCACGAGGTGAGTGAGGAGTTGGTTGTGCTCGATGGGCTCGCCGTGGTACGCGAGGAGGTGGGCGCGCCAGTACACCGAGTAGAGGTCGCCGTGGAACCCGATGCCCATGAGCACGACGCGCACGAGGAGGGCGGATGCGAGGAGGAGGCGATGGGTCGAGGGCTTCACCACACCGTGCTCGGAGACAGGGAATCGAAGTCGTGCCACAGCTTCACGATCCTCGCCAGGTTGTAGAGGGAGGCGATCGCCATGAGCGCGGGGCCGAAGCGGCGGACCTTGGCGTGCCGTTCGACGAAGAGCTGGCCGAGCACCACCATGGGCACGATGGTGAGCATGAGGTGCTTCGTCTGCCGCCAGTCCGTCACCGAGCCGAGGATCCATCCCGTGATCGCCCAGAGGGCGAGGAAGCGCAAGTTCGAAGGCTGGGTTGCCCCCCACGCGACCCCGAGCACGCCGAGGGCGAAGAGCACCGGGCTCAGGTTGCGGGCCCACTCGATCCACAGGCCCCCGACGCCAGGGTACCAGCCTCGACCCCTGATGCCCAGGCTCATGTCCTGGAAGAGGAACCGGTCTCGGAAGTCGTAGTACACGTGGTCCCGCAGGAACGTGGACCAGTCGACCGACGCACCGTAGGCCCACCACAGGGCAGTCCCCAGGAGGGCCCCCAGTACCCACGGTTCCCTCACCGCCCGGGTGATCCCCGAAGGCAACGAGAAGAGGCGCCACAGGGCGAAGAGGAGAAGCACGAACAGGGTCTTCTGGTTGAGGAGGGCGACGAGCATCCCGGCCGCGAACGGTGCAGAGAAGGCCCCCGCGCCCAGGGCGAGGTGGGCCCCCGCGGCCAAGAGCACCGTGCTGGGCGTGGTGAACCCCGCGTAGCCGATCCTCACGAACACTTCCGGGAGGCACAGGTACGCGACCGCCGCCACGACGGCGCCCACGACGCTGCCCCCAAGGGAGAGCGCGAGATCCGCGATCGCGACCGGAGCCAGCGCCGCGTAGAAGGTGGTGACGAATCGCGTCGCCTGCACGAGGTCAGGGTGAAGCTCGAAGGTCTCGACGTCGCGGTGGCGAAAGCGTCGCACCGCCCAGAGGGGTTCACCCAAGAGCTCGAGGATCCTCCCACTCTGGGAGTAGAACGAGGCCTGCTCGAGCCGGTCCACGAGGAGGAGCACGACCCCAGCTTGGAGGTGGAGGAGTGGGGGCTTCGAGAAGATGTACGCGAAGTGGGTCTCGGTGCCATAGGGCTTGCCGTGCTGGAGGTAGCCGTGGGTGGGATTGGCGATCACCATGTCCTGATCCTGCTGAGGCGGGACCACGAAGCGAGCCGAGAGCGTCGAGAGGAAGAACCCCATGCCCAGCAGGAGCAGCCTCCATCGGGGCACCCGCGCGAGGGTGGCGCACAGGCGCTCTCCCAAGGCCGTGAGGTGGGGGCGTCGCAGCAGCCACGAGAGGGCGGTGAGGAACCACAGTGCGGCCCACCCGTGCCAGGGGAGGAGGAACACCCCCGCGAGGCGTGCGGCGACGAGGGCTACCACCCACCAGCCGGTGCTCGCGGCGAAGACGAGCATCCAGTATCCCCAGTCGAGGCGCGCCCGAACCGGCACGAGCAGGAGGCCGGGGGAGACGACGACGAGCAGCGGCACGAGCAGGGCCGAGAGGATCCCCAGCGGAGACCACGCCGCACTCACCTGCCCCAAGAGCAGGGGCACTACGGTCACCAGGAGCGCTCGGGAGAGTCCGCGGGGAGGTGGGGGGCTAGTCGGCGAGCAGGGCATCGAGGAACGGATCTGGTGCGAAAGGCTCGAGGTCGTGGAGGTCCTCCCCCACCCCCACCCACCGAATCGGGACGCCGAACTCCCGGACGATCGGGAACACGACTCCCCCCTTAGCGGTTCCGTCAAGCTTGGCGAGCACGATACCGGTGAGGCCCAACGTGCGGTGGAACTCCCGTACCTGGGAGAGGGCGTTCTGCCCCGTGGTCGCGTCCACCACGAGGAGTACCTCATGGGGTGCCCCCTCGTGGGCTTTCCCCACCACGCGTTTGATCTTGGAGAGTTCATCCATCAGGTTGACCCTCGTGTGCAGCCTCCCTGCCGTGTCGAGGATCACCACGTCGTATCCCCTGGCCTTGGCCGCGGCGACGGCGTCGAACGCCACGCTGGCGGGATCCGCCCCCGGGCGCTGGGCGAGCACGTCAGCGCCTGCGCGGCCTGCCCACGTGGCCAGCTGCTCCACGGCGGCCGCGCGGAACGTGTCCGCCGCACCGAGGAGGACGCGGGCCCCCTGAGTCCGGAAGCGAGAGGCGAGTTTCGCGACCGTCGTGGTCTTTCCCCCTCCGTTCACCCCCACCACCATGATCACGCGAGGAAGAGAGACCGACGAGCCCTCCGCCACGTCCGAGGCCAGCGCGAGGGTCTCCCTGAGCCGGGCGCGCACGACCCCAAGGAGGGCATCCCAGTCAGCCACGTGGCACGAGGCGAGGAACGAGGCCACGTCCTCGCGCACGAGCCCGGCCGTGTCGATGCCGACGTCCGCCTGGATGAGGATCTCTTCGAGCCGCTCGAGGAGATGCGAGTGGTCCACGGGGCGCGACGCGAGCGCCTGCAGCCCCTGACTCACGAGCTGGCGGGTCTTGGCGAGCCCCGCCTTGAGACGATGGAACGCACCCATGGGAGATGCCCCTCGTGGTGAAGGTGAGCAGGTAAACTGATGTTTTGGCGCACAAGGGGCAAGGGTGTTGGGAGTCGTGCCCCGGCGGCGGGATCGGGAGGGACTCGTACGAGAGAATGGGGCCGGAGAGGAGGCATTGAACGGGGGCCTTGACAAGGAGGGGGGATCATATGATACTACGGAGCAAAAGTACGGCTCGCTCTATGATAGCACTATCAAGCGGCGTGTCGAAGACATCGTCATGAGCCCCGATGTGTGGACCCGGATCCCCCGGACTCCCCGCGGGCGAACCGAGGAGGTTTTCGATGGAAAAGACCCTCGTCGAGATGACCGCTGAGATCGTTGCCGCTCAGGCTGGATCGGGGAGGGTGTCCCCGGAAGAGCTGGCATCGTCGATTCACCAAGTCTACGCGGCCTTGGTGGAAGTGCGTAACAAGGAGCAGTCCGTCGGCACGGAGCGCGAAGGCGAGTCCACGGTGCTCGCGGACCTGCGTTCGGATCCCGCGAAGTCGATCACGCGCAGCGCCGTGATCTGTCTCGAGTGTGGGGCGAAGTTCAAGCAGCTCACGTCTCGTCACCTTGCGACTCACGGGATGGATCCCGCGCAGTACCGCGTGAAGTGGGGGTTCACGAAGCGCCACCCGCTCGTGGCGCGGCAGCTCTCCGCGCAGCGGCGCAAGACCGCGATAGACAATCGGCTCGGTGAGCGGCTCGCCGCGGCCCGCAAGCAACGCCTTGCCGGAACCTAAGGGCGTAGGCGACGGGCAACCGTCGCCTCGCATGTCCGGCCGCGGATCGGCCGTCCTTCTCGCCGACGCCCACTGCCACCTGGACCAGGTAGGGGACCCCCCCGGCGCGATCCGGCGTGCGGGGGAGGTCGGGGTATGCCGCATCCTCTCTTGCACCGAGGATGCGGCTTCCATGCGCCGGACCTTGGAGCTGGCGGCGACGTACCCGGCGGTCGTGGTCGTCGGGCTGGGTCTCCATCCTGCCACGGCGGTCTGCCTCGACGATCGCGAGGTGGAGGAGACGCTCTCGTTCCTGGAGCGTCACCTCCACCTCGCATCGTTCGTGGGCGAGGTGGGGCTCGACTACCTCCATGCGCAGACCACCTCCCAGCGCCAGAGGCAGGAAGCGATCCTCATCGAGCAGCTCAGGCTCGCCGCACGCATGGGCCTGCCCGTCAACCTCCACTCCCGCCGCTGCGAACGCGAGGTCCTCGGCGTGGCGATCTCCTGCAGCGAGCGCTGGGGCATCCCCGCCCTCCTCCACTGGTTCACGCATTCGGTGAAGCTCGTGCGACGGGCCTGCGAGGTACCGGGGGTCTACGTGTCCGTGGGGCCGTCCCTGCTCACGAATCCGGCCACCGGGGCCGTGGCCGACGTCATCGCACTGGAGCGCCTCCTCGTGGAGACCGACGCACCGGTGCCCTTCGGCGGTGTGCCGGCCGAACCCTCGTGGATCCCCCGGATCGTCTCCTCGTTGGCCTCGCGCCGAGGGCTTCGACCCGAGGAGCTTGCCGTTATCCTTGACGAGAACCTCTCTCGATTCCTCTTTTCGTCTTAGACCGCACGAGCCACCCGGTTGCCACGAGGAGACGCCCATGGATCGCGGAACGTTCCCGCACGCACCCGCCCGTTGTAGCGAGGCCCTCACCCTCGAAGGCCCACGGGCATTCTTTTCCCCCCGCCGTGAGCTCGCCCTCGTGCGGGCAGCCTGCGCCTCCTGGCTCCGCGCACCACGAGGCGTCGCGGTCGAGGTGTGTCGGTACCGCCCTGACGCACGTTTTGGGTTCCGGGAGGTGGTAGCCCTGGCCATCATGTCGGACGACTGGCCGGGCATGGGGGAGGCGTGCTTAGGCGTGGTGCACGAGCGGGGGTTCAACGTGCACTACGCCCGAGGGTTCGTGATCAGGGAAAACGAGGTCGAGATCGGGGCGTTCGTGATGGCGGTGGGGTTGAAGACGCAGGAAGAGGTCGATCGGCTCTCCTCGGAGCTCGAATCCATCGTCGCCCAGCTGCGGAGGCTGGGCATCGGCCGCCGTGCCAAGATGATCCTCCTCGCGAGGGAGGCGAAGAAGCTGAAAGTCCTCAGCGAGGTCATCGAGCAACTCGAGCACCTCTGCACGCCCGAGGAGCTCCAGGAGATCACGGCCCCGCTTGGGGAGTGTGCGAAGTTCTTCGGCGGGCGCTCCGACGAGTACATGGCGGCCTGGTCGACACAGGAGTTGGCGTACCAGATCGCGTCGAACTACCGTCTCCTCGCCAAGGTGCGTGGATCGGGTGGGCTTGGCATCGCCGTGGTTGAGTTGCGCCAGGCCCTCGCGGAGCCGCGGACGTGCATCACGGTCGTTGGTCTGCGCAGGGACGTCTCGGTGGAGGACTGCCTGCGTGTCGTCGGGGAGACGCTTGGGTTCTACGAGCAGTACCACCTCATGCACTTCTCCACGAGGGATGGCCTCGTGCTCGTGCGGCTCGAGATCGGTCTCGGCCAGGGTCGGCCCCTGTCGGAGGGGCAGCACCAGACCCTCAAGCGCAAGCTCGACGAGCTCATCAGTGGTCGCCGGGCGGCTTGGGCGCATCGGATCGAGGCCAGGGGAGGCTTCGAGCAGTACGCCCGCGCCATCATCCCCCTGCTCATGAAGGAGCAGGGCACCAGCGGACTCACGCAGGTCTACATCGCCCTCACCTCGCGCGAGCCCACCACCGCGGGGTTCAAGCTCATCTTCGTCTACGCCTCGTCTCTGGCGGACATCAAGCCCGCCGAACGCCTTCCGCAGCTCCTCCAGGAGATCCCAGGCGTGAGCATCGATTCGGTCGTGCCCGCACGGACCGTGGGTGCCCAACGGTTCTTCATTATGAACATTACCGTCGATCTCGGTCAGTTCGAGGATACCGAGGCAGTGTACCTCGCCATAAAGGAAAAGATCCGTACCGTATTCCCCACATTTCGAGACTTTGACGAGGGGATGAGGCGCCTCGAAACCACGCGTCTCAAGGGGATAGAGACGGTTTTTCCGGACCATCAACAGGCCGTTGCCGACAAGGTCTTCTACTCGATGGATGAGTTCTCCCGTCTGGGGATGAGCCAGGATGAGATCGTCTCGCTCATCAGACTCACGATCCAGGCCCTGGAGCAGTTCGAGGCGCTTCCCCGACCAGTGGACCAGCCGGTGGTGGTGCACCAGGTCCTCCGTGACGCGGAGGGGGTCCCGACGTGTGCCCTCTTGGTGGTGGTGCGGGAGGTTGGCCACGGCATTCCCTCGTGCATCTCGCGTCTGCAGCTCCACGCGGACGTGACGGTGAGCCAGTTCCACCACCGAGACGCGGACGTCACCCTCTGTCGCGCGGTCGGGCAAGGAGGCAGTCCCCTGGACCTCGCGGCCGTGAGGGAGGCGATCGCCCTCCTCTGCGCCGCTGATCACTCGTAGCCGCCCCCGTGGTCTCTCTGTGGCGACTCGCGTGGTACCTTCGGTCGGAGAGAGCCCTCGGCCCCCCCGCGTACATCAACCTCGAACCCACGAATCGGTGTAACCTGTCCTGTCGGTGGTGCGTCGCGTCCTCCGTGCGGCCCACCGGGCTCCTCGACCGGCAGCTCGCCGCGTCGATCCTCGATCAGGCGGCCTCCGCGGGCGTGCGGGAGGTGCGGTTCTTCCTCGCGGGGGAACCGCTCCTTCACCCGAGGTTGCCCGACCTGGTGGCGGAAGCCTCGGCGCGCGGGTTGCGCTCGGTGGTCCACACGAACGCCATGCTGCTCACCGCGGAGCGGGCCGAAGCGCTCATCGCGGCCGGGCTCACCGAGATCTCGTTCAGCATCAACGGGCTCGACCCGGACCGGGTGCGCGAGGTTCAGCCAGGGGCAGACCTCGAGGTGATGGCAGGGAACGTTCGGGCGTTCCTCTCGCGGTGCCGTGCGCGCTCACGCCGGCCCTACACGATCCTCCAGATCATTCAGGCTCCCTCGGAGTTTGATTCCCCCTTCCCGTTGGGGCGCCTCCGTGAGCTGTTCGGGGAGCCTGGTCCGGATCGCATCCTCCGTCTTGCGCCTCACGGGTGGGGAGGCCAGCTTGACGGCCCCGATGTCGTGCGCAGGGGAACGCGCTACCACCCGTGCCAACCCCTGTGGCAGGGCATGAGCATCGGGTGGGACGGGAGGGTGTTCCTCTGTTGTGCCGACCTGAACGGCACGCACCAGGTGGGCGACCTGCGGCAGGGGGAGCTCATGGAGGTGTGGCGCGGCCCAGTGCTCGCGGGCATCCGCGAGAGGGTGAGCCGAAACGACCGGACCGGCCTCCCCCTCTGCGGTTCCTGCGATGCGGTGTGGTGGAGGTACCACCCGCTCGTCCACGATCTCAAGCGGGCGCTGTGGCGCCTCGTGCCACCCCCACGTGGGAGGTAGGGACGGATGCGAACGCCGAGGTGGGTGTGGGGTAGGTGGGCCTGCCTCCTGTTCCTGGGGGCCATGGCCTGCGCGCGCGGGCCAGACCGGCTGTTCCTCATCGGGCTCGATGCGGCGAACTGGGACTCCATGGACGAGCTCATGGCGTCTGGGGATCTCCCTCACCTCGCCCGACTCGTGCGCCGTGGGGTGGCCGGGCCGCTCGCCACCTACGTGCCCACGGCGTCGCCTGCGCTCTGGACCACGATCGCCACCGGCCACTCGCCCGACAAGCACGGCATCGCGTTCAGGGTGCTCCGGGTGGATGGGGGAGGGGAGCACGAGATGCTCCAGGCCCTCTCCTCCCAGGAGCGCAGGGTGCCTGCCCTCTGGAACCTCCTGAGCGATGCGGGCATCAGGTCGGCCTTCGTCGGCTGGTGGGCGACCTGGCCCGCAGAGGAGATCGATGGCTACATCGTCACGGACAGGGTGGGGGATCCAGGGAGGGAGCACACGACGTACCCGCCCGAGCTCCGGGCTCGGTTCGAGAAGGCCGGGATCTTCGATGGGAGCCTCCCTCCCGAGCAGGAGGCCTTCATCCGTGAGGTGCAGGCGAGGTTCGCCGCCTGGCGTCGGAAGGTGGAGGAGGGCAAGGTCCCCTGGCGAGGTGAGGCGGCGGATCCCAAGGCCTACCTGGACGACGTGGAAGAGCGGCTGAGGGTGTACCGACGCATCATGGCGATGGACTACGCGACCGAACGCATGACGATGGTCCTCCTCGACCACGACCCGTCGATCAGGGTGGTTGCCCCGTACTTCTGGTACCTCGACGTGTGCCAGCACCTCTTGTGGAAGTACTGGCGTCCGGAGGGGTTCACGATCGATCCCGAGGAGCAGCGCATCTTGGCCCCGCTCATCCCCTCCTACTACCGATTCCTCGACGGGGTGGTCGGACGGTTGTGTGCGCGCGGTAGGGGAGGGAGCGTGGCGATCGTGTCCGACCACGGGATGGAGTCGAGTACGGCCGAGCGGTGTATCAACGACCTCTTCGACGTCGAGGGGCTCCTCGAGGACATGGGGTGGCTCGTGCGCGCGTCAGGGGGGAACGGCCCTGACTTCGCGCGGTCTCGGGCCTACGTGCGTGCGGAGGCCCGTCAGCTCCGGCTCCTCAACGTGTGCCTTGCGGGGCGGGAACCCGGTGGCTGGGTTCCGCCGGAGGACAAGGAGGCGTTGGTGGCAACCCTCGTGCGCGAGCTCGGCGCGCTCCACGCGGAGCCCTCCGGCGAGCCGCTCTTCAAGGACGTGCGGGCGCTGGGCGAGGGGGAGCGGGCCTACCGATCGGGCGAGTTCGTGGTGTACACCTTCGAAGAGGGCGACGTGGTCGCCTCGATCAACCTCCATGTCCCCTCCCGTGACTCGGTGAGGATCGGCGCTCGCGTCTTCCCCCTCACGAGGTGGAACCGGTGGCATCCGAGTGGGTCCGGCCAACACACGGAGGGCCCACCTGGGATCATAGTCCTTGCGGGCAAGCAGTTCCGGCGGGGGGTCCGTCTCCAGGGGGCGAGGATCTACGACGTCGCACCCACGGTGCTTGGCGCGCTAGGGCTGCCCGTCGCGAGGGACCTCGAGGGGCGCGTGCTCGTGGATGCGTTCTCCCCGCGCTTCATGCGGCGCCACCCGATCGCTACGGTCGAGACGTTTGGGGAGCGAACCGCCGCGCGACGGCGCACGACGGCAGGGTCCGACGACGAGGCACTCCTCGAGCGGCTGCGCTCCCTCGGCTACCTCCGATGAACCGCATGGCGTTCGTGCGTGCGGGGCTCCATCACCTCCGACGTGCGGCCCTCGCCGAGGCATCCCGCGGTCGATCCGTGCCCCTGGGCCCCCCGCTCTCGGTCTCGATCGGGGTTACGAGGCGCTGCACGTACCGTTGCGTCCACTGCGACGTGTGGCGCGATCCCGGTGCGGAGCTTCCGCTGGAGACCTGGGACCGCGTCTTCGCCGGCCTCGCCCGGTGGGTGGGGCCGGTGCAGGTGGGGATCGCGGGGGGAGAGCCGTTCCTCCGTAAGGACCTGCGGGAGATCGTGCGTGCCGCCGCCTCCCGAGGCCTGCTCCCCTCGGTCGTGACGAACGGCGCCCCACCCATCGACGCCGCGGACGTGGCGACCTGGCCACTGGTGTCGCTCACCCTGTCCATCGACTCGCTCGAGCCGGGTCCCCATGACGAGCTCCACCGTGCCCAGGGGGCGCATGCCCGCGTGATGGGGCTCGTCCAGCGTCTGTGCGAGGCGGGCATCGGCCCACGCCTGAGGGTGGCGGCGGTGCTCACGGGCAAGAACGTGGACCAGATCGTTCCCCTGGCTCGGTGGGTCGCCGAGAGGGGGATTGGCGGCTTCACGCTGCAGCCTCTGGGCGAGCCGTTCGGGAGGGAACACGACCCGGGGTGGTACGCCTCATCGGGCCTCGCGGTGGCCCCCGAACGGGTGGCATCGGTCGTCTCGGCGTTGCGAGAGGGGTCGAGGCGGGGCTGGCCCGTGCTCAACCCTGCGCGGCAACTCGAAGCCTTGCCCCGCTACTACGAGGATCCCGAGCGTCCCCTCATGCCGTGCACGGTCGGGACCACCTCCCTGGGCATCGGGGAGGGGGGGACGCTTCGGTTCTGTCCCTACCTCCCCTCGTTCGGGCACGTGGAGGACGGTCCCCTCCCGGCCCAATGGCGGGGGCCCGAGGCCGCGCGCGTGCGGGAGATGGTGCGGGCCTGCAGGAGGGGGTGCAGCATCATGAACTGCACGTTCAACCCCACCCTCGGGGAACGGCTGCGACGCTGGCGAGGCTACTTCCCCCTGCTCGCGAGGAGGTGACGGTGGGCCGAAGCCCCTTCGTGGTGCGTCCAGACCTGGTCTGGGAGCCCGCGTACCCCCCCACCGTCCCACTCTCCGTGCTCATCGTCAACACCAACACGAGGGATCTCCTCCTCGACTGCCTGCGCTCCCTCGAGGAGACCGTCGAGACCCCGCACGAGGTGATCGTGGTGGACAACGCGTCCACCGATGGGTCGGTCGAGGCGGTTCGACGCCTGTTCCCCTCCGTGCGCCTCATCGCGAACGACCGAAACAACTGGTTCACTGGGGCCACGAACCAGGCGATCAGGGCCAGTCGTGGAGCCTTGCTCTTGTGCCTCAATCCGGATACCGTGTGCCACCCTGGCGCGATCGATCGTCTCGTGCGGTTCCTCGAGGAGCACCCGCGCGTCGCGGTCGTGGGCCCGAGGCTGGTCAACGGAGACGGGACGCTTCAGCCCTCGTGCCGAAACTTCCTCACGAACCGCAGGCTTCTGCTCCAGCACCTGCTTCCCTGGCGGCACCTGCCGAAGGCGTGGCGAGGGTGGGCAGTGCTCGAGTACTGGGATCACGACCGGCCTCGGAGGGTAGACTGGGTCATCGGGGCATGCATCCTCGTGCGCCGGAGGGCCGTGGAGGAGGTGGGGCTGAAGGACGAGGGGTACCCCATCTTCCACGAGGAGACGGACTGGTGCTACCGGTTCTGGAGGGCGGGGTGGGAGACCTGGTTCCTCCCGGATGCGGTGGTGACCCATCTGGGGAGCCAGACCGTGAGCAAGCTGTGGGGAAAGGGCCTCGTGATCGAGTTCTACAAGGGCAAGCACCGCTTCATCCGCACGCACTACGGCGCGGTCTCGTTGCTCGTGCACCGGGGGCTGCTCGCCGGGCTGCTGCTTGGCCGCCTCGTCCGCGCCTCGGTGAGGCGGATGCGTTGGGGACGCGGCTCCTTCGACGAGGAGCTCGAGGTCCTGCGGCGGGCGCTCGCACTGCAGCTGGGAGGTCAGGCATGAGCGTGGATCGCTATCTGGGCTCGGTGGCGGAGGTGCTCACGGCCCTGCCGAGGGAGCCGCTCGAGCGGCTCGTCGACGAACTCGAGCGCGCCTGGCGACGGAACGCCCAGGTCTTCCTGTTGGGCAACGGCGGTTCCGCCGCCACCGCCGCGCACCTCGCCTGTGACCTCGGGAAGGGGACCGCCGCTGAAGGCAGGCGTCGCCTGCGGGTCATCCCCCTGGTGGACAACGTGCCCCTCATCACCGCCTGGGCGAACGACACGTCCTACGAGCGGGTGTTCGTCGAGCAGCTCGCTAACCTCGTGCGGCCAGGGGACCTCGTCATCGCGATCAGCGGCAGCGGCTCCTCGCCGAACGTGCTCGCCGCGGTCAGGCACGCCGCCTCCTGCGGGGCCTTCACGGTCGGGATCACCGGGGGTGGGGGCGGACGCCTCGCTCCCCTCGTGGACCTCCCGGTCATCGTGCCGGATTCGTGCATGGAGCGCATCGAGGACGTGCACCTCGCCCTCGGGCACGCGGTGGCGGTCGCCTTGCGTGAGCGCTTCGCCCGCGCCCCAGGGGCCACCCCGGCGGTCTTCGTGGACAGGGATGGCGTCATCAACAGGTTGGGGCCTGATGGAGGCTACGTGACCCGCTGGGAGCACTTCGAGTTCCTCCCCGGAGCACTCGAGGCCCTAGCCGTGCTGCGCGAGCGAGGCTGCCGCGTGGTCGTGGTCACGAACCAGAGCTGCATCGGCCGTGGTGTGGCACGTCACGAGGAGGTACGCGCGATCAACCGCCTCATGGAAGAAGCGGTCGAGGCTGCCGGGGGCCACATCGAGGCCACGTACCTGTGCCCCCATCGACCGGAGGACGGGTGCGGGTGTAGGAAGCCGAAGCCCGGCCTGTTCTTCCTGGCCCGAGACGACCTGGGGATCGACCTCGCGCGGTCGGTGGTGGTGGGCGACCATGCGACGGACATGGCCGCGGCCTCCAGCATCGGTGCCGCCGCCGTCTTGGTGCGCACGGGCCACGGCGCTCGCACCGAGGCGGAAGGCACCGTCCGACCGCACGTGGTCGTAAACGACCTGCGCGAGGCTGCCGAGTGGATCGTCACACACCAAGGCCTCTGTGGAGCAACCACCCAACCCCACGCTGGAGGAGGATATGCGGAACAAGGATCTTCTCTCGATCGACCGTCTCGCCCCTGAGGAGGTTGCCGAGCTCATCTCGGTCGCGAAGCGCCTGAGGGCCGTGTACCGCGAGGGGGGACGGATCGACTCGCTGAAGGGCAAGGTGCTCGCCATGGTGTTCGCGAAGCCGAGCCTGCGCACGAGGGTGAGCTTCGAGGTTGCCACCCTCCAGCTCGGAGGTCACGCCATGTACATCACCCACGCGGAGGTCGGGCTCGGCAAGAGGGAGGCCGTGCGCGATGCGGCCCGGGTCCTCTCCCGCATGGTGGATGGGATCATGATCCGCACCTTCGCCCACAGCGAGGTGGAGGAGCTCGCCGCACACGCCTCCATCCCGGTGATCAACGGCCTCACCGACCTGTACCACCCATGCCAAGTGCTCGCGGACCTCATGACCATCGAGGAGCACTTCGGGACCCTGGAGGGGGTGCGCGTCGCCTACGTGGGGGATGGGAACAACGTGGCTCACAGCCTCATCAACGCCGCTCGTCGCACGCCGATCTCCCTGCGGATCGCCACCCCTGTGGGGTACGAGCCGAAGGAGTTCGTCGTCACCCCGGCCAAGGCCGAGCTCGGCGATCGGCTCTCGGTTGGCCATGACCCGAGGGAGGCCGTCCGTGATGCCCACGTGGTCTACACCGACGTGTGGGCCTCCATGGGGCAGGAATCGGAACGGGAGGAGCGCATCGGTAGGTTCGTCGGATTCCAGGTGAACGATGCCCTCCTCGCGCTCGCTGCCCCAGGTGCGGTGGTCATGCACTGCCTGCCCGCACACCGAGGGGAGGAGATCACCGATTCGGTCATGGACGGACCCGCCGCCATCGTGTTCGACCAGGCCGAGAACCGATTGCACCTACAGCGGGCTCTCCTCCACCTCCTCATGGGGAGCAGGTGAGGAACCTCCTCGTCCTGGCGGCAGCGGCGGTCCTTGTCGCCGCCTGCGCGAAGAGGGGGCGTCCTGGCGGGGGCCCAGAGGACACGATCGCCCCGTTCGTCCACCGCTGGAGCCCGCCCGCCGGGGCAGACAGCGTGCCGCCGGACCAGCCACTCACCCTCACCTGGAGCGAACCCGTCGAGCGCCCGACGGTCGAGGACCGGCTCGTGGTGAGCCCGGACACCGTGGCCATCGAGGGGTCGTGGAAGGGGCGAACCCTCACCCTCGTGCCTCGTGGTGGGTGGGTGCCCCGTACGACCCACTGGGTCTGGATCTCCCCCGGGGTGAAGGATACCCATGGCCTCCCCATGGAGGAACCGTTCTTCACCTGGTTCACCACGGCCGACAGCGCACCGGGCACGGTGCTCATGGGCGAAGTGTCAATGGAAGGCAGGCCCGTACCGCAAGCCACGGTCGTGTGCTCGAACGAGACGACGCCCCTGACGTGGCGATGCGGGACCGATGCGCGAGGGTCCTTCTCTGCGCCGAGCCTGACTCCCCACCGGCGGTGGCAGGTATTCGCCTTCCTCGACCAGGATCGGGATGGCCGCTACCGTCGGGGGGTCGAACCGCGTGCGGTGACCTTCGTGGACCTCGAGGCCGACTCCACGCGCCTTCCCCCCCTCTCGCTCGCGCTGGAGGACACCGTTCCCCCCCTCGTGCGCGAGGCCCGTCCCGAGCACGCCCGGTGCCTCCGCATCGGCTTCTCCGAACCGGTGGTGGTCACCGAGGGGCGCTTCGCCGTGGAAGACACCGCAGGGGGAACCTTCCCGGTGACCATCGTGAGCTCCTCCTCCGCGGAACCCGCGGTGGTGAGGCTCGTCTTGGAGCGGCCGCTTCGGGATGATCTCGTGCGGATCGGCATCGGGGGCATCGCGGACTCGTCGGGCCTCCCCCTGGCCGACACCTCCCTGGTGTGCATGGGCACGAGCCTCCAGGATACCGTTCCTCCTGCGCTCACGAGGCTCCTCGTCGATCCTGGGAGGCGCCGCGTGTGGATGCTCTTCAGCGAGCCCATGGCGCCTCAGGGGGCGGACGCCCTCGGGGTGTGGGAGGTGCCGGGCTTCCGGCAGGTCGAGGGCCGTGCGACCTGGCGCGACCTGCAGGTGCTCAGCTGGACCGCCTCCATCCCCCCAAGGCTTCAGAGCCGTGTCGTGATCGTGCTCGCCGGGGCCAGCGACCTCGCGGGGCTCACGCTCCCCCTCTTCGTCTCCCTCGTTCCCGACAGGGCCGACTCCCTCGTGCCCCCGTGGGAAGTCATGGTCCTGCCGCCGTGAGTACCCCCCTCAGGCCGAGTCCTCTCGTCTCGTTCCTCCGAGCCGAGGGAACCATGCGCGCGGGGAGGACAGAGCTGGTCCTCGCCTCCGCCACGGGGATGTGCCAGGGGGTGCGGTGGGCGCTCGCCATGGTGGAGGAGGCGCGGTCCGCGCGGGGGCCTGGTCGCCTCCTCCTCCTCCGACCGATCATCCACAACCCTACCGTTGGGCGATGGCTGGAGGCCTCGGGCGTTGCGACGCTCGACGTGGAACGTCCGCGGTGGTGGGATGATCTCCGCCCATCGGACACGGTGATCATCCCTGCCTTTGGGGCGACCGTGGAGGAGGAGCGCGTCCTGCGCGATGCCGCGGTCGGTATCGTTGACACCACCTGCCCGAGCGTGCGGAGGGTGTGGGGGAGGGTCGAGACCTACGCGAGGGAGGGGTTCACCACGTTGCTCCACGGGAGGCAAGACCACCCGGAGACGAAGGCGACGCTCTCGCGCGTTGAGGGTGCCGGCGGCCACTACCTCGTGCTCCCCGACCTCGAGGCGGCACGAGCCATCGCCCCCTTCATCGCCGGGGGCCTTGGTGAGCGGCTCTTCCCCCCGGAGGTTGCGATGAGCCCGGGGTTCGACCCCCACCGTGACCTCCGACGGGTGGGCATGGTGAACCAGACCACGATGCTCGCCGAGGAGTCGGAGGAGATCGCCCGGGTCGTGCGCGACGCGCTTGTCCGAGGGGGAGGCGATGTGGAGAAGGACTTCCGTAGTTTTGGCACCATCTGTCGCGCCACGCAGCAGCGGCAGGACGCCATCCGCGAGCTCATCAGGCGCCGGCTCGACGTCCTGTTCGTCGTGGGCGGTCACGCGAGCAGCAACACGCGCCACCTCGCCGAGCTGGGTGCGAGGGGCGCCCTCACCCTCCACGTGGAGGGGCCGGACGCCCTCGAGGATCTCTCCTCCGTGTGGCACCAGGAGGTGGGAAGCCGAAGGGTCAGCCGCGCAGACCTCTCCTGGCTCACCGCCCGACCGAGCCGGGTGATCGGCTTCGCCGGGGGTGCCTCGACTCCTGACGCGGAGCTGGAGGCCACGATCGCGAGGGTCCTCTTCCTGCTCGCAGATCCCCTGCCTCCTATCGCGGTGGGAGGTCGGGACGCCCCCGACGCGGGGTGAGGCGCAGCGTGGTCCACGACGCGAAGGCCACGGGGCTCACCAGGCACCACAGGAGGAAGGCGAGGACGGTAGTGACCGCCCGGTTCGTGCAGAGGTACGCCGCGGCAGGAACCAGGAGTGTGAGGTAGGCGCAGGCGCCCGAGGCGAGGCGGAACCGATCGGGATCCACGACCGTCTGGGCGCCACACGGACAGCGGTAGGTGCCCCCGGACGGGAACTGAAGCGCGCGCAGCACCGGGACGGTCTTTCCACACGCGGGGCAGTGCGCCACTGGCTCACTCCTCGAGGTAGACGACGCGTATCCACCCCAACTGACCGGTTGTCGGCACCTGGACCTGGTACCACTCGCCGTCGCGGCCGAGGGTCACGAGCGTGGTCCCCACGGGGACGCGCGCGATGAGGGGGCTGGCCCCGTCGGGAAAGAGGCGGATGTTCGCGTAGGTACGCCCCTTCTTCGCTGCCACGGTGACCGTGGGGAGGGGCGGCGGAGATTGGGGCGCTGGGGCCTCGACCCTCGGCTCTGGTGCCTCCAGGACGGGCGCCGTGCGGGCGCAGGCGAGGAGGGTGAGCCCCAGGAGAACCCCGCCGGTGAGCACGCACGCCTCACGGCGCGCGCGACCCCCCCCTCTGCCGTCATGCCCGAAGCACCGCATGCGTCGACCCCTCGCGGTCCTCACCCAATCGCCGCCAACGGCTCGAATCCTTCCACCAGCGACGGTACGACCCCAGGTTCGTCGAACCCCTGCTGCACCCTGTCCATGTACAGGTGGATCTGCCCCCGGTAGTTGCGGAGGATGAGCTGAGCCCCCTCACGCCTCAGGTACTCCTCTGGCAGGATCGGCACCTTGCCTCCACCTCCAGGCGCGTCGATGACGAAATGCGGTACGGCCAGGCCCGACGTGTGGCCCCTCAGGCTGCGGATCACGTCCAGCCCCGCCTCCACCGACGTGCAGAAGTGGGCCGTCCCATCGACGAGGTCGGCCTGGAACAGGTAGTAGGGCTTCACGCGCGCAGCGAGCAGCTTCCTGTTCAGCTCGACGAACACCGCAGGATGATCGTTCACGCCCCGGAGAAGGACCGACTGATTGCCGAGCGGGATGCCCGCGTTCGCCAGCCGAGCGAGGGCCCGAGTCGCCTCGGGCGTGAGTTCCCGCGGATGCTCGAAGTGCGTGTTCACGTAGAGTGGGTGGTACCTGCGCAGGATCTTCACGAGGCGCGGCGTGATCCGGTGCGGCAAGGTGCAGGGGGCGCGCGTCCCGATGCGGATGATCTCCACGTGGGGGATGGCGCGAAGGCCTCGGAGGATCCCGTCGATGAGTGCATCCGGGAGCATGAGCGGATCCCCGCCCGAGACCACGACGTCGCGGATCGTTTGGGTCCGGGCGATGTAGGCCAACCCCTCCCGCCGCTGCTCCTCCGTGACCGTCCAGTCGGTGCCGACCTTGCGCTTCCTCGTGCAGAACCTGCAGTACATGGCGCACTGCGAGGACACTAGGAAGAGGGCACGATCCGGGTAGCGATGCACGACGCACGGCACCGGGCTCATGCTCTCCTCGGCGAGGGGATCGGGAACCAAGCCGAAGGAATCGAGTTCCGCCGGGTCAGGGATGCACTGCCTCGCGAGGGGATCACCGAGGTGCTGGACGAGGTCGAGGTAGTACCGGGTGATGCACATCGGGTACACCTCGGTGACACGCTCCAGCTCGTCCACGTCGATGTCCGGGAAATACGTCTTCAGTTGCCTCGGCGTCCGGATTGCCGAGGCGAGGAACTCCTGCCAGAGTTCCATCTCTCCTCCACTCCCTCCTTACCCTCTAGCTTCGCCAGAGAGCTTTGACGAAGATGACCTTGGCATCCCCCGGCCTGTAGAAGTCGGGGATCCGCGCTTCTTCTCGAAAACCTTCACGCTCGTAGAACGAGCGGGCCGGGCGGTACGGCTCGGTCCCCGAGGTCTCGGCGACCAGGAGCCGTCCGCCGCGCGCGATCACGTCGGATTCGACCTCACGGAGGAGGGCCGAGCCGATCCCGCGCCTGCCGTGGAAGGGAGAGACGGCGATCCAGTACAGATCGAATGTCCCCTCGGTGCAGGGCGTGGGGCCCCAGCACGCATACCCGGCGATCGCCCCTCCGACCCGCGCGACGCGCACGAAGTACCCCGATGTCTCCCCGATCTTCGCTGCCGCCTCCAGCACCTCTCGGGCCACTCCCACCTCACACGGGCGAAACACGCCGGTGGCCTCGACGACCCCGACCACGTCGTCAACCTCGGCCGGGTGCAGTGGTTCGATCACCATGTCCTCGTCCATGCCACCTCCAGGATCGTGCCGACAAACTCCTCGTACGACATTCCCGCCGCCTCTACCGCCCGGGCCAACCCGGCTGATCGCGAGACGTCAGGGTTCGGGTTCACGTCGATGACCATGGGCGTGCCTTCCCCATCAACGCGGATATCCACCCGTGTGTAATCACGGCACCCGATGACCCGACAGGCCGCCATTGCCACCCTCACGAGCTCACGCCCCAATTCCTCCCCCACGTCCGCGGGGCAGACCGGAACCGTGCGGAGGTCGTCCACGCTGTGGGGCCGCCACTTCGCGGCATGGGTCACGAGCCGTGGCTCCTCCGGTGCGAAACCGTCAAACACGATCTCCGCGACCGGCAAGGCACGCAGGGCCTTCCCCTCTCCGATGAGGGCGACGTTGAACTCCCGGCCAGGCACGTACGCCTCCACGAGGGCCGGTTGCCCGAACGTGGCCACGAGCCACGCGACCTGGCGCCGAAGCTCGGATGCGGAGCGCACGAGAGACGACGTCGTGATGCCCACGCTCCCATCCTCTCGAACCGGCTTGACCACGGCAGGCAGCGGCACGCCGTCCCACGTCTGATCAGGCTCCTCCATCACCACTGCCCTGGGAGTGGGCACCCCAACGCCCCTCAGGAGCGTCTTCACGATGTCCTTCTGGAGCGCGAGCGAGAGGGCCTGAGCCGGGCTCCCCGTGAAGCGGATGCCCCGAAGGTGCAGGAGGGCCGGCACGAGAGGCTCGTGGATCGCCGCCCCCTCCAGCCCCTCGCAGAGGTTGAACACCACCGCCCGATCGCGGACGCGCGCGACGCGGTCGACCGTCTCACACAGGTCCCGCCTCGACACGCCGAAGACCTCCACGGCCCACCCCAGACTCCTCGCGGCCTCGGCCACATCCTGGGCCTCGGTGAGCACCCCGGCCTCGGACGGCTCGTCGGCCTCCACCGGCTCGTTGTAGAGGATCACTGCCATCCGCTTCACGACCGCAGCCCCCACCGTGATGCCGCCGCCTCCACTACCGCGAGGATCACGTCCGCATACCCCATCCCTGCCGCCCGCGCTGCCTTCGGGTAGCAGGAGTGAGCGTCTGGATCGGGGAGCATGCCCGGCAAAGGATTCACCTCGATGACCCGAAGGGTACCCGCGCCATCCATCCGCACGTCGATGCGCGCCCAGTCCCTCACGCCGAGGATGCTCACCGTCGATCTGACCACCCGCTCGAGCTCGGCCGACTCGTGAGGATCCAGCCGTGCGGGACACTCGAACACCTCCCGTGGGGCGTCCGGACGGTCCCACACCCACTTCGCCTCCCAGGAGTAGATCGGGCGGGCGCCAGCGGGGAGGGCCTCGAACCGGAGCTCCACCGGGGGCAAGATCCTCAGGCCTTCCCCGTTGCCTAACACCGCGACCGTGAACTCGCGCCCGGGCAGGAACTCCTCCACGAGCGCCGGCTGGCGGTAGGCGCGGATGATGCGCGCGACGCACTCGCTGAGGGCCTCGCTCGTCTCGACCACCTGGTCGTCCCTGATGCCCTTGCTCGATCCCTCGTACAGGGGCTTGACGATGAGGGGAAACGGGAGGTCGACCCTGGTCGCCGGGTCAGTGACGATCGCATGATGCGGCGTCGGCACCCCATAGGCACGCAGGATCGCGTTGGCCCACCCCTTGTGGAGGCACACGGCGAGCGTGAGCGGATCCGAGCCGGTATACGGTATGCCCAGAAGCTCGAGGATCGCGGGCACGTGCGCCTCGCGGGCTGGCCCCCAGGCACCCTCCGCGACGTTGAACACCATGTCGGGACGCAGCCTCCCCACGCGCGCGGGGAAGCGCGTGTCGGCCTCGACCAACGTCACCTCGTGCCTGGAGGCTAAGGCATCAGCGAGGGCGAGGATCGTGGGGGCGTCGTCCCACTCGGCGAAGGCGTCGTCGGTCCCTCCGACGACTGGAAGCGGCGGAGGTTCCTCCTCCTCGTCGACGAGCTCGGGCCGCGAGATCGCGATCTCGCGTCTCGCATCGGGCTTCACGTTGTAGGCGAGGACAAGGTGCACGGAAGAGTCTCCGACTTAGCGAGTGCCGAGGGCAGTCTGAGCGGCCGCGGAGACTCTTCACCCTGATTGAGGGGCGGGATGCGGCTCTCGCAACGCCATCGACACTTGTGGAATCGCCACGAGTTTACCATCCTCTCTCTGCGTGTCAAGACCCTTTGGCGACGGCCTGGACAGCCCGAACCCCGCGCGTACGACGCATCTCTCCAGACCTTCTCTCCCACCAGGCCTCAGCTATCTTTCGTATCGCTGGGTTCCATGGGCGGAAGCGCGGCACCAAATAGGTTTGGATCTCATCGATGTGGGATCCTATCGGGAAGACATGGAGTGAAGCCAACTAGAGAGGAGAGAGGAGTGGCCATCGAAAGGATCCATGTGAACGTATGATAATGTCAATATGGTGCGGTGGGACGAAAGAGTTGCCAAATCTCAAAGCGAGTGGTGCTCTCTGGTGTCGGATCACTGCTCGGCGCACAGCGTGTGTGTCTTCGGGGCCGGACGGCCCACGGTCCCGAGGCGGAGGGTTCGAGCATGCTGGACTTCTGCGGCCCGGGCATTTTACTCGTGCCCTCACCGAGCGTCTCCGTGGAGGGAACGGCTCGGCCGTGAGCGAGTCCAGGGCTCGTGGGGCCCTCGGGTGAGCGAGGGCCAACTCCAGGGCATTGATCCCCATGGCACAGATACGGAACTTCAGCATCATCGCGCATATCGACCACGGGAAGTCGACCCTCGCGGATCGCCTGATCCAGCGGGCTGGCCTCGTGGATGAGCGGGATTTCCGCGAGCAGATCCTCGATTCGATGGAGATCGAGAGGGAGCGAGGGATCACGATCAAGAGCCAGACGTGTTCCTTGCCGTACCGTGCCCCTGACGGGACGGAGTACGTGTTGAACCTGATCGACACTCCTGGTCACGTGGACTTCTCCTATGAGGTCTCGCGCGCACTCGCGGCCTGTGAAGGGGTGTTGCTCGTGGTGGACGCCTCACAGGGGGTGCAGGCCCAGACCATCGCGAACCTCTACGCGGCGATGGAGCATGACCTGGCGATCATCCCGGTGATCAACAAGGTTGATCTGGCGGCGGCCGATATCCCGCGCACGAAGGAGCAGATGAAGGTGGAGCTCGGCCTCAACCCCAGCGAGGCGATCCTCTGCTCCGCGAAGGAGGGGTTGGGGATCGACGAGATCGAGGAGGCCATCGTTGCACGGATCCCTCCTCCCTCGGGATCCCCCCATGCCCCCCTGAAGGCGCTGATCTTTGACGCCACCTACGACGCCTATCGTGGGACGGTGGTGAGCATCAGGGTGTTCGATGGTACGGTACGGCCTGGCGACACCATTCGGACCATGTCGAACGGGGCGACCTTCAAGGTCGAGGAGGTGGGCATCTTTCAGCTCCGCCGCGTGGTGCGCCCCCAGCTCTCCGCCGGGGAGGTCGGGTACCTCATCGCGAACATCAAGACCGTGAGCGACACGAGGATAGGGGACACGATCACGCGGGACGATGACCCTGCACCGGAGCCTCTCCCTGGGTTCAAGGTGTCCAAGCCGGTTGTGTTCTCGTCGATCTACCCAGTCTCCTCCGACGACTACCGTTCTCTCGCCGACGCGATCGAGAAGTACGCCCTCAACGATGCGGCCCTCGTGTTCGAGAAGGATTCGTCCGCGGCGCTGGGCCAGGGGTTCCGGTGTGGGTTCCTTGGGCTGCTTCATCTGGACATCGTGCAGGAACGGCTCGAGCGCGAGTTCGACCAGTCGATCATCATGACGGTCCCGAGTGTGGAGTATCACTTCACGTTGAGGAACGGCTCGACGGTCGTGGTGGACAACCCTGCCCACTTTCCTGATCCCGCCGAGATCGCCTCTATCCAAGAACCCTACATCCACGCCACCATCCTCATGCCGGAGCGCTACCTCGGCGCGGTGATGAAGCTGTGCCTCGACCGGAGGGCCGAAGACACGAAGTTCCACTACCCGACGCCTGGACGCATCGAGCTCACCTGCGTCATGCCGCTGGCTGAGGTCTTGTTCGACTTCTACGACCGCTTGAAGAGCATCACCCAGGGCTACGGTTCGTTCGACTACGAGTTGGCGGACTACCGCCCCAGCAAGGTGGTGAAGGTGGACATCCTCGTGAACGGCGAACGCGTGGATGCGTTGTCCTTCATCGTCCATGAGTCTCACGCGAGGGAGCGGGCCCTCCACGCGTGCGAACGTCTCGCCGAGGAGATCCCTCGCCACCAGTTCCGGATCGCGATCCAGGGAGCCATCGGAGGAAAGATCATCGCCCGATCCACCATCAAGCCTTTCCGCAAGGATGTGACGGCGAAGTGCTACGGGGGTGACGTGACGAGGAAGCGCAAGCTCCTCGAGAAGCAGAAGCGCGGGAAACAGCGGATGAAGATGGTGGGGAGCGTGGTGATTCCCCAGAGCGCCTTCGTGTCGGTCCTGAAGACGAAGGAGGAATGACGACCTCAAGGGCGACCCCGCCCCAAGGAGCGGGGCTCTACGTGCACGTGCCCTTCTGCCGCACGAGGTGTGCTTACTGCGCCTTCTTCTCCCAGACCGACCTCTCATGGGCGCCGCGGTGGGTTGACGCGGTGTTGCGCGAGGCGTACCAAGGCCGTCCGCGCGAGCCAGTGGTCACGAGCTACGTGGGGGGAGGAACCCCCTCGGTGCTCCCGCGGGAGGTCCTCCTCGCCCTCCTGGACGGCCTGAGGGACTCGTACGATCTGGAGTCAGCTAAGGAGATCACGATCGAGGCGAACCCCGACGACGTCGACCCGGGCTTCATGCGGGTGCTGCGAGAGGCGGGTGTGAGCAGGCTGAGCCTCGGGGTGCAATCCTTCAGCGATGAGGAGCTGCGGTTCTTGGGGCGGCGCCACGACGCGGCGCAGGCACGTGCTGCCCTCTGGGCCGCCATGGACGCAGGGTTCGCGAGCGTGAGTGTCGACCTCATGTACGGATTCAGGGGGCAGCGGCGGGACCGTTGGCTGAAGACCCTCGAGGAGGCGATCTCCTGGGGACCTGGGCACCTCTCCTGCTACCAGCTCAGCGTGGAACCGGGAACGCCGCTCGCCCGCGCCGGGCTCACCGCGACGCCGGAGGGGAAGGAGTATGCCTTCTTCGTGCTCACCTCGCGCAGGCTCACGGACGCGGGGTACCGCCACTACGAGGTGTCCAACTTCGCCCTCCCGGGCCACGAGTCCCAGCACAACCTCGGGTACTGGCGCCACCTCCCCTACCGCGGACTCGGTCCTTCGGCCCACTCCTTCGATGGCGCGAGGCGTTGGTGGAACACCGCCTCGGTCCCGGGCTACATCGAACGGCTCGAGTGTGGGGAGTCCCCCGTGGGAGGAGAGGAGACGCTCACCGAAGACCAGGTGCTGATGGAACGGCTCATGCTCGGCTTCCGCACGAGCGAGGGCGTGGAATGCGCGCTCCTTCAATCCCTCCCTGGCGGTCGCTCAACCCTCGACCGCCTCGAGGGAGAAGGCCTGCTCGTGGTCCGAGGAGATCGGGCCCTCCCCACACTGCGAGGGTTGGCGGTGGCGGACCGCCTCCCCCTCGCGTTCCTCGGCTGAGGCGCATGGGAGAGACGAGCGGGTGGGGCACCCGTGCGGTCAGGGTGTGCCGCGCTCATGTGCCCCGTGGGCACATGAACCGCGCACCGTCAAGGGGGCAAAACTGGGGCTAGGCCGAGGAGGAATCGCCCGTGGCGCCGAGGCGCTGGTAGATGAGGTCGGCGGCCTTCTTGAAGGCGAAGTGGAGCTGGCCTAAGCCGGCGCTCTCCTTGGCGATGCCCACGAGGAGGAGGTACCGACCGATGCTCCTGCCGGCGACCCACGCCCCCTCCCGTCCCCAGTACACCTGCTCGAGCGAGGCCTCGGCGCCCTTCCACATCCGCACGGACGTCTTGAACAGCGCCTGGTCCGCACCCGAGGGCTTCGTTCCCGAGGGCCAGGTCGCCAGGACCCTCGCGTCTCTGTCGAGGAGGGCGGCACTCCGTAGCGAGACGCCTGCGCCTGCCATGCACGCGCCCAGGGCAGAGGCCAAGGCAGCCTCGTCGCCGAAGAGCTCACGCCACCGCTCCTTCTGCTCCGCCTCCGCTTTCGCGCGTTCATCCAGGCGACGCAGCCCCTCCAAGAGGAGGTGCTGGACATCCTTCGTGATGGTCGTGCGCGGGCTCGTCACGCCCTTCTCGAAGCTAAACCGTCCCGAGGTCCACCCCAGCAGGTCGTAGATCACCTCCTCGCCGACCATGTCCTCCATCTCGGCGTGCACCACCGACCCATTCACGTAGTAGACCGAGGATTCGCGATCGCCGTTCGAAAACACGAGCGCACCGGTGAGGCGCCCAAGAGACGGCATCTGGAGCAGATCAGGGACGCTCAGGTCCCCCAGTGTTCCTTTGAACGGCATCCCTCACTCCTCCCCCTCACTCGAAACGAGCGAGCACTTCTTTCATCACGGTACGCACCGTATCAAGAACCCCCTCTCCCCGTGGGGCCACGGCAGTGAACCGAGGCCACGCGTCAAGCCGAAGGTCAGCGTCGAGCTCCTCCACCGAGAGAATCGGACCGAGGTCTCTCTTGTTGTACTGCAAAACGATTGGAATGGGGCCAGGTCTCATGCCATAGGATGCCATGTTGGAGAGCATCCCTTGCAGACTCTCAACGTTGTCCTGGCGTCGGTCTACCTGCGAATCCGCAACGAAGACGATTCCATCGGCGCCTGAAAGCACGATCCGACGACTGGCCTCGTAGTACACCTGGCCAGGCACCGTGTAGAGGTGGAATCGCGTCCTGAATCCCTGGACCTCACCGAGTTCAAGTGGAAAAAAATCAAAAAACAAAGTGCGGTCTTGCTCCGTATCCAGGGTGATGAGTTGCCCCTTTCGATCGTCAGTCAGTTTGGAGTACATGTACACGAGGTTCGTCGTCTTCCCGCTCATTCCAGGTCCATAGTAGACTATCTTGAAGTTTATCTCCCGAGAGGAAAAGTTGATAGTTGACACTACTCGCTGAATATACGGTCAATGAGACTCGAGGCGAACTCCTTGAACTGGGCGACGAGGAGCTCCTCTCGCTCGGTGCGCTCACGGGACTCGGCCATGAGGGCGGCGAGCTCATCTCCCGCGCGTTTGGCATGCAGGCGAACGAGGCCGATCCGAGACGAGTCTTCGAAGACGACGATGAGCATCGCGGTCCCGGCCACGAGCGAGATGTGCACATGGCGAGTCGCCCCTTGCTGGAACAGGATCGAGAACTCCTTCTCGCCCAAGAGGGCCGCGACTTGGCGGGTTGCGGCGAACGAACCGGCGACGAGGGTGGCGAGTGCCGTGATGTTGAGGAAGGAGGTGGTGCCCCGGGCGGAGATCGTATGGCCATCCTTCGTGATAAGGATGGCGCATAGGGCGCCGGTCTTCTCGACGAGCGTATCGAGGGCCGACTCGATCTTCTCACGTTCACTCGCGAGCATGATGACCTTGCTGAGTGGGCTCATGGAGTCTCCTTTGGTGACTACTTCAGGATGGTCTTGAGGAGCTTGAACGCCTCGTCGATCTTGTTCTTCTGCAGCAAGATTGAGACGTCGGCGAGCGTGTCCATCAAAGACATATCGCCCTCCTCGGCGGCACGGTCGATCCCCAGGTCGAGCAAGGACTGCACGGCATCTCTCATCTCGCCGATACTCCGCGCGGAGGAGAGTGCCACCCTCAGTCGTTCCTTGAGCTGTCGGGGACTTGGCCGTCTGCGCGGTGAGCCTCCGCTCGTACACAGCCGGTCGGACCACGCATCGAGGGACTCCAAGACCTCCCGATCGACGGTGGTTTCGGTGAAGCGAAACAGCCCGCTCGTGACCTCACACGCCCGGGAGAGGGGATCCTCGAGGCGCACCCCCCCCGCGTAGGCAACGACAGGCTCGCCGTCACGGATCCACACCGAGACGTAGTCTTCGCCCGGCGCCGAGGGCTGAACGACCAACCGTCCGCTCCTGCGTTCGGCCTCGATGAGGGGGAGCACGAGGCGGATGCCGCCCTTGGGGAGGGTGCCGGCGAGGGTGAAGCCGCGGCGTGCCCTCCTCGCTATGGCGACGCAGGCGGTCAAGAACGCGTGGAGGAGCCTATGGTCCTCGAGCGAGCAGGTCCACGCCCCCACGGCGCGGGCCCGGTCGCCCGAAGACTGGGTCCCGTCAGCGACGACGCACACCACCGTGCTCGCCACGAGCGGACAGGAGCCGAGTCTTTCCCACCGAGCCGCGGGGATGGCCTCGAGTAGCCCCTCCTCAACCACCATGACGTCGGCCTCGTGGGCGGCAAGGTTCGCTTCGGCCTCGCCGAGACTCCCCGCCTCGACGATCCGCACGGGGAGGGAGTCCGCGGCTCGCGCGACGAGGGCGCGGATCGGCTCACCGCCCACGACGAGCACGGAGGGCAAGGAGGCCTCGCTGGGCTCGGCGCTCACGAGACGCACCCTCGCATCGTCCGTGGGGTGCACGGGCCGATCAACCCCCGCCTCAGCCGAAGCGCTCATCGGTGTGCCGCCCACATCGAGCCCCCTGTCCTCTGAGGAGAAGTGAGTCCGCGCGCCTACACTTCGGCCGCGAGTTGCTCCGCCGCCTTGCGCACCGCGATGCGGATCGCCCCGAGGTTGGCCCCGGGCGTGGCCGTGGCCGCGAGCATCGCCTGGTCACTCACGCCCTTGAGGAACGCGACGCCGCGCTCGAACTCCATCATGGCCTGGTTGAACGCACCCTGCTCGAGGCCGCTGCCCATCATCTCCGCCGTCCCAAGCCCCGTGGAGATGATCGCGCCCACCGCTTCCACATCCACGTTTGATCCAGCGATGGCCTCAATCACGAACCCGTCGCGACTCACCAGGATCGCCGAGGTGATACCTGGGGTCTTTGCGAGCGTCTCCAGGGTGTCCTTCAGTGCCATCTCCTCTTCTCCTTCCTGGGAGAAGGCCCCCGCCTTCCCCCCTCGTGTGTTTCCGCTACGGCGACCGTGGGCCCAGCAGCGCGACACCGGATCGTCACCGGTCGTCGTACCCGGCGTCGGGAGCGCTCCTCTGGCCCCGACTCCATTGCGAGGAGCACAAATAAGCCTCAGTCCGCCCGTGAGGCAAGGACCGAGCAACAGGACTCTGAATCGGGCGCATGAATCGTGCCCGACCCGACCCCGCCCTGTGAGGATGGCCGTCCTTCCCGCCCTCCCTCACGGTCTGGCACACGGGTTGCGCGCATGTACCGGAACTCGTGTCCGAACAAGGGGCTCCCTTCCTGTCAGGGTCTTGGGTATCCCATGCGCAGGGAAGGGCTCGCGCTACGGGTGCCGCAATGGCACCAAAGGTATCGGATGCCGGAGGTATGAGCGGATTCCATAGTCCGTTGTGGCGCTCACGTATTGCTCTGTGACCCCGCGTGGTGGTCAGGGTTCCCCATGGAGGTGACGAGTGACCGACACGAACGGCGCGACCCGCGGGGAGGCAGGCTGTCCGGTTCCCTGTGCGACGCCTCCATGACGGGCCCGAGCCTTTGCACCCTCCCCGCTCGGGCTGCCGGCGCAGGGCGGGCCTTCGGCGTCCGAGTGGCTGTCTGAGGCGGTCCGAAGGTTCGGATGCGAGGGGTCGACCGGCCGACCCGTGTGGGGCGAGGATCCCACGACGCCGAACACCCGATGATCCTCAATGTATCACACTAGCAGGAGGGTGGCAATATAGGAAGAAAAGGCCGAGATCGCTGTGCGTCCCCAAGGTTGCAAACCGATATCTGACGGAGAAACGGATGGCTGAGAAGCAGCAGAATACCCTCTGGTTCGATGTCATGGTCAAGTGGCTCATGGGGTCTATCTATGGGACAGCGAAGATCATTTGGCCCCGCCAAGTGAAGGTGATGACGAGAGCGATGAGTCTCGTGTTCGTGAACTCGCTCCTCAGAGAGCTCACGGCATCCGGCAAGGTCGCGGCCGGTCCACAGACAGACGAGAACAAGGCCATGGAGCACTATCGAAACGCCGAGGTGGAAGCGGGGATCGTACCGGATGCGACGAAGGTAGAGATCCTCCCGGAGGATGATGGCTCTGTGACGATGACGTTCCACGCGTGTCCCTATGGGAAGCTCTGCAACGAGGCGCTCGCCGAGCTCCTCTCTCGTGGCGACTTCAACAAGGCTACGATCCCCTGCTTCCGTATGGAGACCTATTCGGCATGTGTGAGCCTGTTGACGAGGGTGAAGCGGGGATATCGACTTGTGCAGTTCGCGCCGGGGGCCCGGTGCCAAGGTGAGCTCGTTCCCGCGCGCACATCACCCATGAGGGGATAGGGAGGGTCGTGGACCACGGCACACGAGGAATTCGTCAATGAGTTCCTGGCGACGATGTCGTTTGACCGGGCGAGATCACGATTGAGCATTGGTGGAAGTGAAGTCTCGTTTCATTGCGACAAGTTCAACACCCGAATCCGCAAGAACTTCGAGGATGTGCTTGGAAACGAGAGCGCTGGCACGCTTCTGTTTGAGATGGCGGAGCGCACGACGTACGAATGGTTCAAGACATACCTGGCTGGACCGTCGGTCGGGCCCTCATTCCAGGGCCTGTCTCCGCGAGAGCAGGCCGAGGTGATTCTCCAGCTCTTTGGGGTCCTTGCGTACGGTGCAGTTGCGATCGAAGAGATCTCCGAGCAGCGCGCCCTCTTCACCTCGAAGCACTCTTACCTCGCGGAGGGTGGCTGGAGAACAAGGAGAGGTGGCACCTCGATGAGCGACCAGGCCCGGCGTGTCACGACATCCGTGGGCATCTCGCCGCACTCATGGAGATCGTGTGCAACAAGGAGCCTGGGGCGTATCGTGTCACAGAGCGCCGATGCAGGGCGTACCAGGATGCTCCCATGTGCGAGTTTCTCGCGGAGGTGAGATGATGGCTGTCGACTCGAAGAAGATCATGGATGCCGTTCTCGGGATGGGGTTGCGAGGAGATCCCGAGACGGGGCTTCTTAGGGCATTCGGCCTGATCCTCGCGATCAACAGTGTGGACTATCTCGTTGACCGCGAGCTCGCGTACCTCGGCCACTACCCTGACGCGCTGGAGATGGTGGAGAAGAGCCTCATCGATGCGGCGCAATGGTGTGCAAACGCGACGTTCGGAGGAATGATGAAGTCCGAGGCATGGGCCAAGCTCTGCGAGCCGATGATCACGACCACGAGAGACAGACTGGAGGCGCTGCACGCGATCCAGAACTGCCTCGGGTGGGGGCGGATCGCCGGCTTCGAGTTCGACGAGGTGAAGCGGCACTACAAGATGGTGGTCGAACACTCATACTACGTAGACAACTACCTGCGCAAGTACGGAAGGTCGGACCGCCCGAAGTGCTACATGTGGAACGGTGTTGCCGCCGGAAACATGGATCTTATCCTTGGGAAGAAGGTCCATGACTTTGAGGCAAAGGAGGTAAAGTGCGGGTGCATGGGTGACGACCTTTGCGAATTCATCGTCACTCAAGTGACCGAGATGTTTAGCCTGCTCTAGCAGTGCCGATGCCTCTTCATCAGGAGTTCCCAGTCCTCTCGAGCGGGCTGGTCTACCTCGACAGCGCGGCGAAGAGCCTCACACCCACGAGAGTGGTGCACGCCATGAATCGCTACTACCGCGAGTGCGACGCGAACGTCGCGCGTGGCGTGCAACGCCTCGCGAGGAGAGCGACGGCCCTCGTCGACGATGCGCGGGAGCGAATCGCGCGCCTGGTACACGCCTCGCCGGAGGAGATCGTCTTTGTTCGCGGCACGACCGAAGCGATCGGGATGGTCTGCTCGAGGATCGATTGAGAGGTCGGGGACGTCATCGTGACCACCCTCGTCGAGCATCACTCCAACTACCTCCCATGGCTGCGGCTCAGGGAGAAGAAGGGTGTCGATGTGGTGACGATACGTCCCCAGCCTGACGGGCTCGTGTCTCCTGAGGCGGTCGAAGCGGCCATGGCCGGACGGGGGGTGCGCCTGGTCACGGTGACGTCCGTATCGAACGCCCTCGGGACCGTCCAGCCGGTGCAGGACATCTGCCGTGGCCAAGGCCGCCGGTGCACTCACCCTCGTCGATGCGGCCCAAAGCGTGCCTCATCAGCGGGTAGATGTGGGCGAGCTTGGATGTGACTTCCTCGCGTGGTCCGGGCACAAGATGTTCGGCCCGACGGGCACGGGCGCACTCTTTGGCCGGCGTGCGCTCCTCGCGCGGCTCATGCCGCTGCACGTGGGGGGAGGCACCATCAAGGATGTCGGCCGCGACTCCTTCTCGCTCCAGGTCGAGCCCCCGTATGTGGCGCTGGAGGCGGGTTTCCCGGATATCGCCGGGATCATCGGGTTCGCCGAAGCCGCAGACTTCCTCCGGGAGATCGGAGATGACGAGGGCCTCACACGGCTCGCCGCCTCGCTCCCCGCGCTTGCGGCCGAGGAGTTGAGGAGGATCCCCCGCGTTTCCGTCTTCGGACCGATTGACTCTCACTCGCGTGCAGGGGTCGTCTCGTTCGTGATCGAGGGGGTTTCCTCCCACCACGCGGGGGTGATCCTGGACGAGGAGCACGGCATCCTCGTTCGCTCAGCGCATCACTGCGCCTTGCCGCTCATGAGGGAGGTGCTAGGGTTGCCTAGAGGCACTGTGAGGGCATCGTTCCACTACTACTCGACCCCGGACGACGTCGAGAAGCTCGTACGGGCGGTGCGCGCCATAGCGGAGGGCTCGTCGTGACACGTGAGGTGTCGGTGCGTGGCCGCAAGGTCACCTTCCTCATCACCACCCTGTGCTCCTACGGCACGACCGGGGACTTCGAGGCGATCCCTACCGAGAACCTCCAGCTCGACGCGGCGGAGCTGGGCAGACGGCTCAAGGATGAGGGGTGTGGCCCGGTCCGTACGCACGGGAGGCGACTCGTGCTCTCGTTAGGAGGCGCGGAGCTCATGGTCTTTGAGACCGGCAGGATCATCCTCGAGCGGGTCTCACCTGACAGTCAAGCGGCTGCCGCCGATCTCGTGGCACGGCTCATGGCGCTCCTCCCAGGTTCGAACGACTCCTGAGTCCCTCGACGGTCCGGGCCTTCCTCGACCAGGTCGTGGGTCAACCTTCACCAGGGGCAGTCGCATGCGAGCCTGATCCCTGAGTATCCCCCCGAGAGCGGTGTCGGGGGGGTCGGTCCGCGGAGTGATGGGCACTGTGGCTCCCGGCCTCGGGAGAGGGCACGAGCCTCGCCCTGTGCGAGGTGCGGCGCGCGAGGTTCTCGGAAACGGCAGTCGAGCCCTGTCCGGGCGCCCTCATCTCCTTCCCTCCCCGAAAGCCTCCCCTCCCTGGGTCGTGCTTGACGCTCGGCGAGTCACCAGGTTTCATTCCTGGTTCGGAGCGCCGGGTCATGTCGCCCTGAAGGAGCCGGCCTGCGGTCGAGGGGACCCTCGTCAGAGGTCTCACGGCCACGGACCGATCGCGGGGGCCGCGGTCCGGTGCCTGGGGAGGGCTCCCGGTTCCGCGAGGCGGCCAGGCGTTCCGGTGTCGCTGCACTCCGTGTCTGTGAGGCGTCACACGCGTGAGGGGAGGGCCCATGGCCGACCGCAACGCCGCGATCCACGAGGTGTCACACTTCCTCGCTGCTTTGGCCCACGCCAGTGAGATGAACCTGGGCCGCAGCAGCCTCTCACTCTCCGTCCTCGCCGGGAAGAAGTTCGGCAGGGAGGCGGTCCAGGCCGCCGAGCAGACGACCGACCCGTTCAGGGCGGTCGAGATCCTGCATGACGCCCTCGCGCGACGAGGGATCCTCTGGGACTTCTCGGTCCTCCCAGGGGACAAGGGCGTCGTGTTCGAGGAGGGGGGGAAGAAGCGCATCCGGCTGCAGTTCCACACCTGCATGGTGCGCAACGCCCTGTTCCGCTACGCGCATGACCAGAAGCAGTCGCTGTGCCACATGGCCCACGGCGTGTTCTCCGGGGCGATGGAGCGGGTCATGCCCGGTGCCACGGTCCACCTGGAGATCGTGCACGCGGGGCCAAACGCGTGCCTGAAGGAACTGATCTGGGAGGAGGCGTCATGAAGGTCACTGTTTCCACCGAGTGGCTGTCTGGCTGCTCAGGCTGCCACGTGGCCCTCGTCGATCTCCACGAGAAGCTCCTCTCATTCCTCGAAGAGGCACAGATCGTTCGATCGCCCGTGCTCATGGACGAGAAGGGCTATCCCAAGGCTGCCGTGGGGATCGTGGAGGGGGCAGTACGCAGCGAACATGACCTGGAGGCGCTCCACCGCATGCGGGAAAGCGTGGAGAAGCTCGTCGCGTACGGGACGTGCGCGGTGTACGGGGGTCCGTCGGGAATCGGTTGGCTCTACACACCGGAGACGGTCGTCGAGGCCGTGTACGAGCGAGGTCCCACGAATGCCGGGGGAGAACGCCCCGACGGCGATGTGCCCAAACTCGAGAACAGCGTCAGGCCCATCGACGAGTTCGTTGACGTGGACCTCTACCTCCCGGGATGCCCACCCCACGCCTTCTTCGTTGTCGCCGCGCTTCGCAACTTTGTCGATGATGCCAAGCCAGGCCTCACCCATCGGCCCGTGTGTGCGGATTGCGAACGGAAGATGAAGAAGAACCCCGGGGTTCAGCTGCGGCCCGCCCAGGTCGCCGGGGATGACCCCGAGCTGTGCTTCCTCTCCCAAGGGATCGTCTGCCTGGGGTCGGTGACGCTCAACCGGTGCCTCGCGCCCTGTCCCAAGGTCGGCGTCGCCTGCACCGGATGCGCGGGACCTTCCCTCGACGTGCTCATGGATCCCCAGAGGGACCTTAGGGGGGAGCTCGCGACCCGCATGGAGAAGCTCTGCGGCATCCCCAGGGGCGAGATCGTGGCCTACATGGAGAAGAACGCCAATACGTTCTATGCCTACGCGATGGCCTCCCCTGCGGTCTACAAGAAGCCCACGGTAGAGTTGCGAGAGTGGGCGGGGCCGGCCGCGTCCTAGCTGAGGAGGAAGCCAATGTCAAAGAGATTGACAATAGATCCGGTGACGAGGATCGAGGGTCATGCCAAGATCATCTTGGATATCGACGACAGTGACACCGTGAGGCAGGGCCACCTGCAGGTCTTGGAGATCCGAGGGTTCGAGAAGCTCCTCGAGAGGATGGAACTGTTCCGCATGCCTCAGGTGACAGGGAGGATCTGTGGGGTATGTCCGGCGGCCCATCATCTCGCCTCGGTCGTGGCGATCGAGAATGGGCTCGGGGTGGAGATTCCCCCGGCTGCCCGGGTGCTCAGGCAGGTCCTGTACGCCGGCCACCTCCTCCACTCCCATGCTCTCAGTACGTTCGTGCTCCTCGGGCCTGATGTGACCCTCGGGATCACGGCCCCCGCGGCGGAGCGCAACGTGTTCGGCATCCTGAAGGCTCATCCCGAGGTGGCGAAGAAGGCGCTGCAGGTGCGGAGCATGGGGCAGCGTATCGTCGAGATCGTTGGCGGCAGAGGGGTGCACCCCGTGGCGGCGGTGCCCGGAGGGATGGCGGGGGTGCCTAGTGCGGAGCAGTGGGCCCAGATCGTGGAGTGGGGGAAGACCGCGGTGGGCCTGGTCGAGGAGTTGGCCGGCGTCGCGAGGGGGGGGGTGGCCGCGCTCGCGGAGGCCCAGAAGGCCTCCGAGCTCCAGATGCTCAGCCTTGCCTTGTCGCGGGACGGCACGGTCGACTACCTCGAGGGCGAGGTGGTCGTCGTGGATGGGGAAGGCCGGGAGGAGCGCCGCTTCGAAGGGGTCGACTACGCCTCCCACCTCGTGGAGCACGTCATGCCAGGCTCGTACATGAAGGCCGTGGTGTTGCGAGGGAATCCCGAGAGGGAGTACCTCGTCGGGCCTCTGGCGAGGCTCAACGTGAATGCGCATTTCTCGACGCCGAAGGCTGATGCCCTCCTGCAAGAGTACCGGGCTCGCCATGGGATTGCCCGTTCTCCGCTTGCCTACGTTGAGGCGCGGCTCATCGAGATGGTGCACAGTGCGGAACTGCTCGCGTCCCTCGATGGCCTGCCAAAGGGCCCCGCGAGGGTGCCAGTCGAGGCCAAGGAGGGGTGCTACGTCGGTGCCATCGAGGCGCCGCGAGGGCTCCTCGTCCACGACTACACCGCGGACAAGGACGGTCGAATCGTGGCTGCCAACCTCATCGTGGCTACCCAGAACAACTATCGCGCCATCGATGCGAGCATCACAGCCTTGGCACGGTACTTCAGGCCAAAGGGTGATGAAGCGCTCATGAACGGCATGGAGTTCGCCATGCGCTGCTTCGACCCTTGCCTCTCGTGCGCCACCCATGCCGCGGGGAGGATGCCGCTCGAGATCGTCGAGCGTCGGAACGGCGTCCCGGTGCGGGCCATCACGAGGTGATGACTATGGTCACGATCAAGATCGACGACAAGGCGTGTGTGGGGTGTTCCCTCTGCGTGGATGAGTGCCCCACCGACGTGTTCACGTTTGACGAGGGCAAGCGCCTCCCCGTGGTGGAGAAGCCCGAGATGTGCTTCGGCTGCCTGAGCTGCTCGAAGATCTGCCCGGCGGATGCCATCGAGCACGAAGGGATCACGGTGAGCACGACCTTCTACCACGACGAGTACGCGCTCAGGATGGCGAACAGGTTGGGCCTCGGTGGCGTGCTCGAGACCGGCGCCTGCGAGGACGAGAACCTCCGGAAGAAGGCCCTCGAAGACCTCGGCGTGAGGCTCTTGTCCATGGCGTCGGTCCTCCGCCAGACCTTGGGCGGCTCCCTCCCCGCGGTCGGACGCATGGCCGGCACCACGCTCGCCGCACAGCTCCCACGGTACCAGATGCCTCGGACCTTCGAGGAAGGGCTTCAGGTCGTGCGGGAGGGCCTCAGCCCCGCGTGGGTGATCGGGGAGGTCGCGCGAAGCGATGGCTCGCTCACCCTGCGGATGGAGGGCTGCTTCGTGCGTGACCTCTGCAGGGGGGAGGGTTTGGCCCTGGGTGGCGACCTGTGCACCCTGTTCGGGAGCTACCTCCTCGGGTACCTCGGCAAGGTCGCGAAGGCGAGGCTTAGGCTCACGAAGACCGAGGCCGGCTGGGACGGGTGTGCCTACGAGATCGAACTCCACACCTGAGACCCGGCGCTGCGCGGTCCTCGTCGCCAGCGTCGGCAACAGGCTGCTGGGTGATGACGGGGTCGGGCACGTCGTCGTGGAGCGTCTCGCCCAAGAGGCAGCGTGGGGCCCTGCGGTGGAGTTCTGCACCCTCGAGGGAGACCTGTTCGCGCTCGCCGACATCGCCGCGAAGGCCTCATACCTCATCGTCTTGGATGCGATCGCGGGCGAACCGGTCGGCGAGATCGCGCGGATCTCCCAGGGGAGGAACCGCCACGCTCCCTCCTTCCACCAGGCCGACGTGGCGAGCGTGCTCACGCACCTGCAGGCCGTGGGGGTAGAGGTCCCCCCATGGGAAGTCTGGGGCATTCGGATCGCCTTCCCGACGGTGTACACCGATGAGCTGAGCCCCCCCGTGCGACGTGCCGCACGAGAGTTGAAGGAGCGGGTCACTCGCCGGATAGGGGAAGTCCTCCGGGGCCTGGCCGCTGACGCGGAGGGGATTCCGCCCTCGTGAGGCTCAGGCATCCGCCGTGGGCTCGCCTCCACGGGGCGGCCGAGGACCCCCGGGGCTCCTGGGGTGTCGGCGGGGGACGGTCCAAGGGCTCGGTCCTCGAGGCCCTCAGCGAGACCCCTCGTGCATCGCCATGCGCCGGAGCGCGTCGATGAAGCCGTCAGGGCGCTCGACGCTCACGAGCAGGCTGTGCCCACGGGACGTGGGGATGTAGGCGACCCTCCTCCTGTCCGTGACGAATAGGAGGGCCTTCTCCCCGTTGGCGAGCCTGAACCACCCTGAGGCGTAGCCGGGGAGGCCGGCTCCGTTCGTCCGCCACCTCGGCCGGAGCTCGTCGTTGCGCGTGAGATCCACGGGCCGTGCACGCTCGACGAGCAGGTCACGCAAGGGGATGAACCGACCGTAGAGGTCGCCCCTGATGCGCAGGCCCTGCGGAGAGACCTCGAACCTCGTGTGCCGCGAGGCCACAACGAACGAGGCGATGACCGCGCACAGGCCGAAGAGCACCACGGCCATCACGATCATGAAGACGAGCGGACCCTGGGTCGCCGGCACGATAGGGAACACTTCTCTCACGTCAAACCTCCGGTGGAGGGTGAATGTGCGACGTCGCACCCGTTGAGGAGGGCATGAGGCGCACGTACCGGCAGATTGTCAACCGTCCGCGTCACCTGGGCGAAGGGTTCGACGGAGGCACGGGGGATCCGGGATGGCTCGAGGAGGAGGCCTCCCCAGTCCTTAGGGGCGCGCAGGGAGACGGGACAGTGCGGGAGGGCGTGTGGGTCTGGAGCGCGGGGAGCGTCCGGCGCCGTCCGTAGGGCCCCTCCGGGCGACCGGAGAGGGACCCCCGTTCGCTCCCTCACCTTCGCGCGTTCCTCCTTCACCGGCGTGCGTCGCTCGCGCTGGTGCGGCGACCATGCCTCACCGCGTGAGTGGAAACGTGGGGATCCGGGGCATTGCTCGCCAGCGTGGAGACCCAGTCCAGCGTCGCAGGGCTAACCCGGCGACCCGAGGGTGCTTCCCTTCACCTTTCCGGAACCCCTGATCCGCGCCCATGGCCACTCGACATGCGGGGCCAGGCCGATCACGTGCCCTTGGTCAGATCGGTGAGCAATGAGCCTATTCGGGGCGTGTTCCCTCGGGGAGGGGTTCGGGGAAGGGGAGGGGGAGTGTTGGCCCGTGGTGGGGGTGTGGGGGCATGGTTGAAGCCTTTGTGGGGCAAGGGGATGGGGGGTGGTGCACGTGGGACTTGCGCGGGGGGAGGGGAGGGGGTATACTATGGTTGGTTTTGTCAAGGGGCGAATACGCCCTTGGGGAACAGGGTAGAGAGTGGAGGGCCTCGGCGGGGAGCTGGGGCCTGAGTGGTCTTTGACAACTGAGTACTGTGCGTATGGAACCCGTGCGACCCTTACGCGAAGGTGTTTGAGTTTCACCATGGAGAGTTTGATCCTGGCTCAGAACGAACGCTGGCGGCGTGGATTAGGCATGCAAGTCGAACGACACGGTCCCTTCGGGGACGTCAGTAGAGTGGCAAACGGGTGAGTAACGCGTGGGTAACCTACCCTCAAGTTGGGGATAACCCGTCGAAAGACGGGCTAATACCGAATGTGGTCGTACCTGCGGAAGCGGGTGGGACTAAAGGTGGCCTCTTCACAATGCTATCGCTTGAGGATGGGCCCGCGTCCCATTAGCTAGTTGGTAGGGTAATGGCCTACCAAGGCGACGATGGGTAGCCGGCCTGAGAGGGTGGTCGGCCACACTGGGATTGAGATACGGCCCAGACTCCCACGGGAGGCAGCAGTCGAGAGGCTTTGGCAATGGGGGAAACCCTGACCAAGCGACGCCGCGTGCGGGATGAAGGCCTTCGGGTTGTAAACCGCTGTCACGTAGGCCGAAATCCGGTGAACGAAGAGGAGACCGGACTGACGTATCTACGAGAGGAAGCTCCGGCTAATTCCGTGCCAGCAGCCGCGGTGATACGGAGGGAGCGAGCGTTGTTCGGAATTACTGGGCGTAAAGGGTGCGTAGGCGGTCAGGTAAGTCGTGTGTGGAAGGCACCGGCTCAACTGGTTGTAGTGCACACGAAACTGTCTGACTTGAGTGCGGGAGAGGAGAGTGGAATTCCTGGTGTAGCGGTGGAATGCGTAGATATCAGGAAGAACACCGGTGGCGAAGGCGGCTCTCTGGCCCGTAACTGACGCTGAGGCACGAAAGCTAGGGGAGCAAACAGGATTAGATACCCTGGTAGTCCTAGCCGTAAACGATGGGCACTAGGTGTAGGCCCAGCACTGAGTGGCGGCGAAGCGGGGGGGAATGATCTCCTTCGAGACGCGGCCATTGAGTGCTGGGTCTGTGCCGCAGCTAACGCAGTAAGTGCCCCGCCTGGGGAGTACGGTCGCAAGGCTGAAACTCAAAGGAATTGACGGGGGCCCGCACAAGCGGTGGAGC